>Ga0326728_10000315_pt1 | contig 196168 bp, 179 predicted proteins | sample MB3enrmetagenome_FD_207602 | JGI IMG/M metagenome (GOLD analysis project Ga0326728, IMG submission 207602) | Lab enriched peat soil microbial communities from McLean, Ithaca, NY, United States - MB31MN | ecosystem: Environmental > Terrestrial > Soil > Wetlands > Peat | place: USA: New York... | reverse complement strand
GTTTGCCGGCATCCCTCCCACCAAGACCTGCATGAATTGTCATTCGCAAATCTGGTCCACCGCGCCCATGCTGGAGCCGGTGCGGCAGAGCTTCCGTTCGGGCACGCCTTTGGTGTGGATACGAGCCAACGACCTGCCGGATTACGTCTATTTCGACCACAGCATTCATATCAACAAAGGAATCGGATGCAAGGACTGCCATGGCCCGGTGGACCATATGCCGTTGATGTATGCGCAGAACCCGATGCTGATGGAGTGGTGCCTGAACTGCCACCGCCAGCCGGAAAAGTTTCTGCGCCCGCGCGCGGAGGTGTTCAGCATGAGCTATCAGCCGCCCAGCGGCCGCTCTCCGCTGGCGTACGACGGCAAAACCTTTACCGATCAACTGACGCTGGGCAGCTATCTCCGGACCAAGTACCACTTGCGCACCGAGCAGGACATTACAAGTTGCTCGACGTGCCACCGCTGACGAGGAATGCGAAGAGCGCCAAGGACGCAGAGGAACGCTGAGAGAAGAAGCCAATGGATCAACGCGGCGGAAAGCTCGATAAACCTCGCCAGGCCGGCGGGAAGCCGGCCGGCGCCGGCGGTCCTGAATACTGGCGCAGCCTGGAAGAGTTGGCCGGCAGCGAGGAATTCCGCCGCGCGCTGCAGCGCGAGTTTCCCAAAGGCGCTTCCGAATGGCTGGACCCGGTCTCGCGGCGCGGCTTCCTGAAGCTGATGGGCGCGTCGCTGGCGCTGGCCGGGATGACCTCCTGTATCAAGCAGCCGCTGGAGCCCATTGTTCCCTACGTGCGCCAGCCGGAAGACCTGGTGCTGGGCGTGCCCCTGTACTATGCCACCGCCATGACCCTGAACGGGTACGCTTACCCGCAACTGGTCACCAGTCATGAAGGCCGGCCCACCAAGATTGAAGGCAATCCGCAGCATCCGGCCTCGCTGGGCGGCAGCGATGTTCTCTCCCAAGCGTCGCTTTTGGACCTTTACGATCCCGACCGCGCGGAGAGCAATCAGTACCAGGGAGAAATCCAGCCGTGGCTGAAATTTGTGGGCGCGGTGCGCGCGCAGGCGGCGGCCCAGCACGCTACGCAGGGCGCGGGCTTGCGCTTCCTGACGCCCACGGTTTCATCGCCCACGCTGGCCGCGCAGTTGCACGGCCTGTTGCAGGACTTTCCGCAAGCCAAGTGGATTCAGTGGGACCCGGTGAACCGCGATAGCGCCCGGGCCGGCGCGCACCTGGCCTTTGGCCAATACGTCGAGACGCGATACAACCTGCTGGATGCCGATATTGTCCTCTCTCTCGATGCCGATATGTTCTCCGCTGCCTTCCCCGGCAATCATCTCTACGCGCGGCATTTTGCATCGCGCCGCCGGGCCGGCCCCGGCCTGGTTCCGGTGACCGACGGGCTGAATCGTCCGTTGCCCGCGCGGCCCATGAACCGGCTGTACTCGATGGCCAGCACGCCCAGCCAGGTCAGTGGCAAAGCGGACCATCATCTGGCGCTGGCGCCTTACGATCTCGAGCGCTACGTGCGCATCATCGCTACCCGTCTGGGCATCAGCGCGGGCGGCGGAGAGCCCCGCAACGAGTTTGAGGCCAAATGGATCGAGGTGCTGGTAAAGGACCTGCAATCGCACCGCGGCGCTTCAGCCATCCTTGCCGGTGACGCACTGCCGCCCGTAGTGCATGCTCTGGCGCACGCCATGAACGAGCTGCTGGGCAATGCCGGCCGGACGGTGCTCTATACCGATCCCGTCGCCCAGAATCCCGGCGATCAGGCGGCGGCGTTGCAGGAACTGGCGGCCGAGATGCACGCCGGCAACGTCGATTTGCTGGTGATGACCGACGTCAATCCCGCTTACGATGCCCCCGCCGACCTGGATTTCTCCGGCGGACTGCGCAAGGTGACCGGGAAGGCGTACCACGGCCTCTACTTCAACGAGACCGCGCAGCTTTGCGACTGGTTCGTGAACGGCACTCACTTCCTGGAACACTGGAGTGATGCCCGCGCCTTCGACGGCACCGCCGGCATCGTGCAGCCGCTGATTGCTCCCATGTACGGCGGCAAGAGCGTGCACGAACTGCTGAACGTCTTTACGAAGAATTCCGATCAATCGGGTTACGACACGGTGCGCGCCTATTGGCGCACGCAATTCCAGGGTGGAGACGCCGAGTTCGAATCCTGGTGGCGGCAGAGCGTACATGACGGCTTCGTGGCCGATTCCGCCCTGCCGCCTAAGTCGATGAAGGTGCAGAGAACGGCGTTCCCGCCGCAAGCGCCCCCCGCGGAAGGCATCGAGTTGGTATTGCGCGCCGATCCTTCCGTCCATGACGGGCGTTTCGCCAACAATAGCTGGCTGCAGGAATTGCCGAAGCCTTTGACGGAAGTCACCTGGGACAATCCCGTTCTGGTGGGACCGGCCATGGGCCGGCGCATGGGCCTAAAGTATGGAGACGTGATCGAGATCGAAACGCCGGAGGGCGGCGCCGCGAAGGGCGCGGTCTGGATTCAGCCGGGCCAGCCGGATCATTCGATCACCGTCTTCCTCGGCTACGGACGCACCAGCGCGGGGCGCTCCGGCAACGGCATGGGATTCAATGCTTATCCGCTGCGCACCACCGCCCGGCTTTGCCTTGTGCCCGGCGCGCAGCTCCGTAAGACCGGCGAATTCTACGAACTGATAAGCGGTCAGGGCATGCAGAACATGGAGAACCGGCACATCGTGCGGGCGGCAACGCTTGCCGAATTCCAAGCCGATCCCCTCTTTGCCCAGCGCGTTCAGGCCGAACCCGCCGGCGCCGAGACCTTATACCCGAAGTTCGAGTACAGCGAGAACCGTTGGGGAATGTCGATCGACCAGAACGCCTGCGTAGGCTGCAATGCCTGCGTCATCGCCTGCCAGGCGGAGAACAATATCCCCGTGGTAGGCAAGGCAGAGGTGGCGCGCGGCCGCCGCATGCACTGGCTGCGGGTGGATTCTTATTACCGCGGCGATCCCGCCAATCCGCGCGTTTATTATCAGCCGGTGCCCTGCATGCAGTGCGAGAACGCGCCCTGCGAAGAAGTCTGTCCCGTGGGCGCCACCGTACATAGCACGGAAGGGTTGAACGACCAGGTCTATAACCGCTGCGTCGGCACGCGCTACTGCTCCAACAACTGTCCCTACAAAGTGCGCCGCTTCAACTTTCTGCTCTTCCAGGATTGGGATACGCCGCAATTTAAAATGCTGCGCAATCCCGAGGTCACGGTGCGCAGCCGCGGCGTCATGGAGAAGTGCACATATTGCATACAGCGCATCACCAAAGGGCGGATTAGCGCGGAAAAGGAAGACCGGCCCATCCGCGACTACGAGGTGCAGACGGCATGCCAGCAGGCCTGTCCCGCCGGCGCCATCGTATTCGGCAATCTCAACGATCCCAACAGCCGCGTGGCCGCGCTGAAACGGCAGCCGCTGAATTACAGCCTGCTGGCGGACTTGAATACCCGGCCGCGCACCACGTACCAGGCGGTGGTGTTCAATCCAAACCCGGAAATTCCCGAACCGGCGGAGCGCGAGACATAAATGGCGGACATACGCGAAGGCGAGTTGATGAACGTGAGGCATGGGCGGCCGCCCGTGCTGTCGCCGGGGTTTGACTTCGCCACGGTCACCGACAAGATCAGCAACATCGTGTTTTCCCAGCGCGTGCCTCTGGGTTGGTGGGTGTTCTTTCTGCCCAGCCTCATGCTGGCCGGCATTCTGGGGATTGCCGTCACCTATCTGCTCTATCGCGGCGTGGGCATCTGGGGAATCGACATTCCGGTGGGCTGGGGCTTCGCCATCGTCAACTTTGTGTGGTGGATCGGGATCGGCCACGCGGGCACGCTGATTTCCGCCATCCTGCTGCTGCTGAAGCAAACCTGGCGCAGCTCGATCAACCGCTTTGCCGAGGCCATGACGCTGTTTGCCGTGATGTGCGCCGGCATGTTTCCCATGCTGCACATGGGGCGTCCCTGGCTGTTCTACTGGCTCTTCCCCTATCCCAGCACCATGACGGTGTGGCCGAATTTCCGCAGCCCGCTGGTGTGGGACGTGTTCGCGGTTTCCACCTACTTCACCGTCTCGCTGCTGTTTTGGTATGCCGGCTTGATTCCCGACCTGGCCACCCTGCGCGACAGCGCCGGGAACATCTGGACCAAGCGGGTTTACGGCCTGTTTGCCCTGGGCTGGCGCAACTCCGCCCGCCACTGGAAGCGCTATGAATCGGCTTATCTGCTGCTGGCGGGATTAGCCACGCCCCTGGTGCTCTCGGTGCACACGGTGGTCAGCTTCGATTTTTCCATCGCCATTGTTCCCGGCTGGCACACTACCATCTTCCCCCCCTACTTTGTGGCCGGGGCTGTATTCTCCGGCTTTGCCATGGTGCTGCTTCTGGCTATCCCCATCCGCAAGGCGTACGGCCTGGAAGACGTGATCACCATGCGTCATCTGGACAACTGCGCCAAGGTGATGCTGAGCACCGGGCTGATCGTGGCTTACGGCTACATGTGTGAAGTGTTCTTCTCCTGGTATGGCGTCAGCCAGTATGAAAAGTACCTCACCTGGAACCGCGCTCACGGGCCCTATGCCCCGGTGTATTGGGCAACCATCACCTGCAACGTAGTGATCCCGCAGCTTCTGTGGTTCCGCAAGGTGCGCTGCTCGCCCGTCCGGCTATTCGTGGTGTCGTTCTTTGTGCTGCTGGGAATGTGGTTCGAACGCGTCATGATCGTGGTCATCAGCCTGCACCGCGATTTCATGCCCTCGGCGTGGGGCACCTATATGCCGACGCGCTGGGACTGGGCGGTGTTCTTCGGCACCATCGGGTTTTTCCTGGTGGCGTTCCTGATGTTCATCCGGCTCTTGCCGATGATCTCGATCTTTGAAATGCGCGCTCTCGTCCGGGAGACATCGGGGGAGGCGAAACTGCAATGAAGCCTCCGCTGCACGGCTTGATCGCCGAATTCGAAACCGCCCGGGAGTTATTGGCGGCCACCCGCCGCGCCTACGCCGCCGGCTACCGGCGCATGGACGCCTACTCGCCCTTCCCGGTGCCGGAGTTGCCCGAGGCCCTGGGAGTGCATCACGACCGCGTAGCTCTGGTCACGCTGGCGGGCGCCATCCTGGGCGGCGCCAGCGGCTACGCCTTGCAGTGGTGGATCAACACGATTGCTTATCCGCTCAATATCGGCGGCCGGCCGCTGCATGCCTGGCCGGCGTTTATCATCGTGACTTTCGAAATGACGATCTTGTTTGGCGGCATAGCGGCGCTGTTCGGCATGTTGGCGCTGAACGGCTTGCCTTTGCTGCATCACCCCATATTCAACGCGCCGGGCTTCGAGAGCGCTTCCCGCGACCGCTTCTTCCTGTGCATTGAGGCGGTCGACCCTCGCTTCGAGCCGCAGGGAACACGCGTGTTTTTGCAAGAGTTGCGCCCGGCCCGGGTAGTGGAGGTGGCCAATTAAGCGCGTCGTCCATCTCCCGTTCTCCGTCTCTCGCGGCGGCGCTGCCCCGATCTCCTCCGCGTCTTCGGCGTTTTGGAGAACATTCTTGTCAACCATGGCGCTCGCGGCGCTCTCGATTCTTGCCGGCTGCCGCGAAGACATGCAGAACCAGCCGCGCTTGAAGCCGCTGCGGCAAAGCGATTTTTACGAGGACCTGCGCTCGGCGCGTTCGCCGGTTACGGGCACCATCGCGCGCGGGCAATTGCGGAACGACACGTATTATTACACCGGCATGGTGGGCAAGGAACCGGGCAATGAAATGCCTTTCCCGGTGACCCGGCAGGTGCTGGAGCGCGGGCGCGAGCGCTTCAATATCTTTTGCGCGCCCTGCCATTCGCGCCTGGGCGACGGGAACGGCATGGTGGTGCAGCGCGGCTACCGGCGTCCGCCGTCCTATCACATTGACCGGCTGCGCAACGCGCCCCTCGGACACTTTTACGACGTGATCGCCAACGGCTTCGGCGCCATGCCCGACTACGCGCAACAAGTGCCGCCGGATGACCGCTGGGCAATCGCAGCGTATATCCGCGCGCTGCAGCTCAGTCAGAACGCCCCGGCGAGCTTGGCGCCGCCGGGCACAACGTTGCCGGCTGCAGCGCCTCCCGCGCCGGGAGGTCCGGTCAGCGGCACTGCCACGCCTGCGCCTCCGGCGGACAATTTGTTGGTTGCCGGCCAGCCGCAAGGTTCGCCTCTGATGCAATCCGGCGGGAACCAGCCGAAAAGAATCCAATCACGAGAAAAGCTGGAGAAGAAATGAACTCCGCCGCCCAACTCGATAAGTTCGCGCCGCCCGCGGTGGTTGCGGTCTGGCAGCGGCGGGCAGCCGTAGCGGCAATTCCACTGGTCATCGCCGCCGTCGCGGGATGGGTATCTCATCCCAACGAGTTTTACCAGGCATACCTGCTGGGTTATATGTGGTTGATAGGACTGTCGCTGGGCTCGCTGGCGCTGCTGATGGTCTATCACGCGACCGGCGGAGACTGGGGCACGGTGATCCGGCGTCCGCTGGAGGCGGCGGCGCGCACTCTCTGGGTGGTAGCCATCGCCTTTCTTCCCATTCTCTCCGGCGTGCATCGCCTGTACCCCTGGTCGCGGCCCGAAGTGGTGGCCAGGAGCGCCGAGCTGCAGCGCCTGGGCGCTTACTACCTGAACCTGAACTCTTTTGTCGGGCGCGCGGTTCTCTATTTCATAGTGTGGATTGCGCTCTCCGTGTGGCTGACGCGGGCCTCAGACCGGCAGGACCGTGAGCCGGCGGTGTTGGATGCCCCCTTGAGGCGCGTCAGCGGAGCCGGACTGGTGCTGTACGTACTTACCCTCACCTTTGCCACCGTGGACTGGGTGATGTCGCTGACGCCGCCCTGGTCTTCGACGATCTATGGGTTGCTGTTTCTGGCCGGTCATGGCCTCATTGCTCTCAGCCTGGCGGTAGCAGTGCTGGCGGCCTTGGTGCGCTATGAGCCGATGAAGGGCATCGTGAAGACCGATCAGTTCCTCGATCACGGGAAGCTGCTGCTTGCCTTCACCATGCTCTGGGGATGGTTCACGCTTTCGCAGTGGCTCATTATCTGGGCCGGCAATCTGCCGGATGAAATCTCCTGGTATCTTGACCGTTCCCGCCCGGTGTGGCACGCGCTGGCTTGGTTGGTGGTGCTGGGCCAGTTCTTTGTTCCGTTTTTCATCCTGCTCTCCAGAAGTTTCAAGAGCGATGCGCGGAAGCTGCAGAAGCTGGCGCTGTACATCATTTTCATTCGTTACTGGGACCTGTACTGGTACATCATGCCCGCGTTTGAAAACCGCGGGCAGCTTTGGAGCCGCGCCTGGATTTACGCGGCCGTGCCGCTGGCCTTGCTGAGCGGTTGGCTGGCGCTGTTTTTCTATAACTTGCGGCGGCGTCCGTTGCTGGCCGTCTATGACGAGCACGTGGAGCTGGTTCTGGGGAAGGGCCATGAATTCCAACCTGAACGAGCCTGATGCGGCGCGCCCGCAACCGGCGGAACGAAATCCCGAGGTGACGTACGAAGCGGCGGACCTGAGCGCCCGCGCTGTGGTCCTGTTTCTCCTTTTCCTGGCGGCCGGCGCGGTGCTGGTCACCGGCGGTTTGTGGGAACTTTACAAGCACATGGCCGGCAATAGCTTCCTGCCGCACCCGCTGGAAACTCCGATCGTCAGCCAGGCGGAGGCGCGGAAGATCATTTCGCGGTTTCCACCGCCCCGGCTGCAATCCGACCCGGTGCAGGACCTGAATACTATGCGCGCACAGGAAGAACTTACCCTGAATTCCTACGGCTGGACCGGCCAGGCCAACGGCAGGATCCATATTCCCATCGAGCGCGCCATGGACTTGCTTGCCGCCTCGGGACTGCCGGTGCGTGAAAACGCGGTCACGAAAGCCCCGCAGACGCAAACGAACGCAGAGAAAAGCAAATGAAAAGCGAAGTTCAAATATCGAGATTCGCCATCCGAACATTTTCGATTCTGGCCATTGGCGCACTTCCGGCGATGGCACAGATGGGCAAGGGGCCTATAGGCGTGCCGGCGCAAGACCTGCCGCCGGGACTGGGCAACGTCACCCTGGAACAAAAGCTGAATGCTCAAGTGCCCTTGAATTTGGCGTTCCGCAATGAGTTGGGACAAACCGTGCGGCTGGGAGACTACTTCAACCAAGGCAAGCCCGTCGTGTTGTCGCTGGTCTATTACGAATGTCCTATGTTGTGCACCGAGGTGCTGAACGGGCTGGCCAGCACCATGCGCATCATGAAGCTCGAGCTAGGCAGTCAATATGACGTAGTTACGGTGAGCTTCAATCCTCAAGAGACGCCGGAGTTGGCCGCCGCTAAAAAGCATGCCTATCTCCAACGATTTGGCCGCTCCGGAGGGGAGAATGGCTGGCATTTTCTGGTGGGTGACGAGGCCAACATACACGCCCTGACCGATGCGGTTGGTTTTCACTATCAATGGGACCCGAAGCTGCAGCAATTTGCTCATGCCACGGAAATCATGGTTCTGACGCCGGACGGACATATCTCTCAGTATTACTACGGCGTGGAGTACTCCCCCAGGGACCTGCGCCTTGGCCTGGTGCAAGCTTCGCAGAACCGTGTCGGCAACCTGGTGGACCAAGTGCTGCTCTACTGTTACCACTATGATCCGCGCACCGGAAAGTATGGCGCGGTGGTCACCAACATTCTGAAAGTGGCGGGGATTGCCACGATTTTGATTCTGGGATCGTGTCTCATGTTCCTGTTTAAGCGTGAGCCGAAGTCCAGGCTGGATGGGTAAGCACTGACTATGTGGCAGACCATTCCCCTATGGCCGACAGAAGCTTCCACCATCTCCCGGCAGGTGGACGGGCTTTATGCCCTGCTGATTCTGATAACCGGGGGTGTCACCCTGCTGGTGTTTGCCGTCATCACCTTTTTCATCTTAAAGTACCGGCACCAGAGGCATCCCGTGGCCGAGCAGATTGAAGGCTCAACCGTGCTTGAGATCACGTGGTCGGTGGTGCCGCTCGGTCTGTTCCTGATCTTCTTTGCCTGGGGCGCAAGCATCTACATCGCCGAAGCCAAGCCGCCGAAAGACGCCATGGAAGTGTACGTGGTCGCCAAACAGTGGATGTGGAAGTTTCAGTACCAGACCGGGCAAAGCGAGATCAACACCTTGCATCTCCCGCTGAACCGCCCGGTGCGGCTGACCATGATTTCCCAGGACGTCATCCATAGTTTCTACGCGCCGGAGATGCGGGTGAAGGCCGACGTGCTGCCGGGCCGCTACACCACTACCTGGTTTCAACCGATCAAGGCGGGCCGCTATCACCTTTTCTGCGCCGAGTACTGCGGCACCCAGCACTCGGGCATGATCGGCGAAATCGACGTGCTGGAGCCGGCCGCCTACGAGGCCTGGCTGCAAGGAGGCGGGGGCGAGGGGTCTCTGGCCGCCACCGGCCAGCGGCTGTTTCAGGAGCTGGGTTGCGCCAACTGCCACCGCTTCGATGCGCAAGGACGCGGCCCCAACCTGCAAGGCGTTTACGGGCGGCCCGTGTTGCTGGATGACGGGCGCACGGTATTGGCCAATGACGATTACGTGCGGGAGTCGATCCTGGTTCCCGGCGCCAAGATCGTGGCCGGTTACAAAAACCTCATGCCCTCGTTCCAGGGCATGGTTAGTGAAGAGCAGCTTTTGGCCTTGATTGCCTATGTAAAGTCGCTGGCCACGCCGGCGCCACCGGGCGCGGCGGCGGGTAAACGGCCTCCGCCGGCGAAGACCACCGCCGCGGCCGCGGCGCCGTGATGAAGGATGTTTGAGGGTATGTCTACTGCTACGCAAATTACCGAGACCGAGAATTACCTCAACGTTGACTACGGCATCAAGTCCTGGCTGCTGACGACGGACCACAAGCGCATCGGCTTGCTGTACCTGGCTTCTATTACCCTGTTCTTCTTCGTTGGCGGCTTCTTTGCCCTGCTCATCCGCCTGGAGTTGCTCACTCCGGGGGGAGACCTGGTGCAGTCCGATATCTATAACCGGCTCTTCACCATGCATGGCATTGTGATGATCTTTCTGTTTCTGATTCCGTCGATTCCGGCGGTGATCGGAAACTTTTTCATCCCCATGATGATCGGCGCCCGGGATATGGCTTTTCCCAAGATCAACCTGCTGAGCTGGTACTTGTTTATGGCGGGAGGGGCGCTGATTCTTTATTCGATCCTTACCGGGGGAGCGGACACGGGATGGACCTTCTATACGCCTTTTAGCACGGAATACTCCAATTCCCGGGTGGTTGCCGCCGCCCTCGGAGTCTTTGTCGCCGGGTTCTCTTCGATTCTTACCGGCCTGAACTTTATCGTGACCATCCACCGCATGCGCGCGCCGGGCATGACCTGGTCGCGCATGCCTTTGTTTCTGTGGTCGAATTATGCGACCGCGGTGATTCAGGTGCTGGGCACGCCGGTGCTGGCCATCACCCTGGCACTGGTGTTTCTGGAGCGCGTGCTTCACATCGGCGTCTTCAACCCACAAATGGGCGGCGATCCCCTGCTCTTCCAGCACCTGTTCTGGTTCTACTCGCATCCCGCGGTTTACATCATGATCCTGCCCAGCATGGGCGTCATCAGTGAGGTGGTCCCTTGCTTCGCGCGTAAGCGCATCTTCGGCTATGCCTTCGTGGCCATGTCCTCGGTGGCCATTGCCGTATTCGGGTTCCTGGTGTGGGCGCACCACATGTTTGTGGCCGGGGTATCCGTGTATTCGGCCCTGGTATTCAGCCTGCTCAGTTACGCCGTGGCCGTGCCTTCGGCCGTCAAAGTCTTCAACTGGACGGCCACCATGTACAAGGGCTCCATTTACCTGCGCACGCCCATGCTCTATGCGCTGGGTTTCATCGGCCTGTTCACCATCGGCGGCATGACCGGATTGTTCGTCGCCGCGCTGGGAATCGACGTTCACGTTACCGATACCTACTTTGTGGTGGCCCATTTTCATTACATCATGGTGGGAGGCGCGGTGATGGGATACTTGGCCGCTATCCATTTCTGGTGGCCTAAGATCACCGGCAAACTGTATCCCGAACTGTGGGGCAGAATTGCGGCGGCCACGATCTTTCTTGGCTTCAACCTTACGTTCTTTCCCCTGTTCATCGCCGGCTATCTGGGCATGCCGCGCCGCTATCACGCTTACGCCCCGGAGTTCCAGGTGCTGAATGTGTTCTCTACCGCCGGCGCCTCCATCCTGGGCGTGGGGTACATACTGCCTTTGCTGTACCTGCTGTGGTCGTTGCGCTACGGGAAAGATGCGGGCGACAATCCCTGGAACGCGGCCGGCCTGGAATGGATGACGGCCTCGCCGCCGCCCACCCATAACTTTGCGGAGACCCCGGTGGTTACCTGGGACCCGTACAACTACAACGAATTGCCGGATATGCCGGAGGAGGAATAGAGCCGGTGTCAGCGCAATCGAGTCATGGTAATCCCGCCTCCGGTTTGGCGGCGGCGGCGCCGGCCGCGCTGCAGCATCAGTTCGCCGATCTCGAGCAGCAGCGCGAGAGCGCCACGCTGGGCATGTGGGTCTTCCTGATCACCGAGGTCATGTTCTTCGGCGGCATGTTTACCGCCTATCTGATTTACCGCGTGATGTACCCGGCGGCATTTCAAGGCGCCAGCCAGCACATGCTGTTCTGGGCGGGGACGGTCAACACGGCAGTCCTGATTTGCAGTTCGCTGTTCGTGGCCCTGGCGGTACATGCCGTCCAGGAAGATCATCGCCGGCTGCTCGTTTTCTTTTTGCTGCTGGCGCTGCTTCTCGGGCTGGCTTTCCTGGTCATCAAAGGCTATGAGTACCACGACCACTGGGTGAACCATAAAGTTCCCGGCGCTTCGTTCCAGTTTGACGGTCCCGACCCGCTGCATGCCGAAGTGTTCTTTGCCCTGTACTTCCTGATGACCGGTTTTCATGCCCTGCACATGGTGATCGGGGTTGGCTTGGTGTCCACCATAGCCTTCTTGGCTTGGCGGGGCCGGTTTTCGCCCGCCTACCACACTCCGGTGGACAACGCCGGTTTGTACTGGCATTTCGTCGATATTATCTGGATCTTCTTGTATCCATTGCTGTATCTGATTGGTCATAGGCGGTTGTGGTGACGGCCCCGGAGGAATCATGGCGGAGACGATTGTAAGAAAGCGCACTTACCTGGTGGTTTGGGCCGGCTTAATGGTCCTGACTTCAGTCACCGCGCTGGTTTCTTGTATCAATCTTGGCCAGTGGAACGCCCCCGTGGCGCTGGCCATAGCCTGCACCAAGGCGCTGTTGGTAGCGCTGTTCTTCATGCACCTGCGCTATGAAAGCTCCAAAATCGTGTGGGTATGGGTGCTGGCCGGCGTCTTTTGGCTGTCGGTACTCTTCTTCTTGAGCATGACCGATTTCCTCACCCGCCAATTCCTGAACGTGCCGGGAAAATGAAAGCCGCGCCCTTGGCGATCGGGAGTTCCCCCTGGGGCTCGCCATTCGTGAGGCGCTATGCGGGCGGCCGGCTTGCGATATACTCCACAACCAGTGATCAATTTTTTCTGCGAGGTGCGCTGATGGTCTTTTGTAGCGGATGCGGAACCAAGCTCGACGACAACACCAAATTCTGCACGAGTTGCGGGGCCCCCATGGTTGCGGCCTCGGGCCCAGCCGCTGCGCCGATGCCGGCTTCGGCCCCACCCGCCCGGGGCGGCGTCCTGAAGGTCATTCTTGTGGTTTTGGGCGTTCTCTTTCTGCTGATGGTAGTGAGCATTGCGGGACTCGTGTACATTGGCTACCGGGCCAAAAAGGCCCTGCGTGCATCCAGGTTTGGGAAAACCACAACCATAACCACTCCCTTCGGCAACATGACCACCAACCAGGAGAACGCCGCCCAGACGGCCGCCGACATGGGCGTCGATGTGTATCCCGGCGCCGTTTCGGTGAAGGGTACGGGCGCCACGGTGAAGATCGGGGGAATGACCGTGGGCGCGGTCACTTTCGAGACCGGCGATTCGGTCTCTGCCGTCGGTGCTTTCTATCGTGCTAAATTTCCCCAGGCGACGGTCACCAGCACCGATGAGGATCGTCAATCCATTGTCGCCATGTCGGACAAGGGTATGGTGACGATTGCCATTGAGCGGCGGGACAGCGGCACGCACATCAGCATTTCGCGCATGTCGGGCATGAAGATGCAGTAACGGAGGGTCTCATGGGAAAGGCCAGCCAGCAGCGGCCGGTGAACGAATCCGGCCGATTATTGGATTTGACCTTGCGGGGTTATGAAGCGGCCCGCAACGCCGCCGCCGATTGCACCAAGCTTGTAACCAACGCTACCCCCGAACTTTGCCGGGCGGTCAAGGAGAGGGAGGAGGAACTGGACACCCTCGACCGGGAAATCAACGAAGGGGTTACGGAGGCCATCATGCATTGCCGCCCCGATCTCGAAGCGCGCGAGATGTTGGCCTGCTTGAAGTTGATTTTGGATCTGGAGCGCATCGGCGACCTGTTGCTCAGCTTCGCCAATCGCGCCCTGGCGCTCCAGAACACTATCCAGGAGGCGGATGCCAGGGACCTCACCGGCATGACCAGACTGCTGGAAAAGATGATGGCCGATGCCGCGGCCGCCTTTCGTTCGCGCGATACCGATCTGGCCTTGCAGGTGTTGCGCGCCGATATGGAGGTGGACCGTCTGCGCAACCTTCTGTTTATGCGCCATATCGAGAATCCCGAAAACACCCCGCGGCAGGGAAGCTTTCACCTGGTGTTCATGAGTCAAGCCTTGGAGCGCGCCGGGGACCATGCCAAGAACCTGGCGGAAGAAGTGATCCAACTCGTCACCGGACGCAGTCCCCGCCACCTGCTGCGGGCACAGGACCGGCCGGACGAGGTGCGCTTTGTCGAGTCCCTGCGGCAGAAGACCAAATGAGGCTTCCGTTTCCGTTGACTGCGCCGGGGGAGGACACGTGAAAGAAGTGATTGCCACACCGAAGGCGCCACAGGCGATTGGGCCGTATTCCCAGGCCATCAGGGCCAATGGGCTGGTTTTTACCTCCGGCCAGATCGCCCTTGACCCCACAACCAATCAGGTGATCGCGGGCGATATCGCGGCGCAAACCGAGCGCGTGCTCCAGAACCTGGAAGCGGTTCTGGCCGGCGCCGGTTCTTCCTTGGCTCAAGTGGTAAAAACGACGGTCTTCTTGAAAAATATGGCGGATTTTGCGGCCATGAACGAAGTCTACGGGCGGTACTTCGGCCCGCAGCCGCCGGCGCGCTCCACGGTAGAGGTGGCGCGCCTGCCCAAAGATGTACTTATAGAGATCGATGTAATTGCGCTTACGCCTTGACGACCTTGCCGCTGCGCAGGCAGGAGGTGCACACGCGCATCTTCTTGGCGCCGCTGCCGACTTTGGCGCGCACCGGGCGCAGGTTGACGTTCCAGCGCCGCTTGGTCACGTTGTGGGCGTGGCTGATGTTGTTGCCAAAGCGCGGCCCCTTGCCGCAAATATCACAAACTTGTGCCATGACGGCTCCAGTTCCTTCGGATCGGGCGATGCAAAACGTTAATTTTACCGGAGATGCGGGCTCAATCGCAACTGCGGTGTGCGCCTGGTTGCAGAATGGCCGACGGCCGACTAACGGTCGATGCCCAGGATCAGCACAGGGATGTCTATGTTCGAGACACCGCGCCTCTCCAAGTCCCAAACGAACTGCTCAAAGTAGAACGGCGATGTCCTAAAGTTGTGTCGATGGAAAACACAAATCGCTTGCTGTTCATTCCGCTTATTGGTACGCTTCGACCATGAGCCGGAAAAACGGCAACAGGGACCTCCAGGCGCTCCGCAACCTGATTTTTGAGGCGCGCTCCATCGTCTCCACAGCCAAGTTACCAGAGGGGCGCACGGAAAGCGCGGTCGAATTGTTAGACGCGGCGCTATCTTCTGCTGACCATCTGCTAACGCTTTCGCCAGCCGCCGCCCTGGGGCAAAGGGGCGGGCGAAAGACGGCAAAACGTGGCGCTGCATATTTTCGCAAGATTTCAAACATGAGGAAGACGCACGCCGGGGGAAGACCGAAGGGGGCAAAACGTGGCTAATAATCCAATCACTGAAACCTACGATTCCATTCTGGCCGCAGCCAGCCGGGTAAAGTTTGGGACCATCCTGATTGATCCTCCGTGGCGGTTTACTAACCGTACTGGCAAGGTTGCACCTGAACATAAGCGGCTTTCCCGTTACCACACTCTGACATTTGAAGAAATCCGTGGATTGCCGATACTGCAGTTGGCCGCCTCGGTGAGCCATCTGTACTTGTGGTGTCCCAACGCTCTGCTGCCTTACGGGCTTGGCATCATGGAGGCATGGGGTTTTCAGTACAAGGCAAACATCGTGTGGCACAAGATTCGCAAGGACGGCGGCTCAGACGGCAGGGGTGTTGGATTTTACTTCCGCAACGTCACAGAGCTATTACTATTCGGGGTCAAAGGGAAAAACGCTCGTACGCTTGCCCCCGGCCGGCGGCAGGTGAATTACATGTGCAGCCGAAAGCGCGAGCATTCACGCAAGCCAGACGAGCAGTATCCCATCATCGAAGCGTGCAGCCGTGGACCGTATATGGAACTGTTTGCACGCGGCGCGAGGAAAGGCTGGGTCTCCTGGGGGGAGCAAGCCGACAGTTCCTATTGCCCCAATTGGAAGACCTACGCCAACCACTCGCAAAGTGGAAATCCTCTTTTCGCCAACGCCAGAGCCTAGTACAATCCGCTGGATGGCCCTTACTTTAATCCCCGCACGACTGCGGCGTAAATTCGAGATTGCCGAAACGCACCATGCCGCCGCAATCCTGCACGAAGATTTTCCAAATGAATGGCGGGATGTACTCGGACTACTCGGGGATTTCCGGTTATTGGGCTCGCAAATCATCCAACCCGGCGGAAGGAAATCCCCAATTTCCAACTCAATTAACGGATTTTTCTACGGACGCGGGTGGCAGGAACACACGTTCCACATCGAGGTCAAGGCTGATGGGGCTGCGACTCTTGCGCCGACTCACCACGTCGATTACTTCAGAAACCGCGTTGCCATCGAAACCGAATGGAATAATAAAGATCCTTTCTACGACCGCGATCTCGCGACGTTCCGCCTGCTGTTCGATTTGAACGTTCTCAGCGTGGGAATCATCATCACCCGGGCGAGCGAGTTGCAGGATATTTTTGACCGGCTCGGCAGGGGGCAATCTTTTGGCCCATCCACTACGCACATGGGCAAGCTCACCCCAAAACTGGATAACCGCGCCTCTGGCGGCTGCCCCGTGCTGGCATTCGCCATCAAAAAGACCGCCTACGATCCAAAGCGCTAATCCTCCCGTCACACTCAATACAGATGATCTATGCACGCCTGGTTGCAGAATAGCCAACGGCGGACTGCCGGTCGATTCCCAGGATCAGCACAGGAATGTCAATGTTCGAGACACCGCGCCGCGATAATCAAATGCTATCTCCTTCGGCTTCCGACCAAAAAGCTGCAGGTTGACCGACTTTTCCCCGCCCGGAAAGAAGATGAAGAAGCTTGCCGAGCGGCCGCGTTCTGAGCGTGCCAGAGCATGTTACGAGATCTCGCGCAACGCATTCAAGGGCAATGACGCGTTAGCCGGCAATGGCGTGTTTCGACATGCGCAGGGCCCTATAAGTTTGTCGTGCAATATACTGAAAAGTATGCCGCCTACGGAACCCACGCAGGATACACCCTTACAAGGCGCGCCCGAACCGGAGGTCATTCCCAAAGCCGTCAAAGTGGACGTGAGCGGAGGCTCGGGGATGGCAATCGAATGGAAAGATGGACACAAGAGCCAATACAGCTTCGTCTGGCTGCGGGACGCCTGCCCCTGCGCCCTCTGTGACGAAGCCCGCACCAAGGAACAGCGCGAGCCGGGAGAGCCGCCGAAATCCGATCCCGCGGCCTTGCCCATGTTCAAACCGCCGGTAAAGCCGGTGGAAGCCGGCGGCGTGGGCAAATACGCCATCCGGTTTACCTGGAGCGACGGCCATCAGCACGGCATTTATTCCTGGGAGTTCCTGCGCGCCTGGTGTCCGTGCCGCGAATGCCGCGCGTTGCGGGACATGGCGAAAATCTGACCTCAAGCTCCAAGCTGCAAGCCCCAAGCCCAACCTGCGCGCTTCCGGCTTGTGGCTTGGAGCCTGTGGCTTCGAGCTATTGAACCAGCTCCAGCATCTCCCTTTCGCCGATGACCTTCACTCCCAGTTCACGCGCTTTGTCGAGCTTGGAGCCCGGATCGGCGCCGGCGATCACATAATCGGTTTTCTTGCTGACCGAGCCCGAAACCTTTCCTCCGGCGTCTTCAATCAGCTTCTTCGCCTGCTCCCGCGTAAGATTTGGCAGCGTGCCGGTGATTACAAATGTCTTGCCCGCCAGCTTGGCGCTGCGTTGCCGCTTGGCGCCGCTAAAGATAAGGCCGGCGGCGCGCAAGTCCTCCACCAGCAGGCGATTCTTTGGCTCCCGAAAAAACTCGCGGATGCTTTCGGCAATGCGCGGACCCACTTCTTCCACCGCTTGCAACTGCTCCCGGCTCTCTTCCGCATCCTCCAGCGTGGCCGCCTTGATCAGCGCATCGAGGGAACCGAAGTGCCCTGCCAGGAATTCCGCGGTGCGTTCGCCCACGAAGCGGATTCCCAGGGCAAAGATCACCCGTTCCAGCGGCTGCTTTTTGGAGGCTTCGATCTCGCGCAACAGGTTCTGCGCCGACTTCTCTCCCATGCGCTCCAGTTGCAGCAGATCGTCTTTGCCAAGGCGATAAATATCGGCGATATCTTTGACCAGGCCGCGCTCCACCAGGTGATTGACCAGGGCGTCACCCAGGCCGTCGATGTTCATCACCGGACGCGAGGCGAAGTGCAGAACGGTTTCCCGCAGCTTGGCGGGACAATTCGCGTTTACGCAGCGGTAATCGACCTCGCCTTCCGCTTTGACGATGTGCCCCCCGCACACCGGGCAGCGCTCCGGCATCCGGAAATGCCGCTGGCCGCGCGGATGGTCCCGGTCATGAATGATCTTCACCACCTTGGGAATCACGTCACCGCCGCGCTCCACCTGCACCCAATCGCCGATACGCACGCCCGCAGGATCGTCGATCTCGGCGCCCAGGCGCTTGATCTCGTCCAGGTTGTGCAGGGTTGCGCGGCTCACCGTAGTGCCGCCAATCAGCACAGGCTGCAGCTCCGCCACCGGAGTCAGCTTGCCGGTGCGTCCCACCTGCGCCTGGATGTTCTTGATTTCCGTCACGCCGGCGCGGGCGGCGTATTTGTAGGCAATGGCCCAGCGCGGCGCGCGGCCGGTAAAGCCCAACTCGCTCCACAACGCCACGCGGTTCACCTTGATCACGATGCCGTCGATCTCGTAAGGCAGGGACTCGCGTTTCTCTTCCCAGCCGCGAATGAATTCCCAAACTTCATCGATGTTCCGGGCCAGTTTGCGGTGGGGATTCACCTTGAAGCCGGCGGCTGCCAACGCTTCCAGGCCGTCCCACTGCGCCCCGCCGAAGATGCGTCCCTGGACCAGCAGAAAGTAAGCAAAAAAGTCGAGGCGGCGCAGGGCGGTGATATTGGGGTCGAGCACGCGCACCGCGCCCGCGCCGGCATTGCGCGGGTTGGCGAAGCGCGGAAGCCCCTGGCGTTCACGCTCGTCGTTCATCCTCTCAAACGCAGGCAGCGGCAGAATGACCTCACCCCGGACCTCGAATTCCGGCGGGACCTCGTGTTTGCGCAAGCTTCCGGGAGCCACCGACAGAGGCACAGAGCGAATGGTCCGCACGTTGGCGGTTACGTCTTCGCCCTCGGCGCCGTCGCCGCGCGTCAGCGCCAGCAACAGGTGCGACGCAGCGGCGCCGGCCGCGCTCTTCTCCGGCGCATAGCGCAAGGCCATGGAGAGACCGTCCAGCTTGAGCTCGCAGACGTATTCCACTTCGCGTACGCCGCTCAGCTCGTGGACGCGGCGCTCCCAGTCGCGCAGCTCCGCTTCGTTGTAAGCGTTGTCGAGCGAGAGCATGGGCGTCGAGTGCTGAGCCTTGATAAAGCCCTCGCGCGGCTTGCCGCCCACGCGCTGGGTGGGCGAATCGGGCGTGACCAGCCCGGGATGCTGTTTCTCAAGCGCCTTCAGCTCGTTCATCAGCGCGTCGAACTCAGCGTCGCTGATGGCGGGCTGATCGAGCACGTAATAGAGGTGCTCGTGGTGGCGTATCTGTTGGCGCAACTGCTCGAGATGGCGCGCGGCGTCTTTTTCCCGGACCCCAGTAGGCATGGCGGAATTGTAGCGCCAGCGGAGCTTCCTGTTTCAAGTTTCGAGTTTAGGGTTCCCCGCCAAAGATGGCCGCCTCAGTCCTGCCCTCGCGGTCACTATCGCAGACAGGTATTCTTTTCCCGGCTTTTGCCGGCGCTGACGAAACTGTTGCCATTCCAGCGAAGCCTTTCCGTGACGGTCCATTCCGGACAAGCACCGAAGCCGTGCTCTCCGTTGGCCTGATAGCTGACGTCCAATTCGCCTCCGTCCGCCCTGACCACGTCGTAGCGGGGTCCATGGGAAGCGATATCCTCGCCGGGTGTTAATCGGGTGAGCAATCCAGGAGCCCCTCCAGACATTTCGAAAACGAAAAGTTCTTCATAATCCCAATTAGCAGGAGGCAGACATGCCGTGTGGACGACCGCTTCGACCTGTCCATCGCCTTTCACGTCGCCGTAGAATACCTTAATGACGCCAAAACTCAGAGAATCCGCTCCTTCCAGCCCATTTTTCCAGCTTCCCCCAGTAACGCGAATGACCTTCCCGAACCCAGAGTCCACTTCTTTCCAGCAGTTCGATTGGTAACTGAAATTTTGGAAATCGACATCTCGGATTGTGCTCGGCCCGGTCCCTTGCACACCAACATGCTGTTCACCGCGCGAAGGAACTGCGCGCGTATCTGACTGCACCGCCATGGCGGCCGAGCCGGAAACCACCTCAGCGCTGGACCAGACCGCTTCATTTGGACCAACCGTGAAAGGAGCCCCTTCGCGCTGGCCAAGGATCACGAAAAACGGCCCAAGCCCCACCGGCAGGTCTGTTTTCCTGGCCAGGACAAGGCCATCGGAGCCGGCGATGGTCACGGTGCCAGCTCCATTCGAGTCCACCCCTACCACCAGCGTGTACCATTGGTTTACGGCCACATTCCGCAGGAGATTCACGCTGTTAGCGTTTCCCACGGTCAGCCACAAGCCGTAATATCCACGGTTGTGCGGATTCAGGTTTCCTTCGAGCCTGAGCGATTGACGCAGATCGCCGCTGACGATGTGGAACGTTAACGGGTTCCCATTCGCAATCGTACCCATGACGACTGCCCGCACGTTGAAGGGCGGTGAGAAGCTGCCCTTCGACTGGACACCAGTGAACTGGTAGGTGCCGTTAACCCCGGACATTCTCATTCCGGACTGGTCAAAAATCAGATGCGGTTCCACCCACCGCGTACCCTGCGCCTTGGCCAATTCCGCAAGCAATGAGGTTCCCGTCTGCCAATGCGCGGGATCGAGCGCCCTGTCCGAGGAGAAGGCTGGCTGTGGCCTTGCCGGGCCATCGTTCGAATGCGCGAGTTGGTCTGAAATCTGAGTAACGGAAGGGGAGGCTGGCTCAACGGCTGAGCCGGGCACATCGTAACCCACGGGAAAGGGCCTCGCCGGATCGGTGATCACCAGCTTCTCCTTTCCGAAAAGCTTATCTAATCCGCTGGTGGCCTCGCCTTCTTCCGCCAAGGCCGGAATCGTGATCAGCCACATGGCTGTGCAAATGGTAATGGCGAGGGACAACACTAGACTTTCGCGCAGGTTCATGAAAACCTCCACGTTACCTGGATCCAAAGACAAAAACACCAACCAGATCGGCCATGTTTGCTGGTGTCTGGCCCGGAGCAGTGTCCATGCTATGTTCGACAACGGCATACGTTCCCGGGGGCAGATAGGCATGGGCTATCGACATTGCAGGGTCACTCGGGGGAACGTCCACTTGAAGCCCTGGGATTCCTTCGAAGCTTACATATTGCTGGCTAGAGGCCAGGCCGATGATTACGACAAGTGAGTATTCCGTAACCTGAAATGTAGCGGATGCAGTGTGGGCGCCCACGTTCGGGTTCACACCGTAAAAGGCATGAAAGTCGTTCCAGGGGCCGGATATGGAGACACCGCCGACGTTGTGGTACATAGTTTCGGTGGTGTAGCTGTTCTGGTCATTCATGCCATAGGCAAGAGCAACAGCGAGGTTACCCGATACGGTCGCCGCCTGGGCAAATTGGCCCTGGGCAAACGGTCCGGAGGGCCTGCCCCCGCCCGTGACCATGCCGTACAGGTGGAGGTCGCCATGCGGAAGCATCAGCTCATTGCCCCCCTGGACGACCGCTTTCACAATTGCCGGCCTTCCTGCGCCACTTCCCGTTATCCCCTGTTGTGGGGTGTTCCTGGACTCCAGCGCCAGCAGTTGGTCGATCCACAGGGATGGATCAGTTCTGGGGTCAACTGCCACCAGGTTGAAAGCCTCAACCTGCTTCACTCCCCGCTGTTGCCCGGCAATGCGGATAGCCGCTTCCTTGTCGGACGGCCTGCTTACTCGCCCGATGAAGGATACAACCCCCTTGTCAGACTTAATTACCAGCGCGCACGGAACGAAGGGGGAGCTCAGCGCCGGCGCCAACCCTTGGACCGGGTTCGTAACGTTAGCTGCCGCGGGCGCAGAGTTCAGGTTCGTGGAGCACTTGCTAAGATTTGGGTCCGCGGCAAACTTCGCCTGTATGGACCGCATGATCTCCGCATCCGTGGGTTGCACAAAGTAGCTGCGATACAGATAGTAAGCGCCGCCCGCCGCCGCAAGGACCACGGCCAAGGCCAGCGTCAAAAGCCACCAGCGCGAGGCGCCGGTACCACTCACCCCTGCCCGCGGCTGCGCCGGCGGCCATGCCGCATATGGCGCCTGAGCGTATTCTGTCCCGTCACGCAAGGCAGTGCCTGCGGCCAGCGCCAGCTGGTCGGCCGCGGAAAATGTGGCGGCAGCCATTGGGGCGCGCCCGGCAACGGTGAGCGGGTCGGCTGCGCCCAGGGCCTCTCCTGAGCCCGTCGAAGGAGCAGGGTCCGGTACTGACACCATAGCCGACGGCGCACCGTTCCGGACCGCCGTGCCGCAACGCCGGCAAAACTGCGCTTGAGGATTCAGTTCATTTCCGCAGTGACGGCAGAACATAGGCGTCGTCCTTTCTCCGGCTGCTTCAGGAAAAGCGCCGGCTCAGTTCCCCTGCCGATATGATTCCGCCGGCGGCAATGGCGCAATAACCAAGGCAGGTGATCCATAGACCGAAGTCCGCCACCTTCTGCGCCAGGGGTGTGAACAGAATGGTGAACAAGATCTGCGGCCCCACTAGCGACCCGATCAGCACCTGGAACGAGCTGATGGTGAACTTCCGGCGCATGGGCGCCTTGCCCGCAGCAAGAAACAGGATCCCGGCAGCAAGCGCGCCAAGGAAGACAAGATAAAAACCACCCCACCCCTTGGCCATATCAAATCCGGAAACCGCAGGGATTTGTCCTCGCCCCAAGAAGTCGGTCCCTCCTAGCAAGCTCAGGAAATTCCCGGATTCGGGAATTGAGCCCCAGGGCAAGAAGAAGCCAATCATTGCGCCCAAGGCGCCAAAGGCAGTGAATTTCTCGCCGAGCGTCATGCTTCTGATCAGCTTGCCGCCAAGTTGAGCGATTTCGCCAAGCTGCTCCCGTCGGGCCGGGGGAGGTGCGACTGTAGGGGCATGGGCGGGTGCTGCGGCTGCTCCCTCGTGCCTCGCCGGTCCGGTGGGCGCCGCTTGGGCGCTGATCCGCCGGGCCCCGCAAAATTCGCAGAATAGTGAATCGTCAGGAATATTTTTTCCGCACGCGGCGCAGAACATAGAACCTCTTTCTCACAGTGAGTTCGATCGGCTGCCCATCTGAGGAAGGGGATACCCCCGGAGTGTTCCAGACCTCGCCCATACTGCCTTTGACAGCCCCCATAAAGGGGCACTGGGACCTTGACTCTATCAAACACCCGAAGCCACCAGCATGACCGTTCCCCTACTGCTGCTTCTTGCCCTGGGTTCGCCCCCGCCGGTGAGCGCCAAACTGCCTCCAAGTTCTGGGTTCCATACAATGAGGTACTATGTAACGCCCAAGGCTCCAGCTTTGTCAAGGGGCTTATGGCACAGGGGCTTATGGCACATAGCCACCCCATGCGGTGGCCAGCCCGCTTGAGGTGCTCCACACCGTGATGGTGACCGGATCGCCACTCTGCACCGTCAGGCTGTTGGACCCGTACTCGCTGCCAAAACCGCCTAATACTATTTGGCTATCGGACCACGAAATGTATTGAATGCTAACCGGATCAGTCACGCCGTTCGCCGGGTTCTGGAAACCGGCGCGAAAGTCTACCGAGGCGGTAGCTTGAGGAAACCGTCCGGCATAGTCGCCGAGCCGGAGATTGCTTGTAAATCCGATGTAGGAGCTGCTAGCGGAAAAAGCGGGAACATTGGCCGGCGGCGAACTTCCGAATCCGGAGCCCAAGATGGCGATGTTCAGATTCGCGCCATCGCCGCTGAAAAGCACCGTGGAAATTTGCGGCGTGCCGGCAGAGACCGGGGGCAGATTCCCGCCCCAAACGAATCCGGCCGCTCCCCTCTGCGAGGAGCCGTTCCAGATGCCGATTTCCACGGCATCCCCGGGCATAGCGACGTGTGAGGAGGAGTGTTCACTGTACCCTCCGGCCACGATCTGGGTGTCCGACCAGGACTGGTATGCAAGACCGAACGTGTCGCCGCTAAACCCCTCCTCGCATTTCCCGGGCGTGATTGCGTAACAGCTTTCATCCACGATACTGAAGTTGCTCAGGTCTCCCGAAAATGGCATCGATGCAACCGCTGTTCCGAAACCTTTGCCCGCAATGGTCACGGTGTACGGTGGCCCAGAAGAGAACTGCACTGAGGTAGCGGCCGCCGTGCTGGGAAGCGTCACGTGAACGTCATTAGCCCCCGGGGCCAGCGTAACCGAGTCCGTAGAAGGCACATAGCCGGTTTTCACAGTTTGCAAGACGTAGTTGGCGGCCGAGAGATTTGAAATTGTGAAGGCGCCGGTAGCATCGGTTTGAACGGATTGTTGATTTTCTCCCATGGCGGTGACCGTCGCACCGGGAACCGGTACCCCGAGACTGGTCTGGACCTTCCCATCGATTTCCGAGGAGGGTCCGGGGGAAAATGTGCCGCAACTGGAGTTGTACACACCGGTAGCCTGGATCGTGATCACGTCGAATCCAAGCAGGGGATTACCGCCTGAATATGTGGTTACCAGATACTCCAAGTCTGGCGAATCCGCGGCAATTTGATATGAGTACCAGAGGGCTGCCGCTTGATCCGCTCCCTGAAAAAGAGCAATAACGCCTCCTGCATAGTTTGTAGCCTCACCCAAGTCTATGGGCAAGACCAGAACGGCTTCGACGGCCGACGGAACGGCGAGGTTCTGGACCGCTTGCGGCAGCTGATTGCCGCAAAGGAAGGCGGGCGTTGACTGGTATTGCACCATGTCGAGCACGGAAGGCGGAAGTGACCAGGAGTTTATCGCGCCGAAGTCTTTTTCCAAAATGTTGACGGAGTATGTGGTGCTGCCGGGTGCGGGGTCAAGGTTGCTCAGCGCAGAAACAGCCGGGACGTAATTCTCATTTGGATCCGAGACCGAAACCGCGGATGCTATCCCCTGCTGAAAGAGCAGAGTTACTTTCAGTTCCGGCACCGGCTGCTGGGTAATAATGTCGTTCACCTGGATATTGATTCCGGCATCGGCGAACGAGGCTTGCCCCTGGGAATTGGTGGTTTGCTGCTCCGTGGTTACCGGCTCGAGCACGGTAAACTCGAATGCGCTAGAAGCCCCGCCTCCTGGCGAAGAATTGGTCACGGCTACCGGATAAGACCCCGGTGTCGCCAAGTCGGCGGCGCTCAGGGGAACGGTCAGCTCGGTTGCGCTCACAAAGGTTGCGGAATGCGCTTGACCGTTGTACGAGACGGTCGAGACGGGAAGGAAGTTGACGCCATTGATAGTCAGCGTCTCTGCCGTAGTTCCAGCCACGGCGGAGGATGGAAAGAGGCTGGCAATGCTTGGAACTGGATTCGGAGTGGTGGCGGGAGTGGGGGAAAGGCTGGGGCTGGGAGTAGGGCTGGGACTGGGCGTGGGGCTTGGACTCGGACTTGGACCAGAAGTGGGAGTGGACGCCCCGCTTGATCCGCCGCTACAGCAAAGCAGCGCTGAGGAAAGAATGGTGCAAAGCAAAAGAAGACCTAGCCTGCTCCGCTGTCTCCGGAAGAGCGAGGCTGGAGACGACCTACGTGGTGCGACCTTGACTATAGAACCTGACATCTTGGCATTCTCCTTTCTTGGGTGCGGCTCAGTGTTCGCCCATTTCCTCGGCCGAGGTTGCTCTTAGAACCGGGTGCCGGGGGTCAGGCGAGCGCTTATTGCCTTCATTACGTAACGCGCTTTCCGCTCGAATTTGGGGTCACAACCCGCTGGTTCCCGCCCGCTGACAGGACAATCCGGCGGTCTCGCGGTGGTCGGTAGGCCGACAACCCAGCCCTTCCTCAGCGTTCAATTGATTGAATCCATTTGATTTGTGTGAAACTGGGGATACAATGGCTGACACGGTGAAGCCGACCAAGCGGTACACGAAATGTAAAACTATGGAAACGCCACCCGGAGATGTAACGGTTCTATTGCGAGCGCTGACTGAGGGTAACCAACAAGCTGCCTCCCAGCTCGTGCCGCTGGTCTATGATGAACTGCGGAGCTTGGCCGCCCGCTACATGCGGCGGGAACGCCCGGATCATACGCTTCAAGCAACGGCGCTGGTTCATGAGGCCTATCTCAAACTCGTGAAACAGCGATCCGCGAACTGGCAAAGTCGCGTACATTTCTTCGCCATCGCAGCCACGATCATGCGCCGGATTTTGATCGACTATGCCCGTCGCCATCCGGAGAGAAGCAAACGGGCGGACAAACGGATTTCCCTGGACCAGACCGTTATGATTTCTCCGGACAAATCGGAACAGCTCTTGAAACTGGATGGCGCGTTGGATCGCCTGACAAAACTCGATCCCCGACAGGGCAAAATCGTCGAACTGCGCTTTTTCGGGGGTTTGACCGTTGAAGAAACCGCACACTTGCTGGATATTTCGCCTAAGACCGTCAAGCGAGAATGGAGTGTGGCCAAGGCTTGGCTCCACGGAGCGTTGCACGAAAACCATGGAGATTATGCCAGAGAACTGGGAGGCGGTTAAGACGCTGTTCGAAGCCGCAGTGGAGCTTCCGCCCGCGGAGGCCTCCGCCTTTCTGCAGAAGAACTGCTCGAATGCAGAGGTCCGCGTGGAAGTCGAGAGGCTTCTCTCTGAATACCGCGTAGCAGGAAGTTTCCTTTCCAGCTCAGATCTGGGCAGTTTCTTCGCGGAATGGAACCATGGTGCGGCGCAGTTCAGCCGGGATGACATCCTCGCAGGCCGTTTTAAGATCATCCGTTTTATCGCGCGGGGCGGCATGGGAGAGGTTTACGAGGCCGAAGACCTTTACCTCGGGGAACGCTTGGCCGTTAAGACCATCCGTCCTGATACCCTGCAGTTGCCTAATGCAGTCGAACGGTTCGTGCGCGAAGTCCATCTTGCCCGCACTGTGACCCATCCGAACGTTTGCCGCATCTTCGATCTCTTTCGGCATAGCCCGCAGGGCGCCGCCGGCAAGGAAGAAATTCTATTGGTCAGCATGGAACTCCTGAAGGGAAAGGCCCTATCCGATCATCTTGCAGCAAGTGGACCGATGGGCATCGGGGAGGCCTTTCCGCTAATCCGGCAGATGGCTTCGGCCCTCGGAGCGGCGCACGACGCCGGTGTTGTGCATCGAGACTTCAAGCCCGGCAACGTCATGCTGGTAATGCCCGAGGGCCGGGGGGAGTTCCGCGTTGTCGTTACTGATTTTGGGCTGGCGCGGTCCGCCAGCCTTGCCAGCGCGGCATCGTGGTCAACGGGAAGCCATGTGCTTGGCTCACCTGCCTACATGGCGCCGGAACTGATCGAAGGCCGTCCCGCAACCCCGGCCTCGGACATTTATGCCCTTGGCTTGGTGATGTATGAGATGGTGACCGGGGTGCGGCCGTTTGGGAGCGAGACGCCGATCGTAGCGCTGGCGAAGCGGCTCTCGGAGCGTCCGCGTTCGCCGCGCGAGTTCCGGCCGGCGCTTCCCCGCCGCTGGGAAGCTGCGATTCTGCAGTGTTTGGAACGGGAGCCTACACGTCGATTTGCCAGAGCACAGGATGTTGTCCGGGAGTTGGCCGGGGAAGGAGCAGCGCCTTCTCTCTCGTCGGGCGACCGGAAACGCGCAGGAAGACTGGCCGCACTGGGACTAGCGTGCTTGCTGCTGCTTGCTGCCGGCGTGGCGATCTACCTGGCCAAGATTCGCAATGGCGAAGCTGTTTCCCCGCTTCCGGGGACTGCGGCCATCACTCTGCTTCCCGCGAGCTGGACTTCCCTCAATGCCATGCAGGCGGTCGGGAACGTCGTGTATCTCGGAGGTAGCGGCAAAGATGGCGGGAAGCTTGCCGTGTATAAGAGTGAAAGCGGCGAGTTCTCCGAGTTGAGCCATTTGCTGCCCTCGCAATGGTGCCCGGTCAGCGCTTTTGCTTACGGCGATAATCAACTGCTGGTGGGAGGGGGATCCCGCCGCGGCTGCCTCGGCATGTTCTCACTCGCGGAACACAGCTTTCGGGACATGACCCTACGAATGCGCGATCCAAACTCGGGTCTGTATTACTACGGAGGAGTGAACGCCATCGGCTTCAACGGCCGCGAATTCCTTATAGGCGGCGCGGGCAAGATCACTTCTTTGGAAACCTATTCTCCGAAAGCGGACAGATTCAGGTACGTTGCGGTCAGCCCTTACTTTGCCGTGAACACTATTGCGCCGGACGGTGATTCGTTCTTGATCGCCGGCGCAGGCCCGGGGCCAGGACCGCAACAACCGCCTGCACTGGGTCGTATTTCGCGCGATGGGGGCTTCACAAAACTTACTGACCTCCTCCCCAGCGGTTGGGGCAGAACGTCGCGCTCCGCTGACGATGGAAGAGAATTCTTCCTTCAGGGAGCCGATGACGTCACCGGGGTAAAGCAGTTGCTGGCGCTCTTCAGTGCTTCCCACACAACTCCTAGCGACGTGACCGGCTCGTTTCCGCCAGCTTTCCATCTGCATGGCATTGACGGTCGTAATGGTTATTTCTTGTTAGGCGGTGAGGTCAATCAAAGAGCATATCTTGTCCGTTATAGCCCCGGCGCCCCGCCCGCGCTGTTGACACACTTCCTGCCGGAAGGGGCATCGGACGTGACCAGCGTGAGGATCGCCGGCAGCACCAGTTTCGCTGCCGGAATCGATGGGGCGGGCCGAATTTTCATGGTAAGTTTTCCAAACGAGACCCGTTGAAGCAGGATGACACCATTTCGAAAAGCCGCTCTTATTTACAATCCGATGTCCGGGCCTCAGCCGGACTGCCGGGCGGCGCAAATCGAAGCCGCGTTAGCGGTGTTGCGCGGCGCCGGAGTGGAAGCGTCGGCGATTCCCACCCTGGCTCCCGGAAGCGCCGGGGCGCAGGCCGCGGAGGCGGTGCAGGCCGGCTATGACGCGGTGTTGGCTTGCGGCGGGGATGGGACCGTTCATGAAGTTCTGCAAGGCATGGTGCACAGCCCGGCGGCGCTGGGCGTGGTTCCCCTCGGCACCGCCAATGCCTTGGCCGCGGACCTGGGCCTGCCCCGCGGCACCGATGAAGCGGCTAAAGCATTGTTGACCTCGCGCGCCGTGAACACGGCGGTGGGACGCATTCTGTATCGCCAGCACTCCGGCAGCGCCGGTTCACGCTATTTCATGGTGGCGGCCGGAATCGGGCCGGATGCTCATCTGATGTACCGCTTAACGGCCCAGCGGAAGCGCCGCTGGGGGTACGCCGCCTACCTGGCCGAAGCCGCCTGGATATGGGCGACACACCGCTACCCTATGTTCGAAATTGTTACCGCGGGGGAGGGCGCCGCCGGACGGGCGGAGCGCGTCTCCCAATTGCTGGCGGTGCGCATCAGCAATTTCGGCGGAGTGCTGCGGCGCCTGGCGCCGGGAGCGGCGCTGGCCCACAACGAGCTGCGCCTGGTGGCTTTCAAAACGCGCAGCCGCGTGCGGTATTTGCGGTATGTCCTGGCGGTTCTCGCCGGGCGTGAGCCGCGCGTGCCCCATATCGAACTGCTCGATGCCGTCCGCGTGGATTGCCGCTTGCTCATGCCGGAAAGGCGCATCCATGTGGAAGCCGACGGAGAAGCGCTCGGCGCCCTGCCGGCTACGCTGGAAATTGTTCCGGACGCGGTGAAATTGCTCATGCCGGAGTAACGCCCGCAGCCCCCGATATGGTCCGGCCGAAGACCGCGGTTATTTCCAGAGGAAGTAAAATTCCGGATTTCTTTCCATGAGCTTGGCCTGCGTGGGAAGCAGGTCGCTGACGTCGCCGAACAGCAAATCCAGGATCGTTCGTTTTTCCTTCTCGGCATGAACCAGGTTCGGTTCGCCCTTGATGCCTACGGCTTTGGCCGTATCCTCGACCGCGGCGCGAAAATCCCCGATTTGGTCGATCAGTTTCAACGGCAGGGCCTGTTGTCCCGTCCAGACTTTGCCATTGGCGAGCGAGCGGATGTCTTCGACTTTTGCTCCCCGCCCGTCCGCGACCGCCGCCACGAATTGGCCGAAGATATTGTCGATCATGCCTTGCAGATACTGGCGTTCGGCAGGCGTTATTTCCCGCACCGGATTGCCGGTATCCTTGAACTCGCCGGACTTGAAGAGTTCCTGCTTCAGCTTCGCCCAGCGCACCAGTTCGCCGTAGTTGTACCATTCCGCGATAACCCCGATGGAACCGACGATACTGGCGTTGTCGGCAAAGATTTTATTGGTTCCCGAGGCGGCGTAGTAAGCGCCGCTGGCGCCCACGGACTCGATGGAAGCCACAATGCGCTTCTTCTTCTGGTCCCGGATGCGCCGCACCTCGCGGTAAATCTCCTCGGAGGCAGCCGCCCCGCCGCCGGGAGAATTGATGTGCAGAATGATGGCCTTGATGGAGTCGTCACCGGCAAAATCCCGCAGTTCTTTTACCGTCTCCTTAGGCGACAGAATTACGCCCTCGAGATCTACCACGCCGATCTTGTCGCCAAAGGCGGTAAAGCCGTCTTCATGGCCGCCGGTCGCGCTCACATACACCAGCGCAAACACCACCAGGAGGAAGAGAAAAAATCCTCCGCCGCCGATCAACAGCCACAGCCATGTCCGGGAACGCCGCGCTTCAGTCAATCCAGTCATCCATTCTCGGCGGGAGGCGCCGCTTGGGCGGCGGGCGCCGCCACGGTGTGGTTCACCAGGTCCTTTAATTCCTTGCTGGGCTTGAAGTAGGGAATTCTTTTGGGCGGCACCTCGACCCGGTCGCCGGTCTTGGGATTGCGCCCGATCCGCGCTTTACGCTGACGCGTCCGGAAACTGCCGAAGCCGCGGATTTCAATTTTGTCGCCGGCGCGCAAAGAACGTACCACGCTGTCGAAGATGCTCTCGACAATCACTTCGCTGTCCTTGCGCGTTAGTTCCGCCACCCGTGAAACTTCGTCGATCAAATCCGCCTTGGTCATCGTTCGCTCCGCTCGCCTCAAATTTACTCTAAATACTAATCTTTTCGCCGACTTATGCAAGACTAACTGCCCGGCTTCAGTAATAACGTTCTCAAATTTTTGGGCTAGTGGCAAGTGTTCCGGCAGAAAACCCGCAATTAGCGGTTGGCCACCGGCAATCAACTCAAGCCGGTTGCGCAAGAGGCATGGAACCACATTCCCTGTGGCCCGGCAGTTAAGAGCTTGTCCGCCAGGGGGTCGCGGAGGCACGGCCGGAATCGCGGCTACGGCGCCCGCTGCAAGGCCAACTGCCAATCACTAATCGCGGGTCTTCGCAATTCCCGCCACTGCCATCATGCGTCCGGTTTGTCCGCGCTCCGCGCGATGCGAAAACAGCAGGTTGGTATGGCACGCCGTGCACAAGGGAGAGGCCCAAATCTGCCTCGGGCGCAAGCCGGCGGCCAGCAATTGCCGGCGGTTGGCCTCCACCAGGTCAAGCCGGATTTTTATCGGCAAAAGGGACTCGAGGTGGCCCGGTGGCCGCGCCGCCAGAAACAACAAGGGATAACGATCGCGTATGGACCTGGATTCTTTGGTGGCCGTAAACCACGAGTCCGCATCGGTGAACTGCGTCTGGAACTGTTCCCGCACATCCTCCCCGACTTCATAGCAACAGCGGTGAATGGCGGGGCCCAGCGCCGCCCGCAAATCTTCCGGACGCGATCCGAAGCTGCGGCGCATCTCGCCCACCCCTTTTTCCGCGATGCGCTTGAGCGTGCCGCGCCATCCCGCATGCAGGACCCCAAGGGCGTGGCGCTTCACGTCCACCAGCATGATAGGAAGGCAGTCGGCAGTGCGAATGGAGAGCAGAATGCCCGGAGTATTGGTAAGCAAACCATCTCCGGCGCGGGGCGGCAAGCCTCCCGTCCCCCGCCGGCAATCGGGCGCAATCACTATCGGCCAAATCAGGTCGGAATGTACCTGATGGAGCGTCACCAGGGGCCACTCCGGCGCGGCCAGAGCCTTCTTGAAGGCTGCCCGGTTTCGGTTCACTGCGCTCCGCGAATCTTCCTGGGTATAACCAAGATTCAGGACGTTGCCGCCGTAAGCTTTAGAAAAACCGCCCCTCCGGGTGCTGAAGCCATGGACCAGCCAAGGAATGGCCGCGAGATTCTCCGCCTTCAGGATCTCAAGTTTTTGCCGGTAAGCCGCTTTCGTGGACACAACGCTATTGTAGGACGGCCGTGGGCCGCTGGTGTTGGAGAGCGGGGCTCGGAAAACGAACGCGGAGGATGCGAAGGACTGGCGAAACCATTCCCGAAGAGGCCTTTGACCGCGCCGCCCGTTTGCGGGCGCGCGGCCCATGCCGCTATATTCTTACTGGCTTATGTACGAAGACTTTTACGCCCATGACCCCCTGACAGGAAACCGCTTCCACTGCATTTATCAAGCCTTGATTCTGGCCCTAGCCACCCGCCACGCGGACGCGGTCGATATAAAGTTCCTGGTGGACGGAAAACCCGTGTGGATCGTTCTGCCGCATCCGGCCTGGGTGGAGTACAACCGGCGGACCGGCAGGACCCTCACGGATGCCATGGCGGTGCAGATTGCCGGACACTACTTGAAGGGCGCGGTGGAAAGCGGAGAGAACGGCGGGCGTGAAATGCACACTTTGCGCCTCGAGGAAGTCTTCTCCCATCTGGAGCAGTTGGCCGCGGAAGAACGCTAGAACTATAGCTTGACGCCATCGAAAAATCCGTTTGTTGGCTCAGTGGCGTTGGTGAGCCCTCTTATGAGAACCTAGAGAGTTGTGTAGGTGCCCCGGAATTCTATGTCTTCCAGGCTCAGAGGTTATTGCTCCTAGGCGGTGATGCGTGGGTCAACCAGACCGGAAAGGGTTAATCCGGGGAATGGGCCCGAAGGTTACGAGGCTGTAATTCACTGAGGAGAAACGATGATATCCGAACCGCCACTGGCAACGGAGCCGGAAAGCCCATACTGCGGCATCAACCACCCCCTATTGGCGCAATGGATCAAGGAAGTGGCCGAATTGTGCGCCCCCGATCAGGTGCACGTGTGCGACGGATCGGAAGCGGAATATCAGCATGTGCTGCGCGTGATGATCGAGACGGGTACGGCCATTCCGCTGAATTGGGACAAACGTCCCAACAGCATCTTTGTGCGCTCCCATCCTGCCGATGTGGCCCGGGTCGAGGACCGCACCTTCATCTGCTCCCGGGAGAAGGATGAAGCCGGACCCACGAATAATTGGGAAGAACCGGTCGCGATGAAGGCTCGCATGACCGCTCTGTACAAGGGTTGCATGGCCGGCCGCACCCTGTACGTCATTCCCTACAGCATGGGGCCCATCGGTTCGCCCAGCGCCAAAATTGGAGTTGAGATCACCGACTCGCCGTACGTCGTCGCCAACATGCACATCATGGCGCGCGTGGGCACGAAGGTGCTGGAGGTGCTGGGCACGGACGGCGAATTTGTGAAAGGCCTGCACTCCGTGGGCGCGCCGCTGGGGCCGCTCGAGCAGGATTCGACTTGGCCCTGCAATGCCCAGCACAAATATATCTGCCATTTCCCCGAGACGCGTGAAATCTGGTCTTACGGCTCGGGATACGGCGGCAACGCCCTGTTGGGCAAGAAGTGCCATGCCCTGCGCATTGCCTCGGTGCAGGCCCGCGACGAGGGATGGCTGGCCGAGCACATGCTGATCTTGAAGCTCATCAGCCCGGAAGGCAAGGTTAAGTACATCACGGGAGCGTTTCCTTCCGCCTGTGGCAAGACCAATCTCGCCATGTTGGACCCCACCACGCCGGGATGGAAGGTGGAAACCATCGGGGACGATATTGCCTGGCTGAGGTTCGGCCGCGATGGCCGTCTCTACGCCATTAATCCGGAGGCCGGTTTCTTCGGCGTGGCCCCAGGCACCAGTATGCAGTCGAACGTCAGCGCCCTGCGCACCGTGGGCCGGAACGCGGTTTTCACGAACTGCGCGCTCACCCCGGAGGGCGACGTATGGTGGGAGGGCATGACCGATGGGAAGCCGCCGGAGTTGAGCGACTGGCTGCGCCGTCCGTGGACGCCGCAGAGCGGGCGCAAAGCGGCCAACCCCAATGCCCGTTTCACCGTCCCGGCAAGGCAATGTCCCGTGATTGCTCCGGAGTGGGAAGACCCTAAAGGCGTGCCGATCGACGCCATGCTGTTTGGCGGACGCCGCGCTAACGTGGTGCCGCTGGTTACGGAATCTTTCGACTGGCAGCACGGTACGTTCCTGGCGGCCACCGTCAGCAGTGAAACCACCTTCGCCAACCAGGCCAAGGAAGGCCAATTGCGCCGCGATCCTATGGCGATGCTGCCCTTCTGCGGCTATCACATGGGCGACTATTTCGCGCATTGGCTGAAGATTGGCAAGAGTACTCAGCCTGCCAAACTGCCGAAGATTTTTTACGTGAACTGGTTCCGCACCGGCGCCGGCGGCCGTTTTCTGTGGCCGGGATACAGCGAAAACAGCCGGGTGCTGGAATGGGTCTTCCGGCGCTGCGAGGGCACGGCCCACGCCTGCGAAACTCCCATCGGACGCCTGCCGGCGCCCGCCGACCTTGATCTGCGCGGACTCGACCTTCCCCCCGCCGATTTGGAGCAACTGCTCAAAGTCGATCTGGACGGCTGGCGGGCGGAAGTCCCGCTGATTCGCGAGCATTTTGCGAGGTTCGGCAGCCGCTTGCCGGAGGCCTTGCGGCAGGAAACCGATCAGCTCGAAAAACGCCTCAAAGCCGCCACCGGCAAATAGTTTCGGTAATACCATGAACATCCCGCATCGTTAGCCTGGTTTTCATGGTGCGGCAACTGCCGCCGTGGTTTGAAAACCTTGGCAGAATTCGTGAGATCCCGCAACTCAGCCGCCGCCGGCTTAAAGCGCGAACCTTGAAACCGTCCCCGAGGAAGACTCCGCCCCTCACGCCGGCACCGTCTGGCTCGCCGCCCGGGCGTCCGGGCAAGATCAGCAGAGAGGAAATTTGGCCCAAGGCTGACCGCCGAAGGTCAATGGCTGCCCACCAAAAGCACCCGCGCCACCGATTGCGGAATCGCGATGGGGGGCTGCCAGCGTAGGCCGGGCAGCAGGGCGCGCGCCTGCTCTACCTGCCCGCGGCCGACCAGTATGGCGAGACGAGACGGCCGCCCGGGAGTCGCCGCTTCGGCGCGAAGCAAAGAAGCAGCCACCGGCAGGACGTTGGCAAAACGCTCGACCGCCCGCAAAGTCACCAAATCCGCCCGGCCGGGAAAATCCTCGGCGCGTCCCGCAAACACATTCACGTCGCGCAGGTGCAGGGCGCGGACCACCTCTTTCAGAAATACCGCCTTCTTCTGCCGCGATTCGATCAAGGTAAGACGCAAGCCGGGGGCATGGATTTTAAGCGGCAGCCCGGGAAAACCGGCGCCGGAGCCGACGTCTAGGGCGTGCAGCAGACCGTCACCTTCCGGCAGGAGCTGAGCCGCGGCAAACAGGGACTCGCCCAGGTGCCGGGTAACCATCGGTTCCGGGTCGCGCACCGCGGTCAAATTCACGCGCGCATTCCACCGCAACAGCAACTCCAGATAGTTGGAGACGTCGGCCAGTTGTTCCCGCGAAAGCGCCGCGGCGGTGAAGGGACGCAGCAATTCGGCAAGGCGGGCCAGTTCCATAGCCAATCTTTACCACAGGGGACGCGGAGGACGCCGGGGAAATACGAACGGATTCCTCAATTACCCGATTGCCCGATCCGTTTCTGCCCCTGAATTTCGATATAGATATTCACCAACGACACAGCGGCGGGAGTAACCCCGGGAATGCGCGAAGCCTGACCGATAGTGCGCGGCCGCACGCGCTCGAGCTTCTCTTGCATCTCCCGCGACAGGCCGCTGACCGTCTGATAGTCAAACCATTCGGGAATGACGCGCTGCTCCGCCTTCTTAAGCCGCTCTATGGCCTTCCGCTGCTGGCTCAGGTAGCCGGCATATTTGATCTCGGTTTCCACCGACTTCAGTTCATCCCGTATCCGGGAGCTCAGCGGACCTTCGAGGGAACCTCCATGACCGCTGGTCACCGCCTCCACCGAAAGTTCAGAGACGCGCACCGGAGCAAAAGCCGGCATTACGCCCGTTCCGGAGAGAATGGGGGCTGACCGGTCTGCCACCGAACAGGCCAGCGGCTTCCGTTCGGCAAAAAATTCGGGCGCTAACTTAACTAAGACGGGGAGCAGGCGATCAATGTTTACCTCGGGCCGCCGCAGCAGTTGTGTCAAAGAATTGCCTTTCAACCCGCCGGCCGAGTCTGCCGCCGGCGCTGCCGCGGCTGAATCCCCGCCATCGCCGTTGGACCCGCCCGCAGCCATGGCCAGGCCGCAACTGCGCAACCCCTCTTCGCTCACCCGGCAGCTTTCCAGCAATTCCTTGAGCGCCGCCATGCGCCGCTGTTTGTCGAGATAGTCCTGCCAGGCATCGTCCTTGATCAGTCCCACCCGGCGGCCGTAAGGCGTCAGGCGGCGGTCGGCATTATCGATGCGCAGGTGCAAGCGAAATTCGGCGCGCGAGGTAAACATCCGGTAAGGCTCGTTAGTGCCCTGGCTGATCAAATCGTCAATCAGGATGGCGGTGTAAGCTTCGCTGCGGTCGAGCACCAGGGGCGCTTCGTTCTTAACCGCTAAGGCGGCGTTGATGCCGGCGATGATCCCCTGGCAGGCAGCCTCTTCATAGCCGCTGGTGCCGTTGATCTGGCCCGCCAGGAAGAGGCGGGCAATCCGTTTGGTTTCCAGCGTCCGCTGCAATTCCGTCGGATCAATGGAGTCGTACTCGATGGCGTAGCCGGGGCGCAGCATGTCGGCCTGCTCCAAGCCGGGGACCGAGCGCACCATTTGAATCTGCACCTCAAAAGGAAGCGAGGTGCTCATCCCGTTAACGTACGTCTCGTGCGTGGCCAGCCCTTCCGGTTCGAGGAAGATTTGGTGCGTCTCATGGTGCGGGAACTTGACGATTTTGTCCTCGATGCTGGGGCAATACCGCGGCCCGATGCCCTTGATCTGGCCGCTGTACATGGGCGAGCGATGAACATTTTCCCGGATGATGCGGCGGGTTTCCTCCGTGGTGAAGGCGATATAGCACGGCACCTGCAAATCGGCGTGCGTGACGCGCCGGGTGCGGAAGCTGAACGGGGTGGGCACGGCGTCGCCGGGCTGCACTTGCAGGCGCGGCCAATCAATGGTGCGGCCGTCGAGGCGGGGAGGCGTGCCGGTTTTCAGCCGGCAACTGCGCAGGCCGAGTTCTTTCAGGTTTTCCCCGAGCAAAAGCGACGGCGGTTCGCCGCTGCGGCCGGCGGCATATTGCTGCTCGCCGATGTGAATCAAGCCATTCAAGAAGGTGCCGGTGGTGAGGATAACCGCCCCGGCGCCGATGCGGCGGCCGTCGCGCAAGGAGACGCCGCGGCAAATTCGGCCGGGGCCCGCCGGAGCCGGCTCCACGATGGTATCCACCACCTCTGCCTGCTTCAGGTGCAGGTTGGGCTCGGATTCCAGCACCTGACGCATCTTGAGGCGGTACTGCTGCTTGTCGCACTGGGCGCGCGGCGACCAGACGGCCGGTCCCCGCGAAGTATTCAGGAGACGAAACTGGATGCCCACGGCATCCGTAACTTCGCCCATGACGCCGCCCAACGCATCCACTTCCCGGACCAGATGGCCCTTGGCGATGCCGCCGACCGCCGGATTGCACGACATTTGCGCGATCAGGTCGAGATTCAGGGTGAACAAAGCGGTCTTCAGACCCATGCGCGCTGCCGCCATGGCGGCCTCGCAGCCCGCATGTCCCGCCCCGACCACCACAGCGTCATATTGCTCATGAACCGTCATCAGCGATTCCATCGCCACGAATATGCATCAAAATCCAGAAGGTATCAGATGTATTTTAAGCGGGCGCCAATCCGGCGGGCCAAGCGGCAAGAAAATCAATAGCCGGGCGCGCGGCGGCCTTGACGTCCGTGGCGCGTCCAGGGTTCGTTCCCGCTTAAGGGTTGGCGCTCCCGAGCCGGCTGAAAGCTATACACTGTAAACTGTTAGCTTGGGAGATGGGAGGATTTCATGAGGCCACGGCAATGGATAGCGGTGCTGCTGTTGATCGGCGCGGCGGTAACTACCTGGGGGCAGAACCGTGCCGAGCCCTCGACCCCCGAAGAGCGCCAAAAGGCCCTGCTGTTGACGAAGAAACTCGAGCAGAAACCGCTGGGGTCGGCCGCCGAGGCGGACCGCAAATGGCTGACCCAGTGGATCATCGAGATTCCCGACATCACCGTACCGGTCTGCGACGAGTTGCTGAAACCCCTGCTGACGGGTGAGATGACGCAGTACCGCTACTCCAAAGAGATGGTGGCCCAGGAATTGGCCGGCAGCATGGCGTATCTGATTGAGCATCCGCAGGAAGCCAAGCTCGACGATCAGGACGATTTCGCCGTGAACAAGGCAGGTTTGGAAAGCGCTCTCAATGCCTACGAAGCGATTGTCAAGGAAGGCGCTAAAGGCGCCAAGTGGGGGCCCTTGGAAGAAATCGTGAAGAAGCGGGCCGCCGGCGATCTGGATGATTACGTGCGTGCCGCCACGCTTAAGTGCATGTCGGGAGATACCGTCACCGTCGGTCTGCGCTCCTCTTGCCGGTGGCCAAAGGCGCAATCAGCCATGGGCAATTAAGTCCAAACCTCTTCCGTCTTCCGGACCATGGCAATCGGCCGCGCTCACTCCGCATTTCGTGGTACTGCTTGACCCGAAATTGCCGGATTGTTCCTAATCCTGACTCGTTCCTGCCCGCGGCCGCCGCGTTGTTTACAATCATGAAAATGTCTTTGCCGTTCCAAATCGATGGCCGCAGCGGGGCGGCGCGTTGCGGGCGTCTGCTCACCCCGCACGGGATTGTGCATACGCCGGTGTTCATGCCGGTGGGCACTTTGGCTACGGTCAAGGGCGTGCCCCAGCACCTGCTGGAGGAACTGGGCGTCGAAATTCTGCTGAGCAATACCTACCATCTGTACTTGCGGCCCGGAGCGGAGATGGTGGAACGGCTGGGCGGGCTGCATCGTTTTATGGCCTGGGACCGCGCCCTGCTCACCGATTCCGGGGGCTACCAAATATTTAGCTTGACCGCCCTGCGCAAGTTGACGGAAGAAGGCGTCGAATTCCGCTCGCATCTGGACGGCTCGCTGCATTTTCTCTCTCCCGAGAAGTCGATGGCGGTGCAGCTTGCCTTGGGAGCGGACATCATGATGGCGCTGGACGAATGCACCGAGTATCCGGTGGAACGGGCGCGCGCCCGCGCTTCCATGGAACTGACCCTGCGGTGGGCGGAACGCTGCCAGCGCTATTGGGAACGGCGCCGTACGGAAGTGGTCCACGAGGGGGACCCGGCGCCGGCGCACCCCGCCTTATTCGGCATTGTCCAAGGCGGAATGTACGCGGATTTGCGGGCCGAATGCGCCCAGCGGCTGGTGGCGATGGATTTTCCGGGCTATGCCATAGGCGGCTTGAGCGTCGGCGAGCCGCGTGACCTCACGTGCGAAATCGTGGCCCGGGTGGCCGAACATCTGCCGGCCGGCAAGCCGCGTTACCTGATGGGCGTGGGAACGCCGGAAGAAATCGTGAGGTACGCGCGTCTGGGCATCGACATGATGGATTGCGTGATGCCTACGCGCGCCGCGCGGCACGGCCTGCTGTTCACCAGCGAAGGCCGAGTGAATATCAAAGCCGCCCGTTACTCCGAAGACCCAGGCCCCGTGGACCCGAACTGCGCCTGCCGGGTCTGCTCCCGTTATTCCCGCGCGTACCTGCGGCATTTATATGCCTCGAATGAGGTGCTGGGCCGGGTCCTGAACACGGTACATAACTTAGCGTACTACCTTGACACTATGCGGCGGGTACGGCAATCTATTCTATTCGGGGAATCTACGAGCGAGCCTACCCGTGTGCCCTCGTGATGCTTAAAGGATCACGAGCGATTTCGCAATGGAGCCGGAATAAGGCTCAAGGAATCCTGGTATTCGACGCGGGTTGCCGGCCCGGCGTGCCCTGGGAGCCAAGGCCGGGGACCCGGCGTGATCTGCCCGAAAGCGAGGTTAATTAAGACAGAAATGGAATGGATGGTAGCGGCGTATGCGGCTCAATTGAGCGGCAACGGATTCATGTTGCTGCCGCTGATCTTTATTTTTGCCGTATTTTATTTTTTGCTGATTATGCCGCAGCAGCGGCGGCAGAAAAAGTGGCAGAAAATGCTGGGCGAATTGAAGACCGGCGACCGGGTGGTGACCAACGGCGGATTGCGCGGAACCATCGTAGCTTTGCGCGACGATTATATCCACCTGCGGGTTCCCCCCGACAATTTGCGGATCGAAGTGCAACGGGCGTCCATCGTGTCGGTTACCCCGGCCGAAAGCGCGGAAGTGATGACCAAATAGCAGTGAACTGAGTTTGCCCATGAATAAGATTATTCTCTGGAAAACAGGTTTTATCCTTGCGGTGCTGGTGGTTTTTGCTTTCGGCATAATCGGCTGGCCGGCGAGCTGGACCCGGCATGGCATCGCGCAAAGCATTGAGGACCGGATTCATTTGGGCCTGGATCTCAAAGGCGGCACGCACCTGATTTTACAGGTGCAAGTTGACGACGCGGTGCGCGCAGACGCGGAGCGGGTCGTGGACCGGCTTAAGGAAGATCTGAAGAAAAAGAACATACCTTACGCCGAAGTCTCCATGCCCGATCCGGCCAATCAACCCGACCATATCCAGCTCAAGGGCGTCCCGCCCGAGAATTCTTCCGATTTGCGCAGCCTGGTCGGCGACTCACTGCCGGAGTACGAATTGACCTCCCTGGCGGAGAACAACTGGCAGCTCATGATGAAGCCCAGCAGTCTTAACGACCTGAAGAACCGGGCGGTGACTCAGGCCATCGAGACCATTCGCAATCGTATTGACCAACTCGGGGTCAGCGAACCCGTGATCGAAGAACACGGCATGGGCCAATACCAGATTCTGGTGCAGTTGCCCGGCGTTGATGATCCCGCGCGCGTGAAGGAGATCATGCAGTCCACGGCCATGCTGGAGATCCGGCAGGAGCTTAAAGGGCCTTATCCCAGCGAGCAGGCGGCCTATACCGAGAATCAGGGAACGTTGCCGCCGGATTCGGTGGTCATGAAAGGGCGCCCGATCACCGGGCGGACGGACGAGTCCAACACGCCGCAAGAGGCTTGGTATATCATTTCGCGTGCTTCCACGGTTACCGGCCGCGACCTGCGCGACGCGCAACCTACCCGCGACGAATTCAACAAGCCGGCGGTGCGTTTCCTGCTGACCGGCGAGGGCGGCCGCCGTTTTGGCGCCTTTACCGGCTCCCACGTTGGGGATTCGCTGGCCGTGGTGCTGGACAATAGGGTGCAGGAAGTCGCCGTCATCAAAGAACAGATCAACGACGAAGGCCGCATTACCGGAAACTTTACCGAGCAGCAGAGCAAAGACCTGGCTATGATCTTGCGTTCCGGCGCGTTGCCGGCGGGCATCCGCTACCTGGAAGAGCGCACCGTGGGTCCGTCGCTGGGCGCCGATTCCATCCGCAGCGGAGTGCGCGCCGCCATTATCGGCATGACGGCGGTGCTGGTATTTATGTTGGTGTACTATCGCGGCGCCGGCATCAACGCTGATGTGGCGCTGATCCTGAATCTGCTTATCCTGCTGGGCTTTTTGGGATTTTCGTCGGCCACGCTGACTTTGCCGGGCATTGCCGGCGTGATCTTGACGGTCGGCATGGGCGTGGATTCCAACGTGCTGATCTTCGAGCGTATCCGGGAAGAGCTGCGCAACGGGAAAACGTCGCCCAGCGCGGTGGAGCAGGGCTTCGCGCACGCCTGGGTCACGATCGTGGACACCCACGTTACTACCATCGTATCGGCGGCGATTCTGTTCATCTTCGGCACCGGCCCGGTAAAGGGCTTCGCGGTAACCTTGACGTTCGGTCTTTTGGCGAACCTGTTCACCGCGGTGTTTGTGAGCCGCGTGATCTTCGATGCCGGCTTGAACCGGATGCAGCGCGGCGAGGTCCTGAGTATTTAAGGAATGGATGTCGGCCGGCCGCCGGGCCCTTGCCCAGGACCAGGCGCCGGCGACCAACGCAAAACATTGAGGCACAAACGTGGAGTTATTCCGCAGTCCCAACATAGACTTTCTCAAGTACAAATGGTACTTCCTGGCGTTCTCCCTGATCTTCAGCTTGGCCGGCATCGGCTCGATGATCTTCTGGCACGGCGTGCCCTTAGGGGTGGACTTCGAGGGCGGCACCATCGTCACCGTGAAGTTCTCGCATACGCCAAACAATGGCGGCATCCGTTCCGCTCTCGACCGCGCCGGACTGCGCGATGCCAAGATCCAGCGCTTCGGCCAGGCTTACAACAATGAAGTCCTGTTGTCGCTGGCGGAACGCGAAACCAGCGAGGCGGCGCTCGATCGGGGCAAGACCGCCATCATCCAGGCGCTGGAACCGCCGGATGCGCCGGCCGATAAGAAGGACCTCAATAACGCCAGCGTCCAGGATCTGAGCGAGTTCTTGCTCAAGCTTGACCCGCTCCATCTGGGCACGGATGCGCCGCAACGCTATGGGCAAATCGCGCAGGCGATCACCACCTTCCGCGATAAATCCTTGAGCGGCGTAGTGAACGGCTTCGAGCCGTTGCGCGGGGTGGCGCCGGCGGAAGTGGTGGCCGCGCTTCAGCAAGGGTATTTCCTCTCCGATTTCGGGGTGCGCAACGTGGATATAGTCGGACCGCAGGTCGGCAAGCAGCTCCAGAGCCAGGCCCGCTTGGCGGTCCTGTACTCGATGTTGGGCATGCTGATTTACCTGGCGCTGCGGTTCGAATGGATTTACGGCGTGGCGGCGGTGGTGGCTTGCATCCACGACACGCTGATTACCGTGGGCGCTTTCTCTCTGCTGAATAAGGAAATTTCGCTGACCGTAATCGCCGCTATCCTGACCTTGGTCGGTTACTCGATGAACGATACCATCGTGGTCTTCGACCGTATCCGCGAGAACATCAAGCTGCTGCGCCGGGAGAAGCTTACCGCCATCGTAAACCGCAGCATCAATCAGACGCTGAGCCGGACGGTGCTGACTTCGGGACTTACGTTCCTGACCGTGCTTTCGCTGTTCCTGTTTGGCGGCGAAGTGCTGAACGGCTTCAGTTTTGCCCTGGTAATCGGTATTATTATCGGTACGTATTCGTCGATTTTTATCGCTTCCCCCATGCTGGTGGCATACCAGGACTGGAAGCAGGCCCGGACCACCGGCCGGGGGCTTTCGGTCTCCGAAGGGCGGCGCGGCAAGGTGCGGGCCAATGTCAACGCATAGGGTGGGCTTCCGGCAGCGGTGCCGGTAAGCGGACGTCACCGGCGGGGGCAAAGTCTGGCAATGTGCGCGGCGGGAGCCGCAGCGCAGGACGCGGCACAAAATCAGGTCGAGCGGTGTCTAATGTTGGTGTGTGGAGTTGCTGGCGGAGAGAACTAGAGACGTAGCGGGTGGCGTCTCCCCGATGGAGAAGAGATATGTTTGAGGACAGCTTGCTGGAATCCGGTAACCGGTATCGGGGAAAAGGCAGAAAGGTATCGTTGCTGGTCGCGTACGGGCTGGTGGTTGGCATCATTGGAGTGGGGATCATCGTCCCGATGGTGTTCCCGGAGTCTATGTCGCTCAAACCGGAATGGGTGACCGCGCTCATGGCGCCGCCGCCGCCGCCCCCCGCGCCCCCGCCGCCCGCCGCGCCCGTGCAGCAGGTGATCAAGAAGATCGAGAGTGAACTGGTGAACGGACAACTGCGTACCCCGACGCGCATTCCGCAAAAGATACAGATCATTAAGGAAGAGGAGCCACCGCCGAGTACGGGCGGGTTTGGCGTGGTCGGCGGCGTGCCGGGTGGCGTGCCGGGCGGCGGTCTGGGCGGTGTGATCGGCGGCATTGTGGCCTCCCAGCCGGTGGTGGCGCAGCCCAAGGTAGCCACTCCGCAACGGGTGCGCGTTTCGTCAGGCGTTTCGGAAGGATTGTTGATTAATCGAGTCCAGCCAACCTACCCGCCCTTGGCGAAGCAGGCGCGCATTCAAGGCACGGTCATTTTGGAGGCCGTGATCAGCAAGGAAGGCAACATTGAGAACCTGCATCTCATTCAAGGGCACCCCATGCTGGCGCCGGCGGCCATGGATGCGGTGAAGCGGTGGAAGTACAAGCCCTACTTCCTGAACGGGGAACCGGTGGAAGTGGATACGGTAATCACGGTGAATTTCACGCTGGCGGGGGCCAGCTAAGTTTCGGCGCGGATTTCGCGATGAAGTTCTGAGGAGGAAAAGTTACATCATGCTGCTCGCAAACCTGTTTGTTCTGGTATATGCCAATATCCCGGCGGCCGCGGCCGTATTCTTCCAAGAGACCACGGTGGGCTGGGATCCGCTCTCCCTGTGGAGGCAGATGGGTGTTCTGGCGAAGATCGTCGTGATCATCCTGTTCATCATGTCGGGCTGGTCGATTGGCGTCATGATTGACCGCTGGATGGCGTTCAACGCCGCCCGCAAGCAGTCGCGCACCTTTGCCCCGGCGGTCGCCGGCGCGTTGCGTGATGGCCGGATCGACGAGGCCATCAAGGTCGCCGAACGCAATAAGAAGAGCCATCTAGCCAAGGTGGTCACCGCCGGTTTGCAGGAGTTCAAGGCCCACGGCGAATCGGCCGAGCTTCCCGGCGAGACGATGGAAGCCAGCAAGCGCGCTTTGGAGCGCGCCGAGGCCATCGTCCACGCCGAATTGAAGCGCGGGTTGGGCGGCTTGGCCACCATCGGCGCCACCGCTCCTTTCGTGGGGCTGTTCGGCACCGTGGTCGGCATTCTGAATGCCTTCCGCGAGATCTCGAACCAGAAGGCTACCGGCTTGGGCGCCGTCGCGGGCGGTATTTCCGAGGCCCTGGTGACCACCGCCATCGGACTGTTTGTGGCTATCCCGGCGGTTATGATGTTCAACTACCTGTCCGGCCGCGTGGAAGCGTTCGACGTCGAGATGGATAACAGCTCGAGCGAACTGATTGATTATTTCCTGAAGCGGCGCAACTTGGTGAAACGGTAGCCGGACAGATCTCCTCAGGGACCGGGCGGAACCGTCCCCCGAAGCTCTGGGGAAGGGGCGCTAGGGTAGCGCGGGAGTACGCTTATGGCATCTGACAACGATAAGAGAGCCTCGGCCGTGAATTCCAACATCAACGTCACGCCCATGGTGGATGTGATGCTGGTGCTGCTGATCATCTTTATGGTGATTACGCCCATGTTGCAGAAGGGCCGCAGCGTGGATTTGGCGCAGACCAATAACCCCGTCGCAATGCCCGATGCCGACAAGGAAGATGCCTTGGTGGTGGCCATCCTCAAAAACGGCGATATCTTTTTTGGCGACGATAAGATCAGCGAGCCGGAGAGCCTCACGCCCAAAGTGAAGGACCGGCTGTTGAACCGGAACGACAAACGAATCTTCATTAAGGCCGACGCCAATACCAAATACAAGAACGTAGTCGAGGTGGTGGACGCCGTGCGGGCCGCGGGCGTCGATCAACTCGGTTTGCTGACGGAGCGGCGCAAGCTGGGCTCGTTCGAGAACAAATAGCAACCCGGGGCGCCGCGCGGCGCGCCCCGTGATGACGAGGGAACGACTATGGCAATGAGTATGGGAGGGTCCAAAGGCGGACCCAACAGTGATATGAACGTCACGCCTTTGATCGACGTTCTGCTCGTGCTGCTGATCATCTTTATGGTGATTACGCCCCTGACCCCCAAGGGTCTTGATGCCTTGGTGCCCCAGCCGCCGCCCAAAAACAAACCCCCGGAAAACACTGTCGACCGCACCATCGTGGTGCAGTTGATCAAATCGGGAAGCGAAGAGCCGATTTTGAAGATCAACCAGGACGAAGTGAAGCTCAACGACTTGCAGGGCCGGCTGACGGCGATTTTCAAAGAGCGGGCGGAAAAGGTCATGTTTGTGAAGGCGGACGACGATCTGCCGTTTTATGACATCGCGCAGGTGATCGATATGGCGCATGCCGCCGGGGTTGATAAAGTGGGGCTGATTACCGCGAAGCTGGAGGCGGGCGGATAGAACGCTAATTTGGGAGAAGGAAAGATGAAGAAAAGCGTGCGGGTACTGGCGTTGGTGGCCACCCTGGCCGTCCTGGCCGGAGGCGTGGGCTGCAGCAAACTGAAGGCGCGCGACCAGCTTAATAAGGGCGTGCAGTCCTTCAAAAACGCCAAGTACGAAGAGGCGATCGAACATTTCAAGAATGCGGTGTCCCTGGACCCCAGCCTGCTGACGGCGCGCTTGTATCTGGGCACCGCCTACATGCAGCAATTCATCCCCGGCGCCGATACCCCGGAAAACAACCGGAACGCCGAGCTGGCGATTGACGAATTCAAGAAAGTGCTGGCGGCCGGCAACTCCACTAAGGAAAGCAAGCTCCACGCGCTCAAGAGCATCGCGTCCCTTTACTACAACATGAAGGACTTCGACAAGTCGACGGAGTACTACCGCCAGGCCACTGAAGTCGATCCCAACGATCCCGAAATTTATTACATGTTGGGCGTCATTGACTGGGCCGCTACGTACAAAACCGCGGCCGAGACCAAGGCCAAGACCGGTTTGAAAGTTGACGACGAGTTCAAAACCAAGAGCAAAGAGGATCAGAAGGTATGCCAGGAACTGCGCGCCACCAACGAGCCCAAGGTGGACGACGGCCTGGATGCGCTGAACAAGGCATTGCAGTTGCGGCCCGATTATGAAGACGCCATGGCCTACGTGAACCTGTTATACCGCCGCAAGGCCGATGTCGAATGCGCCAATCCCCCAGCCCGTCTGGCCGATATCAAAATGGCGGACCAGTGGTCGGATAAGACCATGGCGGTTCGCAAGGAGAAAGCCGAGAAGGCGCAACAGCAGCCTGCCGGCATTGTCCTGGACCAGCCCCAGGGCCAGAAATAACCGTTCTCCTGGAAGCTTTGAACAAGCCCTCTCGCAAGAGATGGCTTTTTGGCGTGTGCCCGGGACCACGCGGCGGCGCACCCGGCTCAAGTCTTGCTCCAGCTTTGCCGATGACCAGATGTGGACCGGAAACGTGCGCGGCGCCAACCGGGAGTTGCCGCAGCCATGCCCCCGGGGGACCCTCGATGCGGTTTCGCGCATCTGAGTGGATAGGCCAAGCGATTATGCCCCGTGCGAGAACCGTACTGTGCGTGGATGAGTACCAGGCCCTGCTGGACACTATGGCGCCCGTGCTTCAGCCCTTTGGCTTCGAAGTGTGGACAGCGAGCAGCTTAGAGCAGGCCTATGAACTGACTGCCGCGCACCAGCCCGATGCCGTTCTGCTCGAGTACCGGATGTGCCCCGCCTGCCCTGCCCGTGGTGGCGCGTGTCTCGCGGGACAGATTCATGCGCTCAGTCCCGCGACCAAAATCCTGGTGTGGTGTGCCGATGGCCGGGCGATGCAAGAACTGCCACCCTGCGCCCATGCCGTTTTCATGAAGCCATTGGCCCCCGCCGATCTGGCTGACCATCTGGACGAGGTGCTGGATCCTACGTCGCCCGTCTCCCGTAACCCGTCCCCCGCCCAAAGATAAGGTCTTGGGCACTCGACCGGTGCCTCGCGCGCTGCACATCGTTCACGCTGAACCGCCCCGCAGAAGCCGTCGCTTCGTTGGCTGCGGACGGAAATGGAAAGGCGATAAGCTCGGCCACTGCTTCCCGCGGCTGTTCAACCTGCCGCCGCGGGGGACGGAGACAGGGAACGGCGCCCTATGCTTCAGCCGTCAGGGAAGCCTCGGGGAAGGGCAAATGGCATTTGGCCAGGGCCTTGGTCAGCAGGTTCTCGATCTGCTCTTCTTCGCAGTTCTTCGCCATGGCCAACTCGGTAACCAGCAGGTAGCGGGCGCGTTCCAGCATCTTTTTTTCGCGGAAGGACAGCGGCTTGCTCTGGCTCAGCACCAGCAAACCTTTCAATACGCCGGCAACGTCCATCAGGGAGCCGGTGCGCATCTTATCGCTATTTTCCTTGTAACGATACTTCCAGTCGGCGTTGCTCTCGCATTTGCCCTCAATAAGAAAATCCAGGATGCGTTGCACTTCGCCATTACGCACCACCCGGCGCAGCCCCACACTCTCCGCGTTATGGAAGGGAACCATCACCTTCAGGCTGCTGGCTTTGATGTGGAGCAGGTAAAACTTCTCCACTCTCGGCCCCATAGCGCGGCTGCTGATCTGCTCAATGATGCCGACGCCATGATTGGGATAAACAACTTTGTCGCCTATCTGGAAGGAGAAATTACCCATGACCGGACACCCGTGAGGCAATCAGGTACGTGAAACACCCTAAAGTAGTATAACGACTTTCAAGGTTGGGCGTCCAATCGGAAATCTTGCACCTGTGTCCCGCGCACCCGGCGCCCCATGTCCTGCGGGGTATAATCGTTCCCAGCAGGAAAGTAACGAATCTTCCCGGGGCAAAGACGTGTCGAGGGTCGCGCTCGCGCAGGGAGTGACGGGGGGTTGGGTGTTGCTTTCCCCGAACCGTTGGCGGGATAAACATGCCGGAGCACATCAGGAAAAAGTTGCAAGAAGAGATTCAGCTCCTGGAGCATGAGCTCAACCACGAGCTGCCCAAGGAACTTAAGCGGGCCATCGCGCTGGGCGATTTAAGTGAAAACGCTGAGTACCACATGGCCAAGCAGCGGCAGGAGTATGTGCGCGCCCGTCTGGGCCAGCTCAAGCAGCGCATGGCGGATTTGTCATTGATCAATTTGAGTAATATCCCCCGCGACCGGATCGCCCTGGGCTCCACCGTCAAGGTTTACGATTCCACCAAGGAAGAGGAAATCGAGTACAAGCTGGTGACCAGCGAGGAATCCGACGTCGCCAACGGCCTGATTTCCACCAGTTCTCCCATCGGGCGATGCCTGATGGGCAAGAAAGTGGGCGACATGGCGACCGTGGTCACGCCTACCGGCAAGCGCGAGCTGGAAGTGCTCTCGCTCTTGACTATGCATGACAATAGCGAGGAAGGCAGTTGACCTGGACGAGCACGGTCGGACGAGTCTGTGGCGCCATCCTGCACCGGATCGTGCACGGGCTGGCGCTCACGCACATTTCGCCCAACGTGCTGACCTTTATTGGACTGCTGATTAATATCGCCGCCGCCGTGCTCTTTGGCTTCGCCAACGGCGCCAACCAACAGCGGCTCTTCCTCTATGCGGGGCTGGCAATCATTGGCGCCGGCATCTTCGACATGGTGGATGGCCGCGTCGCCCGCGCCACCGGCCAGGTGACCACCTTCGGCGCTTTTTTCGATTCGGTAATCGACCGTTACAGCGATCTGGCCTTGTTTTTCGGGCTGCTGGTGTATTACGCGCGCGCCAACCGCTTCTTCTACGTCGTTTTGGTGGCCGTGGTCATGACGGGTTCGGTGATGGTCAGCTATGCCCGCGCGCGCGCGGAATCGTTGATTGTCCGGTGCAAGGTGGGCTTCATGGAACGTCCCGAACGCGTCGTCCTGGTCATTCTTGGGGCCCTGTTTAACCGCATGGCGCCGGTGCTGTGGGTGATTGCCGTGCTCTCCAACGTTACGGTGGTCCATCGCATCCTGTTCACCTGGCAGCAGACCAAAGCCGCCGCGGCCGCGCCGGAACCAAGGGCGAAGGAGCAAAGCTTTGCCTGAAACCATCTATGACGTAGCGATTCTGGGCAGTGGTCCGGCCGGTTATACGGCCGCCATCCGCGCCGGCCAGTGGGGCTTGAAGACCGCGCTGATCGAGAAAGACGACAAGCTTGGCGGTACCTGTCTGCACGTCGGCTGCATCCCCACCAAAGCCTTGTTGTTCAGCGCCGATATCTTCGAACACATAAAAGCGGCAAAGGAATTCGGCATCGCAGTCTCCGGTGCCCCGGCCGTGGACTGGCCGGCCGTGCAGCAGCGGAAGAGCAAGATCGTCGCCAAGCACGCCAAGGGGCTCGAGTTCCTCATGCGCAAGCACAAAGTGGACGCCATAGAAGGCTACGGACGGCTTACCGGCCCGGCCAAGAACGGCATACACACGGTGGATGTCTTTACCGCGGGCGGCGGCGGCGCCGGCGGAGAGTCCAATCCGGTGCGCGCGCGCCATATTGTGCTGGCCACCGGCTCCGAAGCCCGCATCCTGCCCGGCCTGGAGGCGGATTCGCGCATTCTGACCAATATCGAAGTGCTCAGTCTCGATCAGCTTCCCAAGTCGATGATTATCGTCGGTTCCGGCGCGGTCGGGGTGGAATTCGCTTCCCTTTACCGCTCCTTCGAAGCCGAGGTCACCATCCTGGAAATGCTGCCCCGTCTGGTTCCGGTGGAAGACGAGGAAGTCTCGAAGGAGTTGGCGCGGACCTTCCGCAAGCGCGGCATCAACTGCCATGTGAGCGCCACGGTCAGCAAGGTGGAACGGACCCCGGAAGGGGCCGCCGTGGAGTTTACCGTGGACGGCAAAGCGCAACGCCTGGAAGCCGAAAAGGTCCTCATCGCCGTGGGCCGCAAGCCCAACACCGACAATGCCGGCCTGGAACTGGTTCCTAACATCAAAACCGAGCGCGGCTTCATTTGCGTGGACGAATGGATGCGGACGGGCGAGCCAGGTATTTATGCCGTGGGCGACATCGTGGCCGGCTATCCCCAACTGGCCCATGCCGGGGCCATGGAAGGGCTCACGGCCATTGCGGACATAGCCAAGAAACCGGCCAAACCCGTGAACAAGCTGCATATCCCCGGCGCCACCTACTGCGAGCCGCAGATCGGCAGCGTCGGGCTCACCGAAGCCAAAGCGCGCGAACTGGGATATGACTTGAAGATCGGTAAATTTCCCTTTTCGGCCAACTCCAAGGCCAGCATCGTGGGCCAGCACGAGGGATTCATCAAAATCGTCGCCGAAGCCCGGCATGGCGAGGTCCTGGGCGTACACATTATCGGTCCCAGCGCCACGGAACTGATTGCCGAAGCGGTGGCCGCCATGGAACTGGAAACGACGGCGGAGGACCTGGCCTATACCATTCATGCGCATCCGACGCTGGCCGAAGCTATGCTCGACGCCAGCAACAGCGTGTTTGGACTGGCCATAAATGTTTAGAAAGCTGTCAGCAATCAGCTTTCAGCCGGACAAGGATGTTCGGCAGATCAAGCAGAGATTCCCTTGCCGGCTGACCGCTGATGGCTGATAGCTGATAGCTTTTCCAAACGTGAAACGCGAAACGAGAAGCGTGAAACGGCTGCTGGGCGCCTTCGCCAGGGGTTATCCCGTCCTGGCGGCCTGGCAGGTAACCTACGCGTGCAATTTCCACTGCTCTTTTTGTTCGTATTGGCAGGACGAAGTGAATTTCAGTCCCGAGGCGCGGGCTCGCGAGGCCACGCTCGACGACTTCCGCAGGGGAGCGGAAAAGCTCGCGGCGCTGGGCTCCTTGCTGATCACGCTGGCGGGCGGCGAACCCCTCCTGCGCCGCGACTTTCCCGAGATCGTCGGCGTTCTGGCGGAACGGCATTTTCCCATGGCCACCACCAACGGCTGGCTGGTTACCGAGCAGAATGCCAAGGCGATGTGGGAGGCCGGACTGTGCGGCATCAGCGTCTCCCTCGACCATGGCGATGTTGCCGCCCATGATGCCGGCCGCGGCATGCGGGGCGCCGGCGAGCGTGCGCGGCGGGCAATTCAGATTCTTAGCCGGACGCGTACCCGGCCCAGTCAGCGCGTCAATTTGCTATGCATCCTGACCAGCCGCAACCTGGACGAGGCCGAAGGCCTGATCCGGTTTGCGGCGGAGAACGATGCCAGCTTCATGATCCAGCCCTACGCCAGCATCAAGAACGGCAACCTGGCTCATCTGCCGGCGCAGCCCGCCGCCCGGCATCTGCTGGAACTAAAGACGCGGCACCGGAATTTTCTTTCCACCCGCGGTTTTCTGGAACGCTTCGACGAGTTCTATTCCCGGCGGGGAATCGAGGGCTGCAAGGCGGGCCGGGCCTTCTTCAATATCGATAATTTTCTCAATGTGCAGAAGTGCGTCGAGTTTCGCCAGGAACCCGTCGGCAACTTGAGGGAGCTTGACCCGCAAGAACTGCTCCGCCGCTTGCGCGCGGAGCATGAGCGCAACACCTGCAAAGCCTGCTGGTACAACTGCCGCGGCGAGGTGGAAACGCTCTACTCGATTCGGGGAATGCTGGCGGCGCTGCCCGCATGGCTGCGCCACGGTGCCGGATGGGCTGTGCCGTGACGCAGCCGGCGCCTCTCTTTACGGCTGGCAGAATCAGCTTGGCGCACTTCCGGCAGAGACTATCCCAATAGGGCCAAATACTCCCGTTTCTTCTCTTCCGGCAGAAACGACGCCCGGAACGAATTTCTCGCCAACTGCTTCAACTGTTCATCGCTAAAACCGAAAGTATCCTGGGCCAGTTGGTATTCGCGCGCCAGGGTGGTGCCGAACATCGCCGGATCGTCGCTGTTCAGGGTGACCAGCAGGCCGAGATCGAAGTAAGTCTTCAGCGGATGGTGCTTCAGCTCCTGGATGCAGCCGGTGCGCACGTTGCTGCTGACACAAACCTCGAGCGGGACCTGCGTTTCCGCCAAATGGGCCAGCAGTTCCCGGTCCTGCCAGGCGGTAAGACCGTGGCCAATGCGCTCGGTTTTGAGTTGTTGGAGCGCCGTCCAGACCGATTCCGGCCCCGCAGCCTCACCGGCGTGGCAGGTAAGGCGCAGACCGTGGCCGGCGGCAAATTCATAGACTTCGGTAAACAACTCCGGCCCCGCAAGGCGTTCGTCCCCGCCGATGCCGATGCCCACTACGCTGCCGTGCGGCTGCAGCTCTACGGCGCATTGGGCCACCCGCATCGCTTGTTCGGGTCCGAATTGGCGCACGGCATCGAAAATCCAGTAAAGCGAAACCCCGAAATCGCGTTCCCCGTGGATGCGGCCCCGTTCCAGCCCGGCAAAGATTTGGCCAAAATCGCGCTTCCACGCAATACAAACCCCCACCGAGACATAAACTTCGGCATGCTTCACGTTCTCGGCTGCCAGTTGCTGCAGCAAGCGGTAGGTAATCAGCTCATAATCTTCCGGCGTGCTCAAATCTTTGGTCACGTCGCGGAAACAAAGCAGGAAGCCGGTAAAGTCCGTGTAGTGGTATAACTTGCGGACATCTTCCAGCGCCAGCTTGCGCCCATGGTTGCGCGCCAGCTCGATAACCGTTTCCGGGGCGATGGCACCTTCCAGATGCAGGTGCAGCTCCGCCTTGGGCAGGCCGAGAATGAATGCGCTGGGCTGCGCCGGGGGCGCTTGGGAATTTTCGGGTAGCTTCGTGGCAGCCATGCTGGTTCAATGCTAAAGCCGCAAGCGAGTCCTAGGCAAAGCTCTGTGTGAAGGCAAATGCCGGGCATCCTAAACGTTTAGCGCTGCGGCAAGGTGAACATTCTTCCCGGCTTGTTTGAAGGGAGAGCCTCAAGTTATCTGCTCAATGCTTAGAGCGTAGCCCATGCGCATTTCAGCCGAGGGAATGGGGTGGTGTCTTCGCTCAGGGTACCCGTCATACGTCAGTCCCTGCAAGATACGCCCAGCAATCTTCTTGCGCACGCCGCCCCATTGTTTGAAAAAGAATGGAATCCGCGCAGCCCGACACTGCTCCTTGATGGAAAGCACCCATTCCTCACGCATGGGGCGCGCTCCGGGTCCACTTTCGCCGCCGACAATCACCCATGCGATGCCATCTAGCGGTATCGCTCCGAGGTCCTCAAGGAGTGGCTCAATGGACAGGAATCGAACCGCTGCTGGGGCGGCCCGCAAGTCTGCAATACGTGGAAATCCATGCTTCCGGTCTTCAACGGATACTCCCCACCAGATATGGTCCTCGCCAGCCGCTTCCCGGAGTGTCCCGGACAGCAATTCCCGCAGTCTTGCAGAGCGTTTCGTCAAAACCTGGTAGGTGTGCCAGCGCGCCAAGCGCATGACTGAGACCACCTTTGCCACGTAACTCTGCGGAACCCCCTCGTGAAACAGATCACTCATGGAATTTACAAAAATCGCCCGCGGAGTGCTCCACCGCAGTGGGTCCAAAAGCCTTTCCGCCACAGGACGCAGGTCAAAACCCTGCTCGAATGGATGTCCTTTGATTCCCCTGAATCGCTCGGCAAATCTTTCTGCGTAGCAATGCTTGCAGCCAGGGCTGATCTTAGAACAGCCGCGGATGGGATTCCACGTGGCGTCCGTCCATTCGATCTTGGTGAGCAATGCCATTGCTTGCCCTCAGAAAAAGCTCTCCTGATCCGTTCCGTATTTCAACACGTCGCGCCAGAATTTATAAGCCAACTCGTTGCGTGAGAACAAGGCCAGATGATAAAGCGGCAGGTTCTTTTCATCCGACCTTACCTCCTTCATTTGATGCAACTGCTGTGGCAGATACCTCAGAGATTCCATACTCCTGGCGAACTCCGTTGCCAAAAAGCGCCTGAATTCCTTCCTGAGGACGCCAGGCTGTGCCCATCTGGTGCGCCATTCGGTGTTTCCCAACGCCTCATCAATCTTGGTGGATTCGCCTTCAACGTAACGGTCGTAGTTCCTGTTAGCGTCCATGCCAATGGCAAGCAGAACCAGAAAATCCATGAGTAAGGACGAAAGCTTGCGCAGACTGTCGAATTTAATGCCGAAATCGAAAGGATCCACGAAGCAAAGCGACAATACCCTGTTCCCGGGCGTGTGCTTCGGAATGAGAGATAAGATGTGGTCAATCTGCTCGTGACAGTCGCCCAATACGTATTCAATATCGGCGTCTGGCGCTATTCGCTTTGCCCGGATTTGTAATGCCTCCATGTTTTGAGGGTTTTCCTCACAGAAAATGTACTTGTCGAACGGATGCGTTACGGTCAGCGCCAGCATTGGCGATCCCTTGAGAACGGTCGAGGTTCCCGGAATTTTGCCGAACCCCGGCCCGGCATAGAGGTCGAGGTAAACTCGTTTATCCCATTTGTTTTTCATTCCAGTTGCGAAAAGTTCGGCGTACAGTGATACGAGTCGGTATTTCTTCTCTGCCCACCGGCGTACTGCCAGGCAAACCAGTTCGTCGTCATCGGCTCGCAACTTCTCTAGGGCATCGCTCATGCGTGTTCATTGTAGGCCCTTATCTGCGCGGCGATGGCCGCGGTAACCAGACTGCTAACGGTCTTGGGACGGGAAACGGGAAGGCTTCCAGACTACGGCCCCGGCTGGAGCGCGCCAACTGCCACTCGGCCGCTATCCCGCAAATTCACTATGCCGGCGGCTATACAGGAAATAAATCACCAGGCCGATGGCCAGCCAGAGCACAAACCGAATCCAGGTGATTACCGTGAGGCCGGTCATCAGGCCAAAGCACAGGACCACGGAAATCAGGGGGAACCAAGGCGCCAGGGGCACGCGAAAGGCGCGCGGACGTTCCGGCTGGGTGCGGCGCAGGAACACCACTCCCAGTGAAACCAGAACGAAGGCGAATAGCGTCCCGATATTGGACAAATCGGCGGCATCGCCGATATCCACCAATCCCGCGGGAATGCCCACGGCCAATCCGGCGATCCAGGTGGACCAATGGGGCGTCTTGAAGCGCGGGTGCACGGCGCTGAACAGCTTGGGCAGCAGGCCGTCGCGCGACATGGCGAACCAAATCCGCGTTTGGCCGTACTGAAACACCAGCAACGACGACAGCATGCCCATGAGCGCGCCGATAACCACGATGGTCTGAAATACCGGGCTGGCGCCCACCGCCTTCAGGGAATAAGCCACGGGCGCATCGGCAGCCGGCCCGGAGATGAACGTCGTGTACTTCATCATCCCCAGCAGCACCAGGGCTACGGCGACGTAAAGCACGGTGCACACGATGAGGGAGGCAATGATGCCAAAAGGAATATCTTTCTGCGGTTCCCTGGCCTCCTCAGCCGCGGTGGAAACCGAATCGAAGCCGATGTAAGTGAAAAAGATGATGGCGCCCCCGGTAACCACTCCGGCGAAGCCGGAGGGTGCAAACGGATGCAAATTCACCGGCTTGATCAGCATGCCGCCCACCACCAGAAACACCAGGATGGCGCCGATTTTAACCGCCACCATCACATTGTTCGCCTCGGCCGATTCCCGCACGCCGCGCACCAGCAGCACGGTCAGGATAAAAACCACCACGAACCCGGGCACATTGAAATAGCCGCCCGACCATTGCCCCGCGGCCCATACCGGGGTGGACCATTTGTCGGGCAGGGTGAAGCCGAAGGTGGCTAATTGCGCCTTCAGATAACCGGAGAAGCCCACCGCTACGGCCACATTGCTGACGGCATATTCCAGAATCAGGTCCCAACCGATGATCCAGGCGAAAATCTCGCCCAAAGTGGCATAAGAATAGGTATAGGCGCTGCCGGCAATCGGGATCATGGATGCCAGCTCGGCGTAACATAAGCCGGCAAAGCTGCACGCCACCGCCACCAAAAGAAAAGAAATCGCGATGGCGGGTCCGGCCGGCGGGCGGCCATGCATCAGCACTCCGCTGAAGCTGCCGTGACGGAAAAAACTGATGGCCAGGTCGAGCACTTGCGCGTGCAGCAGGGAGGGAACGGCAAACTGCTCGCCCGCCGCGGCCGTGCCCGTAAGCACAAAAATACCCGAGCCGATGATGGCCCCAATGCCCAGCGCCGTCAGGCTCCATGGCCCCAAGGATTTCTTCAGCCGGTGCTCGGGCTCTTCGCTCTCCGCAATCAGCTTGTCGATAGATTTGCGGGCAAAGAACTGATTTCCTGGGTCTCGCGGAGCCGGGCTGAGTTTTTCCTTTAGCGGTGTCTGGGCCAAGAGAACCTCGTTTTACTGCCGGCCTTCGGTCATTGGTCTTCGGTCGTCGGCCGGAAACCGGCAATCAGCCATTGGCGATTGGCCATTGACCGCAAAAAGACGCGCACATCGGGCGCAGGGGGCGCAGAGGAGGACTCGCGTCAGCCACACCTTGGCCGGGTTCGATTCCTTCTCTGCGTTCCCAGCGTCCTTTGCGTTGAAGCCTTTCCGGCCAATGGCCGGGAACCAAATACCGGCGACCCGGCTACCGCTTGGTCTGGCCGCGCGCCAGTTTCTTCACCTTCGGCTTCTTCGAACCGCGGGGGTACGTCCGCTTGGCAAGCGGCTTCGCCTGTTCCGCCTTCTTGCGGGCGGCGCGTTTCGTTTTCTTGCGTTCTGCCTTGTCCTTGATTGCCTTCGTATCCATTCTTCGTTTTTTCCTCGTGTTCTCTTCCGCCCGTTACCCTACGGCAGCCGGAATCATCGCCAAACTCATGACCGAGAATCCGGGTACCCGAGCCATGGGGCAATCCAAACCCTCCTGGCGGGCTTCAATTACCCGATTGCCCGATTTCACAATTACTCAATCTGTCCTATGCGCGTTCCAGACGCGCAAATTTCTCCAGGAACTTTTTCTCGCCGAATCTTTCGAATTGTACCGTAATCTTCGCTTCCTCCCCATCGCCTTCGCATTCCCGAACCACGCCCACGCCATATTTGCTGTGGCGAACCCGCTGGCCGGGGCGAAAATCGCCGCTTCCGGCGGAGGTTTCCGGCGCAGCTTTGGGCAGATTGAACTTTTTCCCGCGGGAAGCGAAGAACTCGGCAATGTTATCAATCGAGTTGTACGCGGGAATGGCGGCGGCGCCGCTAACCTTTTGCGGGCGCTCCCGCCTGGCCCGCCGGTCTCCGTCTTCACGGCGGTCAGGCGCAGCGGCAGCCTCACTATCCTCCTGGGGGGTGCCGCCCGGCGAGCCCAGGTTCTCCAGCAAATGGAAAGGCACTTCCTCGAGAAAGCGGGACGGAATGCTGGCCTGCGGCATGCTTGTGCCCCAGCGGCGGCGATAGCGGGCGCGGGCCAGCACGAGCGTGTCCATGGCGCGGGTCATGCCCACGTAGCAAAGGCGGCGCTCCTCTTCGAGCTCATCCGGCGCGTACAACGTGCGCGAATGCGGGAACAGGCCTTCTTCCAGGCCCACCAGAAAAACCAGCGGGAACTCCAGGCCCTTGGCGGCGTGCAGCGTCATCAACGTGATCTGCGCATTGCTGTCGAAGGAGTCGGTATCGCTGACCAGAGCGGCATGATCGAGGAACTGGCTCAAAGTTTCTCCCCGGTCCTCCGCATCCATGGCGGCATTCGCCAGTTCGTGCAGGTTCTCGACGCGCGCCAGCGATTCCGGCGAACCTTCCGCTTCCAGTTGCTTGATGTAGCCGGTGCGGTCGATGAGGAACTTGAGAAGCTCGGCAATGCTGGCCGGCGCATCAACCCGCGGCCGGCGCCACCATTCCGGCGGGTTCGCATCGCCGCGCTGCGGTTCCGGCGCCGGCTCTTCCGCGAACTCGGCGGCGGCGTCTCCGCCATAGGCCCGTTTGAATTCGGCAACGCTCTTCACGGGGAAGCTTTCCCGGTAATCCGTCACGGGCGGAGGCGGGGCCAGCGCCGCCTTCTCCTTGAGCTGCGCGCGCGCTTCGTGCGAGATCGCCGCCAGCGTATCTTCCAGCTTGAACAGGGTCTCGGCAAACCACAAATGGCCGGCCGGATTGTGCCCCACAAACTCCTCGACGCACCGGCTTCCCACCTGTTTCAACTCGCCATTCTCGTGCCGCACGATGAAGGTGGACTTGCGCTCGCGAATCTTGTTGCAGTGATCGCATTTTGCCGAGGCGAAATGATACGACTCCGGGAACTGCGCTCCGGGCAGGGGATGAATCACGTTCACGCCGTCCTTATGCCGGATAGCGCCCAGGAAGGTCCAGCCGCGCAAGACGTTGGGCGCGCCCTGCACGCTGACCAGCAGATGTTCGGCAGGCGCGCCCGGCTTGGCCGGCCACTCGCGCACGATCTTGACCTCGGGATCGGGGACGCCCAGGGCGGCGGCCCGCTTGGCGAGCCGGGCGACAATGCGCTCAATTTCCTTCCATTTTTTCCGGGGAACACAGAAAAGCCGCTCCCCGCTCTCGCCGTATTCGTCGGGCTCGGCCTCCACGGTTGGCGCCGCCGCTGCCGGCGCCGGCGGCTCGCTCTCCGGGGCGCTCTCCTCCGGGGCCAGGTCTTCTTCCGCGTTAGTCCCGAAATCGAACGCGACCTCGCTGGCTTCATCCCCGCCGGATTGGGCTTCCGCTGGGGAATCGTGGGCCGCCGGCAGCGTTGCCCCGTCCGGCGCCGCCGCGCCGGCGGTTTCCTCCAGGTGCTCCGGGAAACTGCCGGCCAGCATGGCACGGGCGTCGTTGATGATCTGGCGGAATCCGCCTAAAGCGGTCAAAGCGCGCGCCGGCAGCAGCCGGCGCTCAAGCACGGCTGCGATCGCGCCCCAGACGGAAGTTCCGGTTTCCAGGGCGATCCGTTCCAACACTTCCAGCGAGCTCTTGCCGATTCCGCGCGGCGGCACATTGATAACGCGCTCGAGGGCGATCGAATCGGCCGGGTCCTGCACCACCTTGAGGTACGCGATCATGTCCTTGATCTCGGCACGCTCGTAAAAGGAGAAGCCGCCCACCACGATGTACTTCAGGCCGTAGCGGCGCAAAGCTTCTTCCAACAGCCGGGACTGGGCGTTGGTGCGGTAGAGAACGGCGGCGCGGGCGGCGCGGCCCGCTTGCGCTTCGCTGGCCAGGTACTGGGTCAAATAATCGGCGACGAACAAGGCTTCATTCTCGGCGTCGGGAGCTTCGTAGCAGCCGACGCGGGCGCCGCCCTGGCGCGCCGTCCACAAGGTCTTGCCCTTGCGCTTCACATTATTGGCCACCACCGCCGAGGCGGCTTGCAGAATGTTCTGCGTCGAGCGGTAGTTCTGTTCCAGCCGGATGATGCGCGCCTGGGGAAAATCGCGCTCGAACTCCAGGATGTTGCGAATATCGGCGCCGCGCCAGGAATAAATCGACTGGTCTTCGTCGCCTACGGCGCACACGTTTTGGCGTTCGCCGGTCAGCAGGCGCAGCAGCTCGTATTGCGGGCGATTGGTGTCCTGGTACTCGTCCACCAGGAGGTACTGAAACGTGCGGTGGTAAAGCTCGCGCACGGCGGGAACCGCTTTCAACAGGCGCACCGCTTCCAGCAGCAGGTCGTCGAAGTCCACGGCGTTGGCCTTCGCCAGGCCCTGCTGATATTCGCGAAAGATGTGCGCCATCTGCTCCCGCTTCGGGTCCTGGGCGTCAAGGTAGAGCTGCTGCGGCTCGATCATGTGGTTCTTGGCCCAGGAAATCTGCGCCAGCACGGCGCTCGGCTTCAACATCTTGTCGTCCAGGCCGAGGCGGCGCACAGCGGCTCGCACCACCGCCTGCTGGTCAGCTTCGTTGTAGATCACGAAGCGCCGGGTCAGGCCCTGGCCGTCGCTTTGGAGCTGTTCGATGTCGCGGCGCAAGAGGCGCACGCAGAAGGAGTGAAACGTCGAGATCAGGGGCCGGGCAAAGCGGCGGCCGCCCACCATCTGCTCGACGCGCTGCGCCATCTCCTGGGCCGCCTTGTTGGTGAAGGTAACCGCCAGGATGGAATCCGGCTCCACCCCCAGATTTTCGATCAGATGCGCGATGCGATAGGTGATCACCCGGGTCTTGCCGCTGCCGGCGCCCGCCAGGATCAGCAGCGGCCCCTCGGTGGTTTCCACCGCCTCGCGCTGCTCAGGATTCAGTTTGTCGCGGAAAGACAAGGCTTGTATCCGGGACTCTGGGTTCGCTTCTAGTGTATCGCAAAGCGGAAGCCTGCCTTATGATTGCTTCCAGCGTCAACTCCGCAGCGGGAGGTGGAAGGTGAGTGAAGAGCGAGTGCCGGCGCGGCCGAATATGGATGAATACCTGATGGGGATTGCCCTGGCCGTCCGCAAGCGCGCCAACTGCGTGGGAAACCGCGTGGGCGCCCTGATTGCGAAAGACGGGCGCATCGTCTCCACCGGCTACAACGGCACGCCGCGCCACATGCCGAACTGCCTGGAAGGCGGGTGCCTGCGTTGCGCCAACCGCGAGGCGCATCCGCCCGGGACCAGCTACGATCTTTGCATTTGCGTTCACGCCGAGCAGAACGCCCTGCTGGGGGCGGCGCGTTTCGGCATTGCCGTGGAAGGCGGCGTCCTCTACACCACCACCCAGCCCTGCTTCAGTTGCATGAAGGAAATGCTGCAGGCCGGCATCGAGCGCGTCTTCTACCTGCATGCCTGGACGCATCCTGACGCCGCTTACCGCGCCGAATACGACAAGTTGCAAGGCTATTTCGCCGGTGGCGTTAACCCGCTGGCCATCGCCGACCCGGAGGCCGATTGGGCGGTCTCCACCAGAAGGGCGGTCAAGTCCGGGGACTGAGCGGCGAAGTTTCCCCGCCCAGCGCCTGTTGCGCCCGCGCTTCGTCGAAAGCGCCTTCCCAGCGCGCGATAGCCACCGTCGCCACCCCGTTGCCGATCAGGTTGGTGACGGCGCGCGCCTCATTGAGAAAGCTATCCACGCCGAGCAATAAGACCAGGCCCGCCACCGGGATTTTCCCTCCCATGGTCGAAAGCGTGGCGGCGAGCGTGACAAAGCCGGCGCCGGCCACTCCCGCCGACCCTTTCGAGGTCAGCAGCAACACCCCCAGCACCAGCAGTTGGTCGGTGAGAGTGAGAGGCGTATTGGTGGCCTGGGCCACGAAGATCGCGGCCATGGTCAGATAAATCGAAGTACCGGCCGCATTGAAGGTATATCCCGCAGGCAGCACCAGGCCCACCAGCGTCGGCTCGCAGCCCAGGGTTTCCAGTTTGGCCATCATCTGCGGCAGCACCGCTTCCGTGGAACACGTGCCGAAAGTGATCAGCAGCTCGTCTTTGAAGTACTTCACCAGGCTCCAAAGAGAAATGCGGCAGAGCCGCGCAATGAATCCCAGGACAAAGACGATGAAGACCAGCGAAGTAAGATAGACGCCGGACATCAGCCGGCCGTAAGCGGCCAGCGTGTGCAAGCCGTACTTTCCGATGGTGAACGCCATGGCGCCGAACGCGGCCAGCGGCGCCAGGTACATCACCATGCGCACGATGCCGAACATGCCGTGCAGAAACGTATCCATCATCCTGACAAACGGCATGGTGCGCTCCCCCAGCCGCGAGAGCGCGATGCCGAACAGGATGGAGAACAGGATGATCTGCAGCATGTTGCCTTCGGTGAAGGCCCCCACCGCGCTGGTGGGAATGATGTTCATCAGAAAGTCGAGCGCTCCCTGCTTTTGGGCCGCGGCGGTGTACGCGGCGAGGGCGCGGCTATCGAGGGTGGCGGCGTCAATGTTCATGCCGTGGCCCGGGCGCACCAGGTTCACCACCACCAGGCCAATCACCAGGGCCAGGGCGGAAACCACCTCGAAATAGATCAGCGCCTTGACGCCGACCCGTCCCACTTCCTTGATGTTCCGCATGCGCGCGATGCCCACCGCGACGGTGCAGAAAATGATCGGCGCCAGCAGCATCTTGATGAGCTTGATGAAAATGTCGCCGAGCGGCTTGAGCGCGGCGGCAAAATGCGGGAAAAAGCGGCCCACCAGAATGCCCAATGCGATGGCGATCAGCAGTTGGATGTATAGCTGGGACAGCAGTCTCTTGGCCACGCGTTGTCTCCCGCGAAATTCGGCGCCTTCTTACTCGCTCAAAGCTTTCATTTCCCGGTAGAGGTCCGCCTTGCCTTCGAAGCCGATGCCCGCCAGCTCCGGCATGGTGACGTAACCGTTTTCCACGCGGACGCCATCCGGGAATCCGCCGTACGGCTGGAACAGGTCGGGATACGACTCATTTCCGCCCAACCCCAGCCCGGCCGCAAGGTTCAGCGACATCTGATGTCCGCCATGCGGAATGCAGCGCCGCGGGGACCATCCGTATTGCCGCAACATGTCCAGGGTCCGCAGATACTCCACCAGGCCATAGCTCAGGGCGCAATCGAATTGCAGCCAGTCGCGCTCCGGACGCATGCCGCCATAGCGAATCAGGTTGCGCGCATCCTGCATCGAGAACAGGTTCTCGCCCGTGGCCATGCTGCCGGCATAATGCTTTCCCAGTTCGGCTTGCAATTCGTAATCCAGCGGATCGCCGGCCTCCTCGTACCAGAACAGGTCGTAGGAAGCTAAAGCGTTGCCGTAAGCGATGGCAGTTTTCAGGTCAAACTTGCCGTTGGCGTCCACCGCCAGCCGCTGGCCGGGGCCGAGCACGCTGAGGGAGGCCTCGACGCGACGCAAGTCCTCGCTCAAGGAAGCCCCGCCGATTTTCTGCTTGACCACGGTATACCCCCGGTCCAGATAGGTCTTCATCTCGCGCTTGAGCCCTTCCAGGTCCTTGCCGGGATAGTAATAGCCGCCGGCCGCATAAACGAAGACCCGCTTTTCCGGGCGGCCGTTGCCGTAGCGCTCCGCCAGAAGCTGAAACAGCGGTTTCCCCTCGATCTTCGCCACCGCGTCCCATACCGCCATGTCGATGGTGCCCACCGCCACCGAGCGCTCGCCGTGTCCGCCGGGCTTTTCGTTGGTCATCATGCAAGCCCAGATTTTGGCGGGCTCGAGGTTCGAACCGGCCTCGTTCAGCAGGCTTTCCGGCTTGGCCTCCAGAACGCGCGGACGGAAGCGCTCGCGGATCAGGCTGCCTTGGCCGTAACGGCCATTCGAGTTGAAGCCATAGCCCACCACCGGCTTGCCTTCGCGGACCACGTCGGTAACGGCCGCCACCAGGCTCAAGGTCATCTTGGTGAAGTCGATGAAGGCGTTGCGAATTTCCGACTTGATCGGCTTGGTGGCCTCGCGAATGTCAACAATTCTCACGAGCGCTCCTAAAATGGTTTAACCGCAGAGGACGCGTGGGAAACTGCGCCGATTTTACATCAGGGCCGGCAAATCGCGCGCATCCTCCCGCCGTGGCGTGCATCCATTAGAGGAGCACAGGAGGAATGAACACTGCTATGGCCCATGAAGTACCTGCCCTGACCTACGACTACTCGGCCCTGGAACCCTTCATCGACTCGCAAACCATGCACCTGCACCACGACGGCCATCATGCGGCCTATGTCAAGAACCTGAATGCCGCCCTGGAGAGGCACCCCGACTTGCAGAGCCATTCGGCGATCGAGCTGCTGAAAAATCTGAATTCCGTGCCCGAAGAGATCCGCACCGCCGTGCGCAACAATGGCGGCGGCCACGCGAACCACACCATGTTCTGGGAGATCATGAAGCCCAAGGGAGGCGGCAATCCCAGCGGGGCCATCGCCGACGCCCTGAAAGGCGCCTTCGGCGCATTCGACAGCTTCACCCAGAAATTCAACGAGGCCGGCGCCAAGCAGTTCGGCAGCGGCTGGGTTTGGGTGGCCAGCAAGGGCGGCCGGCTGGAAATCATTACCACCCCCAACCAGGACAACCCGGTGTTGCAAGGCTACTACCCCATTTTCGGCAACGACGTTTGGGAGCATGCCTATTATCTGAAATACCAGAACCGCCGCGCCGAGTACTTGCAGGCTTGGTGGAATGTGATCAATTGGGAGGCCGTAAACCAGCGCCTTCAGGAATCCGCGCGCTTGGGCCGGGCCGCATAAGAGAAAAACCTCGAAGAACGCAATCGCACGGCAGATTGAGCAATTGAGTAATCGGGTAATTGGACCCAGCACCCGCGTCAATCTTAAGCGCTGGCACGCAGCGGGTGTAATTGGCTCTTGGCCGCAGGCTTGCTGCTGGCGGCTCAGTTTGCCCGATTACTCAAGAGCCGGAGTGCTCAACTCTCCCCGGTTTCCCTTTGCGTCCTCAGCGTCCGTAGCGTCCTCTGCGTTCAAGGTTCTTTCCTCAGCAGTCTCAAAGAAGGCATCCACTGCGTCGAGCACGGCGGGCACGGCCTTGGCCTCATACACGGCCTTGCGCAAATTGGCGCCATTGCGCACGCCGTGGGTAAACCAGGAAGCAAATTGCTTCATTTTGCCCAGCCCGCCTGGCGTTTCCTCTTCGGCCAGCATCCGGTAGTAAGTCTTGATCATGCGATAGCGGTCGGCTTCGCCGGGCTCGTCGTAGGCGCCGGCGGCGGTGTACTGCGCAATCTGGCGGAAGATCCACGGATTGGAAGCGGCGGTGCGGCCGATCATCACCGCATCGCAGCCGGTTTGCGCCACCATGCTCACGGCGTCCTCGGGCGAGCGTATGTCGCCGTTGCCGATCACCGGAACTTTTAGCGCGGCCTTGACGCGGGCAATCCACTCCCATTGCGCCTGGCCGCCGTAGCCTTGCTCGCGCGTGCGGGCATGCACCGCCACCGCATCGAGCCCGCAGCTTTCCGCCAGGCGCGCCAGCTCGACGCAAACGATCTCCTGCTCGTTCCAGCCGAGGCGGAACTTCACGGTAAACGGAAGCTTGACGGCCGCGCGCACCGCCTCGAATATGCTCCGGATCAGCGGCAGGTCGCGCAGCAAGCCTGAACCGCCGTTGCACTTCACCACTTTCTTGGCAGGGCAGCCCAGGTTCAAATCGACGAGATCAAAGCCGAGTTGCTCGATGCGGCGCGCCGCTTCCGACAACACCTCGGGATTGCTGCCAAACAGTTGCGCCGAAATCGGATGCTCGTCGGCATAAAAGTGCAGATATTGCTGCGCTTTCCTGTCCCGCGACCTCAGGAGCCCGTCGGCGGAAGTGAACTCGGTCATGACGAGGCCGCAGCCGCCCAGCCGCCGGATGAACTGGCGAAAGACGGTATCGGTAATGCCCGCCATCGGCGCCAGCACTGTGGCCGGCGCCAGGGTAACCGCGCCGATCCGGCACGCAGCCGGAACCTGCACGCCTGAAGGCATCTCGGTGGCGGCTGCCGCGTTTTCCCAGTACTTGCGCATGGTTATATTGTAGAGCGGTCTTCGGTCGTCGGTCGTTGGTCGTTGCTGGTCGTTGGTCTTTGGTCGTCGGTCGTTGGCCAGCAGGCAAGTCTCCCGTCTCCCGCAAATGGGGCTACGGGAACGCCAAGAGCCCGCGCCAGGGCAGGCGCTAGGGGCAGGCTCCCGTCCGAAAAAGTTCTCGGGCGCAATCGCCGCAGAAGCTGAACGGTAATAGTATTGGCCTGGCCAGCCTTCACTTCAGGCAGCACCGCGCGGCGGAGCGGAGGAGCACAATGAATTTGCACCGTTTTTGCCGGCATACGAGCATTGTGGCGCCGATAGCCTTGTGGCTGGCGCTAGGGAGTGTGCCGGTTGCGGGACAGAACAAACCTGTTGCGCCCGCAATGGATAAGCGTCTTCTGACGATAATTCAAGGACATGGGCGGATCGCAGTAATCGGCGCCGACTGCGGGGAGCATCCGATTGCGGAGAGCTTGCGAGCTTTAAAGGAGGCGCTCGAAAAGTGGGGGCGTGTGCAGGTCGTCCAATCCGAGTCTGATGCGGACCTCGTGCTGCTGCTCCAGGAATGCTTGTTTGATGTCGCAAACGATGCCCCTGACCGGTACAGGGCAATGAAGCGCACACTGATGCTGTACTCCAAGGACCTTAAGAAGGCCCGGCCTTGGATATCGGGCACCGAGATCTTTCCATGGAATCGTCCCAGCGATATTCTGGAGCCGCTAAGATCAGCGGTCGAGAAGGCCGAACTCCCTCCGGCGAAGCATTGAACAAGGTCCTTTGGCCGGCGGCCGGCGGCCGGCGGCTTGAAGCTTGCCGCTTGAAGCTTATTTCAGATAGCGCTCGAAATGCTCCTGAATGCGGTGGAACAGGTGCGCGCGCGCGGCGGCGCCGGCGATGCTATGGGTTTTGCCCGGATACAACTGCAAATCGAACTGTATTCCCGCGTCGATCAGGCCGCTCACCATTTGCATGGTGTTCTGCAGGTGCACGTTGTCGTCGCTGGTCCCATGCACCTCGAGCAGGCGCCCGTGCAAGCTGCCCGCAAGGTTTACGGGCGAGCTGCTCTTGTATCCTTCGGCATTGTCTTTCGGCAGGCCCATATAGCGCTCGGTGTAAATGGAATCGTAATCGCGCCAGTCGGTGACGGGCGCCACCGCCACCCCGGCTTGGAAGTGGTCCGAGTGGGTAAGGGCATAGAGCGTCATATAACCGCCGTAGCTCCAGCCCCACCAACCCAGGCGGCTGGAGTCGAGCTGCGGGTGCTGCGCCAGCACTTGCCGGAGAGCCGCCAACTGGTCCGCCAGCTCCACCTGGCCGAATTGACGCCCGACCGCGGCCGCAAAGGCTTGGCCGCGCCCGGCCATGCCGCGGTTATCCACGTGCAACACCGCGAAACCGGCGCGCGCCAGGAGTTGATCGAAGAGGAATGTCGCGCCGCCCCAGGCATCCACCACGCTCTGCACGCCCGGCCCGCCATAGGGATTATTGATGAGCGGAACTTTCTTCCCCGCCGGAAGATTCGCGGGCAGCAATAACGTTCCATAAAGCGTGGTCTGGCCGTCCGCCGCCTTCAGCTCCAAATTTTCCGGCGCGGTCAAGCGGTACCCGTCCACGCTCCGCGCCTCCCAGAAGGCAATACATGCGGGACCAGCGGAAGGGCCGTTAGCCGCGTGCCGGCACAGGGACCAGCGCGGGGGCGTCATTTGGGCGCTGAAGCGGTCCACGTAATCCGCTACCGCCGGCGCAAAGAAGGCGTCGTGCGTGCCGGGTTCCTGCGAGAGCTTTTGCATCGGCGCGCTGCCGTCCAGCTTTACGCCGTAGATCTGCTGCTGGCGCGGGCCGGCGGCGTTGGCCGTGAAGTAGGCCACGCCCTCTTTCTCGTCCACCGCGTCCAGCGAGGAAACGTCGAAGGCGCCTTTGGTCAATTGCCGTTCCAAAGTGGCATCGGCGCCCAAGGGTTTATCGGCGGAGTAGCTGTAGAGGTAGAGGTGCATGTATCCGTCGCGCCAGCTTGGCCAGAGGAAGCGTCCGGATTTCAGCGGCCAGAAGTCGCGACCGCGCTCCACCGGCACCCAGGCGCCGGAGACGCTTTCGGTGAGCATTTTTCGCATGCGGCCGGTGGCCGCTTCCACAAACCACAGCTCCAGCTTGTCTTGCGCGCGATTGAGCAGCTCCACATAGAGCAAGCCCGGGCTGACCCAGCCAAAGCGCGGAATATACTCGCGGGCGGCGGCCTGGCCGATCGAGAACCACTTCAATCGGCTGCCGTCGGCGCCCACCAGGCCCAGGCGGACCTCGGGATTGTCGTCGCCCGCCTTCGGATACTTCTCGGCGTCCACCTTGGGATGCTGCGGAATCCAATCGGTGATCGGATACGTGGGCACGGGCTTCTCATTCATTTGCAGGAAGACGATCGATTTGCTGTCCGGCGACCAAAAATAGTTGCTGCGCACGTCCAACTCTTCGGCGTACACCCAATCGACTTCGCCGTTCATCAGGCTGGCATCCTTCTCCCAGGTCAGGGTTTTCTCGCTCCTGGCCTCGGAAGTGCAGACGTGCAGGTTGTGGCCGCGGAGGTAAGCGATATGCGAGCCGTCGGGAGAAAACTTCGGGTCGGTATTGGGCTCGGAAGATGAAGTGAGCTGAATGGCAATGCCGTTGTCCAGCGCATAGAGCCAGAGCTGGCCGCGGGAATCGAACAAAAGATGCTTGGAGTCCGGCGCCCACTGATAGCCGGCTACCGCGTACCGCTGGGTCCATTCCTTCTGGCGCTCGTCCATGGTCTTGCCGGCGGAAGGCGCCAGCGCGTTCAGTTTTTCTTCGTCCACCAGGACAGCCTTCTTGCCGCTGGCAACATCGACGTAATACAAAGCGCCGCGCTCGCCGGAATCGTCGCGCTGCAGAAAGCTGACTTTGGCGCCGTCCGGGCTCCACTCGAGGGTTTCGGGAGCGCGTCCCGTGATCCCCCCGCCGGCGAAGATCGCGTCAATGGTCAAATCGTGAGCGGCCTGGGCCAGCGCCCATGGCGTTGACCAGAACAATAAGCACAAAAGGATGGCACGCTTCATCACTGCTCCTTGCCAACCGCCAGAAGGCCGAAGTGTATCAAGCGCGCATCGAGGTTTCAAAGCCGCCCGGGACGCGGAACAGGAAAGCTCTTCAATTGCAGCGTGTTACAATCCAGATGGCGCCCATGCATCCTGAACTCCAGAAGCTTTTGCAGCTTGAAGAAATTGACCGCGAAATCGCGCGCTTGAGGACGGAAGTGGCCGCTCTGCCGCGCCGGGTGACGGAGATTGAGACCCGGCTGGCAGGGGTCCATGAGGCCGTGGAGCGGGGCCGGAAAGCGCTGAAAGATATCGAGGCCGCCCGCCGCAAGCGGGAAGTGGACATTCAAAGCCTGCAGCAGAAGATCACCAAGTACCGCGACCAGATGCTCGCCGTAAAGACCAATCAGGAATACAAGGCCCTGGGAAGCGAAATCAATTTCGCGGAGCAGGAAATTCGTCTGATTGAAGACAGGATTCTGGACGGGATGCTGGAAGCCGAGCAGCGGGAACACGAGCTGAAGGCCGCCGAAGCCGAGCAGAAGAAGCAACAGGCGCAAGTCGAAAAGGAGAAGCTGCAGGCCCGGGCGCGGATGGAGGAAGACCAGAAGCGGCTCGAGGAATTGGCGCCGCAACGCGAGACGCTCCGCAAGGAAATCACTCCCGAGCACCTGCGGCATTACGACCAGGTGCTGAAACTGCGCGGCTCGGCCATGGCGGAGGCGCGCGACCGAACGTGCCTGGCGTGCCATGTGCAGTTGCGTCCGCAGGTGTTTCTGGACGTAATGCACAGCGAGGAGGTTATTTTCTGCGATTCCTGCTCGCGCTTTCTGTACTTTGATTCGGCCAACGCCCCGGCCGAGCCGGGCGGCGGCAACCGCAAGGAAAGCCTGGAACCCGCCGCGGAAACCCCCGAACCCTCCTGAAGATGAGGCCGCCGCAGAAAGCGCCTGGTCAAAGTCCCGCAGCAGAAAAGTACATCGTCATCAGCGCCCGGGGCGCGAAGCGGCTGCGCAGCGGACATCCCTGGGTCTATCGTTCCGACATCGTCTCGGCGGAAGGCGTGCCCCCGGGCGTCTGGGCGGAGGTGCGAGAGGTGTCCGGCAGGTCCTGGGGAACGGCGCTATACAGCAGCAGCTCGCAAATCGCCGTGCGCATGCTGTCGGCGGAAACCCTGAGCGATGAACAGGGGCAGGCGTTATTGCGGCAGCGCATCCGCGAGGCTGTTGAGCTGCGCCGGCGCGTGGTCCGCAACGCCGACGCTTATCGCGTAATTTTCAGCGAGGCGGACTTTCTGCCGGGTCTCATCGTCGATCGTTACAACGATGTGCTTTCCTTGCAAATCCTTACCCAGGCGATGGATACGGATAGGGTGCGCCAGATCATCGTGGACGAACTGGTGCGGCACTTCTCTCCCGCCGGCGTGGTGGAACGCGTGGAGGAACATATCCGCGAACTGGAGCAATTGCCGCCACGCCTTCCCGGCTTGCTTCATGGCCAGAGGCTGGAAACCGTGTTCTCCATCAATGGGGTTCGATTCCGTTTTTCCGGATTGGAAGGGCAAAAAACCGGCGCGTTCCTCGACCAGCGCGAAAACTACGCGGCCGCGGCGCGGTACGCCTGGGGCCAGGCGCTGGACGTCTTTTGCTATCAAGGCGGGTTCGCGCTCCATTTGCTGCCGGTGTGCGATGCCGTAACCGGCGTCGATTCTTCCCGCGCGGCTCTGGAGGCGGCCGAGCAGAATGCGGCCCTCAACGGCCGCGAGATGGAATGGATCGAGGCCAACGCTTTCGATCTGCTGAAGGACTATGCCGGCGCGGGGCGGAAGTTCGATACGATTGTGCTGGACCCGCCGGCCTTCGCCAAGACCAGGCGCAACGTGCCCGCCGCCCTCCGCGGCTATAAGGAACTGAATCTGCGGGCGCTCAAGATGTTGCGGTCTAAAGGGCTGCTGGTCACCTGTTCCTGCTCGTACCACGTGAGCGAGGCTGACTTTCTCCAGATGCTGGCTTCCGCGGCCCTGGATGCCGGCCGGCAGGTGCGGATTATCGAACGCCGCAGCCAGGCAAGAGACCACCCCATTCTGTTAACCATGCCCGAAAGCCAATATTTGAAATGTGTTGTGGCGATCGTAAGCTAGCCGGCCGCCGGCGCAATCCCGGGCGGAGGAGGCGCAACGGCGCCGGCCGGCGGCGCGGCCGGTTCCAGGACCAATTCGATCCCGCCCAGCCATTTTGCCACCAGGTTGTATACCGCCGCACCCATGGCGCCCATCACAAAACCCATGACCGCATAGAGCACGGGAGCGAACAACGCAAAGATCAAAAGCAAAATTCCTCCCGCGGCCCCGCCCCGGCGTCCGTACACCATGGTGATCAGACCGAAGGGCAGCAGGAAGAGCAAAACGATCAGACCCATGCAAGCATGTAGCGCCGCCGATATTATGGCGAAGGAAAGAACCCCCACCGAACGTATACGTTGCATCATGCCTCCGTCTCTTGCCGCAAGATTTCTGACGAATCCGGGAGTGCAGGAATTGTACCTGAAACCGGAGGGGAATTCAGTGCAGCTTGGCGGCATCGCGTTTTGCGCACGCAATGCCCTCACCGGAGAGCCAAGGGAACGTCTTATTCCACCTGATGCTTCGCCGTATAGCCTTCGCGGGCGATGATGGTGTACTTCACGTTCTTCCCCTTTTTATCGCGCAACTTGAGCGCCTCTCCGCTCTCGGGGTCCACCACTTCGACTTTCAGTTTGCGGTAGCTGCCGTCGAGCTTGGGGTTGGTAGGATGGTAGGCCAACACGTACTGATTACGGATAGACTGGGCCATGTCCTGAAAATCTTCCGGAAATTCCGCCTCGAAACGCGGGAAATAGGCGCGTCCGCCGGTCAGCCGGGCAAACGTGTTCATTTCATTATCGGCCTGCAGGAAATCCATATTGGCCGGGCCCATTTCAAAGCCGGTGTTGCGGGCTTCCAGGTATTCCCGGAAGGCCCGGCCGGTGCTCATGGCAAAGATCGTGATGTCTTTGGTGTCCTTGATCCGCTTCAAAATCTGGTCGTAGGTGATCCGGCTGAAACTATCGCGCCCGGTGGAAATCAGAACGATGTATTTGCGGCCGTCGATGCGCTCGGCGCGGTCGATGGTTTCGTTGAGGGCGTCGAACAAATTGGTTTCCCGGAATCCGGGAAGCCGCAATTCATTGAGCGCGTTGATCACCTGCCGCTTATCCTGCGTGAAATCGGTGAGAATGTGCGGCCGGAGGTCGTAGTACATCACAGCCACCCAGTCCTGCGGCTTCAGCGTCTGGGCGAAGGAGTATGACGCGTTGAGCGTGTCGTAGAGGAAGGGCGTGGGAATGTTGGCAAACTCTACCAGCAGCACCGCGGTAATAGGCGCCTGGGTGAGGTTGAAGGCGCTGATCTTCTGCGGCACACCGTCTTCCCAGACGCGGAAATTGTCTTCTGTCAGGTGGGGAATGAACTGCCCGTTGCTGGTGGTCACCATCACCGGCACCGTTACCAGGGAAACGTCCTTGGAAATAGAGTAGTTGCCGAGTTCGGGAGGATTCTTGGGCGGGCGCACGGGCTCCGGCGGCGGAATCTCCTGCTTCCGGGAAGGAATCGTATAAGGGCCGGTATCACCTTGGGGACCGCCGGCTTCCGGTATCGCCTGGTTATCCGAAGGAGATGGCGTGGGAGCGGATTGCTGAGCGCATAAGGGAACAAGGCTCAGCCCCGCGGCAATTCCTAAGATCAGCGCCCAGCGGAAAGCCGCACGGCGCAAGCTGGCAGCGACTTCGCTCGTGGTGTGCATGGCGTCCGAATGCCTCGATTCTCTATGCTAATATAGATGCAGAGCTTCTGTTTTTGTTGGACGACTGCGTCGATGGCGGCTCTTCACATTGATTTGCCCAGGCGGCGGCCCGGAGTATGAGACGAGCGGTTCTCGCTATTATTCTTTTTTTGCTTTTTCTGTTGCCGGCCGGTTTGGCTGCAGCCCAGTCTTCCGAAGTGGTTTCCCTTGCCGGCACTATCGGCGTGGACGAGATCCGTCCCGGGATGACCGGGGTCGCCTACACGGTTTTTGAGGGCGTAAAGCCGGAACCCATGGAAGTGGAAGTTCTCGGGGTTCTGGTCAATATCAACGGGCCGAAAGGCAACGTCATCCTGATACGGTTGCACGGAAAAAAGGTGGAATATACCGGAGTGGTTGCGGGCATGAGCGGCAGTCCGGTGTATATCGAAGGGAAGCTGGCTGGGGCGCTGGCCTTTCGCATCGGCGAGTTTTCCAAAGAGCCCATCGCCGGGGTAACGCCCATTCGGGAGATGCTGGAGATCAACGAGCTGGATGCGGCTCCGGCCGCCCCCGCCCCGGCGAGCGCCAGCCTGCGCAGCGAGGCGTCTCCGGCCTCGGCGCCCGACCCGGCTTGGGCGGGGGATGTGCAGGCTTTTGCCAGCTCCTTGCAGCCGATCGAGGCGCCCTTGGTGTTCAGCGGTTTCAGTGAAGAGACTTTGCGGCGTTTTGCCCCGCAATTGGCCGCGGCCGGCATCGTCCCCGTGATGGGCATGGGATCGGTCAGCGGCAGCAGGCAGCCGGAACCGCTGGAGCCGGGTTCGGCGGTCAGCGCCGTGCTGGTGCGCGGCGACATGAATATTGCCGCCACCTGCACCGTCACTTACCTGGACCCCAAACGCCTGCTGGCCTGCGGGCATCCCATCCTGCAATTTGGACACGTGGACCTGCCCATGTACAAGGCGAGGGTGCTGGCTACCCTGCCCTCCCCGTTTTATCCCTTCAAAATCGTCAATGTCACCGAACCCGTGGGCGCTTTCGTGCAGGACCGTCACACCGGCATACTGGGCCACTTCGGTGAAGAAGCGCAGATGATTCCGGTGACGCTCTCCGTCCACGGCGCCGGGGAGCCGAAGCAGTTCCATTACGAAATACTCAACGAAGGCAGGATCACGCCCATTGCCATGATGGTCACCGTCTTCCAGGCTCTGTTTGGCCTGAATGCATACGGCGAAGACGTCACCTGCCGGCTGAACGGCCATATCAGCGTGGCGGGGTTCCCGGCGGTCAACCTGAACAACATGTTCGCGCCGGGCGATGGAGTTCCTACTTCGTTCATGGTCGCCATGGCGATAGGGGAGCGCTTCAACCGGGTCTATGAAAATCCTTACGTCCGGCCGGATATCCGGGAAGTCAATCTGGATTTCGACTTGGTGAAAGAACGGCGCTGGGCGTTGATGCAGAGCGCCCGAACGGATGTAACCGAGGCCCGCCCGGGCGACGAAATCGTGGTGGAAGCGGTTTTGCAGCCGTATCGCGGCGAGCCGATCGTGCGCCAAATTCCGGTCAGGATTCCGACTTCTACGCCCCACGGCCCCTTGCACATCCTGGTGAGCGATGGCGATTCCCTCGACCGTCTCCGGCACATGCCGCAGGGCTGGGGCCGTAAGCTGGATATGGCCGCCACCATCGCCTTGCTCAACGATGAGCACCCCAATACGCGCGTCTATGTCTCCCTGTTGGACGCCAATCTGGAAGCCCTGGTGGGGGACACTGTGATGCCGGGACTACCGTTGTCGGTTATGAGCGTAATCGAGGGCCTGCGGCGCACACAGGATATGATCGTACTGGCCGAGTCGTCGATCAATGAAGCCTCCACCCCGATAGACTATGCGGTCTCGGGCGCGCAGGTGATCACAATTAATGTGAAGTAGAAAGATGATGAGACATTCTGCTTGCTTGCTATTACTGTTGCTGGCGGGCGGCGGCGCCTTCGGCGAAGGCACCCGCACCTGGCAGCAAACCACCTTCGAAGATTTCGAGAAGGGGACCTCGCACGGCGTGGCAATCCGCAGCGATGGCGCGCTGGAATTGGCGCCGGCATTGAAAGCCCTGGCCACCACCTCGTCGACGTACGTCTGGGCGGTCGCATCCGGCCCGGAGGGAAACGCATACGTGGCGGCGGGCGCGCCGGCCCGCGTCTATCAGGTGACGATCGACGGCAAGGTCACCAGCATCTTCGCGCCGCGGGAATTCCAGGTGCAAGCGCTCGTGGTGGACAAGAATGGCGTGATCTACGCCGCCACTTCCCCGGACGGCAAGGTGTATAAGATCGAACACCACCCGGCCAAGGGCAAGCCGGCAGACGCCCAGGGGGCGAAACCGGAGGCGGCCAAAAGCAAGGGAGCAAAAAGCGGGGACGCCGACAACAAGAGCGCGGAGAAGAACCCACCGGAAGCCGATCCCAACTGGTCCTCTTCCGTGTTTTACGATCCCAAGACCAAATACATTTGGGCGCTGGCGCTGGATGGAGATGGCCAGTTGTATATCGCCACCGGCGATGACGGCAAGATATTCCGCGTGGACCGCCAAGGGCAGGGAGCGGTGTTCTTTAGCAGCGACGAACCGCACCTGCGAACCTTGGCATTCGATCGGCAAGGAAATCTGATCGCCGGCTCGGACGGCAGCGGCTTGGTGTACCGCATTTCCCGCGAGGGCAAAGGCTTTGTTCTGTATAGCGCCCCGAAAAAGGAGATTACTGCGCTGGCCGTGGATACCGCAGGGAATATTTACGCCGCGGGCGTGGGCGACAAGCACGGCGCGGGAACCGGCCCCGGAAGTCCGCCAGCGGCTGTGCCCCCGCCCGTTCCGCTTACCCCCGGCGGGCCGGCCCTGCCCATGCAGTTACCCGCCAACTTTCCCCTGCCGGGATTGGGCGCCGCCGGTTCCGAGGTCTATCAGATTGCCCCCGATGGCTCGCCTAAGCGCGTCTGGAGCTCTCACGACGATCTGGTGTATGCGCTGGCCTTTGACGGGAACGGGCAGCTTCTGGCCGGCACCGGCAGCAAGGCGCGCCTGGTTTCCATCCGGGGAGAACAGCAGTACACCGATTTGCTGAAGGCCAGCGCCACGCAGATTACGGGATTTGCCCCGGCGCCCAATGGCGGGCTCTACCTGGTCACCAGCAACCTGGGAAAGGTATTTTTGCTGGGCGGCGCGCCCCCCGCCGAAGGCAGTTTCGAGAGCGATGTTTTCGACGCCAAGGTTTTTTCGCAGTGGGGACGGGCGGAAGTGCGCGCCACCGGCAACTTTGAACTTTGGGCGCGCAGCGGAAATGTGGACAATCCCGATCGCAACTGGAGTTCCTGGGCGCAAGCGGATTTGCGCAAAGATGAACCGCTGGCGGTCCCCCCGGCCCGCTTCGCGCAGTGGAAGGCGGTGCTCCACCCCAATACTTCCAAAGGGGGCGTTTCGAGGAACCCGGCAGCGGTGATCAACAGCGTTATTTTTAACTATTTGCCAAAGAACGTGGCGCCGGTGATTGACGAGGTAGTGGTACAGCCGGGCTTGCGTTACCAGCCGCCGCCGAAATCTGCCAACCCGGAGGTGGTGCAAAGCAATGCCGCCTCACAGCCGGCGGTGCACGTCGAGCCGCCTCCGCCGCCCGCCGTCCACGACCGCGGAGTCATTGGGGTGCGTTGGACGGCGCATGACGATAACGACGACCAACTGGTTTTTTCCCTGTACTACCGGGGGGATGGCGAGAGCAACTGGACCCTGCTGAAAGACAATCTGACGGACTTTTTCTACTCGATCGACGCCAGCTTGCTGCCCGACGGCGGCTATACCGTCAAGGTTGTGGCCAGCGACGCGCCTTCCAACCCCCCCGGCGCCGCCCTCACCGACGAGCGCGAAGGCGATCATTTCGAGGTGGATAACACGCCGCCGCGCATTGACGGCCTGCATGCGTCCCTGGAGAACCACCAGTTGCACATCAGTTTCCGCGCCAGCGACGCCTTTTCTCCCCTCAAACACGCCGAATTCTCCTTCGATGCCGGCGAGTGGCGCTTCATCGAGCCTCAGGGACAAATTTCCGATGCCCGCACCGAGAGCTTCGACTTCACCGTTCCTGAGCCGAAAGACACCGCGGCGCTCAACCTGGCGCCAACGGCGACGCTGGATTCTTCCGAACACCTGATCGTGGTTCGCGTCTGGGACCGGTTCGATAATCTGGCTACGGCCAAGACGGTGGTGAGGGAAAAGTAGCGGCGGGCCGTTAGAATCAATCACCGTCAATACCGGCGCCGCACGCCAGCCATGTTTCCCGGCGTGTGGCAGGAGAACCGCTCAAGGAAGCGGTCCGCTCTTCCCCACCTTGCCCGAGGCATGTTCCTTGGCCTTGGCAATCAGCTCGGTCACGCGGTCCTTTTCGGGATAATTGGGATTCGTCTGCAAAAGCTTCTCCCAGGCCGCAACCGCGCTCCGGGGATCGTTCTTGCCTTGCCACATAACCATTCCCAGGTTGAAGAGCGCGCCGGCATAGTTGGGATCGTACGAGAGCGCTTTCCGGTACTGGGCGATGGCGGCATCGGCGTCGCCCTGGTACCACAAGCAGGTTCCATAATCGGACCGCACATCGGCGCTTTCGGGCGCCACCTGGAGCGATTTCTGGTAATATCCGGCGGCCTTCGCGTACTGCTGCATGTCGTAATAGACATCGCCGATTTTTGCCAGCAGCGCGGGGTCAGCGGGACTGGCCCGGAGCTGTTCCAGCAGCGGCGCCGCCTGCTTGTCGCCCATCGCGGCCAGTTGTGCGGGAGAGACTTGTCCCGAATTCGGCGCCGGCATAGGGACAGGCGCGATAGCCGCCGCCGGGGCATTGGTTGCGGCAGAGCCGCGCAGCAGATAACCGGCGGCCACTCCTGCCAGCAGACAGATCACGGCCAGCACGTAGGCTTGCGCACTGGTCCAATTGCTCGATGACGCCGGGACCGGGTTTCCACTGGACATCAAATGCTCGCTGCGCACAGGATGGCGGTCGCTCAGGCGCAACCGCCTTGGCTCTTTTCAGTGTATCCCGATTCAGGGGGGCATGAAATTCCCCGCTGGGAAGTCTTTGCCGCCTTTGGGCGTTTCTCCCGGCGCAAAACGGCGCCGCATCCGGCGTGCGATTCCCCCGGGCGCTCCCTAAGCCAAAATGTGAGGAAAATAATTCTGCCCCTAAGTCGTTCTTCTTTTTCGCGGAAGAGCATCACGACAGGCGCGGCATGGTTGCGGACTGCGCCGCGCTGCAGCCGTGGCCCGCAGCTTGCCACAGTCTTAAACAGGGACAGCGCCGCCCAGGGCCTTGCAAGGGCGGCGGTTTGGGACGATGGAAGGGACGCGGAGGGTTTGCCTCCCGCCCCTTCCATTTGGAGGTGAAGGATGTCGGTCAGCGGAATCTCGAAAAACGATTCTTATCAGACAAGCCTTCTGCAAAGCGCCTATCAGCAGCGGCAGACCGAATTTCAGCAGCTCGGACAAGCGCTGCAATCCAACAATTTGACCGCAGCGCAACAGGACTTTACGAAGCTGGCCCAGAACATGCCCGGCTTGACCCAGTCGGCAGCCGCGGCGCAGAGCACGCCAACCACGGCCTCGACGACGCTGATGCAGGAGTTATCCACTCTGGGACAAGCGGTGCAAAGCGGCAATTTGCAGGCCGCACAACAGGCCTATGCGCAAATGCAACAGACCGCCCAAAGCGGTCCGGCGGCCGTGGGCCATCATCACCATCATCGTGCCGCGTCTCAGGCAGCGCAAAGCGCGGCGGGCGACAGCAGCAGTTCCTCCGGCAGCACCAGCGGCGCGAGCACGTCCTCGAGCGGCAGCAGCCTTGCCGGCACGCTCTCGACCATCGTGGGCTTGTATAGTGCGCTAGCTTAAAAAGCTGCCGGCAGTCAGCTTGCAGCCCAATCCCGGCCCTCCCGCCTGCCCGCTCAAGGCCGGCCGCCAAACGCCCGGCTCAATCCTGCTGCCGCACAATCCACTGCCGCAAGCGAAAGCGGTCATACTCGGGGACATCGACGAACTGCATTCCGGCGCGGCCGGAGCGATCGGTCCACACGATCCGGGCGATGCCCCGGACTTCATCGCCGGTCCCAGGCAACGAGAAAACAAACGGCAAGGAAAGGCCGGGACGCAGGACGGCCATCGCCTGCACCGCCATTCCACTCTCGCTCACATTGAGCAAAAAGGCGGTTTCTTCCGGCCATCGCACGTAGACAACGGGCTTCACCCCGGCCCTTAGGCCGCGACTTGCGGCCAACGAATTGGCGGGCATGGCCATGGCCCAGCGATTATATCTTGAAAACAGCAACTTGTGCGCGCGAGTTCCCGCCCGGATGAGTCTACGCAGCCGGGCAATTGCGGTCGCCATTGGCAAGCTCCGCGGCGGGCGTGGGGTTGAGGGGCAATCGCCAAGTGCGCTCTTCCGGCCCAAGGCCGGCAGGCAACGGCCGAAGACCAAAGAATGCTATCCTTCCCCCCATGCGGGCACGTCTATTGCAGGCGGCATTGCGATTTTTGGATAACGCGGCGCGCGCTCTGCCGTGGAGCCGGCGGCGCCATGCAGCCACCCATCTGCGTACCGGCCGGCGGGGCGAAGAGGACGCCTACTTCTGGCTGCGCCGCCAAGGCTACGTCATAGTAGCCCGCAACTGGCGCTCGCCGCGGCGCCGAGGCGAACTGGATTTGGTCGCGTGGGAAAACGAGGTGCTCTGTTTCGTCGAGGTGAAGACGCGGGAGCGCCGCGATCTGGTGACGGCCGAAGCCGCCGTCGATAATGCCAAACAGCAGGAACTGCTGGCTATGGGCGCCGAGTATTTGCGCCGCCTGCCCGCGCCCGCGCCGCCGTATCGTTTCGATGTAGTCACGGTGTACTACGAAGCCGGCCGCCGCCCGGCCATTGATTTGACGCGCAATGCTTTCGCCGCGGCGGGATAATCAGCGTTCCGCTTACCGGCGCCACGCCGGGCCGGACGCGTTGCCGGGCGAAGCGCCGGCGGACAGGGCAAACGGTTTCCGCGGGAAACCGCGGCTTGCTTTCAGGGAACTTTCCGGGTGCGGTAGAATCAAAGCACGGATGGCTGTCGTCATGGGGGATTATTCCACGGGGGAGGATATTCGTGCCTGAACTGAGAAAAGATCCGATCGTCGGCCGCTGGGTAATCATTTCCACCGACCGCGCGAAGCGTCCTACCGATTTCGCCCGTGAGGCCGTTAGGCCCAAAGGCGGCTTTTGCCCCTTCTGTTACGGCAACGAAAGCAAGACTCCGCCAGAAATTCTGGCTTTTCGCCCCAGCCAAAATGCGGGGGCGCCGGCCCCCAAGGACTCACCCGGCTGGACGGTGCGGGTAGTGCCCAACAAATTCCCCGCGCTGGGGATCGAGGGCAGTCTGAACCGCCAGGCCGAGGGCATGTTCGACAAGATGAACGGCATTGGCGCGCATGAAGTTATCATCGAAACTCCCGACCACAATGCCACCATGGCCACCATGCCGGCCAAGCGGGTGGAAGATGTGCTATGGGCTTTCCGCGACCGTATTCTCGATCTTCGCCAGGATAAGCGCTTCAAATACATCCTGATCTTCAAGAACCATGGCGAAGCCGCGGGCGCCTCGCTGGAACATCCCCATTCACAGTTGATTGCTCTGCCCATTCTGCCGCGCCGCGTGGTGGAGGAGTTCGAAGGCGCCAAACAGTACTACCTTTACAAGGAACGCTGCGTTTTCTGCGACGTCATCCACCAGGAAAGCGAGAATGGTGTACGGGTAGTGAGCGAGAACGAGCATTTTCTGACGCTGGCCCCTTATGCTCCGCGCTTTCCGTTTGAAACCTGGATTTTGCCCAAACGGCATGAATCGGCCTTCGAGCACTCGTCTTCGCAGATGTACACGGCCCTGGCGCGTTCGGTGAAGGACCTGCTTAGCCGCGCCGAACGGGTACTGGATAACCCCGCCTACAATCTGGTGATTCACACTTCTCCGGTGCAGGACCCCCAGCAGGACCATTACCACTGGCACATGGAATTCATGCCGAAACTGACGAAGACGGCGGGATTCGAGTGGGGAACCGGCTTCTATATCAACCCTACCCCCCCCGAAGAAGCGGCGCGTTTCTTGCGGGAAGCCGTGCTTACCACCGAAACCCTGCAGCCCGCCACGGCTTAGCCGCCAGGGAAGTTGCGGGCCGCGCCGCCGTTTAGGGGGAAGGGCCGGTTGCGGCGCGAAGAATTCCGGTTAGGGGACGCCGGCGAGCTTCCATTCCGGCGACTGGAACAGGACAAGCGTGACCCAGTAGAGCCCGGCGGGATACTTGGTGGTGCGGGCGTAATAAACCCCGGCGCCGTAAGCGGCGACCCCGCGGACGCCGCTCAAGCGGGCCACCGACGCCGGCAGCGTGGCCGGGTCGGTAGTGGCGTAAGCGGCAGCAAAAAGCGCGCCGGGCAGCGCCAGCGCCGCCTTGCCATCCGGAGTTTCGCGGAAGGCCATAGCTTGTGCGGCTTCGCGCAGCCGGGCATCGGATAACACCGGCAGATCGCCGGCCCCGGCGCCACGCCGCAAGCGGGCGAAGCTTTCTTCCACCAGCTTGGCCGCTTGCTGGTCGGAGACATCAGTAAGGCGGTGGGCAAAATCCTCCACGATGTACCAGACTCCACCCATTTCGACTACGCCCACGCCGGCGGCATCGAAGCCCGGGTCCAGCAGATTGGCGCGGTGTGCCGGAGACCCCATGAAGTTCCGGTGCGCGCCCTCGACGGTCAGGTCATAGACCACATTCTCGCTGGCCCGGTCTAAGCGGATATTTTGCGCGGTCAGCCGGTCCAGCAGCGGCGGTTCATCGTCGAAGCGGTGCGACATAGCGCCGCGTTCGGCCATAATCCGGGCATGATTGGCGGCGGCCTGCGCCAGTCTGTCGTCCCAGGCGAGCGCCGGCAAGCCGGCCTGGCTGCGAGTTTGATTGATCAGATCGAGTAAAGCTCGCGCCCGTGCGGAGGCGGTGCGAACCGCATCCCCGGCGTCTGCCTCAGTGCTGGTCCCGGTTTGCCGTGGATCCTGCGGGTGTTGCGGGGCGGGCTGAGGAGAAAGCCGTGAAGGAGCGCCCGAGCCTACGCTCACCTCCGGCGCCGTGAAAGCCGCCGGCGCGGAATCCGGTCCCGAAGCGCCTGACCCGAGCAAGAATATCAGGGCAAAGAACACGTCTCTAGCATGGCCCAACTCTCGGCAAATGCCAGCACAACCGCAAACCACGATATTACCGGCGTAACCGCTCCGGGTAAGCCTATTTCCCGGCAAATTCCACACGCCGTTTTCCTTTACGGCTCCGCCGGATAGCAGGCAGAAGAGGTGAAGACGGCCGGAAAAGGCTAGGAAACCAGGCTTTTCCGTTCCCTGGACCAACAGTTACCGCACGCTTAGCACCACGTCGTAGAGCACGCGAAACCCGCGGCGCAGCTCCTCCAGGCGGATGCGCTCGTTGTCCCCATGGCCGGTGCGGCCTTCTTCGGCCGTCGTCAGATACGGACTATAGCCGTAACAGACAATGCCGAGCGGACGATAACGCTGGCTTTCGGTGTAGCCGCCGGCCAGGCGCGGCAACACCGGCGCATCCGGAAAATAGTGCTGGCTTACCCGGCGAATCGCGCTGAATAACGCCGTGTCCAAGGGGGAAGAATTGCCCTCGGCAAAACCGTCCAGTGGTTCCACCGACACATTGTCATCGTCGACTACGCGGCGCATCGTCTCCAGAAACGCTTTCGGGTCTTCGCCCGGAAGCAGCCGCACGTCCAGATTCGCCCAGGCCTCTTCCGGAATGACGTTGGTTTGTTGCGACCCGCCCAGCATCGTGACCGCAATGGTATCGCGCAACAGATAATTCAGCGAGTCGTCCTGCATCGCGGCTTCCCGAAAGGAGCGGCGGGCGAGCGCGCGGCGAATATCGCGGAACTCAAAGGCTCGGGCCGGCGGCTGGTAAGGAGCCATCGCGGCCAGCAACTCCTGAACCTGAGGCAACACCTTCAACGCCGGTTCGTAAGCCAGAATACGGTTCAGGGCATGGAGCAGGCGGTTGGGGGCGGAATCTTCGATAGGCCGGGAGCCGTGTCCCGGCTGCCCATGCGCCACGACGTGCAGCCAGAAAGGCGCTTTCTCGGCAATATCGATGCCCACGTATCCGGGTTCCCGGCCGGGCAGTGGATTTTCGCCGCCTTCGGTGAGCAGAAATTCCGCGCGGTCCAGCAATTCGCGGTGGTGCGCAATCAACCAATCCGTTCCGGAATCGCGCACCTCCTCGTCGGCGGTCGCCAGGAAAATCACATCGCGGTCCATGGCGGGCTGCTCGCGTTTCAGCAGAACCAGCACCAGCATCTGCGCCAAGCCTTCGCTCTTCATGTCCTGCGCCCCGCGGCCGTACATGGCCCCATCGATGATAGCGCCGCTGAAAGGCGGCGCCAGCCAATGCGCCGGCTCGCTGGTCACCACATCCATATGACTGAGCAAAACGATCGGGCGCTTGCTCCCGCCCTCACCGGCGGCGCCGTTTGCCGGGCGAGTAGCCCGCACGCGAGCCCATAGATCGGCCCGCCCGGAGGAGTATTCGAAAACCTTGTTCTCAATACCTTCGGCATCGAAAATGCGGTGAAACCATTCGGCCGCTTGCAGTTCGTTACCGGGAGGATTGGTGGTATCGATGCGGAGATACTCCTGCATCCAGCGTATCGCCATCTCCTGGTACTGGCGCAGGTGGTCTGCCGGGATCAGATCGGAAGGCATGGCAGGCGGCGCCGTCAACGGAAGATGCACTTCGCCGGCATTGGCGGGAGCGGCGGCATCGGCACCGTGCAATCGCGTGACCGGGACCAAGGCCACGGCCAGCGCAAGCAAAAGCATTAGAGTCTGGTAAAAACGCCGCATCCCGCCAAATGGCTTGCACTTGCTTGTCCAACCTCCTCGCATCAGATGCCTAGACTCCGCCTGGCAGCACACAAGAGAGAGAAGGTACCTGGACGCCGGTTCATGCCTGCCCGGAGCGGCGGCAAGGCTGAGTCATCGCCGGAACCGGATAAGGCGTTGTGCCCTCTGCGCTTAAGGTGAAGTACTCAGGGCTCACTTTCCTGCACAAACTTTGGCTCCGGCCTGGAACCAGAAGGCCGCTTTTTGGTCTAAGATGTAGAATTGTTATGAATTTCCGTAAGCGAGCAGCTGTGATCCAACTGGCGCCTTCTATTTTGTCTGCCGACTTCGCGCGCTTGGCGGAAGAGGTTCATGCCGCCGCCGCCGGGGGAGGCACCGTGCTCCATGTGGACGTCATGGATGGCCATTTCGTCCCCAACCTTACCATTGGTCCGCCGGTGGTCGCTTGTTTGCGCCGGGTCACCGAACTGCCGCTCGACGTTCACTTGATGATTGAGAATCCCGATCAATACATCCCGGCGTTCCGTGAGGCCGGGGCCGACTGGATCTCGGTTCATCAGGAAGCCTGCATTCATTTGAACCGCACATTAGAGCTGATCCGGCACAGCGGGGCCTTGGCCGGCGTGGTCCTCAATCCGGCCACGCCGGTGCCTACCCTGGAGGAAGTGCTCGACTTGGTGGATTTCGTGCTGATCATGTCGGTGAATCCCGGTTTTGGGGCACAGAAATTTATTCCCGGTGCGCTGGAGAAGATTCGTAAGCTGGCCGCCCTGCGCGCCTCACGCCGGCTCAACTTCCGCATCGAGGTCGACGGCGGCATCGCGCAGGACACCATAGCGGACGTGGTGCGGGCCGGGGCGGAAGTGCTGGTGGCGGGCAATGCGGTTTTCGGCAAGGGCGATCCCCGGAGAAATGCGGAGCAGTTGCTCAAAACCGCCACCGAGGCCAGCCTGCTGAAGGTTTAGTTTAGCGGCCAGGAAGTCAGGAGTCAGGGAATGCGTTGTCGTGGTTTGGCGGTCTCCGTGCTGTTGGCGCTGCTGTTCGCGCTGCCGGCTTGCAGTAATAAGAAAATCCAGAACCCGATTGCCAACGTTGACTCCAAGCAGCCGGACAAAGTACTTTTCGATCGCGCGATGCAGGCCATGAAGCACAACCAGTTCGACGTGGCCCGCATGAGCTTGCAGACGCTCATCAACACCTATCCGGATTCGGAGTTCGTAGCCCGGGCCAAGCTGGGTATTGCCGATAGCTGGTATGCCGAAGGCGGCACCACCGGCTTGGCGCAGGCGCGGTCCGAGTACGAGGATTTCAAGACCTTCTTCCCCAATATGCCTGAGGCTGCGGAAGCGCAGATGAAGATCGCCGATATCGAGTACCAGCAAATGGAGAAGCCCGACCGGGACTATACCCACGCCAAGCGCGCGGAAGAAGAGTACCGCAACATGATTCTCCAGTATCCGGACAGCAAGCTGGTTCCCCAGGCCAAGGAAAAGCTGCGCGAGGTGCAGGAAGTCCTCGCCCAGAGCGAGTTCGACGTGGGCCGCTTTTATTACTTGCGTCCCAGTTATATGGCTGCCATTGCCCGGCTCAAGTCGCTGGCCGATACTTATCCCTTGTTCAGTGGCGCCGACGAAGCGCTGTTTCTGCTGGCCGACTCTTACCAAAGGCAGGCCGAGGCCATTCACAACGCGAAGATGGGCGGCTCCCCCGCGCGGGTCGAAGCCCTAAAAGCAACCGCCATAAAGGACTTCGAAGATCGGGCGGCGCAGACTTATGCGCGCATTATCACGCGCTATCCCGTCTCGAACCGCGCCGGTGATGCCCGGCGGCGGCTGGCGGCCATGAAGCGGCCAATTCCTAAGCCCACCCGTGCGGCCATTGCCCAAAACCGCGCGGAACAGCGGAGCCGCGGTTCTCTCGGTTTTTGGGGACGCAGTATGGATAATTTCCATCACCGGCCCGATGTATCCTATGCGGCGAGGATCGGCGAACCGCCGCTTACCGATCCCAAGCCAACCAGCGCTCCCCAGTTGGCGCGGGAGACAGATGACTTGGTTATGGGCCGGAGAGCCGCTGCCGGTAGTGCGCCGGGCTTGGCCTTGGAGACAACCGGCAAAGGCACCCCCCCGCCCAACCAGCCGCCGCCGCGCTCGGATGCTGCACCTTCCGGAGCAAATGATCCCAATGCTATTCCAGAACTGAGACCTCTGGCCTCCAATGCCGGTTCTGCCACGGGGGAATCACAGGATCAGGCTAACGCCGGACCGCTGCCTGCCCCAGCGCAGGTAAATGAAGCGGCGCAAACCGATGGGCAGCCGCAAGCTTCCGCTACGCCGGCCGCTTCGGCCGCTGCGGATGGCGCTAGCGCGCAGAGCGACGACCAGGGCCAGAGCACTTCCAAGAAAAAGAAGAAGAAGGGCCTGAGCAAACTCAACCCATTTTGAGGTTGGCAGCCTTGATGCTCCCCGAAGGTCACCGGAGGACGCCTTCCCGCCCTGATACCTTAGTGCAATTGTCCAGATTGAATTCATTGACTTAGTTGTGCAGAAACAGTAACTTTGCCTGCAAACGGGTCTTCGGGGTGCCTTGAGTTAGGTGCGCCGGCGAGGACCCGCAGAGGACAAATTGTGGCGCTTAAGATCCTGCTCGCCGACGACAGTATGATTGCCCAAAACATGGGCAAGAAGATCCTCACCGATGCCGGCTACGACGTGGTCCCGGTGAGTAATGGCGCTGCCGCGGTAAAGCGGCTTCCTGAGATTAAGCCCGATATTGTTCTGCTCGACGTGTACATGCCCGGTTATACGGGACTCGAAGTTTGCGAGAAAATCAAGGCTTTTCCCGGCACCGCCCAAGTCCCGGTATTGCTTACCGTCGGCAAGCTCGAGCCCTTCCGCGCGGAAGATGGCATAAAAGTGAAAGCGGATGGGGTGATCGTAAAGCCTTTCGAGGCCACCGACCTGGTCGCGGTCGTCGCCAAATTGGCGGAGCGAATCTGGAGCGCCGAGCCTCGGCCCAAACCCGCCGCGGCCGAGACGTTGCCGCCACAGGCCGAGTTTGCGCCGGAACTGAAAGCGCCGGCCCCGGATTGGGTGGACGTTCCCCGCGAAGCTGCCGCCGCTCCAGCCGTAGGCGAAGGTTTTCTGAACGAATTTCTGATGGATTCACCTGCCGCCGCGCCCGCGGCTGCACCCGCACCGGCAGCTCGGGCGGCCCCCGTGTTCCCCGCGGATGTGCAGGCGGGGATCGCCGGCTTGGATTTCCTGGCGCCGGAGGCTCCGGCGGCAGCGGCCGCAGCCGGGGCGGTGGAGTCCGCGGCGGAAGTACCGCCGATTGAAATCTACCTGGAACCTATGACCCCGGCGGCGGAGGAAGGAATCGAGTTCGAGGAGCTGCGGCCTTCCGAACCGGTTGCATCTCTGCCGGAGTTGGAGCCAACCATTTTGCAGACCACGCCCGAAATCGAAGTTGAGCCGGTACGCGGCTTGGTGAGCGACTTCGGCAAGTCTCCGGTGGACATTCTCAGCGAAGCAGCTACCGAGCCGGCCGACGCTGCCGCGGAAGAGCCCCCCGAGTTCGCCCTGTTCAACTCCGTGCTGGCCGCCGATGCCGGCGCACCCCTGGACGAAGGCTTGGCCGCAGCGATCGAGGCTTACGACGCGGCTTTGAACATGGCCCAAGCGCCGCCCGCGCCGTCAGCGGAGGTCATGGAACCGCCAGCCGGCGCCATCGCGGAAGCTGGGGCGGAGTTTGCCGCGGCGGGGCGCGTTACCGACGCGGCCATCCCCGGCTGCGCCCCGGTCTTAAGCCCGCCGGAGGGCCCTGATGCGATCGGCCAAGCGCTCGAAGCCATGTTGGCAACCGGCGCTCCGGCCCCGGATATGGAAGGGCCGCTGCCCGCCATGGAAGCGCTGGATCAGGCAGTCGAAATCATTTCCGAATCATCGCTCCCGGCGCCGGCAACCGACTCTGCCGTTCTCGAGATTCCGGCTGCTCCCGAGCCTTTGCCGCCGGAAGCGCTGGAAATCAGACTGGAGCCGATCGGCGGCAGCGTGCTTGAGGAGACTGTCGCCTCCTTAATCGCAGGAACCGGCTCGCCTGCTACGGAACCCGCGGAGGCGAATGCGCCTGCGCCATCCCTGCCCGACGCACAGATTGCGCCGGCCATGGCCGCGCCGGCGCCGGTAGTTCCCCTTGCCGCCGCTGCCGGCACGGCAGAGCAGATTGTGGACCGCGTCCTCCAACGCATACGCCCGGAGCTGGTGGAAGAAGTAAAGCGGTTCCTGGCACGAGAGTAGATGCGCTCCCCCAGCGCGGCGCCAGCGCAAGCTGTTTACCTGTCCAGGATATATTTTGGGTGGCTGCAGGCTATGGCAAAGAAGCGGGCCTGAGGCTTGGCCGCGTCAGGCCCGGATCTTCGTGATCGTCAATCTCGCGCCGGGCCCGAGGGACTAACCAATACCTCCTGCGGAGCGACGATTTTAGTTGCCGGAGCGTGGCTCTTCAGCTTGAGGTTTTCGATTTCGGGCTTGCCGTCCAGGCGCGCGACAAAGGTAAGTTTGTACTGGTTCTCCAGGCGGCGGGCAATGTCCTGAAGGTACGGCTGGAAAGAAACCGGGTTGCCCATTCCCTCCCAGTAACTGTTGCCGCCGGTGGCATCGGTCACCTGCAGCACCAGGCTTTGGCCGGTGTTGGTTTCGAACAAGGAGAAGCGGGCGCGGCCCTGATTGCTCCAGTAGATGGAGTACACGACCAGTCCGGCTCGGACGGCATCGTCGGTTGCGCTTTCGACATAAGGATCATAAGGATCGAAACGGAAGTCGTAGTAATCGATGCCGTCGGTCACCATCACCACTTCCCGCCGGGCTTGGCGGTCCTGGGAAGGCCAGTGTTTCGCCAAGTCAGAGAGGCAGAAGTAAGGACTGGCGCTGATGCCCGGCATGCCCCCGGGCAAATGCAGCCCCTTGCGGGCCTGCGCGTGGTCTGTGGTCAGCGGCCCGGTAAGAGCAGTGTGGCCATTGATCATATACCCGACGGCCACCTTAACATTCGGCGGTAGGCTTTGCACAAAATGCGCGAAGTCATCTATCTGCGTTCCGAGAGTGTTGCGGGCCCCGCCGTCGATGAGAATCACCAACTCTGCCCGGTCTGCGGGACCTCGGAGCGGTGTCAACTTCACGTTGCTAGGCGTCTTTCCATCAACCGTGACCTTCAGGTCCTGCTCGGGAAGGCTCACCGGCGTTTGGCCGCCATCTTCGGGAAGCATCGTCACCACGGCCTGTCCCTGGCCCTGAAAAATTTCGTTCCGCACCGCAAAGCCCGGCGCTGCCAGCAGCAGAGTCATGGCAGCCATCAAAATCACCCTATTCAGTTTCTTCATGCCAATTCCCCCTTTCGAGGTGCTTCCGTCACTCGCAGCTTTTCTGTCAGCTCGTATCTTCTAAGGATTAGACGAATGGCCGGGGAATCGGATTCGCGCAGGGCGTAATTTCAATTTCCGCATTGAAAACACACGACTGGTGCATCCTGCTGTAAGTCCAAGGAATTCCACCTTTCAGGTGGAACCTTTACCGCGGCTTCCCGGCATGTTCGCCGGCGACTTTCAGCCGCACTTCGGCGCGCTGCAGGGCGTTCAGCGCCCGTGGAAAATCCACGTCCGGGCTGCCGCTCTGAAGCTTCGCCAGCGCGCGGTCCCGGGCTTCAGCCGCGCGGACCACATCGATCTCCTCCGCCCGCTCAGCGGTTTCGGCAAGGATCGTGACCTTATCGGGCAGCACTTCCGCAAAGCCCCAAGCCACCGCCAGCCGTTCCGTGTAGCCGTCGCTCTGGTAAGTGATCTCGCCCACCGCCAGTTCGGTGATCAGCGGCGCATGGCCCGCCAGAATGCCCAGATACCCTTCTCTGCCGGGAATCTGTATCTCCTGGGCGGAGTCCTTCACCACCAGGCGGTCGGGAGTAACGATTTCAAGCTGGAATCGTTCCATAAATCAGTCTTCAGCCGCCGGCCGGCGGCCCTAGCCGCTAGCTGCCAGCCGCTATCTTCCCGGCTTTCTCCAGCACCTCTTCGATGGCGCCGACCATGTAAAACGCCTGTTCCGGAACCTCGTCGTGCTTGCCCTCGATGATTTCGCGGAAGCCCTTCACCGTGTCCTCAATCTTGACGTAGCGCCCCTTCATGCCCGTGAACTGCTCCGCCACGTGGAAGGGCTGCGAAAGGAAGCGCTGGATCTTGCGCGCGCGCGCCACCGTCAGTTTATCGTCTTCGCTGAGCTCGTCGATCCCCAGAATCGCAATGATGTCCTGCAGGTCCTTATAGCGCTGCAGGATTTGCTTGACGCCTTGCGCCACGTCGTAATGTTCCTGGCCCACAATGTTCGGATCGAGAATGCGGGAGGTGGAAGCCAGCGGATCGACCGCGGGATAGATGCCGATTTCGGTCAACCCGCGGCTCAGCACCGTGGTGGCATCCAGGTGCGCGAAGGTGGTAGCCGGCGCGGGATCGGTGAGATCGTCGGCGGGCACATAAATGGCCTGCACCGAGGTTACGGAGCCCTTTTTAGTGGACGTGATGCGCTCCTGTAACTCTCCCATTTCCGAGGCCAGGTTCGGCTGATAGCCCACCGCGCTGGGCATGCGCCCCAGCAGGGCGGAGACCTCCGAGCCGGCCTGGGTAAAGCGGAAAATGTTGTCGATGAAGAGCAGGGTGTCCGCGCCTTCCACATCGCGGAAATATTCGGCCACGGTCAAGCCGGTCAAGGCCACGCGCAGCCGCGCTCCGGGCGGCTCGGTCATCTGGCCGTAAATCAGCGCCGCCTTGGACTCTTCGGGCTTGCCGGGAACGATCACCTTGGATTCGGTCATCTCCAGCCACAGGTCGTTGCCTTCGCGGGTGCGCTCGCCGACCCCGGCAAATACCGAGAAACCGCCGTGCTGCTTGGCGACGTTGTTGATCAGTTCCATGATCACCACCGTCTTGCCCACGCCCGCGCCGCCAAACAGGCCGATCTTGCCGCCCTTCAGGAAGGGCTGAATCAGGTCGATCACCTTGACTCCGGTTTCAAACATTTCGGTGGTGGTCGATTGCTCCTCGAAAGAAGGCGCCGGCCGGTGAATCGGGAGCCTGGTGTCGCTGGCGACGGGGCCAAGGTTATCCACCGGTTCGCCGATCACGTTGATCACGCGGCCCAGCGTGCCCCGGCCCACGGGCACCGAGATCGGCCCGCCCAGGTTGACCGCCTTCATGCCCCGCACCATGCCGTCGGTAGGCTCCATGGCGATGCACCGCACCCGGTTTTCGCCCAACTGCTGCTGCACCTCCAGCATCACGTCGATGGGCTGCGGCACCTGAAACCCCTCGCTGGTGACGCGCAGGGCTTCATAGATAGGCGGCAGGGTGGACTCCGTGAATTGCACGTCCACCGCCGGCCCGGATACTTGAATTACATGACCTGCATTCTCTGGCATAGATTCAAGTCCTTAGTAGATCGTCGTTGGCCCTTGGTCGTTGGTCCGGCCACCGACCAAGGGCCAACGACCAACGACCCAAAACGTTACTGCGCTGCGGCGCCGCTGACGATCTCGATGATCTCCTTGGTGATCTTGGCCTGGCGCACCCGGTTCATCGCCAGGGTGAGCGAGTCGATCATCTTCGTCGCATTGTTGGTGGCCGAATCCATGGCCGTCATGCGGGCGGCATGTTCGGCCGCCACCGACTCCAGCAACGACCGGAAAATGTCCCCGGCCACATATTTAGGCAGCAGCGCGTTAAAAAGCTCCCGGGCCGGCTGCTCGTAAATATAGTCCACGGGCCGGGTGGCAAACAGCGCGGCAGCGCGGTCGATGGCGGCCGTCGAGGGCGGTTGCAGGCTCACGCCCGCCGTGCGCGCCGCCTCGGCCGCCCGCTCCCGCTCCTCGGTGGTCAGTTCGTGCGCCTCGCGGACGTCGGCGGCGCCGATCTCCGCCACCGGCAATACCGCGCTCACCACCAGCCGCTGCGCGATCACCGACTTGAATTCGTTGTAGATCAGGTACACGGCGTCGATTTCCCCGCGGGTGTAACGATCTATGACGCTTTCCGCCAGATCGTTGGCGTGTTCGATGGTGATGCGGTTCAGAACATTCGTCAGCTCGCCGGCGATCTGAATTCTTCCGGCCCTCTGCCCCGGCGCGGAGCCGCCCGGCGCTGCGCCGGAAGCGCCTTCGCTTCCGGATGATCCTGCTTCCGATAGCCCGCCCGGGGCCGGGCTCACCGGGAAGCGGCGCCGCAAAAAATCCCGCCCTTTGCGGCCGACGCAAATCACATCGATGTTCTTGCCCGTCTTCGATTCCAGAAAACGCAGCGCGGCCTTGTTGATATTCGTATTGAAGGCGCCGGCCAGTCCTTTGTCGCCGCTGACCACAATCAGCAGGAGGTTGTTCTCTTCCCGCCGGGCCAGCAGCGGGTGCAACGCCTCTCCCGTATCCGGATCGTACACATCGGCGCGGCTCACCAGCGAACGCAGGACGTTGGTCAGCATCTGTCCGTAGGGCCGCGAGGCTAGCGCCCGCTCTTGCGCCCGGCGCAGCTTGGCCGCCGAAACCATTTTCATGGCTTTGGTGATCTGCCGCGTGTTGCGCACGCTGCGAATGCGCCGCCGAATGTCCAGAACGTTGGCCATCGTTCACCGTAGCCGGAAGTCAGAAGTTCAATTTCTGATTCCCCGCTCCTAACTCCTAACTTCTTCCTCTTTCTTGCCGGCCAGGAAGCGCTCTTTGGCGCCGGCGATTACCTTGGCCATATCGGCGCGCAGGCCGTCGTCGAGCACCTTTTTTTCTTCGATCGCCTTCAGCAGGCCGGGATTCATAGCGTCCACGTAACCGTACAGCGCATTTTCAAACGCCCGCAAATCCTCTACGGCGAGATCGTCGAGGGCGCCGGTGGTGCCGGCAGAAATGATAAGAATCTGTTTGGCGAACGGCAGCGGACTGTACTGATGCTGTTTCAAAATTTCGGTGAGGCGGCGGCCGCGGTTCAACTGCGCCTGCGTGGCCTTGTCCAAATCGCTGCCGAACTGGGCGAAGGCCGCCAGTTCGCGGTACTGCTGCAATTCCAGTCTCAGGGTCCCGGCCACCTGACGCATGGCCTTGATCTGCGCCTTTCCGCCCACGCGGCTGACGGACAAGCCGACGTTGACCGCCGGGCGGATGCCGCTATTGAACAAGTCGGTTTCCAGGTATATCTGCCCGTCGGTAATGGAAATGACGTTGGTGGGAATGTAGGCGGCAACGTCGCCCGCCTGGGTTTCAATCACCGGCAGCGAGGTCAGCGAGCCGCCGCCGTTCCGGTCATTCAGCTTGGCGGCGCGCTCCAGCAGGCGCGAGTGCAGGTAGAAGACGTCGCCGGGATAGGCTTCGCGGCCCGGCGGCCGCCGGAGCAACAGCGAAATTTCACGGTACGCCACGGCGTGTTTGGATAGGTCATCGTAGAAGGTCACCGCGTGCCGCCCGCTATCGCGGAAAAACTCGCCCATGGCGCAGGCCGCATAGGGAGCGATGTACTGCATGGGCGCCGGCTCGGAAGCCGAGGCGCTCACCACGATGGTGTACGCCATCGCGCCGGCGTCTTCCAGGACCTTGACCACCTGGGCCACGCTGGAGCGTTTCTGGCCGATGGCGCAGTAAATGCAAATCAGGTCGCGTCCTTTGCTGTTGATGATGGTGTCGAGAATGATGGCGGTCTTGCCGGTCTGGCGGTCGCCGATGATCAACTCGCGCTGGCCGCGCCCGATGGGGATCATGGAGTCAATCGTCTTCAGGCCGGTGGCCATGGGTTCGCTGACCGGCTGGCGGTCGACCACGCCCGGCGCCAGGCGTTCGATGGGGTTGAACTGATCGGTAATGACCGGTCCCTTGTCGTCAATCGGCTGTCCCAGGGAATCCACGACGCGGCCAATCATCGCGTCGCCCACGGGCACGCTGATGATGCGGCCGGTGCGCTTGACCTGGTCGCCCTCGTTGACCACGGTGTAGTCGCCCAGCAGGACTGCGCCCACTTGGTCTTCTTCCAGGTTCATGGCGATGCCGGAGACCCCATGGGGGAATTCGAGCATTTCGCCGGCCATGACCTTATCCAGGCCGTAGAGGCGCGCGATGCCGTCGCCCAGGGTCATCACCGTGCCCACTTCATCCACCGCGATGCGGGACTCGTAATGTTCGATCTGGTCCCGAATCAATTTTGTGATCTCGTCCGCTTTTATCTGAGGCATTAGCATTCCTGATACGCCGCCGGCAACCTGCCCGCGGCGCGCAACTTATCACTCACTTAACTGCGCTTTGATCCGGCGCAATTGTCCGCGCAAAGAACCATCGTAGATGGTGCTGCCCACTTTGACGACCGCGCCCCCCAGCAAGCTCCGGTCAATTTCGTATTGCGCCCGAACCTTGCAGCCGGTGAGCTGCCCCACCTTTTCCTCCAAGGCCGATTTTTCTTCCGGCCGCAAGCCGCGCGCGCTGGCGATGCCCGCCTGGACAAAGCCCAGCCGCTGGTCCAATTCCGCCTCAAACCGGCGGGCAATGGCCGGCAGTTCCGGCGTGCGGCCATGCTCGATCAATACAGCCATGAAATTCCGCACCGGAGTTTCCCAGGCGGCGCGTTGCGCGATGGCGTCCAGCAGGCCGAGCTTCTCGGCATGGCCGATGGCCGGGCTTTCCCAAACGCGGCGCAACTCGCCGCTGCCGCCCACGGTTTCCTCCAGCGACTGCAGTTCCTGGCGCACGCGCTGGGAATCGAGTTGCAGGCCGATGACCACGTCCGCAAAAGCGCGCGCATAACGCATGGCAGCCGATGCCATAGCTACTGCCCGTCCTTTCCGGAAGCCGCCTTTTCATTTTCGGCGCCCAACCGCCCGGTGAAGGAACGAATCAGCGCCTGATCGGTGGTGTCGTCCACGTGCAAGCGCGCTTCCGCCAAGGTCACGGCCAGATCCGCGGCAAAAGCCTTCAACTCGCGTTGCGCCTGCCTGGCCAGGGAAGAGATTTCGGTTTCCGCAGCCTGCACGATGCGCCGCGTATCTTCGGCGGCAGCGGCCATCATGCGCTTGTCCTCGGCCGCCGCTTCCTGTTCGGCGGCTGCCCGCATAGCTTCCACCTCGGAATCCAGCCGGGTCAACCGGGCTTCAATCCCCGCCAAGCGCCGCTGGGCCTCCGCACTGGTCTTGCCGGCTTCCTCGATCTCCCGCCGGATGCTCTGCGTACGCTTGCGAAACAGGACCGGCAAGTACTTCTTGAGCGCCCAGCCGGCCAGCAAGACCAGCAAGCAGAAATCCAGCAGCAGGCTCGCCCAATAACCCAAGACCGGGCTTAGGTGCAGCAGTTTGGAAAGCCAAACGACGGAAGGAGAAAATTTGAGCTCCCGCTCCATCTGCTCCTGCGAGTCGTCCGCTTCCTGCGCAGGCTCGCCGGCAGCGGCTGAAGCCTCGGCCGCCAGCAGTTTCGGGATTTCAGGCTTGATGCCGGAGTGCGCCGCCTGCCGCGGGGAAAACAACGCAATCAGCCGGCCGTATGCTTGCCCGGCAAAGGCGGCAGGCACGGCCACAGACAACAAAAAGCCCACGCAGAACATGGCCGCATGGCGAGACCCGGGCTTCATTGGCCACCACCGGCGGGATATCGTGCCGCTCCCACTGGGCGCAGAATACTCGTCATGATCTCGGAAGCCAACCGTTCCGCATCCGCCTGCAATCCGCCCTTTGCCGCGGCTACTTCCTGGGCAAGGGCGGTCTTTGCCTGCTTGACCTGAAGACCGGCCTGGAGGCGCGCTTCCGCAATGGCCGTCTCCCGCGTCTGCTGCGCCTGCCGGCGGCGGGCCTCCTGGGCCTGAAAAATACCGGCGCGGGCCTGGCGCAAGTTCTGTTCGTACTCGGCGGTCCGCGCCTCGGCGGCGGCGATATCCGCCCGCGCGCGCTCCAACGCGCCTTCGGTGCGCGCCTGGCGCTCGCTGAGAATCTTTTCCAGCGGTGCGTACACCAGGGTGCGATAAGCGGCGTAAAGGATCAGAAATAAGACGATGGTCGGGACTGACCCGAGCAGCAACTGGCCCAACTGCCTTAGGGTTTCTTCCATCCTGGATACTTCATCCCGGCGCTCAGAGCGGTCTTAAAGATCACACTAGCACCCGGTTTTGCGGGGTGTCAAACCGCGCCTGCCGGACAATCTCGACGTACTGTTTAGCCAGTTCGGTGATTTCATTGAGGTTGCCGGACTTCAGTATGGCCGCGGAAATCAGTTCCCCGCCAATGCCCAGGGCGGCGGCGCCGGCGCGCAGAAAGTCGCCGGCGGTTTGCAGGTTCACCCCGCCCGTGGGCACCATAGGCACTTGCGGCAGAGGGCTCTTCAGCGCCTTGATGTATTTGGGACCGCCCAGGTTCCCGCAAGGGAAAATCTTTACGAAGTCCGAGCCGGCCCGCCATGCCTGGATGACTTCCGTCGGCGTGAGCGCGCCGGCCATCATCAATTTGTTCTCCCGGTTGGCGAGTTGGACGGTGGCCAAATCGAAGCCCGGACTCACCAGAAACTCCGCTCCCGCATCCAGGCAGCGCCGGGCAGCCTCGGCGTCGAGCAGGGTGCCCGCCCCCACCAGGACGTCCTTGCCTACGGACTTCACCAGCTCAGCGATGACTTCCACCGCGCCCGGAACCGTCATGGTGACTTCCGCGATGGGAATGCCTCCGGCGCATACCGCCTCCACGGCCGCCATGGCCTGCTGCGGCGAAGCCGCGCGCACCACGGGCACAATGCCCACTTCCAGGACTCGCTGCCGGGCTTGATCTTTGGTCATAGGTTAAGCCTTACCGCGCAATGCGCGCGCCAACGCCTTTCATAACGCCGGTAACTTCCTTCAAGGTAACCATGGTGGTGTCGCCCGGAGTGGTCATGGCCAGCGCGCCATGGGCCGCGCCGCACTCCACGCACCACTGCGGGTCCTGGCCGGTCAGGAAACCATAGATCAGCCCGGAGGCAAAAGAATCGCCGCCGCCGACGCGGTCGTAAATCTCCAGGTCAGGCCGGTTTTGGGCTTCGTAGAAGCGGCCTTCGTGATAACAGATGGCGCCCCAATCGTTCTGGGTGGCGGTCCTGGCCTTGCGCAACGTGGTGGCCACTACCTTGAACGGGAACTCCTTCACCACCTTCTCGATCATCTTCTTGAAGGCTTCGACCTTGAAGTCCTTGATGTTTTCGTCAACCCCTTCGACGGCAAAACCGAGGGCAGCCGAAAAATCCTCTTCGTTGCCGATCATCACATCGATCATGGGAGCGATGGCGCGGTTGACTTCCTGGGCCTTCTTCTTGCCGCCGATGGCCTTCCAGAGCGACTCGCGATAGTTCAGGTCGTAGGAAACCACCACCCCATGCTTCCGGGCGGCCTTTATGGCTTCCCCGGCAACTTCCGCCGTGCCGGCCGAGAGAGCGCAAAAGATACCGCCGGTGTGCAACCAGCGGGCGCCGAGTTTGCCGAAGACGTGGTCCCAGTCGATGTCGCCGGCCTGCATTTGCGAGGCGGCAGTATGGCCGCGGTCGGAACAGCCGAGGGCCGGGCGGACGCCGAACCCCCGCTCGGTGAAATTGAGGCCGTTACGCACGCTGCGCCCAATGCCATCGAAGGGCGCCCAGCGCACCAGAGACTGATCCACGCCACCCTGGTAGATCAAGTCTTGCAGAAGCTTCCCCACCGGGTTATCGGCCAAGGCGGTAACGATCGCGGTATCCAAGCCGAAGCAACGTTTGAGGCCGCGGGCCACGTTGTATTCGCCGCCCCCCTCGCTAACTTCAAAATGCCGCGTGGTCCAGATGCGCCGCTCGCCGGGATCGAGCCGGAGCATGACTTCGCCCACACTCACCAAATCCCATTTGCATCCTTCTTTTGCTCTTACCGTCAGGGCCATAACGGGCTCCCTAAGTTCTCAGCGGGCCATCCAACCGCCATCCACGAGCAGGATGTGGCCGTGCACATAGTCGCTTGCCGGGGAGCTGAGAAAAACCGCGGCGCCGGCCAAGTCGCCCGGCTCCCCCCAGCGGCCGGCAGGAATACGCTCCAAAATCTGGCGGCTACGGCCGGCATCTGCGCGGAGCGCTTTCGTGTTGTCGGTAGCCATATAGCCCGGAGCAATCGCGTTGACGTTGACGCCCTTGGCCGCCCACTCGTTGGCCAGGGCCTTAGTGATCGCCGCCACCCCCGATTTCGCGGCCGCGTAGGAAGGCACGAAGACGCCGCCTTGAAAAGAGAGCAACGAAGCGATATTGACAATTTTGCCCCGGCCTTGCTGCAACATGTGCCGCCCGGCCAGCTGGGACATCCGGAATACCGAACTCAGGTTCACGGCGATCACCTGGTCCCAGTATTCCTGGGGAAACTCGGCCGCGGGCGCCCGTTTGATGGTTCCGGCGTTGTTGACCAGAATGTCAATGGACCCGAATTCCTTCACGGTCCGTTCCACCAGTTCCGTGCAGACCTGGGGATCGGCCACGTCGCCTTGAACGAAAAAAGTCTTGCGGCCGAGGGCGCAAATCTTGTCGCAAATATCGTGCGGTTCGGCCAACAGGCCGTGACAACCCACGTTAGCGCCGGCTTCCGCCAGAGCCAGGGCAATACCCGCCCCCAAACCCTGCTGGGAGCCGGTAACCAGCGCATTCCTCCCTTTAAGACTGAACCAATCGAGAATCATCGTTCCGTTCCTTTTCGTAAGACCTATTCGATGTTCGCCGGCTTCAGCTTCGGCACCAGTCCATGGATCATGAGAAGGGCCAGCAAATATGCCGAACCCGCAATGAGAAAGACTACAAAATAATTGCCTCCAGTCACCTGCAGGATCCAGCCAATGAAAGAAGCGAAGAACATCATGGCCATGGCCCCGCCGAAGGCTCCAATGCCGACCACCGAAGCGACCGTGCGCCGCGGGAACATGTCGGAAGCCAGGGTAAACATGTTCGCCGACCAAGCTTGGTGAGATGCGGCCGCCAGGCTGACCAGAGCCACCACGCCCCACACGCTGCCGATCCTGCTGACCGCGATGATGGGCAGCACGCAACAGGCGTAAATCAACATCGAAATCTTCCGCGCCTTGTTCACGCTCCAACCCAGGTTGACAAACTTGGCCGGCAACCAGCCGCCGAAAATACTGCCGATGGCGGATACGTTATAGATCACCAACAGCGGTATTCCCTGCTTGATAATGTTGAGCCCGAACCGAAGTTGTAAGAAACCCGGCAGCCATAACAGGTAGAACCACCAGATGGGATCGGTCAGGGCTTTGCCCATCAGGAAAGCCAAGGTCTGCCGGTGCGGAAGCAGTTTCGCCCACGGCACTTTCGTGGCCGGTTCCGGCGGATCGCTATTGATGTAGTTCATCTCCGCCGGAGACACCTTTGGGTGTTCCTGGGGGCGATGGTACTTGCACAGCCAGATCATGAGCCAGGTAAGACTGAAAGCGCTCGTGACCATAAACGCATATCGCCAACCGAGGTGATACAGGACAAAGCCGCCGGCAAAGGGGGCAAGGGTGGCTCCGATGTTGCTGCCGGAATTAAAGATTCCGGTAGCCAAGGCCCGTTCTTTTTGCGGAAACCATTCGGCTACGGTCTTTATCGCGGCCGGAAAATTTCCCGATTGGCCCAAGCCCAGCACAAACTGCACGATCATGAACCCCACCACGGCCGCCGGTAGCGTTGCCAGAGTAGCTACCCACGACCGCTGGCCCAATCCGGGAACCGCCCCAATCACCGTCGAAAGCCAGGGGCCGATGGAGTGGAGCGGAGCGACTATCCTGGGGAAGCTCACCAGCGTACTACTGAACGCGCCCACCGCCCAGACGATAATTGCGACCGCATACCCGATCTTGGTGCCCACCCGGTCAATGAAACCGCCGGACAACAACAGCCCCAGCGAGTAGGCAGCGAAAAACACCGTGGTAATCATTCCGAATTGCAACTCGGACAACCCGATGCCCGTCATGGGTAGGTGGGTATGGGGATTGATACAACCCGGGAGCAGACGGGCGAGGCCGGCAGTGGCCGGACACATCAAGGTGGGCTTCAGCAGCCCCAGCACTTGCCGATCCATATAGCAGAGGGTCGTAGCACAGAACAGCAGCGCGCAAATCCTCCAGCGATAGCGCCCGATGTGCTCGACCACCGCGGTACCAGCGGCAGCAGCAGCGGCAGCAATTCCACCACCACCCGCAGATATCTTCTCTTGTGCGTTGCCCATTGAAAACCCCTTCCGTTACAAAGTCCGTACCGTTTCTTAGTTAGGAGCTAGTAGTTAGGGACCGAGCCCCAAGAAAATGCCGCCCGCTCCGGCTCCTAGCTACTAGCCGATAACTACTAACTACTTTGCTTGGCCCTTCTCCAGTCCCGAGCCTCCCTGATCGAAACCGGGCTGCACGGTGACTACGCCGAACTTACGATCCTCCACTTCCCGGTGCGCCGCCATGGCCCAGATAAAACAGATCTTGTGGCCGGGAATGGACACATTGGGATGATAGCCGCGGGGCATCAGCACCGCATCGCCTTCCCGCACCGGCACCACCAATTCAGGGTACTCGGTGTTGTTGTACACCAGTTGCAGGCCAAAGGCCGGCGCCGGCATATCGAAGTACACATACATTTCTTCCAGTATTTGCGCGTGCTCATGCGGCGGCCAACTGGTCCAATTGCCCGGGTCCGAGTACGTCCAGCCAAAGACCAGGCGGCCCGCCTGCACGTTCTTGGCGCAGGACATGTGCAGATGGCGCGAGGCGCCGGTGCCCTGACCGGCGTCGAACTTCAATCCCGGGTCCTTGGACATTTCGGCATAGTTCACGTATTGCAGGGGATAGCGGTTTTCTACCGGCGCGGAGAACTCCGCAATATCGGCCGCGCTCCTGGCGCTCACCGTAATTTCCGAATCCCGCGGAATATAGAGCGCGTCGTACCGGCCGAGTTGGAATTCCTTGCCGGCGGCGTGCACTGCAGCCTCGCCGTTCAGCACCAGAAAGCCGGTTTCCTCGCCGCCATTCGCGAAGCTCACCGGCTTGCCGGCCGCATCCAGCCGGATACGGCCATAGCTCAAGTATTGATTGACGCTGTTCCTCGGAGTAACGGAGATGTGCCGGCCCAGGTGCGCGTCGGTCTTGCGGAAGACCATCTTTTCATATGCAGCGGGCGGGTATGCGCTCATGCGAAGCTCCTTCACGATAGGTCCCGAATCTTTCGATTTGCTAATTTTAAGCTTTCCCATTACAAAACAAGTAATCTATCTTACCGCCTTTAAGGAGGTCTGGAGCGTGCGCGGGATCAGGAGAGGTTTTTGGCTGCTGAGCGCGGCAATGTGGGTGGCCGCTCCAACGCTGCGCGCCCAGGATACCCGGAAGGTCGCCGAGCCCCGTTTCCCCAAGCCGTGCGTGGTTCTGGCGGCGCGGCTGGAGGCGCCCGGCGGGGCTTTGCCGGAAGCCGCCGAAACCATGGCCGATACGGAACGGCTGCAGCGCGCCATCGATCATTGCGCTCCCGGCCAGGCCGTGGAATTGAAGCCGGCTGGCGGCAAGAACATTTTTCTCAGCGCGCCGCTTTATCTGCGGACCGGCGTAACGCTCCTGATCGACGCCCACGCGGCGCTTTTTGGCTCGCGCAACCCGCGCGACTACGACCTGACGCCGGGGAGCTGCGGAATCCTCACCGACGGCGGCCGCGAATGCAAGCCGCTGATTCTGGCGGAAGACGCGCCGGGAAGCGGCCTGATGGGCGATGGCGCCGTAGACGCGCGGGGCGGCGCCAAAATGCTGGGCCAGGACCAGACCTGGTGGGAGCTGGCGCGGGAAGCCAAGATTTACGACCGGATGCAAAGCGTGCCGCGGCTGTTGGCGGTCCACCGCTCGAACAATTTCGTCCTCTACCGGATTACGCTGCGCAATTCGCCCAGCGTGCATGTCCTGATTGACCAGACCGACGGGTTCACCGCCTGGGGGGTGAAAATCCTGACCCCCAAGACGGCGCGCAACACCGATGGCATCGTTCCCTCGTCTTCGGCCAACCTGACCATTCGGGACAGCTATATTTCCGCGGGTGATGACAACATCTCGGTCAAGTCTTCGCCCGAGCGCGGCGCGACCTCGCACATGACGATTGTGCACAATCATTTCTATTCTGGGCACGGCATGTCCATAGGCAGCCAAACCGGCGGCGGAGACAGCGCAATCCACGTAAGCGATCTCACCCTGGATGGCACGGACAACGGCGTGCGCATCAAGTCCGACCGCAGCCGCGGCGGGCTGGTGCGGGACATCGTCTTCGAGAACGTCTGCCTGCGAAACGTGGCCAATCCCATCGTTCTCAATACGATGTACACCACCTTCACGGGAGACAGGCTGCCGGTATACCGCGATATCCGGTTGAAAGACGTACACAGCCTGACGCCCGGCTACGTCACGGTGCAGGGTGTAGACGCGGAACATAAGGTGGGCGTCACCTTCGATAACGTCACGGTGGACGGGTTGCGGCCGGGCGATGTGCTGGCCCGGCACGCCGAAATCACCATCGGTCCCCGGCGGGGTAATTTGGTTCCCAGTGGCGACGACGTTTCAGTAAGCGCCAAGGGCGCCACCGAGGCCGCGCCGTTGAACTGCGCGGACCGGTTCGTTCCCCTTCCCCAGGTGGCCACCGCGCCCGCGGCGGCGGTCGCGGTGCCGGCGGAAGATCCAACGCTCTACGTAGCGGCGGACGGCACGGGAGACTATTACTCGATCCAGCGGGCCATCGACGTGGCGCCGGAGAAGGGCGCGGTAATCTCCATTGCGCCCGGCACATACCATGAGTCCTTGACCATCAACAAGCCCAACCTTACCCTGCGTAGCGCATACCCGGACGCGGCTAGAACGGTGATTGTATTTGATAAGAGCGCCGGCACCGCCGGCGGAACCTTTAACTCAGCTACGGTCAACGTGCTGAGCGATGACTTCCTGGCGGAGAACCTTACGTTCCAGAACAATTTCAACGCTACCCATCCCCAGCTTCCCAAAGGCGCGCAGGCTTTGGCCCTGTTGGTGACCGGCGACCGGGCGGTTTTCCGCAATGATCGCTTCCTCGGGAACCAGGATACCCTTTACGCCGGCAGCAAGAATTGCAACCCGTCCGGCGGTTCTGCCTGCAATCCGGCCCGGCAGTATTTTTCCAACTGTTACATCGAAGGCAGCGTGGACTTCATTTTCGGCAACGGCAAAGCCTTCTTCGACCACTGTGAAATCCACAGCAACCGGCAGTCAGGCGGGTATCTGACCGCGCAAGGCAAACAATACGCGGAAGAAGACAGCGCATTCGTCTTCGATCATTGCAAGCTGACGGCCGAGCCCGGGGTAAGCCATGTTTGGCTCGGACGGCCCTGGCGGCCCTATGCCACGGTCATCATGATGAACACGGAAATGGGCGCCGCCATCGAGCCGGCGGGCTGGCGGGAATGGCATCCGCAGGAAACCAACTACCTGGAGACGGTTTTTTATGCGGAGTACAACTCCACCGGACCCGGCGCCACTCCGGCGCAACGCGATCCGCACACGAAGCAACTGACCGCCGGGCAAGCCGCGGCTTACGAGGCCAAGCAATTTCTGGCGGGCGCGGATCATTGGGACCCGGTTCATTAGTCGTTTCGCGTTCCCCGCCTGCATCATGCGTACCGCAAAATTTCCGAGCAGCTTCTTCAAAATTGGGAACGCACCGGTGATGCCGGGGCACGGGAGCCGGCGGGCAGGGGTTCGTTGGTCAGGAGATAATTACCTGAGTTTTCCGCCACCACAAACGAGTTGGCATGTCCCACCAAGCGTTCCAAGTGCGGCAGCTCCGTACCGTAGGCCAGCAGATAGCAGCGTCCGGAGGCCATCCACAGCCGGGCAAATCCGCTATCGTCAAGGAAAATGCGGGGCGCGCCGGGAGCATTGGACCCATACTCCAGGTTGTTGATCCGGCCGTTCCACAACCGCGCCGTCCTGCCGGTGTAGAAAAACACCGACGAGAAGGCATAGTAGGCATTGGCCTCGATCAACTCTCCCGGCGGGCTTTGCTCCAAAGCCTTCGCCAGAGGATAGGACCCGAGGTAAGGATCGAAACGAATCAACGCCACCCGCGCCGCCTGAAAGAAAACGATCATGGATGCCGCCAGCACCAGGACCGCCCGGCGCACACTGGCGCCCGCGAACGCCAGTCCAATTGCGCAGCCGCCGAAAGCCATCGCCGCCAGCGCCAGCGGCAGCTTAAGGTAGGCAAAAGCGCCGAGCGTAAGGTCCGCCATATGACCCAGGGAGAGCGTGTACAGTTCGGGATGTTGGGTCAGCGCGCCGGATATTTCGCCGGGCGAAGGCAATCGCCACACCAGAGCGAGGACCAGCGCCAGGCCGCCAAACAGAAGCGTGAAAACACCTGAGAGCACGCGCGTGCCAGTGCGCAGCCAGCGGCTGCCGCCAGCCAGCGCCGAGCCGATCAGCAAGGCCAAAGCGGGATAGATCGGCATCGAGTAATACTCCTGCGTGGTCGAGAAGGTGAAAAACAGCATGACTACGGCCACCCAGCAGATCGCCATCAGACGGACCCGGTCCGCGCGGGTCGAAGGCTTCAATGACACTCCGGTGACGCCCGGCAAATAGGCCGGCCAGGGGAAAAGCCAAACCAGGTTGAGCAGCCAGAAGAGTGGCCGCGGCACCGTGTTGTAGTCCCGTGGATAACGCAGATTCAGGAAGCGCAGCAGGTGTTCGTTAAAAAAGTAAAACCAGAAGAACCCGCGGTATTCGCCCGGGCCGCTGTGCAGCGAGAACGCAAGGTACGGGGGATTGGCAAGAGTGGCCATCACGTGCCAGGGAACAGCGATCACCAAGGCAACCGTTGCCGCCAGACCGGGCCGGAGCCTGGTCCAGGCAGCACGCACGAAGAGTTGGCGCATCAACGCCATGTAAGCCAGACTCGCCACGATGGGGAATACCACGGCAATCAAGCCCTTTAACAACAGGCCGGCGCCGAGACCCGCGCCCAAGATGACAGACCAGCGGAAACGATGTTTCTCTTCCGGTTCCAGCAGCCGCAGCCATGCCCAAATCGCCGCGGTGATGGTCAGGGTCACGATGGCGTCCGGAATCAAAATGCGCGTAAACAGGAAGAGTCCGGTCGAGGTGGCCAGCGCCAAGCCGGCGCAGATTCCCGCATCAGCTCCAAAGGCCCAGCAGGCAAAGCGATAGGTGACCCAGCACAAGAGCATCACAGAAAGGGCCAGCGGCAGGCGGGCCGCCCAGTCATGCACGCCGCACAGGCGGTAGGAGAGGGCCATCATCCAGTAAATCAGGGGTGATTTTTCCAGGTAGGCGATGCCGTCGAGGCGCGCGGTCACCCAGTCTCCGGACACCAGCATGTTACGGGCAATCTGCGCCTGTACGGCATCCACGTCGTCCATCAAGCGCGGCGGGCTGGCGATGCTTACGAGAAAAATCAGGGCGGCCGCGGCTAATACACTCCAGCCGCCATGCTGCGCAGCACCGGCTCCGAAAACTCTTCCCCATCCTCGCCGGCCGGCAGTTCGATCTTCCATCGCCGCATCCACAGGAACAGAACCAGTAGGCCCCATAAGTGATACCCGAGGTTCGCCTTTCTTTCCAAGTGATCCCGGAGCAAATCCTGGACCGTGGGCCAGTCAAACAGCTTATTGGCGGAAACCGCCTCCTCCGACAGAGTATCGAGCAACAAAGGCCGCAGCACCCCGCGGAACCAGTCGTGCACCGGAATATCGAAACCTATTTTGGGCCGCCGCAGGACGGCCGGCGGCAAACGGCCGCGCATCAAGCGGCGCAATACATACTTCGAGGTGGCGCCCCGCAGCTTGAAGCGCTCCGGCAAGGAAGCGGCAAAATCGACGATGCGGGTATCCAGATACGGGGGCCGCACTTCGAGCGAGTGCGCCATGCCAATGCGGTCCACCTTATACAGAATGTCGTCGGGCAAATAGTAACGCTGGTCGAAATCCAGATAGGATTGCAGACTGCCGTGGTTCCGCATTTGCTTCAGATATGCCGCCATCGGCCGCTCATCAGCGAAGCGGAACAACTGCTGCTTCTCCGCCTCGGTAAACGTCCCGTTCCAGAAAATGTGCGCCGCCGGCGGCGCCAGCAGACAGCCTTGCAGGAACCGTTTAAGCTTGTATTCGAAGCTGATCTTGTCGTCGGAAACGGGCCAGCGGCGGACCAAGCGCAACGCCGCCCGCAGCACCGCCGCCGGCAAAACGCGGGCGCGGGCGCGCCAGCGGTCGGCGTGATACGTCAGATAGCCGCCAAACAACTCATCGGCCCCTTCGCCGCCCAGAACCACGGTAACGTGCCGGCAGGTCATCTGCGCCAGATACCAGACCGGAACCGCGCCGGCGTCGGCGCTCGGCTCGTCGGAATAGTACGCCATCTGCTCGATCACATTCGTCAAATCGGCGCTTTCGTCCAAGTCGAATTCATGGTGCTCGGCGCCATAAGCATCACTGACTTCCTTGATGTACTGGCTTTCGTCGAAGGACCGGCCACGGAAGGTGACGGAAAAAGTGCGCAAGTTCTGCGTTCCCGCCTTCGCCGCGTAATGCAGGATCGTGGAAGAGTCGAGACCGCCGCTGAGCCAGATGCCAACGGGAACATCGGAAACGAGCTGTTCGCTGACGGCCTGCCCCATGAGCCGGTCGAGTTCCTCGCAAGCCTCTCCGAGGGAAGGCGGCGTGGCGAGGCGCAAGGGAGGGGAGACATAATTCCGGGTTCGGCATTGGCCGGCATGCCACTCCAACCAGTGTCCGGGCATGAGTTTGACGATTCCTTCCACCAGCGTCCATGGGCCGGGCACATAATTCACCAGCAGAAAGCAATTGAGGCCGTCCAGACAAAGGCGGCGCGGCACGCGGGGGTGGGCAAAAATACATTTCAGCTCGGAGCCGAAGTAAATGTCCTCCCCGTCCAGATAGTAGTAAAGCGGCTTGACGCCCATGGCGTCGCGCGCCAGAATCAGGCGGCGCTCCGATTCCACCCAGAGCGCCAGAGCAAACATGCCGCGAAAGCGCGCAAAGCAGGACGTGCCCCAGAAGCGGAAGGCTTCGAGCACAACCTCGGTGTCACAACGGGTGCGAAACCGGACGCCACGGCGCTGCAACTCGGCTCGAATTTCCTGGTGATTGAAGATTTCGCCGTTAAAGGCGAGCACCACATCCCCGTCGGCGCTGCGCAAAGGCTGGTCGCCATGCTCGAGATCCAGAATGCGCAGGCGCACGGCCCCGATAGCCATCTGGTCAGAGACGAAACTCCCCCGCCAATTGGGTCCGCGGTGGACGAGGGAATCCAGCGCCGACCGCAGAACCTGGGGCGGCAAGCGGCGGCAAAATTGTGAGTACCCCAGAATGCCACACACGTGCGCTCTCCTGAGGTGGGCGTTGCGGCAGCCTGGCCGCCGCGGCTGTCCCCCACCCGCACTACATCGCACACCGGCAAACACGCCTCATGCGGCGCGCCGGATCGCACGCTCCTTGCCGATTAATCAGTTTTCCCAACCGGACATTCGCACCACAACAAGCTCATACGCTCTCTCCAACGACAGCTTGCTGGGCAAGGATTGGCGACAGAGTAGCAGTGCAGCGGCGGGAATGCAACGATTTTGCACTCGCGATTTTGCACTCGCTTACGCCCAAGAAAGGGTCCATGGGGCGTTAGGAGAGCGCCATGGCGTCTCCGAGCTCTTCCACTTCCACCTCGGGCTTCCCCAGGCTGGGCAGGAATCCGGCCAGCAAGCCGATGGCGGGAAGGAAGGCGCAGACGTGATAGACGAAGCCAATACTGGTCTTATCGGCGAGTTTGCCGAGCACGGCCGCGCCCACGCCGCCCATGCCGAAGGCAAAGCCGTAGAACAGGCCGGAGATCATGCCCACCCTGCCGGGAAGCAGTTCCTGGGCATACACGATGATCACCGAAAACGCCGAAGCCAGCACCAGGCCGATGATTACCGTCAGAACTCCGGTCCAGAACAGATTGGCGTACGGCAGCAGCAGGCTGAAAGGAAGCACACCGAGAATGGATATCCAGATTACGATTTTGCGCCCGGTGCGGTCGCCGATGGGCCCTCCCAGGATGGTGCCGGCCGCAGCCGCGCCCAAAAACACAAAAAGATGGATCAGCGCGTTGTGGACGGAAACGTGAAACTTGCTGATCAAATAAAACGTGTAATAGCTGTTGAGGCTTGCCAGGTAGAAAAATTTCGAGAACGTCAAGACCAGCAGAATTGCGATCGAGACCGCGACCGTCCTGGGAGGCAACCCCGTCTGGCGCGCGGCCGCGAATTTGTGGAGTGCCGCCTTCGCCGCCGGCAGATTGCGCCGGTACCAGCCCCCGATGAAGCCCAAGCCAATGATTCCCGTAAGCGCCACCACCGAGAACCAGGCGAGGCTCTGCTGGCCGTGCGGCAGAACAATCAATGCGGCCAGCAGGGGGCCCATCGCACCTCCAAAATTGCCGCCCACGGCAAACAGCGACTGGGCCAAGCCGTGCTGCCCGCCCGATGCCATGCGCGCCACCCGCGAGGATTCGGGATGGAAAACCGACGAGCCGGCCCCTACCAGCGCCGCCGCCAAGAGAACCACGTGGTAATTGCGGGCTGCCGATAACATCACCAGACCCGCCAGCGTGGATCCCATCCCTACGGGCAAGGAATACGGCTGGGGCCGGCGGTCGGTGTAAAAACCCACGGCCGGCTGCAACAGAGACGCGGTCATTTGATAGGTAAGAGTAATCAGCCCCACCTGCCCGAAACTCAAGCGGAAGGAGGCCTTCAGGAGGGGATAAATCGCCGGGATCAGCGACTGAATCAGATCGTTCAGGAAATGACAAAAACCGATGGCCAGCAGAACGGTAAAGACAGGCGCGTGTCTGCTCAGCTCTTGCTGGAGTTGTTTCATGGCCGCTTCTTCAGTCGAAAGGTGGAGAACGCAACGGAAGTTTCAAATCGCAAATTGGTGATTTGAAATTTCCGCCCATATCTCCGGCATAGCCCGGCATGCAAGTCCGAATTACCAGTCATCGATTACAAATCCGATCCGGCTCCCGCGCCCTCGCCGCAATAACCCGGGGGATGCCTTGCAAATCGGGCACCGCGTGGACCTCGGCCCACGGCCGCAGCAGGCTCCGCACTCGCTCTTCCTGCGTATAGCCCATCTCCATCACCAGCCAGCCGCCGGGTTTCAGAAAACGCTGCGCCTGGGGGACCAGGCGGGCTATGACGTCAAGGCCCTCGGGTCCGGCAAATACGGCTTCCCGCGGCTCAAACTTCCTGACCTCGCGCTGCAGCCTGTCGGCTTCGCCCTCGCCCACGTACGGCGGATTGGAGACTACAAAATCGAACCATGCCTCCGCCGGCGCGATTCCCTCCAGCAAATCGCCGAGCCGGAACGAAACGCGCCCGCCTAATTGCAGGCGGGCGGCATTGGCCCGGGCGATCTCGAGAGCAGCAGGTGAAATGTCGCTAGCCCAGATCTCTGCGACCGGCACCTCCGCGGCCAGCGCCAAGGCAATACAACCCGAACCGGTGCCGATGTCCACAATGCGCAAGGGACGGCCAATCTCAATCCGCCTCCCGGCCGGGGCGCCGGTTTCCGGCACACCCGCCGCCCGCGGGAAATCTCCGCGCAACAGCGCCAACACCGTTTCCACAACATGTTCCGTCTCGGGACGGGGAATCAGCACCGCCGGGCTGACCACCAGATCGAGGCCCCAAAATTCCTGATGGCCGGTTATGTACTGCGCCGGCGCCCCGCCGGCGCGCTCGCTTAAGGCTTCGTCGTAGCGGACCACCTCCTCAGCAGTCAATTCGCGCTCGGGATGGGCATAGAGATAGGCGCGGGCGCAGCCCAGCGTGAACATCAGCAACACCTCGGCGTTCATGCGGGGAGAGCCTACGGCACTCTCATCGAGCCGTTTCACTGCGCGCGCCAGGGCCTCGCTCAGGTTCATAACCCGCCCGCCATCGTCACCCGGTCACCACCGGCAATTCGGAGGTCACAGAGTGAACAAAGACACACTTTACCGCTGTGGTGAAGTATCTTGCCAGCTCTCTGCGGTGGCGCGGGTTATCCGGCGCCCATAACCGCATCCTGCTTGAGCTTTTCCGCCTGATAGTGGGCACTGAGCGCGTCGATAAACGGCTGGAGCTTGCCGTCCATGACTTCGGTCAACTGGTATAGGCTTAAGCCCACGCGATGATCGGTGACGCGGTTTTGCGGAAAATTGTAGGTGCGGATTTTTTCGCTGCGGTCGCCGCTGCCCACCATGGCGCGCCGCTCCCGGGCCAGCGCCTGTTGCTGCTTTTCCCGCTCCATCTCATACAGGCGGGCGCGCAGCACGCGCATTCCCTTCTCCCGGTTCTTGATCTGGGACTTCTCGTCCTGGCAACTGACGACGGTATTGGTAGGCAGGTGGGTAATCCGCACCGCGGAATACGTGGTATTCACCGACTGCCCGCCCGGCCCGGAGGAGCAGAAGGTGTCGATGCGGATCTCTTTGGGATCGATCTTGATGTCCACATCTTCCACCTCGGGCAGCACCGCCACGGTGACGGCGGAAGTATGCACGCGCCCCTGTTGTTCGGTCACCGGCACGCGCTGCACGCGGTGCACGCCGCTTTCATATTTCAGCCGCGAATATGCGCCCCGGCCCTCGATAATGGCGATCACTTCTTTCAGGCCGTGCACGCCGGATTCGGAGGTGGAGAGCACTTCCACGCGCCAGCGTTGCGTCTCGGCGTAACGGCTGTACATGCGAAACACCTCCGCGGCAAAGAGCGTGGCTTCGTCGCCGCCGGTGCCGGCGCGGATTTCCAGCACCACGTTTTTGTCGTCGTTCGGGTCCTTGGGCGCAAGGAGTTCCTTCAATTCCTGCTCGGTGGCCGCCAGGCGCGCCTGCAAGCGTTCCACTTCTTCCTGGGCGTACGCCCGCATATCGGAGTCGGTTTCGCCGGCCAGCACCGCCTGACTCTCGGCAATTCCGGCTTTCAGGTCTTTGAATTGGCGGTATTTCTCCACCACCGCCGCGAGTTCGCTGTGGCTCTTTGCGGTCTTCTGGTACTTCGCCGAATCGCCGGTCACTCCCGGCGATGCCAGTGCCTGGCTCAACTCCTCGTAGCGGGCTTCGATTTGGTCCAGCCGGTTTAGCATAAATGGTCGTCGGTCGTTGGTCTTCGGTCTTCGGCCAGCAGTGGCGGCCTCAGACTCCGGTTTCAGCGCGTCTCATCTCCCTCATTTATATATTTTAACTGCCACGCCGGAATCACTTGCGTCTCCAGCGACCTCTGGCCGATGGCCGAGGGCCGACGACCGACGACCAGCGTTGCCTTTTCTGGCCGAGGGCCGAAGACCGACGGCCGAAGGCCAGCGTTGCCTTTTCTGGCCGATGACCGAGGGCCGAAGACCGACGACCAGCAAGAAGCTACCGCCCGGCACTGGCAGCCGCAGACTGCGGTTTCAGCGAGTTGATGAGCCCCGTCAGGGCGCTGCCTACTGCCGCCGAGGCTGCAAAGATCTTCGTGACATCTTCCTTGCTTATGTACTTCAACCGCTGCGCCAAAATCGCCTGCGTTTCCAGTTCCAACAATGAACCACGAGCGTGGAAGAGAAACATGCTGAAATCTGAGTCGGTTCGCCGCCCCTTTCCTTCGGCAATGTTGCTGGGCACCGATATGGCCGCTCGCCTGATTTGGCTGGTAAGGCCATACATCTCGTGTTTTGGGAACCGTTCAGTTAGTTCATATACCTCTACGGCCAGATCCATGGCCTTTTGCCATACCCGCAAATCGCGATAGGAGCTTCCCATAGAACCGGTGCCTTTCTGGTCCTCGGTCGTTCAACGGTCGTCGGTCGTTGGTCTTCGGTCTTCGGCCGACAGAGGCGACCGCACACTCTGAATTCATTCTAATCGTAACGCTAAAAAACGCCTGCGTTTCCGCACTCCGAATGAACGCCCTTATCGAGCCGTTGCCCTCTCTGGCCGATGGCCGACGACCGATCGCCGACGACCAGCGTTGCCTTTTCTGGCCGATGGCCGATGGCCGACGACCGATGGCCGACGACCAGCTTTGCCCTTTCTGGCCGACGACCGAGGGCCGACGACCAGCGACTAGGCAATCACCAACTCGCCACCCCGGGCCTTCTCCAGGTCCATGGCTCCGTTCAGAGCGGAGATCGCGCACTCCACCTGATCGTCACTGGGGGGCCGGGTGGTGATCCGTTGCAGCCAAAGTCCGGGTTGGGTCAGCAAGCGGAAGAGCCAGGCGGCGGGTCCGCACGACCGGCCGGCGCACACTGCCTGGGCCCGTGCCTTGGCGGCAAAGCGAATGATCTCATAGGAGAGGCCCGCCACCAGCGGCAGCAAGGCTATACGGATGGCAAACCGCGAGGCAAAGGTGGTTACGGGAACCAGTGTGTAAACCACGATGGAGATGATCATCACCGTCATCAGAAAGCTGGTGCCGCAGCGCGGATGGAAGGTGGAAAACTTCTGGGCCGCAGCCACGGTCAGGGGCTTGCCGGACTCGAATGCGAACACCGTCTTGTGTTCCGCGCCGTGGTACTCGAAGACACGGCGGATTTCCTTCCAAAACGAAATGCCCCAGATAAACAACAGGAACAGCGCGATGCGGACGGCGCCATCCACCAGGTTGAAGCCTATCTGTGTGCCCAGCGCCGGCGAGGCCCGCTTGATCTCCGTGGCCGCCAGCAGGGGCAGGAATTTGTACAAGAAAATGAAAAAGCCGACGGAGAAAATAACGTTGAGCGCCATCAGCCAGCCGCTTAATTCCACCTTCCCCCCGGGCTCCTCTCCGGGTTGTACCTGATCCAGGGCCACGTTGGCGGAGTAACGCAGGGCGCGGAAGCCGAGCGCCATGGCCTGCCCCAGAGTGATAACCCCGCGAATCACGGGCCAGCCCATCCACTTGTGCTTCTCCGACAACCGTTCCAAGGGCTCGGAATGCGACACCATTTCACCCCCCGGTTTGCGGACGGTAATGGCCCAAGCGTGAGGCGAGCGCATCATCACCCCTTCCAGCACCGCCTGGCCGCCCACCAGGGTCTCTTCCCCGCTCTCCAGCGCCGGAAGCAACTGGAGCGCCGTCCAAAAACGCACACCTGCCCCTTTGTCCCTCATGGATAATTTGATGTTCCTGCCGGTGGTTTGGTTACGTGCCCCGAGCCACGGCACCCGCCTGGACCGCCCTTCTTCAACGCGCGAATTCAGTACTGGCGCACGCCTGATGTTTACAACCCGGCCGCTTTGGTTTCGATCAGTTTCAGCGCCCGATCCAGAAAATACTCCAGCGGGATCGTCTCGGTTTTATCTTCGCCGCGCGTGCGGACGTTTACCGAGGCCGATTCGGCTTCCTTATCTCCTACCACCAGTTGGAAGGGGACCTTCTCCAGCGCATGCTCGCGGATTTTCAGGTTCATCTTTTCATTGCGGTCATCCAGTTCGGCGCGCATGCCGGCCTGCGTCAGTTGGTAATGGATCTTGCGGGCATAGGCTATGTGCTTTTCGCTGATCGGGATCACCACCGCCTGCACCGGCGACAGCCAAAGCGGGAACGCGCCCGCATAATGTTCGATCAGCACCCCAAAGAAGCGCTCCATGGAGCCGTAGAGCGCGCGATGCACCATGAGCGGCTGATGCCGCTGGCCGTCTTCTCCCACATACTCCAGCTCGAAACGCTGCGGCAGATTGAAGTCGAACTGCACCGTCGAAAGCTGCCATAAACGGCCGATGGCATCCACCAGCTTGATGTCTATTTTGGGGCCATAGAACGCGGCTTCTCCGGGAATGAGCTTGAAAGGAATGTTGCGCCGGCGCAAAGCGTTCTCCAGCGACTGGTTGGCCAGGGTCCATTGCTCGTCGGTGCCCAGGAAGCTCTTGCGGTCGTTCGGGTCCCAGGTCGAGAGCTCCACCTCGAATTTTTCGAAACCGTAAGTGCGCAGCACGGCCAGAGCGAAATCGATACAGCCGACTATTTCATTCTCGATCTGCTCGGGCGTGCAAAAGATATGGGCATCGTCCTGGGTGAATCCGCGCACCCGCATCAGCCCGTGCATTACGCCCGAGCGCTCGTAGCGGTACACGGTTCCCAGTTCGCCCAGGCGCACCGGCAAGTCGCGGTAGGAGCGCAACTTGTCCTTATAGATCAGGATATGGAACGGGCAGTTCATGGGCCGCATGCGGTACTCGGCGTCGTCCAGTTTCATGACGTCGAACATGTTCTGCGCGTAATACCCTTCATGGCCGCTGGTCTGCCACAATTGGCGCCGCGCCACATGCGGGGTATATACCAGGGAGTAGCCGCGCCGGAGATACTCTTCCCGCATCCAGTCTTCCATCAACTTGCGCATCAAGCCGCCTTTGGGGTGCCAGAAAATCAGCCCCGGTCCCGCCAGCTCCTGAATCGAGAACAGGTCCAGTTGTTGGCCCAGCACGCGATGGTCGCGCTTCTTGGCCTCTTCGAGCTTCTGGAGGTAGTCGTCCAGTTCCCGTTTCGAGAAAAAAGCGGTCCCGTAGATGCGCTGAAGCTGCGGGTTCTTCTCGTCCCCCAGCCAATACGCGCCGGCGATGCTGAGGACCTTGAAGGCCTTGAGCCGCCCGGTGGAGGGGACGTGCGGACCGCGGCAGAAATCCGTAAACTTGCCGGTCTTGTACACGGAGATCGTTTCTCCCGGCTTGGTGAACTGCTCGATGAAGTGGCACTTCATGAAGTCGCCATCTTCCCGGAAGCGCTTCAGGCTGGATTCGCGGGGCAACGACTGGCGCGTAAAGGGCTCATCGCGCTGCGCGATCTGTTGCATCTTCCGCTCAATTTTGTCGAGGTCTTCCGGAGTGAAGGGCTGCTTGCGGTAGAAATCGTAAAAGAAGCCGTCCTGCGTTGCCGGTCCATGTCCCAGCTTGGTTTCCGGGAACAGTTCCACGACCGCCGCCGCCATCAGGTGCGCCGATGAATGCCGATAAACCTCGAGGGCCTCCGGATCCCGATCCGTCAGCAGCAACAGGCCGGTGTCTTCTTCCAGGGGGCGGCTGAGGTCGATCAACTCGCCGTCGGTAATCTCTTTGCCGGAGAGGGGGAAAGCTTTTGCCACCAACGCGGCCGATGCCAGGTGCGGGCTGAGGGACTGCGCGATTTCCATCGCGGTGGTGCCTTTGAGCACCGGCTTGATGCTGCCGTCGGGAAACTTTATGGTTATGTTTTCGGACATGAGCGGCTCTTCTCTCGGTATTTATCTGTATTCCTGAGCGGCCAAGGACTTTTCCCTTTAACTTGCGGCCGCCGTTGCCGCGGGCGCCGCCATGAATTCCAGCGCCCGGGCCAGGTACGCTTTCAAATCTTTGCGCTCCACCACGGCATCGAGCATGCCTTTCTGCAACAGAAACTCGCTGCGCTGAAACCCTTCCGGCAGTTTCTGCCTAATGGTCTGTTCGATCACGCGTGGTCCCGCGAAGCCGATCAGCGCGCCTGGCTCGGCAATGTTCAAGTCGCCCAGCATGGCGAAGGAGGCGGTTACGCCGCCGGTAGTGGGGTCGGTCAACACCGAAATATAGGGGATGCCGGCCGCGTCCAGCTTGGCCAGGGCAGCCGAAATCTTGGCCAGTTGCATCAGGCTGATCGAGCCTTCCATCATGCGCGCTCCACCGGAGGCGGAGACAATGATCAGGGGTACCCGTTCCTGAAGCGCGCGCTCAATGGCCCGGGTTATGGTTTCTCCCATCACCGCTCCCATCGAGCCGCCGATAAACGCATACTCCAGCGCGCTGATCATCACCGGACGCCCGTTCAACTTTCCTTTGGCGTTCACAATGGCGTCGTTCAGGCCGGTTTCTTTCCGGGCGCGTTTCAGCCGGTCGGCGTACGGCTTGAGGTCGCTGAATTTCAAAGGATCGGTGGAGCGCAGGTTGGCATCGAAGAGTTCATACCGGCCTTCATCGAAAAGCTGCGTCAGCCGCGTGCGTGCATTGACGCGAAAATGACGCGCGCAGTGTGGGCAGACGTTGCCATTGGCGTCCAAGTCCTTCTTCCAGATGATCTTACGGCAGGCTTCGCACTTCACCCACAGCCCTTCCGTCTTGACCTTCTTCTCCCCTGAACCATCCACGTCCGCGGATTCGCGTTTGAACCAGCTCATCGCTCTTCACCAGTTCCCAGTTTACAGTTTGCAGGGTTCAGCCGCACCGGAGAGTTCCGGCGGCAAACTGGAAACTCGAAAGTGCAAACTCAATACTCGATCCCCCGCTGCGCCATCACGCCTTGCTCATAGGCATGTTTCACCTGGCGCATTTCGGTCACGGTATCGGCTAAAGAAACAATTGTGGAGTGCGCATTGCGCCCCGTCAAGATGACATGCACCATCGGGGGCTTTTGCCGCAGGGTTTCCCCTACCTTGGCCGGGTCCAGCATGCCGTAGCTGATGGCATAGTTGATCTCATCCAGGATGACCAAATCCCACGCGCCGCTCAGGATGGCCTGTTCGGCTTCCTTCCAGGCTTCCTCGACCAGACGCACGTCCTCCGGATCGGGCTTTGCGCCGCCAACTTTCACGAACCCCCGCCCCATTTGCTTCATGACAAACTTATCACCGAAAACCTTGACCGCATCGAGTTCACCGTAATGCCACGAGCCTTTCAGAAACTGCAACATCAACACGCGCATGCCTTGGCCGACGGCCCGCAACGCCGCGCCCATGGCGGCAGTAGTCTTCCCCTTGCCCGGACCCGTATTCACGATAATCAAACCGCGCCTCAGGTCTTCGGTCCTCGGTCTTCGGTCTTCGGCCAGCGTCATTCCTATATGCTCCATCATCTCATCTGCCTCTGCTTTCCTCGGAAACCAGTGATGGATTCAGGCCCACAAATACCGCAGGTAAGCCTGGCCCGAGTATTTCCTTGAGCGTTTCCACTGATGAACCGTTCAGGCTAATTGTTTCGGTTCCCAAGAAAACCTCCATGGCTGCTTTGCCTCTGGCCGAAGACCGAAGGCCGACGACCGACGACCGGAGAAAACCTGCATCTTCTCCATCATCTCATTGGCAACCCCCTCTCCTCAGTGCCGTACCACAAGAAGCTTGGCCGAAGACCTCTGGCCAACGACCGACGACGCGTTCTCTGGCCGACGGCCGAAGACCGACGACCGGCGACGGGTTCTCTGGCCGACGACCGACGACGGGTTCTCTGGCCAACGACCTTTCAGTGTCCCAGATGATACGGATGGCCGGCGAGAATGGTCAATCCGCGGTAAATCTGTTCCAGCAGCACGAGGCGCGCGATCTCATGCGCCAGGGTCATCTTGCCCAACGATAAACAATGCGCGGCGGCTTGGCGCGTCTGCTCACTCCAGCCGTCGGGCGGACCCACGGCAAACACGAGCGTCCGGGCGCCACGCTCCTGTTGCCGGCGGAGAAACCCGGCCAACTCCTCGGACGAGATTTGCCGGCCGCGCGCGTCCAGCGCCACCAGCAGCGCCCCCGGACGCTCCCGGGCCAGCAAGTCCAAGAGCGCGTTCTCGCTGCGCAGTTCGCGCGCTTCCGCGGGCAGGTAGCGGCTAATGCGCTTTACGTACTCTTCGGTGAGCTCCTGGATGGCCGCGGCCTTGGTTTTGCCGATCCAGCAAAGCTTCAGCTTCATACTCACGGCTTGGTCTTCCGGGAACGCCGGACCGGCTTCGCTCCCGCCGTCTTTTTCGCTGCCGCCGCGCGCGGCTTGCGCTGGGGCGCAATCAGCTCTGCGGGCTCCAGACGTTTCGCCGACTTCCACAACCGCTCCAGGTCGTAGAACGCCCGCGCCTTTTCGGAAAACACATGGACCACAAAGTCCACGTAATCCAGCAGAATCCACTCCGCCTGCTTGTAACCCTCCACATGCGCCGTCCGCAATCCGGAACCTTCGAGCTTCTCCTCCACCTCGTCCGCGATGGCCTGGATCTGCCGCGGATTGCCGCCCGAGCAGATGACGAAATAATCGGTAAAGCCGCCGTGCTCCTTATCCAACTGCAGCACGGAAAGGCGTTCGGCTTTCTTTTCCTGGCAGGCGGCAATGGCCCCGCTCACCTGCCGCTTCACTTCACTGATTCCCGTTCTCGGCGTCATTATGCCTCTATACCTGGCGGCTCGACCTGGTTTTGCCACCCGGCAAAAGCTGAAAATGCGAGGCCGCCCGGCGGGCGCTCGCGGACTTCATGCTGCGGCCGGTGGCTTCGCCGCGATAAAGCTCTTCCTTACGAATGTACTCGGCAACCAGCGGCCCTACCAGCTTCTCGAGCCGGCGGCCGTCCTTCGCCGTATCCCGAATCTGGGTGGCGGAAACCTTCTCGGCCACGCCTTTCAGTAAATGGATGGCCGCGCCCGGCAACACGATGTCGCCAGTCGCCGGCGGCTTGCGCTTGCTCTCAGCCGCCGCCGCGGGCGGGCGCAGGCTTTCGGGCAACGCCGCTCCCACCTCGGCTAAAGAAAACCCCGGCCGGCCCACGACAATGAATTCCACTTCCCGCAGCAGGGCTTCCGGCTCGTGCCAGGCGCCTATCTCCAGAAAAGCGTCGATGCCGATCAGAAAATATAACCGGTCGCCCTTATCCAGGCCGCGCTTGAAGCGCCGGACCGAATCCAGGGAATAGTTCACGCCATGTTCCGCATGATGCTCCGGCGATTCCAGCAGCGATGGCACCAATCGTCGATCGCCGATGGTGGCCAGCGTCACCATGGCATAACGATGGCCGAAAGCGGTGATCGGCTGGGCCAGTTTGTGCGGGGGAACATGGGCGGGAACAAAATAGACACAGTGCAGCTTGAACCGTTCCGCCGCGGCTCGCGCCACCGCCACATGGCCCAAATGTACGGGATCGAAGGTCCCGCCAAACAGTGCGACGTTCATGTTCGCCGTCTATTCACATTTCTTCGATTTGCGAAACACCAGCCAATAGCAATGTTGCCGCCGCGAATGATGCGCGGCCTTCCACTTCGGGTCCATGATAGGCCCTTTGCGTATTTTCACAATACAGTCGCAGGGCATAAATCCGGCCGCGCGCGCGGCCACCACCAGCTCCACGTGCGCCCACTGATACCGGTGGTGGTGGACGTAGTCGGCGATCTTGCACAACAAAATGCCCTCGGAGCGCAACACCCGGTAAGCTTCCCGCAGGAACGGCGGGAACGTATGCGCTAACGTGTAACCGTTCTCTTTGGAAGAGCGCAAGACCAGCCCAAACCGCCGGTTGAAATCCTTCGTTTTGTCCTTGCCTTGATTCGGGATGTGCGGCGGGTCGTACACCACCACGTCAAAATCCTCTTCCGGAAAGGGCATGTCCGTGTTGTCGCCTACAACATCCGGGCGATACCCGGGGTCCACGTCCATGCCGATTACCGGGCGGCTGCTCCCTCGCCAAAAGCGGCCTTGATTCACGGTGGCATCGAGAATTTTTCTGGGTTCGTTGCGCGGATAGAAGCTGAGCAGCTTTTCCAGGAGTTCAGCGTCTTCGCCGTACCAGACAGAAGGCAGCGGCGCGTATGCCCGCGGCTTCCGCCGGGACAATATCTTTGGCCGGGCGCGGAGGCTGCTCCACTCCTCCGCCGGCCATATCGCCTCTGCCATGTAGCTTAATTACACCGTAGGCACTCCGCACGCAAGGCGAAAACCCGAAAATCCCCGGCCGGATTTTGTCTCCGCCGCCAAAGCCTGCCGGGGTGCAGGGCATCGGCGGATAAAGATGTGCCTTGCGGCGCCGGCGCGGGGCGCTGCCGTGATATAATTATGCCTGTAATTTCGGCTCTTAAATTGCTGTAAATGCAACGATTTACGTTGACCGCACCCACTTGATGCCGGGTGGAGGGAATTATCGGCGCCGTCAGGTGAGATTTACCGGGCGGTGAGTGCGGCGGGAACCAGGAACCACGAACACAGCAGCGCTTGTTTTTTATGGCCGACGACACAAATCCGCAACTTCCCCTCGTGCCTCCCGGCGGCGGTGACGGCACTCCCGCCGGCAACGTGCAGCCCATCAACATTGAAGACGAGATGCGGCGGTCCTATCTCGACTACGCCATGTCGGTGATCATCGGCCGCGCGCTGCCCGACGTGCGCGACGGCCTCAAGCCCGTGCACCGGCGCATTCTTTACGCCATGCACGACATGGGCCTGCTGCACAACAAGAAGCACGTCAAATGCGCCAAGGTGGTGGGCGAATGCCTCGGCAAGTATCATCCCCACGGCGATACCGCGCTCTATGACGCGCTGGTGCGCATGGCGCAGCCCTTTTCCCTGCGCTATCCGCTGGTGGACGGCCAGGGAAATTTCGGTTCGGTGGATGGCGACCCGGCGGCCGCTTACCGCTACACCGAATGCCGCCTCACCGCGATCGCCGAAGAGTTGCTGGCCGATATCGACAAAGACACCGTTGATCTGGTGGCCAACTTCGACGACACCACCGTGGAACCCGTAGTGGCGCCGGCGCGCATTCCCAACCTGCTGGTGAATGGCGCCAACGGCATCGCCGTGGGCATGGCCACCAACATCCCGCCGCACAATCTGACGGAAATCGTCAACGGCTGCATCGCCGTGGTGAACAACCCCAAAGCCACTCTGGACGAAGTCCTGCAGCACGTGCAGGGGCCGGATTTCCCCACCGCGGGCTTCATTTACGGACGCAGCGGCATTCGCGACGCCTACACCAGCGGCCGGGGCCGCTTCATCATGCGGGCGCGCGCCGCCATCGAAAGCATCAACAAGGAACGGCAGGCGATCGTTGTCACCGAGATTCCCTACCAGGTGAACAAGACCACGCTGATCAAGCGCATCGCCGAGCTGGTGAACGATAAGACCATCGACGACATCGGCGACATTCGCGACGAATCGGACCGCGACGGCATGCGCATCGTGATCGAGCTGAAACGCGGCGCCCAGCCGGAAATCGTGCTCAACCAGCTCCATAAGCACACCCAGATGCAGGAGTCGTTCAGCATGATCCTGCTCGCGGTGGTCAACGGCCAGCCGCGCGAAATGGGCCTGGTGGAGGCGATGCGCTATTTCATCGACCACCGCGCCGACGTGGTGCGCCGGCGCACCGCCTTCCTGCTGGCCAAAGCGCAGGACCGGGAACACATTCTGGAAGGCTATCAGCTCGCGCTCGACCGCCTGGACGACGTGATTGCCATCATTCGCGGCAGCGAAAACCGCGGCGCCGCGCGCGAGAACCTGGTGGGCTACTTCGAGGGCAAAAGCATCGAGGTGACCGCCGGCGGGCGCAAGAGCAGCGTGACCTTCAGCGGCCAGCGGCCGGAACGCGGCTTCGACGCCAAGCAGGCCGACGCCATCCTGGAATTGCAACTGCACCGCCTGACCCGGCTTTCCATCGACGAAATCGTGGCCGAGTTGAAGGAAGTCCGCGACCGCATCGCCGAGTATGAGTCGATTCTGGCCAGCGAAAAGAAATTGCGCAGCGTCATCGTCAAGGAACTCGAGGAAGTCCGCAAGCAATACGGCGACGAGCGCCGCACCCGGATTCTCGATGAAGCGGCTGAGATCAAGCTGGAAGACCTTATCGCCGACGAACAAATGGCGGTCACCGTCAGCCATACCGGCTATCTGAAGCGCACTCCGGTTTCCACCTATCGCTCGCAGCGGCGGGGCGGCAGCGGCCGCCGCGGCATGGCCACCCGCGAGGACGATTTTGTCGAGAAGCTCTTCGTCGCTTCCACCCACGATTACATGCTCATCTTCACCAATACCGGCCGGGTGTACTGGCTGAAAGTCTATGAAATTCCCGACGTGGGCGCGGCCGGCAAAGGCAAGCACATCGGCAACCTGGTGGCCCTCCAGCCCGGCGAGACGGTGCGGGCGCTGCTCTCCGTGCGCGACCTCGAGGCCCAGGACAAGTACGTGTTCTTTGTCACCCGCCAGGGCACGGTGAAGAAAACTCCGGTCAGCGATTTTTCCAACGTCATGGCGCGCGGCATTATCGCCATCGGCATCGACAAAGAAGATGAGCTGGTCGCCGCCGCGCTCACCCAGGGGGGCGACATCGTCTTTCTGGCTTCCCATGAAGGCATGGCCATCCGCTTTGAAGAGTCTGACGTTCGCCCCATGGGCCGGCCGGCCTATGGCGTGCGGGGCATGGACCTGGGAAAGGGCGACTACATCGTCGGGATGGCGATTACCCCCAAGCAGAGGCCCGCGCCGGAAGCTCAGCCCGAGGAGAAAGACGGCAAGGCCGCACCGGGAGCGGAATCCTTGGAAGATAAGATTCTTACCGTCACGGAGAACGGCTACGGCAAACGCACGCAGATTGAGGAATATCGTTTGCAGTCCCGCGGCGGCAAGGGCGTGATCAACGTGAAGACGACGGCGCGGAACGGCAAGGTGGTAGGCGTGCTGCTGGTGAGCGACGAATCGCAAGGCATGGTGATCAGCCAGTCCGGCCAGATCATCCGCATTCCTACCGACCAGGTGCGCGAGGCCGGCCGCGCCACCCAAGGCGTCCGCCTGCTCTCGCTCGATGAAGGCGACCGCGTGGCCGCCGCCGTAGTCATCCCCGCGGAGAAGGAAGAGGAAGATAACGGGACGTTGATTCAGTAGCTATCAGCGTTCAGCTATCAGCCGTCAGCCAGCAGTTCCGCGGGCGCGTAGCGCGGAAGGCAGCGATTGGCTACTAGCGATTGGTTATTGGGCCGGAGGCCCCTAGCTACCAGCTACTGGCTACTATCCCCTAACTCCTAACTCCTGTCTTCTGTCTCCTTTTCTGGCTGATGGCTGAACGCTGACCGCTGATGGCTGCGCACTGGCGGCTGAGGGCTGATTGCTAACGGCTGACGGCTGCTTTCCCTTTCGTTGGCCGCGCAGCGGGTAGCGCGGACGGTCTCGGCTGCGGGCTCTGCATGCACGATAACAGAGCCGGAAGTTATCCGTAGGAGCGCGTAGCGCGGGAAGGCAGCGGTTGGCGATTGGTCCCGCATGTCGGGAGCGATTAGCTTTCGGCCCGCGCAATGAAGAAATACGTTTCTGGCTGAGGGCTGATTGCTGACCGCTGACGGCTGCTTTCCCTTTCCTTGGCCGCGCAGCGAAGGAATCCTATTCTTGCATTCCGTCCGTCCCCCGGTTTCGAGTCAAGGGGAATCTCCGTTTCCCCTTGACTTTTACCTATCATGGACGTCCCCGGGTTTCTTGTCCGTCATGTCATGCTTTGTTTAGCTTTGCGGCGGTGGAATACACCTTGTGTTCAGCCAGCATACCTTTAATAATGGATTGCAATTCTAAGGCAACTTTCTGGGCCTCTGATAGATGTGTCACAGCGGTGTCCAACAAATGGCAATATTGTGACCAGCGCTCAGCACCAACGACTGACAGATAGTCAATGCAGACCGGCTCTCGCCAGCCTTCGTAAGCTTCAAGCCTTCTAACCCGCTCTTCAAGATCGGCGACGCCCCTCCGCTTTGGTGAACGCGCAGCGTTGCTGAGCATCCACTCTTTCCAATTTTTGTTGCCTTTTGACTGGTTGCACTTCCCGCAAGCAGGCACGAGATTGGCGATTTCCGTGATGTAGCCCGTCGGTTGCCGCCCCTTGACTATGGGTCGAAAATGATCCCATTCGGTGCGCGGGTCGCCACAGTAGGCGCACCGGCAGCTGCCCTTCGCCATTCCCAGTACCGCCAGCGCTTCGTCAACTTCGACGTCAGACGGGGGAATAACCGGGGTGATGGCCTGAAAAAATGCGGCTGTGATACTCGACGTGCGACCATCCACACGACCTCTGCTTGGAGGATCAAAGTCCGGGTGCATTCTGTCCCCCTTGATCTACCTTCATAGCCCCTCAGTACATATTAGTCCTCACTCTTGTCCAAAGTAGCCGAATGAAACGGGGCTGAGCTCACCGGGTGTGCTGATGGTGTAGTCGGCAAACTAACCATTACGTATTCGGAGAGCCAACCCCTCTGGCAAGATTCTGCAGCATTTTTAACCAGTTGCTCCAGCTATTTTCGCACTCAGATTTTCAGCGCGCCATGGCCGAGACCAAGGCGGAACGACATGCGCGCAGGTTCGACCGCTGGACGCAGTCCTTGGCCATGCTGTTTTGCGAGTTGCGCGAGGCGCATTCGCTGCGCGGGCAGCGGGCGGCCCGCTACCCGGAGAACCGCGCGATTACCGCTGCCGGCGCCATCCCCGTTTCCCGCAGGTGGCGCAGGCTGAGGGCGTCGTGCTGCTTGGCCAGGCGCCGGCCGTTTTCGTCGCGCACCAGATCGCAGTGGAAATACTCCGGCTGCGGCGCGCCAAGGGCCCGCAGCAGAAGTATCTGGCGGGCGGTGGACTTCAGCAGATCGGCGCCGCGAACCACTTCGGTAATTCGCATTTCCGCGTCGTCCACTACCACCGCAAGCTGATAAGCGGGCACATCGTCGCGGCGCCATACGAGAAAATCGCCGAAATCCGCTCCCGCCGTGAATGCCTGTGGACCTTGGCAACCGTCCTGAAACGCGATCTGCTCTCCGTCCGGGACGCGGAACCTCCAGTTCACGCCCTCCGGCGTTCGGAAACGCGCCGCCTCCGCCAGGCGCGCGCGGCAGCGGCCGGGATACACCGAGTCATCATTGTCGCCGGGATCGCTCCCGCCGCCGCTCCCGGGGCCGCTCTCATGCGGAGCATTGGCGGCCTGCGCCAAATCTTTGCGCGAACAGGCGCACGGATAGATGAAGCCGCCGTCCCGCAGCCGCCTCCACGCACGCAAGTAGAATTCCCGGCGCCCGCTTTGCGTGTAAGGAGAGCAGGGGCCGCCCACATCGGGCCCTTCATCCCACACGAGGCCCAGCCAGCGCAAATCTTCCAGCATGGCGCGGACAAACTCCTGCCGCGCGCGCTGCGGGTCCAGGTCTTCATTGCGGAACACCAGCACGCCTCCGTGCCGGCGGGCGCGTTGCTGGGCGGTCCAAAACGTGCACGCGTGCCCCAGATGAAGCAGGCCGGTGGGCGAAGGCGCCAGACGGCCCCGATATGGCAAGGGGGAAGGCATGTAGCAAGTAATATACGCGAAGATAGTAGCTAGTAGCTGGTAGCTGGTAGCTAGGGGAAAGCAGCCGTCAGCGTTCAGCATTCAGCCATCAGCCGAACAGAACGCAGGAGGCAGGAGTTAGGAGTTAGGAGGCGGCCGGAATAGAGTTTCTTCGCTCCGCGGCGGGAAAGCGGTGGCCATCGACGCTCAACCAGCCCGCGTAGCCGGCTTAGCGCGGACCTGCTCTACCGCCCGGGGCTTGATCTTTTGCATCGCGGGACTCTTGGCCGCCAGGCGCAGATCGTAATTCGCCTGCAGCGCCATCCAGAAACGCGCCGGCATCTGCAGGTGCTTCTCCAGCCGTAACGCGGTATCGGCGGTCATGCTGCGGCGCTCATGGACCAAGTCGCTGATGCGGGGAAGGGAAACATGCAACTCCTTGGCCAAACGATAGGCGGTGAGGCCCAGCGGACGCATGAACTCCTCGCGCAGCATTTCTCCCGGATGTACGGCCCAAATCTTCTTGCGCGCCATGCTTCTCCTCGCCGAAATAGTAACGCATGACGTTGCTATCGGCAAGCGTTACTATCAGACCCGGAGAACCGCGCGATCACCGCCCTTAGAGCCGTCAGCGGTCAGCCATCAGCCGGAACAGAACGCAGGAGGCAGGAGTTAGGAGTTAGGAGTCGGCCGGAATAGGATTCCTTCGCACCGCGGCGGGAAAGCGGTTCCGCACACAGGGCCAGCCGTCCCGCTTAGCGGGACGCCAGCGCTACGCCTAAGGAGACCGCGCGCGCCACCGCGCTGCCCAGCCCGTGTCCGCGAGATTTTTCCCAAAACGCCCCCCCCAAAAAAAACAACTGGACACGCCGTAGCGGTCGGCGTTACTATCGTAACGTAGTGTAACGTTATAATAACGTTGCAGCCAAGGCCGGACTTCGCTTCCGCCTTCCGGCCGGGGAGCGCGCGCCCGGCCAACCGTGATCGGCCTCGGGCTTTCCTTCAGGGGAAGAGGCAGTGCCCGGCTCTTTGAAAATTCAAACGGAGCATCCGGCACCTGCCGGCTGGTGCTTAGGACCGAAACCAAGGCTGCCGTCTGGTCCTCGGTCCTCGGTCTTCGGTCGCCTGCCCCGACGACCAACGACGTTGAGCATCTTGACAACCTTGACAATCTTCCCACTCGATATGTTTCGGCGTATAAAACAATACATAAGCGAGTGGCGTCAGACGGATTCCCGCGGGGGACCGGAGACGGAAGACGGTCCTTCCGGCTTGCCGCCTGGTGCTTGGTGCCTGGTGCCCTCTTGCGCCACTCGTGAGTGGAATGAGAAGGTTGAGAGCCTTCCTCTTCCCGGGCTGGGCCCGCCGTGCCGGCGCCCCCGCCACCTTGCGACGTAACCGGCCGTTGGCCAGCCTGCAACCCATCTCCAGGCGCTCTCCCCTTAGGTCCTGGAGCCCGGCTACGCAATGGTCCGGTGCTTGCCGTGCGCTGTAGGAACGGTCCCGGCGGCGGATCATCCCCCCGAACGCCCGCCGGCACGGTGCGGACCCTGGGCATCCCGCTGCTTCAATAAACTCAACGCGCGAAGAACCTCGTCGTCGTAATTGGCCGTGGCGACCGCATTCTCCAACCCAGGAACAACTTGATCCCGGAAACTGCGCACCTGGATTCTGCGAATCCCTCTGGAGCCACAGTAGTTTTGCAGCCTCTCGTCCAAGTCTGGCTCGCTCGGCGGAATCCAACAGCAAAACACCCTCTGGATTTTCGCAGGGTCCAATCCAACTTTTCGGTAAGCAGCCAGAATCTCGCGCTGGTAAGTTCGTCCTTGCCGCCCGCTAGCCTGCGACTCCTCCCGGCCACGCGGCACACCGAAGAACTTTCGCTCAAACCCGCCCAACAGCTCCTCTACTGTGGGACACCAATGCCTTTCGTGCATAACCGAGCTCTCGACATGGTATTGCTCGCTCTCGCCAACCAGGCTAACGGCAAGCAAGTCAAACTGCCTCTTATTGCCGTGCTCAACTTTGACATCGTGCATTGTGAAGCAATGGCGGCAAATCCGAAAGTAGCACTCAACGATGTGTTCGACAGCGTTCACGGCCGCCTCCGTCCATCTCGCTCATCTGTTTCCGCCGCCGGTATTGTACGCTTCCAATGCCGAAATGCCGCCAGACGCAGCCTTCGTTGGGCCCGTGACCTTGCTCAGGCAGGTTTAAAGCCTCGCAGAGCCAAACCTCACGCCAAAATCCGAAACAGCTCGCTGCCCGTTTCCTCCGTCTGGGCTTCGAGCGTGCGTAACACAATCTCCGCCAGGGCTTCGGGCGCCTCTTCGGGCAGGCAATGAGACACGTTGGGCAGGAAGACCGGCTCCCGCGCCCGCGGCAGGCTGTCGCGCAGCAGATACGCCGAAAGTTTGCTGACCAGTGGATCGCCGGCGCCGCACAAAATTTCCACCGGGGCATCGATCTTCCCTAACCCGGCGCCAATTGTCTCCAGGGTTGCGGCGGTTTCGCGGTCAGGAGCGTAACCCATGCGCAAAAAAGCGGAAATTCCCACTCGCGAGGCCGAGTGGCGAAACGGATAGCAGTAACCCGCAAACGCGCCCGGCGGCAGCGCGCGCCGGCAGGACGCGCCAAAAGCTGAATGCAGTGAAAGATTCAGCCAACTATCCAGCAGCCGTCCGGAACGGCTCCAACCCGCCAGGCGCATACCCAGGGGAGGCTTCCGGCGCAGGCCGCGGGGCAGATTGGGCGCCCAGGCATTGGCCAGCACCAGCCGGGCAACATTCTGCGGGTGAGCGGCGGCATAACCCAAACCAATGCAGCCGCCCCAGCCATGCATCACCAGGGTTACATCGCGCAAAGCCAGGCGCTCGATCAGCGTGGTCAAATTCGCGATGTGCCGCGCCAGCGTGTGATATTCCTCCGCCTCGGGCTTATCGGAAAGGCCGAAACCGATAAAATCCGGCGCCACCACCCGGAATTGCGGCTGCAAGCGCGGAATCAGATGACGATAGAGAAACGACCATGCCGGGCTCCCATGCAGCAGGACACACACCGGCGCCCCTGAGATCTCCGGGGCTGCCCTCCCTCCCGGCGGAGGGAATTTTTGTTTGCCGGGTTGGGGCGGGGCTTCATCCACGAAGCTCATGGCATAGCTGCCAAACCGGAGCCTGCGGGTGCGAAACGGATACAACTGCCGCAGCCACTCGGGCAGCTCGGGCCGCGCGGGCGCGGTCAACGGCAAATCTTCGGGGGAAAAGGCGGAGGGGCGCGGACTCGCGGATTCGTCTGGGTTCTGTTCCGGGCTCCAGGGGATCAGCTTTCCGAAACTCACATCCTGTCTGATGCGGCCGGGGTCGTCCCGGTCGCTTGCCATGCCGGGCAAGGAGCGCGGAAGGGAAAAAGGGGGCTTTCCAAATTGCATTACAATGAACATCAGTCCCGAGCAGGCTGCGAAAGATTATGTGGGTTGCTGTAATACCGTTGCTGGGCCGCTGGCCGGAAATGTCGCGCATGGAAATGCTCGATGTCGCGCTGGTAGCGATTCTGATCTACCAGTTTCTGGCGGTGATCAAGGGAACGCGTGCCGCTCCCATGCTGGCGGGTGTCGGGATCCTGGGGCTGTCCATTTGGGTGGCGCATATTGCCGGCCTGCGCACCGTTAATTGGCTGGTGACCACGTTACTGCCGTACGCGGTTTTTGGCCTGATTGTGGTGTTTGCCGCCGAGCTGCGGCAGTCCTTAGCCAAACTTGGCCGTAAACTGACGTTTTCGCGCCTCACTCCGGCCAGCGTATCCGAGGCCTACGATGATATCGTGCTGGCAGCGAACCTGTTTTCGCAGAATCAGACGGGCGCGCTGGTGGTGATCGAGCGGGAGATCGGCCTGCGCACCTACATCGAGAGCGGAGTGCCCCTGGACGCGCGGCTTTCCTACCACCTGCTGGCCACTATTTTCCGCCCCAGCGCGCCGCTGCACGATGGCGCCGCCATCATCCGGAAAGACCGGATCGCCGCCGCCGCCTGTTTCCTCCCGCTGTCGATGAACCCCACGCTCTCCATGCAACTGGGCACGCGGCATCGCGCCGGCATCGGAATTACCGAGGAGACAGACGCACTGGCGGTGATCGTTTCGGAGGAGACGGGCAGCATCAGCCTGGCGGTGGGCGGGAACATTGAGCGCGACTTGACGGTGGAGTACTTGCGCGAGCGCTTGAGCGAATTGTTGGGCCGCTATGTGCCGCCCACCACGTTGCCTACCCCGTTCCACAACGGCGGCGCCGGCGAGTCCGGCCTGGATTCGGAGATGGAGCGGCAAACATGATCGACTTTTTGCGCCGGTACGTCTTCCGCAACTTTGGATTGAAGCTGGTGTCCCTGGTGGCCGCGGTCCTGGTTTGGATGGCGGTGGCTCACGATCCGGCTATGGAGGTCGCCGTCCGAGTGCCGGTGGAGTTCCAGCATGCGCCCGGCAATCTGGAGATCAGCACGGTCAATATTCCCGAGGTGCAAATCCGGGTGAGCGGGCCGGGCCGCCTGGTGCGCCAATTGGCGCAATCTGAAGTGCATGCCGTGGTCGATTTGGCGGGGGCCACACCGGGGGAGCACACCTACGACCTCACCGGGGCGCAAATCCGTTTGCCGCACGAGATCGAACTCCTGCAGGTGGTGCCGCCCGAGTTGCGGCTGACCTTCGATTGGCGCGCCTGGCGGGAAGTGCCGATTCAGGCGCGGGTGCTGGGAGTAAGTCCGGACGCGCGCCTGGGGGTCCACGTGGAGCCGTCCACGGCGCTGATCCTGGGACCGCAACAGGAGGTGGAGCACATCCATACCGCCCTTACCGACGCCATCGATTTGACCGGCATCACCGGCGCAACTACATTTTCCGGCATTCACATTTTTGTCACCGACCCCATGGTTCGAGTAACGCGCCCCTTGACCGTCAGCGTGACGGTGGCGCCGGCGAGTGCGGACAGCAACGCGGGGTCCCACTCTTCCGTGCCCGGCGTCCGTTGAAGGGAGAGACGGCATGAGAGAGCTTTTTGGCACCGACGGAATCCGCGGCACGGCGGGTGAGTATCCGCTGGACGAAAGCACCGTTTTCGTCATAGGCTGCGCCGTGGGCCGGCATCTGGGGAAGAGCTTTCCCGCGCCGCGCGTCGTTCTGGGTCAGGACACGCGGGCCTCGAGCGAAGCGATCGCCAACACCCTGGCGCGCGGGCTGACGGCCCAGGGCGTGGCCGTGGAGAGCGCCGGAGTCATAACCACGCCGGGCGTTGCTTACCTGGCCCGCACCCAGGGCTTTGCCGCCGGCGTAGTCATCTCCGCCTCCCATAATCCGTGGCGCGACAACGGCATCAAGATCTTCGCCGGCGATGGTTACAAATTGCCCGATGCGGTGGAGCTGGAAATCGAGCGGGAGATTTTTGCCCGTCTGGAGGAACCGGCCGGCGGGGCCGCGAAAACTCCGGCCCTGGCCGCGTCTACTTTGCCGGGGAACGCCGGGCTGCGCGCAGCCTATGTAGATTGGCTGGTGAAGAGTATTGCCGGCGCCGGCATCAGCCACCTTAAACTCCTGGTCGATTGCGCCAATGGCGCCGCCGCGCCCCTGGCCCACGAAGTCTTCCGCCGCTGCGGGGCGCAGGCCACGTTTCTGAATGACGAGCCCGATGGCCGCAACATCAACTACCAGTGCGGAGCGCTCTATCCCGAAGTGCTGGCGGAAGCGGTGCGGCGCCGTAACAGCGTGAGCCGCGTGCCCGGTTATGCGCTGGGCGTTACCTTTGACGGCGACGCCGACCGCGCGTTGTTTGCCGACGCCGGCGGAAACGTGGTCAACGGCGACGCCATCCTGCTGCTCGCGGCGCGGGCCATGCAGCAACGCGGCGCGCTCACCGGCAACCTGGTGGTGGCGACCACCATGTCCAACATCGGCCTGGAAATTGCCTTGCGCGATTCCGGCATCCGCATGTTGCGCGCGCCCGTGGGCGACAAGTACGTGCTGGAAGAGATGCGGCGCAGCGGCGCGGTGCTGGGCGGCGAACAGTCCGGGCACATCATCTTTCGCGATGGCGACGCCACCACGGGCGATGGCCTGCTGACCGCCCTGCGGGTGATGGCCAAGATGGCTCGCGCCAAGCGCAGCCTCCAGGAACTGACCGGCGATTTGCAGGTGTTTCCCCAGGTCATCCAGAACGTCCGGGTGCGCGAGAAAAAGCCGATTGACCAGTTGCCTGCGGTATCGCAGGTCATCCGGGAAGCCGAGAGCGAATTGGACGGCAACGGCCGCATCGTGGTGCGCTATTCCGGCACCGAAGCGCTTGCCCGGGTCATGGTCGAGGCGGACAACGAAGACCGCATGCGGCGCTTGGCCGATAAGGTGGCCGCCGCGATTCAGAAAACCTTGGGCGTGTAGTTCTCCGTTCGCCGCCCAATCTCATGGGCCGCGGGCGCTACGGGTACTCCAAATCGCGCCAGTTCTTGCCCACGCCGATCTCCACCAGCAGCGGTACGCGCAGCGGATAAACATTCTCCATTTTGTCGCGCACCAGCGCGCGCAGGGCTTCGGTTTCCGCTTCGGGGACCTCGAAGACGAGTTCATCGTGGACTTGCAGGGTCATCTTCGAGTTCATGCCGCTCGCCCGGAGTTCGGCGTCGAGGCGGATCATCGCCAGCTTGATCAAATCGGCGGCGGTGCCCTGCAGCGGCGTGTTCACCGCGGTACGCTCGGCGAAGCCGCGCAAATTGGCGTTCTTGCTGTCGATGTCGGGAATGGGGCGAAGGCGTCCGAACAACGTCGCCACCTTGCCTTCGCGCCGCGCCTGTTCTTTGGTGGCATCCAGCCAGGCGCGCACTCCGCGGTAGCGCTCGAAATAGGCGTCAATGAACAGCTTGGCTTCGCCGGTTTCGATGCCCAATTGCTGCGCCAGTCCGAAGGGGGATAGCCCGTACGGGATGCCGAAATTGATGGCTTTGGCGCGGCGGCGCTGTTCCGGCGTCACCATGAGCGGCGGCGTGGCAAAAACCTGCGCCGCGGTCAGGGCATGAATGTCGTCACCGCGCTGATAGGCCTCCAGAAGCAGCGGATCACGCGAAAAATGCGCCAACAGACGCAACTCCACCTGGGAGTAGTCGGCGGAGAGCAGCAAGTGGCCGGGCTCGGCGATGAAGGCAGCGCGAATCTCGCGCCCCAACTCCGTGCGGATGGGGATGTTTTGCAAATTCGGGTTCTTGGACGAGAGCCGTCCCGTGGCCGTGTTCGTTTGATCGAAGGTGGTGTGCAGGCGGCGGGTGCGGGGATTCAAGAGGGCCGGCAGCGCGTCCACATAGGTGGACTTCAGTTTCGCCAGTTGCCGGTACTCCAGCACCAGCCTGGGAACTTCGTGCCCGGCAGCCAGCGCTTCCAGCACATCCACCGCCGTGGACGCCGTGCGGCCCTTCCGGGGCAGTCCCAGCTTCTCAAATAGCACCTGGGCCAGCCGCTTGGGAGAGTTGATGTTGAACTCCTCCCCGGCGAGCGCGTGGATCTCCCGGGTTTTGCGGGCGCACTCGCGCTCCAGCCGCCGTGACATCTCCGCCAGAGCGTTGCCGTCCAGTTTCACTCCAGCCCGCTCCATGCGCGCCAGCACGGGAACCAAAGGCAGGTCGATCTCCTCGTAAACGAGCATCAGGCCGGCCTCCTGGACTTCGGCCCGCAACCTGGCGGCCAGCCGCCCGGTGATGTCCGCCGCCTCGGCCAGGCGAAAGTCTCCGGCGCCCTCCCGCGCCGCCGGCGTTTCGCCGAGTTTCAAATTGCAGCGCCGCAACGCGATCTCGGCCAGCCGGTGCGACGAATAGGTGGGATCGAGGAGATAAGAGAACAGCATCGGATCGTCGCGCACCCCGGCGAGCTCCATCTGCCGCTCGTCCCCGGCCAAAACATGAATGGCGGACTTGTAATCGTGAATAGCCTTCGGAAGGCTTGCATCTGCCAATAACGCCTTCAGCTTCGCGCCCGCCTCGCTATTCATCGCGGCCGTCAGCGCCGCGCCGGGAGCAGCGGAGATGGCAATGCGCTCCACCGGCGCAAATGACTCGGCCTGGGAAGAGCGAGCTTCGGTGTCAAAGCTGAGTTGCGCCGCGCCGCCGTTGCCGCCGTGGACTAATGCCTCATTTTGGGCATCTTCATTTTCAACCGCCGCGGCGGAATCCGGCGCCGCCGGCAGCGCCAGGGCCAGCGCCGCGCCCTTCGCCAGGCCTTCCAGCAGTTTTTCCACCTCGCGCGCGGAGGCCGCCTCGCGATAATCAGTGGCGCCCGCTTCGGCCGCGGGCAGGAAGTCCTTGAGCAGAGAGTTGAACTCGAGTTCGGCGAACAACCGGCGTGCGCCTTCGGCGTCAGGAGCTTGCGCCGCCATAGCCGCCAAGTCCAAGCTGACCGGCACGGCAGTGTCGATGGTGACCAGTTCCTTGCTCTTGAGGACAATCTCGCGGTTCTGCTGCAACGATTCGCGGTAAGTCCGCTTCTCGACTTCGGCGGCCCGGTCCAGCACGGCCTCCACCGAGCCGAAGCGCTTGATCAGCTCCACCGAGCCTTTGTCGCCGATTCCGGGAGCGCCGGGGACGTTATCGATCTGATCGCCGCGCAACGCCATCACGTCCACCACGCGCTCGGGCGGCACGCCCAGGATTTCTTCCACCTTGGCGCGGTCGCAAACCAGGTTGTCTTTCGGCGGATTCAGCACGCAGATGTGTTCATCCACCAGTTGCAACATGTCTTTATCGCTGGAGACCACGTACACCGGATGGCCTTGGGCCGCGGCCGCGCGGGCCAGCGTGCCGATTACGTCGTCGGCTTCGTATCCCGGCGCTTCCAGGATGGGAATGCGGTATACCTCGAGGACTTGCCGGATGAAGGGCAACTGCTGCGCCAACTCCCCCGGCATCTCCGCCCGGTTGGCTTTGTATCCCTGGTAGGCGACTTCCTGAAATGTCTGCGTCTTGAGGTCGAAACGGCGCACGGTGGTAATTTCGCCGGCCTGCCGGTCGCGGAAGGTCGGCGCCGCCACGTCGAAGACGGCCGCCAGGTACTGCGGATGAAAGTCGGCGCGCAGCTTGCGCAACATGTTCACGAAGACATAGGTGGCCGCGGTGGGAATTCCGGTGCGCGTGGACATGCCCTTCTGCCGCGCCATAGCATGATAAGCGCGGAAGATGAAAGACATGGCATCCAGCAGAAAAACCGCAGGCTTGTCGCCTTGCGGACGCGGCGCCGGGGCGGGCGCCGGCGGAACCTCAGGGGCGGATGCGGGCTGTTTTTTGCTCGGTGTCACCAGAGAGAGTTTAGCGCAAAGCGCCGGCTACTGGCCGCCACGAGTTCGCGGAGAGCAGGCTTTGATCGACGGCGGCGGAGGAAGCGCCGCTGGCCATCGCGGTGGGGTTTTAGCCGCGTCAGGTCTTTGCCACATTTCACACTCGCGGCGTGCCCATTGCCGGAAGGTGTTCATGTCTTTCCGATATGCCGGGCGATCGCCGCAGTCAATTTCCGCCTTTTCCTGGTAGAGAGCCGCCATGTACCCCATCGCGTCCGTAGCATTGCGAATCGGCAACATTTCTTTCAACAGCGAGATGCCCTCTTCAACGCTCTCCAGGTTCTGCGAGCGGACTTTTCCACAACCGGGACTCCCAATGAGCGACTGCCTCCGGCTGAGCTTCAGTGCGGCCTGCTCCTCAATGCGCACACGGTAGCTGCGCGTAAAATCAATTACCGCAAGCGTGTAGAGAGCTTCAGCGTCGTTAGCATTGATCGATATGACTCTACGGTAGCAGCGCTCGGCCTCATCGTAATCGGCTTTCCAAAAATACCGGTGCGCCAGAGCAAGCAGAGCCTCCGTGTTCGCAGGTGCCAAATCCAGCACCTTTTTGTATTCGGCAATCGCTAAGCTACTCCACTGCTCGTTCTCCTTCGCCGCTGCGTCCGAGTCGGTTTCACAATCCTCGCAGTAAGCGTCATTGTACGCATTAGCGAGGTACAGGTGGCTGCGTGCCGACGCCGGATTCAAAGCGACGGCCTTGATAAAATGCTCGGCAGCTTCCCTGTATGCAAATCGTTCGTAAGCCGCGATGCCGAGCTGCAGTTCCTTCTCCGTGTCCGCGGCTTGACCATATGCGAAAGGCGCGCAGAGCAACACGAGCAATGCAATACTCAACGGGACCTGCGTCATGAGTTTCTCCGAATGCATGCCGGCAACGAAGCAATTTTACCGTTCTGCGCAAGAGGCGCTCACTGAATTAGACACCGCATTCAGCAAGACGGAGTGCCTAGCGCTGGGTGCTTCTTCCCGCCAACGACCGACGACCAAAGACCGAAGACTATTCGATCAACATGCAATCTCCGTACGAATAGAACCGGTAGCGCTCCTTAACGGCATGCGCGTAAGCCGCCAGCACCTGTTCGCCTCCGGCGAAGGCGGAAACCAGCATCAGCAGGGTGGACTTAGGCAGATGGAAGTTGGTCAGCAGCGCCGCGGTCACGCGGAAGCGGAACCCGGGGAAGATAAACAGATCGGCTTCGGCGGAACCGGCCGGCACGCGGCCATCGCCCGCGGCGGCGGCATATTCGAGCGTCCGGACCGTGGTGGTGCCCACCGCGACCACGCGGCGGCCCTCTGCCAGGGCGCCATTGATTTTCTCCGCCGCGGCCGGCAGGATCGAGTACCACTCGCGATGCATGCGATGTTCTTCCACCGTTTCCACATGCACCGGCTGGAAAGTGCCCAATCCCACATGCAGGGTGATCTCGGCAGTGTCCACGCCCTTTGCCTGGAGACGCTCGAAAATGTCCGGCGTGAAGTGCAGACCGGCGGTGGGCGCGGCCACCGAGCCGCGCTCGCGCGCATATACGGTCTGATAGCGGGCGCGGTCCTCCGGCCGGTCTTCGCGGGCGATGTAGGGCGGCAGCGGAACGTGTCCCAGGCGCTCGATCTGGTCGAAAAAATCCGCCACGGGAACAAAGCGAAGCTTGCGCTCGCCATATTCGCCGCGGGCAATGACTTCGGCCTCCAATTCCCCGCCGCCAAAATAAAGGCGCTCGCCGACGCCAATTTTGCGGCCCGGCCGCACCAAGGCTTCCCATTCCAGCGCATCCGAAGCGCACTGCTTCGTCAGGAGGACTTCAACGCTGCCGCGGAGAAATTCGCGGGCGGCCGGATTGCGCGCGCTCAGCGGCTGGGCACGAGCCCCGCTGCGCCGTCCATAGAGCCGCGCCGGAAACACTTTCGTGTTGTTCAGCACCACCAGGTCGCCGGAGCGCAAGCAATCGGGAAATTCGCGGAAACTCCGGTCTTCAAACCGGCCATCGGCGCGCCGCAGGTGCAGCATGCGCGAGGCCGCACGGTCGGGCAGCGGCTCATACGCAATCAGCTCTTCCGGAAGGTGGTAGTCGAAGGCCGAGACCAGCACAGGCCGATTATATGTAATCGGGTAATTGAGTAATCCGGTAATTGAGTAATTGAACCCCGCGGTGGACGGTTGGCCGGTTTTGCTGCCAACGGTTCAAGAACTCGCTTAGCTCAATTACCCGATTTCTCAATTTCTCAATTACTCAATCTTTACGCTATGCGATAATACTTTGCCAATGGCTGTGGAACAGCAAGCGCGGGAGGAAATGGTGCGCCTGGGGCGCACCTTGCACCAGAAGAACTATATCGTCGCCACGGACGGCAACCTGACCGCGCGGCTCGATCCGGGACGGGTGCTCGCCACTCCGGCGGGCATTTGCAAAGGTTTCCTCGACCCCGGCGATTTGGTGGTCGTGGATATGCAAGGGCAAAAGCTCGCCGGGCACCGGGTTCCCTCGAGCGAGATCGCCATGCACCTGCTGATCTACCGGTTGCGGCCCGATGTGCAGGGCATCGTCCACGCGCATCCGGTCACCGCCACGGGCTACGCAGCCGCCGGAGTTGAACTCAACCAGGCGTTGCTCTCGGAGGCCGTGGCTTGCCTGGGCGCGGTTCCGCTGGCGCCTTATGCCACTCCCGGCACGGCGGAGTTGGCCGCCTCCATTGCGCCGCTGGTGCCGCATCACGACGCCATTCTGATGGCTAACCACGGCGTCGTAACCTATAGCGATTCGTTGTTCGACGCTTACTTGAAAATGGAGCGCGTCGAGCATTTTGCCAAGATCGCCCTGGTCACCCACCTGCTGGGCAAACAGCATCCCCTCAGCGAGAGCGAAGTCGAAAAGCTCGGAGGGCGGCTGAATCAGTAGCCCTCACGCGCGCGCCGCTTCCGGCGTGGGCACGCGCTGGGCCACGCGAAACGTCATCTGCCGCCGCGGCAGGTCGGCGTCCACCATTACGTGGTCGCCATGGAGCACCTCGCCATCCAGAATTTTCATGGCCAGCGGGTCCTGAACCAGGCGTTGCAAGGCGCGCTTCAGAGGACGCGCGCCATACGCCGGATCGTAGCCCTCGGTGAAAATCAGCTCGCGGGCGGCATCGGTAAGTTCCAGGCTGATCCGCCGGCCGCTCAGCAGCCGCCGCAAATCTTCCAGGCGCAGCTCGACGATGCGCGTCAACTGCTCCTTGCCCAAAGGATTGAAGATGATCACGTCATCCACCCGGTTCAGGAATTCCGGCTTGAAGTGCGCATGCAAAGCGCCGGTCACCGCCGCCTGCGCCCGCGCCCATAGTTCGGGGGTCTGGAAAGCTTCGCCCGTCAGGAACGACGAGCCGAGATTCGAAGTCATGATCAGGACCGTGTTGCGGAAATCCACCGTCCGGCCTTTGCCGTCGGTCAAGCGGCCGTCGTCCATGATCTGCAAAAGGATGTTGAAGACATCGGGATGCGCCTTCTCGATCTCGTCGAAGAGCACCACGGCATAAGGCCGGCGGCGCACCGCTTCGGTCAATTGGCCGCCTTCCTCGTAGCCCACGTAGCCGGGAGGAGCGCCGATGAGGCGGGACACTGCGTGCTTTTCCATGTATTCCGACATGTCGAGACGCACCATATTGTGCTCATCGTCGAAGAGGAATTCCGCCAGCGCCCGCGCCAATTCGGTTTTGCCCACCCCCGTCGGCCCCAGGAAGATGAAGGAGCCGATGGGCCGCCGCGGATCGCTCAGCCCCGCCCGCGAGCGCCGGATGGCGCTGGCTACATGCTGCAAAGCCGGGTCCTGGCCCACGACTCGCAAACGCAGCCGGCTCTCCATATCCACCAGCTTCTTGACTTCGCCCTCGAGCATCTTGCTCACCGGGATTCCCGTCCACTTGCTGACAATCCGCGCTACGTCCTCTTCGTCCACTTCCTCTTTCAACAAGCGCGGAGGCTTCCCGGCGCCGGGCTTCCGGCCTTCTCCGGGCGCGTTCAGCTTTTGCAGTTCGGCTTGCGCCTGACGCAAATCGCCATAACGGATTTGCGCCACGCGCTCCAAATTCCCTTTGCGCTCCGCCGCCGCTTCCTCCAGCTTGAGCTGCTCGATGCGCTCCTTGAGGCGGCGCACTTGGCCGATCGATTCTTTCTCCTGCTGCCAGCGGACTTTGAGCGCGTTGGAGTGCTCGCGCACCTCGGCCAACTCGCGCTCCACCTGCGCCAGCCGCTCCCGGGAGTTGGCGTCGCTTTCCTTCTTCAGCGCCTGCCGCTCGATTTCGAGCTGGGTGGCGCGCCGCTCGAACTGGTCGATCTCGGTCGGCATCGAGTCGATTTGAATGCGCAACGACGCGGCCGCTTCGTCAATCAGATCGATGGCTTTATCAGGCAAAAAGCGGTCGCTGATGTAGCGGTGCGAGAGGGTGGCGGCGGCGACAATCGCCGAATCCTTGATGCGCACGCCGTGATGCACCTCGTAACGCTCCTTCAGCCCGCGCAAAATGGCGATCGTATCTTCCACGTTGGGCTCGCCGACCAAGACCACCTGGAAACGCCGCTCCAGGGCCGCGTCCTTTTCGATGTACTTGCGGTATTCGTTGAGCGTGGTGGCGCCGATGGCGCGCAGATCGCCGCGGGCCAGCGCCGGTTTGAGCATGTTGCTGGCGTCAATGGCGCCCTCGGCCGCGCCCGCGCCCACCAGGGTGTGCAACTCGTCGATGAACAGGATAATCTGCCCCTCGGATTCTTCGATCTCCTTCAGCACGGCCTTGAGGCGGTCTTCAAACTCGCCGCGATACTTGGCGCCGGCCAGCATGGCGCCGAGGTCCAGCGACACCACGCGCTTGCTTTTCAAGGCTTCCGGCACGTCGCCGGAAACAATGCGCTGCGCCAAGCCTTCCACAATGGCGGTTTTGCCGACGCCGGGTTCGCCGATCAGCACGGGGTTGTTCTTGGTGCGCCGCGAGAGGACCTGCACCACCCGGCGCACCTCTTCGTCGCGTCCGATCACTGGATCGAGCTTGCCGCGGCGCGCCAGTTCCGTCAGGTCGCGGGCGTAGCGCTCCAGGGCCTGATACTTGGCCTCGGGATTCTGGTCGGTAATGCGCTGCGTTCCGCGCACGGCGGTGAGGGCCTTCAAAATGGCGTCATGGGTGGCGCCATGCCGCGCCAGAATGGCTTGCGCCGCGTCCCGCTCCAGCCGGGAAATGCCCAGCAACAAATGTTCGGTGGAAACATACTCGTCTTTGAAATTCGCCGCTTCGTTGAAAGCCAGGTCGAACGCCCGGCTGGCCGCCGGGGACAAAGCGGCCTGATAGCCGCTGCCGGAGACCTTCGGCAACCGGTCCATCTCCCGTTGCGCTTCGAATAACACCGCCTGGACGCCGGCCCCGATCTTCTCCAGGACCGGCGGCACGATGCCGTCGCGGTCCTCCAGGAGTGCGGCCAACAGATGCGCCGGCTGAAGTTCGGAGTTGCCGCGCTCCGACGCCAGGTCGTTCGCGCGCTGCAGCGCCTCCTGCGCCTTCAACGTCAATTTGTCCCAACGAATTGCCATAGTAGTAGTTAGTAGCTAGGGGCTAGTAGCTAGGGACCGGACCGTAAAGCTAAATGTTAACCTGTAATCACCGGTCAGCCCCAGTGAAAATACTTGGGGGCCGTTAATTTGTCTCAGCCGCCGGGCGGCAGGAAATGGCTCGCCCCGACCTTTCGTTCGCTTCGGCGGGCAGCATTACGTTTTCATTTCTACATCAGGCTCACGCCCGAGGCTAGTAGGTTGCTGTCCATCACGCAGCCAGGGACCGAGCACGGCCCCGAACCCGGCCCCTAGATACTAACTACTAGCTCCTAGCTACTAGTTTCCAGCTACTGCTCAAGCCGCCCTGCCTTTGCCGGCCTCGATTGGCTTGCCGCCGATGTGCACCTTGATCTGTTTCGGCTTGGCCTCTGCGCGCTTGGTCAAGCTGATTTTCAACACGCCGTTTTCGTAATCGGCGCTCACGTTGTCCGTGTCCACGGAGTTGGGCAGGGTGAAGGAGCGGGTGAAGCTGCCGTAGCGGCGCTCGATGCGCTGGAAGTTTTCCTCTTTCTCTTCCTTTTCCAGCTTGCGCTCGCCGTGAATGGTCAGGATGTTGTTCTCCACGCGGATGTCGATGTCCTTTTGATCGACGCCCGGAGCTTCCACCTTCAGCACAATGCGGTTCTCATCTTCGTAAACGTCGACCGCAGGCATGAACGAGCCGCTTAGCAGGGACTCTTCGCCGCCCCGAGTGGCCAGCGAACCGGAAGCGGGCCCCCAAACATCGTGGAAAAGCCGGTTCATGCGATCTTGAAGCGAAGTCAATTCTCGGAATGGTTCCCAACGGGTCAAAGTCGTCATAACTCTAAAAACCTCCTCTTAGCTAGTTCGTATCGCCTTTTCGGCAAATGTTATGCTTCTTTAGCACAAGACAATAATAAAAAGTGAGTGTCTTATTGTCAAGTTTTATATTTTGTTTAAAATTAACAATTTAAATGCAAGCACATACTTTCAAGCGACAACCTGGCACTTGGGAAATCGGGTAATTTAGCAGTTGAGCAAAGCTCAGCGGCGAATTTTGGGATGTCCTTAGTGTCTGATGCGTCCCGCCCTCAACGTGAAACGAAAAATGTGAAACGCTGTCCGGCGGGAAACGGGGAACGGGAGACGAGGGAGAATCCTACCCGCTATGCCTTATGTGAAGTATGTCGCCGTCCTTAACCACGTAATCCTTGCCTTCCAGCCGCAGGGTGCCCTTGGCGCGGGCATTGGCTTCCGAGCCGGCTTCCAGCAACTGGTCCCAGGGGATGGTTTCGGCGCGAATGAAATGTTTTTCGAGGTCGGTATGAATAGTGCCGGCGGCCTCGACCGCGCGCATGCCTTTGCGGATGGTCCAGGCGCGGCACTCGTCTTCCCCGGCGGTAAGGAAGGAGATCAAGCCAAGCAATTCGTAAGTTTTGCGAATCAGGCGCATCATGCCGCTCTCCTGCAAGCCGTAGCTGGCGAGGAATTCGGCGGCCTCTTCGTCGCCCATTTCGGCCAGCTCGGCCTCCACCTTGCCGCAGATGGCGGTGGCGCCGGCATTCGGGCGCGCGGCCAGCTCCAGCAGGCCGTAACGCTCCACGGCGGTCTCAAGCTGGCTGCCAAGCTCGGCCGCCTCGCCGATGTTGAGCACATACAGGATGGGTTTTTCGCTGAGAAACATGAAGCCGCGCACAAGTTTCTTTTCGTCCGCGCTCATCTCCATTTCGCGCAAGGGGCGTTCGGACTCGAGATGTTGGCGGGCGCGGACGAGCACCTCGTATTCGCGCTCGAGTTCCGGGCTTTTCATGCGCTTCAAGTCCTTCTCCACCCGCTCCTGCCGTTTCTCGATCTGGCCCAAGTCGCTCAGCATCAGGTCGAATTCGACGTTACGGATATCGCGCCGGGGGTCGATCTCGCCGACATGGGGGATGGCGGGGTCTTCAAAGGCGCGCAGCACATGAGTAAGCGAATCGACGGTCCGCAGGGTATTGAGGAAAACGGACTCCTTCAGCGCCTCCTGGCTCATGGCGGCCACGTCGGCGTATTCGATGGCTGCATGCACCACCTTCTTCGGATGGTAGAGCTGCGCCAGCTTCTCGACGCGCTCATCGGGAACGGTAACCATGCCGATGTGCGCCTCGCGCGGGTTGGCGTGCACGGCCACTTGTTGTCTGGTCAGGATGGTGAACAGCGAGGTTTTGCCCACTTGCGGCAGGCCGATGATTCCGGATTTCATACTTTCTCGAACGCAAAAAGACTTTGCAGCTTGCAGTTTACACGGGAACCGGCACGCTCTCGACGATTTCGCGCAGCACGTCGTCGGCCTGCTCGGATTTACGGCGCGCGGAGGAGTAGCGCGCATTCACGACCACGCGGTGCGCCAGCAGCGGGACCGCCAGGTACTTGAAATCCTCCGGCGTGGTGAACATGCGGCCTTCCAGGTAGGCGTGCGCCTGGGCGGCGTGGTACAGCATGAGGGAGCCGCGGGGAGAAGCGCCCAAAGACAGGAACTCGGATTGACGGGTGCGCCGGACAATTTCCAGGGTGTACGTGACCAGGGAATCATCCACGCGGACGCGGGTGACTTCTTCCTGCAACCCAACCACCTCCGGCCCGTTCAGCACCGGCCGCAGGTCTTCCAGGCGGGCGGCGCCGGCTTCGGAGCGCAGGATTTCCCGTTCCCGGTCGCTGGCGGGATAGCCCATGGTGGCGCGAATCAGGAAGCGGTCCATTTGCGATTCCGGCAGGGGATAGGTGCCGTGATGCTCGACCGGGTTCTGGGTGGCCAGCACCAAAAAGGGCTGCGGCAGCGGGTGGGAGCGCGAATCGACGGTTACCTGGCCTTCATTCATGGCTTCCAGCAGCGCCGACTGGGTTTTCGGGGTGGTGCGGTTGATCTCGTCAGCCAGCAGAATATTGGTGAAGACCGGGCCGTGGCGGAATTCGAATTTCTGTTCCGCCGGCGAATAAATGGAAATGCCGAGCACATCGCTGGGCAGCATGTCGCTGGTGAACTGGATGCGCTGGAAGGAACAGTCCACCGCCCGCGCCAGAGCATGGGCGAGCGTAGTTTTGCCGACGCCGGGCGCGCCTTCGATCAGCAGATGGCCGCGCGCCAGCAAGGCCACCAGCGCCAGGTGTACGGCCTCGTCCTGGCCGCGGATTATGGTGCGTAGCGCGCTTTCCAGTTGAACGAGCTGTGCCGCGCCGGCCGATTCTATTTGTGGAGGCATTGGGGCGATTCTAGCAGCGTATGCCCGCGTGGCCGCCGGCCACCGGGTAACGTTGGTAACCTAGACTTCCAGTTCCGCCGGCCGTCCGGTGAGCCGTTCGATCCGCTTGGCAATGGGCGGATGCGTCGAAAACAGGCTGCCGAAACTCATCCCCAGAAACGGCTGCACGATGAACAAGTGCGCCGTCGAGGGGTTGGCCGCCAGAGGCAGCCGCCGGGAGTACATGTCCAGTTTTTTCAAGGCGCTGGCTAAAGCATAAGGGTTCCCCGTGAGATGCGCTCCCGTGGCGTCGGCCTGATACTCGCGCGAGCGGGAGATGGCCAACTGGATCAGCATGGCCGCGATAGGCGCCAGGATGAGCATAAACAGCGCGCCCAGGCCGCCGCCGCGCCGGTCCTCGCGCTGGTTGCTGAAGCCGCCGAACATTCCCGCCCACCAGGCCATCCTGGCCAGGACGGTAATGGCGCCGGCCAGGGTGGCGGCCACCGAGCTGATCAGGATGTCACGGTTGCGCACATGTCCTAATTCATGGGCCAGCACGCCCTGGAGTTCCTCATCGTTGAGCAGATCGAGGATGCCCTGAGTCACCGCCACGGAAGCATGCGCGGGATTGCGGCCCGTGGCAAATGCGTTGGGGGGAATCCGAGGGGATCACGTAAATCCTGGGCATGGGCAGCCCCACGCGCTGGGTCATCCGTTCCACCACGTCATAAACGCGCGGCAGTTGCTCGCGGGCCGCCGGCTGCGCCCGGTACATGGCCAGCGCGATCTTGTCCGAATAAAAATAAGAAACGAAATTCATCAGCCCGGCAAAAACCAGCGCCATCACCAGGCCGCGCTGCCCGCCGAAAAAATCGCCGAGCAAAAGGATCAGTCCAGTAAGCAGACCCAGCAACAGGGTCGTTTTCAGTGCGTTATTCATACCTGCGCTTTGACTTCCTCTGTAAGTAGATGTTACCGCAAGGCAAAGGGTTCGTGTTAGCTGGCAGCTTTCAGCGGTCAGCATTCAGCTTTCAGCCGGAAGCCGGATTGTTTCGGTCTCTCCATCTGCGGGGGCGGGCGGCTTCGGCGCGAAAATGTGGTAGCTTGCCCGGCCGCGCGCTCCGGCTGATGGCTGAACGCTGAGAAGCTGACCGCTATAAAACCGATTGCTTCCATTTAAAATCTCAGTTCAGATGGAAGGATGCAGGGAGGCGAATCTGATGTAAGCTGGCCTTGTCTCCCTGAAAAGCGGGCTTGCAACCGCATAAGTGGTAATGTCGTCTTCTTAACGAGGTCATCTGCATGAAGATTATCGTCGCCGAGAAAATTGCCCCCTCCGCCGTGGACCTGCTTAAGCAACACGCGGGATGGACTGTGATTACCCCCGACCAGATCAGCGGCAATTTACCCGAACTGCTGAAGGACGCGGACGCGCTCATCGTGCGTTCGGCCGTGGATGTGGGTGAGGCCCTGCTGTCGCATGCCAAGAAATTGCGGGTCATCGGCCGGGCCGGGGTGGGCGTGGATAATGTGGACCTGCACGCCGCCACCAAAAAAGGCATTGCGGTGATGAACACTCCCGGCGGCAACGCCGTGGCCGTGGCCGAGCAGACACTGGGCATGATGATCTCGCTGGCCCGCTTTCTGCCGCGCGCCGACCGCCTGATGCACGAAGGCAAGTGGGAAAAGAAGTCGCTGCAGGGCACGGAGCTGCGCGGCAAGACGCTGGGCATCATCGGCCTGGGCCGCATCGGCATGGAAGTGGCCCGCCGCGCGCTGCCTTTCCAGATGACCGTAATCGCCCACGACCCGTTTATCACCCCGGCGGCGGTCGAAGATTTGGGAATCAAGCTGATGGCTCTCGACGAAGTCTTCGCCAAAGCCGATTATCTGACGCTGCACCTCGGCGTCACGCCGCAGACCGTCGGCCTGATCAATCGCGAGAATTTGGCCAAGATGAAGAAGGGCGTGCGCCTGGTGAACTGCGCCCGCGGCGAGCTGATTGACGAAGCGGCGCTGCTGGAAGCGCTCAAATCAGGACAAGTGACGGCCGCGGCGCTCGACGTGTACCGCGAAGAGCCGCCTAAGAATTCTCCCTTTGCGGTGCTGGAAAACGTGGTGTTGACGCCCCATACCGGCGGCTCCACGAAGGAGGCTCAGGATGCCGTAGGCGTGCAGATCGCCCAGCAAGTGGTCGAATATCTCACCAAAGGAGTTTTCCAGAACGCGGTCAACGTGCCTTCGGTCTCCTATGAGGAATATCTCCAACTGCAGCCCTTCATTGTGCTGGCGGAGCGCCTGGGGGCGTTTGCCGCGCATGTGGTTCCGGCGGATCCGCTCAAGGAGATTGCCATCCGTTACCGCGGCCGCATCGGCACCTGGAAGACGGAGCTGGTGCGAAATGCGGCGATCATGGGCGTTATGAACGAGGTGGTGCCCGACCAGGCCAACGTGGTGAATGCCACGTCCATGGCCGAAGCGCGCGGCATCCGCATCACGGAAACCGGCAAAGTGCAAAAGGCGGACGGCGACCGCGACACCCTGACGATCAAGCTGATTACCGCCGGCGGCGAGCAGATTGTGGCCGGAACGGTGCTCCACGGAGTTTCCCCGCGGCTGCTCTCGGTGGATGGCATCGATCTTGAAGCCCGCCTGGAGGGCGATTTGATCTTCATGCGCAATTTGGACGTGCCCGGCGTCATTGGCCAGGTGGGCACCATCCTGGGGAAGAACAAAGTGAACATCGCCGATTTCTCCCTCGGGCGGGCCGAAGAGCCCAGCGAGCCGCGCAAGGCCCTGGCGGCGGTGCGGGTGGATGGTCCGGTGCCGGAGAACGTGCTGCAAGAGCTGCGCCGGGCCAGCGGCGTGCAAGACGTCAGAGCCATGCACCTGCCCGCCAGCCCGAAGACGCAGGCGGCAGCATCGGAGTAAGCAAACGCCCCAGCACGACCCCCGCGGGCGTGCTGGGGCATATAAACTCCAGGGCGCGACTGGAGTTCTGCGCCGGTTCGCGGCTGAATTTACTCTCCTGCGCCGGAGCGCCGTATTTTGCGGCTTTCGGCGAGCAGGGTCATGGAGTGCATCAGGTTCTGCAAGGTCACGATGCCGACCAGGCGTTCGCCATCGACTACGGGAATCAGGCGGACGCCGCTGCTGGTCACCTTGCCGAACACCGAAGCCAGAGAATCGCTGCGGTGGGCGATTTCAAAGATGTTGTTCATGGCGGGCTGGACGTAGCCGTTGCCGGTGTCGCGCAGCGCGTCCAGAATGCGGTAGCGGGAAATGATGCCCACCAGCTCGCTGCCGCGGATCACGGGAAAATCGTCTTGCAGCGAATGAATGGCCTTGGTGAGCGCGTCCTCCAGAGTATCGCCGGGCGATAGGACCACGAAATCCGTGAGCATCACGTCTTCCATGCGCACGGTTTCCAGCACCGCATGGAAGACCGCGTAGCGGTCTTCGAGCTGCACTCCGACAAACAGGAAGAAGCCCACCAGCATCAGCCAGTAGCTCCATTCCTTGCCATAAATCGCGCCCGCCATGCCGGCAAACAGCAGGGTGGTGGAGATGAACTGGCCCAGGCTGACGGCGCGGCGGGTGGCGCGCAGGGCTTCATAGCGACGCAGGAAGAAAGCGCGCACCACGCGTCCGCCGTCCAGGGGATAAGCCGGCAGCAGGTTCAGAATGCCGAGAAAGGCATTGACCCACACCACCGAATGTCCCAGGTGAGCGGCGCGGATCGCCGGCGGCAGGAGCGGATCGCGGGGAAAAAGCACCGGCGCCATGGCGGCGGCAATGCCGGCCACCAGGAAACTGACGACCGGGCCGGCGAAAGCAATGCGGATTTCCCGCGCCCAGTTCAGATCTCCGGAAGCGGTATCGTCCATCAAGCTCACGCCGCCAATGGGCAGCAGCATGACGCAGCGCACCGGTGTACGGCTGCCGATCGACGCCAAGGCATGTCCGAGCTCATGCAGCACCACGGAGGCGAAGATGATGGCGGCCAAGGCCAGCGCGCGCTCGGCCGGGTGCGATGCGGCCGCCTCCGGCAGCCAAATAAAAATCAGCAGCAGCAGGAACGTGAGGTGCACGCGCACTTCCACGCCGGCAATGTGCCCTACCGACACCGACCAGTTGCGCGTCATCAGCCTCATTTTTCTGATTTTACTGCACGGCCGGTTTCCGGCGATGGACTTGCCGTCTTCTTGCGGCGGGCGGGGCGGGCGGCGCGGTCAGCTCATCGGCCGTGACGAAGACGGGGTCAATATCGGTGGGAACCCCTTCCAAACGCTGCAAGGCCCGCCGCACGTTGGGCCGCACGATGCCCAGTTGGTCGAGCAACTGCCGGGCGCCGGCGTAGTCGCCGGTAGCCTCCAAAGTCAGCAGGTCATGCGCCAGACCGCGCACCGCGGCCCGCATCCGGGGCACATTGACGGCGAACGTGCCGCCGGGCTGCTCGACGAAAGCGCCGTGGTCAAGGAAATAGTTGAACTGCACGGCCATGCCCTTGCCGTGCGCGTCGTTCAGGCCGAAACGCAGCGACCGGAAGGCCGAAGCCAGATAGGTGATGTAGAGCTGGCGCTGGGCGGCTTCATCGGCGGGAAGCACCGCTTCCAGCCGCATCCGTTCCTGGTGGTCCATCATGTACTGCAAGGCAAACAAGCCGGTGACATCGGCCTTGGCTTCCTCGATGGCGCCGTAAGCGTCGCGCAGTTCCAGGCGGACGCTGGTGGCGCGGCCCGCCACGCTGATCTGGTGCGGGCCCAGGCCGTGCATCAATTCATGGGCCAGCATGTGGGTGAAAAACATTTCAAAGCTGAGGTCGGGTTGCTCCTCGCGGCTGAGCACGCGGGTGGCAATGGGCACCAGCACGCTGCGAAACTTGGCTTCCTGCACGTTCTTCAGCATCACCCGTTTGGAACCCTTTTCCTGGACCACGCGATCGTCATTGGGCAGGTTATAGGCGGCGGCCTGAACGCCGTGAGCGCCGTCGCCCGCACAGACGATCTCATTGACCACGCGAATGGGGGAAGCGGCGCCCAGCGTGGGATTGCGGTACTCGGGAGCCTCCGGCAGGTGGTTCTCAATCTCCTGGAGATGCGCCGTGAACGAGGCGAGCTTGGTGGTCTCGTGCGCGTCGCGCAGGCTCACGTAGGCCTCGAAAGCCGCCTTGTATCCGAACCGCTCGTCCATATAGGTTTCGTAAGGGCCGATGGTAACGTCGAGCGGCGAATCCAGGTCCATCCAGGCCAAATCACTGGGGTAATAATCGTTGGAGAGAAAGGCTTCGGCGCGGCTGTTCAAAAACGTCTTCAGGCCGGCATTGCCGGTCAGGGCGGCGGCTTCGCGCAATAATTCGGCGGCGCGCGTCAAATCCGCGTGGTAAGCCTCGCTGTACGGAAGCAGCGCAAGTTTCCCGTCCGCGGCGCGGGTGATGAGGGTGAAGAAGCCGGTGGCCTCTTCCTTCTGTTTTGCCGGCAAACCCGCGAGCCAGCTCTCGAATTCGGCCTTGGTCATGTCCGGGGGATAAAAATTCGCGCCCGGAAGCTTCTGTGGCGGAGCGCCGGGAAGAAAGGCCCGGTTATCGTTCAGCTCGTCCCAGGGTCCCTTATTGATCCAGAAGTAGCGCAGGCGGGCGCGGCCCAGTTCGGTGGACTCTTTCTTCAACTGCTGGTACAGGGCGCGGTCCCCGCTCCAATACTGATCCATGAAAACATCGTTCAAAATGCGGGCGGCCGCAATGAGCTTGACCAATGCCTGCCGGTCGCCCGGGGAAAGCGTGCTGATGTCCACGCGCAGCCTCACCGGAGTGAAGCGCGCCGCCATCCGGCTCAACTGTGCCGCATCCGGGAAAGAGGGTGGTGCGGGCGGCTGGACGGCGGGCGGAGATGCGGCCGGCGCGGCGCCGGAGCGCTGCGCTTTGGTTTGCGCGGCGCCAGCGTAGCTCAGCAGCGCCATCGTCAGCAAACAGCAGGCAAGACGATTCATGAAGCTACCCCGGAGAAGGTATTTCCAATTTCGTAATTTGTAATTTACCCCTCCATGCCTTCAGTGCAGCCCGCTTTCCAAATTTCCAATTACAAATTACCAGATTACAAATCCGCGCTGCGCGTCATTTCTCCAGGACGGCGGCGAAGAAGCCGTCGCAGGGATGAACGCCGGGAACGGTGCGCAGGAAGGGACCGCAAAGCAGGCTCTCGACATCGGGCCAGGCGAGCTCGTCCTCGCGCTGCAACCGGCGCAGCTCCTCGCGGCAATCCACCAGCCGCGCGGCTGCGGGCGCCTGCGCCACCGCGCGTTCCATGACGGCTTCATTCTCTTCCGGCTCGAGTGAACAGCTCGCATAGATGAGCCGGCCTCCCGGCGCCAGATGCCGCAGCGCCGCGCTGAGAATCGCCGCTTGCCGTTCCTGCAAGGCCGGCAAATCTTCCGGGCGCAAGCGCCACTTGATCTCGGGATTGCGCGCCAGGGTGCCTGTGCCGGAGCAGGGGACATCCACCAGCACGCGATCGAAGCCGCCGCTCACCGGCAGCGCGCAGATATCCGCCGCCATCACGCGGACGTTGGGAAAGCCTTCCAGACGGCGGCGCAGCAGGGCGGCGCGATGTTCGTGCAACTCGAGCGCCAGGATTTCGCTCCGGGGATTCCGGCCGGCGAGGGCGGAGGTCTTGCCGCCGGGAGCGGCGCAAACATCCAGGATTCGCCTGCCTTCTCCCACCAGCGCCGCCACCAGTTGCGAGGCTTCGTCCTGGATCACAATGCGGCCTTCCTGGCAGGCGCGCGTGTGCGTCAGGTCGCCGGCCACCACGCGGCGGCTGTGCCGCAGCAGCGCTCCGGGCAAAAGTTCCATTCCGGCGTTCCGCAGTTCCGCTTCCGCCGCGGCATCGCGCAAGCGGAAGGCGGTGACCGGAAGGCGCTGGCCGTGGCGGCAGATGGCTTTCGTTTTCTCCGCGCCATAGTTGCGCCACCAGCGCTCGACCAGCCACCGCGGATGGGCAAAAGCAGCGGCGAGCCCTTCCGCGTCCGGCGGCTCCGTGGCCGCGCCTTCAGGCAGCAGGTTTCCCTGGCGCCGCTGCTCACGCACTTCGTTGCTGCTCTTCGGGACTTTGCGGAGCACGGCGTTCGCCAGCGCCACGGCCGAGGCTTTGCGCGATTGCCGCACCAGTTCCACGCTCTCGTTGATGGCGGCGCGCGCCGGTACCCGCTGCAGAAATTCGAGCTGGTACACGCCCATGCGCAGCGCCGTCAGAACTTCCAGGTCGAGTTTGCGGAATGGCGTAAAAGAAAAAGCTGCGATCCGCTCGTCCAGGCGCGGCCGCCAGCGCAGGACGCCCATCACGATCTCCATGCACAGACCCTGGTCGCGCGGAGAAAGCGCGACCGTTCGCCCGGAATGCAACAGCTCCGAGGAGTAAGCCTGCTGCGATTCAACTCGCAGCAGGATGTCAAAAGCGGCCTGGCGGGCAGGAGAAATCAAGGATTCATCACGTCCCCGGGTTGGGGCCGATAGCCGTTCACGAAATCGCGGGCGCTCATCCGCCGTTTGCCTTCAATCTGCAGCTCAAAAACCTCCAGCGCCGATTCCCGGCCACAGCCTATAAACAGGCGTTCGTCCTGCACCTGCATCTGCCCCGGAGCCGGCCGTGGCGCACCGGCGGGCGCGGGATGCGCGCTCCAGAGCTGCAAAGTCCTTCCGCGAAAGCCGGCATAAGCGCCGGGCCAGGGCAGGAAACCGCGCATGCGATTCCATATCTCCGTGGCGCTGCGGCGGAAGTCGATGCGTCCGTCTTCCTTCTTAAGCAGGGGCGCCAGCGTGGCGGCACGTTCGTCCTGAGGCCGGGGGGTAAGGGCGCCGGCCTGCAGGCCGCGCAAAGTTTCCGCCAGCAGCGGCGCGCCGAGGGCGGCCAAACGCGGCGCCAGAGATTCGGCCGTGTCTTCCGCTTCAATGATCAACTCGCGGGCCAGGAGGATGCCGCCGGTATCCAGGCCCGAGTCGATCAGCATCGTGGTGACGCCGGTGACGACTTCGCCCCGCGCAATTGCCCACTGGATAGGCGCCGCGCCGCGATACTTCGGCAGCAGCGATGCGTGCAGATTGATGCAGCCCAGCGGAGGCAGCTCCAGCATCCAGGGCGGAAGCATGCGGCCATAGGCGACCACCACGATGGCGTCGGGCCGCAAGTCTTCAAGTTGCGCCCGAAACTCCGCGTTGTTCTTGATCTGTTCCGGCTGCGCCAACGGAAGGTTGTTCTGCAAGGCATATTGCCGGACCGGCGGCTCCGTCACCGCCAAACCGCGGCCCGCCGGACGGCCGGGCTGGCACACCACCAGCCGCACCTGAAAGTCTCCGGCTTCGGCCAGCGCGGCCAGCGCAGATACGGCGAATTGCGGAGTGCCACAGAAAACAACGTCCATAGTAGCAAGCAGCAGTAGTTAGTAGCTAGTAGTTAGTAGCTAGGGCCTAGTAGCTAGTAGTTAGTAGTTAGGGACCCCCAGCTACTAGCTACTGCTCCATCCCCTAGCTACTAGTTCCTAGCTACTAACTACTGCTCGCGAGCGGACCAGGAGCGCAAGCCGGTCAGCATTCGCCCCACTTCGGCCAGCCGACTCAAGAATTCGCCGGCGGCTTCACCGGAGAAATACCCAAGATTCTTTGCGATTTCGATTTGCGTTTCCAACTCCGCCACCGATCCCCGCGCCTGACCAATGAAATGGTGAAGCTCATTGCGTGAATTACGGCTGTAACCTTCTGCCAGATTGCTGGGCACCGACACGGCGGCCCGCCGGAGCTGGCTTGCCAATCCGAACATCTCCTCTTTGGGAAATGTCCGCGTTGCGCGATAGATATCGGTGACCAGCGACATGGCCTTCTGCCAAGCAGCTAAATCCTGATAACCCCGCATATTGGAACGCCCTCCACAAACTAGTAGTTAGTAGCTAGTAGTTAGTAGCTAGGGGCCCCCAGCTACGAGCTACTAGACCCTCATAACCCGGCATATCGCAACATTCTCCAAACCCCATTTCGTTCTGCCGGCACGGTCCACCAGCGCTAAAGCGCCATGCTCTCAGCGCCCGTATCACCGGGCTAAAGCCCTTTCAATTACCCACAAATATGGGCTGCTTACGGAGAACGCCAGAAGGCGCGGGACTCACGTCCCGCGCAATTTCTGCCGTCCCTCCGGGACTTGCCCGCTATTACAACCTTACCCTGGGTTCCGGCCGCGGGGCGGCCTCCACCCAGGGCTAAATTCTCGCCGCGCCTACGGCGCTCGTGCTGTCGCAGCAGTGAAACTCGCACCCCCCCCTTGCACTTGACGGTATCGACATGCTTCCCAACACCGAATCCCCCTATCCCTGCGGCGCCGGCATTGTGGGTAATTGAGAGGGCTAAAGCCCGGTGCTTCCACCAAATCTCGCGCATTCGCCGCGTGTTCATGAATAATCCGGGCTAGGCCCTAGCACCCAGTTCCTAGCTACTGGCTACTGCTACTGCTCCCATCCCCTAGCTACTAACTACCAGCTACTAACTACCATTCTCCGTCCTTCATCAGCTTGCGGACCTTGCGCTTGATCAAGTCGCGTTTCAGCGCGCTGATGCGGTGGATATACAGTTTGCCGTCGAGGTGATCGGTTTCATGCATTAAAGCGCGGGCCAGCAGGTCGTCGCCGGTTGCTTCGAACCATTTGCCGGAAGCGTCCTGGGCGCGCACGGTAACGCGGGCGGGGCGGGTGACTTTCTCGCGGAAATCAGGGAGCGAGAGGCAGCCCTCGGCTTGCGTAACGCGGCCTTCGACGCGAATGATTTGGGGATTCACCAGCACCAGCTTTTGCGCGGGGTCTTCCTTGAAAGTGACGTCGATCACCGCCAGCCGCCGGGCGATGCCGATCTGATTGGCGGCCAAGCCTACGCCATGCGCCTGGTACATCGACGCAAACATGTCTTCGATGAGCTTTCGCAGCTCTTCGTCGAAGACCGTAACCGGTTCTCCCGGCGTTTCCAGGACCGGATTTCCGAACTTAACAACCGGGTAGATCATCAGTAGTGTTTCAACTGCTCACAACAGCCGTCGAAGTTGCGCCGCACTTCGCCCAGGCTGTCGCCGCCGAATTTATCGAGCGCACATGCGGCCAGCATCAGGGCCACCATGGCTTCGCCGGCCACGCCGGCCGCCGGCACCACGCACACGTCGGAACGTTCATAAGCGGCCTTCACCGGCTGGCGGGTGGCAAAATCCACGGAAGCCAGCGGCCGGCGCAAAGTGGAAATGGGCTTCAGGTATCCGCGCACCACAATGTCCTCGCCATTCGACATGCCGCCCTCCACGCCGCCGGCGCGGTTGCTGCCCCGGTGAAACCCGGTAAATCCGCCGCCGTCCTGCCGCCAGGCGATTTCGTCGTGTACCTGCGATCCGGGAAGCGCCGCCGCCGCCACGCCATCGCCAATTTCGACCGCCTTAACCGCCGGCACCGACATGAGCGCGGCCGCCAACTTGGCATCCAGACGCTCATCCCAGTTGGCGACCGTTCCCAGTCCGGGGGGCACGTTGTGGGCCACCACCTCGAAGACGCCGCCTACGGAATCGCCGCTGCGCAATACCGCATCCACCTCGGCGCGCATGCGCTGCTCGCTTTCCGGGTCGGCGCAATTCAGCAGGATCTCATCGCGCCCGTAAAGCTGTCGAAGTTGTTCCCAGCTTACCGGCTTATCCAGGCGCGCCGCACCCACGGCCACCACATGGCTGGCAACTTCGATGCCTAACGCCCGCAGCAGCAGTTTCGCCAATGCCCCGGCGGCCACCCGGGCGGCGGTTTCCCGGGCCGACGAGCGTTCCAACACATAGCGCGCTTCCGGAAAGTTGAATTTCAGCGCTCCCGCCAGATCGGCGTGACCGGGGCGCGGGGAAGTCACCGGCCTATGTTTCGCCGGGTCGCCGGCTTCCACGGGGAGCGATTCCTGCCAATTTGCCCAATCCCGGTTAGCCAACAGGATGCAAACCGGCGAGCCTATGGTCTGGCCATGCCGCACGCCGGAGAGGAAGTGGGCGCGGTCGCGCTCGATTTTCTGGCGTCCGCCGCGGCCGTAGCCCTGCTGGCGCCGCCACAGTTCCCGGTCCACAAATGCCTGATCCACCGGCAGGCCGGCAGGCAAACCGGCCACCAGCGCCACCAGGCCCTCGCCATGAGACTCCCCGGCCGTGAAGAAACGCATCATATAATCATAATAAGTAGGTCTGATTGTACCTGATTCATGCGCAGCAGCGGGCCAGGTTTACGGGGAAGGGGGTGCGCGCGATGTTACCTCTCAAGCCCAGGTCGCGTGCCCTGATGGCGGAGGTTTCCCGCGTGCTGGAGCCCAGTTTGCCGCAAATCACGGAAGCCTGGCGGCGCCGCATCAAGCAAGAATTCGCGTTTGGCGATAAGCGGGTGCTCGCTGCACTGGAGCGGCTGAACATCGCCACCGGATGCCGGTTTTTCGCCACCGACGATTTCGCCGGCTTTTTCGAGAATCTGCAATATTACGGCGCGCGTTTGGCCAAGCTGCAAGTGGACACCCGCGCCGTGGCCCGCTCCCTGGAATTGGAGCTCGACCTGTGTGAACGTCACCTGGCGCAGTTAAAGCGGGAGAAGCGGGTGGAAGCTCAGGCCGCCCTGGAAATGCTCTCTTCGCAAACGTTTATTGCCGTCTCGGGAGCATATTTCGACACCCAGCGCAAAGAATCGGCGGCGCTTTTAGGCGCGCTCGACGCCGAGCTGCGGGCCAATAGCCTGGAAGCCCTGCTGGAGCGGATGCTGGAGATCACGACTTCCACTTTCAACGCCACCCTGGGCCTGGTGCTGCTGCGCGATGCGGAAAGCGAGACGCTGCGGGCCAAGGCCAGCTTCGGGTTCGACGCTCCCCTGGACGAAGAATTGTGCATCCATCTGGGTGAGGGTTTTTCGCGCACCATTGCGCGCACCGGGAGACCCGCCATGCTGCCCGACCTGGACCAATCCGGAGGAGTCTTGAACCCGATCCTGCGCACCAAGGCGCGCGCCCTTTGGGGAGTGCCCTTGCAGCATGCGGAGCAAACCATCGGCGTGCTGGTGATCGGCTTTGCCCGTCCTTACGAGTGGCTGCCCACCGAACGCGAGCTGCTGCGCGCCATCGCCGACCGTTCCGCGCTGGCCATCGGCCGCGCCCGCATGACGGATGCCCTGCGCCAGCGGGAAATGCGCATCGCCGAGCTTTCCGGACACTTGCTGAAGGCCCAGGAACAGGAGGGCAAGCGCATCAGCCGCGAGCTGCACGACGAAACCGGACAGGCCCTGATGGTCATTCGCCTGTATCTCGGCATGTTGGAGGGCACGCTCAAGGGGCGCGCGGCTGAGGGCAAGGTGCGGGAAACGCTGACCGTGGTGGACCGTACCATCGAGGGGCTGCGCCGCATCATGGCCCGCCTCTCGCCCCTGATGCTGCAGGAACTGGGACTGGTGGCGGCCATTCGCAAGGAGGCGAAAGACCTGGCCAAGAGCGCCGGCATCAAAGCACGAGTTTCCATCGGCGGCAACGTGGGCCGGCTGGCCGCGGACACGGAGGGAGCCATCTACCGCGTGGTTCAGGAAGCGCTGCACAACGTGGCCCGGCATGCGCAGGCCAAGGCAGTGAATGTGCACCTGTCGCGCGAGGGCAGCGAGGTAATGCTGCTGGTGGAGGACGATGGGGTCGGCATCGGCAAGCCGGGACTCAACCATGGCCGGCGGACCTACGGACTGGAAGGCATCCGGGAACGGATCGCCATGCTCGGCGGTCAGGTGAAAATCACGGGCGCCAAGAATACCGGGACCGGGACCCGCCTGGAAGTTCGGGTGCCGGCGGCGCCCGACGGGGCGAAATCGCGGATTTCCGTTACCGGCATGGAAATTGCGCCACGCAAGGAACAAGCGAGGATGAAGATGGCCCTGGTGCGGGCCACCTGAGCAAAACACGTTTTCCGGGGAGACGACCCCGCGGACGGGAAAGTCAGGGCGAAGGCCCAATAGGTGTTAGAAACATGCCCAAGATCAAGTGCCTGTTAGTTGACGACCACACGCTGTTTCGCCAGGGCGTGCGCCGCTTGCTGGAAAGCGAAAGCGACTTCGAAGTTGTGGGCGAGTCGCCCGACGCCGGCGACGCCGTCGAGAAAGCGCGCGAATTGCACCCCGATATCGTATTGATGGATATCGGCATGGCCGGCTTGTCTTCTTTCGAAGCCTGCCGGCACATTCGCAAGAACCGGCCCGAGACCAAGGTGATTTATCTGACCATGTACGAGGATGAAGACTACCTGGTGCAATGTCTGGAGGTGGGGGCGGCCGGGTACGTGCTGAAGGATACTCCGGCGCCGCAGTTGGTGACCGCGGTCCGCGACGTTTACAAGGGCGGGAAGTACCTGAGCCCGCAGGTGCTCAGCAAGCTGGTGGAAGATTTCCGCTCCCGGGTGCGCGACGTCAAGATGCGGCCGCGCATCGCGACCCTCACGCCCCGCGAACGGGAAATCCTGAAGCTGCTCGCCGAAGGCAATTCCGTAAAGGAAATTGCGGTGCTGCTGGCCTTGAGCGTCAAGACCGTGGAAGCGCACAAGTTCAACTTGATGAGAAAACTCGACATCCACAACAAGGCCCAGTTGGTGACCTATGCCATCCAGAAGAAGATCATCAAGATACCGGTGAACCAGTAACCGGAAGCCGCCACGCCCGGGGCCAGAAGCCGGGCGCGCACGGCCGCGACGCGGAACCCGCGGGAGACCTTAGCCCCGAATTCCTGTTCCGTTTTAACGGTCGTTGGTCGTCGGTCGTTGGCCAGCAGGGTACCGCCAGCGGTCACGCTTACGCCCGCCCCCGGGACAGCGGCAAGCACCAAGAACCGAGCAACAAGCCGGGGCACGGCGGCAAGATTGTCAAGGTTGCCAAGATTCAAGTCCACTCAACCATCTCACGAGTGGTGCGCGTGGCAGGGGCCGCGCGCACCTTTTTCAGGCTGCCAGATTGCCAGGTTGCCAACGGTAGGCCGCGATCGTGTGCGGCGGTCGTGGGGCAGGCTGGCCGTAAGGCCTGAAGGATCAAGGGCCAAGCGGGCGCGCCAATTCTCAGGCTGCCAGGTTGCCAGGCTGCCAACGTGTTTCAGGCATAGAACTCAGAATTCAGGAGTTAGAATTTCCGCGATCAATTGATCGCGGCCCTGTGGCACGGTCACCGCCTTTGGCAGCCTGGGGCAGGTCCGCTTGGCGCTTAGGACGTCGAAGTCGAATTGTCAAAGAGCGGCCGCCACGCATTCCCCTGGGGGAGTGGCGCCAACTTCCGGTTTCCGGGTTCGGTCCATATTCACCGGCCCCGCCGCGCGGGGCCGGTGCTTCCACCATTTTTGCAACACGCGCTAACTACCAGCGACTGGCTACTGGTATTAACACGTTATATAACGATATGATTACGTTGTCAAGAGAGGAAATAAAATCTTTTTCGGGCTGGGCGCCGGTTGGCCGGGCCGGGCCCGGTTCTTGACTGATTCCGATCGCTGCTCCAGGATCAGTTCGCGTGCGGCGCTTGGCCCCGATCGCGGTGGAAATGACGCCGGAATGGTGGTCGGCTTTACGCCGGAACACTGATCGCCTTCGACCGGAATCCGCACAAAGAGCAAAACCCTCAGATACCATGCAAGAAATTTCTTCTGGTAATATTCGTCAATCAGGATTTCTACGTTTTGACCACCACATTGGCGGCGGTCATCGGTGCCTGAGGGGAAAGCCCCAAGTGAAGGAAGGAGGGATGAATGAAAGACGATTGGGTTGGTCCGCCGTTACGCGTCCCCGAGTTCTTCAGGCGGCGCGCATTCTTCACCACAGTTCTGGTTAGCACCATGGCAATCTCAGGGGTCGCCAGGATGACCGAGGAGCCCAGGAGCTTCTCGTTGAAAGACAAATCCCAGGAACAGGTCCAGGTAAAGGCTCTGCCGAAGTTTGATAGCGAGCGCCTGAAAGAGGAGGATCGGGCCCACGGCAAGAACCCGCAAAGCCCGGGCCCCATGCGCTTTGCGGTGGCGGCCGAGGTGAACTTCAACCTGGACAACTCAGGTACTTGGCAGAATCTGGATGACGGGCGCCTGTGGCGTCTAAGAATCCAATCCCCGTCTGCTGCCAACCTGAACCTCGGCATCACGCGTTACGATATGCCGGAAGGGGCGAAACTTTGGATTTACGATCCGCAGCACAAGCATGTAGAAGGCGCTTACACCGCGCGTAACCGCAGCCAGGCCGGCAGTCTGTGGACTCCGGTGATAGAGGGCAATGAGATTGTGATTGAAGTTTTCGTTCCCACCGGAATTGCCCAGCCGGCGATCGAGATTACTAGGGTCAATCAGGGCTACTACAGCCCGGGGAAATCCGGCCTTTTCGGACAAAGCGAGGGCACCTGCCAGAATGACGTAGTCTGCCCGGTTGGCGATCCTTGGCGTGACCAGATACGCGCCATCGGCGTGTACACTGTCAGCGGAACTTATGGCTGTACCGGAAACCTGATGAATAACACCGCGCACGACTGGAAGCCTTACGTCCTGTCGGCCAATCACTGCACGGTGAGCAGCACCAACGCCGCGACCATTGTCTTCTATTGGAACTTTCAGTCGGCAACCTGCGGTACCCATGGGCCGGGTTCGCTCGCCGACAACCAGACCGGAGCTACCTATCGCGCCAGTTGGGCGAACAGCGATTTCGTGCTTTTCGAGTTGAATGCCAATCCTGATCCCTCGTACAAGGTTTACTACGCGGGCTGGGACGCGACCGGCGCCGCGCCGCCGGGAGTGGTGGGCATTCATCACCCTTCACTGGACGTGAAAGCCATTAGCTTTTCCAACAGCGCGCCACAAAGCGCGGATTGGACCGGCACTGGTGATGGAGGCACGCTGGACCCATCGGGCAACCACTGGCGGGTTGATTGGGACTCCGGCTGCACGGAAGAGGGCTCCTCCGGCTCCTGTATCTTTGAGACCAACACGAAACAGTGCATCGGACAGCTTCACGGCGGGCCTTCCGCTTGCGGCTCTCCGATTCCCGGTCCGACTGAACACGACTACTACGGAATGTTCGCCGTGAGTTGGACTGGCGGCGGTACTTCCGATACTCGTCTGAAGGACTGGCTCGATCCGGGCAACACGGGCACTCTGAACCTGGACGGTGACCCGCATATCAACACGGCCAACGGCGTGCACTATGACTTCCAAGGGGCAGGCGAGTTTATCTCGATGCGTGATCCGGATGGCCTGGAGATCCAGACGCGCCAGGCACCGATTGCGACCACGTTCAACCCTGGACCGGATACTCACGATGGTCTGGCAACCTGTGTGAGTCTGAATTCGGCTGTTGCGGCGCGAGTGGGAAAGCACCGCGTCACGTACGAGCCGAGCCTCAGCGGGGTGCCTGATCCAGACGGTTTGCAGCTCCGCGTTGATGGCACCCTGAGCACCCTCGGTGACGGCATTGATTTTGGAGGTGGCGGCCGGCTGGCACCGACTTCGGTCCCCGGCGGTCTGGAGGTGGATTTCCCTGATAGCACCGTTCTTTGGGTGACACCGGGGTGGTGGGCCAGCCAGAGCCAGTGGTACCTCAATGTGGACGTCTATCGCCCGACGGTGACTGAGGGTGGCTCGCCGGGCAAATTCCCCACTGGAGGCATCGCGGGGGCCATCACCGGGGATGACTGGTTGCCCAAATTGCCAGATGGCTCCTCCCTGGGACAGATGCCGGCCGCAATGCATCAGCGCTACGTTGACCTCTATCAGAAGTTTGCTGATGCATGGCGGGTCACCGACCAGACCACTTTGTTCGACTATGCACCGGGCACCTCCACCGATACCTTCACTATGAAGAGTTGGCCGTTGGAGAATCCGCTATGCGTCATTCCGGGAAAAAAGCCCGTGCTGGCAGGCAATCAGCGTGCAGCGGAGGAAGCCTGTCGGCTGGTTCGAGAGGGTCCAAGCCATAACAACTGTGTCTTTGACGTGCTCGCGACTGACAATAGTGGGTTCGCCCGGACTTACATCCAGTCGCAGCACATTCTAACTGACTCGACCAGGGTTACCGTCACCGACAACAAGAACCCCACGCAGGAGGATGAGCCCGTAACGTTCACTGCCACGGTGACGTTGCTGGCGCGAGAAGGCAAGGGCGTTCCGACTGGGACGGTGGACTTCATGGTTGATCGCCATAAGCAAGGAAGGCCTATAAAAGTTGACGCGCAAGGACAGGCGAAATGGAAGACTCATGAGCTAGAGCGCGGCAAGCATGAAGTTTCGGCCTTCTACATTTCGGCGCCGGGTAGTGCGCTTCTGCCCAGCAGCAGTCCCAAACACGTCCACGTCGTAAGAGGCGGCAAGGACAGAGACGTGAACAGGGACAAGGACTGAAGGGCAGCAACTCATCGGCTGCGCAATGTTGCTAGTGGCCGAGGCAACCAAAGCGGGGCCTCGCCAAGACGCCAGACGTTGGACGGGACCCCGCCCCATACGACTCCTCGCCGAGGGCACATCTGCCAGCCGAGGCTGCACGCAGGAGCCAGCGCCTGCGCGATGCCGGTTATCACGTCCAGCAGCACGAGGACGTGGACAGTGTCAAAGCCGGTTGAAAATTCCCCAAATCTCCGGAGTAAAATTCCCCACCCCCAGCACGCTTAGGGGGGGTTCTCCGTGGCCCCGGCTGGAGCGGATAGGGGTAGGGAGAGCCGCGGCTCCCCCTCCCTCCGAACCGGACGGGCGGATTTTCCGCATCCGGCTCCCGACCGCCGATGAGTCCGGCTCGCCGCCGTTCTTTCAAACGGTAGCTTTCTCCGCGGATGTTGATGTTGGTCGAGTGGTGCAGCAGCCGGTCCAGAATCGCCGTGGCGATGATCGGGTCGCTGCGGCTGGTTCGCCTGCTGGAGCGGATGTAAGCCGTGCTTGGCGCTGGGCCGGCGACCGGGATTTATTGGGCGGTGGGCGTGACCGACCTGCGCAGGGGTTTCGAGGGCCTGTTTGGGCTGACGCCGGATCGCTTGCGGTGCGAACCGCTCGGCGGGCGCGTTCTTCTGTTGCGCACTCAGCAGCGCAATCGTTTGCCGAAAAAATCGCGCGGTTCAGGAGCCGGTCGGAAAGAAAAGCCTCTGAGCGAGGAATCAATCGGCTACGAACATTGCCAAGTCTGCAAGTCTTTGATTCCAGGTAGTGCGAGATTTATCTCCGACAGGCAGTCAAGCCGCCCCCCTATTGTCCTGGAAAGAAGCGACGGAGCTTGCCCAGAATGCCGGGCCCATGTTGCGCCGAAGCTGGCGCTTCATCCGCCAGGCTGCGGGTCAAATGGAACCTTAAATAGGCATCAATTACCGGCGGACTTGGAACTGCACGAGCAAGCAATTGAATGAAGGTAGTTTCATTCAATTGGGCATTGATACTGACCGACCCGCCTCCGTCTTTCACCACAGCGATGACCGTATCAGCAATCCTGCGGGTGAATCGAACAAACCACCATGCTTCGAATTTGCCTCTGATATAGTGCTTTGGGGGAAGTCGCTGAAGCTCCCCACATGTTTTTCGAACGTCGCGCCAGTTCACTGCATGCGCTTCATTCTTCGTGATCCGCGCCAACGTTGATAGCCGTGCACGACACGTTCGACGCAGTCCGGAATCCGTCATTTGAAAGAAATATCCCATGTCCACATCGGTCAAAATCACTCCGTGACCAGCGCGCCGCAGTGCAACAATCCACGCCATAATTCGAAGCACGAATGCGTGGAATACCCGCATTTCTTCCTCGAATCTCTGAAGCACTGCTTCCAAATCCACGGTAACCCGGCGGATTTTCACGTAGTCAGCAAAGAACCTGGCGAGAACCGCGCGCTCGACCAAGTAATTCTCGATCGAATAGCAATCCGTGACGCAAATCCTCGGATCAAGGGGCCATGGTTTTCCCACGATGTCGTCCACATCCTTGTCGACGAAGAAGAGAACTCTTGTACAGTTCGGGTAACGCTCAATTACGCCCCGATACGCATCGTAAACTCTCTCCTTCCGCTCGCAGTTGTACACGAAAATATTGGCCGGGTCGCGCTCATAGCTTTGGATGTGGGCCCGGTAGAACGCCTCATCTGGCGTTCCCTCGACAAATGCGTACATGCGCCTCCTATGGCGAGGATCGTAACTCGTCATGAAGCGGTGCATGACTGACACCGGCTTAGATCGGGCGCTCTTGAGAAGTTCAGTGAACGACATTTATCGGCTCAATGAATTCCGCTAAGGATTTTACATACGGCTCCAATTCGTTGTCCCAGATGAACGGGGAACGCGTGACGGCGACCACCCCCGTGCATTTCCCCGTTTTCAGGATGTCGGGCAGGAATCTCTGTTGCCAGGGGACCGAAAGCGAAAGCTCCGGTTCATCGATTACGACGAAAATACGGCTCTCCCCAGACAGGCACATATGCGAGAAGAGCGATACTATTTGCTTTTCGCCTGATGAGAGCACCTTAAGTTCAAGTCGCTGCCCCGTGGATGTTTCCCTCTCCTGCTCATCCCCCGCCCCTTTCACGTACATCTCGTAATTCACGTCATCGTATACAAATAGCTTGCCCGTGAGATATTCATTGCAAAGGTGCACGAATTCACGAACATCGGTCTCGTTCTCTTGCTGCTCTTTATAGAGCGTCACCAGTTTAGACAAAAAGTGCGCGATGACTTTATCGTCTGGGCCAATCGGATATCCCGCAGAAATGTCAGCAATCTTGGATTCGAGCAGCTTCTTGTCCGAGGCGGGGAGAATTGCTTCATCGATGCGGGCAAACATGGAATGAAAGGCCTTCGGGTCAATGGATCGGAGCACCGATGCGTCTGGATTGTCCTGAAGCCCTCGGATCACCTCCCGCAAATAGGTTCCTGTCGGGGTGCCTAACCCAGTTCGGACGCTCTCCTTGATCTGAGCCATCCTCGCATGGATTGTCTTCTCGACGTCCTCCATGCCAAACTCAACCAGTTCAATGAACGCTGAAGGCTCCTTCCTTTTGAATCTCTCCCTAAATTCTCGAACCTTATCCTCAATCTCAGTGCCGAAAATCGATTTCAGGTCTTGTTCAATACGGCGGTACGTCGGCAGGTAAAGGAACTGACCAAAATTCCACGAGTCCAAGCGCTTTACGTGTTGGACCAGCTCTTTCGGGAGCTTGCCGGTCTGGCCTTCCCTCATTTCAACTGCCAAGTGGCGGGCTAGTGATCTTGGCACCCCCGCCGATTCGCTGATGCGCTCGACTAGGGCTTCATCGGGAAGTTCGAAGAGCATGACCTCATTAATCGCGACTTCGTATGCCTGACGAAGGACATGCAGAGGATACCGACGCCGCATCTCCAAGTTGAAAGGACCCCTCTTGCGTGCTAGCAGCGTCTCGACATCTTCGTGAGAGAGTCGAACGGTGGCCCCTGAAGCAGTGACCTGGAGTGCGCCGAACTTGAAATCGACCACCCTTTGCCACTGCTGAGTGAGGGTGTAATACAGCAGGTTGGCCACCGTACTCTTGCCAGTGCCATTCTCCCCGACAAGCACGAGACGGTTGTCCGACACGGGCACATCGATGTTCCGATTCAGGCCGTGAAGTCCTTCAATGCGAAATTATGTAAGGGACGGTGCCATGTCTGTTCCCCAAGATGCTAATCCGCAACTGCTTGCACGTCAATTGTGAGGCGGGCGGCCCACGCTTTCCCTCTGAACCTCTCGGTTCTTTTTCAGCACAACCATCGTCATCACGTCCGGCCCTTTCCGCCAGCCCTAAGCAACACGACCTCACCAAACACCAACGGCTGGCACTTACTTCCTTTCCTTGACCCTGGCCTGAATTGTTCCCCGGGCGAGGCGGATTTCAAGGCCGCCGCCGGGCTTGACCTGCGCGGGTTCCCGCACCAGATTTCCGACCGAATCGAAGACCATGGCGTAGCCGCGTTCCAGCACTTGCAGCGGTGAGAGCGCATCGAGATGGGTGGTCAACTGTTGCCAGCGGGCGCGCCGCCGGAACAGAATGGCGTTCGCCGCCGCGGCGAGGGCGGCGGTATGCGCCTGCAGCGTCTGCCGCAGCTCCGCCAGCCGATGACGCGGGTCCTGGCGCCGGATGCGGACGCCGGCGTAATCCAGCCGCTGCAAACGGCGGCGCATCTGCTCCCGCCAGGCTTGCGCCAGACCGTACACCAATTCATCGAGGCGCTGCTGGCGGCGGTTGACGAAATCGTGCAGCCGGGCGAAGGCGCCGTGCTGAGCCAACTCCGTGAGCGCCTGCCGCGCAGCGAGCAGACGATAGCGCGCCGCGCGCTCCAGCCGCTGCCGCAGGGCGGCGAGCTGATCGTCGAGTTCGCGCTTGGAGCGAATCACCAGCTCGGCGGCCGCCGAAGGCGTGGGCGCGCGCAGGTCGGCGGCAAAATCGCAGATGGTGAAATCGGTCTCGTGTCCCACAGCCGAAATCACCGGCAGTTTCGAGGCCGCCACGGCGCGCGCCAGGCCTTCGTCGTTGAAGGCCGCCAGGTCTTCCAGCGACCCGCCCCCGCGGGCGATGATGATTACGTCCACGTTCTTCGTGCGACTGAAGTAGCGCACGCCGGCGCTCACTTCGCCGGCCGCCGCTTCGCCTTGCACCTGCGCGGGATAGATGAGCACGTTCACCGTCTCATGGCGGCGGCGCAGAATGTTCAGCATGTCCTGGAGGGCGGCGCCCCGCGGCGAGGTGACGATGCCGATGCGGCGCGGCAGCGCTGGGATGGGCCGCTTGCGCGCCGCGTCGAACAGCCCTTCCGCTCCCAGCCTGGCTTTCAACTGCTCGAAGGCCAGTTGCAGCGCCCCGGCGCCTTTCGGTTCCAGGTACTCGGCGGAGAGCTGCAGTTCGCCGCGCGGCTCGTACACGGTGATCCGCCCGCGGGCAATCACCTGCAGCCCGTTTTCCAGCCGGAAGCGCAACAGCCGCGCCTGCGAGCGGAACATCACCGCCCGCATCTGGGCTTCATTGTCTTTCAGGGTGAAATACAGATGGCCGGATTCGGCCGGGCGATAGTTGGAAATCTCTCCTTCCACGAAGACATCGGTATAAGCCCGCTCCAGCTCGGTACGCACCGCGCCCACCAGTTCGGAGACTTTCCAGATTTGCCGCGCCGGCGGCGCGAAATTCAGTCCCATTTGGAAGGAATCTGCCATCACGCGCAGTGTAGCAAAGGGAAGCGCTCAGCGCTTAGCGATCAGCCGGCCGGCTGAATGCTGCCCGCCGACTGCTGAAGGCTCCTCTACCGCCGCCATCGTCCGGCCAGGTAGAAGAGCAGGGTAAGCACGATGCTCAACAGGATGCAGGTGGCTACAGGGAAGTAAATCGTCATGTTCCTGCGGCGGTACAGGATGTCCCCCGGCAAGCGTCCCAAGGGGAGATGCAGGCGGCCGCCCGCCATCAGCAATAGCCCGAGGAGGAGCAATACCGCGCCGAAATATATCAGCACTTTTCCCAGCTCGTTCACCAGGCAATCATAAAAGAAAATGGAGGTTGGGAAGGTTTCGGAGGTTTCGGAAGGCCGCGGGCGCGGTTGCCCCCCCCAACTCCCCCCGCCTCCCCAACCTCCGAAACGTCCCCAACCTTCTTTCCGACCATTTTTTGGCGGGCACGGTACCTTCGTAATGACCCCCTCTGGGCAAAGCTGGTGCATGATTCCAACATGGCGGAGACCCTTCTGAAACGGATATGGTTCTCATGCCGGCACCAGTTTTCCTGGCCACGCCGGTCGGAATCAGGGGATTACTACCAGGTATGTCTGGAGTGCGGCATCCGCTATCGCTACGACTGGAGCTCGATGCGCCGCCTCGGCCGGCTGGAAGAGGAAGTGGGCGCTATGAGCACCCAAGTCCCCAAGAAGCCGCCGCGCAAGTGTAGTGGTCAAGTCTCAGCCGGTATGCGGGGCGAGGGCGTGCGCTCCGGCTGGCAGCCCCGGGAACGGCGTTTGCGGGTCAATACTCCGGTGCTGTTTCGCGCCGCGAACGGCACGGAGTGGGTGCATGGGCATACGGAGAACATTAGCCGCTCAGGGCTGCTATTCCACTCCGGCAAACAACTGCCCGCGGGGACGGCGATAGAGTTGATTCTGGAAATGCCCGCGGAAATCTCCGGCTCCCCGGGTGCCAAAGTAATCTGCCAGGCAAAAGTCAAACGAGCTTTGTCCGGCCCCGGCAACCAATCCTTCCGCATGGCCGCCGCCATCAGCGAATATAACTTTCTGCCGGCAGGACAAGTAGCGGACTTGTAACCACGCCCTTCAGGCCGGCACGCTCTGCCAGTCCTTCAGAAACTGCGCCAAGCCCTTGTCCGTCAGGGGGTGATTGAACAACTGGTCCAGCACCTTCCAGGGCATCGTGGAAACATGAGCACCCGCCAGCGCTGCTTCCACCACGTGCATGGGATGGCGGATGGAGGCCGCCAGAACTTCGGTGGTAAAGCCGTAGTTCTTGTATATCCGCAGCGTTTGCCGGACCATCTCCATGCCGGACTCGCTGATGTCGTCCAGCCGGCCCACGAATGGACTCACGAAGCGCGCGCCCGCCTTGGCCACGATGAGCGCCTGGGTGGGCGAGAAACACAGGGTCATGTTGACGCCAATGCCGCCGGAACTCAGGGTCTTGCACGCCTTTACCCCTTCGCGGATCGTGGGCAGCTTCACTACCACATTCTTATGCCAGGCGGCAAACTCGCGCCCCTGCTGGCACATGCCGGCCGCATCGGTGGCGGTGACCTCCACACTTACCGGTCCCTCCACGAGGCTGCAAATCTCGAGGATGGTCTCCTTGAACGGCTTGCCCTCCCTGGCAATCAGCGATGGGTTGGTGGTAACGCCATCCAGTATGCCCAAGGAGTTCGCTTCGCGGATTTCCTTTACGTTTGCGGTATCGATGAAAAACTTCATGGGAACCACTCGCTTGTCATGGCCATGAAGGCCGGGAATCGATTCGACATTTGATCAGATTACCAAACCGGGGCCACGGTTATCCCGCGGTGTCGTCGGCCACGGGGTTAGACAACGATCCCACGTTCTCGACGCTGACTTCCACCACATCGCCCGCCACCAACGGTCCCACCCCCTCGGGGGTTCCGGTGGCGATCACATCCCCGGGCAGCAGGGTCATGACGCGCGATATAAAGCGGAGGACGACATCCAGCGCAAAGATAAAGTCCGCGGTGCTTCCCTGTTGCCGCACCTCTCCGTTCACCCGGCAGGCGAGGCTCACGCCGCTCCACGGGTCCAGTTCGTCATTGACCACCGGCCCGATGGGGCAGAAGGTGTCAAAGCCTTTGGCCCGGGTCCACTGCCCGTCTTTCTCCTGCAAATCACGGGCGGTAACGTCATTCAGGCAGGTATAGCCCCGAATATATTCCCGGACGTCCTCGTCTTCCCGCACGTGCCGGCAGCGCTTGCTGATGATCACCGCCAGTTCCGCCTCATGCTCGACGCGCGCGGAATCCTTGGGGCGGCGGATAACCTTGCCCGGCCCAATAACCGCGGATGGCGGCTTGAGAAAAATCAGCGGCTCGGACGGCAACTCGTGCCCCAGTTCGCGGGCATGAGCGGCGTAATTGCGGCCGAGACACACGATCTTGCTGGGCAGGGTGGGCGGCAGCAGCTTGGCTTCCGCCACTGCGATCTGCTCGATCTTGCGCGTCGGCAGCTCGTCCATCGGCTCATCGGAACCGGGGGGGATCAGCACCACCCGCGTAATCACTTCCCGCCCCGCCACCGGTTCGATCAGGCCATAATGATGCTCATTATTCAGTTCGTATCGGCAATACTTCATTCCTGCCCCTTTCAGAATCTTCGAACACCGGGGACTTGACGGACGCCAGTGGATCTTTCAAGGTTCACAGCCTGAATTTCAAATTTGCAATTTGTAATTTGCAATTTAGCTTCCCTGCCGCCCCTCCATAGAGCGCGACCGCGGTTCAATTTGAAATTACAAATTACCAAATTACAAATTTCCCCCTACGGCGCCGCCTCTGAACTGGCGGCGCTGTAACCGCTTTCATGGCCGCGGGCATTCATTGCCGTCACCACATAAGTGTACGACCGGCCAGGCAAAACTTTCTCGTCCCGGAAGGTTGGAATCGAGATCAGCCCCGCATTAAGCCGGATCCACCGGCCGGAGCTCGTATCCAGCCGGTAGACGTTGTAACCGGCCAAATCGGGGATCGTGCTTGGCGTCCAGGCCAGATCGATAAAAGGTTTCTGGCCCACGCCGGAAGCCACCGCTTCCAGCCCTTGCGGCGCGACCGGCGTAAAAACGTCGTGGGTAAACACCGTACCCGGCGGCGAATCCTCGCCCTCGACCTCGGCCACCTTGTTGCCCTTGGCCACGACGCCGGTGACCACCGCGACCCGGTAGCGATACGTCTTCTCCCATTCAAAGGAGTGGTCCGTGAGCTGACAAAAATTTGAGCTCCCGGGCGAACCCCCGCATGCATGCGGCCCGCCCGGCGTCGTGCCTACCACTACGCTGGCAGCCGAGTCCTCTTCCTGGCGGTAAAGGCGGCACTGGTACTCCAGCCCGGGACGCGGCGGCACGTTTCCGGCGCAATCGAAGGTAACCACCACGCCCTCGGCGGTTACTTCGGCTTTTACCGCGGATGGCGGCGGCAGCGTTGGCGCCAGCGGCACCAAGACCTGATTCGAAAGCCCGGCGTTGCGGCCCAGCCAACTCGTGGCTTGCACCGCGTAAGTAGCCGAGCCGAAAGGATGCTGCTGCTGAAGATAGCCCGGCAGCGTATCGGTAAACGCCACCCTGTCCGGAGCCGGCGGTCTGTGGCCCTTGGCCGCTTTTGCCAGCCGCGTGGGTAGAACCTGCCCCACCCGCTGCGGACATCCGATCATCGGAAAGTCGTCGATATCGCGGCAAACCAGCATGGGACCCAGTTTCTTGAAACGGACGTTCTGGTCATCCGTGGTTCGCCGCGGAGGCGTCCAGGAAATGGTCACCTGGTTGCCTTTGCGTGATGCCGTAACGTCGGTGGGTGCGCGGGGCAGCTCCAGTGATGGCGGCGTTGGCGCTCCCGGCGTTCCGCATCCGCCCAGCGCCGCCAGCGCCCACACCGCAATCCACAACTGCGCCTGTACTCTCATGGAAGGTATTCAGAGTAACAGAAACCCGCAGTGAATTGAGTAATCGGCGCGAAACGCGGGCTACAGGATGTACCGCGACAGATCCTGGTCCTTCACGATGTCGGCGAGCATTTTGGCCACGTAGGCGGCATCCACGGTGACCTGCTTTTCCTTCATCTCCGGCGCGTTGAAGCTGATTTCGTCGAGCAAACGCTCCATGATGGTGTGCAAGCGGCGGGCGCCGATATTTTCCGTGCCTTCATTGACGCGGAAGGCGTAACGCGCCACTTCCTCCAGCGCCGGATGCGTGAATTCCAGCTTCACTCCCTCGGTTTCCAGCAAGGCCACGTACTGCTTCACCAGCGAGGACTTGGGCTCGGTGAGAATCTTGATGAAGTCCTCCATGGTGAGCGATTCCAGTTCCACGCGGATGGGGAAACGGCCCTGGAGCTCGGGGATGAGGTCGCTGGGCTTGGAAACGTGAAACGCGCCCGCAGCGATGAACAGGATGTGGTCGGTGCGCACCATGCCATAACGGGAATTTACCGTGGTGCCTTCGACAATGGGCAGGATGTCGCGCTGCACGCCTTCGCGGGAAACGTCGGGACCGTGGCCGCTTTCCCGCCCGGCGATTTTATCGATCTCGTCGAGAAAAATGATGCCCGACTGCTCCACCCGTTCGACGGCGATGCGTTGCACCTGGTCCATGTCCACCAGGCGCTGCTCTTCTTCCTGGATCAGGTAGTCGAGGGCTTCGCTGACCTTCATCCTCCGCTTCTTGGTGCGCTGGCCGAAGATGTTGGGCAGCATATCCTTCATGTTGATATCCATCTCCTCCACGCCCTGGTTGGAAATGATTTCAAAGGCGGGGAAGGAACGTTCGCGCACGTCAATCTCCACGAAGCGGTCGTCAAGTTTGCCTTCCCGCAACTGTTGCCGCAGCTTCTCGCGGGTGCGGGTGTGGGAGTCGCCCTCCAAAGCCGCGCCGAAGCCGGGGGCGATGGCGCTGCCGGCGCCATCTCCTCCCTTCATGCCCGGCAACAGCACATCGAGCAGGCGCTCTTCGGCATTCAACTCGGCGCGGTCGGCCACGTCTTCCAGCTTCTCCTCGCGCACCATGTCGATGGCCACCTCGATCAAGTCGCGCACCATGGACTCCACATCGCGGCCCACGTACCCGACCTCGGTGAACTTCGAGGCTTCCACTTTCAAAAAGGGAGAGTTGGCCAGCCGCGCCAGCCGGCGCGCGATCTCGGTCTTGCCCACCCCGGTGGGGCCGATCATGATGATGTTCTTGGGAACCACTTCTTCCGCCAGTTCGGGCGTCAGCCGCTGCCGCCGAATACGGTTGCGCAGGGCAATGGCCACCGCGCGCTTCGCCGCGTGCTGGCCCACTACGTATTTGTCGAGTTCGGCGACGATCTCGCGGGGAGTCAGCTCATCCAGTCCTGCTTGCTCCTCTTCCGCCGCTCCAGGAAGGTACATTGCCATTGCTATCTGCTCCGCCTCGGCTCTGCTGCCCTTGGTCCGGGCCGGGATTCAAAGCATCGGCCGCAATCAAAGCTCTTCGAGCACGAGCTGGTCGTTGGTATAGATGCACATCCGGCCGGCGATCTTCATGGCCTCTTCGGCGATGGTGCGCGCCGGCAGGCTGGTGTGCGCCAGCAGCGCTTCGGCAGCGGCTTGGGCGTAGGGACCACCGCTGCCGATGGCGACAATCCCGGTTTCCGGCTCGATCACGTCGCCGGAGCCGCTGATCATGTAGGTCTGGTTCTGGTCCGCCACCAGCAGCAGCGCTTCCAGATGCCGCAGCATCTTGTCCGTGCGCCAATCCTTGGCCAGTTCCACGGCGGCGCGCTGCAGGTTGCCGTGGAACTGCTCCAGCTTGGTGTTGAAGCGGTCGAACAAGGAAAAAGCGTCGGCGGTGGACCCCGCGAACCCGGCAAGAATCTTATCCTGGTAAAGGCGGCGAATCTTCCGGGCGTTATGCTTAATAACGCCTTCGCCCAGCGTCACCTGGCCGTCCCCGGCCATTACCACCTTGCCATCCCGGCGGACAGACAATATTGTTGTGGAACGCACTAGCTGGCCAGTCTTCATCGGTACTGCACGATTATAACAGCCGGGGAAGCCGCGCCGGCCTTCCGCGAACCGCCGGCAATGCCCGGCTGCGCTTGGCGGTCAGCCATGGGCGGAGAGGCTGCCGGCAAAAACTAAAGTGATTCTTGCTGTCCGCCGATTCTTTTCTTGCATCCCAATTTCTGTCGATGCCGTCAAAAGGCAGGAGACTGGAGTTCTTATGCCCAAAAGGAAGCAGAAGAAGCGGCCATCAGCCGATGACGATCTGGATCTCGAGGCTAAGAGCCCGCGCGGTCCGGATTTCTCCGAGGAACGCGGCCAGCCTTCCCCGGCGGCCAAGCAGGCGGCTCCCCGCGACGAAGACGATGATGACTTCGGCGATTTGTCCGGCATCGCCGACGCGAACGGACCTTACGAACCCGACCCCCAGGAGGTTGACGAGCTGACCGACCGCATCTTTGGCTCGGTCCTGTCGCGCTTCGGTTGGGAAATGCACGACGGCCGCCTCGAACACACCGGGGATCGGGACCGCCAGCGCCGTTGAGATTTGCCGGCCAGGTTCAGCTTCCTGTGCCCACCCCCCCGGGCATAACTGATCGCGCCGGCAGCCCCGGACCGGAGCCTCCCAGCTCCGCGCCGGAAATAGTGATGAGCTTCATGCGCCAGGGGAGGCGAATACCTTGACCTTCCCGCAGCCGCAAAGTCCCGCCTTATTTCCCAGCCCGGAATGCCAAAGACTCCCGCCTCATCTGTGACCTGCATCACTTCCTTTCCTCTCGCGCTAACCTTAAAATGATCTACGACTAAATCAGTCGTATATTGTTATGGACTAAAATGGTCGCATATCATCAGGCGGCGAACTTTTCGGCTTGCGGCTTTTGGCTGGACGGGTAGGACAGAATGCTCAAGCTAACTAAGAAATCCGATTACGGCCTGATCGCTATGAAACATCTGGCCGAGCAGGCAAGCCGTGGGGCATGCAGCGCCAAAGACTTGGCCGAGGCTTATGGCTTGCCTCAACAAGCTCTGGCCAAGATCCTGCAGCGGCTGGCGCGCGCCAAACTGGTGGCGCCGCAACGCGGAACCAACGGTGGTTACACGCTGGGCCGCGACGCGGGCAGCATCACCGCGTTTGAAGTCATCCAGGCAATCGAAGGACCGCTGTTTATGACCTCCTGCGCGGCCGTGCGGGGCGCCTGCGATCAAAGCGGGCGCTGCACCGTTCGGGAACCGCTGCAACAGGTAAGACGCGGCATCGAAGAAGTGCTGAACCATATCACGATTTCCCAAATGGGGCGGGAGCGGACCGCCGAAGCAAAGCTTGACCAAGGACTTACCCGGATCGAAAGTCGTAAAGAAAGTACCGCCGAACCGCGAAGGGCCGAAGATTCGCGCCCGCCGGCGGCCCGGATTGGGGGCAACGAATCCCGGGAGTTACCGGATCGTTATTGGACCAAACATGAGTGAACCGAAAAAGAGTCTTGTGGAACGCCGCGCCGGGCCGAACGGAATCATCTTGCCGATCTACATGGATAACCACGCCACCACACCGGTTGACCCGCGAGTGCTGGCGGAAATGCTGCCTTACTTTACGGAGAAATTCGGCAACGCCGCCAGCCGTAACCACAGCTATGGCTGGGAAGCCGAGCAGGCGGTCGATCAGGCCCGGGCCCGCATCGCGAGCGCGATCCATGCCCGCGCCAACGAGATCATTTTCACCTCGGGCGCCACGGAAAGCGACAATCTGGCGATCAAGGGCGTGGCCGAGATGCACCGCGAAAAGGGCAACCACATCGTCACCTGCGCGATTGAACACAAAGCCGTGCTGGACACCTGCCAGCGCCTGGAGAAACATGGCTGCCGCGTCACCTACCTTCCCGTGCAGAGCGACGGCCTGATTGACCTTGACGATCTCCGGCAGGCCCTGACCCCGGAAACGATTCTGGTGAGCATCATGGCGGCCAACAACGAGGTCGGCGTGCTCGAGCCCATCGCCGAGATCGGCCGGTTGTGCCGCGAACGGGGAGTGCTGTTTCATTCCGATGCCACTCAGGCTGTAGGCAAGGTCCCGCTGGACGTGGAGGAGGAGTGCATCGACCTTCTGTCGATTTCCGCGCACAAGATGTACGGCCCCAAAGGGGTGGGCGCGCTCTACGTGCGCAGCAAGAACCCGCGCGTTCGCCTGACGGCGCAGATGGATGGCGGCGGCCACGAGCGCGGCATGCGCAGCGGCACGCTCAACGTCGCCGGCATTGCCGGCCTGGGCAAGGCTTGCGAGATTGCGCAGGCGGAGCTTCCGGAGGAAAGTTGCCGGCTGGCGGGATTGCGCAACCGCCTGCGGGATAAGATTCTCGGCGCCCTGGATGAGGTCCACATCAACGGCTCGATGGAGCGCCGGCTGCCCGGCAACCTGAACCTGAGTTTTGCTTATGTGGAAGGCGAGTCGCTGTTGATGGGCATCAGCGATGTGGCGGTTTCCAGCGGCTCCGCCTGCACCTCAGCCAGCCTGGAACCGTCTTACGTGCTCAAGGCCATGGGAACCGGCGAAGAATTGGCCCACAGCTCCATTCGCTTCGGCCTGGGCCGTTTTAACACGGAAGCGGAAGTGGACTACGTGGCCGGGCGCGTGATCGAAACCGTGCGCCGTCTGCACGAGCTCTCGCCGCTCTATGAGATGGCCAAAGAAGGCGTGGACCTGAAAACCGTCGCATGGAAGAAATGAACCGGCAACGAAGGCCACGGGCGCACGGCCCGGCCGCCCGGTGCGGGCCTGGCGGTTTTTGCGGCGCCGGCGTTCCCGAGCGGATGCCTGGCCCCGGAGTAGCGCATGTCCTATAGCGACAAAGTGATCGACCATTACAACCACCCCCGCAACGTGGGTTCCCTGGACAAGGGCAGCTCCGATGTGGGCACGGGTCTGGTGGGCGCGCCGGAATGCGGCGATGTCATGAAGCTGCAAATCAAGATCAATCCCGAGACCAACGTCATCGAAGACGCCAAATTCAAGACTTTCGGGTGCGGCTCCGCCATTGCCTCTTCGTCGCTGGCCACGGAGTGGGTGAAAGGCAAGACGCCGGAAGAGGCGCTGCAAATCAGGAACACGGACATCGTGCGCGAATTGGCGCTGCCCCCGGTAAAGATTCATTGTTCGGTGCTGGCGGAAGACGCCATCCGCGCCGCCATTAACGATTGGAAGACTAAACAGAAATGAAGGTTACCGACAAGGCATTGCTCCACATTCGCGCCGCGCTGGAAAAACAAGGCATTTCGCCGGCGGACGGCGGATTGCGGGTGGGCGTTCAAGGTGGCGGCTGCTCTGGGTTGAGCTATGCCATTCAATTCGATACGCACCCGCGCGAGCACGATCGGGTATTTCAGTTCGGCGAGGTGCGGGTCTTCGTCGATCCCAAGTCCTTTGTGTATTTGCGGGACACGACCCTGGATTGGGAAGACACGTTGCTGCGCCAGGGCTTTATCTTCCAAAATCCCAACGCTGCCGGGGCGTGCGCCTGCGGCAGCTCTTTCTCGGTGAAGCCATGACCGCAAAATTCCATGCCGGGCCGGCGATTCCCGTTCTGCCCGCCGGCGCAGCGGAAACCATGCCGTGCTGGTCCTGTGGCGACATGCGGGCGGAGCATTTTTGCCATTCCTGCGGCAAGGTGCAGCCCCCCGCTCCGGCCGACTACTTTTCCTTCTTTGGCCTGCCGCGGCAGCTCGATCTGGATGGGGCCGCGCTCGAACGCGAGATGCTGGCCCTTTCCCGGCGCCTGCATCCCGACCGCTGGGCCCGCGCCAGCGTGCGGGAACAGGAGTGGGCGCTGGAACAAAGCTCGCTGTTGAACGATGCCTATCGCACGCTGCGCGACCCGGTCTTGCGCACCGAGTATCTGCTGCGCCTGGAAGGCATCAAGGCGGCGCAAATGTCGCAGCAAGCCACCGAGGAAGCGCGCATCACCGGCAGCAAAAAGCAGGCGGCGCCGCCGGAGTTGCTGGAGGAGGTATTCGACCTGCATGAGCAACTGGAAGAATTCCGCCGGGCGCCGGCGGGCGCGGAACCTGCCGGCCGGGAGGGACTCGAGGCGGCGCGGCGCAATTTCGAGCACAAGCTGGATGGTATTACCGCCGAGATGAAGAGCTGCTGGCGCGAGTGGGACGCCTACATCGCCCGAACGGCCGCGGGTGAGGCAGCCCCCCAGCCGGAACGTCTTCGCCTGCTTCGCGGCCTGCTCGACATCCTCAACCGCCACCGCTACGCGAGCCATCTGCTGGAGGAGATCGCCGGCGCGCTGAGCGGATAAAATTGCCGCCGGGAAGGCGGACGCCGGCAATGAGAGCACATGGCAAACCATAGAGTAGTCGGCATCGACCTCGGAACCACCAATAGCCTGGTGGCCTGCATGCAAGGCGAAAAGCCGGTGATTATTCCCGGCGAAGACGGTGCCAATTTGTTGCCCTCGCTGGTGGCGGTTGACGGGGAGCGCGGCGCCCGCATCGTCGTCGGCAACGCCGCCCGCCGGTACCTGATCGAAGCGCCGGGTCATGCCGTCTATTCGGTGAAGCGCCTGATGGGCCGGGGCATCGAGGACATTGCCGAAGAGCTGAAACTCTTTCCTTTCCGCGTGGCCGAGGACCTGGCGCCGGGCGAAGTGTTGCGCCTTCGCCTGGGCGATCACACCTTTACCCCGTCCGAGATCTCGGCCTTCATTCTGCGGCAGCTCAAGCGCAACGCGGAGCGTTACTTCAACGCTCCTGTCCGCGAGGCGGTAATCACCGTGCCCGCGTATTTCAACGACGCGCAACGGCAGGCCACCAAGGATGCGGGCCGCATTGCCGGGCTGGAAGTGCTGCGGCTGGTCAACGAGCCTACCGCGGCGTCGCTGGCCTACGGCCTCGACCAACGAAAGCACGGCACGATTGCCGTGTACGATCTGGGCGGCGGCACCTTCGACATCTCCGTGCTCCGGTTGCACGACGGCATCTTTGAAGTCATCGCCACCAACGGCGACACGCACCTGGGCGGGGATGATATCGACAACCTGCTGCTGACGATTGCGCTCGACGATATCCGCGGCAGCCTGGGCATCGATCTGCGGCGCTATGCCGGGGCGGTGCCGGCCCTGCGGCGGCAGCTTATTGACGCCAAGCATGCGCTCTCCGCACAAGATTCCGTTCAGCTTGACTTGGAGCTGCCGGAAGAACGGCGTTATTGCCGGGCGATTACGCGCGCGCAGTTTGAACAATTGATCGCGCCCATCCTGCAGCGCACCGTCGGCCCTTGCCACCAAGCCCTGCGGGACGCCGGTTTGCTGCTCCCGCAGCCGCCACCGCCGGCGGAGGCTGAAGCCGGCGCCGCCGGGCGGGACGGGGACGCCGCTTGGGCGCCGGGACCGATCGACGAGGTGGTGCTGGTGGGCGGCTCCACGCGCATTCCGCGCGTGCGCCGGTTGGTGCGGGAGCTGTTTGGCCGCGAGCCGCATTGCGAACTGAATCCCGATGAGGTGGTGGCGCTGGGCGCCGCCGTACAGGCGAACATTCTATCCGGCGGCTCCCCCGCCACCCAGGACATGTTGCTGCTCGATGTCACGCCCCTTTCGCTGGGCATCGAAAACCTCGGCGGGGTTGTAGCCAGGATTATTCACCGCAATTCCACGATTCCGGCGTCGGCGACCGAATATTTCACCACCGGAGTGGACGGGCAGACGAACGTGGCCATCCACGTAGTGCAGGGCGAGCGCGAACTGGCCAAGGATTGCCGCTCCCTGGCCCGCTTCGACCTGCAAGGCATCCCGCCCCTGCCCGCCGGCATGGCGCGCATCGAGGTTAAGTTCCTGATCGATGCCAACGGCATTCTGCATATTTCCGCGCGCGAGCAGCGTAGCGGCAAGCAGGCGGAAATCCAGGTCCAGCCCAGTTATGGCCTCAGCAGCGAGCAGGTGGAGAGCATGGTGCTGGCATCCTACGAGGCGGCGGAAGAAGATTTTGAGCAACGGCTGCTCATCGAGGCGCGCCTCGAGGCGGAAACTATTCTGCGCGCCCTGCAGAAAGGCAAAGCCGGCGCCGCCTGGGACCGGATTTCGCCGCTGGAACGCGCCCGGATCCAGGAACGCGAGCAAGCTTTGCGTTCCGCCGTCAAGCAGGACGAGTTTCCGGCAATTCGCGGCGCCACGCAGGAACTCAATCAGGCAACCCTGCGGCTGGCCGAAGTGATGATGGACGAAGCGGTGGCGTCCGCCCTCAAGGGCAAGACCATGGCCGCGGCCGCGGCCGAGCAAGCCGGCGAAGCTCCGGTTGCCGGCCATGCCTTCGCCAAGGCGGAGATCGAGAGTTCTTAGCCGCCGGCCGCCGCTTGCCGGCGCCGGCGCGCCCAGAGCGCGGCTAGAACTGCGGCCGCAAGAACTATCAGAAAGATCGCGAAATGCCTGCGCAAAACGTGGTTGAGCAGCTCGATCACCTGCGGCCCAAAAATCACGGTCAGCGCCGCCAGGATGCCGAATCTCACCAGGCGGGCCGAGAACATTACGCCCAGGAAGTGTGCCCAGCGCATCTCGAAGGCGCCGGCTGACAGCACGAAGATCTTGAGCGGAAACGGCGGCGGCAAGACCGCCGGCAGGCCCAGCGTCAGCAGCGGATGGTCTTCGAAATCGTTGCGAATCTTTGCGAATTTGGCCGGCGTCATGCGCCGCGCAATCAGCACCTCGCCGCCCGCATAGCCGACGGCATAGAGCACCAGGCAACCCACCGCCGATCCCGCCGCCGCCAACAACACCAAGAGCCAGGCGCTGCCGGGGCGTTGATAAACGCAAGTAACCACCACGGCGTCCAGGGCGCCGGGCAGCGGCATCCCGGCTCCGTCCAGGCCGGCCATCAGGAATACACCCCACGGCCCGAGCGAACCCAGCAACGCCCAAAGGTGGATTTGGTATTTGCTTAAAGTCCTCACCGGTTGACGTCGTGCTCCGTTTTTCCCGCCAGCAATTCCAGCGCATGCGGCAACAGATCGACGATGGCGCGCAGCGATTCAACGGCCGCCGCCGGGCTGCCCGGCAGATTGACGATCAGGGTATGGCCGCGGATGCCGCATTCTCCCCGGCTCAGCGCGGCATACACGGTATGCTTGGCGCCTTCCGCGCGCATGCGCTCGGGAATGCCGGGCACCAGGAGGTCGCACACGCTGCGCGTGGCCTCGGGAGTCACGTCGCTCGTCGCCAGTCCCGTGCCTCCCGTAGTGGTGACGACTTGCGCTTTTTCGCACCACTCGATCAGGCAGTTCTCGATGGCCGTGCGGTCGTCCGGAACCACCTCGCCGCCCACCACGGTAAAGCCCTTGGCCGTCAAGACCTCACGCACTGCAGGACCGGAGAGGTCCGTGCGTTCGCCAAGGTGTACCGAATCGCTCACCGTAACCACGGCGGCGGTCAGGGGCGCCGCGGCGGCGCCCGCCGGCAAACCGGACATCGGTTCCTCAGTCACTGGTCTCGCCCTCCGCGTCGCGCTTGGCTTCGTCGAGCAGGCGCAAACCTTCCATCAGCAGTCCCTGGGTGGAGCGCGTCGTGGTTTGTTCCGTGCTGACCGCCGCAAAGTCGATCTGAAAGCTGCCCTCCGCTTCCGGCCAGGTCAAAGCCTTGTACACCGCTTCATCGCCCTGCAGCGGGCCGAATACCGCGTGTTGCACCTGGCCCTCGCTGAAGTATAGGTCGCATTGTTCGCCGCCCTGCCTCAGGGTAAGCCCGCAAGTCTTGCGTCCCATTTCCAGCGACTGCAAGAGATCGATGACGTTCATCTGCGCCAGCGATCCACCCATGGTGGTCCCGGCCGGGGTGGTTCGCGCCATCTTCTCCAGCGCAATTTTGCGCAAAATGCGCTTGATCCGGGCCGCCGCTTCGCTCGAGAAAAACGGCTTTTCCAGAAAATCCTCGACCGTCTCCTGGAGCGGCTTCAACACTTCGCTTACATCGTTGCGGCTGGCGGCCAGCACCAATGGAATCCCGGCGGTGGCGGGGCTTTCTTTGAGCTTCTGCAAAAGCTGCCGGCCATCCATGCCCGGCATTTGGAAGTCGCTGACGATCAAGTCCGGCGCGTCGGCGGAAACCTGGCGCAACGCCTCCAGCGCGCCGGAGGCGACACTGACGGCCGCCAGCGGCGCCAGCGTCCGCTGAAGCAACCTCAGCACCATCGGATTGTCGTCCACCAACAGAACCTTAAGGTCAGCGGCCATTCATTCCCAGCTTTCGGCGGTCAGGCATCAGCCATCAACCGGCGGTCACTCCTTACGGCAATAATCGCCGCTCTTGCCGCCGGTCTTGCGCTTGAGCACGATGTCGCGGATGGCCATGCCTTTGTCGAGCGCCTTGCACATATCGTAAACGGTAAGCGCGGCGACGCTGGCGGCAACCAGCGCTTCCATTTCCACTCCCGTAGCCGCGGTAGTGGTTGCCCGGCTGGAGATGCGGACGCCGTCCTTGCAAATCTTCAGTCCCACCTCCACGTGAGCCAGCGCCAAAGGATGGCACATGGGCACCAGTTCCGCCGTGCGTTTGGCCGCCTGAATGCCGGCAATTCGGGCCACCTCGAAGGGATCGCCTTTGGGATTCCGGGAGAGCGAACCGGCCACCTTGGGTGACATCTCGACCCACGCGGCGGCTTCCGCCGTGCGCCGCGTAGCCGCCTTGCGGCTGACATCCACCATCCGCGCCCGTCCCGAAGAATCGTAGTGCGAAAGTTTCTTGGGCACGTCCCCAGTTTACCGTTTTGAGTTTACAGTGGGCAGCCAAACAACAATACTTTGACAGATGCTCAAGACCCGCATCCCGCAACCGAAAGGCCGGCGCGCTTCCGCGTCCTCGGGAGAACTGCAGACAGCCTGTTTGCTGTCACCTGAGTTCTTCGCGCGCCCGCCGCGCGGTGTCGCCCGCGCGCTGCTGGGCAAGCTGCTCATGCGGCGGGAAGGAGACGAGTTGCTGGCAGGGCGCATTGTGGAGACCGAGGCTTATCTCGGCCAGGCCGATCCCGCAGCCCACGCGGCGGCCGGCCGCACCGCCAGGAACTCGGTCCTTTTCGGGCCGCCGGGACATGCCTACATTTATTTCATTTACGGCAATCATTTCTGCCTGAACGTATCGTGCCTGCCGCCGGGAGAGGCGGGTTGCGTCCTGCTTCGCGCCTTGGAGCCAGTCATGGGAACTGGGCTGATGGCGCACAATCGCGGCTTGGGTCCATCGCGCACGGGTACGGCGGCACGCTTGCTGACCAGCGGCCCCGGCAGACTCTGCCAGGCATTCGCCATCACCCGCCTGCGGGATAACAGCAAGGATTTGACCGCGCCAGCCTCGGATTTGACCTTATGGGACGATGGTTTCCGCCCCCGCCATATCGTGAGCACGCCGCGCATCGGAATTACCAAAGCCGCGGAGGCGATGCTGCGCTTCTACATCACGGGAAACAGGTTCGTCTCGGGGAAACGCGATTGAGGGGCCTACTCGCCCGCCATCGCGCGATGGAAATTTGCTGCGGAGGTGCGGAGATACTTGTAAGGGTTAACCGGGGTGTTGTGCAGCCAGACCTCGTAATGCAGATGGGGACCGGTGGAGCGGCCGCTCATGCCTACGTAGCCGATCACGTCGCCGCGCTTCACGCTCTGGCCTTCGACCACGGCAAATCCCGAGAGGTGCCCATACCGTGTGGCGAAGCCATCCCCATGATCCAGGACGATCATTCGCCCGTAGCCGCTCATGAAATCCGCGAAAGTCACCTGGCCGTCGGCAGGAGCGATGATCGGATGACCGTAATTCGTCGAAATGTCCACCCCACGGTGAAATGCGCCCTCGCCGTTGAACGGGTCGATGCGCGCGCCGAACGGTCCGGTTATCGGGCCTTCAACCGGCCATAGGCTGGGGGCTTGGGCGAGGCGGCTCCAGTCGATCATGCTCGCGTGCCGGAGGTCCCACCTGCTGATTCCCAGGATGGCGGCGCCCGTCAAGGCCGTATGTTTCAGGACATGGAACTGATCCAGGGAGGCGGTGAACTGCTGTTCGTTGGTCTCGCCGGACTTCGCCCCCGGCAACAATGCCGGCTTAAGTCCATAGAGCATGGAAACTTCGTTTGCCAGGGAGCCCAAGGAAGCCACCTGGATGTCTTTCTCCTGGGCAACCTGTTCCAGGTGGTGATATCGCGTGTTCAGTTGTTCTTTCTCCGACCGGAGCTGGTTAAAGTGGGCAACCTTGAGCGCCATGCGGGCGTAGGAGCCGGCAATGCCGGTGATGGTCATCATGCCCAGCACCGCACCCGCCAGGAAGACATACAGGTAATGTAATGGAATGTGTATCTTGCGGAGTTCTCCCTCCGAATCGCGGGCCACGAAAAGAATATAAAAACGCTTCCGCAAAAACTCACTTCTCCCGTGGTATTTGGCCTACGCTTGATTCCGCCGCTTTCGGGTCAGGCCCACTGCCCGCTCTTGATTTGCGGGCAAGCTGAAGGTGCAAATTCTACTACCCCTGCTTCAATTCCTCGACTACAGGCCCCTAATGAATACGATGATTAGAGCAGATGAGGAGTCCTCCTGTCAATGCTGCATTACCTTAGTTCTGTCCTGTATTATCATGTAGTTACGACCGGGGCCGGAGGCGCCGGCCGGGCAGGGCTTCAGAAATTGCCCCAGGAATCTACCGCATTATGGAGGGAAAGAATGTCTCTCAGATCATCGTTTCTTGCAGCCGCTATTTGTTTGGCCGCATCGCCAATGATGGCGCAAATGATGCCCAACCCCTATGGCGCTCCGATAAGCTTGGAGGATGCCAGAAGGGCCGGCTTGGCGGCGCTGGACGAAGCCCGCAAGAACCACTGGACCATGGCGGTGGCCGTGGTCGATACCTCAGGCAACCTGGTCTTTTACGAAAAGATGGACAACACCCAACTCGGCAGCGCCGAGGTGGCCATCGATAAGGCGCGCTCCGCCACGCTCTACAAGCGTCCAACCAAAGCCATGCAGGATGCGTTGGCGGCGGGCGGCGTTGGGCTGCGCATCCTGAGCCTGAAAGGCGCTGAACCGGTCGAGGGTGGTATCCCCTTGCTTGCAGATGGCAAAATCATCGGCGCGATCGGGGTTTCCGGAGACGCTGCCGAGCACGATGCCCAATGCGCAAAGGCCGGCGCCGATACCGTGAAGTAGGCGAGAGGTTTCGGACGCTGGGGAGGTTTCAGAGGTTTCGCAACCCTATTCGTCGTCATCGAAACCTAGGAAACCTCCCCAACGTGTTTTCGTCGAAATGGCTCTTGCGGCGAATGCGCGTTGCCGGTAAGCTACTCCGAGTCAATGACCTTACTGCGATTTGCGAAGCTGCTGCGGCTCGCCGTCTGGCGGGCCCTGAACCACGATGCTTTTGGTGTGGCCAAGGGGGTGGCGTTTTCGTTGATCATATCGCTGTTTCCGGCCTTCCTGCTGGTGGCCTCCATCCTGGCCGCCTCGGAAAAAACGGCGAAATATGTCACCGAAATAGCTTATGTCGTAGGCCGCATCATGCCGCCCGGCACCGCCCACACCGCCCAGGCCTACTTTACCAGCGCCCAGGATCGCCCCATCCGCGTTCTCTTCATCATGTCGCTGGTCACCCTCTGGACCGGTTCGGGTGTAATGATCTCGTGGATGGAAGGCTTCCGCAATGCTTACGGACTTCCCAAAATATGGGGCTTGGTGAAGGAGCGCGTGATTGCCTTCGGTTTGGTCATCATGGCGGGCATTCCGTTGACCTTTGCCACCGTGCTGGTGGCTTTCGGCACGCAGATTGAGCTGTGGATGATCTACCACGCGGGACACGACTTTGCCCTTTACATTCTGGTGCTTTGGACGGTGGTGCGCTGGGTGATCGCGTCGCTCACCAGCATCGCGGTGATGCAGGTGGTCTATCACCACGCGGTGCCGCGTACGCAGCCTTGGCAGACCGTGCTGCCGGGCGCGGCCCTTTCCACCGCCCTCTGGTTCCCGGCGACCGTAGGTTTCGGCTGGTACGTCACCCACTTTGCCGCCTATAGCTTGCTGTACGGCTCTCTGGCCACAGCCATCGTGCTGCTGATATGGATGTATATCATTTCGGCCATCGTACTGATCGGCGCGGAGTTCAATGCCCTGCTGTATCCGCGGCTCGTCGCCGCACAATCACCGCCCGCCGCGCAAATGCCGCAGCCTCGGGCGGGCGTAGGGTAATAAAATCGGACTTGGCCGGGGAACTGGTTCGACAGTTTTCCGGAGCCGGAAGCGCATGACTCTCCGCCGCGCCAAAATCGTTTGTACCCTCGGTCCTGCCAGCGCCTCCGAAGCCATGATGCGCCATCTGATGCGCCAGGGCATGGACGTCGCCCGGTTGAATTTTTCCCACGGCACCCACGAGGAACATGCCCGCATGATCGAGCGCCTGCGCCGCGCCGCCCGGCAGGAGGGCCGCACCATTGCCGTGCTGCAGGACCTGCAGGGGCCGAAAATCCGCACCGGACGGCTGCCTTCCCACATCCCCTTGGAACTTCGCCGCGGAACCCGGGTCACCATCACGCCGCGCGATATCGCCGGCTCGCCAACCATGATCGCCACGGCTTACGCCGATCTGGCCCAGGACGTGCGCCCCGGCGATCCCATCCTGCTCGCCGATGGTTTGATCGAGCTGCGGGTCCGCGCCGTCATGGGCGCCGACGTGGAATGCGAGGTCGTCAGCGGCGGGCGGCTGGGCGAGCATCAAGGAATCAATTTGCCGGGCGCGGCCATCGGCGTGCCTTCGCTGACCGGCAAAGACCGCAAGGATCTGGCCTTCGGGCTGAAGCACGGGGTGGACATGGTGGCCCTGTCGTTCGTGCGCACTGCCGAAGACGTCCGGGCGGCCAAAAAACTGATCGGCACGCAGGCTGGGGCGCCGCCTTTGATCGCCAAACTCGAAAAGCCGCAGGCCATCGAACACCTCGAGGAAATCCTCCGGGCCGCCGACGGCGTCATGGTGGCGCGGGGCGATCTGGGCGTGGAAATGCCTCCGGAAACGGTCCCGGTAATCCAGAAGGAGATCATCCGGCAGGCCTCGGCATGGCGCAAGCCGGTGATCACCGCCACCCAGATGCTCGAATCCATGATCGAGAATCCCCGGCCCACCCGGGCGGAGGCCAGCGACGTGGCCAACGCCATCTTTGACGGCACGGACGCCGTCATGTTGTCTGCGGAAACGGCTGCCGGCAAGTTCCCCCGCGAGGCGGTTGATTTCATGGCCCGCATCATCGTCGAGGCGGAAGCGCACATGCCCCCGCGCCAGCGGCAGCGCCGCGACCCGCATCGCTTGTCGATTGCGGAGACCATCTGCGAATCGGTGGCCCATGCCGCCTGCGACCTGGACATGCGCGCGATCGCCGTATTTACCGAGACCGGCACTACCGCCAGATTGATTTCCGAGTATCGTCCTCCGGCGGCCATCTTCGCTTTTACCCGCGATCTCCGGGTGGCCAACTGGCTGAATATTTGTTGGGGCGTATTTCCGGTTCATGCCCCGCGGGCGCGGTCCGCGGAGGATATGCTGGTCATCGCCGAGCGCGAATTGCTTCGCCGGGGCGCGGCCGCGCCCGGCAGTATCATCAGCTTGGTGGCGGGAACCCGGATGGCATCTCCCGGCTTCACCAACCTGATGCGCCTGCATGTGATAGAAGGCGGCCCGCGCCGCACCCTTCGGCAACCGCGTCCGCCGGCCGAAAGCAATGCGCGCAAAGGACGCAAAGGAAAGGCCGGAAGCTGACGGGCGGAGTAGTCAGCGCAGGCAACGCCGGACGGAGAAACCACACATCCTCGCTTCGAAGCGCGCCGCCGGCGCTTCCCCCGAAGCGGTAACGAGAATCATAGCCGGAGGCGAAGGCTGCCCCTTTTGCAGCCTATGCCCCCCGAACGCCTTCGCGCCCTGCCTGCCTACCGAGCCCGGTTCCGCCACTCGCGAATGATCTCCCGCCCGCGATTCGAATCGCTCGGATAAAGATCGTCGGGGACCGGCAGGCCAGCCATGATGAGCTGGTACCGGGAGCACTGAAGCTTGTCATGCGAGCAAAAGGTTTGTTTGACCAGTTCCAGTACCGCCGGCTTAAGGGCCAGCTTATTGTTGAAGAAGGCGCAAGTCTCTCCTCTATCGCACTCCATGGAAACACCCCTACCTTTCCCGATGGGTGAGTATCCTACACCCGGGAGCCGGGTCTGTCTACCGATAGGTCGGCGCCGGCCTTTGCCCCCGGGCCAACGGCTGCCCACCACTGCGCGTGCATCCCGCAACGGAACGCCGCCCGCCCCGCCGGAGTTCAAGGGCGAAATGTTAAAATGCGCTGGTGCTGCGGACCACTGTATTTACGCTTCTTCTGGCGGCAACCCTGAGCGCGCAACAAGCGCAGCCTTCGCCAAGCCCTCACCCCATTCCTCCAGCCGGGACAACCTCGGAGAACCCGGCGGCGCCGCAATTGCGTCTAAATATGGTGAATTCCTGCACGCCGGGCGAAGCGGAAAAGGGCGAGATTGCGGCCGCGCTGGCGCGGATTCCGCGGCGGCCGGAGTTTGCCCCCGATTTCGAAATCGCGCGCGGGCGCACCACCGGCAAGGATGGCGTCTCCGATTGGGTGCGGCTGCGGCGGGATTTCGCCGCAGCCTCCAGTTTCAGCAGCGTACAGTTCCTGATGTCTGTGGCCGGCGGCACGATCGACGAAACTCTGGTGCTGCACCTGAAAGCCGGCAAGATCGGCGAGCCGCTGCAGATTTCTCTCGAAGAACAAGCCACCGCCGGCACGCCCGCGGACGTGCTGCGCGCCGATGCCCCGCCCAGCCGCATTCGTCTGGAACGCTTTGGCAAGCCTTCCTTGATCCTGGCGCGCTGCGCGGGCGTGGATCAGAGCGTTTACGAGCCGCTGTTTCGCCTGGCGGCGGAACGGGCTGCAACTTACAATGCCGCGCTCGGCGTCCGCACTTCCGTTCCGGTAGAACTGGCGCGGCTGAAGCGCAAGTAAGGTTTCAAGGTCTCAAAGTCATGGAAACTCGCGATACCGTCATCCTGGGCTCCGGATGTGCTGGCCTGACGGCCGCCATTTATGCGGCCCGCGCCAATCTGAAGCCGCTGGTGCTCGAAGGCCACGAGCCGGGCGGCCAACTCTCGATTACCACCCTGGTAGAGAACTTTCCGGGATGGCCGGAGGGCATTCAAGGGCCGGGGCTGATTGAGAACATGCGCAAGCAAGCGGAAAAATTCGGCGCCGAGTACCAGGCCGCCGTGGTGAGCCGGGTGGACCTGAGCACGCGGCCCTTTACCCTGCGCGCCGGGAGGGAAGAAATCTGCACGCGCACCCTCATCATCGCCAGCGGCGCCTCGGCGCGCTGGCTGGGCTTGCCCAGTGAACAGGCGCTGATCGGCCATGGCGTCTCCTCCTGCGCCACGTGCGACGGTTTCTTCTTCAGCGGCCAGGAGATTGCCGTGATCGGCGGCGGCGACAGCGCCATGGAAGAGGCGCTGTTCCTGACGCGTTTTGCCCGCAAGGTGACCGTGATTCACCGCCGTGAACACTTTCGCGCTTCGAAGCTGATGCTGGAGCGCGCGCGCAAGCATCCTAAAATCCATTTCCTCACCAATACCGTGGTGGACGAAGTCTATGACGCCGAAAAGCAGGCCGTGACCGGCTTGAAGCTGCGCGACGTCAAAACCGGGCAGACCTCGCTCTATCCCGTCGGCGCCATGTTTCTGGGCATCGGGCACATTCCCAATACCAAGCCCTTCGCCGGCCAGCTCGACATGGATGAGGAAGGCTATCTCCGCACGCACAATTACGTGCTCACAGGCATCCCCGGCGTATTTGCTTGTGGCGACGTCCAGGACCGCCGCTACCGCCAGGCCATCACCGCGGCCGGCAGCGGGTGCATGGCGGCCATCGAAGCGGAAAAGTTCCTGGAAGAACACGGGCGCTGACCGGCCGCATGCCTGCCTCGCGCGCCGCTTGGCCGGGCGTCCGGCGAACCTGTGGATTCTCTTCAGCAACTGGTTTCGAGATTGGTTGGCGGCAGCCCGAGCTCTTCGCCGGAGAGCCCCTTACTGCGGGGAGGCGCTATACGGCGGCCGCGGCACGTAGGCGGGGGGACGTTCTCCCGCTCCCGGGCCGCCGGGCGGCGGGCCCACGTTGAGGTCCGTCATCCCGCGCAAGATGTTGCGCTCCTGATCATTGAAACTGCTGTGGAAGGCCGGGGAGTCGAAGATGCGCTGGCGCTCCTGCGGCGTCATCTCGCGCAAGTTGCGATAGGCGCGGCTCACGGCCTGCCGCCGGTCATCGGGCAGGCTGCGGTACTGCCCGAAGAAACCGCGCGCCCGGTCTCTCTGCTCCGGCGTCAGCCGGCTCCAAGCTTCCATTCTCTGCAACACGCGCTGGCGCTGTTCGGGAGGAAGACTATTGAAGTGTTCCAGGCGCTGGCGCAACGCTTGCTGCCGCTCGGGGGAGAGCCGCTGAAAAGCCGGGTCTCGCTCCAGCGCGCGCTGCTGCTCGGCCGGGGGCAGGTCCTGATGCTTGCGGAGCCATGCTCCGCCTCCTCCCTGACGATGCCAGCCGCCCCGCTCCCCCAGACCCGGCGGACCCGCCGCTTGATCACGGCCTTCGCCGGGTCTGGGCGGCTGCGCGTGGGCAGCGGCCCCCGCCAGCAGCAGGCTAACCAATACCACGGCGATGCACTTCGGCGCGCTCAAGCCAGGTGCTCCTTACGGGTTCACGCTCGGTTGCGGCTCATTGGGGGAGAGATCGTCCAACATATCAAAATCGACAAAAATCTCGTGGTTCTTTTCCAACTCCTGAAGGTCCCCCACCGCGGTGCCGGGTTGCACTTCCACGGCGGCGACGGTTTCCGGCGGCCGCACGGGATTTTGACCGGGGCCGATCAGCAGGCCGGCCACAATCAGCAAGGCCATCAAGGCGCCGGCGAGCACCGGCTTTCTTAGCCAAGCCAGCCAACTCTGCGGGCGGGCCGCCTCCGTGCGCAAACGCGCTCCCAGGCGGGAATCAAAGTACGGCGAAGGCTCCGGCGCCGGCCATTCATCGAGCAAAGCCATGGTCTGCCGCAGCGCTTCCAGTTGCCCGGCGCAGGCCGGGCACGCGCGCAGATGCTCTTCCACCCCTCGCTCCGGCGGCCGGCCCGCCGCCATGTCCATCAGTTGTCCTTCCATCTCTCTGCACTTCATAGCAAGCCTCATAAATACTGCTTCAAGCGCTGGCGCAGGGTTTCGTAAGCGCGAAACAACAGCGACTTCGTGGCTGCTTCGCTCAACTTCAAAACTTCGCCGATCTGCCGGTAGTCCATGCCTTGGTACTTGTGCATGAGCACCGCCAGGCGCTGGCGCTCGGGCAGGCCGTCCACGCATTGCCGGATGCCGGCCAGGCGTTCGCGGCGGAGCAAATCCTGTTCCACGCTCAAGCTGCCGTCCGCCACATCGAGCGTCATGCCCGTCTCCCCATCCGGTTCATCCAGGCTTACCGTCACCTCCGGACGCTGGTGGCGCGTATCGCGCGCATGGTTGACGGCCAGATTCGTGGCAATCCGGTACAGCCAGGTGGAGAATTTCGCCTCGGCCTTGTAACTTTCCCGGGAGCGATAGACGCGCAAAAAAACCTCCTGCGCCAGCTCTTCCGCCGTCGCCGTATTGTGCGTCATGCGATACATAAAGCTGACCATGGGCCGGCGGTACTTCTCCACCAGGTAGGCGAAGGCGCTATCGTCGCCGGCCTTGACCCGCAACATTACTTCCGCGTCAGCCACCGGCTCGCTACCGTACGGCGGTGCGCCCGCGGCGGGCGCCGAGGCCGCCGCGGCCGTGCCTGCAAGCAAGCTCCGGTCAAGGGCCAGACTACTCACATCCGATGTAACCCCAGCATGGGCCGAAAGTTGCGCGGTTTCGCCGACCCTGTCAAACCCTTTCAACGTCATGTACTCCAGCTCTGCCGCTCCGCAGCTATTATCTCTGATCCGGCCCGGTTCTGGAACTGCGAAGAAAGCGGTCAGCATCCTGCCTTTCCGGCTGATTGCTGATCGCTGTTCGCTGAAAGCTTCAAGGCTGAAAGCCGAACGCTGAATGCCAGAAGCCCGACAGCCATAAACTGGCCGATTTTCCACGCTCTCTGATAGAATGCGGACATTCCGCGAGTGGGCGCTTAACTCAGCGGTAGAGTGCCATCTTCACACGGTGGAAGTCACTGGTTCGAATCCAGTAGCGCCCACCATAACTGTCCATAAGTGCAATGATTTCAGCGTATTGCTAGAATAATTCCATGACCTGCAAAGTAATCTTCAGCTTCGCGGCAACAGCCCTTTTCGCGCTTTCGAGTGCATCTTCATCTTCGGCGCCGGCGCAGGCGGTAACCGGCCTCTGGAGCGCCACCATCACGCTGAATGGGGTAGAGATTCCTTTTCGCATGGAGCTCTCGGGAACCGGGCGCGACGTTAAAGGCTGGTTCTTCGACGGCGAGCGGAAGGTGAATCCCTCCAGCAGCGGAGAGTTCAGCAATGGCCGTTTGACGCTCAGCTTTGCCGACTACGCCAGCCGGTTGGAGGCCACCCTAAAGGCAGGTTCCCTGGACGGGCAGTTTATGCAGGGAGGCGGCAGCGTGCCGTTTCACGCCGTTCCATACCAGCCGGAACGCGCGGAGAAAGTGATCGCCCCGCCGATCGCCGGGGTGTGGGAAATCGAAGTGAAACGTCCCCAGGGCGACTCCGCTTGGCGCTTCATTGTGCATCAAAGAGGCGCCAAGGTCTCGGCCACCATCTTACGGCTCGACGGAGATACCGGCACGCTTTCCGGCAGCTACCAAAAAGGAAAGTTCGTTCTCAGCCATTTCGCCGGAGAACGTCCTTACTTGCTGTACGTGACGCAGGCGCCGGATGGCTCGTTGCGGCTCGAGCTCTTTGACGGACGCCGCCGGGAATTCTCCGCTTATCGTCCCGCGGCTGCCCGCGCCAAAGGTTATCCCGAACCTGGAGATCCTTCCCGGCAAGTCAGGATCAAAAATCCGGACGAGCCCTTCCGGTTCAGTTTCCCCGACCTGACGGGGAAGCAGGTTGCGAATACCGGCGCCCGATTCCAGGGAAAGGTGCTGATTGTTGCGCTCATGGGCAGTTGGTGTCCGAATTGCCACGATGAAGCGCCTTTTCTGGCGGAATTGTACCGCCAATATCACGCGCAAGGACTCGAGATTGTGGCCCTCGATTTTGAGTCTGCCGAGCAGTTGCAGGACCCTTCGCGCCTGCGGGCTTTTATCAGCCGCTATCACCTTCCCTACACCGTGCTGCTGGCGGGGCAGGTGGATGAGGCCGATGCCAAACTGCCGCAAGTCGTGAACCTGAACTCCTGGCCGACTACCTTCTTCCTGGGACGCGATGGCAAGGTGCGAGCCACGCATACAGGATTCGCCGGCGCCGCCAGCGCGGAGTTCCATGCGGCCGAGAAAAAGCAGATTACGGCCCTGGTGGAAAGGTTGTTGGCGGAAAAGTGAATGCCGGTTCCGGGAAGCGGTTTGACATCCGGCATCGCCTATGGCGCAAAATAAGGACGACAGCCGGAAACGAACAAGGAGCTTCTTAGGATGCGGTGGTCCGCTATCCTGGGGCCGCCCCTCACGATTGTCGATCTGGGGGCGAAAAAGATTTATAAGTACAAGGACATGAAGATCACTTTCCGGAAAAATCAAGTATCCGATGTGCAGTGAAGGGAAAGGGCATGAACATTATTACCGCCAATGTGGGGCACGGCGCGCTGGCTATCGTCAGGCACGGGGGAGAAGCGGTCCTGGTCGATGCCCGGATTCCGCCTGCCGATGCCACGGCTGCCGCTTATGTGAAGGACCTGCTGACGGCTGTCTTGAAGAACCACTATGTCAAGGGCGTGATCTTTACCGGTTTTCAGGATGCTGCCGGCGATGCGGCCGGCGCCGCTATGATCCTGCGCACCTACCGCCCCGACTGGGTGATGTATCCGAAGTATTACCAGGACAACGCGGAATCCCGGCAGGTGTTTGCTCTCATTAAGGAAGAAGAAAGAGCGCGGCGCGCCTCCGCCCATCCTCTGGGAAAAGCCGCCATGCGCCTCGACCAGGTCGCCCGCCGCACTTTTGGCGGCCTTTCGGACCACTTCGAGTTTGAACTCTTTTCTCCGCACATCAAAGACAAGGAGGGCGCCGGCGGCTGTGATATCGTCCTTAAGCTGACCGGCCGCGGGCTGGGCGGATTTTCCTATCTGATCACCGGCAACACCGAAAGCGAACGCTGGGAAGTTATCAGCGGCCTGTTTGGCAGCGCGCTGAAGGCGGATGTCCTGGCCGCCCCCAATCACGGCTCCCGGAACGGGGCCCATCCCGGCGCGTTGGCCCAGATCGCTCCTCATACCGTGCTGATCAGCGCCGGCGTGGATAATCCGTACGGTCATCCGGACCCGGAGGCGCTGGCAGCATACCGGCGGTTGGCGAGATACGTGATTTCCACCAGCATGGCGGGGGGCGTATCGCTGCTGACCCAGCCGGGGGAAGGCGAGCTGACCACGACCCTGATTCCCTCCGCCATCCCGTCGCCAAGCTAGACTGTGCTGTTACAATTCCTGCAACGATGACTTCAAGGTTGAAGCTTCCCGCCTTAGCGCTGCTGTTGCTGGCGGTGAGCGCGCTCGCGCCGGCCGAGCCGGTGGCCAAGCTGCGCCCCACCGATTACGTCAACGATTTCGCCCACGTAATCGACGCAAATGCGGCCACCCGGATGGACGGCATCTGCAAAGAAATCGACGAGCAAGCCCACGCGCAAATTGCGGTGGTCACTGTCAACTCCCTCGATAACAATGACATTGATAGTTATGCAGTTGAACTCTTCCATCAGTGGGGAATTGGCAATAAGGCCACCAATCGCGGGGTCCTGATCCTCTACGCCATCCAGGACCGGCGCTACCGCATCGAGGTGGGCTATGGACTGGAACCGATTCTGCCGGATGGCAAGGTAGGAAGCTTTCAGCGTGAAGCGGCGCCGCAAATGCGCGCCGGCGATTACAGCGGCGCCCTGTTGCTCGTCACCAGCCGCGTGGCAGAAACCATCGCGCAGGATGCGGGCATCCAGCTCAGCGGCGCGCTGCCTGCTCCGGCGCCGCGGGAAGAGCCGCTCGACCTGGGTTTCCCCGTAGCCCGGCTCATTGGCCTTGGCATCCTGATCCTGATCGTTCTGGTCACTCCTCTGCGCGGGCTGTTGTTCTGGATACTCCTCTCCCAAGTTGGGGGCATCGGATTCGGGCGCGGGGGCGGCTTTGGCGGCGGCGGAGGTTTCGGCGGAGGCGGAGGTTTCGGCGGTTTTGGCGGAGGCAGTTCGGGTGGCGGCGGGGCCAGCGGTGGCTGGTAGTCGGCGAGGAAGGCGATGATCGAGATACCGGAAAAAAAGATCGATGAATTCGTGAAGCGCGCGCGCGCTGCGGCGGCGGCAAACCTGGAAAGCGTGATCTTGTTCGGGTCGGCGGTGGCCGGGGATTTTCATCCCGCGTATTCCAACCTGAACCTCTTCTGCGTCCTGCGCGATAGCAGTTTCCCGGCGCTGCAGGCGGTGGCGCCGGCCGTGAAGTGGTGGGCCGGGCAGAAGCAGCCTCCGCCGCTGTTGATGACCCGCGCCGAGCTCGAACGCACCCACGACGTGTTTACCATCGAGCTGCTGGATATGCAGCAGCATCACCGGGTGCTCTTCGGGGAAGACGTGCTGCAAGGCCTGCAAATCTCTCTGCGGAAGCACCGCGACCAAGTGGAATACGAGTTGCGCGAGAAACTGGTTCTGCTGCGCCAGCAACTGGCCCTGGCCGGGGACAGCCGGCGCCGCTTGGGGAGCCTGCTGCTGCAGTCCGCGCCCTCGTTCGTCACGCTCTTCCGCCATGCCTTGATCGCGCTGGGAGAGCCGGCGCCGGTGGCCAAGCGCGAAGCCGTGCAGGCGCTGGCAAAACATGTGGGCTTCGACGCGGCCGCCGTCACCCAGGTTTTGGACGTGCGGGAACGCCGGGCCAAGCTCAAGAAAATGGATGTCCAGGGCCTCTGTGCGCGCTATCTGGAGGCGGTGGAGCACGTGGCGGCCGCCGTGGATAAAGCCTTGGAGGCGGAATAGAGGAGACTTATGAAAAAAAGCTGGATCGCGATTATCGTGGTTGCCGCATTGGCGCTGCTCGCCTTGAGTGTATTCGGACAGTACGTGGGCGTGCGCAATACGCTGGTGGCCAAGAACGAGGGCGTGAAGGCGGCCTGGTCGCAGGTGGACATCGTGCTGCAGCGCCGCGCCGACCTGATCCCCAACCTGGTCGAGACGGTGAAGGGTTATGCCCAGCAGGAGGTGACGGTCTTCGGCGACATCGCCCGGGCCCGCTCCGCGCTGCTTTCGGCGGGCAACCCGCAGGATAAGATTGCCGCCAACCGGCAGCTCGACGGCGCCATTGGCCGTCTCTTGCTGGTGGTGGAAAATTATCCGCAGCTCAAGTCCAACGAAAATTTCCTGCGCCTGCAGGATGAGTTGGCCGGCACCGAGAACCGCATCGCCGTCGAGCGCAAGCGCTATAACGACGCCCTGCAGGACTACAACACTTACGTGCAAATGTTTCCCAACAACGTCTTTGCCGGTTGGGCGGGGTTCCATCCCAACAGCGCTTACTTTGCCGCACCCGAAGAAGCGCGTCAGGTCCCGAAAGTGAACTTTACGACTTCGGGCACGCCGGCGCCGGCAAGTCATCCCTAGCGCCGTGCTGAACTGGCTGGTAGTGGGCATCGCATCGACCTGCTGAATTTCATCTTTGGCCGGCCGCAGGCCGTCGCCGCGCAGCTTGGCAACAGCGTGCATCAGGCGCAGGTGGAAGACAATGTCACCCTGCTGATCGAATATCCGGGGGGCGTGCGCGCTATTGTGGACGCGCGCCGCCATTCCCGCGTCACCCGTCACCCGTGGGGGAACCGTTTCGCGTTTTTCGTTTTTCGTTTCACGTTGGAAGGCAGCACCGAGCACCGGGGAACGTCACCCGTGGGGGAACCGTTTCGCGTTTTTCGTTTTTCGTTTCACGTTGAAAAGCAGCACCGAGCACCGGGGAACGTCATCCGTCACCCGTGGGGAAACCGTTTCGCGTTTTTCGTTTTTCGTTTCACGTTGGAAGGCAGCACCGGGGAACGTCACCCGTGGGGGAACCGTTTCGCGTTTTTCGTTTTTCGTTTCACGTTGGAAGGCAGCACCGAGCCGGAAGAAAGTCCCCCGCACCCACCGGCTCCTAGCTACTAACTACCAGCTACTAACTACTGCTTTCGGCCCCTAGCTACTAGCTACCAGCTACTAACTACTGCTTTCGGCCCCTAGCTACTAACTACCAGCTACTAACTACTGCTTTTGGCCCCTAGCTGCTAACTACCAGCTACTAACTACTGCTTTTGGCCCCTAGCTACTAACTACCAGCTACTAACTACTGCTTTTGGCCCCTAGCGGCTAGCTACTGCCGTTGATCGCCTTGCGCTTTTGCCTGATCACCTTGCCCTGAAACCATGATCACCTTGCGATTTTTCATGATCATCTTGCCCGTTCTCATGATCACCTTGCCCCCTGAAGATGAGCATCTTGCCCACCCGGAGAAGCCCTGGCGGGCCGCATCTTCAACATTCTTAAGCAGGTCTTTGGTCGTTGGTCCCGCTTTGCGGGATCGTCGGCCAGAAAGGACCGCAGTTGGCGGTTGGCTCGCGGCATTGCGCCTCCTTTTGGGCACCGGCCTCCAGTTGCTGGCTCCCGGCCCCTAGCTGGCGGTCCCTAGCTGCCAGCTACTGCTATGTAACGTTATATATAACGATACATAACGATTAAATACTAAAGACAGATCCAACGCTTGTCAAGAGGTTTTTCAGAAAAATTGCTGTCCTGGCCCGGCGGCGCCCACGGCGCGCCGGGGCCGGCGGCGGAACGCGCCGGGGGGTACGGCGTTGTGAATGCCGGCGGCGAAGTGGGGATTGGCGGCTCTGCTCCGCCGGGTCGTGATTTCTAGTGGGAACGTCCCGCCCCCCCGAGGGCACGCCGCCCTCAGAAAGGCGGCCGTGCCAAGAAACCTGCCCAGGATCGGCAGCAGACGCTCAGCTTTGACAAGCCGTGATGCGGGAAAGGAAGAAACGGCCCCGGATTTCTTCCCCGGATTTCTATTACACGCCCAAGAACCCGCTGCGGGGAAAAAAGGAGAGTTCACGACAGGCTAGGTCCCTTCCGGAACGCAAGGCATGAAGCCTGCTTTCACCTCTTGAGAACTCAACATATTGATGACACAGCGCCAAGGCAAATGCAAGCCCCAAACCACGGCCAACATCGCCAAATATGACATCCTGGAGCAGACCGGCATGGCCGCCCTCGCCCAAGCCAACTCGATGGATCAGGCCGTGCTGGCGTTGCTGCGCTAGGCAGCACCGGCCTCGCCTGCCAGGTCGTCTTTTATCTTCTAACTCCTAACTCCTCGGTTCTGGATTCTGTTCGGAATTGTCCCGCCCCCCCGAGGGTACGCCGCCCTCAGAAAGGCGGCCGTGCCAAGAAACCCGCCCAGGATCGACAGCAGACGCTCAGCTTTGACAAGCCGTGATGCGGGAAAGGAAGAAACGGCCCGTCTGCCCGCGGATGGGATGCAATTCAATTGTCGAAAGACCATCTGACCGCGGAAATGGTAGCGCGGGCGGCCTTGAGCCTGCCCTGAGCGGAGTCGAAGGGCCGGCGGGCCCTCCCTGCAAGAGCCACGCACATGCACGCTGTTTGATATCTGATCGCTGATTGCCGCTCTTTGTTCCGGCTGATCGCTGATGGCTGACGGCTGAAAGCGGGGGTACTCCAATGGGGCCGCGATCAGCTGATCGCGGAAATGCCGCTCTGGAGAGCCGCGCTACCCGGCGAGCTTCAGCTTCAATGGGGCCGCGATCAATTGATCGCGGAAATCTACGTAGCTTGGTCAAGCAACAAAACACGTAAAGGCAAAGCTTCAATGGGGCCGCGATCAATTGATCGCGGAAATAGTAGGTGCATTTGCCGGTACACCCCACGCCGATCCGTGCTTCAATGGGGCCGCGATCAATTGATCGCGGAAATGCCTTCAGACGTTCGATACTGGCTCTCATAAAGGTAGCTTCAATGGGGCCGCGATCAATTGATCGCGGAAATTGGGATTCAGCGACCTGGAAAGCTCGGCGCTGAGCGGGCTTCAATGGGGCCGCGATCAATTGATCGCGGAAATGATCTATGGACGTCCACAGCGGCCTCGCATGAAAAGCTTCAATGGGGCCGCGATCAATTGATCGCGGAAATGCTTGATCGTTGAC
>Ga0326728_10000314_pt1 | contig 196274 bp, 134 predicted proteins | sample MB3enrmetagenome_FD_207602 | JGI IMG/M metagenome (GOLD analysis project Ga0326728, IMG submission 207602) | Lab enriched peat soil microbial communities from McLean, Ithaca, NY, United States - MB31MN | ecosystem: Environmental > Terrestrial > Soil > Wetlands > Peat | place: USA: New York... | reverse complement strand
AAACCCAACGTTCGACGGCTTACGAACGCACGCAAAGGGCGCAAATAGAAAGGTTTGCGCAGGCGAACCATCACCGACTGTTCGCTTCGAGATAGGGGAAGGTCAGCCTGAGGTGGTGAGGCGGGAGGTGAGTAATCAATGGTCTGTGAGTAGAAAAGGGACGAGCTGGGCGCAGGAGCGAGACCGCCGGGCGCGGTGACGTAAGTCGGAGTTCGTGGTGGCGCGCCTGCTCGGACCTTATGCGAGCAATGGGGGGCGGGCGCGGCAAGCTGGCTCCTGCGGGGGCTGGGGGGGTAGTAAACCTAGCAGAGCGTTGGCGGCAGACCAGCAATGTGTCACGCGGGGATACATGAAGAATGCCCCAGCACAATCCCGCGGGCTTCCATTTGCGCATGGGCTGGATCTGCCGCTTCTACCCCGGCCTCGGGTACGGGGTTTGGGGGAATGCCAAACGCAGCAACCCAAAGTACACCACATATAGTGGAAGGCTCTGGAGCCGAGATACCAGGAATGGGGCTTTTCCTGGCGTTCCAGGCGTTCCGGGCTTCAGTTCGCAACGGTTGTGCCAGTCGGTGGGTTTTCGGCCAGCGGTTGCGCAGGGGGCCGAGGAAAAGAAGCGTGTCCTGCCAACCAGCCAAAACCGCTCCAGGGGTACTCCACTCGCAGGGCGCGCGGCATGTGTCCCAGCCGGTCAGCAGTTCTTTCGCAGGCCCGCCAGGCGATTCGACAGCGCCCGAGCGACCGTATAGGGCCCCATGATCAGCACGGGTCCCACCACGAGCGCCGCTCCCGGATACGAGGCCCCCAGGATGACCCACTGGAACACGGAATCCAGGAGGATACCCATCAACAGGAGGTTTGCGACCGCCTGGAAGGAGGATTTCACCAATTCGCTCCGGAGGTGGCGATGAAACAGCATTCCCCACAGGTACGGCGGCCTTCCGGCCCGCGCGTCGCCCAGCCCGTTGCGAATGCCCAAAATGGTCGCGATCAAGGGTTGCAGGATGAAGCGGAATCGCCCGGGGCCGGCCAACCGTTTGGGAATGTCCTCAATGAAGTCGCGCGAGAACAAGTAGAACCCCCCTCGGTCGTACGCGTCACGCAGCGAGGCGGGCGCCGAGATTGCGAGCACAAGCAGCGTGACGCCAGCCAGAATGATGGTGGCGTACCGGGTTCTCATGAAGCGTTAGCGTTGGCAGCTTTGAGCCACGCCTGCGCGCTGCCTGCTCGTCCGCCGCCTGTCTATCATTGTGGGTTTGTCACTGTCCGCAAAACCGGCATCCCAGCGGCAATATTCAGGTCCATGAACAGGGCGACCTGGTGCTCGACCTGGAGGAACTGCGCGGCGCGCGCCGGCGACACTGCTTTGGCAATCTTCTTCCGGTACTTCTTCCACAGATCGAGACGGGCCTGCACGTTCTTGAGCCATTCTTTCGACATTTTGTCGGCTGCCTCATTATCGAGCGTGCCACTGGCCCACCGTTCAACGAACTGGCGAAGCAACGCGACCTTCTTATCGGCCACCACGCCCAGCTCCTGCTCGTACTGGCGGTAAACCGGCCAGAACTTCTCGGCCTCCGAACCGGTGAGTCGCAAAGCCTGGTTGAGCACGCGCACTTTGTAGCCGTTAACGTCCGAGCGCAGCATCTCGAGAGCCGCGCGGAGGTCGCCTGGGTCTGAAGAATCAGGCCCGGTTTGGGTGAACGCGCTCAAGCAGCTCAAGGGGAGAACCGCGGCGGACAGGAGATAACGAAGGATGGTTTGCATTTGCATAGGATGTAATTTGTTATTCGGAATGGTTACTTGTTGAGGTTCGAGTCTTTCCAATACTTGGTGCCTTGCACAGTGGCCTGGAGTGATACTCCGCTCTCGGTGAATTGATAGATCTCCATGCCGCCCGGGGTCGCAATGGCGGTTGAAGCTTTGTCATCCTTGGCGCTGGCTCGGGTATCGGTGGTCACCCCCGTAGCCACGGTCCCATCTTTGAAATCAACGTTGGCCTTGGCGCCGCCTTCGGCGGAGACGCCGGTGTCTTTGTACTTGGCAGAAACATCGCCTTTCCCGCCGAACTGCCAGCCCTGCTCGATAAACTGGTGCATCACTTTGGCGTCGTTGAAAATGAACATGACTCGGAGGTCCTTCACCCCCAGCCCGATGCCGGTGCCAAGGGAAGCCACGCACATGAACGTGTCCTTGCCCGTCTTGTTATCCTTGATCACGCCATAGCCCCGGCCGGAGGCCAAAATGAATAGGTTCATGTCGGTCTGCTTGAACGTGCCATAGCCGGCGGCCTTTTTAATGCGGTCCTTCAATTCCGGCTTGGATTTGTATAGGTCGGCCAGCATGTCGTCGCGCTGCTTCAGGATGACCTGGCGCTTTTCCTCGGGGCTGTCCCCTTTGGGGCTGAACAGGCCGGCTTGGCTTGACAAGGAGCCCAGGGCCAGTGCCAGGCTCAGCCAGATAGTTCTTGTGCTCTTCATAGGTGTTTTGCGTTTTGGATTTTGTGTTTGGTGAATGCGTTCCTGCCGGGGTGGCACCATCAATCCGGTGATACCTCCCAACTGGAATCCGGGTCGTAAGCTTTCATGGCGGGGGCCAATTTGCCGGTTTTGGGTCCCAGGTCGTTCTGGTACACGCGGCCTTGCTGGTTGACGATGAAGGTCATGATGCCGGAGTCGCCGTATTCCGCGGGCCAAGCTACCAAGGCGAAGCCGCCGATCATGTGCCCGTTGATGATGTAATCATACTTCCCACCGGGCGCGTTCTTGCCCTGCCGCGTGAGGATCTTGAAGAGATAGCCATGGAACGGCATGCGCGTGGTGGCTTGACCCTTTGCCTCCATGCCGTAACCCTCGCTCTGGGCGTCGGCCACCATCGGCCCGAGCGGGCTGATCTCGCCATCAAGGTCCGGCGGCCAGTAGAGGCCATCCTTGGTCCCCGGCGTGCTGGCGATCCGCTGCGCGTATTCCAGCACCTCGTCGCCGTTGCGGTCGCGGCTGGCGTATTCGCGCTGGGCCTGCACATAAGCGCGCATGACCTCGAGTGTGTCCAGTTCGTTCTTGCCGATGCGGCGGCTCAGGATTTCCTCTTTGCCAGCCTCGCTGTCGAAGAACCAGCGCCCATCCTTCTTCACAATGGGCACCGGGAAGGGCCAGAAGTTGGTGCCCACTTCGAGCACGCAGTTGGTCTCGGACTCATGGACCAGGCGGTTGGTGGTGTTGAGCATGGCAGTGAAGGTGTTGAACTCATTGGTCGCCTGGACGCGATCGGGGTTCTGGAACTCGGCAGCGGCCGGGCCGAAGATGGTCCGCAGGTCCTTGCCGCTTTTGGCACTGGTGGCTTGCACGAGCGCCGAGACGGCCTCCTCGGGCGTGGCGAATGTCTTGCCCGTATCGGCAGCGCCGGCTGCGATGGGACCGCTCATGGCGAATGCCAGGAGCAGGGCGCGAAGGTTGGTGAGACAGGAATACGCCTTGGGGGCGTCCGAACTGATGGGTATGTGTAAGGTGTTCATATCAAGCATGGGATAATGGTTGCATTGCAGGGTGGATTCATCGGCGACCGCCTCCCCGTCCTCCACCGCCGCGGCTGCCGCCACTGAAACCGCCACGACTACCGCCGCTGTAGCTGCGACTGGAGGTCCCGCGGCTGCTGTAATTGCGCGCACTGGACCCGCTGCTCGTGCCGCTGAAGGCGCTGCGCGAGGAGGACGAGGGACGGCTGGCGGACGAACCGGACCGGTTCTGGAACGTGCTGGTCGGGGCGGCGGAACGGTAGCCTCCCTGCGATCCGCCGGAGAAATTGCCGCCGCCCGCGCCGGTCGAAGGACGGGCTCCTACCTGGCCGGTAGAAGGCCGAGCACCGACATTACCGGTTGACGGACGGGCGCCAACGTTGCCGGTAGAAGGCCGCGCGCCAACGTTCCCGGTGGATGGCCGTGCCCCAAAGTTCCCGCCCCCAGCCTGGCCTGCGCCGGAACCCCAGCCCCGAGCCTCGCGCGTGCTGGCCGAGGCCCCCCCGCCGTTCGCGCGCATGCGGTTCTGGTCCGGCTGCCACTTCTGCGCGGGCTGCTGGGTGGGCCTGTTTCCCTGCCCGACGCCTTGCCCGGGTCGGTTGGCGTCCGCAGGCAATTGGCTGGGCCGGTTACCCTGGCCTGGCTGCCCAGGCCTGTTTCCGCCTTGGCCGGGTAGCTGGCCGGGCCTGTTACCTCCTTGCCCCGGTGGCTGGCTCGGGCGGTTGCCGGCGCCTGACCCGCCCCCAGGGTTGTTTATATTGCCGCTCCGGTTGATGTTGTTGACGTTATTGAAATTGTTGAAGTTGTTGACGTTCACGTTCCCGCCTCCGCACCAGACTCCGCCACGATACCAGTCGCAGTTATTGGCGAGAATGGCCCCCCAGGCCATCCCCACGCCGAACGAGACCAGCGGAGCCACATAAGGGTAATACGGATACGGATATACCGGTGGCGGGTAATACACCGCCGGCGGATAGCTCGGCACATAGATGACCTGCGGGTTGGCGGGCGCGATCTCGATGACCTGGCTGGGCGCCGATACGACTTGGGTCACGTTGGTTTGCACCACGACGATGTTGGTGACGTTGACGACCTGCTGCGGTGTGGTCTTGAGCGTGCCGGCCTTGTACGCCTTGGCCCGCAGAGATTGGATGGCATCCATGAGCTCCTTCGGTTGGTCAACAAAAGCTTGCCCGAGGGCAACCGTCCAGGTCAGGTTGGAGTCCATCATCGCGATCAACTGCGGGAACTTGGCCACCGACTTCACGTTGTCGTCCCAGGGTTGATCATCCACCTTCGGGAAGTTATTCGTATCCCGCACGAACCGTGCCGCCTGCACGATCTCCACCGGATACGCAGAGGCGGGCAGAATGATCGAGACCAGGGGGTCCGGGTGCAGCGCGATGGGCTCGGCGAGCTTCTCCAGCTCGGCGGCGCTGAGCCGCGGGGGCGCGGATGGGGGAGGCGCGGGATTAGAGTTCGGGGCGGCGGGCGGTGTTTGCTGCGCCATCAGGCACCAACCCGTTAGTATGGCGAGCGCCAGGCCAAGCCGGCGCCGGTGGTTCATAATCTTCATTTTTTGCATACGCTGATTATTCGATTTGAGATGATGCGGCTTTCTGACCGGCATGAAGGCCGAAGTGCGCCGGACTGATATGCGCGAGGATGGTTTCGTCATCATGCCTGGGCGAGGCGGGCGGGGTCCTCTGAGCGCGCACTCCTACCAGAGACCCGGGAGCAGGCGGTAGCGCACGCGAGCGCCATAGGCCGGCCAACCTGCAGCCCGAGACAGCATCCGTTCTTCGGCATGGATGCGGTAGAGCAGAGAAGCCCATCCCGCCAGGACCAGCAGCACGGTGCCGGAATTCCATTCCTGGAGGTTGTAGCCGATGTCTGCCACCACATAGGCCAGATACATCGGATGGCGTACAACCCGGTAGGGGCCTCTGGTCGCCAATCCCCGCAAGGCCGGACGGACGCCGAACCATCGGCCCAGGCTCAGGAGGCTGGCGAGGCTCAGAAATGCTGCGGCCGTAACCAGGAACAGCCCGCCCGCGGGCCACGCAGCCTTCCCGGGAACCCACCTCAGGTAGGCTACCTGCGCGTACGTGTAGGCATACGCTACGATCACGGCGGCGCCGGAGGCCAGCGAGTGGTCCTGCAGCTCGGGCGGGCGCCGCGTGAGGGCGATCCCCAGAACCAGCAGGTTCTGTAAGACGTAGATCCAATCGGTGATCGTGAAAGTAGGGGTCAGGACAAAAAGGAGGGCAAGCTCCGCCGACGTGACGCCGAACAGCAGGAAGTCGGCGAACCGCCGTTTCCATATTCCGGAGACGTGCCGTCTCGCTTCGGTCATCCACGACCGGCATCCTTTTCGCAGTAGGTCCTGGGCCATGAACTACTCCTTCAGTTCGCTGAGCAGCACGCATACGCGCTGTCATTTGTCCGGCTCCTTACGCGAGAAGCCGGCGGCCAGGGAGTCTAACTCTTGCTCCGTTCTCATCAGCGCCCGCTGCACGCTCACGCAGTGCCAGTTGGCCTGCCTAAACAGGTCTTTGGCGTAATTCGTGGTATTCATCGCGTTCTTCCGGCTTAATAAACCTCCTGGACAAATCTCCGGCCCTTTAAGCTCGCCTGGTCATCATAGGCGCCTTTCATCGAGCGCTTCGGCAATTTCACTTTCTCGCGCGGCACTTTCTTGTAGGGAATCAGACTCAGAATGTGGCGGATGCAGTTGAGGCGGGCACGCTTCTTGTCGTCCGAGCGCAGGATATTCCATGGCGCCCACTTGGTGTCCGTGGCCTTGAGCATCAGGTCGCGGGCGCGCGAATATTCGAACCACTTGCTGCGCGACGGCAAGTCCATCGGGCTGAGCTTCCATTGGCGCAGCGGATCGTCCATGCGCGCCTCGAAGCGCCGCTTCTGTTCCTTGTCGCTGACCTCCAGCCAGACTTTGATAAGCTGGATGCCGCCGTCCACAATGTATTTCTCCATCTCGGGGCACAGTTGGAGAAAGCGTTGGTGTTGTTCTTTGGAGCAGAAGCCCATCACACATTCCACTCCCGCCCGGTTGTACCAACTGCGATCGAAGATGACGACCTCGCCCGCGGCGGGGAAGTGCTGCATGTAACGCTGGAGATACATCTGCGACTTCTCGCGGTCGGACGGGGCCGGCAACGCCACCAACCGGAACACGCGCGGGCTGACGCGTTCGGTAAGGGCCTTGATCGTGCCACCCTTGCCCGCGGCGTCGCGGCCCTCGAAGATGATGATTACTCGGAGGCCCTTGTGCTTGACCCATTCCTGCAGCTTGCACAGATCACCCTGCAACTTGCGCAATTCCTTCTCGTATTTCTTGGCTTTCATCTTCGTCAGTTTCATAGGTTTTGGATGCTTGCTCATAAACGGGCCTCGTGGAGGTTTGGAGGCATAACTCACTGCTCCGGACCTTTCGGGGCCGGAAGCAGCGACAGGTCCGGACGCAACCGGACCGCGCTGCGCTTGGCGCTTTTGACGGCCGAGGTGAACCGCTCGAACAGTTTGGCCGCCTTCGTCTTGCCCAGCGTTTGTTCGAGACGGTCCACAAAGAGGTCGGCGCTCGTGTCGAAGGCCTCCCAGTTGGAGCGCGGCACCATGAGCATGAACTGCGGTGTGTCCCCGCCGCTGCGCAGTTCAAACCACTCGTAGCGGTTCACCCCGCCGCCGCGGCTCAAAGCGTCGTGTAACTCGCGCAGCGCCGTGTAGAACTGAGCCGTCTTGCCGTAATGCAACTGAAAGATGGAGATCTCCGCCAGCGTCGGTGTATTGGTCTGCGTCCCGAAATCGCTCACCTCGTCGAGGTGCTCAAAATACTGCACCACCGGCGGGGTTGGGGACAACATGGACGCCGCGGCCCCGACTGCGTCCTCAGCCTGGCTGCCGGCCGGCGCGTGGTCCAGCTCCGTCCACTCATGGGCAAACGTCGCCACGCCATAGCGCGGGACCTCGCCGCTCAGGTACTCCCAGGTGAGCCAGCGCCAGGGATCCTTCTGCTCGCGACGCCAGGCCATCTGTTTCTTGATCGCCTCCTCCAGCGGCGCCTTGAAACCGGGTTTGGCGTTGAAAAACACCATTCGCGCCACCGACGGGCCTTCCGCAAATACCATCCTGCTGGCCGCGGCCAGCGAGATTATGAGGATGGCCAAATTAAACGTGTTTCTTCTCATGGAGTAAGCGATTGCTCGTTCTCAATAGATGCGCTCTCGCCGATCCGTTCTCCGGTCCGTGCGGAGATCGCGGCGATCCTCGCGTCGTTGTGGGCCGCGGACTCCGATCGGGTCGTCGCGGCGTTCACCCATCTTGTCATCGCGTTGTTGAAGCCGGTCGGTCCGGTCGTCCCGTCTGTCCTGCCGCCGCTTCATCCCTGGGGTTTGGGAGAAACCGAGGAGAGGGCCCACGACCACTCCCGTAATGGTCAAGAGCTGCGCCAGGAAGCGACGCCGCGGTGCGCAGGACGCGACCATAGGTCTATTAGGTGCAGCGTTTTTCGCGAGGAAGGTTAAGTGTCTCATAGGAGTGTCCTGTGGTTTCAGCGACTTTCAGCCTTCGTCTGGAGCTGCGGAGGTGGTGTTTGCCAGCCGCCGCCAAGTGCGCGGTAGAGTTGGACGACGCTCAACAGCTCGTCCAACCGGGCCTGGGCGAGATTCAATTCCGCGGTGAAAAGCTCCTGCTCATTGTAGAGCACTTCCAGGTAACTGGTCACGCCACCTTCGTACCGGACGTTGGCCAGTTCGGTGGCCTCACGGTTGGCCCGGGTGCGTTCCTCCTGCCGGACAACGAACTCGCGGGTGCGCTGATATGCGATGAGACCGTCGGACACCTCGCGAAAGGCGTTCTGGACGCTACGCTGGTAGAGGGCCAGTGTTTCCTGGAACTGCGCCTGGCTGATTTTGAGGTTCGCGCGCAAGCGCCCGCCGGTAAACAGCGGCACCGTAACTGCCGGACCAAACTGCCACGCTCGCGCCGGCGAGCTGAACATGTCTGAGAGGGCTACAGTCTGGTAGCCATAGAGACCGGTGAGAGTGACTTGTGGATAGAACGCCGCCTTAGCCTGGCCAATGTCCGCATTGGCCGCGACGAGCTGTTGTTCCACGAACCGGATGTCTGGGCGGCGTTCTAGCAGCGACGAGGGCAGGCCGGCTGGCACTTCCGCCCGGACCTGCTGAGCCGCGAATCCTTCGCCGCGCAGAATCGAACCAGGGTTGCGGGCCAGCAGGATGCAGAGAGCGTTCTCCTGCTGTTCGCGCTGGCGCTGGATGTCCACGATGCTGGCCTCGGCGCCATACACGAGGATTTTCGCCTGGGCGACATCCTGCATGGCCGAGACGCCGCCTTCCTCGCGCGAGACGGTGAGGGCGAGCGAATTGGTGCGAGCGGCGTAAGTTCGTTGGGCAATTTCGAGGTCATAATCAAGGGCCAGCAGGTCGAGGTAAGCTGTGGCCACCTCTGCGACCAGGGTCTGGCGGACGGTCTGCTGAGCATCCCGGCTTGCCAGCAACTGCGCGCGGGCCGCCTCGTTGGCGCGGCGGATCTTGCCCCACAGATCCACTTCGTAGGCAGGCATTGTGGCGAAGAGGTCGCCATAGTCCCTCTGCGGGTTCAGGCCGGTAGGGATCGGCACCGGGCCAACCTGGGAAGAGCGACTCGTCACGAGGTCGCCAGCGGCGTTGACGGTCGGAAAGAACTGCGAGCGCGCAACCCGCAAGGCCGCTTCCGCCTGGAGCACGCGTGCCGCCGCCACCTTGATGTCCCAGTTGTTCGCGAGCGCCTCATTGATGTAGGCACTGAGTTGAATATCCTGGAACACCTGCCACCAACCCAGGTCACCAAAACTGTTGGTGCCCGCAGGGAGCTTGGCGTCGGAGGCCGTGCGGTAGCTGGGAGACGTATCCACAGCCGGACGCTTGTAGTTCGGGCCAACGCTGCAGCCCGCCAGCGCGGCGAGAACGCACAAGGACAAAAAGGACGAGAGGGCCGCCGCGCTGAAAGTCCGAAGGCTGAAGTCCGAAGGCCGAAAGAAAGCAGGCTTCATCAGTGCGCTCCTCCTTTCTCCGCCACGCCGGCGACAGCGGACGCATCAACCGGCTTGGGTTTCTTTCCACGTTCCACGATTCGCTGCACGAATACGTAACAGATCGGGATGAGGAACAACCCCACGACGGTGGAGATGCCCATGCCATAGACCACGCCCGTGCCCATGGTACTGCGGGAGGCGGCCCCGGAACCGGTGGCTAACATCAGCGGCACACAGCCGAGAATGAAGGCGAAGGAGGTCATCAAGATCGGCCGCAGGCGCAGCCTCGATCCTTCCACGGCGGCATCGAGAATTTCTTTGCCCTCCTCGCGCCGCATCTTGGCGAATTCGATGATGAGGATCGCGTTCTTGGCCGCCAGCCCGATGAGCATGACCAGGCCGATTTGCGCATACACGTTCAGGTCGAAGTGTCGCGCGACCATGCCGACCATCGTGCCCAGAATGACCGTCGGCGTGGCCAGTAGCACCGCGAAGGGCAGACCCCAGCTTTCATACTGCGCCGCCAGCAGCAGGAAGACGAAGAGCACCGCCATGCCGAAGATGATCGGCGCCTGGCCTTCGGATTTCTTTTCCTGGAGCGTCAGGCCGGACCATTCGTAGCCTGTCTCGCTCGGCATGGTTTTCATGACTTCTTCGATGGCTTTCATCGCCTGCCCGGAACTATAACCAGGCGCCGGCGCGCCCATGATCTCCGCCGCGTTGTAGAGGTTGAAGCGGGTGACGACATTCGGGCCGGACATCTTGCTGATCTTCACCAGCGTACTCAAAGGCACCATCTGGCCGGTGTTGTTGCGAACATAGAACTGGCCGATGTCATCTGGCTTGTCGGTGAACTCCGGCTCGGCCTGGAGAAAGACTTTATAGACTCGCCCGAAGCGGACGAAGTCGTTCACGTAGAGTCCGCTGAGGTAGGCTTGCAGAGTCTGAAACACGCTGTCCACGGTCACTCCCAACGTCCGCGTCTTTTCGCGGTCCAGTTCGACCTTCACCTGGGGTGTCGCCGGGTTGAAGGTGGTGCTGATGCGACCGATTTCGGGCCTCTTGGCGACGGCCTCGGTGAGTTGCTTCACGTAGCCGGCCAGTTGCGCGATGCTGCCGCCGGAGCGGTCCTGCAATTGCATGCTGAAGCCCGACACGTTGCCGTAGCCCGGCAGGGGCGGTGGGCCGAAGGCAAAGGCCCGCGCGCCTGGGATAGCCGCGAATTTCCTGGTCCATTCACGGGCAAGGGCGCTGGCATGTAACCCAGGGGCTTTGCGCTCTTCCCAGGGCTCCAGACCCACGAACATGAGAGCGGCATTAGGGAAGTTGAGCGAATTGAGGATGTTCATGCCGGCCAATCCGACAGCGGAGCGCACGCCAGGCGTGCTGCACACGATGCCTTCCACTTGTTTCAGGATTTCGTCAGTGCGCTGGAGCGACGCCCCTTCGGGTAGCTCGACTGCCACAAAGAGATACCCCTTGTCCTCGTCGGGAATGAAGCCGCCTGGTACGACTTTGCCAAGCATCCAGATGGCCACGACCACGACGACCAGCAACAGCATCGAACGCGCGGCCTTGCGCGCCAGGCCGCCGACGATGCTGCCGTAACGGTTGCTCAACCAATCGAAGCTCTTGTTGAACAACTTGAAGAACTTCGCAACCGGGCCGCGTCCCGGCGTCGGCTTCTTGAGCATCAGGGCGCACAACGCGGGGCTGAGCGTCAGCGCGTTGATGACGGAGAAAACCACCGCCACGGCGATCGTGAGAGCGAATTGCTTGTAGAGTTGTCCCGTCACGCCCCCCATGCCAGCCACCGGCACGAACACGGCGCACAGGACCAGTCCGATGGCTACCACCGGCCCAGACACTTCCTTCATCGCCAGCTTGGTGGCCTCGACCGGTTCCTCGCCGTGCTCGAGGTGGTGTTGCACCGCTTCGACCACCACAATGGCGTCGTCCACTACTATGCCGATGGCCAGCACCAGGCCGAACATCGTCAGCACGTTGACGCTGAAGCCTAGCACGGGGAACATGATGAACGCACCCAGCAGTGAGACCGGTACGGTGCACATCGGGATGATCGTGGCCCGAAAGCTTTGGAGGAAGACGTAAACCACTATCAGTACCAGGATCACCGCTTCAAAGAGTGTGTGGACGATCTCGTCCATCGAGGCTTTGATCGGTAAAGTGGAATCGAGCGTGATGTCGTATTCCATGTCGGCCGGGAACCGTTCCTTGGCGGCCTCGAGGATCTTCTTCACGTTGTCCGCGGTTTCGATGGCGTTCGCGCCGGGCGCGAGGTAAATGCCGATGGCGCCGGCGGGCGACTTGTTCAACCGCGCGCGCAAGTCGTAGGTCTGGGCGCCGAGTTCCACGCGGCCAACGTCCTTGATCTTCACCTGCGAGCCATCGGGGTTGGAGCGCACGATGATTTCCTCGAACTCCTTCGGGTCCTTCAACAGGCCGAGCGCCCGGACATTGAACTGCATTTCCTGGCCCGGCGGGGCGGGCTCGGCGCCGATCCGCCCGGCGGGAGACTGGGCGTTTTGCTCCTTAAGGGCATTCTGGATATCGCCGGGTGTGATGCCCAGCGACGCAAGCTTGTCGGGCCGGAGCCAGACGCGCATCGTGTAATCCTGGGCAGTGAAGTTCTTCACGTCGCCCACGCCGCGCACGCGCTTGATCGCATCCATCAGGTTGATGTCGCAGTAATTGCCGAGGAAGATGGCGTCGTAGGTGCCCTTGGGTGAAGAGAGCGCCACGACCATCAGGATGTCAGGGCTGGAGCGGTTGACGACCACGCCCTCCTTTTTGACTGCGTCCGGCAGTTGCGCCTCGGCCTGGCCTACGCGGTTCTGCGCGTTGACCTGCATGATATCCACGTCCGTGCCCACGTCGAAATAGACATTCAGCGTAAGCTTGCCATCGTTGGCGTTGAAGGACTGCATGTAGAGCAGCTTGTCCACGCCGTTGACCTTGGACTCGATGGGCGTGGCCACCGACTCCATCACCGCCTCAGCCGCGGCGCCGCGGTAGGTGGTGGTGACCTGGATCATCGTCGGGCTGACCGGGGGATACTCGGAGATGGGCAGCTTCTTGAGGGTGATCGCCCCCACGATAACCGTCAGGATGGCAATAACCATCGCGACGATGGGGCGGCGGATGAAGAAGTCAGCCATGACGCTACTCCTTTTCGTGCTTGGGGGTCACCTCCGCCAGTGTGGCGGCTTCCTGAGCCATCTGCGCGGCGGTCATCGGCCGCACCAGCGCGCCTTCGCGCACCTTTTGCAGGCCCTCAGTGACGATGCGTTCGCCCGCCTTCAACCCTTCCAGAATCAGCAGTTTCTCCCCGATCGTCTCACCCACCTTGACGGCGCGTTGCGTCGCCTTGTCGTCGGAGCCAATGAGCCACACGAAATTCCTGCCCTGGAGTTCCACCACCGCCCGCTCCGGCACCAGGACGCTGTCGGGCCGCACGCCCAGGTCCACCTTGATCCGGGCGAACATTCCTGGGCGAAGCAGCTTCTCGGAATTGGGGAAGGCGGCGCGCACCCGCAACGTGCCGGTCTTCACGTCCACCGCGCGGTCCAGGAACACAATCTTCCCCTTGGCCGGATGCTCAGAGCCATTCGCCAGGATTAAAGTAATGGGCATATCTTCCAGGCTCTTGCCCGTGCGGCTCTCGGTTTGGGCCCGGAGATATTGAGCTTCGCCCACGTTGCAGTAGAACCAGATGGGATCGAGTGTCGAGATGGTAGCCAGCAATGTGGGCTGGCCCTTGCCCACCAGTTCTCCGATAGAAACCTGTTTGGCGCCAATCAGACCCGTAATGGGCGACCGCACGTCGCAATAGCCCAGGTCAATCTGAGCCGACTCCACTCGCGCCTGCGCCGAGAGAACCCCGGCCTTGCCGACATCCACGGAGGCAACGGCGTTGTCCAGGTCCTGCTGCGGAACAGCCCGTTTCTGTGCAAGAGGCGTCAGACGGGCGACATCTTTCTCGTATTTGTTTAGCGCTGCCTTGGCCTCGGCAAGCATTCCCTGAGCAGCCGCGAGCTGTTCCTGGAAAGGCTTCTTGTCGAGGGCAAAAAGAGGGTCGCCCTCCTTCACCTCTGTGCCTTCCGTGAACAACATCTTGTCCACAAACGCCTCGATCCGCGCCCTTATCTCCACGTTCTGTGGTGAATCGAGTTGCCCGATGAACTCCGTGGCAAGCGGGACATTTGTCGTAGTGATGTCCGCGACCTGGACCATCGGGGGCGGCGGCGGCGCAGGCGGGGCCTTTTTGCAGCCACAACAGACCGCTGCGGTGGCCGCTACGAGCCCAAACAGGATTCCGCTGAATCGCCGCAGGGCCTTCGGAGAGCTAAGAGCCCGGGAGATTGCCGGGACGCACTGTTGACTAAATCTCATAATCAGGGAATTGCAAACGGTAGGTTCAGGAGTTCTAACGATTTCAGCACATACTCGTCTCATGCTATGCTTCTAAAGGGTCGGATTTCATTCTAGTGCCCCCCGGGATTGACGGCTTTGGCGATGGTCTCGAGAAGCAACCTGCCAGGCACAGGTTTGCACAGATAGCCAGAGCTGCCGACCTGCCGGGCTTCTTCGCGGGTCTTTGGCTCGTCGTGGGCGGTGACAAAAATGACGGGAGTGGTTTGTCCGAGAACCGTGAGCCGCCGCCGCAGATCCAGCCCGGACATGCCTCCCATGTGGATGTCGAGCAATAGACAGTCTGCCGGAGCCTGCGTGGTGTCCTCCAGGAACGCCTCGGCTGAAGCGTAAACAGATGGCTCGAACCCAGCCGCACGCAACAAACGACCGATGGCCCGCGAGAAGCTCTCGTCGTCATCCACAACCGCCACGCGAATTCTGGTTGCGTTCATACTGGTCATATCAGCTCGCAAATCTGCACGAGACTAGCGCCGACAGAAGGGGGCCGCCTATTGTCCTTTGGTGCAGTACAGGGCGAGCGCGGAGGGTATTCCTGTCTAGCGATCTGGCTGCTTCGATTCCATGCCCGCACTCAACGTTTGCCAGGCGACTCTGCGGCTGTGCCGCGAGCTGGGACGTAAGGCGGCACGATGATCCGCTGGCCGAGCACAATACAGTTAAAGAGCACGCGGCTGACCTGGTAACGCGTCAGGAAACGATTGCTCCCGGGCGCCTCCTCATGGGACACCACTACCTGTTCATCCAGGTCAAAGACGTGAACCATCAGGGTCGGGTGCTCCCAGACCGCGGGGTTCGCCAGGTCAATATCAGATGCGAAGTAGAATAGCTTGCGCCCGGCCTCCCAGAAGACCCAGGTCTCGTTGGCCACCGGCGACAGCGGCGCGAGATGAACGATCTGCTCGCTGGTCAGGGCGTTGGTGGCGAGGGCTCCCTGCTTGACCACTTCCTTGCGCAGTGCTTCGCGCAGGTGCTCCACCAGGCCCTGGTCTGCATAATCGTGCTCGTTGCGGGTACGGAACAGGTAGTCCCGCAGCTCCTTCATGTTCACTTGCACAGCGGCGCAATCGGGGGGGATGTGGCCCGGCACTTGCTCGCGGATTATCCGGGTGACCCGAAAGTTCGGGCTCTTAACCACGGCCCCCAGTTCCTCGATGATGTAGTCCTCTTTTTTGACTTTCGCCTTTAGTTGCAACTGCGGCAGGAGAATCTCCCCCTCCAAACTGCGGTCGCCCGGGTCGAGCTTGGGTTCAAGCCGACGAATCCAGAAGACAAACTGCTTCTCCCGCTCAATCCGTTCCACTTCGGATTCATCCAGGTCCCAACGGTAGAGGTAGCGGACGACCTCGAAAAGGTAGGTCGGCTGCAAAAGCTCCGGTGGTACCGCCGCGGCACCCGCACCTGCTGCCGGTGCAGTGCGGCAGGCCGGCAGTACCGCGAGCGCCAGCGCTGTAAGCAGTCCGTTCAAAAGCGCGTGAGTGGGTATGGCCCGGGGTGACATCGCTCAAATTCGCCTATGGATTTGCAACGTTGTTGGCGCCTGGTTATCTCGGCTGCTATTCTTCTGCCAGCCTTTAACGGCAGGCAGGAAATAGTAGCATTTGCGCTCGTTCATTTAGGCACCTTTCTCAAAGTGAAGAACCGATTCCCACCCAATGATCCGTCTGCGGTGCTCGGGATAGACACAAAATTGCCGCCGGGGTGGTAGGAGTCCACGTCCATCATCCAGGAAAAGGCACGTCCCGTGACTGGCACTGTGCCCACTTTTTTCAACCCGGCATAGCGGTCGGCTCCTTGAATGCCCCCTTTGATATAAGCGCGCGCCAGCCCCTGGGCATAGTTCAGCATGGCGGCGAAGCGGCCAGGCTTGCCACCGCCGTTGGCGATGCCTAGCAGGTTTTCGATTCGCTCCTCCACCCGCGGCTCGGTCACGAACTGTCCGGATTCATTGCGGTAAAAACCTTCGCACTGCCGCCTCCCGCCCGCGCCGGTGATGACGTCTGTGATGTCCTGCGACCTGACCCCGGCGACCTGCACCTGACGATAACCTTTGGGAATGAAGTAAATGCGCGAGTGCACCACCCAGAGAATCTGCAGCATTGCGGCTTGGGAATCGGTATCGCTCTCGAATTCGCGTTCGCCTGGAAACGGCACTTCGTTGATAAGCAGCCGGGCCAAGTAACCCGAGGTCGTGTCCGGCCGGTCAAGCTGAGCAAAAGGTCCCGCGGCCGCGGACACGGCGATCATTCCACCCAGCCCGAGACTTACAACGATGAGCCTGAGTCTTGAATAGGACGAGAGGGAGGAAACGGAGCCCGAGGGTTCCTTCTCAGTCCGTCCCGCTCGCCCTCGTCGAGTCTTCCAGCTCATATGTTGGCGCCCAGGCAGGCACAGGTGTCCGATGCCGCGTCGTGCACGGTCAAGCAGCCGTCATTTCAAAAACGTGGTATTGCCACGGAGGCAAATCCAGATAAAGCCCCCGTGATTGGAGGGCGTCCCTGTCACGATCGTATTCGGCTTGACCCATCAGGTCCTTCAGCCGCTCGGTTCGACCGGCCAGGTCTGGAAACGCCAGGCGGACGTAACACTGGCTGGCATGACTGCTATAATTCACGGCAACCAACAACCGTGCGCCACCGGAATCCTGCCAGGCGAAAGCGATGAACGCGTCGGATGAGCCGTTGCCGTCCCACGCGGGGACGCATTCGAGCAGTTGCCACTGCCCTTGCCGGACAGCCGGGTGGCGCAACACGTCGAGCAACCGTTCGTAGAACTGCTTCAGGGGGCGGTTCACCTCTTCAGCCGGGGCGCGGCCCAGGTGGGGAGAGATGCGTTTGAGCCGCCCTTCGAATTGTCCCTGGTGGAAGAAGCGAAGCCCCGGCGACAGGAAGGTGATCACGGCCGCTGCCTGGTACATTCCTTTGGGAAAGGCCGCCGCAGCGCGGGGTTCGTCGTGGTTCTCCAGGAATCGGGCGAGCTTGTTCTGATAATCCAGCCCGGCGTGGAAATGCTCGCGTACCGGCCGGGCGTGTCCTTCGCGCAGGCGGTCGTAGAGCCGCTTGTCGTAAGCGTAATTGAATCCCTGCTGCTGCATCGTCCATTCCAGGTCCCAGTACACTTCCGCCATGAAGCAAAAGCCCGGGATATGCTCCCGCACGCGCCGCGTTGCTTCCGGCCAGAACAGCTTGGCCGGAACACCCCAGGTCCGCTCGAAGACTTCCGGCAAGACCAGCATGGCCATGTCGCAGCGGACGCCGTCACACTGCCCGGCGATTCTCACCAACTCGCCGATCATGGCTTCCTGTGTGGCGGGGTTGCCGTAATTGAGCTGCAGGGTGTCCGGCCAGCCGGGGAAGTAGGGGTCGCGTCCGTGGGCCAGCAGCAGATCGCCGTGCTGGCGCTTGACCCAGGTATAATTCCTGGGGGCGCGAGCCAGGTCCGCCTCCGTTCCGCGAATGTAATACTCGGGGTGTTGCTCGACCCAAGGGTGGTCCAGCCCGGTGTGGTTGGGAACGAAGTCCAGCATCAACCGGAGGCCGCGTTTGCGGAGCCGCTGGCGGAGGCGGCGCAAGGCTGCATCCCCGCCCAGGCTTTCATGCACTGAATATCCGGTGATGGCGAAGCCTGAACCGGGGATGTCTTCCTCGCACAGGTCCGGCAACACCTCTTGGAACTCCTTCCGCCATTCCGGGTTGGTCCTTGAGACACGCTGGCTGGTCGAGCCCGTCCGCCAGACGCTAAGGAGCCAGATCCAGTCAAAGTCTTTGCTGGCGATCTGGTCCAATTCGGCGTCAGGAATGTCGTCCAGCGTCGCTGGGCGGCCAAGGCCACGCGCAAGTTCCGTCATCCAGACACGCGTGTTGATCTGGTAGAGAGATGGATAGAGGGGGGTGCGCATATCGGTCCTTAGCGTTTGCGGCTTGCCAACCTTGCGGGTTTGCCGCTGCTGGCCGCCTTCTCGATCTCGACCACGGCGGCGCGCTTGCCGAGTTCGAGCACTTGATCTGCGGTGGTGGTCGCAAACAGGTGCATCGTACGGGCGATCACTCCGGTCCAGCCAGTCTGGTGACTCGCCCCCAGCCCGGCGCCATTATCGCCATGGAAGTACTCGTAGAACTGGAGGTAGTCGCGCCAATGCGGGTCTTCTTGGAGCTTCCGCTCGCCGCCATACACCGGACGGCGACCGTCCTTGCCCTTCAGGAATATGCCGGCAAGGCGGCCCGAGATTTCCTCGGCAATTTGATAGAGGTTCATCTGCCGGCCGGAGCCGGTCGGGCATTCCATCGTGAACTCGTTGCCGTAGTAGGCGTAGTACTGAAGCAACGCCCGGATGATCAGGGCGTTGACGGGCATCCAGATCGGGCCGCGCCAGTTCGAGTTGCCCCCAAACATCCCAGTGTCGGATTCGCCCGGGACGTAGGGCACGCGATAGTCCTGGCCCCCCACGTTGAACACGTAGGGATGTTCCGCGTGGTAGCGCGAGAGTGCCCGGATGCCGTAGGGACTGAGGAATTCATTTTCATCCAGCATCCTGGCCAGCACGCGGCGGAGCTTGGTTTCGTCCATGATCGCACCAAGCCGACGGTCGTCGCGGCCCACCTTGCCTGGATCGTGGATGAAGCTCACCAGCTCAGGACGCGCCTCCAGGAATCCCTGGAACCGCTTCATTATTTCGGGATACTTCTTCCGAAACTCGCCTTCGAAGACCGTGACCGCACACAGAGGGAGCAGGCCCACCATGGAGCGGACTTTCAGGCGCTGGGCCTGGCCATTCGGCAGTTGAAGCACGTCGTAGAAGAACCCGTCCTCCTCGTCCCACATCCCGGTGTCGCCGCCCGCGTGAATGGTGGCCGAGGCAATGGACACGAAGTGCTGAAGGAACCTGAGAGCCATGTCCACATGTGTGGGGTCCTGCATGGCCAGTTCAACGGCGATCTCGAGCATGTTCAGGCTGAAGAGGGCCATCCAGGCCGTGCCGTCGGCCTGTTCGAGGTAACCACCGGTGGGTAGCGGCGAACTGCGATCAAACACGCCGATGTTGTCCAGCCCGAGGAACCCGCCTTCGAAGGCGTTCTTGCCCGAACGGTCCTTTCGGTTGAGCCACCAGGTGAAGTTGAGCACCAGCTTCTGAAAGCTTCGCTCCAGCCACGCGATGTCCCCCTTGCCCGTGCGCGCCTTTTCCAGGCGGTAGGTGAAGATGGTGGCCCACGGATGCACCGGCGGATTCACGTCGCCGAAGTTCCATTCGTAAGCAGGGATCTGGCCATTGGGGTGCAGGTAGTTCTCACTCAACATCAAATCGAGTTGCTGCTTGCCGAAATCCACGTCCACCAGCGTGAGCGGCAGGATATGGAAGGCGAGGTCCCACGCGGCGTACCACGGGTACTCCCATTTGTCCGGCATGGAGATGATGTCGGCGTTGTACATGTGGTGCCATTGCTCATTGCGCGGCGCCCGCTTGGCCGACAGACGGTAAGGATCGCAGCCCCGTTCTTCAAGCCAGCGGTTCACGTCGTAATAGAAAAACTGCTTGGACCAAAGCATCCCGGCCAGGGCCTGCCGCATGACGTTGGCCGCATCGGCCTCCAGCGAGCGCGGGATGACGCCGGCGTAGAATTCATCCGCCTCCTGCCGGCGCGCTTGCATCACCTCGTCGAAGTGTTTGCCGAACGCGGTGCTGCCCTTCCCGTAGGTCTTCTCCAATGCCCCCGGCGCTACGGGGGTCAATCGCAATCGAACGATCTCGCACTTTCCGGCCGGAACGGTCAGGCGATAGTGCGCCGCGGCCTTGGTCCCCGTCTGCTCCGGATTCACGGCATCGGTTTGCCCGTGGACGATGAAGTTGTTGATGCCGTCCTTGACGAAGGGCGTCCGGTTCTGCCCGCCGAAGAGCCGCTTCGCGTTGGTTTCGTTTTCGGTGAACAGCAGGGACGCCTGGCCATCGCAATAGAGAAAACGCTCGCCCAGCTCGGCCTGGCTCGCCTTCACCGCCGCGCCCTTGCCCGCGACCGCTTGAAGCGATGGCCACGGATTATCCCGGCCCCACGACCACCGATTGCGGAACCAGACCGTCGGCACCACGTGGATTTCCGCGGGCTCAGGACCCCGATTGTGGATGCTGATCTGGACCAGGATATCCTCGGGCGATTCCTTGGCATATTCGACAAACACGTCGAAGTAACGGTCCTCGTCGAACACGCCCGTGTTGATCAGTTCGTACTCGAATTCCTGGCGGCTTCGGCCGCGATTGGTCAGCGCCAGTTGTTCATACGGATAGGCGGCCTGCGGATACTTGTAGAGATATTTCAGATAGGAGTGCGTCGGGGTGCTGTCGAGATAGAAGTAGTACTCCTTGAGGTCCTCGCCGTGATTGCCCTCGCTGTTAGTCAGCCCGAACGCACGTTCTTTGAGGATGGGATCTTTGCCATTCCAGAGCGCGAGGGCGAAGCAGAGGCGTTGTTTGTCGTCGGAAATGCCGGCCAAGCCATCCTCGCCCCAATGGTAAGCGCGCGAACGCGCCTGGTCATGAGAGAAATAATCCCAGGCGTTGCCGTTCTCGCTGTAGTCTTCGCGCACGGTGCCCCACTGGCGTTCGCTGAGATAGGGCCCCCATTTCTTCCAGGGGGCCTTCTGCTCGCGCGCCTCATCAAGTCTGATCTGTTCGGTAGATTTCATTTTCGTTCCTTTCTATAGTCAATCGGTTGATTCATTTGGTTTGTTTGGCACCCCTATTGTGCAGGGATGGTGACCAGCGGCAGCTTCTCCGGGCTGCCGGTTTCTGCCAGCGTGAAGAAGAACATGACGACCGTGAGCGCGCGCTTGGTTCGCAGGTCGCCGTTGTCAACCCAGAACCAGTAGTCGCAGTAACGCACGGCGGCAAACGCGTTGGCGGGCTTGTCTTTGCTGCTGTGAATCCGCACGTTTTGCCGGCGGCTCTCCGCCTGGGAGGCGTTTTCAAGAGAGGGCCACGCGCTGGAGTCCTTCAGATGGGCCTGGGGCACCTCCAGATAGCTGGCAAAGGCCTGCATGATTTGCAGCATGGAACGGCTGTTCACGGCGAGTTCATTGTCCGCCCCGCGCGCCGGCGAATAGGTGAGCACGAATTTCTGCGGCTCCGCCGGCAGCTTGAGCAACCGCCGGATTTCCGCCCCCTTTTCGGCGATGTCGGGGGGCACGTCGTCACGCCGAAAGAACACGACGCCGGTGGAGCCTTTGACCTTGTCCTCCTCGACGCGCATCCCGAACGCCCCGGCTGTCTGCACTTCGCGCAGCAAGTCCAGCGCGCGGATGAACTCAGGGTCCGCCTCCCGGACCGCGCCGCCCGCAGTCGAGCGGTTGCGGACACCGTTCAGCGACTCGACGGCCAGGCCCAGGATGAAGTCCGCCGCATAACCGGACTGAAGCAGGAAGAAGATGTTCTTCGGATCTATCGGCGTGATCAGCCCGCGCAGGAACTTTTCCCCGGTCAGCGGCACGTAGGTGATGGTGGGCCGGTCGGTGTAGATGGCCTGTCCACCGACCGACGCGTAGTTGCCCTGGATCGCGTTTGCCGACGAGAGCGTGCCGTTGACACTGACACCCGTTTGCATGGAGTAGCCGCTGACGATGGACGCCACGTCCACGAAGACAGGCAAATCCATGTAGCGCAGCTTGACGATGTTGAGGAGCGTCTGCTGTTTCCACGAGTCGGCGATGGCCGTGCTGTAGTCGAAACGGTCCACGGCAACGGTTTTGGGGCCAAGGTGCGTGCAACCGGTGAACAGCGCCGCCGCTGTGAGACACAGGCAAAGTGCGAATTGGCGGGTGGCCAGCGGCCAGTGACCAGTGATCGGTGATCGGTGATTAGTCGTGAGTGGCGAGACGCAAGGGGCATAGGACCAGTGAATGGCAACTGCTGCGACCGAGGGACCGGTCGCGGTCCGGCTGAGAGCGGCAGGCAGGGCTTTCATAAGGAACTCATTCGTGGCAGATGGGCATGGTGGTCAGGGCGACCAAGGTGCCCAGATGTGAGTGATAAACACCTGACCTGCGCCCTGGCCAGCTACGGTTTCTCCACCTGGATCGCCAACTCTTCGGTGGCGCGGATCACCACCGTCTCGCCAACCTTCCGCTTGCCCAGATCCACGTCCGGGCGGACGGCGACCGTCCTGGTCGTGCCGTCCTCGAACTGGAGGGTGGCCTTACGGTGCTCAGCGTCAATAGCGGTGATCCTGGCCGTGACCTTGGTGGTGGCAGCCATGATGCCGCCCGGATTGGCGCCCTTGGGGGCAAGCGCCACCACTTGAGCCGCCCCGTCGGTGGGGGTCTCGCCTTCGCCAGCCACATACACCACGAGTGACTCGGCCACGGTGAGCTTGAGCTGATCCCCAACATGTATCTGATCGAAGTTGATGGCCTCCGGCCCCACCTTGACCGTCTGCTTAATCCCGTCCTGGCCTAGGAGGGTCACCTTGCGGCTGGCCTGATCAATTTCGGTTACGGTCGCGGTCAATTGATACGTTTGCACCACGCTTCCCCCGGGAACACCCTTCGCGGTGGCGACTGCACCGGCTGCGGCGCCGGTCAGGCGGCCCTCAATCGGCACCAGCGGAATTTGTGAGGCCATTTCAATCTGCACCGCCAGGTCGAGCCGGCTTTCCACTTGGGCCAAACGCAGCGTTTTGGCTGGCGACAGGATCTTCCCCATCTTCTTGAGGTAGGAATTCCTGGTTTCCACCCGCTCCTCCTGAAGGTCGCCGAGTTCTCTGAGCATGACCTTGGCCCGGTCGTCGGGAACATCGGGATACAATTGGGCGTACTCCTTGATCAGCTTGATCAGCGCATCGGCTGATTTGTCCATTTTGGCCCGATACTCCTCGTAGAGCGGCCAGAAGGCTTTGGCTTCCTGCTCGGTGAATTGCATCGTCTCGGCCACGGTTGCCTTGCGGTCGGCTTTGAGCGCGCTGCGTGCGACCTGGATCTGGTCGTCAACGGTCTGTGCGTTGCCCTTCCAGACCAGCACGGCTATGCCGGCGGTCAGAAGGATGATGGTTGCATTCCGGGCGGTTCTCATGATCACGGTCCTTTCTTCAATATGCAGTTCCTTAGTAGCTTGCTTGCCGCACCTCACCGTGCCGACCCTATTCATGTTTGCATCCCGAACCCTGCAGTGGCTTCGCCCCCATTTGCCCTAAGCGAAGTCCCACTGCCCCAAAGTCTCGGTTAATTGCCCATTCTCGGACCGGCGGTTTAGGGCGGCCTGCGCTGAATCTACTTCTTGGCCGGTTTGGCGTACTCCTCGATTTTGTCTCCGAGCAGCTTGGCCGCCTCCGTAGGCTCGACCTTGTCATCCACGACGATTTCGGCCATGGAGAGTTTTTTGCCGTAGTATTTCTTGTTTTCGCCCGAATCGGGGAAGACGCCTCCGGTTTGGAGAGACGCGCCGCCGTAAGCGCCTCGCGTATCGCTGTAGATCAGAACGGGGGTCATGTCGGTCTTCAGGTTGGCTTGGTCACCGACGCTTTTCGGTCCCGCCGTGGCCCGGATGTCCACGCCCAGCTTCAAATTCGGGTCGGTCAGGGCTTTGACGCCATCGCTGTTCATCAGCAGGATAATCATGTCGCTCCGTTGACCGCCGGCTTGAAAGCCGAAGCTGCCTTCCCCGCCTTTGAGAAAACCGACCGGGCCCCATTTGCCGGTGGTCTTGTTCTTGACGATGGCCACTCCGTGACCGCCGGACACGCCGAAGATGAATCCGGCCTTGTACGTGCGCATGATGATCACACCCTCCGCTTTGCTTAGAATTTCGGCGGGTACGGCGTTGTCCGTGTCCTTCTGCACCGTTTCAAAGTAATCGGTCAGGTCACGGACGCGCGCGTCGAGTTTGTGCTTCGATTCGGCCAAGGCCGGGACAGCAATGCTGGCGGCCAGGATCGTAGCGAAGAATGTATTCATTATTCGATTGGTCTGTCTTTTCATTTGTATTCCTGTTGCTTTGTTTTGTTTATCGCGGTTGCTGATAGGGCCTGCTCTTCGAATACAAGGGCGAGATTAACGCGGGTGGGGCGCCGACGCCTATTGTCCTTTGGTGCAGTACTGGAGGGAGGGGGGTAGCAGCCAGTAATCAGTGATCGGTAATCGGTATTCGGCGGACGGCACAACTTGCTTCTGGGCATCGTTGGGGGCTTTGAAGATACGAAGTTGACAGGACGGGCTGGCTTGGCAGCATGGGTCCGTGACGTGCGAGATGCAGAAGGCAGTTCTCCCTCACACGCTCAGTGCTGAATCCAGCCGGGCGCGGCAACAGCAACTCCTGTCATACTTGACATATGGCCATTCGTATAGCCCACCAGGTGCTGGGCCGAATCTTCTTCCAGCGCTGTTTTTACCTATTCGTCGTGCTGCTGGCGTTCGACCTCGTTGTGCCTTTTGTTGATCTGGGTCCGCGAGGCAAACTGGCGATCGCGGGTCTGGATAGCCTGGTCGTTGTCTCTGCGGTGGCGGCGGTTGGACGGACGGTGCTTTCATTCGTCCTTGTATCACTGCTTGCAATTGCTGCGCTCCTGTTCCTCTGGCTGAGCCTGGAGTTTGACGATACAGCACACCTCGCCAGCGCCTGGGGCTTCGGGGCCGCGCTCGACTTGGCAGTCATCGTTTATCTTCTGAGATACGTGTTTCGACCGGATGTCATGACCACGGACAAGCTGTTCGGAGCCGCCGCCGCATACCTGATGATCGGCTCGTTCTGGGGCACGCTCTATGCCCTCACGAATCTCTTTTACCCCGGCTCGTTCGTTGGCCTGGGAGACGCGCGCAGCTCCGAGATGAGTGATTACCTTTATTTCAGCTACACCGTGCTGACCAGCACGGGATTTGGCGACATAGTGCCGAAGACACACCAGGCTCGCGCGGTGTGCAACGTTGAGCAGTTGACCGGTGTGCTGTTCCTGGCGATCCTGATTGCTCGCCTCGCAGGCATTTATCCGCCGATTCGCAGGCGCGAACCGAACGACGCGCTTTAGGGTGACGCCTGCCGGACAACGGCGAAATGTGCCCAGCCGTCACTTGGTCCACGAATTTGGCCGATTCTGCTCACCGAAAACCGGCTTCCTGAGCCAGGCGTGTGAGCTCGGCCACCGATCGTACCCGCAGCTTGGCCATGATGTTGGCGCGATGCGCTTTGACGGTGCGTTCGCTTGTCCCCAAATCATCCGCGATCTGCTTGTTCAATTGGCCGCTCAGAACATGCCTCAGCACCTCGCGTTCGCGAGGGGTGAGAGTGTCGAAGCGGGCGCGTAATTCATCCCGGTGAACCCGCTCCTCGCGCTCCTTCGTCGCACGGGTGATCGCCCGCCGCACCGCGTCGAACAAGTCCTGCCTCTTCACCGGCTTGGTGAGGAAGTCCTCCGCGCCGTGTCGCATGGCGTGAACGGACGAAGGGATATCGCCATGGCCCGTAAGAAAAACCACGGGCAGCGGGTTGCCCGTCTTTGCGAGCGCCTCCTGGAATTCCAGCCCTCCCAAGCCCGGCATCTGGAGATCCGCGATGACGCAGCCGGGCGAGTCGGCGGGAGGGGTTTGGAGGAAGCTGGCCGCCGAGCCAAAGGTCTTTACGTCAAAACCCCCGGCCCGCAGCAGGCGTGCCACCGCGGTCAGGAAAGACGGGTCATCGTCCACGACATGAACTATGGCCGACGAGGCGCTCACGGCTGGATTCCCTCGGCAGCGGTAGGCAGGGTCACGTGGAATACGGCTCCGCCGGCCGGACGGTTTTCCGCCCAGATGCGTCCGTGATGCGCTTCCACAATCTTGCGTGAGATCGAGAGCCCCATCCCAATGCCGCTTTCTTTGGTCGTGAAGAACGGCTCGAACAAACGCGGCAAGTTGTCCGCTGGGATGCCGGGGCCTGAATCAGCGACCGAAAGCTCCACTGTGCCATTATTGGTCCCGCTGGTCCGCACGGTGAGCCGGCGTCGCTCAGGCGGCTGATTGGCCATCGCTTCCATGGCGTTCAGGATAAGGTTCAATAGAACCTGTTGCAAATGGATCCGGTCCCCGCGAACAGCCGGCAAGCCGGGTGCCAACTCGGCTGTGATCGCCATCTTGCGCAACGCGGCATCGGCGCTCACCAGCCGCAACACGTCCTCCGCCAGCGCATTAATCTCAAGCGGCTGGCGCTCCAGTTCGTGCTTGCGCAGGAGCGCTCTCATGCGGCGGATGACTTCGCCCGCGCGCTCGTCGTCCTTGCGGATGTCGGTGAGGATGGCGCTCAGTTCGCCCACCGCCGGCGGGTCTTGCTTGAGGAACAGTTCCGCGGCCTCGGCGTTGCTGAGGATGGCCCCGAGGGGCTGGTTCAGTTCGTGGGCAACAGACGCGGCTAGTTCACCCATCACCGAGACCCGCGCGACGTGGGCCAGTTGCTCGCGCTGCCGTTGCACCTCCGCCTCGGCCAGCTTGCGTTCGGTGATGTCAACCGACACTCCCAGCAGACGTGCCCTCTTTGTGCCGGCGGGCGAATCGAGCCGGCCCCGCGCCGCGATCCAGCGCTGCCGGCCGTCTGGCAGCACCACGCGATGCTCGCTCACGTAATCGGCCCGGCCCTCTATGACACGCCGCACAGCGCTCTCTACCGCCGCGCGGTCGTCCGCGTGAATCCGTTGAAGCACCGTCTCAAGACTAATGGCGGCATCGGGCGGAAATCCGTATATCCGAAGCCAATTTGCCGAGGCCCACGCCCGGTTGCGTGGGATGTCCAGCATCCAGACCCCGAGGTCAGCCGCCGCCATAGCCAGGTTCAGCCTTTCCTCGGTTTGGCGCAGGGACTCCTTCGCTCTGCGCAGCTTAAGCCCATCCGCAACCAGCAGAACGATGAGGGCGGCTTCGAGGAGACAGAGCGAAATGACCCCGATGATGCGCCACTTGTACAATTCCCATGCCGTCGGCTGGCGGAACCGGATTACGCTGCCCGCCGGCAAACGCGCCTCGCTTATGCCCCAACGCCGCAGTTCGCGCCAATCATAGACGGGTCGCCCAGGCAGTTGCACCGGTGTCTTAATGCCTCCCGCCGGCTCGCCCTGGAGAATGCGGACGGCAACCTTCGCCGTATTTCGGCTCAGCTCTTCAATCCCCATCAGCGGGCCACCAACAATGCCCAGGCCCATTTGGCTGTCATGGAGTCCGAAGATCGGCGCGTTCGCCACGGCGTGAAGCCTGGCCAGGGCGCGATTTTCCACATGCGCGACGCCATCTGCGTCCACATACAAAAGGGCGTAATAGATCACGAACCGTGGTGGAAGGGCGGCGGCGCGCCGCAGCATCTCGGTGAACGGCAATTCGTTGAACCAAACAAGGCCTACTCGGTTAGTAAAAGGTCGAAACTGTCGGCGCATCTCACCGAGCCAGAACTTCTCCAGGGGAGAGTTGCCAGCCACCACAACAATGTTGGTCGTCTCTGGGAGAACTTGGAGGATGTTCTCCATCATTCGGGCCGGTTCATTCGCGACGGCTACCACAGTGTCGTTGGTGGTGAGGGTGGCAGAGTTCACGTGGCGTTCGTCGGTAGCCGCAATCAGCATGGGTGTGGCTGGGAAAAGCTGTTGCCGATGCTCTTGCGCAAAGCGCGCCGCTGCTCCGCCGACTGGCACCACCAGATCCAGCCGATGTTCGGCAAAAAGGTTTGCCAGGTAATTGACAAGCGGCTCCTCCGGCGCGGCCACTTCGAAGCGGGCGCTCTCCAAATCCACGTTGTAAAACGCCACCGGATTGCCAAGTTGTTCTACGACGTCCGCCCGGAAAGTCTCCGAAAAGGTGTTGAAGGGCGCAAACTCCGCGCCGAAGGAATACAACAGCAACACCTGCTTGGGGGCAGCACCCGCCGCAGCGCCAGCAACCAGGACTGACAAAAGCGCACCGAGCCAGCAACCCTGCCAAGCCATTCTGCGGCCCGATAGAGCGTGCTGGCCTGTATCGTCGTTCGGCATGTGCCTTTGGATGAAACTCTGGGCCCCAGATGCAGCCCTCGACCCCTCAACCCAATGGGCTGCAGGTGCCTTTACCGCCGAGAATAACGTTCCCAAGATCAGTAGGGAAGGGAATTTTACGAGACGCAGATACGCCGGGCGCTTACCCGACGGAGCGGGTGTACTCGGCGCGCAAGGCAGCCGCCGGCATGCCCCAACGATTCAGCCAGCGGCCAGGTGGGCTCTGATGAGCCCGGTTTCCCTTAAAAGGCTGGTTTCTGGGCTCAGGCGCCTACCCCGACCCCTCCCAATGCCCTCCGTAGCCTCGCCGTATCCTCACCGTAGTACCTCTGATAACCTATCAGAGGTACTACGGTGAGGATACGGCGAGGCTACGGAGGGGTGACGGTGGGGCTTGCGCTGCGGACTGCCATGAAGGCTGGAAATCTCGGAAGTGAGGCGGGTAAAGGCAGCGAAAGGTCCCAGACGCCCTGAGGCCCATGAGCCGGGCAAGGGGCCCAAGAAGCAAAACGCCACATTCCCACTTGAAGGCACTCATTCCACGAACCAGCCCGCCAAAGCACGCACGGTGAGCACGGACTCGAACGGTAACGTCGCCCACCAAATAGCGCCCCAGGTTACAATCACTGACCCCCAACAGAATAGCCTTAGCTGCTCGCGGCCTGGTCATGTCGTGGATGACAGAATGGGCATGCGCGGCGGGGCGGTTTGCCACATGAGGGCGATCTCGGCTGGGGTCAGGGCGTAGGCTTGGTTGACGAGGTGGCTGAGGGTGTGCTCCAGGGTCAGGGATTCGGCGGCGAGGTCGCGAGCGGGTTCGATGGTGCGGGTGTATTCGTCGCGCAACGCGTGGAGGCCGGCGGAAGACAGGGGCTGCTTCTTGCCTCGGATGCGCTTTACTTCGCTGACCCAGGTTTTGGAGTCCAGGTCGGTCAGGGCGAGGAGCTTGTTGCTGGGCTTTTCGATGCCGTATTCCACTCGCAGCCAGTCGAGCAATGTGCGCTGGGTTTGCTGCTGGTGTCCGGTGAGCTCGATTAGGCGGCGGACGGCCGTTTCGGCGGCCTCACGAATGGCGGCAGTTGGCTGTGCAATCGGGAGTTCTTCCATGCGGAAGGCTACGGGCGAAAGCGCCTCGTCCTTCATGTGTGGCAGATAGCGCCAGTTGTGCCACCACATGAGAGGTGAATTCAGGACTGCCAGAAGAAATAGATCATCCGTGCTGAGAAAGAAGGTCTTGTTGTTTCCAAAGCGCCCGTGCTTATCCAGCGAGTAGGCGGGGTGAAACTGAATCTCCTGGTAGAAGATTTTAGGCTTCTCAAACGCATCCCAGTAGGCGCATGACCGCAGTTCCCACCAGAAACGCCCCTTGTCCTGGCGCATCCGCAACGGCTCTTCCAGCGGCTTTAAGTGGCCATGCAGGCTAGGATAACGGGCTTTGAACTCGGCTTCAGCCTGGTCGCCCAAATCAGCCCACGGCCAGGGCCAGTCGTTGCTGGACGGCAGGACAATCATCCATAGGTCCGCCCAGTCCGAACTCCAACGCCCAAGATCGGCACCTCGCAGGTACGGCTTGATGATCTCCTTGCAGCCGTCGTGCTCGGCAATCAGCTTCCGCTTGCAGTCGTCATCAATCAGGAACGCTTCGTTCAGGCCGGTCTTGATTCCATACAATGGCGCAGCTCCCGCGACTTCTTTAAGGGTGCGCCGCCCTTCCCGTATCTTCTGGAGCAGGTGCGCCACGCCAATTGGCTCGAGCTGCCAGCCTTCTGCCTGGAGTTGAGCGAGCTCCAACTCTGTGCCTTCCCTCTCGATCTGCACACTCAGGTCGTCAATGCGCAGTTGTTCGCGAGAGATGGTGCAGAGCCGGGCGGTTTTGGGCTTGGGCGCTTCGGTCGGCTTCTCCACCAGGATGATCGAGGGGAAGACATCCACCTCCTCGAAAATCTGCTTGGCGTGGCCGAAGTCCACCACCGAGCGCACCCAGGCCTTCTCGCTGAAGAAACGGCGGAGCGGCTCGCCGTAGCCGGCTTTCATCCATTTGTTGGTGACGATGAAGCAGAGCAGGCCGCCCGGTTTCAGCATCCGCACGCCCAGCTCGTAGAAATACACATACAGGTCCGCCATGCCGTGGAAGACTTCATAATGCGCCTCCAGCCACGGCTTGAACGGGCTGAGCAACTCCTGCCGGATATAGGGCGGGTTGCCCACGACGACATCGAAACCGCCCTGGGCGAAGACTTCGGGGAAGGCGGGCTGCCAGTCGAAGGCTTTGGGATGGACCGCCTTGTCGCTGATGACGCTGTTGCCCTCGCGGATGGTGTGGTCGAGGCTGGTCAACTGCTTGCCGCGCGCGGCGGTCTTGATCCAGAGGCTGAGCTGGCAGATTTGGATGGCCTCGGCGTTGAGGTCCACGCCGTAGAGGTTGTGCTGGAGAATCTGCCGGTCGAGGTCGAAGAGGGTGCGCTGGCCGCGCAGTTCCTCCAGCCGGGCGTTGGAGAGTTCATAGACGGCGTGGAGCTGGTTGAAGGCTTCGATAAGAATCGCGCCGCTGCCGCAGGCCAGGTCGAGAATGCGCAGGCGCTTGAGGTCCTCCTGCCAGGCTTCCCAGAAGCGGATGAGGGCCTTGCGCTGCGGTTCGTTGAGGGCGGTGAGGTCGTAGGCGTTGGGATCGGCCAGGGCCTTGCGGGCGGTGCCGGCGGCTTCGGCCTCGTGCTGCCGGCGCAGCGTTTCGAAGCGGGCCTTCAACACGCCGCCCAGCGCTTGCTCGACTAGGTAGCGGGTGATGAAGGCGGGGGTATAGACCGCGCCTTCCTGTTTGCGGCGCCGGCCAACTTTGCCGGCCTCAGCAGGTAGCGCAGGTTTCCAACCTGCTGTATCGCGGGTTTCCAACCCGCAGGCCGCACCATCACCAACGCCCTGCCGACTGGAAGTCGGCGATACGGCAGACTGGAAGTCTGCGCTACTCAGGCTCTCGCGCAGGCGTTCGAGGTCGGTGATGGATTGCTCGAAGATGTGGCCCAGGATGTCCACGTCTATGACCGAGCGGACGGCGGTGCTCTCGGCGGCGTCGGCTACCTCGCGGGCGGGGCGGTAATCATAGTCGCCCAGTTCCTTGAAATGAGCGCAGACCTCGTCCGGCACCTGGAGGGCGTCCAGCGCCGAGTCGAGGGCGAAGAGGCCGCCGTTGTAGGCAGGGATGTTCAGGCCGGCGTTGCCTTCGTCTATGGCGCGGAACAGGCCGCGGAAATTGAGCCACACTGGCTGTGGATTGTAAGGGTTGCGGGACTCAAAGGCGTGCTTGAGGGATTCGGCGGGGAGCAGGCCGCGGCATTCGCAGAAGGCGCAGAACAGAACGCGGTCCAGCAGCTTTTGGGTGCAGCGCAGGATTTCGGGCGGGGCGACGGCGGCGTTCTCGCGGCAAAGGCGGGTGAGGACGCGCTGGCGGATGTCGGCGTAGAGGGCGTAGAACTGGTTGGTCAGTTCGCGCCCGACGGTTTCGGAGGCGCGGAGCAGTTCGTAGAGATGGCAATCCCGGTGTGCTGGCACGATGCGCTCTGCGCCCAGCAGGAAGACAAAGCGTTTGAGCAGGGCCTCGTCGGCGGCCAGGCGGACGGTCTCGAAGCGTTCGTAGGTGTTCTGCTGGGCGCCCTTGTAGTAGAGCCGCGTCTCGCGCATGGATGTGACGATAATCCAGTCGCACGGCAGGTTGATGGCGTAGCGGTAGGCCTGGTCCACGGCGGACATGCGCCGCCCCGCAAACGGGCGGTCCAGAGGATCGCGGGTCCCCTTCCCTTCCAGGACGGCGATGAACTGTGCCTTTGCCTTCCCGAAGCGGCCCAGGACGGAATCGGCGAATTTGCCGTCCACTTCGACATGGCGTTCGCGGGACAGCGTGTAGGAATCGGGTTCCTCGGCTGGGTCGGTGTAGCCGAGCAAGCCGCAGAAAATGTCGGTGAGGAAGCCGGGGAGCAATTCGGTTTCCTTGAACTCGTCGGCGCGGCCCGAGGCGATGAGACTGGCCCAGTGCTGGAGCTTGGGCTGGCAGGCCACCACGTGCTCCGGCAGGCTGAAGGCACGCACCTGCTGGCGCATGACTTCGGGGTGGAACAGGGGCTTGGATTCGACAGCCATCAAGGAGCTTTTACACGAAAGCAGCCAAGCGGTGCAATGCCCAGTTTTGACGGAAGGAGGTTAACAGCAAAGGCATGAAGGGCGGGAAGCATGCTGACTGCCGGGTTTGCACCACCGGCTTGAAGCGCATCGGCACGCGGCGCCCTGCCTGCTCGATCAGCCCAATGGGCCTCCCCGCTCTCCCGCAGCGCCTAATGACCTCCCCGGCAGCGCCAAGCTCGTTTGCGACTTCGCTCTGGCCGCGAAAGCGCGATACCGGCGTGCTGCAACGGTGATGAAGGCGTGCCTCAGCGGTGTTAGTGGCTCGTTTGGCCTGTGTTGGACCCTTCTTTATCCCTTCTTGTACCCTTGTCGTACCCTTCTGGTACCCTTCTCCAAGGGCTAAATCGCGCCTGAGGCTGCCGTTCGACCATTCACCGCCCCTGCGGCACCGGGCCCGGGCTGGTCATCATCCAGGCTTTGCCTTCCCAGCCGTTTTCTTGCGGCCAGGTCCGAATACAAATCCGCGAACGCTCCAGCGGGACGTGGTACAGCCGGTTGGGCAGGCTTAGCCAGGAACCTGGAAGCCTGGCCGGGGGCACCCGATCCAGGGCGTGTTCCTCTTGGCTGTTCGCCTACTCATGGAAAGATGGAGTACATGAGGCTGAGTTGCAGGCGCCAATGGTTATCGCTGTTGACGCCATTCGCCCCTTCCATGAACCCGTATAGCCCTTCAAAGCCGACGCTGAGCCGCTTGCGAAGCTGCCAGATCACGTTCGCGCTCCCATAGTAGCTGAAATTGTAGAACTCGGGTGACTGCCCGGACACGGGTTGCAGGTTGACGTAGCCGAAGCTGACAGTGGACCGGAATTGGTCGCTCCAGCGGTGCGTGAAGCCACCCATCGCGCTCCAATAGGGCAGGGCCTTCAGGCTGCCATTTAACTCGAATCCGGCGTCGCTGTTGAGAAAGCTGGTGTCGTTGCCCAGGCCGCCCACCCCGTATCCGTAAACACCCAGGAGCTGCAGGGAATCGCGCTTGGTCAGGTCCAAGTCAACGCCGAGGTTGACCCCCCAGCCAAAGACATGTTGGCCTGAGCCCACGCCGCTGCTTGCCCCGATGTCACGGAAGAGGGTGCTGAACTGCACATTACCCACGCCCGCCTTTTCCCAGCGCGTGTTGAACCCCAGATCCGGCATCGCAGTGAGCGTGCTGCCATTGGGCGGAAGGTCCACATAGTAATCCGGTTGTTCTACGCCAAACGTTGTGTTCCAGTTGTCGTTCCAGGCAACGGTGTATTGCGCCACGGGACGGCGGGCGAAGATGACTGCATTGGGCCCCTCATAATCAACCGTGTCCGGCCATACGTCCGGGTCTTCCCAGACGCTGTAGGTGAAGCCGGCTTTGAAGCCGTAGATCTCCCCCCAAAGCTGCTGGAGGCGGTATTTCATGTTCGAGGTGTCGGACCCGAAGAAGTCGTTCTGGTAGTAGAACCGGACATCTCCCGGCATATCGGGCGCTCGCACTTCAAAACTCAACTGAGAGGCGTTGGCGTTGACAAAGGCCTGCTCGCCGCCGCCGAAGGTCGGCGAGCCCTGGAGCGGGAACTTGGCCGGCACGAAGCGATAGGGATCACCCGAGTTCATGTTATCAACCGTCACATCCACGCGCGGCTTGGCGTTGAACTTGACCAACGCAGGGGTGTTGGGGACGGGGATGAACCCTTCGAACGTCGGGTCCAGTGTGAAGTCCATGGGCCGGGAGGCGGGCGTTTGCTGGTCGTTCATCGCGTCTCGAAAGGTAACTGGGCTTTTCCGGGCCACTGTCTCGCCCTCAGCCACTTTCTCAAGCGTCTGCATCGAGGGCGAGTTGGACTCCAGCAGACTGGCACCCACCGATGCCGGTGGCGGAGCGTGCTGTTTCTCCAACTCGGCAATCTTCTGCTTCATTTCCTCCATGGTTTGCTCCATGGCCTTCATCTTGGCTTTGAGTTCGTCGAGTTCCGACGTCTGGGCCAGTGTGGTGATGCTCCCCGCCGCAACGAGCGCGGCGGCGAGAACGATCGTCTTAATGGTTTTGAGTTTCATAAGAGTTCTCACGAGTTATGGGTTCATTTGGTGGAGCCGAAGATGTCGAGATCGAGCGCGTTGATGACGTAGTCAATGGCTTTGGTCGCGCGTATGCTGTTGCCGGCTTCGTTGACCGGGGGTGAAAAGCCAACGATTGCCATTCGGCCGGGTACGACGGCCACAATGCCCCCGCCAACTCCGGTCTTGGCGGGAAGCCCAGCGGTATAAGCCCAGGCGCCCGATTCATCGTAGAAGCCCGCCATCATCATCACTGCCAGGACCCGCGGGACATGCTTGGAATCGAGGCATCGCTCTTTGGTTATCGGGTTGACGCCCCCATTGGCGAGCGTGGCGCCCATGACCGCGAGCTGTTTGGCCGTCACGCCGATGGAGCACTGCTTGGTATAAACATCGCAAGCCTCCGGCGGATCGCAGAAGAGGTTTTGGTTGTTATAGAGAATCCAGGCCATGCCGCGGTTGCGCCAGTTGGTGGCTGCTTCGGATTTATAGACTTCGTCAATGAGCTTGAGTGGCTCGCCGGCGAATTTGCTTTGATAGGCAAGAATCTTTTCCCAACGCTCGGCAGGACTGTTCGCTTTGACCATGCTGACCGAGGCCATCGCGCCGCAGTTGACTAGCGGGTTCACGGCCTTGTTGTTGTTCATGCCAAGGGCAACCACGGAGTTGAATGGCATACCGGTGGGCTCCACACCAATCTTTTTGAGAACAGCCTCCTCGCCAGACTCCTGCATGACCTGGCATAGGGTAAACACTTTCGAGCAGGATTGGATGGAGAAGGCGTAGTCCACATCACCGGCCGTGAAGATCTGCCCTTCGGCAGTCACGATGCATACCCCGAACAGGTTGGAGGGCACGCTGGCCAGATAAGGGATGTAGTCAGCGTTCTTCCCGGACTTGTCATCCTTGAACTTCGCATGCGCCTCGTCCACCACGCGTTGCAGCACACTGACGCCGGGCAGCGCCGCGGGTTGTTTCGGAACCTGACAATGTGCGCAGCCGGTGAAACCGGCCAGCGTGGCTGCCAGCACCACTAGGCAAAAGTCTCGGGTCAGGTGTTGACGGAATGTTGCTCTCATTGTGTTTGGTCCTTTCGGTTTGTGTCTTTCTTCTAAGGTATCTCTCTGGGTTCTTTACTGGTTACGGGTATCGGTACGCAAGCTTAGGTGAACGCCACGATGACGGGTCCCCACACGGCCAATAGGACGTTTGAAATCGCATAGGTTACAGTGAAACCGAGCACAGGTGTCATACTGTCGGTCTCGTCGTTGGCCGCGCTCAACGCCGCTGCGACGGTTTGTCCGCCGCATAGCGCGCCCAGCAGCACAACCGGATGGAGCTTCAGCACGAAGCGTCCGAAATAGAGCGCGACAATCAGCGGGATGATCGTCACCGCGGCGCCGGCCAAAAGCAACGCCATTCCCTGCTGCTGAATCGCCGCCACCGCCTTTGGTCCGGCGGATAGTCCGATGGCCGCGGCGAAAGCGCTCAGGCCGAACTCGGAAAGAATCCATTGGGCCGGCTGCGGCAGCGCGCCGAAAACCGGGTAGCGCGTGTGCAGCCAGCCGAAGCACAAGCCCGATACAAGCACGCCGCCGCCCACCCCCAGGGTCACCGGGATGCCACCCACTTTGACGGAAATCAAACCGATCAGGGTGCCCACAACGATGGCCAGGGCGTGATACGCCAGATCGCTCTTGCCGCCGGGCGACTCGGCGTAACCCAAGGCGTTGGCTACGCGATCTACCTCGTCCGGCCGTCCGGCCAGTTCAAATACGTCGCCACGCCAAACCTTGGTTTTGGGCAATAAGGGCATAGCCAATCCCTGCCGCTTGAAGCTGAGCACGTAAACACCCTGGAGGTCCTCTTCGCTGAAGCTGTTACGAATTTGGCCCAGTGTCTGGCCCGCAATGCGCTTGTCCTTGATCACAACAGTGGCGACTTTCATCGGGAACGAGAGCGCCTCCTTGTTCTCCACTTCACCACCGATCAGCTCACCGGCGGCGGCAACGGAGCCCAGCCGCCCGGAGACACCAACCACATCCTCGGCTTTGAGTACCAGATCGGGCTTCGGTTCGATCGCTTCGCCGCTGCGCACGATACGCTCGATGGTGGCCCGGTCGAACCGGCCCTGCAGCTCGGCTACCGTTTTCTTCGCTGCCTTGCTCCCTTCAACTTTGAAGGCCCGCGCGACTACCGGCACGAAGGGCGTTATGTAACCGGGCCGCGTCACCTGCCCGCCTTCGGATAGTTCGGCCTCCAGTTCGCGGGCCGCCTGCTTCATGTTCACACCCAGCAAACGTGGCGCGACGCTCCGCACGAACACAATGGCACCGACCGTGCCGAACACGTAGGTGATGGCGAAGCCCACGGCCATCTGGCTGTTTAACTGCGCGATGCTCTCCGGGGCCAGCCCCATGCGGCCGAGCGCGTCCCCGGCCGTGCCCAGCATAGCCGTCTGCGTCAGCGCGCCGGAGCCAAGTCCTGCGGCGAAGCCCTTGCCGAAGCTGCAGGCACGGGCGAGCACAAAGATGGCCGCCAAGGCCACCAGGCACTGGACCACCGAGGAGAGCACGAGTTTCAGCGAGGAGCGATTCAGCCCGCCGAAGAACTCCGGCCCGCTTTTGAACCCAACGGAGTATATGAACAAGGCAAAGCAGACCGCCTTGAGCGCGTCGGGCAATTCGACCCCGGTCAACTGCCCCATCACCAGGCCCACGATGAGCGAGCCCGCGACACCACCGAGGCTGAAGCTGCCAAACTTCAGTCGTCCCAAAGCGTGCCCCAGCGCCAGCGCCGCAAACAAAGCGATCTCCGGCGCGGCTTTGAGAATGTAGTGCAGCCAGTCCATGCCCTGCGCTACCCCACCATTAATACTCGTAGAAATACTGCTGGAGCTTCTTCACATCGCTCGTCTTGGTCAGGCCGAGCATCAGGAGGACGCGGGCCTTCTGCGGGCTCAGTTCCATGCCGGCGATGAAACCCAATTTGTCATCGTTCACCTCGACGTTGCGGTCCACGACACCGCTGCCGGTGCGGGAGCAGCGCACGATCGCCACCCCTTTCTTCGCCGCCCTTTCCAGTGCGGCCAAAGCGGCGTCTGTGGTGTTCCCGTCGCCCACCCCTGCCAGCACGATGCCCTTCACACCCTTCTCGACCATCGCATCAATCATGAGCCCGCCAAGGTTGACGTAGGAATACACGATCACCACGAGCGGCAGGTTCTCGACCGTCAAGCCGTCCACAGAGAACTCGCTTTTCGTGGTGTGACGAGTCGTATTGAGAGAATAGAAGGTCGGTTTGCCCGTGTTCATCACCCCGGCGATGCCGCGGTTGGGTGAATCGAAGGTGTCCATGTGGGTCGTGTGCATCTTCTGCGCCTCACGGGCGTAATGAATGGTGTCGTTCAGCACTACCAGAGGACCGCGGCCTTTGGCCTCCGGGCTCGCAGCGAGCGCCACGCCGTTGTAAAGGTTGATCGGGCCGTCCGCACTGATGGCCGTGGCGGGACGCATCGAACCGACGAGCACTACCGGCTTGTCACTCTTCACCACGAGGCTCAGGAAGTATGCCGTCTCCTCCATCGTATCTGTGCCGTGGGTGATGACGACACCGTCAACCTCATCGCTGGCAAGCACCTCGTTGAGGCGCGCGGCCAGCTTGAGCCAGACCTCGTGGTTCATGGTCTGGCTGCCGATATTGGCGACCTGCTCGCCCGACAGCACCGCGATATTGGTCATCTGCGGCACGGCCTTTATGAGGTCGTCCACAGAGAAGGTGCCGGATTTGTAACCGGCGTCGGCTTGGGTGGCCTGCGCACCGGCAATCGTGCCGCCGGTGGCGAGGACTTTAATCCGCGGCAGCGCCCAGGCGACCTGGGCAAACGCTGTCGCCAAGGTAAGGAACAACAGGATCTTGATTGTTTTCATATTGTGTATTGGTTTCAGGAACGACTTTGGTTTTCGGTTTGGTGTAACTTATTTGGAGCTAGCGGTCGCTTGGGTTGCAGGGACTTCCATTCTTTGACGTAGGCCTGGGCTGTCTCCCGGAGATACTGGCCGATTTTCGGATAGGTTTCCTCCGGCAGGTTGGCGAGCGAGACCCGGACGGACCATTCCGGCCCGCCGAACCCGCCGCCATGCATCAAGACCACGCCGGAATGTTCAGCGAGGCGGAAAAGCATATCGGTGCACTCGTAATTGTTCCGCAGGAACTGCGCGAAGTCCGGGCCGTATTCTTTCTCCGCCCAGACCATGAGGTCCAGTTGGACGTAGTATGCGGCGCGCGTGTCGTCCGCCGGCAATACCAAACCCAATCCGTCAAGCAGCGCCTCGAATCGCCGGCGCACAATAAGCTGGCACAGGGATTTGTAGCTGTCGGACTTGTCGAGGAGCGCGAAGGACGAGAAGAGCGCCATCTGGATTTGCTGCGGCAACGATGGACCGGCGGTGTGATTCAGGGCCACCATCCGGCTGTCGGCCACCATGCGGTCAATAAACTTCAGCTTGGCCGACTTAAGCGTGACAGGGCTGTAACGGTGAATCAACGCCGCGCGGGTCCTGGCGGGCAGATTCGCGATCAGCCGGTCAAAAATGTTGTCCTGATGAACCGCCACCACTCCCAACCGCCAGCCCGTGCAGCCGAAATGCTTCGAGTACGAATAAACTCCGATCGTGTTGCGCGGCAACTCGGCCATCGCCGATCGGAATCCGGGCACGAACGTCCCATAGACGTCGTCGGTAATGATGATGAGATCGCGCCGCTTCTTCTTCACCAGGTTCACCAGCCGCCGCATGGAACTGGCGCGCATGGCGTAAGACGGCGGGTTGCTGGGATTCACCAGGAAGAACGCCTTCACGCGTTTGTCAGCGAGCTTGTCAATTTCCGCGTCCGTGTATTGCCAGGTGTGGCCGCCATCTTCCCGGCACTCGACCCCGGCGTCCACGTTCACCACCTTGAAGGCGAACCGGTCCATGTGCGCAATCTCGATGTAGGGCGCGAACGTTGGAACCGCCAGCGCGATGGTGTCGCCGCGATGCAGCAGGGCGTTTTGCATCAGCGTGTCGAAGATGTAACACATCGCCGCCGTGCCTCCCTCCACGGCGAAGAGGTCGAACTTCCCCTTCGGCGGCCGGTCGGCGCACATTTCTTTAACGAGGAATTCGTAAACGATGCGTTCGCAGCAGCGTAGCATCCGGTCTGGCACGGGGTACATGTCGCCGATGATTCCCTCGGCCAGTTCGTGCGCGAAGGCAACCGGATCGAATTTCAGTTCGCCGACGCCAAGTCTCCAGGTGTCGCGGAGCAGTTTGATGCCGGGCGCTTTTGGGTTCGCGCCTAGAAACTGGACGAAACGCCTGGCGATGCCGGGGCTCTTGGCGATCTTGCGACCCAGATCGGGAAGGCTCACACCTCGACGCGATTCTTCGAGACCGAAGCGCAGCAAGGTCCCGAATGCGTCGCGCGGGGTGGTGCAGATCCAGTTCGGATTGCCGCGACCGGCATTGAGGAACTGGGCAATGTCATCGCGTTCGGCATCCCGGGCGAGCTTGATCAGCTCGTCCTTCAACTCGAACGGACTGAGCTTGAGCAGCGCTTTCTGGCGAGCGCGAGGAACGGAGGATGGGTTCGACATGATTACCGATTCAATCGGGGATGGGTCATGTTTTCGGGTTTCAGGAGCTCATCGAGCTTCTCCTTTGTAAGCCAGCCTTTGGCGATGACAAGGTCATAAACGCTGCCACCGGTCTTGAGCGCTTCCTTGGCGATGGCGGCGGACTTCTCGTAGCCGAGCACCGGATTCAGCGCGGTCACGAGGCCGATGGAGTTCTGCACGTATTCGCGGCACCGCTCGCGATTTGGCTCAATGCCGGCAATGCAGCGCGCGGCGAGCACGATCGCAGCGTTGCGGAGCAGCGTCAGGCCAAAGAAGAGGTTAAACGCGATGATCGGCTCGGCCATGTTCAGCTCCAGTTCGCTCGCCTCGGACGCCATCGAGACGGTCACGTCGTTGCCGATAATCTGGAAGCAGATCTGGCTCACGACCTCGGGTACGACGGGGTTGACCTTGCCCGGCATGATGGACGAACCGGGCTGCATCGCAGGCAGTCGGATTTCGTAAAGCCCGCAGCGAGGGCCGGAGGAAAGCCAGCGCAAGTCGTTGCAGATTTTCGAAAGCTGCACGGCCGCGGTCTTCATCGCGCTGCTCATCAGCGCGAATTCGCCGGAGTCCTGCGTGGCTTCCACCAGGTTCTCCGCCAACCGCACCGGCGCGCCGGAAATATCTGCCAGCTTCTTGGTGCAGAGCGGCGCGTAGCCGGGAGGGCTGTTCAGCCCGGTGCCGATGGCGGTCGCGCCCATGTTGGTTTCGAGCAGTTCGTTGCCGGCATGCTCCAGGTGACGAATGCCATCGCCAATCATCACCGCGTAGGCGCTAAACTCCTGCCCCAGCGTCATGGGCACGGCGTCCTGGTTTTCGGTGCGGCCCATCTTGATAACGTCGGCGAATTCCTTGGCCTTCGCTTCCAGCGCCGTCTTGAGCTCCCCCAGGCCGCTGAGCGTGTCGCGTAGCGTGAACCACACCCCGAGCTTGATCGCGGTGGGATACGCGTCGTTCGTGGACTGCGAGTAATTGACATGATCGTTCGGGTGGCAGAACTGGTATTCGCCCTTCGCGCGGCCGAGGAGTTCGAGCGCGCGGTTGGCGATGACTTCGTTCGCGCACATGTTGGTCGAAGTGCCCGCGCCGCCCTGGATCATGTCCACGACAAACTGGTCATGCAGCTTGCCGGCGCGAATTTCGTCGCAGGCCTCTGCGATGGCGTCGGCAATCTTGCGGTCAAGGACGCCCAATTCGGCATTGGCCAGCGCGGCAGCCTTCTTCACGCACGCCAGGGCGCAAACGAAATGCTCGTAGTGCCGGACGCAAATCCCGGAGAAGGGAAAGTTCTCAACCGCGCGGACGGTTTGCACTCCGTAGTAAGCGTGGTTCGGCACCTCGCGCTCGCCGAGCGAATCGTGCTCACGCCGAACGTCCGTGAGCGTCGCCGGGCCGCTTTCTTTGGCGAGCCGTTCCGAGGCCGCCCGAAGGCGGTCGCTCAGGCGCCGGGCAATCTGACCGACGAGGCGGTAGAAGACTTCAGGATTCTCGGTGCGGACAGTGTCGAGCTCGGCGCGCGAAATTTGCCACACCTTCGCGCCTTGATGCGTTACCGCGGAGGTGCTGTGCGGTGAATTGTCGAGCATGACGCCTTCGCCCAGCATGGCGCCCGGCTGCGCCAGACCGATGAGGATGCGCTGGCCATGCTGGCCTCGGACGAGGTCAACCTCACCTTCGATCACAATTCCCAGCCATTGGCGTGGCGTGGATTCATGGAAGAGATAATCTGCCGCCTTGTAGTCAACCGCCGTGCCGCGCCGGAGGACGGCGGCCAGCTCATCGGGTTTGATGCCGATCCGCTGTGCGGCTTCGGCGATGGTATCGGAGTCGAGTTTCATAGTAGTGATTTTAATTTGCCTGGTGGAAAAAGAGCTTTGCGAGAAGCAACCCAATGCCGACCCCGCCAACGGTCGTGATCATTCCCGGCAGCATGAACGAGTGGTTCAGCAGGTACTTGCCGATGCGCGTCGTACCGCTGCGGTCGAACTGCATCGCGGCGATGAGGGTGCCGTAGTTGGGGATGAAGAAGTAGCCGTTGACTGCCGGGAACATACCCACGAGCGACGCCGCGGGGATGCCCAGCGAGAGCCCGAGCGGCATGAGCGCGCGCGCCGTCGCCGCTTGGCTGTAAAGCAGCATCGAGGCGACAAAGAGGCCCAGGGCGAAGGTCCATGGCGCGGCCTTGGCCATGTTGCTCAAGCCGCCGATGATGGTCTCCTGGTTGGCGCTGATGAATGTGTCGCCCAACCACGCCAGGCCGAGAATGCCGATGAGGGCCGTAACACCCGACTGGCACGTCTTGCAGCGGACCACCTCCGCCACCGGGGCGCGCGTCACCGTGAGGATGATGGCCGCCACCGCCAGCATCACCATCGCAATCGCAAAGGGCATGTCCATCACGAAGGGTTTTGCGGCCTTGTCCGCAACGGTCCGCAGCGCAGGGAACAGGCCGGCCAAGACGACCAATGCCACGCCTCCGAAGAAGATGAATGCGCTCGCTTTGGCGCCTCGTTTCAGCACTGGCATCGCCGCCGGGCCGGCGCCCTGCCGCGATGGCAGCTCAACCTCGCCGGCTTTCAACCGCCTTTGATACTCGGGATCGTCTTTGAGTTCCTTGCCGACCCGGAGCTGGACGAACGCCGCAACGAGAACGGCGAGCAAGGTGGACGGGACGCAAATGAGGAGAATCTGGACGAGCCCGAAATGGCGCGCGGCCAGCAAACCGATCATCGCCGCCGTCGCCGCCGACACCGGGCTGGCCGTGATGGCTTGCTGCGACGCGATCGTGGCGATGGCCATCGGGCGCTCGGGCCTGATGCCGCTTTCGTGCGCGACTTCATAAATCACCGGCAGAAGCGGATACACGATGTGGCCTGTGCCCGACGCAAACGTGAAGCCATAGGTCACCAGCGGAGCGACGATAGTTACCTGCTTGGGATTCTTGCGGATGATGCGCTCAGCCACACGGACCAGGAAATCCACGCCGCCCGCCACCTCCATCGCTGAGGCCGCCATGATAACCGTCAGGACGATGATGAGGACCTCCCCGGGAATGGCGCCGTGCGGAACTCCAAAGCCCACCACCAGCACGAGCAATCCGACGGCCCCCCATAAGCCGAGCCCGACACCGCCGGCCCGAGCGCCCATGAACAACGCGCCCAGGACTACGGCGAATTCGAGGACGAGTTTGATGTTCATGAGCGCTAGAAGTACTTCAGGACCGTGCCCGGATGAGCGGCCTTGAACGCGCGGAACCAGCGGCACGCAGGATAGAGCAAGGCCAGCAGCACTGCCGATACAATGTACGTTGTGGCCAGAGTCCCCGCGCCTCGGAGACCGAAATAGGTGGCCGGCACCTCAAGCACCAGGCGATGCACCAGGTAGAAGAACATTGCCGTCTGCCCAAACACCAGGAACGGGCCGTTCCGGCGGACGCCGATGATGGGTTCGATCGTCATCAGTAACGCCAGGCAAAGGCAGAGCAACCCCAGTTCCAAGGAGCTGTAGCTAAGCGATGGCGGATACTTGCTGACGTGCAACCATTCCTGCCACGACTGATCCGACCGGTGCAGGAACATATCCCCGTAGCCGCGGCCGGCGCGGACGGCTGCAAAGACGGCCAAGGCCGCCAGGCCAGCGGCCCACATGACCGTCTTCGGAGAAAGTCTGGTTTTGCCTGCGGCGAAGTTGGTCATGTTGCGTCCAAAGACCCAGCCCAGCACCATCATCGCCAGCCAGGGAAGCAACGGGTACTTGATGCTCAGGGTGCCGCTTCCATAGACGGCCATGGTAAAGGCCGCCAGTGGCGGGGCTGAGCCGGTAGGACGCCACGCCCAGCGCGTCGGAATTTCGCCCAAAACTAGCCACCCCAAGCCCAGCGTTAAGAGCGTCCAGGATGGCAACCGACGGAGCGGAGCCATGCAGATCATGGATAGCCCGATTGCGTATAACACCTGGAAAGTCCACCGGCCCGAGCCCAACGAAATAACGGTGGGATCCAACAAGGCGATAATTGTTCCGCGCAGAAGGATGCCTTTGTCAACGTCCCAGCCCTTCGCGCCCTTCGCCACGCGCCGCTCCACGCTCAAGGCAAGAGCCGTGCCGGCCAGAAACACAAACGTCGGCGCGCACAAGTGGGTGGTCCATCGCGTCAGGAATTCCATGGGTGGCACCGCCCTCATGCTCGTTTGCGCATATAGGGCCGAATCCTCTGCCAAGTGGCCGCTGTCGAAAGCCATAGAGGCATGGTCAATGACCATCAGCACCATGACCAGCCCGCGCATCCAGTCAATGGCGGCGATGCGGTTGGTCTTACCCCCCGATATGGCGCGTGAAGCATCCGCCGACGGCGCTGTTTTTATCTTTTGGTCTTGCACGATTCCTTCAAGTCCTTTGGGCTGCCAGCCCTGTCTCCTTCAGGAAGCAAGTCAAGATCAGCGCCACGATGATCCCGTAGAGCAAGGGGGCAAAGCCGGCCTGATAGTGCTCCAGGCCCATCTTGTCGCTCCCTTCAGAAACCTGGACCAGCCTAGAGCCGAAGACCGGACCCAGCAGGGCGCTGAAGGTGAAATTGATGAAGTTGATTACGCCGGTGGCCGACCCGCCCAATTCGGGCGGATTGGCCTCCTTGATGACCGTGTAGGGCAGCATGGCGGCACCGGAAGCGATGCCCATCATGATCCCGACGGCGGCACCACCTAAGATTTCAGGCACGCCAAACAGAACCCAGGCCAGCACTCCCAGCAGCATGGCGGCGCCACCAAAGATCACCGGCTTGCGGCGGCCGAGGCGATCCGAGATGAAGCCTAACAGCGGGCAACCGACCATCCAACCGAGCGGAACCGTGGCGGCCATCGCGACGGCGGTTTCGTATTCGCGGCCGCGCCCCTCCTGAAGGAAGCGCACGCCCCAGGTCATGCCAAGTATGGTCGTGGGGATGAACAGCAGGCCGGCAATGAGACCACAAAGGATGGATTGAGGGTTGAGAAAAACCGTCTTTAGTGAGCCGACCACGCTGGCCAAACCGCCAGTGCCGCCGGCCGCCGGCTTGCGCTCCTCTTTTGGCAGGAACACAAACAGACACACGCCGATCGCCAACCCGACGAGGCCGGCGTAAACCCAGAACCGCCCCCAGGGAAGCCCGTGCTTGATCAGCGGCCCCACGCAGAACTGCCCGGCCGAGCCGCCGGCCATGCCGAACATTTGCGTGGCGCCGATGAACGAGGCGGCGCAGGAAGCCGGGAAGTTCTTAGTGACCAGATAGACCGCGCCGACCAGCGCAAACACGCCGCCAGCGCCTTGAAGGAACCGTCCAATGTTGGCGGCAACCACGTTGCCCGTGCCGAACAGCAGCGCACCAAAACCTACCAGCGCCGCGCCAATCGGAATGATTCGCTTCGCCCCGAAGCGATCAATCGCCGCGCCGGCGACGAGGCTGAACGGCGAGTAGCCGTAGTAGAACATACCCACGATGGCGGAGACCCCCAGGGCGTTGACGCCGAAGGCCTCCGTCAGTTGCGGCATCATGACGCTCGGCGCGGAGCGTAGGGCATACTGGTAGAAGTAATACACCGCCACCAGCAACCACGCGCCAACTGCCGCAACCGGGAGTTTTGCGCTCATGTCGTCAGCAATCTGTGTCCGTAAGGATTCATCATGGAGATTCGTGCCGCGCCTACCGCGCTCGGCAGCCTGCGTCGCGAAACTGGCCAATCACGCGCTCCACCAATTCGGGCGGCGCGGGCGGCGTTTCGGCGAGCGCGTACTGCAAACCCAGCGCCTTCCACTTGAAGGCCCCCAACTGGTGGAAGGGCAGCACCTCCACCCACTCAACGTTTTTCAGTGGCGCGACGAATTTGGCGAGCCGCTCGATGCTGGCCGGTTCGTCGGTCAACCCCGGCACGAGCGTGTAGCGCACCCACACCGGCTTGTTCATCGCTGCGAGCCGCTCGGCGAAGCGCAGCGTAGGTTCGAGATCCGCCCGGGTGACGCGGCGATACGTCTCGGCGTCACCGGACTTGATGTCGAGGATGACCAGGTCGAGCTGCTGCAAGTAATCGTCGGGCACGCGCGCCCCCAAACTCCCGGAGGTTTCAATGGCGGTGTGCAGTCCCATGGTCTTGGCCGCGCGCAGGATGCGCCCAGTGAACGCCAACTGGACCAGCACCTCGCCGCCGGAAATCGTCAGCCCGCCCCCTATTGCCCGCAACGCGGGCGCAAAGTGGCCGAGTCGCGTGATGAGCTGCTCCGCCGACACGCGCACGCCGTCTTTGAAGTGCCACGTATCCGGGTTGTGACAATACTGGCAGCGAAGCGGGCAGCCGGAAACGAAGAGCGTGATCCTAACCCCCGGCCCGTCGAGGCGCGAGCCGGTCTCATACGAGTGGGCGTAACCGAACGCCCCTTCGCTGTCCACATAGCTCGCGGTGTCCAGCGCACCCGGCGACAGATCATGGCGCAGATCATGACGACTCCCTTCCGGAATCTCCGCCGTCGCGGCTGCCGGTGGCACGATGTCAGATGCTTCCATGGAAGAAACTGCGATTCACCACGTCGAGCTGCTGCTCGCGCGTGAGCCGGACAAAGTTCACCGCGTAGCCGGAGACGCGGATGGTGAGCTGCGGATACTTGTCCGGATGCTCCATCGCATCGAGGAGCGTCTCCTTGCGCAGGACATTGAGGTTCATGTGAAACCCGCCCTGCCCGAAATACATGTCCAGCGCATCGCAGGCCCGCGTGACCGCCTCCTCCCAGCCTTGCCGGGTCTCTTGCGGCACGATGGAAAGCGTGTAGCTGATGCCGTCCTGGGCTTCGTGGTAGGGCAGATGCGCGACCGAAAGGCACGACGCCAGCCAGCCGTGCGAATCGCGCCCGTGCATCGGGTTCGCCCCCGGCGCGAAGGGTTCGCCCAGGCGGCGGCCATCCGGCGTGCTGCCGGTGGCTTTGCCGTAAACGACATTGGAGGTGATGGTAAGCACCGACTGCGTGTGCACGGCGCCCCGGTAGGTCGGGTAGTTCCGCAGGTGATTCATGAACCGTTTCACCAGGTCCGCCGCGATGTTATCCACGCGGGGGTCATTGTTGCCGAACTTGGGGAAGTCGCCGGCAATTTGGAAGTCAGTCACCAGCCCGTCCTCGCGGCGGATGGGCTTCACCTTGGCGTGCTTGATCGCCGAGAGGCTGTCGGCGGCGACCGAGAGGCCGGCGATGCCGAAGGCCATCGTGCGGACGATTTCCCGGTCGTGCAGCGCCATCATCAGCCGCTCGTAGTTGTAACGGTCGTGCGAGTAGTGGATGCAGTTCATCGCATGGACGTAGGTCCGCGCCAGCCAGTCCATCATTTCGTCGAACCGGGCCATGATGTCCTCGTACTCCAGCACGTCACCCACGACCGGGCGGAACAGCGGACCTACCTGGTTGCCCTTGATCTCATCCCGCCCGCCGTTGAGCGCGTAGAGCAGGCACTTGGCCAGGTTGACCCGCGCGCCGAAGAACTGCATCTGCTTGCCCAGCCGCATGGCCGAGACGCAGCAGGCGATGCCGTAATCGTCCCCCAGCTCCGGCAACATCAGGTCGTCATTCTCATACTGGAGGGCGGAGGTGTCGCGGCTGATGGTGATGCAATAGCGCTTAAAGGCCGCCGGCAGGTTCTTCGACCAGAGCACCGTGAGGTTGGGCTCGGGGGCGGCCCCGAGGTTGGTGAGGGTGTGCAGCATCCGGAAGCTCGAACGCGTGACCAGCGAGCGTCCGTCCAGCGCCATGCCGCCGACACTCTCCGTGGCCCAGTAAGGGTCGCCGGAGAAAAGGGCGTCATACTCGGGCGTGCGCAGGAAGCGCACAATGCGCAGCTTGATGACGAACTGATCAATCAATTCCTGCGCCTGTTCCTCTGTCAGCGCCCCTTCCTTCAAATCGCGTTCGATATAGATGTCGAAGAAGGTGGAGACGCGGCCGATGGACATGGCGGCGCCGTTCATCTCCTTGATGGCGCCGAGGTAGCCGAAGTAGGTCCATTGCACAGCCTCGCGGGCGTTGGCCGCCGGCCGGGAAATATCGCACTCGTAGGTCGAGGCCATCTTCTTGAGGTCGGCGAGAGCTCGGAGCTGATCGGCCAGTTCCTCCCGCAGCCGCATCACTTCTTCCGAAGGCCAGCGCCCGTCCATTTCGGCCCGCTCCGTCTTCTTGGCCTCAATGAGCCGGTCCACCCCGTAAAGCGCCACGCGGCGGTAATCTCCGATGATGCGCCCTCGGCCATAGGCGTCCGGCAGCCCCGTAATGACGTGGGAACTGCGGCAGGCGCGAATATCCGGCGTGTAGAGATCGAAAACGGCGTCGTTGTGGGTTTTGCGGTACTTCGTGAACGTCTCGCGCACCGCCGGGTTCACCTCGATCCCGGCGGCCTTGAGTCCCGCTTCCACCATGCGAAAGCCGCCCGCGGGCATGATGGCCCGGCGGAAAGGCTGGTCGGTCTGGAGGCCGACAATCACCTCGTTGGCGCGGTCAATGTAGCCAGGCCCGTGCGAAGTGAGCGTGGAAGGTGTGCTGCCATCAGCGTCGAGGACGCCTTTCTTGAGCTCCTCGTGCAAGAGCGGTTGGAGGCGTTCCCATACGGCGCGCGTGCGGGCGGTGGGATTCGCCAGGAACCCCGGACCCTCAGCGTAGGGAGTAAAGTTGGCGACGATGAAGTCGCGCACGTCAATTTCGCGCTGCCACCGGCCAGGCTTGAATCCGCGCCAGGCGTCTTTCGCTTCAGGCTGTCCCATAGGTCTTGTTCAGGTAGTGGTTGATCTCGAAGAGGAGGCGCGTCTGGCAATTGCTTGCGCGGACGCGCGTTCCCCGGCCAACTTGCTTTAGCAGAGGACCAGGTTCGCGGCCAGCCCGGCTTCGCTCGTCTCTTTGTATTTCGTGCTCATGTCCTTGCCGGTTTCTGCCAGGGTCTCGATTGCGGTGTCGAGATTCACGCGGTGGCGCGACGCGATCTCGTTGGTCGCAATCGTGAAGGCGACCCAGGCCTTCACCGCACCAAACGCGCAACGTTCGATGCAGGGAACCTGCACATAGCCGGCGACTGGATCACAGGTCATGCCCAGGTGGTGTTCGAGCGCCGACTCGGCGGCGTTTTCGACGACCTGCGGTGAACTGTCCATGACCTGGGCGATGAACGCGGCCGTCATCGCCGAGGCGACGCCGATCTCTGACTGACAACCGCCCTCGGCGCCAGAGAGAGTGGCGTTATGCTTGCACAAATAGCCGATCGCCGCGCCGGCCAGCAGGCCCTCGCGGGCTTTCTCCTTGGACAGCTTCCGCTTGCTCTCGGTCAGGGCATAGACGATCGCGGGCATCACACCCGCCGACCCGCCCGTGGGCGCGGTGATGACCAGATGGCCGCGGGCGTTCTCCTCGGAAGCGGCCAGGGCGAAGGCGGAGACTTGCCCGATGGCGCGATCACTCTCGTATTTGTCATCTTGGGCCCGCTCGAAGACCGTGGCTGCCTTCGACTGCAACTTGATAGGGCCGGGCAGGACGCCTTCCTTCACAGCGAGGCCCGACTTGACGGTGGCAAGCATCGCGCCCGTGATCTTGTCGAGGAACGCGTTGATCTGCTCCTCGGTTTTGCCGGACACAGCGATTTCGTTGGCCATGATTACCTGCGCGATTGAGAGTTTGTTGTCCTCGGCCTGCTTGCGTAGTTCCTTCATGGTTGCGTAGGGATATTTTGGCTGCCCCTTCTTGGGCGGCGTGTAGCCCTTCCACTCATAGAACCCGCCGCCGGGCGAGTAATACTCCAGTTCATAGATCGCCTTGTCCCCGGCCATGAGTTTGCAGGTCATGGTGTTTGGATGCGGGAATTCGCCCTTGGAAGAATCGTAGATGATGTCGGCCAGCGACAGATTAAACGTCTTGTCGCCGAGCTTCAGCGGATATGTTTGTTCAGGCTTCTCCTTCATCTCGTCGAGGAACAGCGGATCAACAGTGGCCGGTTCCTTGCCGATCAGGCCCGCCAGCGAGGCGCGTTCGGTGCCGTGACCCTTGCCGGTGGCGCTCAAGCTGCCAAAGAGGTGAACCTTGAGGCCGGTCGCCTGGGCGAGTTGGTCAGCGGGCAGCTTGGTGCAACGCTGATAGAAGTCGTAAGTGATGCGCATCGGCCCGATCGTGTGCGAACTCGAGGGACCCGGACCCACCTTATAGAATTCCTCGATCACAGTCATCACTGGACCGCTGGACCTTTTCACGACGTCCAAGTCTTGCGACATCGAGGTGGAATCTAGCGGAGGCAACGGAGACCTCGGCGCCGCTTCCTGTTCGGCCTGCCGGGCGCGGGCTTCGGGCGTCCACGTGGTGCCAGTCATCACCGCCGCCGCGCCGATGACGGCATTGCGGATGAGAAACGACCGGCGATCAATGCCGGAGGGGAGGGTTGATTCCGCGGGCGACGCCGGGAACGACCTGTCATGTTTGGCTGATGCTGATGTATTCATTGTTTTATGATCCTGCGGTTTCTTATTTGTAGTTTGTGTTCACAAAGCCTCTCGTCCCCGTTGTTTCAGACTTCGCTCTGTATTGCTTCGATGTAACCCCTTGCGCCGGTCTGGACGTGCGCGGCGTTGGCCTCGTCGGTGTCAATGTGCATGGCGAGGGCAAAGCTCGGGTCCACGCGGACCAGCACGTCGCCGAAGATGAGTTCGCGGTCGCCGTTCACGCGCACACGCACCACAGATTTGTCGCGCACGCCGTAGCGCAGGGCATCGGCGGGCGTCATGTGAACGTGACGCAACGCGCAAATGACGCCACGGTCCAGCTTCACGCTCCCGGCCGACCCGTCCAAAGCGCATCCGGGGGTGTCCTTGATGTCCCCGCTTTCACGAATGGGCGGATGCACGCCGAGCTTGAATTGCTCGGTCATGGCGATCTCGACCTGCGTGTATTTGCGTGTCGGGCCCAGCACCCGCACGCGTTCGATGCGCCCTTTTGGCCCCACAATCGTGAGCTGTTCCTTGCAAGCGTACTGGCCAGGCTGCGACAAGTCCGCATGCTTGGTCAGTTGATGCCCCTTCCCGAAGAGTGCCTCGACGTGCTCCTGCGTGAGGTGGATATGGTGCGCCGAAACTTCAACCAGGAAAGGCTCCCTCTTCTGGGCTTCGAGCACCTGAGTGAGGTACGACCGGCTTAACGCGCGCAGCGCCTCGCGCGCCATCATGCGCTCCTCGTCGGTCGGTACTATGAGCACCGTGATCTTCGAGTCGTCGGTGGAAATGCGGCAGACTTCGTCAAAGCCGCGCGCTTCGCGGTTGCGTTGCTCGTCGAGCGCGATTCCCATGCAGCTCAGCCCCTGCAAGGCCAGCGCTCGGACCATGGCACTGCCCTGTCCGATGCCGCCGGTGAACACAATCGTATCCAGCCCGCCCATCGCCGCCACGTAGGCGCCAATGTATTTCCGTACCCGGTAGCAGTACGCTTTGAGTGCGAGCAATGCCCGGGCATTGCCCTCCTCCGCCGCTTTGAGGATCTCCCGCATGTCGCTGGAAACTCCCGACAGGCCCAGCAAGCCGCTCTTCTTATTCAGCAGCTCTTCGGATTTGCTGGCCGACAGACCTTCGGTGCGTTCGAGGAACGCCAGGATGCCCGCGTCAACATCGCCGCAGCGCGTCCCCATAATGAGACCCTCGGCGGGCGTGAAGCCCATGGTGGTGTCCACCGACCGACCGTGATCCACAGCACACAACGATGAGCCGTTGCCCAGATGGCAACTTACGATCTCCAATTCATTCGGCCGGCGTCCAAGGAATTGGGCCGTGCGGAGGGCGACATAAGCGTGGGACGTGCCGTGGAAACCGTAGCGCCGCACCTTCTTCTCCTCATAGAGTTCGTAAGGCAGGCCGTAGAGATAGGCGTAAGCCGGCAGCGTGTGATGAAACGCCGTGTCGAACACGGCCACCTGCGGTACGGCGGCAAACAAGCGGCGCATCTCGCGTATGCCCGCAACGTTCACTGGGTTGTGCAGCGGTGCGAGTGGGTTCAGCGCTTCGATCTGCGCCAGCACTTCATCGGTGATGACCGTCGCCTCGGAAAATCGCTCGCCGCCATGCACCACGCGATGCGCCACCACGCTAACCTCGCCAACCGAGCCAATCACTCCCGTCTTCTTGGCGATGAGTTCCTTGACTATCGCCTCGAACGCTTCGGCAAAACCGCCGGACGGAAGCTCGCGCTTCACCTCGCCGCCCGGCCCATGATGCACCAGCCGAGTTCCCGTAATCCCAATGCGCTCCACTTGACCCTGGGCACTCCGCGACTCGTCCGCCGCGTCGTAGAAGCTGTATTTGACCGACGAGGACCCACAATTGATGACGAGGATTTTCTCCGGTCTCTCGCCCCTCAGCTTCAGCCCATAAGGGTCATCGCCCCGGCGCAACGCAGCCGCGGCTTTCGATGGGTCGGCCATCACCTCCCGGAGTCGCTCCGCAATGGTCCGGGAGACGTGCTGCACCGCCCTCGGCTCGGCCATGATGATGGATTGAAACAGCGACACCGGAATGCGCAGCACCTCGCAGGGCGACTCGGCGATAAAATCCGCAGGCAGCTTGTCGCCGGTCATCAGCGCCAGCTCGCCGAAGGTGCCACCGGCTCCAAGCCGGCCAAGGACTTGGCGCGTGCCCCCCTCGCCGGTCATGGAGGCGGACACGGCACCGCTCAGCACGACGCTGAAATGGGTGGCTTCCTCGCCGCAATGTGCGACCGCTTCGTTCGTCTCGAAGGACACGACGCGCGAGCCATCCGCCAACTGCTGCAGGCGGTCGTCGGAGAAGTCCTTGAATAGGTCAACTTTTAGCTTCAGGAACTCGGGAGTTTTCATACACAACCGGGCTCGCCGTAATCGTCAGCCACGACCACGCTCCATTTCGGGCTGCCGGTGCGGTTATCCTTTCCCATTACCCTGCTACGGGCCCAGGTCTTGTTCTTGTTTTCGTTCATTCAAGTCGAACTCATCTGCGAATCTGGTGCGGAGACTAATGCGCGGGGACGGAAACTGCCTATTGTCCTTTGGTGCAGTACTGGTAGGCGGCGTCAGGTTCCTGCGGGGGGTGATCAACGGTCACTGATTGCTGAATACATCCGACTGGTTACTCAACTCCCTGCTTCCTGTGCCATCCGCCGCTACCTCGTGGAAGATGACGGGCGCCACCTGATCGTGATTCCAGCCGGGTGGGCTGTCAGCAAATGGCGTAAGCCAAAGGTAACACCGGCGACTACTCCGAACGCGAAGTGTGGAACTGGCTTTCCCACGCGCACCCAGCGGTCGCAGACCACCTCGGCAATTTCACCGAACCGCTCCGCAAACGCCAGGACCAGGGCGACTACTGGTGGGAACTCCGATGCTGCGACTACTACCAGTACTTCGACGCGCCGAAGACCGCAGGCGGCGCAAGCCTCCGTTCGCAGCTCGCCGCCGCCGCTCGCCCCGGTCAGCATTCCGCCACTGCGCCACAACCTCCACTAGGTCTGGCCGGTTGAAACTGGAAGTCTACCGCCACGACTATGGGCGGCGAACTTGGGGCACCGTTTGCACGGTTTCCACGTCCAAGATCCGCAGATTGGCCTGCCAGCGCTGGAACCGGAACAGCGGATCATGATCGGTACTGAGCCGTGTGGGTAGACCCTGCCCGGCGATGGCCTGGTTGAACATGCGGCAGAGCGCTGGACCGTCAACAGCAACGGCCTGCGCGCGATCAAGGCAAGAAAGGCAGCTCACGTTCTCACGGCACCGTGACTGCGAATTCGCCATGTACAGGTCAACCACGGCCAATTCCTGATCCCTCTTCTTAACCAGGCAAGATCGGACAAACGCAGCAGGTGAATCGGACGCCAACAATAACGTGGCTGCTCTCTCCTTTTGCTCCTGGGTTTGGGTCAATTGCAGCTTAACCGCGGGTCCTGTGATTAAAAATGCGTTGGTGCGGCTCATGGTGCCCGCACCAACGCTTGTCTTGAGACAGGTTTTTTTCAGCTCACCACCCCTGAAATTGCAGCCCAAAGCCGTTTCGTCGGGTTGGTTCGTCCTGCTTCTCAGTTTTGAAGGGTTTTCCTGCATACACCAAGCTGCCTTGCCAAGTCCCGCTGGCTAAGGCCCGATTTCGAGCGATAGCCGATGAGCGAGTTGGACAGTTTTTGGCCGTCCGCAGAGCAAGGTGGCGAATCAACCCTTACAGCCCGGAACACGAGCTGGCAAAATGGGCGCATAAACACTCCCTTCCGCCATTCTAGATCTGGCGCGACGAACAAAGGTGAAGTACTCGTCAAGAAAAGGTCGAAGAAGAGCTCGGTGGCGGGTAGTTGCCCGCAGTCGTGCGGGCGTTCTGGCCGGAGTTCGCCTGGCAAGCAGAGGACGTGAATATCCCTGAGGACATCGGGTGCGGCTTGGTTGGTAGTCAGCGCGGAGCCTCTCAACGTCAGCCGGATTGGCGTGTGGAGTGGCCAGGGAGCAGAGATCGAAACGGTCTGCTGCGTTCGGGCGGTAATTGAACACGATAACGGCAAGCAGAAAGGCGCCGCCGTCTTTGTGGCCCAACCATCGCGAGACGGTGGGGATATCCACGCCTGATTCGATGCACCGTGTCGGCAACAGATGCCGTAGGTTATGGTGGGTGATTCTCTTGAGGCCCAAAATCTTCGGGGCCCGATCAATTGACTTTTGACACTCCCAAACGCGCATGACGGGGGCTTCCAGGCTCTCGTCGTGTCGTTCCCTTCTCATGTTTCCAAGAGCTTTCGCATGTCAGGAATCATGGGCACCCGCCGACTTTCGCTGTTCTTCGTGCCGGTCTCGGGGTCTCCTTTGACAATGATTTCCTCGCGCTGGGGATCACAGCCTCCCCACGTGACATATTTTGCTTCGCCAATCCTAAAGCCTCCAAAGACCAGGAATTGCACAAGCTCCGCGGCGGGCTTGGCCGACAGACCCGGCCAAGATTTGAGAAGCGCGGCCATTCGATAAGCGCAATACTCCTTGGTGCGGGGTTTGATGGCGGGGTTAGCCTGCACCCTAGATTTGAAAACTTCCAAAGCATCCCCGAAGGTCATCTTGCCATTCGCGACTGCAGTCGCGCTCTCGGCCCTCTGCCGCTCGCCTTTTCCCAGGTCAGCCATTCGCAACTTGGCAACCGTGATATGGGTAGATTTGAGGCTTCGCCGAATGAGCTTCGCCGAATGAGCTTGCCCTTTATCCTGGACCGGGCAAAATAAACCTGTGACCGTTTATAACGAACCAGGTTCACGAATGGCGTCTTTTGCCAGACGGGATCTTTTCTGGTTGTGCTTCGTCCAGAGGCTCGTTACATTTCCTCATCTCGTCAGTGTCAGATTGCAGTATCAGATTGTCAATCTGTGAAACGGCGAGATGCATTCTGCATCGGTAAATATTGGTTCGGGGCGTAGCGTAGCCTGGCTAGCGCGCTTGTTTCGGGTACAAGAGGTCGTGAGTTCGAATCTCACCGCCCCGACCATTTTTCCTAATAATACGAGAGGGTTGACAGATTGCTAACGCTTGCCTGAATTATTTGCACTGTGAGTGCAAGCTCCAGGAAAGCCCAAAAGCCAGAATTCCCCAAGCGGGCTCACCAATTGACTCAACCTGCGCCTCCACTTGGGTCCCCTTGCCGCCGCCCCACCAGGTCGAACCCGCGCACCCGACGCCGGCGTTGACCGCCACGCTGGCTTGCTTCACGCGGCTGTTGGGCACGCGGTAGATGAATGGCGCGGGCACGCCCACATCGCCGCTGGCGCCCTCGGTGACATCTCCGCCGCCGATACCCGGCGTGCCGTAGTTTTCTAGTTCGATGGCCTGCAACTTGCCGTCGGCCGAGGCGCCGAGCCTTATCTTCTGGAACGTGGAAGGCCGGTTGCCGACGGCCAGCGCCTCGTCGAAGCGCGGCAGCATCAGTTTGACCGGAGCCTTGGCGGCCTTCGACAGGCGGGCGGCAATCCCGCTCTCGGCACCGGCACTCAGCGTGGAGCCAAATCCGCCACCCAAGTATTCGCAAATCACGCGCACCTGGTTCTGGGGGACTTTCAGGTTGTTCGCCAACGCGCATCCCGCACGCCGAAGATTGCCTGGGTCGAGGACCAGGAGGTGACGCCCTCGTCCGTCCAGGAAACCGTGTTGCCATGGGTTTCCATGGGGTTGTGAAGCGCCACGGGCGTGGTATAAAAGCCTTCCACAACGGTGGGACAGTCGGCGAAGGCTTTATCCAAGTCTCCCTTCTCGACCACCTTGAACTTGGCCAGATTCGGCGCGTTGTCCCAGACACGGGGCGAGGATTCCTCGCGGGCGTCCTCCTCGCTCACTAAAACGGCAGCGGTGTGGCCTCGACTTCGATCAAGCGCAATGCGTCTAGGCAGGCCTGTTTGCTCGTGCCGGCTACCTGTCCGAGCACGACCCAGTCTTGCTGGAGGAATTGCGCGGCTACCTGAAGAAGTACCGCGGGCGCTTTGGCATCGGCACCTGCACTTATGGCCAGCCGCTGTCCACCTTCCTCGACGGGGAATCCAACATCCGGCAGATCGAATACGCCATCCGGACCGACGAAAAGCAACTGGGCTGTACGCCGGTTGTTTACCTGATGAGCGAGCACGCCATGCACAGCCAAATACCGCAGATTCTGGCAGGGCTCGGCTTCCAAGGGGCGATCATGCGCATCTTCCCCACGCCGACGGCGGACATGAAGACCCTGCCGAATGATTTCACCGTGCGCATGCCCTGGGGCTACTGTGGCAACGAGATTTGGAACCCCCGCCTTGGAGGCGCAAAAACGACAGGAGCAGGAAGAGGCACAGCCGGCCCTGGAAACACAGAGACTTCATCCCCCGAGCCTCCCCGAGACGGCTGTAAATCTGATACTGCCATCTGATACTGTTCGAGGCATTTTGAGCCCATTCCTGTCCAAATCAGGCCAGGTTCCCGACTTGAGGAAGTGAAGATTAGGCCCGCCAGTATTGAAGATCCCACTCCTGTCCAAGTGGGTCTAAATTTACTTGCTTTTTCCCAAAGCAAGTGCTCTACCAGGCTGAGCTACGCTCCGAATCAGCGTTTACAACGTAAACTGCGGCATCCCGAGTCACACCTTGACACTCGGATGCTGGCGATGTCGCCCGATTTCGGCGACGAACGGCAAGCTCATTCGACGAATTCCAGTTCCTGGCGGTGCGGGAGCAGCGCACGCTCATAAGCTCGGCCCAGGAAGCGGCGGATGGAGTCCCTGCCCTTCTCCCCGTAGTCCAGGGTCCAGTGGTTGACGTACATGCCGATGAATTTATCAGCCAATCCGTGGCCCATATCGCGCGCGTATTGGAGGGCGTATTCGACGGCTTCGGCGCGGTGGTCGAGGCTGTATTGGATGCTGGCAGTCAGAATGTCCGAGACCGTCTTGCGCGTCGCGGGGTCGAACCGCTTATGGATGACGTTGGCGCCGAGAGGCAAGGGCAGGCCATCGTTCTCCCGGCTCCACCATGCACCGAGGTCCTCGGAGACCTGGAAGCCCTCGCGCTCATACGTCAACTGCCCTTCGTGGATGATCAATCCTACCTCCGCGCCGCCGGAATGGACGGTGTGGAAGATTTGGTCGAAAGGCACCACGACGTAATCCAGTTCGCTGGCGGGCTTTCCCAACCACAATTGCAGCGCAAGGAAGGCACTGGTCAAGGTGCCGGGCACAGCGATCTTCTTCCGCGCCAGATCAGCCTTCGAGTACTTCTGCTTGCCGACCAGCATCGGCCCATATCCATCGCCCATGCTCGCTCCGGTTGGCAGGAGAGCGTATTGGCCGCTCACCCGCGCGTAGGCGGCAACGCTGATTGCCGTAACATCCAACTCGCCCCGGGTAGCCCGTTCGTTGAGCGTCTGGATGTCCTGCAGGATGTGCTGGAAGCGAAACCCGTGGGATGGGCTGCGCTCCTTAGCCAGCCCGAAGAACATGAAGGCGTCGTCCGGGTCAGGTGAGTGGCCCAGCGTCAAGGTGCGTTGTGGCATGGCGGTGATTCAAAGGCAAAACCGCCGCCTTGCCAAGGGCAGATTGCCCCTCCAACCACACGCCTTGCCCGAAGAACAGTAAAAGCGGCCAAAGGCCCCCTTGCCGTTGGCGAACGCTTCCAGCTCAGTGCTGCCGAACGGCGGCACGGGGCGAACTGGATTTTGAGAACCCCACAGTTACTCGGATACGATCAGTACTGAGTTCTTGCCGCCGAAGGGATTCTGCACACTCTCCTTCGCGTTGGGGTCAGGCACCCATTGGCCGTCCACGACAAAGAGGTATTCATGGCGCCCCGGTTTGACCGCAAGGTCCCCGACCCAACGGCCATTGCCGAGCGGGGCTAAAGGCGTCTTCTCAGGCCTCCATTCGTTGAATGAACCGGCTACGAATACGGCCTTAGCCTCAGGTTTAGTGAGTTCCAGGGAGATGCGGCTTATCTCGGGCTGGGCGGGCTTCGCCGCTTCGATCTTAACCGCTTCAGGCTTAACCGTGTTTGGCTTCGCACCATTGTTCTTTACGCGTCTTGTAGTCTTAATCATAGGTATCAGTAAAAACAGTCAAAGCTCGATTACGTTCAATCTTTTACACCCAGCCTTCTGGCCCTAAGCAATGTGCGTGCCGCTCTTGCGGGTGGACTTGACTGTCCACAGATTGCCTTTGGGAATGATGGCCTTCCGGCGCTGATCCATTCTTACGTGCAACGGTCGCTGTTGCATTCTTTACAGCGTGCTCATTTAGCTGCGCGCCTCGCTGACGCATTCCAGCCTGCCACACCGCCTTCCGGATCACGAGCCGGGCACGCGCTAAGGCACTAATGCCACACGGTAGAATCGCTGCGAATTCGAGCTGATGGTGTCGGAGGCGGACAGGGTGCCTCCGGTTGCCGTGTTGGCGACACCCAGGATTACCCAGTTCGTCGCGGTCAAGTTCGTTTTGTATTGGAGTTGGTAAGCTACTCCGGCCATCGCGGTCCAGGTGAGACTGACAGTCCCTTTGCCTCTCACTATGGATTGAAACGCAGGGAGGGGCACCGGCACCACGCTAACGTCATCCAGCGCTAACCAGCTATTATCGTCGCGAAAGCCAAACTCCAGAACCGAGCTTGATCCCGCAGCCTGAACCACGTATTGCATGCTCGTCCAGCCAAACTCCCCCAGATTAATATCATTTACGAGGGTGGTGTTGTTCCAGTTCACGAGGAATTGACTGGGAGTTGTGCCGTAACCAAGGTCTGGACTCTGGAGCCAAAAGGAGAGCAAATAAGGCTGCCCTGCCCGTGTCGGCAGGGTCTGAGAGAGGTACCCGAGACCATTGGTCTGGCCCAGGGCGGCAAAAGAGCCGTCATACGGAGTAATGCCGGTGGCGGTGCCGTCGTCCACGAAGGTCCAATACGCGGCGTTGTCTCCCGACAGACTCCAGTAGGCAAAATCCCCAACCTCGAACCCGCCATCCTGCACCAGTTCCTGCCCCACCAACAACGTGAACTGGCGGGTTTGCACGAACCCGGTGGTCTTATTGGTCAATTGGAGGTTGGCGGTATAGATGCCCGCCGCCAGGTTGTTGGCTGTCGCGTTGAGGCTGACCGTGACCGTCGTCGCGGCGCCGCCTGGAGCCAGGGTGCCGCTGGTGGGCGAGGCATTCAACCAAAGCGAAGTGTTGCTGAGCGACCACGTGAATGAGCTTGTGCCGGCGTTGGTCAGGGAGAGGCTTTGCTTGGTTACGCTGAAGGGGCCGCCGGTCGGACCGTTAGCCGCGAAGCCCCTGCCCGGACTGATCACTAAGCGATCCAGCGTGGCCAGTGCCAGGATCAGGCTGCCACCCGCCGGGGAACCCCAGCCCGTGCAAAGATCGTAGCCCGCAACGGCGAAGAACTCGGGGGAAGTCCCATTCGTGCTGTTGTCGCCTGCCGTGACGTCGTCGAGGAGGGCGGAGTAATTGCCGGACTTGCCAAGGGCATATAGGGCCGGATTGATAAAGCCGACGTATGACTGGCCGCTTGCCGCAGCCTGCTCGTTGGCCAACGCGTTGAAGGCGGCGCACAACTGGACTGCCGCGCTGGTGCCGCCGGTTGTTTCCTGGTAGCCGTCATCCGCTACGATAAGAATGGCGTCGGCCACCATGGCGACATCGGGAATGTTCCGCCAGGTGGTCGAGCCCTTATTGGCGGACATGCTGATGCCCTCCTGCCATGTGCTGTATCCCGCAATTGAGTAGTTCTCGCTATAGCCTCCACTGGTGGCGTTGGTGCCGTCCCCCGCATTCCAGGCCGTTTCGGACAGCCAGGCCCCAGACGGACCACAGGTCGCCAGGGCTGTCCCTCCCACCTGGGTGATATAGGGGTCGTCGTCCGGCTCCGGCCACGAGCCGATAAAGGCGCCGGTGTCGCCGGAAGCGTTGAAGAAGGATTGTCCATGCGACGCCATCTTCTGGAATAATGTATCCATGGTCCCACGAGTGGTGGTGCCAAAATCCCAGGAGCAACTGAATTGTTTGATCGCCGTGTTGGTGGACATAGCGCTCAGGATGTCGAGGGCATTCCCGGCGGGCCCCGCTTCATAGACCACCACGCTGGACAAGTTGGTGGCCACGGAGATCACCATTTCAATATCCAGCGCGACTTCCTCGTTATTATACTGGTTGGGGCCGGATGACGAGGGGACGCCGTTGAAGTCGTCCAGCAGCACCTTTTGCAACGGGACGTTTGGCAGGTTTGCCAGGCTCTCGTACTCAGTGATGTCGGTTGGGTAATAGCCGTCGAACTCCAGCAACCCGATCATCTGGCCCGTGCCGTTGAGTGCGACACCCGGCGCGTAAGCAGCACGGAAATCGCTTCCGAGATACAAGCCGCCCGACCCCGACCCGGCTTTTGGCTTGGGGTTGGCCGACTGGCGGAGCGGAACGCCTTTCCGATGCTTTGGCCGCGGCACCCGGAAGTTGCTGAGGCCGGTGATGTCAAGAACCGGCACATTGGTCTCGACTGACGGCTCGACATCCGGGGCATAAAACGTGCGGGCCTCCGTTGGGTGCCGGTAGGTCCGCAGCGTCGTCTGAAAGGCCCCTTCAATGTCGGCAACGGAGCCAGTCACATCCAGGAGGATGCGATGAGAGTGCGTTCCCGTCACTGTCAGCCCGTGCGCCTTGGCGAACGCGATTACGGCCTGGTAATCGGCTTCGGTCGGGCTGAATTGTTCATTGAACTGCTCCGGAGTGAGATAATGCCGGTAGTTTGGGCTGGCGGGGTCGTAGATCTGCTGTTGAAGGGCGCTGAAAGCCGTCTGGTTTCTCAAGGGCAGGCCAATAGCCAGGTTCAAAGTGTTCGTGGCGGGCAACCTGCCAATGGCGGCGGCGTGGGCCGCTTCCGCGGGCACGTGGCCGGTGAGAAGGCGCCGTTCCTGAGCGGTTGCTGCGGACAGCAAGCCCGTTATCAATACCATCGCGGCGAATTGCCCAGGTATCGTTCGTCTATGCATAAAGAATGGCAGATTAATACAGATGCTTGAACACCGCAAACAGGCGCAGGTTCCGACCTGAAGGACGGGCGCATCTGGTCAGTACCACCGGCCCCGAGCGGGCGGGCTCCCGTGCGAATCAGCCCGCCTCTGCCCCTGCCGCTCCTCTCCGTGGTCTCTCCGTATCCCCTCCCGATACACACCGTAGGTTAAAACTGAACCTACGGTGTGTATCGGGAGGGGCTACGGCGTGTATAGGGAGAGACTGCGGCGCGGTGCCGGGAGGGTGGTGGTGGACAAGTGCCTTGAGCCAAGGAGGTTGCAAATCTGCCCATTCACCTTTTCCAGGCTTCTGTAGTCTAAAGGCCGCGCCCCTTCGCCACGGTGGTGCTAACCAGATGCGCCCCTGAAGGACAAAGCGCGTGACCCCCTGCGAAGGATCGTGCCGCAGCTCGCGCGGCAAGGCGGAGAAAGAAAGAAGGCGCAGTCAGCGAATACTGCGCCCATCTATGAAAAAACCCTAACCTAATCCCAACAATTCGACATCCTGTAGAGCATTAATGTTCAAACGCAGGACGTTTCTTTGCAGCTACGACCCGAAGAGGCGGAGGCGTCAGGGCACAATGCTCAGCTTGCCGAGGGGCGCCGTTTCTGGTTAGGATGATGCGCGAGTACCGTAGATGGGTGAACTTTAAGCTCAGCCAACCAACTAATGGCATCGGAGAATCAGGTATGAAAGCTATCCTTTGGAGTTATCTGCTTTGTTTGTGTGTGGCAGCCGTCGGTTGCCGGGCACCCGCGCACCGAGCGGGGTGTTTCCCGCCGCCCGCGGGTCTGGTCAGTTGGTGGCCCGGTGAAGGAAGCGCCGCCGATGTGTGCGGCCAGAATGACGGCATTCTGCGAAACGGCGCCAAGTGCGTCCAAGGAAAGGTGGGTCGGGCATTCGATCTTGATGGCACCAGCCAGTATGTTTACGTGCCCGACAGCGCCAGCCTGAACCCGGAGCGCAGCATCACCGTTGAGGCCTGGATTTGTCCGCACCTGCCGCTGGACCGTGTTGCGGCGCCAATCGTCAAGAAGGCGGGCGGAGGAGGACAGTGGGGCCAGGACGGCGGATACGCCCTCGAACTGTTTGGCCCGGAGGCGGTGAGATTCGGGGTATTCCTGGACGGGAATGATAGCTGGAACCTGACCGGCAGCGCTCCATTGCCCGCGGACAAGTGGAGCCACGTGGCAGGCGTATATGATTGCGCCCAAGTGTCGTTCTACTTAAACGGTGAACTGGTAGGGACGCCGCTCAAGGCATCGGGCCGGATCGTGCCTTCCCACCTTCCCCTCCAAATCGGACACGATGCCGCCAACCCGGACCGATACTTCAACGGCCTGATTGACGAGGCCAGCGTGTATAACACCGCCCTGAACGCCGAGCAAATTCGGGCCATTTATAATGCAGGCAGCGCCGGAAAGTGCCTGCCGAGGCATTAAGGATGCGGGACCGGCAGAATCCGGACGGACAACCAACATGAGAAGGAAGCAACTGATTATACCGAGAGGCATGCGTGGGAGCGAAGCTGCTTTGCTGCTGTGGCTGGTCGGCGCCTCGGTTGCGCTGGCCACGACGGAGGAACAGATCAATCGGCGGTTTGCCGTGCAGCCGGGCGGCACGTTGGTCGTCGAGGTGGACCTCGGCTCGGTCAAGGTCAGCACCAATGGCACGAGCGAGGTGGTGGTGGATGTCTGGCGCAAGGTGAAACGGCGAAAGAAGGCGGACGAAGAGGCTTTCCTCAAAGCCAACCCCGTTCAATTCGCGCAGGAAGGGACCACTGTGACGGTCCGCGCGCAGCCGGAGAACGGGGGCAATCGGTCGTCGTTCTGGAGCAGACCCAACGAGACCGACGCCCGGTACACCATTACCGTGCCCGCGCAGTTCGCCGTCCAGCTCAAGACGGGCGGCGGAGGGATTACGGTTGACGATGTGGCGGGAGACGTGAACGTCCACACGGGCGGTGGCGGAGTGAGCCTGGCTCGCGTGCACAGCGCGCTGACCGGCAACAGCGGTGGAGGGGACATCCGGGCGAACGATTGCGAAGGCGTGATCAAGCTCAACACCGGCGGCGGCGGCGTTCATGTGAGCGGCGGCAGCGGGTCGCTCGATCTTAGGAGCGGCGGGGGCAACGTCAGCGCCAAGAACTTCGACGGCCCGGCGCGGCTCAACACGGGCGGCGGCGATGTGACGGTCGAGCGCGTTACCGGCGAGGTCAGCGGGAACAGCGGCGGCGGGTCTATCCACGCGGTGCTGCTTTCGGAGGTCGCCGAGGACGTGAAGCTTTCGACCGGGGGTGGAGGCATCACCGTGAGCATCCCCACCACCGCCGCGTTTAATATTGATGCGAAGACATCCGGGGGCTCCGTCAGCACGGAACTGCAGGTGACGGTTGTAGGCAAGATGGAGGAGGGCCGGCTGGTAGGCGCAGTCAAGGGCGGCGGCAAAGCGGTGGTGCTCCGCAGCGGTGGCGGAAATATTCACCTGAAGAAGCTTTAGCGTACAACGTGCGGCGTGAAGCGTAAAAAGCGGCGCCTGCAACGGGTGCAGGCTGAGTGTCCTCGCTAACCAGTGCAATAGAACCCCATTCCCAAAGGCGGAAAGGCATCCCGCCCAGGCGGGGCATGGCAACCGACATAAAGCAGCCATAGCTGTGACGCACGTAGCGGCTAGCGCCGAAGGGCACGGCACAGCCTGATCCCTTGCGCCTTGAACAGTCGCTCATGCAACCCGCATATTGCTGCCAATGCCAGTTGAACTTACAGAAGGCATGCTCAGCAAAGCCGCCGGTTGGGACGTGATGAAGCGGGCGCGCGTTTATTTGGAGCAAGGCGAAGTGGTCAGTTCCTATTGGGCGCCACCGCTGCTGCGGGGGGTGGTGCAGGCGGGGGAGGTTTCGTTCCGCGCTTCCATGGTGATCAAGGGTGAGATTGACATCGAGAACCTCTGTAACTGTCGCGAGGCGCGGGAGTGGGGAAAGATCTGCGCGCACGGCGTCGCAGTCGGATTGCATTGGCTGAAGGCGCAAAAGCCGGAAACCGTTCCGGCACGCCCGGCATTGGCAGGAGTGCAGACGCGAACCCCAGTAAAGAAAGCCTCCGCGCTCCAACGCCATGCTGCCGGTGAGCCGGCGGAGCTGTTTATCATCCTGCCCCCCAATGTCGAGCAAGCCATTGCGCGCGGCAAAGTGATGCTCGTCTTTGAGGCGAAGTGGAGCGCCGGCCGGTGTCCGCTGAGCGCGCTGCCGAAGGCACGTTCGTTTGCCTTCCCGCCGCAGGATAGCGCGGTCATTGACCACCTTGAGGCGCTGACGAACGGCGAGTCCCCTGCCCTTCTGCAAATGGAGACGAAGGACTTCGCCGCGCTGCTGCCGGTACTGGCGGAACACCCGCACATCACGCTGGGCAAAGCCAGCGAGGTCACGGTTACCAAGACGCCGTTGAAAATCCCGCTGCGCGCCACGCTGGAGGCGAACGGAGAGATTGTCCTGTCGGTGAGGGAGAAAGCCACGGCGCTCGTACTGGTTGAGGATTGGGTTTGGCAGAACCACACGTTTCAGCCGCTCGGTTTGCCGCCCGCCGCGAAGGATGTGTTCCGCGCGCCGGTGCGGGTGCCGCGCTCGCAAGTGCCGCAGTTCCTGAGTCAGAATTGGCCGCAGTTGCAGGCGGCGGGCGGCACTGAGGCGAACTTCAGGCTGGAGGATTTCACGCTCGGACCGCAAGCGCCGCGCCTTCTGCTGGAACTCAAGGGCGGCCTGGCGCAGCTCAGCGCCCTGCTGCAATGCTCCTACGGGCCGCGCATCATGACCGTCGGCGTCACGGCGTCCAACGAGAGCGTGTGGCTGCCTGATCCGGAAGCGCCGACGCGCTACTCCACTCGCGACATCAGCGCCGAGCGCGCGGCGCTGGCGCGGCTGCAGCGCAGCGGGTTCTCCGGGCCGGACGCGCAGGGCAAGATGCAACTGCTCGGGCAGAACGCCGTCTTGAACTTCTTCGCGCGCGAGTTCCCCAGGCTGCAACGCGAGTGGAGCGTGACGCTGGACGAGCAGTTGGAGAACCGCACGATGAAGCATATCGAGCGCGTGGAGCCGCAGTTTCAAATCACCTCCTCCGGCGTGCAGTGGTTTGATCTCGGGGTGGTGTTCGCCTCCAGCGGCGGGGAGACTTTCTCGCCGGCGGACATTCAGCGGCTGATTCTGTCCGGGCAGAGCCACACGCGGCTGAAGAACGGGAAGATGGCCGTCATTGATACCGGCGCGGTGGAGGAATTGCAGGAGGTTCTGCTGGATTGCGCGCCGCAACAGCACGCCCAAGGCTATCGCATCACGAGTCAGCAGGCCGGCTTTCTCGAAGCGACTCTCCGGGAGCACACCGATTGGAGGGTGCAAGCGCCGTCCGCCTGGCGCGAGCGCGCGGCGAAGCAGAGCGGCGACGCAAAGCTGGAGTGCCCGCCCCTCAGTGACCTGGAAACCGTCCTGCGCCCTTACCAGAAGCAGGGCGTCGCGTGGCTGGGTTTCCTGCGCGAGAACAGCTTCGGCGGCATTCTCGCCGACGAAATGGGTTTGGGGAAGACGCTGCAGACGCTCGCCTTCCTGCGCTTTATTCGCCGGACGCAACCGGGCGTCGGGCCCATGCTGATCGTTTGCCCGACAAGCCTGGTTTTCAACTGGGTGGCCGAGGCCAAGAAGTTCACGCCCGAGCTGAAGGTCCTGGCGCTGCAAGGCCCGGACCGGCACGGATGCTTTGAGCAAATCCAGAGTCACGATATCGTGGTGACGAGCTACGCGCTGATTCGCCGCGACGCAGATCGGTATCGCGAGCTGGAGTTCGACACGGTGGCGCTCGACGAGGCACAGCACATCAAGAACCGCCAGAGCCTAAACGCGCAAGCGGTGAAAGCCGTCCGGGCGCGCCAGCGCATTGTGCTCACGGGCACGCCGCTGGAGAACTCCGTCCTCGATCTCTGGTCCATCTTCGACTTCCTCATGCCCGGCTATCTCGGCACGGCGCAAGACTTCCGGGAGCGCTACGAGCTGCCGATCGCCAACGAGAAGGACGCCAAAGCCCAGGCGCGGCTGGCGCGGCGCCTGCGGCCTTTCATGCTGCGCCGGCTGAAGGCGGAAGTGGCGTCCGACCTGCCGGCGAAGCTCGAACAGGTCTCCTTCTGCGAACTGACGCCCGACCAGCGCAGCGTGTATCAGCAAGTCATCGAAGCCAGCCGCAAGGAAGTGCTGGAGGCTGTCGGCGCGCAAGGTGTCGCCAAGAGCCGCATGGTGGTGCTCACCGCGCTGTTGCGGCTGCGCCAGGTGTGCTGCGATTTGCGGCTGCTCAAACTAGAGAACCGGAGCGATGGAGTGTTGGAGTGCGGGAGTGATGTAAAAGCCGGCCCACCACTCCAGCCCCCCCCCACTCCATCACTCCCTTCGGCCCCTTCCTCCTCTTCCGGCAAGATGGACATGTTCGGCGAGCTGTTGGAGGAAGTCATTGACGGCGGCCACCGCGTGCTGGTCTTCAGCCAGTTCGTCGGCATGCTCACACTGTTGAAGGAGAAGCTCGCGGCGGAAGGCATTGAGTTCTGTTATCTGGACGGCTCCACCACGGACCGGGCTGGAGTCGTCGAGCGCTTCCAAACCAACGCCGCCGTCCCCGTATTTCTGATCAGCCTGAAAGCCGGCGGCGTGGGCCTGAACCTGACCGGCGCCGACATTGTGGTGCATTTCGATCCGTGGTGGAATCCAGCGGTGGAAGACCAAGCCACCGACCGCGCGCACCGCATTGGCCAGACGAAGGTCGTGACCAGCTACAAGCTCATCACGCGGGACACGGTGGAGGAGAAAATCCTCACGCTGCAGAACCGCAAGCGCGAGATTATCCGGGCGACCATCGGCGGCGAGGAGGAATTCGCCGCCGCACTGAACTGGGAGGAAATCCAAGAACTGCTGGCGTGAACTCCGAGTGTCTTGTGGCCGACCTGCGACGCGAAGCGTTTAGGGGTCGTCTGGCATCTATGTTACAGAGCGGCATTTCGCGGGCCCCTGGCGTAGAACACGGGGAATGAGTCGCGGCTGAGCTTGCGCCACGGCTTTCCGGCTGGCCAGCGCACCCGATACCCTGTGCTTCGAACAACCCAAATCGGCCGCTCGTGTGTTAGGTCACCAGGTTGCCGGCCCGGGAGGCCCTTGCTGTTACCTCCGTTGTACCTCCGATGTACCTACGTAGTACCTCCCATCGGCAATCGAAGGTACTACGCAGGTACATCGGAGGTACTAGGGAGGTATCATGGGGAGGCTCAGGGCCTGACCGCCGGGTGCAGCGTGCTAAATAGCTATAGATAAGAGAGATACCTTAGAAGATGGGGAAGACCGTCTGTTTTGCCGCGGATTGACGCATCAGGGCGCAGCTCGCCTTTAACCGAGGGACGTATGGTAGGTCAAAGGCACCAAATGCCGCCGCCCTCGCGGTCTTCGGCTTTCCTGCAATCTCCCGGCCTGCTATGGTCCGTGCCTTTGCATGGCTGACGCCCGGATTGAAGAGCTGAAGACGCTCCTGCCGCAATGCCTGTTGCCCGATTGGGTGCGGTTCGGGCGGCGGCTGGGCCGCATTTTGCGCGATCATCACCACCCTGATCAGCGCGAGGCGGTGCTGGAGCGGCTGCGGCAACATGTGCTCGGCTCGATCGCCTTGCGCGAGGAGAGGCGGCTGAATGTCCCTCGCACCGCCTATCCGCCGGAATTGCCGATCAGCACGCGCAAGGACGACATCGTGGCCGCCATTCGCGCGCACCAGGTGGTGGTCATTGCGGGCGAGACGGGGTCGGGCAAGACTACGCAAATTCCCAAGATGTGCCTGGAGGCCGGGCTGGGGATCGAGGCCAAGATCGGCTGCACCCAGCCGCGGCGGGTGGCGGCGCTTTCGATCTCGCGCCGCATCGCGGAGGAATTGAACGTCACGTGGGGGCGCGAGGTGGGCTGCAAGATTCGGTTCGATGACCGCTCCAGCTCGCAAACTTACATCAAGATGATGACCGACGGCATCCTGCTGGCGGAAACCCAGGGCGACCCCGACTTGACGGAATACAACGCGATCATCCTGGACGAAGCTCATGAGCGGAGCTTGAACATTGATTTCCTGCTCGGCCACCTGAAGGGCTTGCTCGCCCGGCGCAAGGACCTGAAGCTGGTCGTGACTTCGGCGACAATAGATACGCAGGCGTTCTCACGACACTTCGACAACGCGCCGATCATCGAGGTCTCCGGGCGGCTCTACCCGGTGGAGGTCCAATATCAGCCGTTGGACGCGGCGGACGAGGAGCAAGGCGAGATCAGCTACGTGGATGCCGCGGTACAGGCGGCGGAGCGCATACTCTACGAGACCGGCGCGGGCGACCTGCTGATCTTCATGCCGGGCGAACGCGACATCCGCGAGACAAGCGACCAGCTCGAAGGACGCTTTGCCGACGAGGCGGAGATCATCCCGCTGTTCGGCCGGCTCAGCGCCGGCGATCAGCAACGCGTATTCGCGCCCGCCGCTCGCCGGAAGGTCGTCGTGGCGACTAACATCGCCGAGACCTCGCTGACCATTCCCGGCATCCGCTACGTGATTGATGCCGGGCTGGCGCGCATCAGCCGTTACAACCCGCGCACCCGCACCAAGCGCCTGCCGATCGAGCCGGTCTCGCAGAGCAGCGCCAATCAGCGCAAAGGCCGCGCGGGCCGCGTGGAGGCGGGCGTTTGCATCCGGCTCTACGCGGAGGAAGATTTCAATGCCCGACCGCCCTTCACGCAGCCGGAGATCCAGCGCGCCAACCTCGCTGAGGTCATTCTGCGTATGAAGGCCTTTCACCTGGGGGACATCGAGACGTTTCCCTTTGTCCAGCCGCCCACGCCCGCCGCCATCGCCAACGGTTACGCCCTGCTCCAGGAACTCGGGGCACTGGATGAACAGCGCGCCCTCACGCGGCTCGGCGACGATCTCGCGCGGCTCCCGATCGATCCCACGCTCGGGCGCATGTTGCTCCAGTCGCAGCACGAACATGCCACGCGGGAATTGCTCATCATCGCCGCCGGGCTGAGCATTCAAGATCCCCGCGAGCGTCCGCTGGAGCAAAAGGAGGCGGCGGCCGCAGCCCACAAACAGTTCTCCGACCCGCAGTCCGACTTTCTCACCCTCCTCAACATCTGGAACGCCGCTCACGACGAGTGGGACCGGCTGCGGACGCAGGGCCAGCGGCGCAAGTTCTGCAAGCAGAGGTTTCTTTCCTACCTGCGCATGCGCGAGTGGCAGGATGTCTATGCGCAGTTGCACGACGCCCTCGATGATCTGGGCACGCTCAAGCTCAACGAGAGCAACGCCGCCTACGACGCGATCCATCGCTCTGTCCTCGCCGGGCTGATCGGCCACGTGGCGCGGTTCGAGGACCGAAACAATTACAAGGCGGCGGGCAACCCGCTGGTGTCGGTATTCCCCGGCTCGGCGCTCTACGCGCGCGGCGAGCCACGAAAGAAGCCGGCCCTCAAAGGCAGCAAGGCGCCGCCAAAGCCCAAGTCCAACCAGCCGCAATGGATCGTCGCCGGTGAAATCGTCGAAACCTCCCAACTCTTCGCGCGAACCGTGGCGGGGATTGATCCGCTGTGGATCCACCAGCTTGCGCCGCACTGCTGCAAGGTCACGCACCAGAATCCGCACTGGAGCCCGAGCGCGGGCAATGTGCTGGTCGAGGAAATCGTGACCTTGCACGGCTTGGAAGTGCAGCGCCGCAAAGTCGCCTACGGGAACATCAATGCCCGCGACGCCACGGCCATCTTCATCCGCTCGGCGCTGGTGGAGGAAAATCTCATGCCCTCCCGCAACCCCCGGGGTGACGAGGCTGAGGATGATCGTGATGACGTCCGCATGCTCACCTCCGTGGAGGAGAAGAAGCCGGAGCTGCCGCCGCAGTATCGCTTCCTGGCCCACAACCGGAGCATCCGCGCCAAAATCGAGAACTGGCGCACGCGCGTTCGCCATCACGCCTTGGGCGATCTGGATCAGGCGCTCGGGGAGTTCTACGCCCGGCACATCGCCGACGTTTCCTCGCTGCATGGGTTGAACCGGCTGCTGCGCGAACCGGGGACACAAGAGCGGCTTTGCATATCGGAGGCCGAGCTGGCGGGCGGCCAGTTGTTGGGCTATGACGCCGCGGCATTTCCCGATGCCGTGCCCGTCAGCGGTCAACCGGTCCCGCTCGCCTACGCCTATGCCCCCGGCGAGGAGCACGACGGTGTCACCATCGAACTGCCCTTCACGCTCGCGCAAACGGCGTCATCCGCGTTGGTTGAATGGGCGGTACCCGGACTGCGGGAGGAAATGGTCAGCGGGTTGCTGCGCGCACTGCCCAAATCCATCCGCCGCGGGCTCATGCCGTTTCGCCCCAAGGTCCCCGACATCGTCCGTGAGTTCCAGCCGACGGGCACCTCGTTCATGCAAGACTTCGCCGCCTTTCTTCGCCGCCGCTACGGTGTGCCGGTGGAGGCGGCTAACTGGCCAGCCAACGCTTTGCCCGCCCATTTGCGCCCGCGCATTGAGATCGTTGACCATGAGCGGAAATCCCTCGGCACGGGCCGCGACCTTGCGCAACTCCAGCAGCGCCTGAAGCAAACGAAGGTTGAGCCCATCGCGAAAGCCGACTCAGCCGACTGGACGCGAGCCGCTCAACGCTGGGAGCGCTTCGGTCTCACGGATTGGACCTGGGGCGATCTGCCCGAGCGGGTCACCGTAAGCGAAGGCCCGGGCCTGCCGATGTATGCCTGGCCTGCGGTCCAGTTTGCTGAAGGAGTCGTGAATGTGCGGCTCTTCCGCAACCCGGACCTGGCGAGCGCCGCCTCACTCATCGGCGTGCAACGTCTCGTGGAGCTCGCTATCCAAAAGGACCTCGCCTGGATGGAAAGGGATCTGCGCGCCTTGAGCCGCTACGATGCGCTGTACGCGCCGATAGGTGACGGCGCGGAGCTGCGGGAAACCTCGCTGGAACATCTGAAGCGCTACCTCCTCCCGGTGGACCCGTGGCCGGCATTGACCCGCACCCAATTTGAAACGGCCGTTGCGGCGGCGCGCCAGCGGCTGCCCGGGCTGGCGTCGCAATTCATGGATCGGCTCGGGCCGATTCTGCATTTGCGGCAGCAGGTGCAGCAACGCATCGGGGCGCTCGCCGCCACCTTGCCACGCCCCCGAATACTGTCGTCCCTCACCCAACTCGGAGCGCCTGCCCCCAATCGCGCGGCCAATCCGCTCGCACCTGAACTTGCCAGCCTCGTACCCTCCCGCTTTCTGGAGCACACCACGTATGACCGGCTGATCCATCTGCCTCGTTACCTCAAGGCGCTACTCATCCGGGCCGAGCGTGCGGCTCTGAACCCCGCCAAAGACCAGGAACGTGTCCGCCAACTCGCTCCCTATCAGGCCGCGTTGAAGAGATTACTGGCACAACCGCCGCCATCAGCAGACGCGCAGCGCCAGCTCGAAGCCTTTCGGTGGATGGTTGAAGAGTTCAAGGTCTCCCTCTTCGCGCAGGAGCTTGGCACCGCCATGCCGGTTTCTCCCAAGCGGCTCGATCAGCAATTGGATATCTGCGGCACACAAGGTAGCAATGCCCAGAAGTGACCGGACCTCGGTCGGGTCCGTGTCGGCGAGGAATTCCTATAAATTGGTGACGCCTTCAGCGTTGTGCCGAGTGATGCCCGCGGCTTCGCGGGAGGCCTGAATTGGCTTGCTATTGTCGCCTGCTATGGTACTCCACACCAAACGGTGTAAAGAGAAGCTAAACCAGATACCGTTATGTTTTCCGCGCATATCGAGCTGCGAGGGCACTCCATTGATTCCTTGCTGCTGCCGAAGGTCCTGGGCGTGATCCTCACCTGCGGCGGTGCATTCACCGGCCGGGACTCCAACCCCTCGATTGTGACCAAGCTCAGCGACCGCGGCACCTTCCAGGCGATCGGCCTGAGAACGGACATTGAGCCTTTCCTGCGCGAGTTGACGGAGTTCCTGCTTAAAAAAGTTTGAACGCGGATTCACCAGAATAATCCAACAATGCCGAAGGCGCTTTGTAAGGCGTCTGCCGCAGCCCGGAGCGCCGGCGTCCTGCCGGCTTACGGGTTGCGAATGGCCTAAGCCGGCAATATGCCGGCGCTCCGGGCGCGTGGGCATCAAATAGCCGCGCGGGCTGCGGCATTGAAAAAGCGTTTTACAATCGGGCCTGAAACAAGTATCTGGACAGGTCGCCCCTACTAATCCAGGGGCAGAGTACGTATATATGATTAACGTTCAGAATCTGGCAAAAGTGTTTGGGACCAAACGTGCCGTGGACGGCGTCTCCTTCTCGGTGGACCGAGGAGAGGTGCTGGGCTTTCTCGGCCCCAACGGCGCAGGCAAGTCCACCACCATGCGCATGATCACCGGCTTCCTGCCGCCGACCAGCGGCACCGTGAGTGTCGGCGGGTTTGACATCGTGCAGCACGCGATCCAGGCCAAGCGCCTGATTGGGTATCTGCCCGAAAACGCGCCCGCTTACACGGACATGACGGTGTATGGCTTCCTGAATTTCACGGCTGAAATCCGCGGCTTGCGCGGGGACGCCAGGAAGCAGGCCGTCTCACGCGTCGTGGAGATGTGCTTCCTGGAGTCGGTGGTGCACCAAAGCGTGGAAACGCTCTCCAAGGGGTATCGCCACCGCACCTGTTTCGCCCAGTCCATCATCCACGATCCCGACGTGCTGGTGCTCGACGAGCCCACCGACGGCCTGGACCCGAACCAGAAGCACGAGGTGCGGCAGTTGATTCGCCGCATGGGTGAGAAGAAGGCGATTATCTTCTCGACCCACATCCTGGAGGAGGTGGACGCGGCGTGCACGCGGGCGATTATCATTGACCGCGGCAAGATTGTCGCGAATGGGACGCCGCAGGAGCTTCGGCAGCGGTCAGAATCAGCAGGGGCTGTTACGCTGCGGGTCAAGGGCGTGGCTTCGACTGCCGTGACGAACAAGCTTTACCAGGTGCCGCTGGTCAAGAGCGTGACCGTCCTGGATGACAAGGATGGGCACGTGACGGTGCGCGCCTTCCCGAAGAGCGGTACGAACGGCGCCCTGGCGCAGGCCATCGGCGAGGCCGCGCATGAATGGCAAATCGAGCAACTACGGTCCGAGGAGGGCCGGCTCGAAGATGTCTTCCATAGTATTACCATGCCCGATACGGCGAAGGAGGTTGCCCGATGAATGCCTGGAGAAATATTTGGACGATAACCAAACGCGAACTGGGAGCCTATTTCACGTCCCCCATCGCTTATGTCTTCATCGTGATCTTCCTGCTGCTGTGCGGGTTCTTCACATTCTTCGTGGCCCGGTTCCTGGATGCGGGGGAAGCTTCCCTCGTCCGACCGTTCTTCGACTGGCATCCGTGGTTCTACCTGTTCCTTGTGCCGGCGGTAGGCATGCGCCTGTGGGCGGAAGAGCGGCGGGTGGGCACGATCGAGCTGCTGCTGACCATGCCGATTACCGCCTGGCAGGCCATTGTCGGCAAGTTCCTAGCTTCGTGGCTGTTCTTGGCGCTGGCGCTGGTGCTGACCTTCCCGTTGGTGATAACGGTGAACTACCTTGGGCACCCGGATAATGGCGTAATAATGACCGCCTACATCGGAAGCTGGCTCATGGCGGGGGCTTACCTGGCCATCAGTTGCGTCACCTCGGCGCTGACGCGCAGCCAGGTGGTGAGCTTCATTATCGCCGTGATGGTGTGCCTGTTCTTCATTCTGGCGGGCTATCCGCCGGTCATTAATGTTCTGGAGCAGTTTGGCAGCGCCCGGCTGGCGGACTTCGTCACCTCTTTCAGTGTGATGACCCATTTCGAAGGCTTCCAAAGGGGCGTGCTGGATTCACGCGACGTCCTGTTCTTCCTGTCAGTCATTGGGTTCTCGCTCTTCACGACCAGCGTGATCCTGCGCACCCACCGGGCCGGCTAACCGAAGGAGACAATGATGCAAAAGAAATCTCTCGAAACCATCCTCTACTCGACCCTGGGCGTCGTGGTGATGCTCGTGGTCCTGATCCTGGTCAACTTCATCCTCGGCTTCGCACGGACCCGCAAGGATATGACCCAGGAACAGGCCTATACCCTGTCCGCCGGGACCAAGGCCATCCTCAAGAAGCTCGATACTCCGGTCACCATCCGGTTCTATTGCACGCAAAGCGAGTCGGCGACGCCTGAGACCGTGTTCCTGAAAGGCTACGCGCGCAAAGTCGAGGACCTGCTGGACGAATACAAGCAGGTCGCCGGCGGCAAGCTGAAGATCGAGAAATACGATCCGCAGCCGGACTCAGACGCCGAGGATTCGGCGCGGCTGGACGGCCTGGAACCGCAGGCGTTGCCCGGTGCCGAGAGGTTCTACCTGGGCTTGGCCGTCAAGGCCGCGGACGAGGAGCAGGCCATCTCCTTCCTGGCTCCGAATCGCGAGCGCTTGCTGGAATATGATCTCACGCGTGCCATCGCACGGGTCGAGGCGCCGGAGAAGCCCACGATCGGCATCATGAGCGCGCTGCCCGTGTTCGGGATGCCGTCCAATCCCATGATGCAACAGATGGGCCAGCAACCCACTCAGCCCTGGACCATCGTCACCGAGCTGAAGAACGATTACACCGTCAAGCGCCTCGGGCTGGACGTAGATAAGATTGACGACGACATCAAGCTGCTGATCGTCATTGCTCCGAAGGACATTACCGACAAGGGGCAATACGCCATTGATCAGTTCATTATGCGGGGCGGCAAGCTCATTGCATTCCTCGATCCCCAATGCCTGGCTGACCAACGCCAGCAGCAGAACCCCATGATGGCCCAGATGGGCGGCGGCGGCTCTTCGCTCGACAAGCTCCTCAAAGCTTGGGGCATCCAGTTCGACACCAGCAAAGTGGTGGCGGACCTGCAGTTCAAGATGCAGTTGCGTGGCCGCAACGGCGAGCCGCAGGAAGCCCCCGCCTGGCTGGCGCTGACGGCCGACGGCGTGGACAAGAATGACGTCGCCACCAGCCAGATTGATAACATCTGGCTGCCATTGTGCGGCGCGTTCACCGGAACGCCGGTCACCGGCCTGAAGGAGACGGTGCTGCTGCATAGCTCCAAAGACTCGCAGTTGGTGGACGCCATGCTGGCCAATCTCTCGGGCGAGAGCACCCTGAAGGAGTTCAAGCCCTCCGGCGTGAGCTACGCCCTCGCCGTTCGCCTCACCGGCAAGTTCAAGACCGCCTTTCCCGACGGCGAGCCGCAGGAAAAGAAGGACGAGAAGAGCGACACCGAAAAGAAGGATGAGAAGAAGCCCGACGCCAAGAAGGCCTCGGACTCGCTCAAGGAAACCAAGGGCGACAACACCGTGGTGCTATTCGGCGACGCTGACATGCTTTATGACCCCTTCACGATGCGGCGGATTGACAGCCCGTTCGGCGCGTTGCAAATGGCGATGAACGCCAACCTCAATCTGGCGCAGAACGTCGTTGAGCAGATGACCGGCGACAACAACCTCATCGCCGTGCGCAGCCGCGCCGCGCTGGCCCGTCCGTTCACGCGCATCAAGGAAATGGAAGCGGCGGCCAACGAGAAGTTCCAGAGCGAGATCAAGCGCCTGGAAGACAGCGCCGCCGAGGCCCAGCGCAAGATCAACGAGCTGCAGGCGCAGAAGAAGGACAAAGACCAGCGCTTCATCCTCTCGCCCGAGCAGCGCACGGAACTGGAGAAGCTGCGCAAGGAAGAGGCCGACGCGCGCATACACCTGAAGCAGGTCCAGAAGGACCTTCGCAAAGAGGTGGTATCACTCCAAAACCGGATCAAGTGGATCAATATCCTGGCCGTCCCCCTGGCTGTGGCGGCGACAGGTGTGCTCATTGCAGTCGTTAACCGCAGAAAGACTTCCGCAAAATGAATCAGAAACAGCTTATACTTCTCGTCGTATTGGTAGCGGCTCTGGGCGCCGCCGGCTTGTGGCTCTACAAGGGGAGCGAAAGTTCGTGGAAAGGCAGCACCAAGGAGACCACGAACAAACTCCTGGGCGACCTGCCCGTCAATGACGTCGCCCAGATCGTCATCAAGGGCGGCACCAACGAGCTGGACCTTGTGAAGAAGGACAACCTCTGGCGGGTCAAGCAGCGCGATGATTACCCGGCGAACTACACTGAGATCAGCGGCTTCCTGCTCAAGGCGGCAGACCTCAAGGCCGTTCAGACCGAGGAAGTCGGCCCGTCCATGTTAGGGCGCTACAAGCTGCTGCCGCCCGGACTGGGGTCGAACACCGCCGTCCTGGTCGAGCTGAACGACCAAAACGGCAAGCCCATCAGGACGATGCTACTCGGCAAGACCCACATGCGCAAAACCGAAGGCAGGCCCTCGCCCATGGGCGACATGGGAGACAATGAGGGCTTTCCGGATGGCCGCTACGTCATGGTCGGCACCGGCACCAAGACCCTCTCTGTCATCTCCGACCCCATGAGCAACATGGAGACCAAGCCCGACCAGTGGCTGAACAAGGACTTCTTCAAGGTCGAGAAGATCCGCTCCATCGCGGTCACCTATCCCGTGCCTACCAATTCATGGAAGGTCACGCGCGACACGGACAGCTCGAACGACTGGAAGCTGAGCGACGCCAAGCCCGGCGAGCAGCTCGATTCCTCCAAGACCTCCAGCTTCTCGTATGCCCTCAACTCACCCAGCTTCAACGACGTGCTGCCTGCCGACGCCAAGCCCGAGCAGGACGGACTGGACAAGCCTACAGTCGTGACCCTGGATACGTTTGACAACTTCTCCTACACCCTCAAGGTGGGCCAGAAGACCAACGACGCCTTCCCCCTGACGCTCACGGTCGCGGCCCAGATTCCCAAAGAGCGCGCCGCGGCCAAGGACGAGAAGCCCGAAGACAAGACCAGGCTCGACAAGGAATTCAAGGACAAGCAGCAGAAGCTCGAAGAGAAGCTCGCCCAGGACAAGGCCTACGAAAAGCGGGTCTATCTGGTCACGAGCTGGACGGTGGACCCGGTGCTCAAGGAGCGCTCGCAGCTTATGGCGGAAAAGAAAGAGGAGCCGAAGAAGGAAGAAAAGCCCGCCGCTGCGGACACCTCCACGAACCTGCCTCCCCCGTCGCCGCTAGAGCCCAAGCCAGCGGCGAAGTAAGCCGCCAGAAAGCCGCCGTAAATACACCGTAAACACGGAAATGAACCTCACACGCCAACCATAGCGGGGCTGGTGCCTATGAGAATAAACGCTGGAGCAGCTTCTCAGATACGAACGCTTCTCAAAGCGAAGCAAAGCTCACCTACATCAAACTGAACAGCCAAACGCCTTGCCCACCTCGTGGCGCTGTCCCGGTCAACACAGGGGCATGGTTAGGAGGGTATTGCACTCAGCACGCCCGGTTCGCTTTCGGTAATGGATGCGATTGTCCCAGCTATGTGGCCAGAGTCTCTCGATCAGCCATGCATTGGGCAAGACAAAATGTGATTCTGAAAAGGGCCAACCGTATATTGGTGCCGCGTACTCATGCGAAACGCGCTTCCTGAGCCTTGAAATCGGGACCAGCTAAAGCCTACTACCTATAGGGGCCACCTCATGTGAAGAACCCCCACCTCTAGTGCTTTCTAGAGGGTTTTGGGCGTTTAGTGCTTCAGTCCGCAATGGTTGCGCTCATCGGTGGGTTTCGGGACGGGGGCGAGAATGGGCCACGAGAAAGTGCTCAGACCGCAGAACTCGTTTGGAGTCCCGCCTTAGGCGGTGCAGCGCGAAGCCCGCTTCAGGCCGGACTCCAAACCTGCTGGAGCGGGTCCAATGCTTTGTTTTGGCAATCGTCCGGATGTCCGCCCGGAGCAAAAGGCATCGCGGTTGTATGCCCTGGCACGGAGCGTGCGGTTGCATTGGCGCGGGCCGTTGGCCAGGGCCCGCCAAGCACCTGAAATCCTTGTATATGCGAATCTGCAAGAAGCAGCATGATGCCGCAGACAGGCTCGCCTGGCTGGCGTTGGCGGCCTGGCTGATGCAGCCTGTCCTCGCCAGACCGGCGGAGGACGCCTTTCCCCTGCTCCAAATTGGGACACGCACGTACACGAATGTGACAGTCACGACTAAGGCCAAGACTTACATCTTCATCTTCCACACCGGTGGCATGAACAGCATCAAAGTCGCCGACCTGTCGGCAGAAGTCCGGGAACAGCTTGGCTACGGGAGCGCGGAGAAGCCCAAGGCGAGCACCAACAGCCCTGCCGCTACCTGGGCCAAAACGGAAGTCGCCAAGCTCGAAACGCCGCAGGTGAAGGAAATACGACAGAAGCTGGCGCAAAGGTGGCACGCAAGCACAGCGAGCGGCCTGCCGCTGCTAGCCTTAGTCACCAACAGGATGATCCTGGCCATATCAGCGATCATCGTGCTGAGTTACCTGCTGCACTGCTATTGCTTCATGTTGATTTGCCAGAAGGCCGGCCATCCACCCGGGTTGTTGGTTTGGCTGCCTGTCTTCCAATTGTTCTCGTTGCTGCGCGCGGCCGGGATGTCGGCGTGGTGGTTTGTAGCCTGGCTCCTTCCGCTGCTGAATATCGTGGCCCTCATCCTCTGGTCGGTCAAGATTACCAAAGCACGTGGCAAGAGTGCGTGGGTTGCCGTCTTCCTGATCCTGCCCGTGACCAGTTTCCTGGCAATTCTATATCTCGCCTTCTCGAACGGGGCGCGCGCCGGGCAGGAAGGCGAGGAGCCAAGGGTAATGTCGCTCCAGGCGGTTTGATCCCCAGTCCTGATTGATCGCCCCGGCGCCGGCGCTAACAGCGCGCACTCGCCGATGGATGATCGGCGAACGTGATGCGAGGCACCATCGGCCAGCGTGCCTGCAGTTTGATCAGCCAGAAGAAGAACCGGCGCCGCCAATCCAGGCGCCAGCCGCCATCCACTTCGCCCGCAAGAATCGCAATGACTGCGTCATGCAGGCTGAACCTGGAACGGGGCTGCAGGAAGATTTCCAGGAATGGTGTCGTGTAAAACGCCTCCACCAGGTCCCAGTAATACTGCATCGCCCGAAAGACGCGCGTTTCATAAGCTTGCAGCCGTCGCGCGCCGTCGTCCCCCGTGGCCAGCGAATCGAGCACGACCTGGGCCGCGAGCCGGCCTGAACTCATTGCCAGATACACGCCAGCGGAGAAGATTGGGTCGATGAAGCCCGCAGCGTCGCCAACGCGCAGCAAGCGCGGGCTCGCCAGACGCCGGTTGTAGTAGGAGAAATCGCTGGTGGTTTGGATGGGATTCACGGGCCTGGCTTGCTTCATGCGCTCGCACATCGCCGTGCTGGACTGCCAGAGGCGTTGGAAGACTTCGGCGGGGGCCTGTTTGGCTTGCGCGAATTCCTCCTGGTCCATCACACAGCCAACGCTAACCTTGGCTGGCGAGAGGGGGATGAGCCAAAACCACTTGTTAGCAAGACGAACGATGACGATGTCCGTCGCGGTAGGCCCATCGTCAACGACCACGCCCGCGAAATGCCCGAACACCGCCAACTTCTTCAGCTTCGGATGAACGACGCGAAGCCCTTCCTGGTTGCCAGTGAAGTTCCCCCTCCCGCTCGCATCAACCAGGAAAGCGGCGTGAAACGCCGCGCTCTGCCCGTCGTCGCTACGAGCCTCCACAATGACCCGATCGCCTGCGTGCGAGAACTTGCCCACCGTCCACCCTTCCCGGACCTCTGCCCTGGAAGTGCGCGCGTGCTTCAGCAAAAGGTGGTCGAAAGCGGCGCGCTCGACATGGAACGCGCTGGTTTGCCGGGCGAACCGGCTGTCGCGGAATGCCAGCTTCAGCGACCTGCTGGCATCGCCCAAATGGAACTGCGCGCCAAGCTTTCTGGGAAAGCCCGCGGCTTCAAGCGTCGGCAGGACTCCCATTTCCTGGAAGAGGCGATGGTTATAGGGAAGGAGAGATTCGCCAATGTGGAAACGGGGAAAATGCTCCTTTTCCAGGACGAGCACGCGCTTCCCGGCGCGAGCGAGGAAGGTCGCGGCAGCGCTGCCTCCCGGGCCGCCGCCAATCACCACCACATCATAGGTCATTTGGGACATATCATACCAAAGCACAAGTCCATGGCAGGGCAAGCTTGCCAACCCCTTAAGTGGCTACTAAGTTTTGCCTCCCTATGGAAAATGTGGTCATCATTGGTTCCGGCTGCGCCGGCCTGACCGCCGCGCTCTACACGGCGCGGGCGAATTTGCGTCCCCTGGTGCTCACCGGCACGCACCCGGGAGGCTTATTGGCTACAACGACCGTGGTCGAGAACTATCCCGGCTTCCCCGAAGGAATTAACGGCCACGAGCTGATGGGCCTGATGCAGAAGCAAGCTGAGCGTTTCGGCGCGCGCGTCAAGTTCGCCACAGTTGAGGCAGTGAACCTGTCCAGGCAGCCATTGGAACTGACCGTGGATGGAGACCTCATCCAAACCCAGTCCGTCATCATCGCCAGCGGGGCAAGTCATCGCCGGCTGGGCCTGGAAAGCGAGCACAAGCTGGAAAACCAAGGCGTAACCTACTGCGCCACTTGCGACGGCGCGCTTCCGCTCTTTCGCAATCAGCCGCTGGTCGTCGTGGGTGGCGGGGATTCGGCCTGCGAAGAGGCGATGTACCTCACACGGTTCGGCTCCATCGTTTACCTTGTGCACCGCCGCGAGACACTCCGCGCCTCGAAAATCATGGCGGAACGGGCGCTCGGCAATCCGAAGATCAAGCCGATCTGGGATTCAGTCGTCACCGAGGTCCTCGAGGTGCAACAAAACAAGGTGACGGGCGTGCGCGTGCAGAACGTCAAAACGCACGCCGAGAGCGTGATCGAGTGCGCCGGCGTGTTCGTAGCCATAGGGCATTTGCCCAACACCCAGCTCTTCAAGGGGGTCATCGCGATGGATGAGAATGGCTACATCGTGCCCAAGCACGGCACAGCCACCAACGTGCCCGGCGTGTTCGTAGCTGGTGATTGCGCCGATCACGTCTATCGCCAGGCGGTCACCGCCGCCGGTCTGGGCTGTGCTGCAGCGATAGAAGCGGAACGCTACCTCGCAGCAAAAAGGGAATAGGACCCGGGACAGCCGCTTTCTCGCCTGGTGCATCAACGCCCGATGGCACCCGGAATGCTCTATCACTCATGATTTGGGCAGGATTATTGTGTCATGAACAAGCCCTTGCGCCTATTACACCTCGAAGACGACCCGGATTACTGCGATCTGGTGCGCTCCCTGCTTGAGAAAGAGGGTTTCAAGGTAGAGGCGGTATTGGCAGAAAGCCGCGCTGATTTCGAGGCGCTTTTGGCGCCCGACAAGTTCGATGTCATCCTGGCTGATTACCTGCTGCCCTCTTACAACGGACTTGAGGCCCTCTGCGCTGCCCGGCAGAAATGCCCCGAGACCCCTTTTCTCCTCGTCTCCGGCACAATTGGCGAGCAATCCGCCATCGAAAGCCTCCGGACGGGGGCTACGGATTACGTGCTTAAGCAATGGCCGGAACGGCTCGTCCCGGCGATCACCCGGGCGGTGCAGGAAGCCGAGGAGCGCAGCAAGCGACGACGCGTCGAGACGGAATTGGTCCGGCGCGAGAAATACTTCCGCGCGCTTACTGAGAACGCGCTGGACATCCTCACGATACTCAGCCCGGAGGGTCTTTTCCTGTATAATAGCCCTTCTGTTAAGCGCGTCATGGGTTACGACGCCAAAGAGCTAGCCGGCCAAAACGCCTTTGCGCTCATCCATCCCGAGGACCTCCCAGGGGTGCTGCAAGGATTCGACTACGGCCTAAAGAACCCTGACCAGACCGTTACTCTGGACTTCCGATTTCGGCACCGGGACGGCGCGTGGCGCTACCTTGAGGCGGTGGGCCAAAGCCGCGTGACTGATGGGGAAATTGCCGGAATAGTCGTTAACTCGCGCGACGTTAGCGACCGCAAGCAAGCGGAGGTGGAGCTGCGCGAGAGCGAAAAACAGTACCGCCTGATCTTCGACGGCAACCCAACACCGATGTGGGTGTTCGACCACGAGACGCTCGCCTTTCTGGAGGTCAATGACGCGGCGGTTCAGCATTACGGCTATTCACGCGAGGAGTTTCTCGGGATGAAGCTGAGCGACCTTCGCCCCGTTGAAGATGTGCCTGGAATGATGGAATACTTCCACAAGCTTTTGTCGGCCAATACCCCCGCCCGGATGGGGCTGGCCGGCGTTTGGCGGCACATGAAGAAAGACGGGGCCTTGATAGACGTCGAGATCAAGTGGAGCCCGATCCTGTTCCATGGGCAAGCGGCGTCGCTAACGATGGCCAACGATATCACCGAGCGAAAGCGGCTTGAGCATCGCGACGCAGCGCTCTCGAAATTGGGCCAACGTCTGGGCTCGGCAACCTCACCGGCGGAGGCGGCACAAATCATCCGGGCCGTAGCGGACGACCTTTTTAGTTGGGACGTGTTTACCCTGGATCTGTATTCCGCCGAACAGGAACGAGTCTATTCCATCCTGAACGTGGATACCGATCGTAATGGCCAGAGGCTCGAGATCCCGGTTCGTGGCCGGGTCGAAGAACCCAGCCGGATGGCAAAGCGCATCATTACGCAGGGCGCAGAATTGCTCCTGCGCGAAGAGCCCGTGACAATGCCCGCTGACGTGATCCCAATTGGCGACGTTTCGCGGCCATCGGCCTCGCTGATGCTGGTGCCGATTCGGAACCGCACCAAGGTGATCGGCATTCTCTCGATCCAAAGCTACACACTCAAGGCGTACGATCAGGCGCACCTGAATACGCTGCAAACGCTGGCAGACCACTGCGGCGGCGCGCTGGAGCGTATCCACGCCGAGCAGGCACTGCGTGAAAGCGAGCAGCGATTCCGAGAACTCTTCCAAGGCTCTCCGGATGCGATCTTCGTCGAGGACTTTAACGGTGTCGTGCTGGACGTCAATCCAGCGGGGTGCCAGCTCCATGGACTGAAGCGTGAGGAGTTGCTGGGCAAGAACGTCTGTGACCTCGTCGCGCCTGATTTGCGAGAAGGGGTGGCGCGAGACTTCAAAGCGCTGGTGGAAGGCAAACTCCAGCAAATCGAGGGGTTGAGCTGGACGCACGACGGCCACGCTGTTGCCGTCGAGGTGCGCGCGAACCGGATTAGCTACGCCGGCCAATCGGCCCTCCTGCTCCATGTCCGTGACATGACGGACCGGAAGCTGGCCGAGGCCGCATTACGCAGTTCGGAGATGCTCTTTCACTCGGTGTGGGAGAACTCGGCTGACGGTATGCGGCTCACAGATGAGAATGGGACCATAGTGGCGGTCAACGAAACGTTCTGCACCCTGGTTGGGCTTCCGAGAGAAGAATTGGAGGGCAAACCCTTCAACGTGATTTATGCCAACTCCCTGCCGACGCAGGAGATGCTGGAACAATACCGTCTGCGATTCCGTGACAGGATGGTCGAAAAGCAGGTCGAGAGGCGCGCAACGCTGCACAACGGAAAAGTGGTCACTTTCGAGGACACCAGTTCGTTCGTGGAGTTGCGCGGCCAGCCCTCGTTGCTGCTTGGCCTGTACCGCGACATCACAGAGCAGAGGCGGCTGGAGGAACAGTTACGGCAATCGCAGAAGATGGAAGCCATAGGCCAACTGGCGGGCGGCGTGGCGCACGACTTCAATAATATTCTCACGGTCATCCAAGGGCACGCCTCGCTATTGGTCGCCAGCGGCACTCTGCAGGGGCCTTCGGCCCGCTCCGCGCAGCAAATCGGCCAGGCGGCTGAGCGCGCGGCCGGCCTGACCCGGCAGTTGCTTGCTTTCGGCAGGCGCCAGATGATGCAGCCGCGGCGGCTGGACATGAACGAGGTGGTCAGCAATATGACCAAGATGCTGGGCCGGCTGCTTGGGGAGGATATCGCGCTGCAGTTGAATTACTCCCCCCGCCCTGCCCTGGTCCATGCGGACGCGGGCATGATGGAGCAGGTGTTGTTGAACCTCGCGGTGAATTCCCGCGACGCCATGCCCAAAGGCGGCCTGCTGGCCATCAAGATTGCCACGACCGAGGTTAAGCCTGGCAACGGCACGCGACACTCGGAGGCACGACTCGGCCGCTTTGTCTGCTTGAGTGTGATTGATACCGGATGCGGTATCCCGCCTGAGAACCTCCGGCGCATCTTCGAGCCATTCTTCACAACCAAAGAAGTCGGCAAGGGGACAGGCTTGGGCCTTGCTACCGTTTACGGTATCGTCAAGCAGCATCAGGGATGGATTGAACTCGCGAGCGAGCTGGGCAAGGGCACAACCTTCAAGGTCCTTCTACCCGAAAGCAGCCAACCTGCTGAAACCGGCACGGATCCATCGGACGAGCAAGTCATTCGCGGCGGCAAGGAGACCATACTGGTCGTCGAGGACGAAGCCCCGGTTCGAGATCTGGTGTGCAATCTTCTTGCGAGATACGGTTACCAGATCCTGCAGGCCGACTCGGGGCTCAAGGCGCTCCAAATCTGGAAGGATAGCAAGGACAGGATTGATTTGTTGCTGACTGATCTAGTGATGCCCGACCGCATCAATGGGCGGGAGTTGGCAGAGAGGCTCCTGGCGGAACGGCCCAAACTTAAGGTGATCTTCACGAGTGGCTACAGCGCGGACGTGGTCGGGAAGGATTTTGCCTTGCGCAGCGGGCTGCACTACGTGCAGAAACCGTACCATCCTCAAAAGCTTGCCCTGACCGTGCGGGATTGCCTGGATGCGGTGAACTGAGCGAAATTCGTGCCAAGTTCCTGCTTGTGTTGGGGTCACTTCCAGTTACAATACGAGCATGCCGCAAGGCCTACATTTGTCTCAGCGCCTGACGCAGTCGCTGGTGCTGGCACCGCAACTGCAGCAATCGCTTGCGCTCCTGCAGGCCCCCACATTGGAGCTCAAAGCTTTAGTTGAACAGGAACTGCAGCAAAACCCGGTGCTGGAGGAGGCCTCCGTGGCGGAGACGGAAATGCAAACGAAGGACGCCGGCGAAGAACCGCAAACGGCTGCCGCGGCTGACCCGGCTGAACCGCCCGCTGATTTGGACTTTGACCCGGCCGCCGAGAAGAACGCCAGCGAGCCGGTAGACGACTTCCAGGCGGAGTTCGAGCGTTTGGTGCAGCTCGACCAGGAATGGCGCGACCACTTTGCCCAAACCAATCTTCCGATACGCTCTTCCGCAGAGGAAGAGGAGAAGCGACAATTCATGTTTGATTCCCTGGTAGCCGGTACTTCGCTCCAGGAAACCTTGCTCGAGCAGGTCCGGGAATCCACCCTCACCGAGGAACAATGGCCGATTGCGGAGATGCTGATCGGCAATGTTGATGAATACGGCTACCTGAAGGCCACGATGGAGGAGCTGGCGGCTTCCACCGGCTTGCCGGCGGAGAAGATTTTGGAGGTCCTGAAGGTGATCCAGACCTTTGAGCCGGCTGGGGTCGGCGCCCGGAACCTGCGCGAATGCCTGCTGCTGCAATTCGAGCGCACGGCGCAGCAGAACACTCTCGAGTACCGTATCGTCAATGAGTTCATGGACGCGCTGGGCAAACGGCGCATCCCGGAGATTGCCCGCGGCACCGATACTACGGTGGAGCAGGTACAGGCGGCGCTGGAGCGCATCGCCCGGCTGGAGCCTCGGCCAGGGCGCGCCTTCCTGCCTGACAATGACCAGTACGTGCTCCCCGAAGTATTCGTCCAGAAGTCCGGGGACGACTATGTCGTCACCACCAACAACGAGCACATCCCGCATCTGCGCATCAGCAACACCTACAAGGATTTGATGTCGCAACGGGACAACTCCTCCGAGGTGCGGAACTACATCCGGGAGAAGATCCGCGCGGGGAAGTTTCTAATTAAGAGCCTGCACCAGCGTCAGACGACCATTCTGAACATTGCGAAGGAGATCGTGCATCGGCAGCGCGAGTTCATGGCCAAAGGCGTTGCCGCTCTTAAACCCCTCACCATGGTGCAGATAGCCCAGGTCGTCGGAGTGCACGAAACCACCGTCAGTCGAGCGGTTTCGGGGAAGTACATGCAGACACCGCAGGGGATATTCGAGATGAAGTATTTCTTCACCGCGGGCATTCAGACGGCCAGCGGTAATGGCATGTCCAACACCAGCGTGAAGGACATGATCGCCGAGATTTTTAAGGGCGAGAACACCGGCACGCCCCTCTCGGATCAGGAGGTGGTGCGGATGCTCAAAGAAAAAGGCATTGTCATCGCCCGCCGCACCGTCGCCAAATACCGCACTGAGCTGAACATCCTCCCGTCGAACTTGCGGAAGGTGTATTAGCCTTGCCTATGAGCTGGTTTCGTTTGAAGCCGACGGGGCATGGTACAACCCCTGCCCGCTGACCCATTGGCGCCAGTTTGAGACCAGCGCAGGCCATCATAAAGCCCGGGGAATCGTAGCGTGACCGCCCTGCCCAGCCTTTCCGCTAGACGGCTCGGCGTCGCGTGTTACAGTGGCTCAGGCATGTTAATCGAAGCCCCTGCAGCACCGCAGAAGATCAACCTCCGCCGGCCTGATGTAATGTCAGCCGTCCAGGCGCAGGTGCTCTCGCATTACCGCAGCGACCTTGTTGAGCGTATTCGCGCCAGCGGGCACGTGCTTTCGGCGGGCGAGCTCACCATTAAGCTGGCGAAGGAGTTCGGCTTCTGCTACGGCGTCGAACGCGCCATTGACCTGGCTTACGCCGCCCGCAAGGTGTTTCCCAGCCAGCCCATCTACATACTTGGGGAGATCATCCACAACCCCGAGGTGAACGACCAAATCCGCGCCATGGGCATTAAGTTCCTGTCCGGCAAGGAGAAGGATGCCGACATCGCCGACTTGCAGAAGGGCGATATCGTCATCATCCCCGCTTTTGGGACTGAAGTCTCGACTCGGACCATGCTGGAGGCCAAGGGCTGCCGTTTCGTGGACACTACCTGTGGCGACGTGATGAGCGTCTGGAAGCGGGTGCGGCAATACTCGAAGGACAAGGTGACCAGCATCATCCACGGCAAAGCGTGGCATGAGGAGACCAAGGCCACAAGTTCTCAGGCCATGGCCAATGGCGGCGGCCATTACCTGGTCGTGTTTACGCTGGACGAAACCGATTACCTCTGCCGGTACATCCGCCAGGGCGGGGACAAGGCGGCGTTCCTCGAAAAGTTCAAAGGAGCCTATTCGGATGGCTTCGATCCCGACGTCCACTTGCAGGCTATTGGCGTGGCCAACCAAACCACCATGCTCCGGGGCGAGACCGAGGAGGTACAGCGACGGCTCCGCCGCGCGATGGTGGACCGATATGGCGAGGACCAGATTGACCAGCACTTTCGTTTCTTCGACACTATCTGCGGGGCCACGCAGGATCGGCAGGACGCTTTGGAGAAGCTATTGCAGCAGCCCCCGGACTTGCTGCTGGTCATCGGCGGATATAATTCTTCCAACACCTCCCATCTCGCCGAGATGGGTGAGGCAAAGCTGCCCACTTATTTCATCAAGAATGCCGCGAAGATGCGTTCGGGCGAGTTGATCCTTCATTACGACCAGCACAAGCATGAAGAGATTGAAACCCGCAATTGGCTGCCGCTGGGAAAAGTCACCGTCGGCATCACCGCCGGCGCGTCCTGCCCGAATAACCTGATCGAAGACGCCATCCGCCGGCTGTTCGAGTTGCGCGGCATCTCGGTGCAGCAACTCCTGGGCGCGTAAGCAAAGCTACTCGCGCTCCGGCTTCACGACTGGAGCTTCAGCTTTCTCCTTGGGCGTGACGATCAGCTTGCCGTCTTTCACTTGGATGTCCTCCAGCTTCTGCAGCACGGCCATCGCGTCCGGCTGGTTAGTCAGCCCGGCGGCGAAATTGGCGTTGCGAAGCCCCTGCATATACATCTCCGGCACCGGCTTGCCTTTGACCTCGACGGTCTGCGGCGCGACGAAGAGGATGCCGTTTCGCAGGGACACGTTGAAAGTTCCGCTGCCATTGAGGTATCGGTTCTTGAACATCTTCCAACCGATCTCCCCCAGCGGCAGGCTAAGCTGCCCTTTCACGCGGTCGCCGTCGAAGCTGACATAGAACTTCCCCTTCAACTGCTGCCTGTCCGGACTGCTGGCAATCAGCGCGTTGATTTCGTCGGCGCTCAACACCAGCGGCGGCGTGGGGCGTCCCGCTTTGACGGCGTCTTCGAACGCGGCGAAGCGCTGCTTCAGTTTATCGAGGTCGGCGGCCGATATCTGCACGGTGGGCAAGGCCATCGGCTGGGTATCGGTGTACTTGTTGATCATCCCGGTCAGCGCTTTCTTCCCATAGTGGACGGCGATCAGGCCTCCGATCGCTATGAGCAGGAGCAGCACCAGGCCGGTGATGCAGCCGTAGAAGAAACAACCGCGACGTGGTTTGGGAGGTTGGCCATTCATAATGGGGGTTCCTTAATGGTATCAGCGTTCCCTGGCTGCTCTACTTCGGCCCTTTGTAAAGATGCATTTTGGGGCGTAGCGGTGGTGGCAGAGGAATCCTGGGAGGCGTGGCGGGCTTCGCCGGGGGAATCTCCGGCGGGGGTTTCGCCGCCAAGGGTTGGATGTTCCCCGAAAGCCAATCTTCCGTTTTGGCAACCGTGTCCCCGATCTTCGCGTCGGGGAATTTTAGTTCACCGATCTGGAAATCACCAAGCGACTTCAGAGCATCCCCAGGCTGGCCGACCGGCGCCGCCAATTCTGGATGAGCGCCCATGAGCTCCAACGCTTGATAGCCGTTCACGAGCCAATCCACCCTGCCCGTCTCTATGTCCACCACCAGGCCATGCACCGGGATTCTTGGACCGATGATTGGGCTGTGGCGCACGATGTCCACCGCCTTGATCACGTTCGCCCGCTCGCTGGCAAACGTGCCGAAGAAGTCGTTCACGTTCGGGGGAAGCCGATTCCGATCCACGCCCACGGCAGCCAGGCGCCCGATCAACTCCGTCGTCGTGGTCTTTCCCACCTGGCAGTCCGTATGGCCAATGATTGCGATTTCTTTCCCTCCCTTGATCGCGCACGCCAGCGCAAGCGAGCGCATGGTGCTGCTCAGCGGGCCGCTGATTATGTTCCCGGCGTTGCGCAGCCAGATGAATTGCTCCTTGGGCACGCCGAGCACCTCGGGCAGGAGCGGGTTCAGCCGCACGTCAATGCAGGTCAGCGCGATAATCGGCAGCTCACTCTCGAAATCCGCCGGGTGCAGGCCCGCGTGCTGGTCGCCCGCCGCCGCGCGGTGATTCGCATCAACGATGGCCTCGAACAGGCGCATAATCGCACCGCGTCAGCCTGTCGCCTTGGGGCGGCCCACGAAATAGTAGATCAAGGCTCCGAGGCAGGGCAGAAACAGAATCACCAGGACCCAGACGATCTTCCCGGCGCCTGACAGCCCCTTATTCGTGATGGCGTGGATCAGCATCCAAATCCAAAACACGAAGGCCGCCACTCCAACCACAACCCTTACCAACCCAAACAGCCCTCCTATAATGCCGCCTGTGAGTATCGCCAGCATAACTGTGTTTTTTGTTAGGAGGAAACCGGGGTGCTTCCCGGTTTCCTAATTGCGTCGGTGCTGCTCTCCATCGCCTTCTTAAGCCCCGGAACCTGTTCAAGCAGCCGCTCGAACTTGATGCCGGTGAGGCTCTCGATGATTGGTGGAAGCTGCGCCACGATTTGAGTAACGTCCCCGGTGAGCTTGCTCGCCCCGCCGCCCACGCCATTGCCCGAGTTGATGATCACCATCTTCTCCATCTTCGCGAGCGGTTCACTAATCTTGCCGGCGACTTCCGGCAGGATGCGGATAATCATCTCGACCACCGCCGCCTCGTTGTATTGCTTGAAGGACTCCGCCTTTACGCGCATCGCCTCGGCAGTCGCCTTGCCTTGCGCTTCGATCACGGATGCCTCGGCCAACCCGCGAGCCTTGTTCGCCTCGGCCTGGGCGATGCCGGTGGCTTTGGCTACGTCCGCATTGGCGAAGCCCGTAGCCTTGGTCGCCGACGCTGAGCCTGCGGCTTCGGTCTCCAACTGGAACTTGCGGGCATTGGCGAGCGTTTCGACCTTGTAGCGCTCAGCGTCTGCCGGTTTCTGCACGTTCGCTTCCAACTCGCGCTGTTTGCGCATGATTTCCTGCTGCTGCAGCTCGATCTGCTTCTGCTTCTCGATGATCTGCACCTGCACTTCTTCGGCCTTCACGAGCTGGCCGGTCTTGTATTTCTGCAAGTCGTAGGCGAGGTCGGCTTCGGCTTTCCTTTGGTTCACGGCGGCTTGGTATTGCGCAACATTCGACTGATAATCCCGTTGCGCCTCGGCGATCTTGGAGTCGGCGGCGAACTTGGCTTCCTGTCCCGACTGCATGGCCTGCGAGGATTTGATCATGGCGTCGCGGTCCGCCTCCGCCTGGGCGATTTGGGCGTCGCGTTTGACCTGGGCGATGCGCGGCTTGCCCAACGCGTCGAGGTATCCCTGGCTGTCCCGGATGTCCTTGATCGTGAAGCTGACGATGCTCAGACCCATGTTCGCCATGTCGCCGGCGGCCACTTCCTGAACCTTCGCGGCGAAAGCGTCGCGGTTTTGGTAAATGTCCTCCACCGTCATCGTGCCCAGGATGGCGCGCAAGTGACCTTCCAGGGTCTGATTGGCGATATGCTTGATGTCCTCAGTAGCTTTGCTGAGGAACTGCTCCGCTGCCGTCGCGATGGAAATGTCGTCACCCTTGACCTTGATCTGCGCAACGCCGTCCACGCGGACCGGCACGCCTTTGCTGGTATAGACGTCCTGCTGCTGCTCCACGTCAATGGTCAGGAGTTCCAGCGAGAGCTTGTCCACCTTTTCGACCACGGGGATCACGAACGTGCCGCCGCCCTTCACTATCCGGAAGCCGCGCATCTGCCGCGTGCCGTCGGGGTCGGCGTAGCGATGTTTGCGCCCGGAGACGACGAGCACCTCGTTGGGGCCGACCTTGGTGTAGCGGCTCGCCCATATCATCAGGAAGAGGAAGATAACAATGAGAATGCCGACGGTGCCCATGGCGGCAATTCCCCAACTGCCCGATACGGATTGTGCGAAAAGGAGGCTATGGTTCATATGTTGGATATTTGGTTAAAGCTTCTGGCGTTAGTGAACTTAAATGGGAACGACGTAGAACTGGGAACCGACGATGCGGACAATCTTCACGGTTTGGCCGTTACCGACCGGCGCGCCGCGCTCATCGCGTGCCGGCGCGCTGTAGCGCGAGCCGCTTTGCACGTAGGCTATTTCGCCAACTCCGTTGGCCGGTATGGGAGTGATCACCGTCGCACTCATGCCGACGAGCGACGCCACGCAGGATTCGCTGGAGCTTTGAGTGTGGTGGAAGACGAAACCAAAGAGCGTCACCACGCCTGCGGCGACGAGCCCGGCGCCCACCATCGAAAGCGGCGCGCTGATCCAGGCGCTCTTAGTCGCTTCAATATGCGAGAAAATCAGCCCGAAAGCGCCGAAGGCGGTGATGAAGCACGAAATCGTGGTCGGGCTGAACGGCGACAAACCCGGCATGCCCGTGTCCTGAAACCCTGCCTCAGCATGGCCGCCCGTCCCGACATCTACGTGCGGCAGGTCGTGCCCGCCAAACAGGTGGCCGAGGAACGCGCTGATCACAGCGAACAGGATCCCCACTCCGAAGCAGATCGAATAGACAAGTACATCCATAGGGCCTCACACAAATGTTAGAGCCATTAGAACGTCAACCAGAACGCCAAGCAAGGAAGAAAGTGGGCTTGGGAGCTGTTTGTCCGCATTCGCGAATAGCCGATAGGGACGCCTCGCCGAGGCGTCCGTGTTGAGGTGAGAGCGGACGCTTTGGCCAGGCGTCCCCACCCACGGCCTTTCGTCGGCATCGCGCCGCCGGAGTGCGAGCAGCCGGGGGTTGGGATGGAGCGCGGCTGTTTGAGCCGCGCTCCGAGGCTCCCACCATATTTGCCGCCTCCCCCTCATCCCCCTCCCGGGCATCTCATTATTTGGGTTACGGTTCATCTGCTCGCGATAAGCAAACACTAACACGCCTCCTCCTGCACTTATAATATCCCGGGGCGTTTATAAGCCGTCAGCTTGCGCAATCTTCCTTCCTTGCGTCCGCCGCGCGGGCTTTGCCATTTGCCATCTGCCATTTGCGGTTGGTTATTGGCTGTCTCAGTTGCGGCAGGGCCGCACTGACACCGGCACTCTCGATGAGTGAGCCTGTTGCGCCACCCGCCCCGGCGAGTATCCCAGGCTTATCCCATGTTTGCCCGGTGTTTTCCCTATGTTGCTCCCACGGTCATCCCTTGTTGTACCCTTCTTTATCCCTTCTTTAAGCGGCGTTTTGACGATAATGCCGCCTTCCCGGCACCTGCGGGAATGGGCGGTTGTTTGGATAAGTGGCGTGCGGCGCAAGATGCGGCACATAATGCTATCGGGCTAGCTGCGCTGGAACACCGTTCCCAGCGCTTTCGGCGCCCGTGAGCGCCCTACGAAGCCCGCCAGCACCAGGATGGTGACTACGTATGGCACTATTTGGATGAATTGCACCGGGATCGGGTCCTTGCCCCAGAGGACCACGCCTTGAAGGCGGATTTGCACCGCCTCTGCAAAGCCGAAGAGCAGGCAGGCAAGCGCGGTCGGCACTGGCCGCCACTTGCCGAAGATCAGCGCGGCCAGGGCCATGAAGCCGCGCCCGGCAGTCATGTTGCGCGCGAATGACGAGGACAGAAACACCGAGAGCGAGGCGCCGCCCATGCCTGCGAGCGCGCCGCTCATCATGACCGCCGCCCACCGCACGCGGTTGACCCGTATGCCTGCCGCATCCAGCGCTTCCGGGTGCTCGCCGGCGAAACTTAGCCACAGCCCCTGGCGCGTGTATTTCATCCACAACCAGCATACGGCCACGAGCAGCCAGCTCAGGTAGAGCGGCGCGGATTGGAAGCGCTCTGTGATGGGAATGGCCGGCGTCTGGCCGGTTACGTCGTAACGGATCTTGCACAGGAACGGCGTGAGGCCGAGGGCGAGCATGTTGATGGCTGTGCCGGCGACGATTTGGTTGGCGCGCAGGCGGATCACGAAGACGCCATACAGCAGCGCAAGCAGTACTCCGGCTCCCACGCCCCAGGCCGAGCCCAGCCAGGGCGAATGCGTTGCCAGCGTTCCGACCGCCGCTGCGAACGCCCCGACCAGCATCATCCCTTCGAGCGCGATGTTAATCACCCCCGACCGTTCGCTGAACATGCCCCCCAGCGCCGCAAAGATCAGTGGCGTCGAGACCCGCAACGTTGATTCCAAAAGCTGCCGGGTCATGGCCGCACTCCTTTGACCACTTGTTGCCGTCTGCTAATCCAGTGCCAAACCCCCTCCGCCGAAACGGATAGGATAATGAGCGCCTGAAAGATTAATGACACTTCGCGGGTCACGTGCTCCGTTTCCAAATCCAACTCGGCTGTGCCTTTATGCAGCGCGCCGAAGAGCAGGGCTGCGGCCACTATGCCGGCAGGATGGTTGCGCCCCAGCAGCGCCACGGCAATCCCCATAAAGCCGTATTCGGGCGAGAACCCTACGCGGAAGTTCCCCGCGTTTCCCAAGACCTCGCCCACACCGACCAACCCGGCCAGCCCGCCCGCCAGCGACATGGCGATGATCCTGATCCTGCCCGGATCAATTCCGGCTGCGCGCGCGGCCGATTCGCCTTGCCCTACCGCCCTGATTTCAAACCCGAGCACGGTTCGCCGCATGAGGAACCAGACGACGATGGCCGCCAGGAGCGCCAGGGGCAGGGCCGCGCTCACGGGCGCGCCACCGAAGGCCTTGAATTGGGTAAGCCAAAACCCGGCGCCGATGGGCCTGGTCTCGGGGTTCTGTGATTCCGGATTCCTTATCACGTAAAGCGCCACATAGCTTGCGAGACCGGCGGCAATGAAGTTGAGCATGATCGTGTTGATGACCTCGTGACTGCCGCGCCGCGCGCGCAGCCAGCCCGGGATGGCGCCCCATACAGTTCCGGCGGCCAGCGCAGCCAGCCCTGCTGTTACCGGCGCCAAAGGCCACCACAAGCCGGGCCACACCGCGCCGACTGCTGCGGCGGCGAGCGCGCCCAACGTCAGTTGCCCCTCGGCGCCAATGTTGAACAGTCCCGCCTGAAACGCGACGGCCACCGAAAGCCCGGTGAAGATCAGCGGCGTAGTGTAGAACAGCGTCATCCCGAAGTCGTAGCCGGACCCGAACGCGCCCTTGGCCAGAATCTTCAGGACGTGCCACGGGTTTTCCCCCGCGACCCAGGTCGCCGCCAGCCCGATGATGAGGCCCAGGGCAACAGCCAGGATGGGTTGGAAGATGCGTCTCATCCCCTGCCGGTGTCCATATCCGGACTTGCAGGTTCCGCGTCAGCCGAGACAGCTCCGGCGTCCCGAAGCATGCCGGCACAGCCAACCGCACACGCAGGGGCCACTGTTATGGAGTGCGGCGGCAAGCGGAGCGCGACGCCGCTTTGGCTGCCCCTGGCACAAACCGCTAGACTAGGCGCACGCACTGCCAGGAAAAGCGGCGTCGCGCTCCGCTTGCCGCCGCACTCCATAATGGCCTGTCCGCTCGCGTTGCTCGAACGCGCAGCCATTTGTGCTTGGAAGTTTCGATTATGGCTCATTCGTTTCTCGGCCTTCGGCCTTCGGATTTCCTCCCTACGCTCCTCCCATCTTGAGCCCCAGTTCCCGCTCCGTCGCCCGTCCCCGCGCGAATTCCGCCACGATGCGGCCTTCGTACATCACGAGTATGCGGTCCGACAGGGTGAGAACTTCGTCCAGATCTGAGGACACCAGCAGCACGCCGGCGCCTTCGTCCCGGGCGCGCACGATACGCTGGTGGATGAACTCGATGGCCCCCACGTCCACGCCTCGCGTCGGCTGCGCGGCAATCAATAGCCTGGGCTGCCGTTGGAACTCGCGCGCCACGATGAGCTTTTGCTGGTTGCCGCCGGAGAGCTTGCCGGCCGGCAGATTCAGATCCGGCGGACGCACGTCGTAGTCCTTCACGGCGAGGGTCGCGGCCTCGGCCAGGTTCGGCCAACTAAGAAGGCCCGCACGGCTGAAGGCCCGGCTCCGCTGCAGGCCCAGAAGGAAGTTCTCGCTCACGGGCCGGTCCGGCAGAAGGCCCTCCTGCAGGCGGTCTTCCGGTATCACGGCCACACCGAGTTCGCGTATCCTCAGGGCCGTCCAGGTCGTGACCTCCTGGCCTAAGACGCCCACCGCGCCCAAGGTCCGGCATGCGGGCTCGCGCGGATGCAGAACCGCCTGCACCAGTTCGGACTGGCCGTTGCCCTCGACTCCGGCGATGCCGACGATCTCGCCCCGCCTCACGCCGAAGCTGATCCCCGAAAGGCGGTGGCGGCTTCCCGCGGCTCCCGTCAGGCTGAGGTCCGCCACTTCCAGAGCTGGCTCGGGTCGCGGCTTTGCAGGCGGGACCTGGATGCTCAGCACCACCTTCCGCCCCACCATCAGGTTGGCGAGTTCCTGCGGGTTGGTCTGCGAGGTGGGCACCTCGCCCGTCACCTTCCCTGCCCGGAAGACGGTGACGTGGTCCGTGAACGACATTACGTCCTTGAGCTTGTGTGTCACCAGCAGGATGGTTTTGCCCTCGGCACGGAGCTTCTTGAGGTTCTCGAAAAGCCCGTTCGTTTCCTGAGGCGTGAGCACCGCAGTGGGTTCATCCAGGATCAGTATCCTCGCATCGCGATAGAGCAGCTTCAGGATTTCCACCCGCTGCTGGACGCCGACGGGCAGTTCCTCGATGGGCCGATCCCAGTCCACCGGCAAACCGTACTGCCGGGCCAACGCCTCCAGTCGCCGCCGGGCCGCGGGGCGGTCAATCATGCCCCGGCGAACTGGCTCGGCCCCCAGCAGGATGTTGTCGAGCGCGGAGTAAGGGCCGGCCAACATGAAATGCTGATGCACCATGCCGATGCCGCAGGCAATGGCGTCCGCCGGAGAGGCCCAGACGCAGCGCTTGCCCTCAACCAGGATTTCCCCTGCGTCCGGCCGCAACACGCCGTAGAGGAGCTTCATCGCGGTGGATTTGCCGGCGCCATTCTCTCCGATCACGCCATGAATCGTGCCGGCGGCGACGCGGAGATTCACCCCTGCGTTGGCCGCAACGTTGCCGAACCGCTTGGACAGTTCACGCAATTCGACTGCCGGGGCGAGGCCGGGTGTCATGTTCCCCGTAGTGTCCGCATTTGACCCTCAGAGTCAACCCAGGCTTCTCGGCGATTGCCGCCACTGGCGAATAGAGCCCGTGCGATTCTCGTCAAATAATTGTAACCTGCGCCCTGCCCGGGGGCTCTATATTGGAAGCGGCAGTGCCCTGCGCTGAGGGCGAAGAGGCTCGAACCGGCCAGCGCGGGAACCGCGGGGGAAGGGAGCGAAAGGGCAGAGGAGGAATCTCGAAACTACCTTGAAACGATCTTGAAACGACCTTCAAAATACCTTCAAACCACGGAGGCACTACGGGGCCACTGTGGGGGTGCTGCCGTTGCCCTTTGCTAATGGCCATCGGCTATTGGCTATCTCGGCTCCGGTTGTGCGGCGCTGCGTTCATCGGTGGTGAGATGCCACTCAAGGCTTGTGAAGCTTGTAATAATCCGGCACCGCGATCTTGCCGGCGACGATCTCAGCCTTGAGTTCCTCCGCGCGCTGGCGCACCGGCTCAGTCAGGACCTTCGCGTTAAACTGGTCCACGGAGTAGTCCACGCCCTTGTTGCTCAGCCCGAATCGTTTGATGCCCCCGGTGAACTTGCCCGCCTTAGACTCCTCGATGGTGGCGAACACGGCTTCGTCCACACGCTTCAACATGCTCGTGAGGATCACGCCGGGCTTGGTCCAGTCCTGGTTGGAGTCCACCCCGATGGCGAACTTCTTCTGCTCCTCAGCCGCGTCGAAGACCCCCAGCCCGGAGGCCCCGGCTGCGGCGAAGATGACATCGGCGCCAGCCTCGTACTGTGAGACCGCCAGTTCCTTGCCCTTCGGCGGGTTGTTCCAGGCCTCGCTCGTCACCCCCACGTAATTGTCCATCACCTTGATCTGCGGGTTAACGTGCTTCGCGCCGGCCTCATAGCCCATTTCAAAGCGGCGAATCAGGGGGATGTCCATGCCGCCCACGAAGCCGATCTTGCCGGTCTTGCTGGTCATCGCGGCAATGGCGCCGATCACATAGGCGCCTTCATGCTCCTCGAACATCAGGGAGCGTACGTTGGGCGCATCAACCTCGGAATCCACGATGGCGAAATGGCGGCTCGGGAATTGCGCCGCCACTTTCTTGATGGCTTCCTTTTGAGAAAACCCCACGCCGATGATCAGGTCAAACTCGCGTTGCGCAAACGCCCGCAGCATAGGCTCGAAGGCATTGTCGTCCGAAGACTCCACGTATTTGAGGAAGACCCCTAGCTTGTTTTTGGCCTGCATGGCGCCCTCGTAGGCCGATGCGTTGAAGGACTTGTCGTCCTTCCCTCCCCGATCCAGCACTAGCCCCACCTTGAACTGTGCCGACACGGGCTGCAGGCACAATGCCAGCGCAGCGCAAGCGACAAGGGCCGCCCGCATACAGGATGACAAGTGAGGACCTAAGGAACTTCGTGTCATGCACTGGTTCTAGGCGCAAAGCCCCGGCGGGTCAACCTTGCGCTCGACCGCCTGCCCGGAGCCCGGACGCGTTGAATCCAGCCGCGGCCCCAGGGCGCTGGGCTCGTCTGCAACGTGGCGCTCTCGTGTTGTCCGCGTGTTGTTTCGGAGGCGCTTCGGCGGAGCTACGGTGGAGTTACGGTGGAGTTACGGCGGAGCTACGGTGGAGTTACGGTGGAGTTACGGTGGAGTTACGGTGGAGTTACGGTGGGAATGGGCCTTTTCTGCATGTTTTGCCGCCAGCCTCCGCGCTCCCTTTCCGCGCTATTCGTGGCGCCTTCCAGCGTCTGCTTTCTTGCAGAAGCTACGCCTTCCTCACGCAGCGAAAGCCCACGCTGCTGCTGCTCACGACTGGTTGGAAGAAGCCGTAGCGATACGCGCACCGGGCGAAGCCTGCCTCAAAGTTCCATGCCCCACCCCGCAACACGCGAGTACCGCCCGGACTGGATGCGGAGCCATGAGGATCCGTCCCGGGTGATGAGCTGTAGTATGTACCATCATACCAATCCCAGCACCACTGGAATACGTTACCCGCCATGTCATAAAGCCCATAACCGTTCGCCGCAAAGGAGCCCACCGGGCTGGTGTAAGGGAAGACTCCATCGTCGAACGCCGGGGCATAGCCGCTCGTGGGGTTTACATCATAGGGGTAATCGGGGTTGCCCAAACCTTCACTGAGATAGTTGGCGCGGCTCTGGGTAATGGTGTCCACATCCGACCACGGGAACCGATGCCCGCTCGCTCCGCCGCGCGCCGCCTTCTCCCATTCCGCCTCCGTCGGCAGCCGATACCCATTGGCAGCCCAATTCACATACGGCGCCACCTGCCCCGACTTGTACACCACCGTCAGCCCGGCGTCGGCGTAATAGCACGGCGTCAAGCCCTCCTTCTGCGACCGGGCATTGCACCACTTTACTGTGTCGAACCAATCCACAAATTGCACAGGATGATTGCCGGCCTTGCCCGAGCCGGTGTTGTTGTAGCTGTATCCATTTCCGCTACTCCACGACGTGACCGCGTACCACTGGTTCGAGGTGACGAGGTTCTGGTCCACATAGAAGGCGCTTACATAAAGCGTGTGCGCAGGCAGTTCATCGTTCAAGCCGTTCGCGACGGCATCCCCCAATGTGTCACCCATGGTGAAGCTGCCCGCCGGCACAAGCACCATGTTGGTGGGAACCCAGGCAGCCCGGTAAAAGCGTTGTCCCGTGGCTGCGGAAGAAGCATCCGCAAACGCCTGCGGATTGGTCGCCAGCGTGAAGTTGGTTAACCATAACCACACGTTGCTTTGCGCCAGGCTGCTCACGAATTGAATCTCGCAGGCCGAGCCGACCAACCCTGTGACGCTCAGCGATGCCGATCCTTTGGTCACCTGCAAGCTCAGCCCAGGGGGCGATTGGGCTTGGGCGCCTTGGGTCAGAAGCAGAATCGCCAGCCCCAGTAGCGCCAGCAGTCGGGGTGGCTTTGCCGGCTTTGCAGGCGGCATGGGGACAGGTAGTGGGCGGCCGGGTGGGGGGAACCGTTTGTCTTTCATAGGTCTGCTGTACTGGATTCAAGGCAAAATTCTCAGCAGCCCTCCTACTTGTCAATATGAACAGTGGCAATTTCACCTCCGTGGCCTCGCTCACAGAAAGGCTGGGGCCAGGGGCAGGCGCGATCCGGGATAGCGGCGGCGCGCGCCGCTTGCCGCCGCACTCCACATCCGCGAGCGACGGGCATGCCGCCGAATCGTCGCGCGGGGCTGCCTGGCTCGTCCATGACAAAACTGTCACCGGAGCGTAATGGCCTCGTCACCCGGCGTTGCTGCACTACGCAGAACCGGCTATCGTGCCGGTTTAACAAAGAATATTGCTTATATGAAGATCAACAACATTATCTGTTCGGTAGTCACAATCGGCCTGTTGGCGGGCGGCCTTGCCGCCTGCACGACGGAGAAGGAGGAAGGCAAGGAAGGCAAAAAGGCCACGGAGGCCCAACTTGAGGCCCAAGCCAAGATCACGAAGGCTGAGGCACAGAAGATCGCCCTGGATAAAGTGCCCGGCGGCACGATCAAGGAAGCCGAGCTCGAGAAGGAGAAGGGCAAGCTCATCTGGTCCTTCGATGTTGCCACGCCCGGCACGAAGGACATCACCGAGGTGAATGTGGACGCCCTGACCGGCGCCGTCGTGGACGTTTCCAAGGAGACCGTTGCCGGCCAGGAGAAGGAGAAGAAGGAAGACGCCGACGACAAGAAGTAACGTTGCCGTCAGGTCCGGGTGGCAGGGCGCGTCACTCCGTGCCCGCCGTGAATGCCGGGATTCCGTTAGCGAACCGTCGGCGGCGCGCACGGAGTGACGCGCCCCACCTTCGCGCTCGCTGGGTGCGACTCGTCAGCGGCGCATCAAACAAGTAATCTCCGTCCAATGCGTGTGCTTGTCGTTGAGGACGAAAAGAAGACTGCTTCCTTCATCCGCAAGGCCCTCCAGGCCGAGGGCTTCGCGGTGGATGTCTGCCACAATGGCGACGATGGGCTGGCAGCGGCGCGCACGGCTCCGTTTGACGCCATCGTCCTGGACATCATGCTGCCAGGGCGCGACGGCTTGAGCCTGCTCCGCCAGTTGCGCGAGCGCCAGAACAACACGCCCGTCCTGCTGCTCTCGGCGCGCGGTGAGGTCAATGAGCGCGTCGAGGGGCTCAACGCCGGGGCGGATGATTACCTGCCCAAGCCATTCGTCATCGCGGAACTGGTGGCACGCGTCCGCGCCCTGGGCCGGCGGGGCGGCGAGTCCAGGCCGGTGGTCCTGCGCCTGGCGGATTTGACGCTGGACACAATTACACACGAAGCTCGGCGCCGCGATGTGGCCATCGAGCTCACCGCCCGCGAGTACCGGTTGCTGGAGTTCCTCATGCGCTCGCCGGGCCGGATTTGCGGGCGCATGGCCATTCTGGAGAAGGTGTGGGATTATGATTTCGACCCCGGCAGCAACCTGGTGGACGTGAACATCATGCGCCTGAGGGAGAAGATTGACGCGGACTTCGAGCCCAAGCTGCTGCACACGGTCCGCGGGATTGGCTACGTGTTGAAGGAAACGCCGTGAGGATCCGCACCCGGCTCACTTTGTGGTACGCAGGCATCATGTTCGTCTCGCTCCTCGCGATGGGCATATTGTCGTACCACGCCTTTGCCCCCGAGCCACGCCCAGCCGGGCGCGCGAGTGCCGACGAAGCCGACGAGAATGATCTGGGGGAGGTCTTCCGGATCATCTTCTGGTGCGGAGTCCCGGCGACCCTGCTGGCAGTGGGAGGCGGCTGGTGGATGATGCGGCGCGCGCTCGCGCCGGTGACCGCCCTGACCAAGGCCGCCGCGCGCGTAAACGAGCACAACCTGGCCAGCCCCCTGCCCCGCTCCGGCAACGGCGACGAGCTGGATCGCCTGACGGAAGTCTTCAACGCCATGACCGAGCGCCTCGACCTCTCGTTCGCGCGCATCCGCGAGTTCACCTTGCACGCCTCGCATGAACTCAAGACGCCGCTCACGGTCATGCATGGCGAACTGGAAACGGCCCTCCAGGATAAGTCGCTCAATGCCGTCCAGCGCGAGCAGTTGGAGAGCGAGTTGGATGAGGTGCAGCGCCTCGCCAAGATCGTGGACGGCCTCACGCTGCTTACCAAGGCCGACGCCGGTCAGATCACCCTCGCCCGCGAGCCGGTGCGCCTGGACGAACTGGTCCGCGAGGCTTGCGCCGACGCCCAAAGCCTGGCCCGCCCGCGCGTGATACAAGTCAGCGTGGCGGCGTGCGAGGAACTTACCGTCACGGGCGACCGCCACCGCCTGCGCCAGTTGCTGCTTAACCTCACGGACAATGCCATCAAGTACAACGTGCCCAAAGGCACTGTTACGCTGAGCTTGCGCCGTACGGGCCAAACCGCCGAGTTGGCCATCGCCAACACCGGTCCGGGCATCCCGGCGGAGGTTCTCCCGCGCATTTTCGATCCCTTCTTCCGCGGCGACTCCAGCCATAGCCAGGCCGTCGAAGGCTGCGGCCTCGGACTGAGCATCGCGAGGTGGATTACCACAGCGCACGGGGGGAGCATTCAGATCACCTCGGAGCCCGATCACCTGACCACCGCTGCGGTGCGCCTGCCGGTCGGCTGAGGAGGCTGTAGGACCAAGCACCTTCAGCAGGGCGGCGATGGTGGTCGGGGATCTGGCTTTAGCTTGCAATGCCATGCTTCCGCGCCAGTCAGGCTGGGGCTTGAATTCTAATGGAGGTCGCGGGATTGGCGGAAAAAGACGCGGACCGCGGCATTATGGTTGAGGTGCGGGAAAAGAAGCGCACGGGTTGCGTGCCGCTGTGCGACCTGAAGGTGACGCCCAAGACGGACTCGAACTTTTAGCCGCTGCGGGAATACGTGGTGTGGTTTGCCAACCGCTATTGAACGCATAAAGACCACGGTGGCCGGGCCCTGGCGGATCGTGGATTTCCGAGGCGCTCGATGCGGCGAAAGCAGCGGACGCCGGCGTCGTCATTGCCGGGGCACGCTCAACGGGCGCCCCCTCCTTTTATGCTAGCCACGCACAGCACGGGAATCATGGGCTTCAACGTTTCGACCTGTTGACGCCCGCCGGGGCTGAGCAGGTCGGCTGCATCCACCCTGCGGTTCCCGCGCAGGATGTTCACGTGGACCGACTCGCGCCGCAGATTGACAGCGTTGATCACGATTCGCCCGCCGACCTTGGCCGGCAACCACTCCACGCCCCAGGCCGCCTCCCCCGTCGAGGTATCCACCATCCGCCATTCGGGCAGCGCGCCAACCCGGGCCAGTTCCTGGCACAAGGAGGGTTGAATTTGTCGGGCGGGGAGTTTTGCATCCAGAAGCAGCGCCCGGCCACGAAGCCTGCCCAGCTCGGAAGCCGGGGCGGGTTTTCCGTAACAGTCCTTCGCCAGGCCATCGCCCACGAGAACCAGCCGCACGCCGCGGAGCCGGCCCAGGACGTCCACCGCCGCAGGCAAAAGCTGCGTGGTGTCCGGGACGACGATCAGCTTGTAGCGACGCCCCTTGCCCGCCAGCAACTGCCGCTCAGAGATGAAGTCGAGCCGGATGCCGCTGAAGTTGAGCGCGGTGTAGGCCATCTCGACCGAGCGGCTGTAACGCCGGTCCGGCTTCATGGATGTGCCGGAATAAACGATGGCTGCCGGGGCTTTGACTGCTTGCAGGGCGGCGATCTCCAATGCAAAGCGGTTCAGGTCCAAGCAGGTGACGCCGACGGCCTGCGCGCAGCCGGGGCGGTCCATGACGTTGCCGTAGAGACAGTTCGCCGGATCGGACGTGCGCTCCCACACCCAGATCGTGGTGGCGCCCTGGCCGTGAATCGCCCCTTGCCAGAGAGCGGTGCGGAGATGCTCCGGCTGGACGTAGCCGGCATAGCCGTCGAGGGTCGGATGATTCTCCGAGTTGAAGATCGGCTTCGGGGCCATGGACCGCTGAATATCGTAGCCCATGTTCTGGAGCTGCCACTGCAGCGCCCATTCGCTCCCGCCGTCAGGCTCCAGGATGATGCAGTCATCGCCATTCAGGTCCAGCCATTGCCCGAACAGTTCCGGATCAACGCCCCACGAACTCTTGTGGTACCAGCGCGAGAGCACCGCCATCTCCAACTGAATCTTGGCATGAACCAGCGCCTTGGGAGCCAGAGAATGAATCACATCCCCCATCCACTTGTGCCAGGCCGCGAAGCGTTCCTCGTTGAAGATGCTGTAGTCGTAGAACTCGGGCCGGTCCATGCCGGGGATAGGGACATCGTCGAATGAGGCGTAGTGCGAGCCGTAACAGGCATTGAGCGCCGCCACCGTGCCGTGGGCCCGAACTAGGTATTGCGTCCAAAGCTTCCGGGTGTTGGCACACTCATGAGAGCGGCTGAAGTTCGGCTCGTTGGAGAGGCAGAAGCTGTGCAGCGCCGGCTTGTCCTTGAACATCGGGATGACGACCCGCAGGAACTTCTCGATGACTTGTTTGGCCTCGGGTGCGTCCACGCAGTAGCCGGGATTGCCGCCGCCACGGGCCAACTCCGGCCATTTGGCAAAGGCCCAGCCGGGGAAGTAATGCGGCGAAAGGAGGATGTTCACCATGACATTCTGCTTTGCCGCCTCGTCCAGAAGCCGGACGATCGCCTCGGCTTCCTTCAACGATACATCGTTCTCGCCCACCAGCGTGCCGGAAGGGCCAAGCTCGATCTGGATGATGTTGACGCCATATCCTGGCCACCGCGGCAGGTCCTTCCGGACCTGGTCGAAGTGCCCGTAACCGCAAAAGAAGACCGGCCCGCGGTCGTGCCGCCCGTGCGCGTCTGTCCGGTTGGCAACGAAGTCCAACCCGCGGACCTCCATGTGGCCAGTCACGAACCGCCTGGTATTGGGCGCGAGGCTGGGGTCTTGCAGATAGGCCGTCATTTCGGCGATGGACGCGTCAAGGGTCCGCTGCAAGTCTTTGGCCTCAAACCCTGCCCGCCTGACGTCCGCGCCCTGGGCGTCCTGGCGTGCCAGAGGGATGAACTGCTCCAGCGTCGCCTTGGCCACCGCCGGGTAATCGAGCGGAATCCCCTCCGCCTGGCACTTTTCGTAAAGCTGGTTGAACTCGGCCATGCGGGCCTGGACGCGGTCGAGTTCCGCCAGGCAGGCCGGGTCAGGCGCGGCCGAGGCGCAAGCCAAGGCGCATGAGAGCGCTACGGCTGGCAGACACTGGAGTATCAAGGCAGGTTGTGCGGACATGTTTGTTGGACGGTCCTTCACGTCGGACATTCAACAAAAGCCGAAAAGTCCATAAGCCGGCATGATCGTAAGAGACTTTTCGGCCCCGAGGCTCGTACGTGGCTAGTACCTGTCTCGTACCTCTCTCGTACAAGGGGGGCCCCGCTTACCGCGGAAATGGCCGCTTTCCCAAGGTTTTCGCCCCCCACCCCCTTCCCGAGCAATCAGTCTGACTTATTTCACCCCGCCTCGCGGCGCCAGCTCAGGCCGAACCCCGGCGGCACGCGAAAAGGAGGCTTCCCCGACCGGGAAACGGGTCACTCCGCAATGATCCTTAGCGAAGGCGTAAATCTCTGATCGCCTGAGCCTTCCAGCCCAAGTCCGCCCCCAAAGAGAAGCACGCCAATCATCACGAGGCTATTCCACCCGGCCTGGCAAGAACTGTTGATGCCGGCTGGTTGGTTATGGATTGATCTGGCAGTCCAGCCGGTAGAACATGGCCTGGCCTGTCGCGGGGATCACGTAGGGCGAAGCAGCGTTCGGAATGGGAGTCCACACAGCAGGAGTGCCATTAGGCCCAACCAAGGTGGGGGACTCCTCCAGGACGCCGCAACCGCCCCAGTTGACCTCCACCGAGTCAGGATTCACCCTGGCGATGGTGAGGACCTGCAAGTAACAACAAGGTTTGCATTTGCCCGCACTGCCGGCGCTGTAAATGGAGTAGAGCTCGTTAGTGGATAAGGCGCGGTTGTAGATCTCCACTTCATCCAGCCCGCCCTCCCAGCCAAGGGCACTGAATGGCGCCCCAACTATCGGGGTGTTTGTGGTCGAAAGGTTGGCCGGTGTCGGGGTAAACGTGCGGGTTAGTGCGCCATCCACATAAACGAAGCCCTGGCGCGTGCTTTGGCTCCGGCTGAGAGCGACGAAATGCCACTGCCTGGGGGAGATCGGAACTCCCTCGACGAACAATTGCCCCGTCGGCATCTTAAATAAACGTTCAGGGAATTTCGATGCTGGTGAGCTTAAAGTTGTCAACTCTGCTCGTGCCAGACGGCCCAACCATTTTCCCATCCGCACTGATCGTGTTCGTGTCCATCAGCCGGAACCAGACCGTCGCCGCCACACCGGGGCTCCCGCTAATCGAGCTACAGTTTTGGATGTAGTGCGTCGTTGGGTTATACGTCGTGTAGTTCCAGGAAGCGGTCGGGCCTTGGAGATCGCCATTCGCATATACCTGGTTGGTCGGCCCAATGTTAGTGAAGTGCACGCCGTCGAAGCTGTATTGCAGTTGAAACCAACCCGGCCCGGTGTAACTGCTGACCTGGTCCCAAGCGACACTCCAATTGAAGCAGAGGCTGACGTTGGAGCAGGCAAACTCGAAATAATCGCCCACCGCCCAGTTGGTGGCGCAGAACGAATTCGTCGAGCCATTGCCGCTGGGATGGCTGTAAATGCACGCCCCCTGATGCACGGCCGAAGCCACACCGGAGCCATATTCCGGAAAGATGTTGGTGATGGCAACTCCCGCCGCCTCGCTGCCGGAAGGCCGGCTCACCTCAAATGTCCACCAAAGATTTGTGACCCCATGGCAACTACAATTGTTCGACGTGATCGTCCCCGTGCCGGGATTTGTGAAGATCATACCACCATAGTTGCCCAACGCCCCAGGATTCGCAGTGACGACCGGGGTAATGGCATATTCTCCCGGCGGGCTGCTCGGCGTTGCGGTGGAAGTCCAAGTCGCGCTGACGTTGTCGCTGTTAAGCGCGCCGAGGATGGTGCCGGTAAAGACCGGGTTGGTTTCCCCAACCATCCACGTTGCATTGTCGGCAGAAAACGTCAAAGTCCTCGGCGACACCACTACGCTCACGACGTCGCTAATGCCAGGGCTGACGTAGGTGGTAGGCGTGAAGATGGTGGTCAGAAGATTGCTGCCCACCGAAAGAATCGTGCCCGCCGGCGGCGAATAGGTGAAGGTTCCCGGAACACTGGCCATGGCGTTGAGTTGAGCTCCGCCCAAAGGCGTCCCGTAGGTAATCGGCGCCGGGTCCGCCCAGGTGACCTCCGGTATGCCTCCCGTGCCCGCCAACGAGCCGCCATAGACGGTAAAGTTGCCCACCCGGCTCGTGCCATAAGGCCCCACCGGTCCACCGCTGGGATTGTTGGTCGAGACATCCACCAGCCGGAACCGCACTAGCGCGGCGTTGGCCAGGCCGGAGATCGAGCTTAGGTCCTGCTCATAGCGCGTCGTGCTGTTGTTCGTCTCGCTGCTCCAGTGGCTCACCGGGCCGGAGAGACTGCCGTTGGCCGCCACCGCGTAAGCCGGGCCAAAACTGTAAAAGCTCACCCCATCGGTGCTGTATTGCAATTGGAATAGTCCCGGCCCGGTCGCCGAGCTGACCTGGTCCCACGCCACACCGATGCCGCTGGCGTTAATGGTGGGGCAAGCAAACTGGAAATAATCGCCCACCGCCCAATTGTTGGCGCCTAAGGAATGGTCCGAGCCGTTGCCGACCGGTGACGAATAGGTCGTCGCCCCCTGGTGATACGCCAATGCGCTCCCGCTGCCCAGTTCCGGGGGGATGGACAGCGTCACGCCCGCGCCCAGCGTCGCTTCGGGCTGGCTCACTCCAAACGTCCACTGAACCACTGCTCCCGAACCGGTGCAATTCAAGTTCGTCACAATCACCAGGAAACTACAGGTGGCAAGGGTATTGGTCCCGCCTTGCAGCGCGTAAACGGTTACTTCGTTGCTGCCGACTGTGAACGGAATGGTTGAAAGAACAAATGAATAGCCAACGCCCCCGTAACTGGTCTCGAAAGTGTATATCAAGCTGACACCATTCGTGCATCCCAACATGGTGGCCGAGCCGTTGACCATGGCCGCAGTATTGCTGCACGCACCCACGTAAATGTTCCCCGGGCAGGTCAGTGAAAGGCAATTCGTGGGGGTACTGCCGCACGGCAGCACGATCACTTGGAAGGAGTTGGTGGCAATGTCGCCGCAGGTATCAGTCGCCACCACCCGCACCGTGTTCGTCGTGTTGACCGGGAAGCAGAAGTTTGTCGGGTAGTTGAAGGACAAATTCCAGTTGCTGCAACAGTTGTCCGCCACTCCCACGTAACTGGCGAACGGAATGTTAGTGCAGGCGGCGCAGGTGGTCACCGTTATATTTGTGGGGCAAGTAAGGACTAGACAATTGCTGCACGTCAGGCAGGGGCAGCGCAGGCGGTAGAATGTTGACGCACCGACGGCCTGGGTGATGTAGGGCGAAACGGCACCCGGAAGGTCCGACCAGGGGCCCTTGAGCGTGCGGGGGTCTGCAAGGCTGTAGAGTGTCGGCGACGATTGCAGAATTCCCTGGGACCAGGTCAGGATGACGTTGTCCCCCTGCTGCTGATATTTTATGGCCAGGCTGCCTGGTCCCGGCAGCACAGTTACCGTGAAACTGCAGGTGCTGAGGGTATTGCCACCGGCGTCCAATGCATACACGGTCACGGGGGTCGTTCCGACTGGGAAAGAATAGGTGATGGGAGCGATTCCGCCGGAGTTCGTGTATCCAGAAAGCAGAGTATAAACCAACGTGACGCCGTTGGTGCAACTGCCGGAAACGGCGGGAGCCAAAGTGACGCTCGCGCTGTTGCTGCAAGTCATCGCCACGATATTTGATGGGCATTCCAGGCTCAGGCAATTGGTGCAGTTTTCCAACGTTACGGGCACGGTGAAGTTGGTGGCATAGCCACAAATGTTCGCGATGGTGAAGATGACGCTCATGTTGCTGCACACCAGCGCTCCGGGCGGAATGCTCTGGGTCACCGCCAGCGGCCCGGAGGTTCCGGTAGCTACTACCAACCCAGTGGCGTTCGGCATCACGCCGCAGCCAGTGTCGGCGGTGGTGACACAGCCGCTCACCCCGATCAGTCCGTTCGAGCCGCTGAACGCGATCACCTGCGCAATGGAGTTGCCGCCAATCACGCTTACATCGTTTCCACCGCTGTAATAAATGTTGGTAACTCCAGCCATCACGGGCGACGAACTGCTCACCGTGAGGGTCGAACCGCTCACCGTGAGACCACTGCTCACAATAGAGTTGTACGTATTGGCGAGAGTCAGGCCGAAGGGGTTCAGCAAGGGGTTCCACTGCCCAGCCTCTGCTGCTGCTGTGTCATTCGTGCCAAAAGGACCTACGTTGGCTGTGCCTGCAGCGATGTAAACGCCGCCGCCAGTACAAATGTAATGCTCCAGGACCTGGATCTCGTTCGTCGTCAACTTATCGCCTCCCAGGAAAACCGCGTTGTACCCGGACAGATACGCCAGACTCAGAGTGGGCGTCAAAGTCTGGTTCACTGTGACGGAGTACCCAGCGTCCATCAAGGTATCTAGAAAATTCGTCTCGGTGAACGAAAAGTCATCTGAGTAGATTAGAATATTCGTTCCCTTCCCTCCGGTTAGGTAAGCGGCGCAGTTCAGCGCATAGACAGCCCCATCCATTTCTAACGAAAAGCCTTCGTTGGAAAGGACCCACTCGTCGCTGTCCACAATGATGGCGCCCGTCACCGCCGTGCCACTGCAAATGACAATATTAGTTGGGACAGAGTCGATGACCGGCGGGTTGGTGTTCTGAATCACCGTCACCGTGAAGTTGGTGCTGTTGCAGTTGCCGCAGGCGTCGACCGCCGTGAAGGTCACCGGGGTTGTGCCCTGATTAAAGCAGGTGCCGTTGGGCGGGTTGAACGTCAGCGACGTGAAATTGGTGCAGCAGGTGTCGCCGATTCCCAGCGCGTAAAACACTTGGACACAGTTGCTGCAGGAATACTCCACCAAGTTGCTCACGTTGAAGAATTGAATGCATCCGTTGGTGCAATTTGGGCTGCAATTGCCCGAAAGGACCGTCACGTTGAAACTGCACGTAGCGGCGTTGGCGCAGGCATCCGCGGCCACTACCTCGACCGTCGTGCTTGAGTTCAGCGGGAACACGGTGCCCGAAGGCGGATTGTACGTCACCGTGTACCCGTTAGTGCAACAGGCATCGTTGACGATTGGCTGCGGATAGTTGACGGCCACCGCGTTGGTTTGGCACGTCAGGAGAATATTCGTCGGACATCCCAAGGTAATGCAACTGGCGCAGGCAGGTCCCAGCGTGACGGGCACGTTGGTGCTGGCAACTTCGCCGCAGGCGGTCGAGGCGGTCAGGACCACGTTGGTGTTGGCGCATATTAGAGTGCCAGCCGGGATGCTTTGGGTGACGATGACCGGGCTGCTGCCGCTGACCATGAGCTGTGTGGTGATGTTGGGCATCACGCCGCAGTTGTAGGGGGTCCAAATCAGACCATGGCTGATCCCGATGAGGCAGTTGGTGCCGCAGAAGGCCACGATTTGAGCGTCCGGGTTGCTGCCGGTAAGATAGACGGGTGTTCCGCTCCTATTCTGGAGCTCGGTGACTCCATTCATCACCGGGCACGGAACAGTGCTGAGGGTGCCGGCGCCCACGGAAAGAGTTATGCCATCGGGGGTATTATAGCCAATAGTGTATTGCGGTGCGGAGAAAGCCAAGCCGTATGGCTCCAGCAGAGTGTTCCACTGGCCTATCATGAGGTCATTACCGCCCCCTTGGCACAGGTTGCCTCCGCCGCCCCCGACATAAAGGCCGCCTCCATTACTGACGAATTCCTGCAAGGCTGCGATGGCCCCCGGTTGGGGGAGGAGGTAATTAATAATGTAGGGGCTTCCGTAGTCCAGGCCGCCCAGGAAGATTGCGTCAAAGGGGCCTTTCGCGGCAATAATATCAATCAACGTGGCACCTTCATTAAAAGTCCAGTTACCCTGCCCAACATTCGTCTGCCCTGGGTATGAAAGAACCTGGTAGCCCAAAGACTTCAACATCGGCGCTAAAAATTCATAACCATACGCCTGTTCTGTGAAGGTCTCCGAGTAGATTAAAATGTTGCTTCCGTTGCCACCATAAACGAGTGAAGGATGGTTCATGGTGAGATAAGCGGCGACGTTGGAAAGGTAGGTCAGCCCATCCCCGTGCTCAAATCCGTAGTCGGAAAGGTCCCAAGGTTCGGAGTCCGCAATGACGGGACCGCTCAGGGCAGTATGAGTGCAAACGCTGACGTTGGTGGGAGCGGAGTTGATGACCGGCGGGCTGGTGTCCTGAATGACAACGACGTTCATGGTGGCCGTGTTGCTAACGCCGCACTCAGTCACGACCGTGAGATGAACCTCGGTCATCGAGGGCACGTCGAAGAGCGTGCCGGGAGGCTTGTCGTAGCTCCACGTGTAAAGGTTGTCGCAACAATTAACTTGGTAACAGATGGCGGGATAAAAAACCGGCACCGGGTTGGTGCCGCAGACCGTCACCACCAGGTTGCTCTCGTACGGGTTGAACGTGATGCACTGGCTACAAACCTCGCAAACTATGTTCGTCACCGCGAGGAGGTTAAGATTGGTGACAAACCCGCAAACATTCGAATACGTTAAAACGATCGTCGTGTTGCTGCACACGATCGTATTCGCCGGCGGGTCCTGCGTAACGGTATAGGGGACATTAGTGCTCTCGGACGACTCCACATAGTTACTGTAGTCCAGTAGTGCCCCGCATCCCGTACAGCAGGCCGCCAAGGCCACTACGCTGTTGCTGAGCGTGACCACCGGATTGGTCGCCGCCAACACCGTCACCGTGAAGGGGCACGTGGTGGTGTTGCTGCAGGCATCGGTGACGGTAAGCTGCACCGGGGTGGCGGTGCCCGCGGGGAAGAAGCCCGAAGGCGGATTGTAGCTGTAGCTCACACCGTTGGTGCAACAGGTGTCGCTGATGGTCAGATTCGGGAAAGAGACGTTCGCCCCGTTAGTGCAGGTGTAAACGGTGATGTTGGACGGGCATTCGACGGCGAAGCAGTTGGAACAGACTTGCAGCGTGACGGGCACGCTGGCGGAGCTGAGGTAGCCGCACTGGTTTAGGACGAAGAGGTTCACGCTGGTGTCCTGGCAGATTTTGGTGCCTGCCCGAGGTTCTTGGGTGACAGTAACCGGGCCGCTCCCCGGGGCAACCAGCACGGCGTCTGTGTAGTCGGGCAGCATCGCGCAGCCCTGAGCGTCCATGCACAGCGGAATCGGCGGCGGCACCGAGATAATGTCCGGCGGGCCGCCGATTTGGAGGACCGTGATGGTGAAGCTGCACATATTGCTATGGCCACACGCGTCAAAGACCGTAACCTCCACGGTGTTGGTGGAAGGCGCCGCGAAGGGGGTGCCCGAAGGTGGATTGTAAATCACAGTGATGCCATTGGTGCAACAGGGATCATTGATTGTAGACTCCGGATAGTTTACGGTCACCGTGTTGGTGTCGCAGGTCGTGACCACCAGGTTCGAGCAAGCGACCGTAAGACACAGGGTTGGACCCAGCTTGAAGGGAACAACACCGCCCCAGAACCCGCCGGTCAGAAGGATATTGCTGGAGACTAAGCTTTGAACAGCCTCGTACTGGCCGAGGGTTCCGGTCAGGGCGACGGCCTGGCCATTGCTGCTAGTGCTGCCGCCGCCGGCGATGACCGACCAGGGAATCGAAACTGGCGCCTGAGCGTGGAGCGCCGTCCCGCCGCTGGCGAGCAGTAGCACGCTCAGGAACAGGGCTTTGGTTGCTTTGTCTTTCATAACTGGTGCCCTTTTATGGATCGGGTTATAGAGGTATTGGATTAACTCAGTTAATTCAGTTAGCTGAGCTAACTCACTTGACTTACTTAACCGATTCGCCGCGCTGGGCTGCCGACTTCGACATCATTTCTTCCAGCCGTTCCAGGCGCTCTTCCAGTGACTGAATCCGGGCGTCCTTTTCTTTCATCTGCGCTGCCTGCACTTTAAGCTGCTCTATCACGCTGCTTTGTTCGCCGAGCTTGGCGCCTTGCTCCTCGACCTTCTGGTTGAGGCCCTGGATGGCCGCGAGTTCCACTCCATCGAATTCCATTGTATTAATGCTTTTGTCATCGCGACCAGGATAGAAAGCGGCTTTGAAGTCCTGGGCCATGGGGCCGATATTGGGGGTGTCACTGTCCTTTTCCCACTTGTAATTCCATTGTTCGATGGGAATCGTGGCAAGTTTCTCCAAAATGGACTCTCCATCCACGCGCGTGAAATTCTTTTTCGCGTTACGGTCGGAAACGGTGCTCCACGCATTTTGTCCTGGCAGCAGCGCCACTCCGGCGCTGCCTGCGGCGTAGCTCGTGGGTGTAGCCGCCGTGCCGCTTAAGAAAACCACGCCGCCGGAAGCACGAGCCATGAATTGATTGTTCGTGAATGATTTCGTGAGCGTGCCTGAGCCATCGCTCCAGACAAACGCGCCATTGTTGGTGGCATAGGCGTTATAACCGGCAGCAAAACTGTTTGCGCCGCCTGCTACATTGAACTGGCCGCCTGGCACGGTGGCATAATTGTTGGTGGCTTGGTTTTGGTAGCCTCCGCCCACCGTCCCCTGTTCGCCGCTGGCGGTATTGTGGAAGCCGCCGCCCACCATTGGATGGTCGCCGTTAGCTTGGTTGTTTTCACCGCCGCCGACCGTGGCCGCGTTGCCGATAGCCTGGTTGTATTGGCCGCCGCCGACCGTGGCCGCGTAGCCGCCGCCGGCGCTGTTTTGGTTGCCGCCCGCCACCGTGGCATAGGTATTAGTGGCTTGGTTGTTTCCGCCGCCGGCAACGGTAGCATAGGTATTGTTGGCTAGATTGGCCCCCCCGCCAGCCACGGTGGCATATTGGCCGCTGGAGGTGTTTGTAGAACCCCCGCCCACCGTCGAACTGTTGCCACTGGCAGTGTTTAGTTGGCCGCCTCCCACTGTCGCATCGGTGCCACTGGCGGTGTTTCCTTGGCCGCCGCCCACCATGGCGTATTGGCTGCCGGCGGTGTTTTGGCTGCCGCCCGCCACGGTGGCATAGATATTAGTGGCTTGGTTGTTCCAGCCGCCGGCCACGGTGGCGTATTGGCCACTGGCGACGTTGGTCCAACCGCCGCCGACCGTTGCACTATTGCCGCTGGCAACGTTGAAGTTGCCGCCGCTGATGGTCGCAGAGTAGGTTCCGGAGACGACGGTGTTATTGGCCGCGCCACCAATGACATTAACTCCATTGACATTAGGTTCCAGGCGGAGGGCTCGCGTTCCGTTGACGTGCAATTCCAACGGTTCGTTATCCGTGGTGCCCACAAAATCTACGCCCGGAGTGGTGCCCGCGTTGCCGGTCAGATTCCAATAGCAAGGCAAGTTGCAATAGCCATAGCCATCCAGCGTCGTCGCGTTGACACCGGTCAAACTCGCGCCGTTCCCGGTAAAACTATTGCCGGCATTGTTGAATGTGACCGCGTTGTTATAAGTGCCGGAAACGACGGCCGAGGGCACCGTGCCGCTGGTCAATTGCGAAGCATTGAGGCTGGTCAGACTGCTGCCGTTGCCCGCGAAACTGTCGCTAGCGTTGTTGAATGCCACCGCGCTGCTGTATGTGCCGGACAACGAACCCGACGGCACCACACCCGTCAGTGAAATCTGCGGATTCTGCCCGCCGGAGGATGAGAGCGGCAAAGCCGCTGTGACCGACAGCACACCGGCGTTGCTCAACGTGACGGAACCACCCAGGGGGACTGTTCCTCCACCGCCCAGGCCAAGGCCAGGGGTCACTGTGAGCATACCCCCACCAGGCAGACTGTTTGTGGAAACAGTTCCTGTGATGCCGAGCTGGCCGAATTGGTCCACGAAAACGGCTTGGCCGCTTGAGGGCAGGGTCGTTCCGTAGATGCCGGCGACAAAAGTGTTGGTCTGCGTTCCCTCCACACCGATCCGGATGACGTCGCTCTCGCCGGCAACGCCCTGGTTGCCGATGTCAATGTTGTAGTTGCCGGTTGTGAGGTTGTAACCCGCCTGAAAGCCCAGCGCGGTGTTGTTGCTGCCGCTCGTGTTGCTGTAAAGCGCGTCAACGCCGCTGGCCGTGTTTTGGGAGCCGTTCGTGTTGGAATAAAGCGCGCCATAGCCGCTGGCCGTGTTGCCAGAGCCGCTCGTGTTGCTGAACAGCACCCCATCGCCGTTGGCAAGGTTTGCGGCGCCGTTTCTGTTGTTGTAAAGCGCCCAGACGCCGACGGCGATGTTGTTGCTGCCGCTCGTGTTGGAGAAAAGCGCCTGCACGCCAACCGCCGTGTTGTCGTTGGCGCTTGTGTTGCTGTAAAGCGCTTGCTGGCCAACGGCGGTGTTGTTGGCGCCGTTCGTGTTGTTGTAAAGCGCCGAATCGCCGACGGCCGTGTTGTAACTGCCCCCGACGGCCGTGGTTGCTTGGTTGTTAAGCGCAAAATCCCCAAACCCCGTGTTATGAAGCGTGTCCGCACCGTTTATGATCACTGAGCGCCCGTTTTTCCCAATATAAAGACTGCCCTCCTCGATCACAAAGACGTTTGAGCCGGAGTAGATGATTCCCGGGTCGGGCAGGCTGAGCGCGCCGCTCAAGGTGGCGTTTCCGGCGGAGAAGCTCCCGGTGGCGTCGCGACTGACGATGGTGTTAGAGGAAGCCAGGCTGGTCGCGGTGCTGCTCAGGGTCACCGCACCGCTCGAAGCCGAGACCGTCACGCCTCCGCCGCCCGCCAGCGAGATGACCCCGGTATTGCTCACAGTCACGGAGCCGCCCAGGGAGACCGTGCCTCCACCGCCCAGGCCACTGACGGCATTGAGGAGGACGGTATCCACACTAAGCTGGCTTGGGGGAAGAGTAGGTATATTTGCTAACGGGATGGTTTGTGAGGTGCCAAGCTGGCCGTACTGGTCAACGAACACGGGCAAACTGCCTGGGGGAAGGGTCGTTTCATAAATGCCGGCGACGTATGTGTTGATCTGCGTGCCCTCCGTACCGATGCGGATGACGTCGCTCTCACCTGCAACGCCATAGTTGCCGATATCGATATTATTGTTGCCCGTTGTGAGGCTAACACCGGCAAGATATCCCAAGGCGATGTTGTTGTTGCCGCTCGTGTTTTCATCAAGCGCTTCATAACCGTTGGCCGTGTTCTCCGCGCCGGTCGTGTTGGCGACAAGCGCCAAAAAACCGCTGGCCGTGTTCTCCGCGCCGGTCGTGTTGCTGGCAAGCGCCTGCTGGCCAACGGCCGCGTTCTCCGAGCCTGTCGTGTCGCCGGCAAGCGCATAATAGCCGACGGCGATGTTGTAAGAACCGCTAGTCCTGCCGCTAAGCGCATACTCGCCAATGGCCGTGTTCTCGCTGCCGCTAACACGGTACATCGAATAATCTCCCACCCCGACATTACCACCCCCGCTATCTCCAGTGCCGGCATTACTTCCGAGAAATGTATCGCCTTCCTCGATCAAGAGGGTATTGGTTCCAGAGTAGATGACAGCCGGGGACGGCAGGTACAACGCCCCGCTCAGGTTGAGCGACCCGGCGGCCAAGTTCCCGCTGGCGTCCCGCGCGACGATGGTGCTGGGCAGGTTGGAACTGGTCGCAGAATTTGCCGCGCTGACACCTTGCGCAATATTCGCCGCCGTTTGCCCGCCGACAGAAACAACCACCGCCGCGCCTTGAGTGCCCGACACGTCGCCGCTTATGGAACCGGAGAAATTGGTTGCGGAAGCGGCGCTGGCGGCCACGCCGGAAGCCTCGGCGTAAGTGGCAACCGGCACCGACGTCAATTGCTGACGCGGCGAGAGCGTCATGAACGGGCCGCCGGCATTGGTCGCCAGAGAAATCTCCAGGTAGTACGGCGAGTTGCTGAACACGAGGCTTGAGGGGAAATTGAGCAGCGTGGTGAACACCCCGTTGCTGTTCACCGAGATCATATTGGTTTCCGGCGGATTCACCCAACTGCCGCCAGTAACGGCGGTGTACAGGGTAAAAACCGCGGTGTTGTAGGTCGCGGGACTGCCGGCCTGGACGGCAATTTGGCCCTGGTAGGTGAACGTATTGCTTTGGGCGATGGCCCCGCTGGCGCTCAAAAACAGGGCCAGAGCGCTGGTGTACAATGTGGCTTTGGATTTCATGGTCGCTTCCATTCTTGTAGGTTTATCGTCGTTCTTGACATTTCGAGCTTTTGGTTACATACCAGCAAACGAAATTCCGGGGCGAAAAGTATCACCGAAGGGAATAATTCTCTTAGCCCTACCGTGCCGGCTCATAGAAAAGGCCCTTCCAGGCACGTGTTGCTGTCAGCTACTGGAGCCGCACCCAGCTCCCCGCAGGAATGAGGGTGCCCGGAATTTGCGTGTTCCCGGAGTTTTGCCAGACGACGGCCCGCGGCAGAACGTTCGCGTTGGTAGCCTGGATTGAGGCTTGGTTTCATACTTTGGATCATTATCTTGACTTAAGGCTACATACCCCCAAACGAAATTCGGGGGCGAAAAGTATCACGAGGGGAAGGGCTGAAGGCTGAAGGCTAAAGGCCAAAACCGGATACCTGGTGCCTGTCCTCGCCGGAGCCTCACTGTATCCTCTCCGTATGCACACCGTAGATAACAATGTTATCTAGCGTGAGGATACGGTGTGTATGCGGAGAGGCTAAGGTGTGGCCACGGTGGGAGCCCGGATGGTTCTGCCCCAGCCGACACCCGTAGCGGAGGGCTAAACGCCAGGCAAGCGGTTGGGAAGCTACGTTGGGATAGCAAGTTACGAATAATAGGCGCGGGTGGGCTGGGACGGGTTCCAGATCGAGCATGAGGCACTTGGGCTTGGAAACGCCGCCCAGGGGGCAGGAGCTCCAGACATCTCCGCAAGCGCCTGTTGCTGAGTGGCTTACGGCTTGTCCCAATGCCTTTCGGATACGTCATCGAACTCATGCCCAAGACCACTAAGCCGTAACAATTCAATCCAACCACAGATGGACACAGATCAACACAGATAAGAGGGGCGCCCTGAACCGCACTTTTCCACGGGGGGGAATCCGTTCACTGAACAGTGACCGGGAGCGCAGCAACCTGACACTAAAGCCCGGCCTGTGGCATCTGTGTTCATCTGTGTTTATCGGTGGTTTTGGTCTGCATAGAAACGGCTAAGGCCAGCAGAGTCGGTAGAAGCGTTGGGCGTTGGTGGCCTGTGGGTCGGTGAATTGGAACAGGCCGGGGGAGATGTTTGTGGCGGGACCGAGCGGGGTCCATTCTACCAGCGGCAACGACAGGTTTGTGGCGCACAACACGATGAAGGTCGCGGCGCCGTCGGTGTTGCTGAAAGCGGCCTGAAACACGCCCTTGGCCAGCATCCGCGCGCCGAACAGGATCGGGCAGGGGGGCAGGATTTGGGTAATTGAAATCGGCTGGCCGAGCAAGGTGATGTGCGCCGTGCGCGGGGTTGTGGTGGCCGTGAAGGCGAAGCTCACGACGCCGTTGGTGACGCCCGTGATGGTAAGCCACGGTTGGTCACTGGTTGGGGCGAACCGGCCGTGCAGATTGGCCGTGGACGGCAGCACGATCGGCAGGACATCGCTGCCGGCGGCCAGGCTTTCAAGTTTGTCCGTCGGGTCAACAAAGGCATAGGGCAGTTCCTCGACGGCGTTGTTGTCGCAGTCAGCGATATAGACATTGCCCAGGGCGTCCACCGCCACGTCCTGGGGGATGCTCAATCCCCAGGAAACCAGGGTGGCTAGGCTGTCGCTGGCCGCCGTCCACTCCTCGATGGTGAAGTTGCCTCCGTCGGCAACATAGACATTGCCGGCGCCGTCCACCGCCACGCCGCTGGCGCCGCCGCCGGATAGCGGGGAGAAGAGCGCGGCCACGGCGCCGTTGGCTGCCGTCCACTCCTTGACGGCCTTGTTAAAGTAATCCGCAACATAGACGTTGCCGGCGGCATCCACCGATACCGAGGCGGTGCGCATCGAGTCGGTCCGCCTGCCGGCCCGTTCTCCCAATCTCAACGCCATCGCGGAGCGCTTTGCAAGGAGTGTCCGTGGGTCCTCTTTGAACCACTTGGTTTTAATCGGCCAAGCCAGCCTCCATCGGGCGACCTCGCAAGTTCTGCTCCATGATCACCACGAACGCAACCACCAATCGATGGAAAACGGAATCCTCAGGCCTGAGTTCACGCCTTTCCCGGATACAGGCACGATCCAACGGCGTCCTCCCCTCGGAGGATTGCTAAACTACTACTACCGGGAAGCGGCCTGAATATCCACCGCGCGCGAATTTCCGGACACTACGGGACACCAACGCCAATATTCACGCTCCGACTCGTCGGATTAAGCTTGCGGGGCCTCCGCAGTCAGACCGGAATCGTTGCTCGGATCAATGGCAACCAAGAGGTGTCTCCACGGAGGTGCGGCGGAGCAAGCTCTTTCAGCCCGGCATCCGAAAAATAATCCGACACTCCAGTGATACTTTTCACCGGCCAATTTCGTTTAGGTAGATGTAGCGGCAGCACACGCCGCAATTAATTAAGCAAACTATGAACCTCGTACCCCAGCCCCTGCGGGCTTGCTGAAGGGATTCTCATGAGAGCCTCTGACTATTCGTTTACCCTTGGAAGAACAATTCTGGCCGGTTGCCTTGCGTTGCTCGGCCTCCACATTTTTAGCAATAGCGCGGATGGTTGCTACTTCACGCCCTCCGGCGGCCAACTGCCCACCGGCTACACCGGGACATTCTACAACTGCCAAATCCAGGCCAACTCCCCCGACCACACCTATTCCTATACCGGAACGCTGCCGCAGGGCCTCACGTTAGACCCCGACACAGGCGTACTTAGCGGCATCCCCACGCAACCAGACACGCAGACGTTCACGGTCACGGCGAGTGGGGCTGATTCATGCTCGGCCACCTATACGCTGACCGTCCTTCCCTTCGGCCCATCCGCGACGACTTATGTTGGAAATATTGACCTTTTGTTTTCCGGGACCTATGATGAGAGGCCTACCCCCGGCTCGAGCCAGTCTCTGCAAATTCTGGGCGAGTATGGCTCGGCGGGTCCGTCTGCCTCTGGCACAGCCGCAACGACTTTCCCGTGGGCGGGGTGGATCACAGACGTCCAGTGGGGAGGGGCGGAATACTACGATTTCACCTTGTACGTTTTGACCCCTAAAGGACCGGGACCCAACCCCAACGAGCAGCAATTCACAGTCAAGGCGGTCTCACAAAACCTTAAAGGCTTCGCTGGAATTGAGACAGAGGTTCGCGTTAACCTAATTACACCCGTGCCTGTGGGGCCGGGAGATATCCTGGCGTTTGCTGGATATGGACCCAACTTCAATTATCCCGGCGATGGCGGCGCCTACGGCAGCGCCTTTCCTCCCGAACAAGGCTATCTCGACGCCAGTTACGAGGATTCGGCGCCTCCAGGGACCTTTAGCATTGCAAGCCCGCCGGCAGTGGGGATGCCATTCACGGTGGGTCTTTACGGCGACCCCGCCGCGAATTACGAGTATGTCCCTGGTTACACAGGCGGCCATTTCGCTGTTGGTGTGGATGTCTCAGCCACGCTCACGGCGGCTTCCCAGGCGGCGCCGGGGCAAAGCGGCAGCGTCTCCCAAGTCGGAGTTGACGCGACGTTGCAAAACTCGGGGTCCGGGTCCGAAACCGTCACGGCGACTGCCTATGCGGCGAACCCCAATGGCACTGCCGCAAGCTTCAGCGGCGGGCCGGCAGCCTATGTTGATCTAAGCGTCAGCCCCATGACGACGCCCGGCGATGGCGATACCCTGATGGCCAAGTTCCACCTTCCAGGCCCGCAACAATCCACCCCGCCGCAGTTGTATTACTTCCCGAACGGCGGCACCACGCCCGAACCGGTGCTGGATCAAAACGGCGCTCCGATTGTGGGAGCTTACGACTCATCCAACAGCAGATACATCTTTTCTGTGACTTTTAACGATCTGACCCCCAGTGCTACGTATCCCAATTCCCCGCCGGCCACCACGCCGACCATCTCCCAAATGACCGGAACGTTGTTGGCGATGGGGACTCTCCGCGCGCTCGCGGTCGTGGCGCCCGCCTCAGCGGCGGCAGGGCAAACGGTCTCGCTCACGGTCACAGCCTTAGACGGGTCGGCTCCCGTTGTGGCGATTACAGCGAGCGACCCCAAAGCCGTTCTGCCGGGCTACGTGCAGCTTTCCGGCGGGACGGCGCGGTTCAGCGTGACGTTTAATACGTCGGGCTCGCAGACGGTGACGGCGACCGCCGCGGGGTACTCGCCCGGCACCAGCTCGGCTGTTGCCGTAGGTTGCCTTCAGATCAGTGTGGCTCCCAACACACCGACGATGCTCTCTTACACCGTTGGCAATCCCGTCTATCTGGAGATCCCGGCCATCGGCGGCGTTCCGCCCTACACCTTTTCGCTGAGCGGCGGCGCGTTGCCCGCCGGTCTCATCTTGGCCAGCGAACCGCTGGACGGTATCCTGAGCGGCACGCCTACGGCGCCGGTCGCCTCGTCCCCCATCACCATTACGGCCACCGATGCCAACGGATGCGCGGGAAGCATCGGCTATACCGTCACCGTGAGTCCCGCTGCGCCGAGCAGTCCGATTGCGAACAACCAATCCTTCGCCACTTTTGATTCGCCGGGCGCGCAAGTGACCTTGACCGGCAGCGACCCAAACTCGCTTCCGTTAACTTACACCGTGCCGGTCAATACAGCCAACGGTGGCGAGCTTAGGGCGGCTGATCCGGGGTGGACTTCCGCCTCGATTATCAACGGAGTTCTAAGTATCCAGTGGGCCAAGGCTAATAACCCGGGGAGCAGCGCGCCCACTTTGAGCTATATTCCGCCCGACCAGCCGGGCGCGGATCGCTTCACGTTCACCGTTTATGACGGAGCCGCTTACTCCGCACCAGCGACCGATTCCATTGCCATCGTCGCCTCCGGGCAACCCCTCGTCACGTCGCTCTCACCTCAATCTGGCCTGGGCGGAGTCACGGCGTTGCTCTCGGGAGCCGGTCTCGGCCAGGCCGTGTCCGCGGTGGCCTACGCCGCAAACCCCAACGGCAGCGCCGCGGACTTCGCCGGCCCGGCGGTCTTCGTGGACCTGGCGGTTTCCCCCCAGACGGCGCTGGGCGACGGCCATACTGTGACGGCTACCTTCTACCTTCCGAACTTCAGCGGCTCACCTCCGCCGGATTTGCTCTATTTTCCCGACGGCAGTACCCAGTGGGCGTATGTGCTGGACCAGTCCGGAAGGAAGATTCCCCCCGTCGCAGACTCCTCGATTAATGGCTACAGCTACGCGGTGACTTTTAACGACGCTACGCCGGCCGCCCCGGGGGGCATGGGGACGACGCCGACCGTTTCACAACTCAACGGAACCGTTTTTGCCATGGCCACGCCGGCGGTGCCATCCACCGCGACGCAGCTTCAAGTCCAGGCCATACCCACTACCGCTTTTTCCGGAACCACGCCGGTCCTGGTTACCGTCAGCGCGCTGGACGCCTCCGGCAACCCGGCAACCTCCTCGGACAGCGTGACAATTAGTTCCTCCGATCCCATCGCGCTCTTCAAAGCCAATTCACTTTCTCAACCTTTCCCACTCCCCCAGACGGTGACGCTGCAGAACGGGACGGCGACCTTCTACGTTACGTTTGAAACGGTCGGCCAACCGACGGTGACGGCGACGGACGCGCGCCTGGCCAATCCGACCGCCGTCAGTTCGGCCGTCACGGTTACTTGCCCGACAATTACTCTCAATCCCACGACCGGCACACTGGCGGGAACGGTCAACATCCCTTACAGCCTGACGATTACGGCCACTGGCAGCGGCGTGCCATCCACCTATACAGTCACGAGCGGCGCGTTGCCGTCTGGCGTCTCATTAAATGCCACCACCGCCGTGCTGAGCGGCACGCCTTCCACCCCGGGTAATTCGACATTCACAGTTACAGCCACCGACGCGAATGGCTGTACCGGAAACATGTCCTACACACTGGCGATTAGCCCCGCACCGACCTCGGCTTACGTTGGCAATGACCTGAGCGCTTCGTACGGAGGTCCGGACGGTGACCCGCCTTTGGTCATTCTGGGCGAATACGCTCCAGACAGCCTGGGAGGTCCGCAAGCCAATTCCTCGTTCAACTTACCCGCCGGAAGAATCTCGGACCTGAAATTCCTCACGACCGCGGGTGAGAATTACAATTTTACCTTTTATGTGCTCAAGCCGACCGGCTCGCCCGGGCAAGGCGAACAAACTTTTGAAATCGTCTCTTCTACGCCAGTCGCGGGGGCTGCCCAGTCCGCAGGTCTGCAAACGGTCACGATGACGCCGTCCCTACCGGTCAGTGCCGGAGAAGTGCTGGCATTCCTGGGCGTCGGGCCGGACTACAACAGCAGTGACGCTTTGGGAAGCGATGCCACTTATGAGGATGCGAGCGAGGGTCCCGAAACGTTCACGGCCACAGCGCCCAACGGGACCAGCTTCACGGTTGGCGAACACGGAGATTCAGCCACCCGTTACGACTACATCTCCGATGTCTTCGGGAACCAGGGGCGGACTTATGCCATCGGTGTTGATGTTTCCCTCCCGAGCTCAAGCGCGCAGCAACTCCTCGTCGTGGCGCCAGGCCAAATGTTCAGTCCCGGCACGGGTATCACCGGGCAGCCGCGGCCGCAGATACCGGGCCGTGCCGTGCCGGTGACGGTTTATGCGGTGGACGGCCAGATGAACTTAGTCAGCACGGCAATACCGGTGGCGCTCCAGTCCACCACCGAACCCACGGGGAGCTTCCAACTCTCCCAGACCTCCACCATCGAGTCATTGCCGCAAGCGGTTACTCTCTCGGCGGGAGTCGCCACCGTCTATGTGACGTTTCACGCGACGGGCGGTCAGACCGTGACGGCCAGCGACCCGGCCAATAATCTGACGCCCGGCACGACCGCCTCGATCAGCGTCGTCCTGCCGCCTGTGGCGATTAACCAAACGATCACCATACCCGAGAACGCCGTGAGCGTGCCGCTCACCTTGGCCGGGAGCGATCCCAACACCCCTCCGTTCCAGATCATCTCCTATGCCGTGGTGCCCGGTTCCGGTCCCACCCAAGGCGTGCTGGGCGGCACGGCGCCTGCCCTGACTTACACGCCCCAACAAAATTACGTTGGCGCGGACAGCTTTCAATTTACCGTCAATAACTCCTATTTCGATTCTTTACCGGCTACGGTCTCCATCAACGTGGTCCAGACGGGCCTGCCCTTAACCGCCCAGGCGACAGGACCAGCGGGCCAGACGATCACGCTCATAGTTCCTCAAGTATCGGACCAGGCCGGCCTTACGGCAAGCCTGGTTAATACGGGTCCAACCGCCCCCACGGTGGCCGCGACCGCTTACCTGAGCAATCCCGAACCCGGGTTCACCATCGGCGGCCCAGGCACCACCTTTTTGGACTTAAGCGTTTTCGACCCCACCGACCCCTCCGGCGCCAGGTTGGCAGGTGATTCTATGGTGGCGCAGTTCTCCTATCCGGCCGGGCTCAGCACGCCGCCGGTCTTGAAGTATTTTACCGGTAGTGCATGGGCGGTGGTCCTCAGCAGCGGGTCGCTGCCTCCCACGGTGGACCCGGCCCAGCACCTGATGACTGTGGTGTTCGACAACCTCAGCACACCGCCCGTTACCTCACTGAACGGAACCGCCTTCGCACTGGTAACACCCCCGGTCTGCGAGCCACCGCCCTTGGGTGTCATGAACTGGTGGCCCGGCGATGGCAGTCCGAATTCGCTGAATGACATTGTGGGTGGCAACAACGCAACGTCGGTGGGAGACCCTGTCACCTATACGACCGGCATCGCAGGCGACGGGCAGGCCTGGAGCTTTGATGGTAACGGTTTTCTGGCCACCGCTACGGAAGTCAACAATCCGCAGAGCTTTACTTTAGAGTGTTGGTTCAGCACGACGACCCAGCAAGGCGGAGCGCTGCTCGGCTTCTGCGACAGTCAATCCGGGCAACCCGGCAACTACGACCGGTTTATCTACATGGATGATAACGGTTATCTTCATTTTGGCGTGTATAATAATAACTTGTATACGGCGGACTCCGCGCTCGCGTACAATGACGGGAACTGGCACCATGTGGCCGCAACCATATCCGCCTCCGGCGGCGCTAATCTTTACGTGGATGGCGCCTTAGTGGCGAATAACCCCAATGCCTCGGTGGCCCAGAATTACAGCGGGTACTGGAGAATTGGCGAGGATGACCTGGATGGCTGGCCCAGCCAACCCAGCAACGCCGATTTTAATGGCGCAATCGCGCAAGTCTCCATTTACAGCCGTCCGCTCTCCTCCGTTGAGATTCAAGCCCTCTATAACGCCGGGTCTGCCGCAAAATGTGAAAGCGCGCTGGCGTCCGGCCTGCTCACCCTGGGCTCCACCTCGCGTTCGGAAGGCCCCGCCATAGGGAGCGACAGCGTCGTTGTGGGTGCCGCCTATCCGACCACGACTTGGATGGCTATGTCCGATTCCCCCGCCTGGCTGACGGCGCCGAGCAGTGGTACGGGCAGCGGGAATGCCATTTTCCATTATGGCCCGAACCCAGGCGCAGCGCGCACGGGCAACATTGTCTTTACCCGGGGCGACGGAGCACAGACCCTTACTCTTACTGTCGTCCAAGCCGGTTCTACTTATACCTACGAGACCTTCACCGCCCCAGCGCAGCCGCTGATACCTCTGGCTTCCTCGGGGCTGAACACTCCCTCGGGCGTCGGCGTGGATGACGGGGGCAATGTCTATATCGCCGATACGGCCAATAACGTCATCGAAGAGTGGCGGTATCCTGGCGGGTCCGCGGTCCTTACGCTCCCCACCCAACTGGCTTCGGGTGGCTCCCTGCTCAATCCCTCCGGAGTGGCCTTGGATGGCCAGGGCAATGTCTATGTCGCCGATACGGGCAACAACGCCATTGAGCAGTGGACGCCGGGCAGCCCGACCTTGACCACCTTGGTCTCTTCGGCCCAGTTGCCACAATTGGGCGCACTTGCGGGCGTGGCTGTGGACGGTGGAGGCAATGTCTATTTCTGCGATCCCCAGAACAGCGTGGTCTATCAGTGGCTGCCCTACGGGCAGATTATCGCGCTCCCGACGCAACTGGCGTCTGGAGGTTCATTAGTGAATCCTCAAGGCGTCGCCGTGGATGCCGGGGGCAATGTCTATGTTGCCGACACCGGCAACGGAGCGATCGAGCAGTGGACGCCGGGCAGCACCACCTTGACCACGCTGGTTGCTCCACCCTCGAGCGGGGGAATACTGAGGACTCCCTCGGGCGTCGCGGTGGATGCCGGAGGCAACGTCTATATCGCCGACTCTGGTGCCAACATGATCTATGAATATACGGCGGCCACCGGCAACCTGACTCCGCTGGTCTCCTCGGGGCTGAATGCTCCGGCTGGCGTGGCGCTCGATGGCGCCGATGACCTGTATATTGCCGATACCGCCAACCAGGCTGTTGAAGAATTGCCTTATGGGTTCGTGGATCCGACGCCGGTCGTGGAATCGGCCTTCGCCATCAGCGGTTCTTTTTCGGGCGTGTTGCCGGCCACGGCCAACCTCAGTCTGTCTGGACCGTTCGCGCCGAGGTTCACGGCAACCGGAGGTTCAGCACAGTCGTGGCTCACGCTGATGCCCGCCGGCGGCGGCGAGGTCAATTTCAACCTTACCCCAAGTGCTACGACCCAAACGGGCTTTCTCACCCTCCTCGGAGCAACCATCCAAGTCACGCAGGCTGCCCTGCCGGCGGGCTACAACTCGCTGACGGCGACGGCCACGGCGACGGCCATCAACCTCGTTTTCGTGGGCACGCCGGGGGCAACCTACGTGGTTCAGTCGGCCCCTGCTCTCACCGGGCCGTGGACCGCTCTCAGCGGCAACTTGACGGCTGACGCCAACGGAAACCTACTATTCAGCGATGCCATCCAGCCGCAGTTGCCAGCTCGGTTTTATCGGACCCAGTGCATCTCCGGTCTGTGAGCAGGAAAACCTGCTGATACGATTTCGCGTGCGAATTTCGTTATTGTGAGTGTAAGGCTGAAGTAGCCCGACATTCCAAGATCGGGAGTCGGGCAAGTGCTATGCTGCCCCGACATTGGGATGTTGGGTCACCAGAACACGGAAAGCCGAACGCATTGACTCGCACGCCATTATTGGTCGTTTAGCTGATTGGGCCCCTCAAGGTAGTACAGTGCATACAAAGTGAAATCGTAATCAGCCCCATAGAATTCCACGGCCGTGATTCTGCCGTCGGCGGGGAAGGCGATTGGGGAACTTGCCATCGGGCCAGGCGGGCCGAATTCGCCCAGAATCACCAACGGGGGAGCAGTGTCCACGTTCCCGTTGGTCACGGCCAGGTGGTGTCCCAAATACGCAGTGAAACGCCGCCGGTTGGCCTCACCTGCTTCCGGCGCCACAGAACGGCCCATCCGGGTTTCCTCGAGCGTCCGCCCGCCCCAATGCCGGTTGGCGATTCGAAGGAGCACGCTTGCCACAATCGCCAGAGCGAGGAACATACGCACGACTTTTCGGTCCTGGGGGTTCACAGCTTATGTTAGTGCGATCCGGCGAACAAAAGGCTCACCCGGAGGTCCCAGGTTCACTGCGAGCGGACCGAGTAGAACCGCTGGCTGTCAGTGGCTTGGGTATCGGTGAATTGGAACAGGCCGGGGGCCACATTGGTAGCAGGACCGAGCACGGCCCATTGGGCTATGGGCAAGGCCGGGTTGGTGGAGTACAGCACGGTGAATGTCGCCGCCCCGTCGCTGTTGCTGAAGGCGGCCTGGAACACGCCTTTGGCCAGCATCCGCGCGCCGAACAGGGTCGGGCAGGGGGGCAGGACTTGCGTGATGGAAATCGGCTGTCCCAGGAGGGTGATGTGCGCCATGCGTGGGGTCGTGGTGGCGGTGAAGGCGAAGCTCACGATGCCGTTGGTGACGCCGGTGATGGTTAGCCACAGTTGGTCACTGGTTGGGGCGAACGGGCCGCGCAGGTTGGCTGCGGACGGCAGCACGACCGGCAAGACATCGCTGCCGGCGGCCAGGCTTTCAAGCTTGTCCGTCGGGTCAACAAAGGCATAGGGCAGTTCCTCGACGGCATTGTTGCCGCAGTCAGCGATATAGACATTGCCCAGGGCGTCCACCGCCACGTCCTGGGGGATGCTCAATCCCCAGGAAACCAGGGTGGCCAGGCTGTCGCTGGCCGCCGTCCACTCCTCGATGGTGAAGTTGCCTCCGTCGGCAACATAGAGATTGCCGGCGCCGTCCACCGCCACGCCGCTGGCGCCTCCGCCTGATAGCGGGGAGAACAGCGGAGCCAACTTGCCGTTCACGGGCGTCCATTCGCGGACCAACTGGTTAAAGTAGTCGGAAATATAGAGGTTGCCGGCGGCATCCAGCGCCAGGGAAGTGGGACCGTTCAATCCCGCGGAGACCAGCGCGACCACGTTGCTGTTCGCCACCGTCCACTCCTTGACCGCGTCGTCGCCCCAGTCGGCGACATAGACGTTGCCCGCGCCGTCCACCGCCAGGCCATAGGGATTCCGCACCACATTGGAGAACAGCGCGGTCACGGCGCCGCTCGCCGCGACCCACTCCTTGACCGCGTTATGGCCGCTGTCGGCAATATAGACATTGCCCAGGCCATCCACCGCGACGCCCTGGGGACCACTCAAGCCCGACGAGACCAGTGTGGTCAGGGTGTTGTTCGCCGCCGTCCACTTCCTGATGGCGCTGTTGCCGTGGTCGGCGATATAGACGTTGCCCGCGCGATCCACCGCGACGGCCCAGGGAGCGTTCAGGTCCGAGGAAACCAGCGTGGTCAAGCCAATGGGCGCGGCAATGTAGGTTGAACCGGCCTGGGTGACGGTGAGCGTCTGCCCGGCGATGGTGAGGGTGCCGTTGCGCGTGAGGCCTGGGTTGGCATCGCAGGTGAAAACAACGTTCTCGCTGCCCACGCCGCTTTGATTCGCCGAATCCAGGTGCAGCCACGCCGCATCGGCCGAGGCGGTCCAAGCGGCGGTGGCAGGAACCACAGCCAAAAGGACGCTGTCGCTGCCCGCCGCCGGGCCTTCCCAGCGCGCGCTGGCGCCGAGGCTGTTGGTGGGCTGCAACCGCAGCACGGTCACGGTGAAACGGCAGGTGTTGGTGTTGCCCAAAGAGTCGAACGCCGTGTTGGTCACGATGGTTGTGCCCAGAGGGAAGGTGCTTCCCGAAGGCGGTTCGGAAACCAGTGTGAAGTTGGCGCAACTATCCCAAGCGTTCACGGAGTAAAAAACCGGCAGGCTGTTGCTGCTCGTTGTCTGCGTAATATTGGCAGGGCAGCCGATGGTGATGCAGTTCTCGCATTTGCTGTTCGTTGCAACATCCACGCCCAAGGCGTAAGTCCGGCCCTGGTTACCGAACTCATCGGGTATGTATTCGTAATTGGCGCTCGGATCAGGGTTAAGTCCCACGATGAATTCCGTCCCGGGGCCCGCGGGCGGTGCGGCTATAAGGGAGCCGGGATTGGCCGAATCCTCGTAAGTGGCATCGCTATTAAGAGCGTCGTTGGGATTCTGAGGGTAGTAAGGTCCAGCGCCGCTGAAGGCCAGCAACTCTCCGGCGTTGACACAGAACTGCGAAACCGGCAGCGTTTGAATGCCGGGGGTGGGCGCGGTCCCGGCAAAGCTCGCGGAAGCGACGACGCGGAAGGTCTGCTCGTTGTTGGGTCCACTGGCGACATAGGCCAGCGCATACAGGGTGAAGTTGTAATCCTGCCCGTAGAACTTCACGTCCTGGACTGTCCCGGTGGGCAGGAGCGTCGGGGAGGTGGCCGACGGGCCTGCCGGGTTATATTCGCCCAGGATTACCAGGGGTGGGAAACCATCCGGAGCGCCGCTTGGAGCCTGCAGGCTGTTTCCAATATAGACCGTTTGGGCTTGCGCCGCGCTCCAAGTCAATAGCGCCAGAGCCGGCAGGAGGATGGGGCTTCCAGCCAAACGATGCCTGCGGTTCGTGGCAGGGCTGTTGACAACATGGGTCGGTTGGGGCGTAGCGCAGGTTCCCAAACCTGCTGTATCGCCGACTTCCAAGTCGGCGGGCGGCACCAGCAGGCTTGGCCCGCACATTGTAGGCCCCTGGTAGGGCGCGCACTCCGCTGCGCGCCGCCGGCGTTCCGGCGCGCAGCGGAGGGCGCGCCCTACCTTGCAGGCTGTTCCTTGCGCAGTCTCGGTGTGCCATATTCGGGTTAGCGCTGTGCCGTTAGATGCGTCTGCGGGTTTGGAAACCTGCGCTACGAGTTTGTCCAAGGCTTTGCGGTTCATGGCGTTTGCTTTCCTTCGTGGAGATGGTTCTCGATATACTGCGGAACAGTGATGCTGGAGAAGGGCGAGATGGTGCGGGTGGAACGGTCCGCCAGCAGCCAGCGGCCCCACCTGACTCCATCGCCATTGTCCGGCTGCTTTTGGAGATATTGCCGCGTTTGAGCGATGGTTTCAGCGCGGTCGAGGCTGGTCGGTTCCAAAATACCTTGCCGGCTCAGGTGCTTGCCCGAAAGCGCTTCCGCGAGTTGCAACAGCCAATCGGGGCATCGTGAGGGCGCGAGCCCGACATCCCAGAGTCGCGCCGTGTGGTCCACGGAAGCGGTGAGAACGCGTTTGCCATCCGGGCTGAAGCGGGCGGTAAATACCTTCGCTCCATGTTTGAAGAATTCGGTTAATGGCTGGCCGGTCCGAGCGTCCCATACGCGCGCCGTGCTGTCATCCGAAGCGGTAACTATGCATCTGCCATCGGGGCTGAATTGAGCGAACTCGACCGAGGTTTCGTGCTGCAAGGGTTCAGTGAGTGGCTGGCCGGTCTGCGCATCCCACACCCGCGCGGTGCCATCCCGCGATGCGGTAACCACGCGCTCGCCAGCGGGGCTGAATTGCGCGTAGAGGACATAATCCGCGTGCTTCAGAGGCCCGGTCAGAGGCTGGCCGGTCCGGGCGTCCCACACGCGCGCCGTCCGGTCTGCCGAAGCGGTGACCACGCGCCGGCCATCCGGACTGAATTGGGCGGAGGCGACCGGCTCGGCGTGTTTCAAGGCTTGGCTCAGCAACTGGCCGGTCTGCGCATCCCAAATTCGGGCGGCCTTGTCCCAGGCCGCTGTGACGATGCGCTGGCCGTCCGGGCTGAATTGGGCGGAGGCCACGGTGCCGCCGTGTTTCAAAGGTTCGGTCAGCGGCTGGCCGGTCCGTGCGTCCCACACGCGCGCAGTGGAGTCCTCCGAGGCGGTGACAATGCGAAGGGCATCCGGGCTGAATTGGGCGCAGTTCACCCGCTCTCCGTGCCTCAAAGGCTCCGTCACCGACTGGCCGGCCTGCGGGTCCCAGACCCTCGCTGTGCCGTCGTAGGAAGCGGTGACAATGCGCCTTCCATCCGGGCTGAATTGGGCGCAGTTCACCGCCTTTGCATGTTTCAGGGGTTCGGTCAGAGGCTGGCCGGTCTGCGCATCCCAGACCCGCGCGGTGTGATCGTAGGAAGCCGTGACAACCCGCCGGCCATCGGGGCTGAATTGGCCGGACATCACGGCGCCTCCGGTCTTCAAAGGTTGGGTCAGCGGCGGGCCAGTCTGCGCGTCCCAGACCCGCGCGGTGTTGTCGGCTGAAGCGGTGAGAATCCGCTGGCCGTCCGAGCTGAATTGCGCCGACCAGATCGCGCCGGCGTGTTGCAGAGGTTCGACCAGCGGCTCGCCGGTGCGTGCGTCCCAGACCCGCGCGGTGTTGTCGGCTGAAGCGGTGAGAATCCGCTGGCCGTCCGGGCTGAACTGGGCGGACTCAACCGCGCGCGCGTGTTGCAAGGGCCCCGTCAGCCGCCGGCCACTCTGCGCATCCCAAACTTGGGCGGTATCGTCCTGTGACGCCGTGACCACGCGCTTGCTATCCGGGCTAAACTGGGCGGACACCACTTGGTTGACGTGTTTCAAGGGTTCGGTCAGCGGCTGGCCGGTCTGCGCGTCCCAAACCCGTGCGGTGTTGTCCCACGACGCGGTGGCCACGCACTGGCCGTCCGGGCTGAATTGCGCCGACAACACACGGTCTCCGTGTTTCAAAGGTCCGGTCAGGGGCTGGCCGGTCTGCGCATCCCAGACCCGCGCGGTGCTGTCCCACGAGGCGGTAACCACGCGCTTGCCATCCGGGCTGAATTGGGCGGAGTTCACCGGCTTTGCGTGTTTCAAGGGTTCGGTCAGGGGCTGGCCGGTCTGCGCGTCCCAAACCCGTGCGGTGTTGTCGAATGACGCGGTGACAATCCGCATGCCGTCCGGGCTGAATTGGATGGAGTTCACCTGGCCTCCGTGCGTTAGGGGTTCGGTCAATGGCTGGCCGGTGTGCGTGTCCCACACTCGCGCGGTGTTATCCCACGACGCGGTCAGAACGCGTTTGCCATCCGGGCTGAACTGGGCGGAAATCACCTGGTCTCCGTGTTTCAAAGGTTCGGTCAGGGGCTGGCCCGTCTGAGCGTCCCAGACCCGCGCGGTGTTGTCTCCTGAAGCGGTGACGATGCGCTTGCCGTCCGGGCTGAACTGAGCGGCCATCACCCAGCCTTCGTGTCTCAAACTGAACGCCGGTATCATCCATGAGTGATAAGTCATCAGCGTGGCCAACCGCGTCAGCACGGCGCCGTTGCCAGGGTCCGCTGCCAGAATTCGCGCCAAATACGCGACGGCAGTGGGGCCGTCACCGCTTAGAATGAGGCGGCGGGCCTCCGAAAAGTCCGTCGCTGCCAACGCCGTTCTCGATTCAGTTGCCGCGGCGTCAGCGCGCCGGGCATCCGCCTCGGCTTGCTGCCGCGCGGTGTCGGCCTCGGACCGCAAGCGGGCCTGCTGTTGTTCGGCTCGCCTCGCGCGCATCGCTTCCCCTGTGCTCGCAATGACGCCCAGGACAAGCGTCAGCGCCACCGCGCCAACTGCAGCGAAAAGCAGCCTGTGGCGCCGGGCCCATTTTTGGAAGCGGTAGGCCGCGCTGGCGGGCCGGGCGACAACGGGCTCGCTGTGAATATGCCGTTCGACGTCCATCGCCAGGCCGTTGGCCGTTTCGTAGCGCCGCCCGCGGTCCTTTTCCAGCGCCTTCATCACGATCCAGTCCAGGTCACCGCGAATCAGATGGACGAGCTTGAGCGGCTCGCTTTGGCGGCAGTGGGCCACCGCCGTCAGCTTCTGCTGCGTCAAGCTGGTCAGGCGCGTCGAGGGGCGCGGCGGCTCTTTTTCGCGTATGGTCCGGAGGATTTGGTCGAGCGCGGCGCGCTGGAATTCGCCGCCATTGAACGGAGGCTGGCCGGTGAGCAACTCATACAGCAGCACCCCGAGCGAGTAGATGTCGCTGCGCGTGTCAATGTCCAGCCGGCCCAACCCGGTCTGCTCCGGGCTCATATAGGCAGGCGTGCCGATAAACTGCTCAAACGCCGTGAACAGGGTTTTGTCGGTCAGACGCTGGTCGCCCGTCGCTTTGGCGATGCCAAAGTCAATGATCTTGGGCACGGCCAGGCCATCTTGTTCGGTGACGAGAATATTCGAGGGCTTGAGGTCGCGATGGATGACGCCTTTCTGGTGCGCGTGCTGGACCGCCCGGCAAACCTGGACGAAGAGAGCCAGCCGCCGGGACATGGCCAGGTTCCGCCGGTCGCAATAATCGGTGATCTTCTCCCCCGCCACCAGTTCCATGACGAAGAACGGGCGCCCGGCCTCAGTGGCACCGGCGTCGAGCACCTTGGCGATATTCGGGTGGTCCATCAAGGCCAGCGCCTGGCGCTCGGCCTCGAACCGGGCGATGACTTGCCGGGTATCCATGCCCAGCTTGATCACCTTGAGAGCGACGCGCCGGCGGACGGGCTGCTCCTGCTCGGCCATATAAACCACCCCGCACCCGCCTTCACCGATTGGCTGCAACAGCTTGTAGCGGCCAATCCTCTCGCCGGACTGGTCCCTCAGCGTGAAGGCCGCCATCGTGGGCATCGGCCCCAGCGCGGGAGATACCATGAATGCTCCCGCCGTCTCGTGGGCGCGCAACAGGGCCTCAACGCGCTGGCGCAAAGGAGCATCGCCCCGACAGGCCTGCTCCAGGAATGCCGCGCGCTGCTCTTTGGGGAGCTCGACCGCGGCATCGAAGATTGGCCCGGCAGGCTGGCGGGATTTGCTCATGTCGTTGACCGTCATATCCACAAACGAAATTCGGGATGGAAAAGTCGCATGGGAACCCAGAACTTCTTCAGGAACCGAGGTGAGTGGTCTCACTTGGGTTTGTTCGCCTGAATTTCCTCGTAAAGCCAGGCGCGCGCGTAGGTCCAGTGACGTTTGGCCGTGGCTACCGAGATGCCCAGCGTTTCCGCGGCTTCCTCGAATGTCATCCCGACAAAGTAACGCAGCTTGACCACCTCGGCCTTTTGCGGCTCCTCGGCGGCGAGCTTGTCGAGCGCCTCGTGAACCGCCAGCAGCTCGTCGTCATTGGCCGGCGCGGCAATCTCAATGCTCTCGACGTCCACCCGCGCCAGCCCGCCGCCGTGACGCAAGGCGCGCTTGCGCCGGGCCGAATCAATGAGGATATGACGCATGGCCTCGGCCGCGGCGGCGAAGAAATGAGCGCGGCCCGCGAAGGGAACCTCTTCGTTGCCGGCCAGCCGCAGCCAAGCCTCGTGAACCAACTCGGTGGTTTGGAGGGTGTGACCGGCAGCCTGACCGGCCATCTTGTGTGCCGCCAGTTTGCGCAACTCCTGGTAAACCAGCGGCAGCAATTGCCCGGCGGCGTTGCGGTCGCCGCAGTGAATCGCGCCGATTAATCGAGTGACTTCAGTCACAAGAACCTGAGCTAGCAGGCCATCCTATTTTCATTCCCGACCAATGTTTAGCGCCTTTGCTAAACTCCGGACCAAAGTCAGCGTCCCCACCCAAGTCCAAGTACGATCTCTAACCCGCGGCAGCCGAAGTGGATATACTCGCAGGAAGTCTAGCACGGTTTTGCATTACCGCAACTGAACATTGAAAACAGCGCTTGCCCGCTTGCCCGGGTGCGTTTCGACGGCAGGTGCCGAGGAGGACAGGTCGTCATGCCAAGCGCTTTTACCCCGTGTTTACGGGGTGTTTACGGTGTGCCGTTCGGCACGGCAGGCGCCACCTACACGGTCCGGGCGTCGGTGAAAGGCGATGGAGGAACAGCTTCTAACGGAACTGTGTATCTGCCGAATTGGGACTGAGGCCCCCGCGTCCAACAGGGTCAGTGATAAAGTCGGGCCAGCCGGGCCGGAGCGCCGGCATGTTGCCGGCTTAGGCCATTGGGACGGTTTAAGCCGGCAACATGCCCGCGCTCGGGCACTGCCCTGCCGCGTCCAAGGGCCGACTAAGGTTCCTGATTGACGCCCGAACGCTTCCACGGCTAGCGTGGCGGCATCGTTATCCATGACCGTAGCCCGGGACATATTCTCCGCAGTGCGCGCAGCCTCAACGAGCCGGCTGCGCCAGGCGAGCCAGCTTCTGTTGATCCTGGCTGTAATGGCAACGGTTGCGCTTCCGGTCAGCGCATTGGCCAAAGCAGGCATATTGGCTTCCAGCAAGCTCCGGTTAATCGTGCTGACCGACATCAACCCTTACACGGTTGAACCGGACGACGCCGAGTCCCTGATTCGGTTGATGCTGTATTCCAACCAGATTGATATTGAAGCCATCATCACAACGCCGTCGTGGGTGGCCCAAACGGTTGACGAGAGCTCCTACCAGCGCATATTGACCGCAGTCTATGCTTATGGCCAGGTGCAAAGCAACCTGGCCGTGCATGCCACGGGCTATCCGACCGAACAATACCTGCTTGATCGCGTCAAGCACGGCACGCCGAGCTGGAATATCACCAACGTGGGGGCCATGAAGGGCAACGAGGGTTCGGACTTCATCATTTCGGTGGTTGATAATACCAACGATTCCCGCCCCGTCTGGGTGGCCGCGTGGACGGGGCTAAGCACCCTGGCGCAGGCGTTATATGACGTCCAGTCAACCCGCAGCCAGGCCGAGGTTGACGCGTTTGCCAGCAGGATAAACGTCTATGACATTGATTCGCAGGATGACTGCGGCGCGTGGATCATGCATAACTTCCCGGGCATCAAGTTCCTGTGCTCAGACTGGCAGTTCTGGGGAATCTCCACCGCGAAGGATTTCGAGGGCGAAGTCGTAGGCGACACGACCTGTTTCACTGACGGTTGGGTGTATACTAACATCCAGACGCACGGACCGTTGGGCGCGGCATACCCAAACCGGCTGTACAACTTCGAAACTGACTCCCCCTCATTCATGTATGCGATCTTGAATGGGTTGACTGACCCGGATGAGCAAAACTGGGGCGGATGGGGTGGCCGGTTCTCCGAGTTCACGGAGCTGAATCCGCCCCCGCAGGACTTCGTTTACCAGGATAATGCGTCCTACAGACCGTACTATGCGTATCGCGACGTGCCGGACACTTACACTTACGACGGCACCACCTATATCAACAGCATGTATGCACCGACCGCGCGTTGGAAGCGGGCCTTCCAAAACGAGATGGCCGCACGGATGGCGTGGAGCACCAACGCAAGCTACGTCGGCTGCAATCACAGTCCGGTTGCCGTGCTGAACGGCGATACGACACTGAACATCCTTACGATCAATGCCTCCCCCGGCCAGAACGTCGCGCTCAGCGCCGCGGGTTCGAGTGATCCTGACGGCGACATGCTTTCATACAATTGGTATGTTTACATTGACCCCAGCAGCTACAAGGGATTGGTGGGTATCAGCAATGCCACCTCCTTGAATGCCTCCGTGGCGGTGCCGAGTGATGCCAGCAACGACTGCATCCATGTCATTCTGGAGGTAACCGACAATGGGATCGGCTTCCCCCTGACTGCCTACCGCCGCGCCCTTATCAAGACCGGCTCTGGCGGGGTGGCGCCGGGCACCATGACGACTGTTAACGATGATGTGACTGGGGCCGACAACGACCAGTTCGAGTATGTCGGGAGCTGGACCTACGCCTCGCTGATGCGCTGCTATCAGGATGACACGACCATCTCGGCGGCACCCGGCGACTACTTCAATGTCAGGTTCAACGGCACTCAGATAAAGCTATACGGCTTGATCACGTTCATGGGGGGACCCGCCGAGGTGCAGATTGACGGCGGCGCGCCCACGCAGATCAACTTCTTCGGTGCGGTCCCGGAAGGGGATGTGTTGCTGTACAGCAGCCCGGTGCTGCCGCAAGCAGCGCATATCATGACGGTGACGGTAGTCGGTAACGGCTTCGTCTATGCCGACAAGGTGAATATCTTCTTTCCGCCGACGCCACCTTCGGCCCTTACCTGCATCGCGACGAATGGCATGCTCACACTTTCCTGGCCGACGAATTATCTCGGGTGGAGCTTGCAGGCACTGACCAACGCAAGCGGCGCCATGCCCGGCACCAACACTGGCTGGCATACCCTTGTTGGCTCGGAGTCGGTCACGATGACGAATCTGCCGATTGATCCGGGCAATGCCGCCGTGTTTTACCGCCTTAACCAGTCCTACTGAACGAGGACAGGGCGGGAGGCTCTCGCGTCCGGCTCGGCCCATTTGCCGTGTTCCTTGATCAGGTCCACTAGGCGGTCCACCGCTTCCACTTCGGGAATGTTGAACTTAATGGGCGTCTTGCCGACGTAGAGGTTGATCTTCCCCGGCGCGCCGCCTACGTAACCAAAATCCGCGTCCGCCATCTCGCCGGGGCCGTTCACGATGCAGCCCATGATAGCGATCTTCACGCCCTTGAGATGCTCGGTGCGCGCTTTGATGCGGCCGGTGACGGTCTGTAGGTTGAAGAGGGTACGTCCGCAGGATGGGCAGGCGACGTAATCGGTCTTGAAGGAGCGGCAACCGGCGGCCTGGAGGATATTGTAGGCCAGCCGCAAGGATTGCCCGGCGCCGGTTTCACCGCGGACCAGGATCGCGTCGCCTATGCCATCCGCCAGCAGCGAGCCGATGACGGCGGCGGCACGGAGCAGGGCGATCTTGGGTTCCAGCGGTGCCGATTCGAACCCCAGGCAGTCTTTGAGCAGGATGGGGTTGGTGTGCCCGAGGCGTTTCAGCTTCGCCGAGAGCAGGCGAAAGGCAGTTATGGCGGGCAGCGGCACGCCATCCTTCACCGTGACAAGCTGGGTATCGCAGTTCACCTGGAAATCTTCTCTCGGGTCGGCTTCGAGGATGTTCAGGTCCTCATAGACAGCCTCAGGCTTCACGTCGGCCTTCAGGCTGAGTTTGGGGGCGACCTTATCCCAGGTGGCGCGAGTGACGACCACCCTCACTGTCTGGCTTCCCCCGCAGGTCAAACCGTCGGCCAGCTCAATTTCCGGCGTGGGGCGGCGGGTGTAGGTGAAGGGGTCGAACGGCAAGGCTGAAGGCTGAAGGCTAAAGGCCAAAGGCTGATTCCGCCGACTGGCGTCGGCGGCTAGCGTGAGGCTCGGGATTTGCCCAAGGAGGTCGCGGCAGACTTCGATCTCGCGGGGGGAGTCTTCGGTGAGGGAAACACGGATGGTGTCGCCCAGGCCGTCGCACAGCAGCGAGCCGATGCCGATGGCGCTCTTGATGCGGCCATCTTCGCCCTCGCCAGCCTCCGTCACGCCCAGGTGGATGGGGTAATTCCAGTCCGGCCCTTCCTGCTCCAGGCGCGCGACCAGCAACCGGTAGCACTGGATCATGATCTTGGGGTTGCTGGCCTTCATGGAGAACTTGAAGTTGTGGTAGTCGTGCTTGCGCGCGATGCGGGCAAACTCCAGAGCGCTCTCGACCATGCCGAGCGGCGAGTCGCCAAAGCGATTCATGATGCGGTCGCTCAGCGAGCCGTGGTTGGTGCCGATGCGCATGGCCCGGCCCAGGTCTTTGCACAGCTTCACCAGCGGCGTGAACTTCTCCTCGATGCGCGCCAGCTCTGCCGCGTATTGCTCGTCGGAGTATTCTTTGACGGCGAACTTCTTCGAGTCGGCGTAGTTGCCCGGGTTGACGCGGACCATCTCCACCCATTTGGCGGCTTCCAGCGCCGCTTCCGGCTTGAAATGAATATCTGCGACGATGGGCACGAGGCAGCCCCGCGCACGCAGTTCGCTTACGATGTGTTGCAGGTTTGCGGCGTCCTTCACCGTCGGGGCGGTGATGCGGACAATCTGGCAGCCGACCGCCACGAGCTCCAGCGTCTGCTTCACGGACTCGGCGGTGTCCATGGTGTCGCAGGTGATCATGGATTGCATCACGACGGGATGGCTTCCGCCGATAATCACTCCGCCGCGGGCGGGGTCGCCCACGATCACCTCCCGCGTGCTGCGGCGCCGATACGAAAAGACCGACTCGCAGTAGCGCGGAGCGCCGGCATGTTGCCGGCTTGCGCGCTCCGGAAGGTCTAAGCCGGCATCATGCCGGCGCTCCGGGCTCGCAGGGGTGACATACCCAGGGTGGCCCATGTCAGTTCTTCGCGGGCGCTTTGGGCGCGAACTTCACGTCCGTCGGCTTGTCTTTGCCGTGCCTCCAGGGCAAGTCCTGGACGTCGTAGAAGGCGATATAGACCATGAACGAGATGATTACCACGGCGCAGCTTGTCTGGACGACGCTGATGATGCGGCCACTAAGGGGTTTTCGGCGGATGCCCTCGATGATCGCGAGCAGGATGTGGCCGCCGTCGAGCACGGGGATCGGGAGCATGTTAAGCAAGGCGAGGTTCACGTTCATGAGCACGCTGAACCAAAGCGCCAGCCGCCAGCCTTGCTCGCTGCTGAACAGGCGGGCATAGACGTCCATGATTTTCACCGCACCGCCCAGGTGCTGGGGCTTGATGTCCGAGTGCCGCGCAAAGAGCGCGCCGAACGTATCCACCATCGCGCTGACGCTGGCGCTGACCTGGTCAATGGCGTTGGGATAGACCAGCGTGGTTTTGCCGTTGCCGTCCCAGGTGATGCCGATGCGCGCCTTCTCGCCCGGCGGGTTGACAGGTTTCTCGGGCGTCAGGTTCGCGGTAAAGCACTTGCCCTTGCGTTCGATGTTGAGCGTCAATTGCTGGCCGGGATGCTCTTCGATGGTGTCGGTCAACTCTCCGAAGGAGTAAAGCCTGGCTCCGTTTACATCGAGGATTTGGTCACCACGCTGCAACCCCGCCCGGGCCGCGGGGCTATTGGGCGTTACGTCGGCCACGACGGAGGATTCGGCGGGGCCGATCTTGATCTGGCGCAGGCTCTTGCGCTGCCAGAATTTGGTCTCATCTTTGGTCGGCGCCGGGTTGAAGACCAGCACCTTGCCGTCGCGCTCGACTTTGATCGGCACGATAGCGCCCTCGCTGCGGACGATCCGCCAGGTCACGCTATCGCCCATGCCGCCGAACTTGCTCACGGGCTTGTCGTCCACTTCCAGGATCTTGTCGCCCGGCTTCAGCCCGGCTTTGTCCGCCGGTCCGTCCTTCTCGACATAACCGATGATAGTCGTGGTCTCAGCCTCGCTGACTGGACGGCCTAAAAACATCACCACGACCGCAAAGCCCAGCGCCAGCAGGAAGCTGAACAGGGGCCCTGCGACGGCCACGATGATCTTGTCCATCGCGGAAATTGACGGCAGGGGCTGGTTGGAGCTTTCGCCTTTGCCTTCGATGGCCTCCATCGTCGCCATTTGAGGCAGGGAGACGTAGCCGCCGGCAGGGATGGTGCCCAGGGCGTATTCGACGCCGTTGACTTTGGTCTTCCAGATCGGTTTGCCGAACCAGATGGCGAAGCGATCAATCTTCAGGCCGCGCCAGCGCGCAGCCAGGAAGTGGCCTAGCTCATGCACGAAAATAAGCAGGTTGAAGAGCGCCAGCACTTCCAAGGCTACCAATACAGGTTTCAAGATGGACATATTCTAACAAATAAGCCCCATACCGGGGCCCGACTGAATATAGCAGGATGCAGGCCAGTAGCAATCCGAACTCTGGAACGGTAGCGGGACGAACCACGGCTGTGAAGAAAGTAGCGCCGAGTTGCACTCTGCTGTTTCGCCGATTTTTAATCGGCAGGGCATAGGATTCTTGCCGCCGTCAGGAGCGTGCGCACCCTCCGCAGAATGCAATTCTGCGATACGGCAGAGTGCAACTCTGCGTTACTTCTTTACGGGCCGGGCCGTCGGAACATTGCTTCGGCTGACTAACCGGGGCATCATGGCCTCACGATGAAACGCCCGAGGAATGTCCTCACAATAGAATCGTGGCCGCGGTTGGCCGCATGGGGCCCAGATAAGCGAGTCGTTTGAACCTCCAAGACCAACACGCTACGGCGCTCCCGGACACCCCCAAGACCCGGGCGTGCCTGTCGAAATGGCTCAGGCGCTGCTTGTATGTCCTGCTCGTGGTAGCAGCAATGGGGATCATTGGGGTGAACGTCCTCGCTTATCAGCAAGTCTATGCGATGACGCATTTCACGGATGGAACGACCCGAACAGGCGATCCCGAAAAGCTCTCACTGAGCCAGAAGATTGGAGTTCTGTTTTGCGGGGTCAAGATAGCCCGGCCTCGAACCAAGCTTCCGCCGACCTGCATCGCCCCTGAATGCAAGAGCCTCACGCTGCCAGGGACCAACGGGATCAGGTTGGGCGCGTGGTATTGTCCCGGCCCGCCCGGTGGACCGCTGGTGATCCTCTTCCATGGTTATATCGGCGAGAAGAGCGGCACCTCGAGGGAGGCCAAGGCACTGCTCGAACTGGGATGTTCCGTGCTGCTGGTTGATTTTCGCGGGTCGGGCGATTCTTCGGAAGCCTACACCACGGTAGGATACGTCGAGGCCGAGGACGTGGCCGCTGCGGTGAGCTTTGCCCAGGAGCACCTGCCCCATTCTAAGCTGATTCTCTATGGAATTTCCATGGGCGCGGCTGCGGTATTGCGAGCTGTCGGTGCCTGTGGTGTGCGGCCGGACGGGATCATCGCGGAAGCGGTCTTCGACCGGATGCTCAGCACCGTCCGGCACCGCTTTGAGTTACTGGGAGTACCCTCATTCCCCGGCGCCGAGCTGCTACTTTTCTGGGGCGGACGCCAGGGAGGCTTTAATGCCTTCAGTCACAATCCCACTGATTATGCCGCCGGGGTGAGGTGCCCGATCCTCTTTCTGCATGGGACTGCCGATCCGCGCGCGCACATTGAGGAGGCGCGCCACGTGTTCAGCGCTGTTCCGGGCGCGAAGACCTTTGAGGAGTTCCCAGGCGTGAGACACGAGCCTGCTGTGGTACGGTGCCGCGAGCAATGGAAGGCGGCTGTCGAGAAGTTCCTGGGAGAGGTGAATCGCAAGGCACCGGAGAGCGAGAGCGCTCGCGCACCCGGTTAGAGAGTGGAGTTCAGGCGCGGCTGGAGGCTTGCTGGATGGGAGAGGCAAGGCCAGCCAGTGTGCTTTAGCCCGTCGCCTCGTTGCGCGCCCAACCGTCCGCTGCAAAGACTTGCTCCAGGGTAGGTTTGGGAACCACCTGGTGCCGCTCCAAGGTGCGCCGCACTGTATCGGAGATTTGCGGGAAGCTGATGCGCCCGTTGACGAAGGCCTCGACTGCGACCTCGTTGGCCGCGTTCAAGACCGCCGGCAGGGTGCCGCCCACCTCCCCTGCCCTGCGCGCCAGTTGCAGCGCCGGGAAGCGCTCCACGTCCGGCTCCTCGAACGTCAGGCTGCCGAGCTTCGCCAGGCTGGTATGGACGCGGTCGCTGGGCACGCGGTCGGGGTAGGTCAGCGCGTACTGAATCGGCAGGCACATGTCCGGAGTCGAAAGCTGCGCGAGCATGGAGCCGTCCACGAACTCGACGATCGAGTGTACTACGCTCTGCGGATGCACCACCACCGAGACGCGGGCCATCTCGATGTCGAAGAGCCAGCGCGCCTCGATCATCTCCAGCCCTTTGTTGAAGAGCGTGGCGCAATCAATGGTGATCTTTCGCCCCATCACCCAGGATGGATGCTTGAGGGCGCGCTCGACCGTAATGGCCGGGAACTCTTCCTTCGGCGTGGTGCGGAAGGGTCCGCCGGAGGCCGTCAGCCATAGCCGGCGGACGGCGCCGGGAGGCTTGCCATCCAGGCATTGGAAAATGGCCGAGTGCTCGCTATCCACCGCCAGCACGTTCACGCCATGCTTTCGCGCCTCGCGCATGACGATTTCGCCGGCCATGACGAGTATTTCCTTCGACGCGACGGCTATGTCCTTGCCCGCCCGAATCGCTGCCAAGGCCGGCGCTAGTCCTCCAGTGCCCACGATGGCAATCAACACGATGTCCGCCGCAGGCAGCGTCGCGAGCTTCAGCAGCCCTTCCGGGCCCGAGAACACCTCTGTGCTTGTGCCCAGTAAGTTGCGCAGCTCGCGCGCCTTTGCTGGGTCGCTGATGCAGATGGCCTCGGGCTGATGCTTGCGCGTTTGCTCGAGCAGCAACTCGGCGTTTTTGCCCGCCGCCAGACCCAACAGCCGGATGCGATCGGGCAAGTCCTCTGCCACCTTGATGGTGCTCGTGCCGATGGAGCCGGTGCTGCCCAGAAGAACGACTTTGCGCATGTACGATTTACGATTTGCGATTTACGCGATCCTGGTATGTGGAAGTGCGGGCTGTCTTGGCGGAGGCCACCACGATGGCTAAGATTTCGTCGGCCTCTTGCATCAGGCTGTTGAGCCGATCAGCCTTGATGAGGTCACATTCGACCAACAGCTCCATCCAGAAAAGGGACTCGTCACACTCTTCCTCAACTATCCTGAGCTTGTTGAGGAAGTCCGCGGTGGATTTAGCCCTGCACACGGCCCGATAGTTAGCCCCGACGGAGGTCCCGCTGCGAAGTAGTTGCGTGCCAAGCGTTCGCGCCACCCACTTGTTGGGAAGGGCCTCGCAGAGCTTCACAACGCGTTTCGCGTATGCCTTCGTCCTCATCTTCATTTCTTCCCGTGTCATAGTCTGGTCTCCATGCGTTCTATCGCCGCGTAAATCGTATATCGTAAATCGTAAATTCTTACGGCCTCGTGAGCACATGCCGCAGATACACATACATGATGGGCGCATTAAACAGCAGACTGTCTAGCAAGTCGAGGATGCCGCCGATGCCGGGGAAGAACTTACCCGAGTCTTTGACGCCCGCTTCTCGCTTGAAGAGGGATTCAATCAAGTCACCTATGACGGCGCCGATGGCCAGGATGACGCCCAGGATGATCGCATGCTCCCAGTTCATCCCTGCCATTTTGGCCCCGAAGAAATGGAAGAAGAGCAGGCTGGCAAGCGTTGCGAAGACGAGCGCGCCGCCAAATCCTTCCCAGGTTTTGCCCGGACTGATGCGGGGGATCATCTTGTGCCGTCCGATGAGCGAGCCCGTGACGTAGGCGCCCGTGTCGCTGAGCTTCGTGATGAGCAGGAAGTAAAGCAGGTAGTAATGGCCCTGCACGTGCGGGAAGAAATTGATCTTCTGGATGAAGTTCAGCAGCCACGGCACGTACATCAACCCGAAGAGCGTCGTGGAGATCGCCGCCATGCCCGCGGTGTTGCTGCGCGAGACGAACTGCCGCAAGCATAAGCCGAGCACGAACAGGATGAGGAAGCTCGTCTCGAAGTCATTGACACGCGCCGGTGAGCCCGAGGTGCCAATCTGCCCCGTGAGATTCAGAAACGTCCCCACCATTAACAGCGCCCCACCCAGCAGGCCCCAGCGGTCGAAGCACACCAGTTCTCGCCTCGCCGCCAGCCCGTAGAACTCCGCCAATCCCGCTGCGGCCAGGACGACCATGATCACAAGAAACACGTAATCGGATATGAGCCGGTTGCTGGAGAACAGCGCGGTCAGGACGATCGTCCACAGCACGACAAAGCTAATCAACCGGCACAGGAAGGTCTTCAGCTTGGAAGGTGCGGCTGTCAGCACTGGTGTTGACCCGATTGCATCAGGCATGGCAGCAAAAAGTAACGGGCCGGGGGCGAGTGTCGAGCAAATCCTCGCCACTGTGGAGCGCGCCTGTGCTCAGGCGCGGCATCTGCCGACAGTCGAAGGGCTTGCAAATAGGGCGGCGCGCTCAGTCATTTAGAAACTGCTGCGCCTGAGGACAGGCGCGCTCCGTTGGCGCATCCGCGAGCGCCTTTCCACTCATTGCTCCTTCACTGCGGCGTAGAATGCGTCGAGGTTTGCCAGAGGCGCCGCTGCCGGCACATCGCAGCCGGAGGAAAGCACGTAATTGCGATGGGGGGCGGTCCGTGACAGGAGGTCCGACGCGCGCGCCTTCACCTCAGCCGGCGCAAGCTGGCAGAATACGCTCGTCGGATCGAGGTTGCCGCAGAGCACTACCTCGGGGGCAACCTTGCCCAGTGCCGCCGGCAGATCCATCGGCGCGCCAAAGTGGAACGTGGTTAAGCCCGTCTCCAGAATGGCCGGCAGGTGCAGCAACCGAGCGGCACAGTTGTGCAGGATCAGTGCGAATGCTCCGTCGCTAACAGCCGCAGCGATGGTCTTAACATATTTTGAGGAATGCGTGGATAGACCCCGCGGCGACAGCAGCCCGGCAGCCGGCTCGGCCATGATCAGCCCATCGGCCCCGGCTTCCTTGAAGGCATGCGCGTAACCTGCCAGGAAGGTCGTGCTCTTCTCCAGCACCGCCTGCATAAGCTCCGGCTCAGACAGCGTCAACTCCAGCGCCTCGCTCACACCCACCAGCCGGGCGGCCAGTGAGAACGGCCCGATGCATCCCGCCAGCACCAGGGGACGGGATGGCAGCTTCTTCAGGCGTCTCACGGTCTCCAAGTACACTGCTGTGCGCCGGTCTCCGGGATGCGGCAGCGCGAGCTTGGCGGCCTGCTCCGAGTTTGTCACCAAGCGCCCGGTCACGGAGGGGATTTCGTTGTCCGACATGTGCAGCGTGCAGCCGAACGCCTCCGCCTCCGCGCTCAGGTCCATCGCGGACAATACGAAAGGCGTTTGGTAGCGCGCATGGAGCGCCGCCACCGCGTCGAACTGGATCTGGGGGTCCTGCACCGCCTGGCGCACGGTCGCTCCAGTGAGAGCCAGGCCCGGATACGTCACGATCGGCAGCGCCAGGCGTCCCGACGATGCCAGGACCAATCGGTTGAAACAGTTGTTGGCCATCCTGACAGTCGCTAGCTCTGCCACGGCGCGGCCTTCTCGTCATCCCAGATGGCATTCAGCGGTTGTCGCGCCCGCACCAAGGCGGCTTTGTTGCCTTTAACCATGACCTCGGCCGCGAGGCCGCGCGTGTTGTAATTCGATGCCATGACGAATCCATAAGCTCCTGCGCTCATCAGCGCCAGGTAATCGCCCTGCCCCACCTTGGGCAGCGGCCGGTCTTGGCAGAAGAAGTCACCGGACTCGCAGATGGGCCCGACCACGTCTGAACTGATCAATGTCCCTGACTTGCGGGTCAGAGGCAGAATCTCATGGTATGCCTCGTAGAAGGCCGGGCGGATGAGGTCGTTCATCGCGGCATCCACGATCAGGAAGTTCTTCTTGCCGGTACGCTTGACGTATTCGACGCGCGTGACCAGGATGCCCGCGTTGCCCGAGATGAACCTCCCTGGCTCAAGCAGGATGCGCAGGCCCAGCGGCTTGAGCAGAGGCACCAGCCGCGCTGCGTACTTCTGCGGCGTGATAATGCCCTTGGAGGCAGGCGACTGCCACCAAGCCACCGCCCCGCTTGCCAGTGCCGGCTCATACACGATGCCCAGTCCCCCGCCGATGCTAAGGAACTCCAGCCCGTGCCGCTCTTTCAGCCGCGTCACCAGTGGCAGCACCTTCCGCACCGCCTGCTCGAACGGGCCAACCTCCGTGATCTGCGACCCGATGTGCATCTGCATGCCTCGCAGGCGCAAGTTCTTAAGTCTGCTCGCTCGAGCATAGACGCCCTCGACCTGCTCGAACGCGATGCCGAACTTGTTCTCATAAGTGCCAGTGGTGATCTTCTTGTGCGTGTGCGCCTCGATGTTTGGGTTCACGCGCACGGCCACGGGCGCCTTTTTATGCAGGCGCGCCGCGACGCGGTTGATGCGCTCCAACTCCGGCTCACTCTCCGCGTTAAAGGCATAGACGCCTTTGCGCAGGGCGAACGCGATCTCTTCTTCCGTCTTGCCCACGCCGGCAAAGGCGCATTTGCGCGGGTCGCCGCCCGCCGCCATCACCCGCTGCAGTTCCCCGCCGCTGACGATGTCGAAGCCGCTGCCCAACTGAGCCAGCGCGCGCAGCACGGCCATGTTCGAGTTGGATTTTACGGCGAAGCAAACCAAGTGCTGCACCTCGGCCAAAGCTTGGTCCAGAGCCTGGAAATGCTCGCTCAGCGTCCGCTGCGAATACACGTAAAGGGGCGTGCCGAACTGGCGGGCGAGCGTTTCGACGGCCACGCCCTCGCAGTAAAGGCGCTTTGCCACGTAATGAAAATAATGCATGACGTGGTAGTGTAGAGGGCGGGACTCAAAGCGCAAGGAGAGTCGGAAGACTCGATCAAGACCGCCCTGCAAAAAATGTGTTCATCTGTGTCCCTCTGTGGTTACCCTCTGCGCAGATTTATCCAATGAAACATGAGCCCAAACCCGGCCAGAAGTTAGCCCCTGATGACTTCGACAAGGTGGTCCGGCTAACCCCGCTGGTGGCGATAGACGTGATCGTGCGTTCGCCGGATCGCCGGATGCTGGTCGGGCGGCGCCGGAATGAGCCAGCCAAAGGGGTGTTCTTCACCACCGGTGGCCGCATCACCAAGAACGAGACGTTGGCCGCTGCCTTCGGGAGAATCTCTCTGGCGGAATTGGGGGTGAGGCTGCGTATCGAGGACGCCCGCTTCGTGGGTGTGTTTGAGCACTTCTACCCGACCAATAATCACGAGGTAGCCGGCTTCGGCACGCACTACGTGGTGCTGGCCTATGAGGTCACCGCCACCGCAGCGGACCTAAGGTTGCCCGAAGACCAGCACGGCGAGTTCGCATGGCTCACCGAGGCAGAGCTGCTGCGCAGCCAGGAGGTCCACCCGAACGTGAAGGCCTACGTTGCTTCCCCAAAACGGGGAGTGGAGTGACAGCCACGTGACATAGCGGAATCCCTGTAACAATAGAGGAACAATAGAGGAACAATAGAGGAACAATCCAGGGTTACGCGCGGGCAGCACCAATGTAACGGGCCAATACCAGGCGTGTGGATGGCTTGCCTGTCCGGCTAGTCAGCGTGATAGGCCCGGCCTGCGCGGAAGGCTTCCAACATGGCGGTCAGGCGTGCTGTCAGGGCTGGCTGGCCGCCGTGTGCGATCTGCTGCGCCTGCTCCGCGAATGACACCGCCTCGGCGAACTGGCCCGTCTCGGCGTAGGCCGCCCCCAGCGTGGCCAGGGGTATTGGGTTCTGGTATTTAGTCAGCTCACAGGCCCGCGTGGCCAGCGACACCGCCTCGGCCCCATTGCGAAAGCGCGCGTTGGGCTCGGCTGCAAGTATCCAAGCCAGGTTGTTGAGCGAGTCCGCGGAGTCTGGCTGGAAGCGCAAGGCTTCGTGGTAATGGGCTATCGCGTCGTCCGTGCGCCCTAACTTCATGCATGCCAGGGCCAGGTTATTCAGTGCGCCAACGTGATTAGGCTTCAGCCGCAACGTTTCCTCGAACTGCTGTGCTGCCCCCGCGCACTTGCCCTGGAGGAGGAGAACGCTGCCCAGGTTGTTGTGGGCGCCGGCGTCGTCGGGACGAACTCGCAACGCGTGGGAGAGCAAGTCGGCAGCCTCCTCCAGCTTGCCCTGCCGGCCACGCACCATGCCGAGCTGAATCAATGCCACGAGGTTGTCGGGCTGCAGCTTGAGCACCTCGACAAACTGTGCCGCCGCTTCCTGATAATTCCCCTGCTCCTGGAGGACCGTTCCCAAGCCGCAACGGGATGAGTCCAGGTCCGGGCGCAGCGTTACGGCAGCCGCAAAGGCGTGAGCAGCCTCCGGCAGCTTCTTCTGCTTGAGCAGTGCGCGACCGTAGTTATCGAGCGCGATGTAATTGGCCGGTGCAACCTCCAGCGCATGAGCGAATAGATGCTCGCTGTCCTGCCAGTAAGTGAGCTCACGGCTGGTGGTGATGATACAGGCAGCTAACACAAGCCCCGCTGTCGCTCCGAGTACCCAGCGACCCCATTGCCACCTGCTGAGCCGCTCTGCAAGTTCCCAGGTCAGCATCACGAACACCCCTATCAGAGGCAGGTAGGTGTAGCGGTCAGCCATTCGCTGCATGCCCACCTGCACCAGCCCTATCACTGGCACCAGCATCCCAAGATACCAGAACCAGCCTACGCCCAGGTGCGGGCGCGTCCGCCAGGACCACAAAGCCCAACCCGTAATAGCCCCCAGCACCAGCGCGGACAGGAGGACTGTCCTGAGCGGGACGTCCCCCGCCAGCGGGTAGAGCAGTGCGAGGTTGACCGGCCGGAGCATCTTCTCCAAATAACCCGCGTAGGCCGCGATGGCGTTGGCCACACGCTGGGAAAATGTCAGCACCGCCACTGGCACAACCGCTCCCCCGCCGCTCTGCGCCCAAAGCGTCACCGCGCAGGAAGCGGCCGAAAGGGCCAGGAACGGGAGCTTCTCAAGAAGGAGGGTGGAGAGAGTCTTGAGTTTTACGTCTTGCGTCTCGAGTTGCAGGCGGCCCAAGGGCCAATAGTCCAGCAACAGCAGCACGAAAGGCACTGTCACCAGCATCGGCTTGCTCATCAGGCCCAGCGCGAAGCAGCACAGCGACAGCAAGTAGAAGAGGGGCGCGTGAAACGTGAAACGTGAAACGTGAAAGGCGGTGCGTGGCGCGTGGTCCGTAGGCGATGGCGCGGACTCCGCAGTACGGGTCGCCGGTTCCTGAGTTCTGCATTCACCATTCTGCATTCTTCCTTCGACGTACCTCGCGTAGGCCAATAGGGTGAGGATGAAGAAGAAGGCACTGAGCACATCCTTGCGCTCAGCGGCCCACGCCACCGACTGGACGTGCAAGGGGTGCAGCGCAAACAGCGCGGCCACAAACGCGCTCCGCCAGGCTGCCCCTGTCATGCGCTGGAGCAACAGGAAGAGCAGCACCGCGTTGACCGCATGAAAGAGCAGGCTCGTGAGGTGATGCCAGCCGGCGTCGAGACCGAAGAGCTGCACGTCCAGCATGTGCGAGAGCCACGTCAGCGGATGCCAGTTGCCGTTTTCGCCGGTCCGGAGCGCCCAAGCCGCGCCTTCCCAGGTCAAGCCCTGCTGAATGTGAACGTTCTCGGCCACGTAGAGCGAGTCGTCGTACGTGATGAACTCATGCCCCGTCTGCGGCCAGAACGTGATGAGCGTCGCCGCGCTGAGCAGCGCACAGATCAGGTTCGTGCGGCGGTTCGTCTTTGCGAGGTCCATCAATCCCCGATACCTTTGCGAACCGCTGTCGGCAGTTCAACCCGAATCGCGCGAGCCCGGCGCCGGGCCAAAAGGAATCGCTGAAGTAAGCGCGGCCAAGGCGGTAGCATTGAACATTGCAGGGTCTGCCTTGACGCTGGTGGGCCGACCGCTAGCTTTGCCCCAATGAACCAGAGCCAGCCGCCGAGAGGCCGCGAGCACCTGAGACCTGCGTGCGGGTGGCTCCTGATGCTGCTGCTGGCCGCAGTCCTTTCGCTGACAGCCTTTTACAAGGTGTGCACCGGGTTCAGTTTTTGGGACGATATGGGCTACCTGCTGATGACCCAGAGGATGTTCTCGGCCGGATATGCCCTCTACGACCAGATCTACACGCATTACGGCCCCGCCTATTACGCGTGGGAGCATTTCCTGGGGAGCGCGACGAGGTTGCCGCTGTCTCACGATAGCACGCTGCTGTTCACGACGTTTTCCTGGGTTGCCATCTCGTTCCTCTGCGCGGGATTCGTAAGCCGGGTCACCCACAGCCTGTTCCTGATGGCTCTGACGTGCTTCGATATATTCTACCTGCTGATGATTCTCAAGAACGAGCCTGGCCACCCTCAGGAATTGTGCGGCTTGCTGCTGGGCGGGATGCTGCTGGTGTCATCGTTACTGGACAGTGGCCGTCGTGCAGGAATCAAGCTGGGGCTAATCGGATTCTTCATCGGCGTGCTTGGCATGACCAAGCCGAATCTGGGGGTCTATGCGGCCCTGGCTGGATGGATTACTCTGTGCAACCTAGTTGCTGCGCCGCGGGTCCGGAACATCCTTTTCGGCGCGGGTGCGTTGGCGGCGCTGGCTCTGCCAATCGTCCTGATGAGGCACAACCTGGGCGAAGCCGGCTCTTACTGCCTCCTCGAATGCGGGGCAATACTGCTGCTGATCATCCAACTGGCGAAGTCCCAGCCCGAACGCTGGCTCGCCTGGAGATCGTTCCTTTGGCCGGTTCCGGGCTGCATAGTGGGGTTGGCAGCCTGCGCCGGTTACGCGCTGCTGAACGGCACGTCTTTGGCCGGTTTGGTCCGTGGCATGGTGCTGCAGAATATCGGTCTGGACCGAATTATGTTCAGGTGGCCGGCATTCGGACCCGAAGAAGTGCTCTTCTCGTTGGGCCTCGCCTTCGTGGTCTGGGTTACGACGGGGTCGGGCTGGTACGCCTCACAAATACCGCCATGGCTGCCCACCGTCGTCAAACTCAGCCTTGCGCCTTTGCTGATCTTGCCCGCTGTCTTGATGGGCCTGGACGTTCACCCCGCTCGTATGGTTGGTCCTGGTTTCGCCTGGGTCCTGCCACTGACTGTCGCCACGGCGTTTCCTCTGCCGCGCCAACCGAGGCCCGCTGGCGGAATGGCACCTCGTCAGTTCGCATTGGCGCTCGCTGTCCTGAGCGCCCTGTGGGGATATCCTGTGTGGGGCTCACAAGCCGAGCTGTCGTTCTTTCTGCTCATCCCGGTAGCAATGGTCTCTTGCGCAGACGGGCTGCGTTACGGGTATTGGCAGTTCGGGAAGACGGTAGTACCGCCCTCCTCACGGCGCCAAACCGCCGGAATGGCGCTCTCGTTCCTATCCACCCTGGGTATAGTGGGTGTGGCCCTGGTCTCAGCCGGCAGTGCGGCCAAGAGTTATCACTGCCTGGAACCTTCGGGCCTTCGTGGCAGCGGGTCGCTACGCTTGCCGCGCGAGCAGGCCGAAACTTACCACCGGATCATTGGAGCAGCCCGGGCTCATGGACGGTCTTTCTTCACCATGCCCGCGTTGGGCAGCCTGCACGTTTGGGCGGACAATGACCCGCCGACGTGCATGTTTGTCCCTAGCTGGATGACGCTTTTGACACCCAGCCAGCAATCGAAGGCCGTCGCAGACCTTCAGAAGACACGGGACCTGTGTGTGATTCGCTGGAACCCCGGGGTCCTGTTTTGGACGCACGGTCGCGATGTCTCTGGCAACAAACTTGTGCGCTACGTCGAGGACGGTTTTATTACGGTCGAATCATTCGAGGGGTGCGACATCATGGTGCGGCGGCTAGCGGCGGAAACAACGGGCGGCAAGCCCTGACGATGCGCCGCACCGTTCTGATTTGCCTGTCGCTGGCGGCTATGACTTGGGCTGCCCTCTGGTCCGTGTCGGGCAATGGGTTCGTCAACTTCGATGATCCCGCCTACATTAGCGAGAATGGGAGAGTGCTGGCAGGGCTGAACTGGGACAATGTGAAATGGGCGTTCAGCACAGGATATTTCGGCAACTGGCATCCGTTGACTTGGCTTTCGCACATGCTGGACGTGCAGTTGTTCGGTTTGGATCCCGGCCTGCATCATCTTCACAGTCTGGTCCTGCATACCGGCAGTGTGCTGCTGCTCTTCCTCGCACTCCAGCGGATGACCAAGGCGGTGTGGTGCAGCGCTTTTGTCGCGGCCTTGTTCGCCGTGCATCCACTGCGGGTGGAGTCGGTAGCCTGGGCAGCCGAACGGAAGGACGTGTTGAGTGTCTTCTTCGGCATGCTTTCGCTTTGGGCCTATGCAGGATACGTGGAAGGCAGAAGGAAGCATGGAGAATGCAGCATGAGAGAGGAAGCAGGAGGGCTGCATCCCACCCAATCCGTTACTGCATTCCGCATTGTGCCTTCTGCTTTCTTCGTTCTCTCGCTTTCATCCTTCGCCTTGGCGCTTATGAGCAAGGCCATGCTGGTTTCGCTTCCGTTCGCGCTGCTCCTGCTGGATTATTGGCCCTTGGGACGGCTCCGTCTCCCTCTTCGCAAAGCGCAGCCGCTGGCGTCCTGGCGGCCTGTGTGGGAAAAGGAACCATTCTTCGCCTTGAGCCTGGCGTCCGCGGTAACAGGGTTCATCGTACTGCGCCATGCCGGGGCGATTACGGAGGCTTCCACGTTCGGAGTAGGGGACCGCTTGGCCTACACCGCCTACGGGTATCTGGGCCATCTAAGAAAAGTGGTGTGCCCCGTGAATCTGGTGTTGCCTTATCCTCGCCCCGCCCAAGTGCCTGCGAACTTGATCATCGCCGCGGCGGCTATTTTCGCGCTCGTCTCCTGCTGGGCTTTGGCGCTCAGAAAGCGCCGTCCTTACATTGCCGTGGGCTGGTTCTGGTTTATCGGGTGTCTGCTGCCCGTGAGCGGTCTGTTACGCCTCGGACCTCAAGCCATGGCAGACCGCTATACGTATTTCCCGTCCATCGGACTGTTCATCATTCTGGCTTGGGGCACCGCCGACCTTGCGCGCTTTCGGCACTGGCGCCCGGCGCTCACCGGCTTCCTCGCAGCCGCCGTTTTGACAGCCTGCGTTCTGGCATCAAACCGGCAGGTGGGTTACTGGCATGATAGCGAGCGTCTCTACCGGCACGGACTATCGGTGAATAGTGAAAACTGTGTGGCCCACAACGGGTTGGGGTTCGAGTTGTTCCGGCAGGGCAAAGTGGATGAAGCCATCCGGGAATGCCAGGAGGCAGCGCGAATTGATCCCTGCTACGACCCGGCCTACAGTAACCTTGGCCGCTTCTTTGCTGAGAAGAAGGATTACGCCTCCGCCATTGCGGCATGCGAAACCGCCCTCAAGCTGAGCCCGCGTGACACCAAGCCGCGAAACAACCTGGGCAACGTGCTTTATATTCAAGGCCGCTATGCGGACGCAAAGGGGCAATTCGCCGAGGTTCTCCGGCTCGATCCTGGGCACACCGACGCCCTCAACGGCATGGGCCTGGCTTGCCAGAAATTGAGCCAAACCGGCGAGGCCATCGTCTATTTTCGCAACGCGATAAAGCTTCGGCCAGGCTTCATCGCCGCCCTCAATAACCTGGCCTGGCTCCTGGCCACCAGTCCAGACGCGCAACACCGCGACGGGGCGGAAGCCTTGCGGCTGGCGACTCAAGCGTGCGAGCTAACGCACTACGCCAATCCAAACACACTGGCGACACTGGCCGCCGCGTACGCTGAAACGGGCCAAACCCGCGAGGCCACCGAGCTTGCGGAGCAGGCTCTGTCGCGCACGGGAGAGGGCTCGAACGAGGTCAGGGACCGGCTCTCGGGCATGATCCAGTGCTTCCGAGAAGGGAAGGCATACCACCCCGAATGAATGTGAGCCCCGGACAAGCAGAGGCCCCTCAATGTTGGCGCAGCCTCAGGTCTTTTGCCCGGCCACCCGAGCGGCTTCGATCAGCTCCCAGAACTTCGGGTTCTGCTGCAGCGCTTCATCTTCCTGCACCTTCAAGCCTGACCGGAACAGGAAGTCTTTCAGAGTATGGCGGTTGAGGATGCGGTGCACCACCAACCCGAGTTCGTGGCGCTCAAAATACACGCGGTAATCCCCAACCCGGAACCGGTGCAGAGTCCGGCCCGCGCGCTCGAGTTTGCCAAACTCGTCCAACTCGGTGTGCATCACCTGCTGCGGCAGCCCGCGGAACTCGCCCAGAATCTGGAGTTGGAGTTCTTTGGGCATCCGCGTCAACTCCGCGGCGCTCGTCGGATTGAAGATGATCTGGAAGAGTCGCATGGCAAAAGAGTTGGGCAACCTGGGCGCTTCTGTCAAACAGTTTGGTGGGCCGCTTGGCCGGAGCTATCGGCATGACGTTCTGCCCGCAGCGAGCTGAACCACAGGCAAAACTGGCGCCCGCGCCCGGTCAGCAGCCACGCGGCGAGCAGCAACAAGGTCGAGTTCTCGACCAGCTTGTGGCAGATATAGACTTCTCCCGCCCCGCAGCCACAGTCAAATTTCACCGCGCAAAACGGCATTCCCGAGGAAGCGGCCATGTCCAGCGCTCTTTTGAGCACCGCGAGGGTGAAAGGCACCAGCATGGCGATGAGGTTGAGGGCAGTGCCCCGGACCGCCACTCCGGCCAGCAGCAGCACGCCGCAGTACACCTCGAACCAGGGCAGTGCCGCGGCGATCGAGTTCAACAGGACCGGCGTTTCCACCATGTGATATTGCCGCACAAGTTCCAGGAAAGCCTCCGGGTGCGTAATGGCCTTGTTCAAGCCCATATAGATGAATACAAGGCCTAACCACCATCGGGCCAGCACGGCGGCGGCGTCCCGGGCGATGCCAGTTATCAACCACAGCCCGTAAAGCACTTCCAGACATGGCCCAACGGTCGCAATCAAGCCTGACAGGAACGGGTTCGTTACCTTGAGTTGCTGCCGCACGAACGTTAGAAACTCCCCCCCATGCAGGATCTTGCTCAGACCCAAGTATATGAACAAGCCAGCCAAGACCCACCTGGCCAGCATTGCTGCAACCTCAACGGGACGGCGCGGAGCGGGCGATGCAGGTGCGTTCATCGGGTCGTGCCCTCAGCTCTATTCGGAGCCCCTGAAGGAATCACATTCGTGAGCTGACCGCTATTGCGCGCACCGATCTCAATGGGCAGCCCATTGGCGGTCCATTCAGCCATACCGCCGCCATATACGAACACCTTCTCCTTCGGTATGCCGATGCTGTCGCGCAACGTGATCGCCGCGTGTTCGCTGATATCGCAATCACCGCCATTGCAATAGAATACGATGCGTTGCGCGGTGAGGCAAACCGGGACCACGTTGCTCAGGTAGTTCTCCGGGTGAAAATGATCGAAATGGTAAGCGCCCGGAATGTGGCCTGCCTCATAGTGTTCGTCATCACGGGCGTCAATGAAGACCGCCCCATCCTGGTCACGCTGAGGGTCGCGGAAGATCTGGATTACGAGGTTACTGTCCGCCAGTTGCAGACCGTCTTGGCGCAATCTGGTGGCGAGCAGTTCCGCGGTTGAATTGGTTCTTTGGCCAGAGGTGGGTGCCGGTTGAGCCCCGTTCCCCTGCCCGGGCAAAGAGGGCTGCGCCCCAGGAAAATAGTTCTTGCTCAGCTTCAGGCCACGCGGCGAAAGGCCATTGGCCGTGAAGGCCAGGACCGCCCCGATCCCCGCCACCAGCACCGCCTCCAACAGGGTCTGTCTCACCGGACCGTCGGCACGTCCGGCACCGGCGGGGGAAGCTCCACCGCGGTGGTCTTAACTGGTTTCAACGGAGCAGGCGGCGGGGTGATCGCTGCCGGAGTCGGCGGCTTCGCGGCTGGCGGCTGCATGGCAGGACGCGGCAGTTGGGTTATGGGCACCTTCACTATTGGGTATTTCGGGTTACTGGATTTCATCGTCAGCGCTACCTGCTGTCCGGCTGGAATCTCGAACCCCTGAGGGAACGTCGCCAGCGCCGTAAACATGCGTCCCGGCTGGGTCTCCTTGATTTGCACCTCCACTCCCGGCGCGTTCACCGTAGCTTCGGTCAGACTCAGCAGGTTCGTGCTGTTGTTCTGGATGGTTACTGAGGGTGTGTGTGGAGCAGCGAGAGGCGCGGGCGGCAGCGTGATGCGCGCGGGGATCACTGAGACCACCTGCTGCACGCTGGCATATACCGAGACGTTGAGGACCGGCTGGTTTGTCCAGGAGGTCTTCATGGTCACCATGGCTTGCATACTGGGCGGTGCCAGCGGTGGCTCCACCGAAATCGTTAGTTGGTATCCCTTGCCGGGCGCATTGGTCTTTAATTGGGCGCTGAACGACTTGTTGTTGCTCTCTGCCGCCCATAGCATCAGCGGGTCAGCGGTGTTGTTCGTGATCGTTACAGTTGCCGAACCCCTCTCCGCGTCGGCGGAAAGGTTCACGACGGCCATCTGCGGCTGCACGTCCAGTGGCTTGAATACGGTTCCTTTGAGCTGAAGAAACAGCACGGACTGGCTCTTGTCATTGCAAGTGACCGTGATCTGCTTGAAGACAGCGGAGCTATAAGCCGCTGTATTAAATTGGATAGGGATCGAGCCTGTCATGCCGGGTGCCACTTGCCGCGACCACTGGCCAGCCGTAGTGCAACCGCATTGCGGCTGCACATTCGTGAGGATGAGATCGGCGTCTCCCGTGTTGGTAAACACGTAGGTGTATTTCACCGGGTCTCCGGCTCGCGCTCGCCCAAAGTCATAAAGAGTGTTTGCAAAATGAATCTTGGGTCCAACCGCATTGGTCGTAGCAGCGGCCGCCTTATCGCCTGGCGCCGTTCCAACATTCACTGGACTTGGGGCTTGCTGCGCCCCAGTCACCAATATAGCGAGGGCCATAGCCGAGGAAAAGAGAACCGAACCCTTTAACGTTGCGTTCATATGATAAACATTATCATGATTTGTGCGCCGGGTGAAACCGCAGCCCACGAGCTGTAAGCTGCGCACCACCAACAGGCGACTTACCTAAGTACGTATAAATCGTGTTACTACTATTAGCAGATTAGCTCGCGGGTGGAAAGCCCATTTTCTCAGATATCAAGTTGCAACTGGGCCGCCAGGCGCGCCAGGTCGGCGTCCACGGCCGGCAGACACGGCAGGATACGCGCGCGACGCTCGCTTACCCAGGCATTGGTGTTAGCTCGGGCCTTGAGCCCACCCGACAGGCCCAGCAATCGCCGCCATTCATCTTGGCGCTCCCGATTATAGGTATCCAACGACTCCGCTGGCGCCCGATCTCGTAAAACCTTGCGGATGATGCCCACGAGGGCCGCCGCTTCGGACAAGCCCGCGTTCATGCTTTGCACGCCAACCGGGCCGGTTTGATGGGCGGCATCTCCGGCCAGCCAGCAACGGTTGCGCCCGAATTGCTCGGCCATGCTTTGCTCGAACACTACGTCTGTGCACCATGTAATCGCCCGCACCTTCGCTGAAAACCACGGCGCGCGCTGGCGGGCCACCAACTCGACGTATTGCCGAATCTGCTCGTCCACCTTCGGTTGGGCGAAACGCATTGGACGCCTGTCCTTCTCGGGAAAATCGGTCGCTCCTTTCGACTTGAGCAGTTGGAATGTCCAGCGGCATTTGTTCCCCGCCAGCGGCCACAGCACGTTCGTCGTCGTCTCGTCCAGAACCACCCGCACCTCCTGCTCAGCCGGCCCGTCCGCCTCGAATTCGTACGCCGCGAAAAACTCCGGCCCAGCCACGCGCGTGTTCTGGGTCCCCAATCGGCGCCGGACGAGCGAGCCATGTCCATCCGCACCGATCACAAACTGCGCGCGGACCGGGATGCAGTGTTTCACCACCGTCTCCCAATGCGGCACGATATAGCCAGTCGCAGTGCCTCCCAATTCCTCTACGGTAGCGACCACCTCGTCACCCTGATCCTGATAACTGTCGAACCGATGGTGCCAATGCACCGTCACGCCCGCCTTCTGCAATCGCTGCTCCAAAACCTCCTCAACGGTGCTCTGAGGCAGAATCAGCAGGAAAGGAAAGGCCCCGCCCAGCTCGGACAGCTTCACCTCTGCCCGGCGCGACTCGTGCTCATAAAACGCCATGGTCTCGATGCGCCGTCCCTGGTGCAGCATCGGTGTCGCCAGGCCCAATTCGTCCAGCAGCTTGAGAGTCCGAGAATGCAGGGCGCAGGCATAGCTGCGCGCCGTCGTGCGCGCTTCCTGGTCAATGATCTTCACAGCCAGCCCGGCCTCAGCCGCCAGGATGGCCGTAAAGAGCCCCACAGGCCCGGCGCCAACCACCAACACTTCCGTTCGCTCATCTCGCATAATCTACCCTTTACTATGGTGTGGCGGGTATCATAGCCCGAGCCGGCCCCAAAGTCACGTCAAAGCTCGCGGTAGAGTTACCGATTCGTCCACTAGCGCCAACGTCAGTACACCGCACGCGATAAGCTTCTTGCCGACCTTGGCCTCCACATTGAACCGATGCAGGCCGCTGAGGCTCTTGTCGCTGGCCGACCAAAGCCGCAGCACGTCGCCGGGCCGCGCAGGGTGGGTGTACTTGATACTCGTCGTGACCAAATAGAACATCTTCGGGTGCGCATGGTCGTGGGCCCGCGACACCTTCTCGCTCAATCCCAATAGCAACCCGCTCGTCTGGGCCAATGCCTCAGCGACGAGCACCCCCGGCATGATGGGCCGACCTGGGAAATGACCGGCGAATTGCGGCTCCTCGGGGCGCAGGGTGCGTTCCGCGAGGATAGACTTGTGAGGGTCCAACGTCAGGACCCGGTCCACGAAGAGAAAGGGCGGCCGATGTGGCAAGATCGGCAAAATCTCATCCAGGGTGAACAGGGCTGTGCCGTGCAGGGTCATTTGCCTTTGGCTATTTGTTGCCGGTTACTCCGGCCATCTTATCTGCCGTGGTTTGTCCGGCCCCGGGCCAGATCGGCACGAAATGGAACCATTGGTCAGGATGCTTACGAATCCCGGGCTCAAATGCGCTAACGATCTGCTGCGTGAGCCGGCAGCGGGCGTCGCGGCTCCCGAGCGCCTGCCGATCGTAGTGAAACTCAGGCAGAATCTGCGCCGAGTAGCCCTTGGCTTCACGCACCACCGTCACCCCCAGTATCGCGCAGCCGGACGCCCGCGCCAATTCCGCCGCTGCTACCGACGCCCGGAATGGCCGCCCGAACAGTTCCACCGTCACCGACTTCGCTGCCGGGGGCCGATCCAGCAGCAGCGCTACCGCAGCTCCGTTCTGAAGACGCTTAATGATCTCGACAAACTTAAAGCCATCGCTGCCGACTACCAGCGTTTCGATGCCCCGGCGGCTGCGCGCCGCCTGGCGCATTTCAGTAAGCCCCTGGCCAGGCTCGGCCTGTGTGAGCACGAGGAGCGGAACGCCTTGCTCCGCCAGCAAAGCGCCACCGAGTTCCCAATTACCCAGGTGCGGCGTCACCAGCAGCACGCCCTTCCCGCGACGCGTCGCCTGCTCCAGGATGTTCCAATCTATCCCAGCGCTAAACCAGGAAGCCACGCGCACCCCGGCCTCCAACCGCCACAGCTCGACCATCTTCACGGCGAACTGCCGGAACAGCGCGTGCGCGGCCCTGCCGGCTTTGGCGCCGTCGTCCTCGACCACCGGGAGCAGGTTCTGAATGACCACGGCGCGACGGGCGCTTTGGAGCCGGTAATAAACCTCCGCGACGACCAGACAAATCCACCTGAGCAGGAATGCCGGAAGAACCCGAACGGCACCCATTCCCAGCCGCCAAAGCCAAGCGCGATAGAACGCTGAAGGCACCGCCGGCCCCGCGCCGGATGACGGCGCCAACGGCGCTTGCGCCTCAGCACTCGGATGCTCCGCCACCCACTCGCCGCTTTTAAGCACCGAACTCACTGCCCCAGGAAGCCCTCCACCGATTCGCCCGACCGAGTATTTTCCAGCCGCCAGCCTCCGTCTGGCTTGCGCTGGAACCGGAATGCCGACGGGAGCGAATCGCCTTCGAGAGCAGCATACAGGTAAAGCCAGGCAAAGTGCTTGGGCGGTGCCCCCCGACCCATGAAGCCCATCCGGCGAGGCGGGAACTCGATTAGCCAATTCGTCCGGCTGGTCTGGGCCACGAGGAGCGACAGTGGCGTCTTGGTGAACTCCACCACACAGCGCCCGTCAACGTTGCTCGCCATGACAATGTCCCCACCCAACTCCGGCATCGTGCGCCGGGGCCGCCAAAGCGCCTGCCCCTGCTGAACCTGCCATCCCGGTCCCTGGGTGGTAAACAGGTCCGACTCCTTGGGTGTCCGGCAGCCACAGCAAAGCGCCAGGCCGGCCAGCAAAGCCAACCAAAACGCGGAACAACGCACACGACCCGCCAATGACACCATATCTTTGTCACCATTCTCGCGGCACTAGCCTCGTTGTCAAAGGTTTCGTGCCCCCACGGCGACAAAACGCAGAGTGCTTCAAAGGCCGCTGCCGAAAAGAGCCAATTAAGGGCCGGAGAAGGGTACGCCAAGGGTGCATCATGGGACTAACATGGGAATATCACGCGGGTACCAAGCCAACCGCTCCCTCCCCTCAAGCCCCTCGCGCCAGCGATCGCCGACGAAGAAGGCCGGACCAAGCCTACACGCGACCGAGTCACCCAATTCGATTTCAGCGAAAGGCGGTTGGAGCCCCGCCATTTCGGCTGCTACCCTATTGATGGTCCGCTAACACTTCCACGCCCTCTCCCGGTCCTTCGTCCGCCCGAGGGCCTCGATAGCGGTCTTGACGTCGTCAGCAATTTCGTAGTCGAACATCCCTGCCAGCACAAAGTCGGCGCCGTGCAGGAAGGAGTATCGAAAGGCAGTCTGGGGCGGAATGGCTCCCGCAGCCATGGTCTTGAAAGCGATCCACGGTTTGTTCACTGTCTTCATGAAGTCCGTCACCGCCTGCGGATCGCTGCACCAGTAGCCGGGAAACTCGTTGTAAGGCCCTTTGATCTGCTCGGGCTTGGGTGCTGTCGGGTAACTGTGAGAGTGGAAGGTCTTGATATAGAAATCCGCTTTGACCCCGTGCTCCTCGCAAGCCTTGATAACGGCGAGATCGTGCGCGCCGACGCCCGAAGGCACACCATACTCCTTTGGCAACTCCACCGCCTTGGTGACCAGGTCCATCTTGCCTTGCGCCACCAGGGAATCGCTGTGCACGCCCCACAGATAAATCGCCTCGCAACCATCCTTGATCAAGCTCTCCACGTGCTCCCGATACTTGACCATGTCCGGCTCGACGGGCGCCGTCGGGCAGATGATCCACTGGATCTTCCCGCCGCGTTCCTTGCGATAGCGCCGGAGCACGGACATCGGGTGCTCCGGATTGTGCATGGTGAGGGTATTGATGCCGGACGCCTCCGCTGCCGCCAGCGTCTCCATGATCTTCTCATCCGTGTTATAGTGGGCGGCGAGCGTATAGACGTATTTCAGGTCCCGGCTGTGGGTGTAGTGGGTCAGCAGGTTGCCACCCAGTATGAGCCGGCTCACCTCCAGCTTGCCGATCCTGCCCTTGGGCAGCATGCCCGTATCCGCCGCCGGCGGGGCTGCCGCTTTCGACTCCTCCGCCCCCCGCCCCTCGAGCGCTAAGGCCAGCGCGGCCGAGGTCAGGACAGTCTCCTTCACAAACGAACGGCGAGTCATGTCAGGCTTCATGGGCTTCTATTTGTTTGGCTCCGCTGGCGCGGCTTCGGGCTGGCGCTCCCCAGGCGCTTGTGAACGGTGCTGCTCACGCGCCCGCTGTTGCTGTTGCTGCTGCTGCTTGAGCAGGTCGTCGAACTTGGCCTGCTGTTGCGGGGTCAGTACCTCACGGAATTCCGCCTTTGTCCGCTGCATTTCCTCGCGCAGGTAGGGCGCCATGATCTTTCGCGTGCGTTCCTGGCTCTCCTTGATGACCTTATCCAGCCGGTCCCGCTGCTCAGGAGTGAGATCCAAGTCCCGCCCGGCCCGGCGCAAGAAATCCAGCCGCACCAAGCCAGCGTTGGGCAATTGCACCTGCCGGCCCATGCCGGCACCGCGCACGGGCCGAGGGGCTCGACTACCCTCAGAGTAGCGCACTAGCAAACCTCCGGTCACCACGCCCGTGCCGAAGATCACCATCGTGGCGAGGATGACTTTCCACGAGTTCACCGGGCAAAGTCGGCGGGTTGGTCCTGACCTACGGCGGCTACCAGTGTGTTCTCAAAATCCTGGGACAAGTCATTCGCCGGCGCCATGCTGTTCGGCGCCAGGAAAGTCCATGCGGTGGACACCAGCATAATGACCACACAGAGCGCGGCGGCGCGCCAAAGCGCGTTCGCCCACAAGGCCCACGGGTCCGGCGCCGTCCGCCCCGGGAGGCGCGCGATGATCCGTTTGGCAAAGGCATAAGGCACGCGCTCACTCGGGGGATTTGCCCGGGCTGCGGCCATCAGTTTCTGGTGTAATTGGTTGAGCTGCATACAGCCTGCAATCAGTTAGACGCCCCACGCGGGAGCGCAGTTACAAATACTTTTCTTTGGCAATCCTCGACAAGACTTTTCGCATTTCGGCGCGCGCCCGGAACGCGCGCACCTTCGCTAACGGAACCGACCAGCCGGTGAGCCGGGCGACTTCCTTCATGGGAAGCTGCTCGATCTCCGCCAGGGTGATGACGAGCCGGGCGGTGGGCGAAAGCTGTTCCAGCACACGATTGACCAACAGACGCGCCGCCTCGGCGTGGTCCTCGGAGGACTCCGGCTGAGTGAGGAAGCGGTCCAGCCAATCCTCTTCCGGCTCGCTCAACTCACTGAAGGTGGTCTCTCGATTGCGCTGATGCCCGCGCAGGAAGTCGTAGCAAATGCGCACGGCCAGGCGCATGAGCCAGTGCTCGAAGGGAGCTTCCCCGCGGAAGCTGCCCAGCTTCTCGAAAGCCTTGAGCCAGATTTCCTGGGCTATGTCCTCCACTTCGCTCTCGCGGCGCGCGTAGCGGCGAGCCATGGCGAATATGCGGGGGGAGTATTTCTCTACCAAAGGCTCGAAGCTGGCGGCGTCGCCTTTCAGCACCGCCGCAATCAGGTCCGCTTCGGTCCGTTCCATTGGCCGGAATATGCCAAACCGCAGGGCGGGAAGTCAAAAGCGGCGCAACCACCCCCGTTTGAATTGCCTGCTTCACTATGGTGGTTGAGTTACGACGAGCTACGCTCCCGCGTACCGCTGGCGGACGCGCGGCGCCCTCCTGTCGTGCCGCCCTCGTGTGTTCCTCATGTGCCGCTCGTGTGCTCCTCGTGTGCTCCTCGTGTGCTATTGCTTTCACACGTGTCCATGAGCCAGCGTGGTTCAGGCACGAAACCGCCTAAAGGCGCGTCTCCCAACCTGCTATTTCCGGGCGTTAGTGGCGAAGTCCTCCACGAACTTCACGCACTGGATGACATCGGGGACAAGCTGAGGCGAAAGCTGTTCATACTCCACGGTCATCACGCCTTTCCACTTCCAATCGTAGAACAGCTTGAGCAGCGCCGCGTAATTGCCCTGCCCTGTGCCCAGAGGCACGTCGCGGCTATCACGCTTGCCGGATTGCGCGGCGTCCTTCAGATGCACCGCCAGGATGCGCTTGTGATACTTCTTGAGGGATTCCACGGTATCAAGGCCGGACCTGACCCAATGGCCCGTATCCGGGCAAGCACCGATCCTGGCACTGCACCCCTCCGCTGCCTTCATCAACGTGTCCGGATTCCAGTACTTCGATCCCGAGCCTTCCCAGTGGTTGTGCACGGCCAGGTTGATCTTGTATTCCTGGCAAAGGCCATCCAGCGTCTTGAGCTTCTCCGGCGGCGGTTCGGCCACCAGGGTCCGGACGCCCATCTCCTTGGCAAAATCGAAGACCTTCCGGTATTTGGTCTCGTCGCCTTCGATGGGCGCATAGTAATTGGGCATCCTCATTCCCAGATCGCCCAACCGTTGTCTCATCTCGCGCCGCAGGTCAGGTGACAATGCCTCACACGTTTTCAAGTCCGGCCGCTCTTTGCTCAACGGCAGGAAAAAGCACGGCTCGACGCATCGCACGCCCATGTCCCCTACCACGGCGATCGCCTCATAGAAGGAGCGGTCGCGGAAGGTATAAAGCTGGCAGCAGATCTGCCATCCGAGCTTCTCGGCGTTTGGCGTGCTCAGCTTGACTCGCTTGACGGTGGGCGCATCGGCCGCCCACAACCCCGCGGTGCTTGCGAGGCTCGCTCCGGCTCCGGCAGTTATCGCGCATCTCAGGAACTCCCGGCGGTTGCAGGCGTTGGATATCATAGGCTTTGCTTCATTGGGATGGTTAACATCAGGGTGCATACTTGCAGTGGTCTTCCTGATACACGCACGCCGCCACGACGGCAATGCTGTTTTTTCCCCTGCCGGCCTTGACAAGGCTGCCGGCGCAGTTTGAACTCAGGCCGTTCATTATATGATTACTTCGTACCCCTGCCTCACCCTTGCATGCTTCTTGGCATTCCCCCTCTGCGCAACGCTCGATGGATTCAGCGCTGCGCCGGATGGGGGCACCACGAACGCCAGCAAGCCCCACCAGATCCGCGCCGGCGCGGCCACCAGCAACATCACGCCTCGGCTGGGTACTTCCATCAATGGCTACTTCAACGACCGCCTGGCCGCGCACGTCCATGACGAACTCCACGCCCGGTGCCTCGTCCTGGACGATGGCCAAACCCGCCTGGCCATCGTCGTGTGCGACAGTTGCATGATCCCGCGCGAGGTGCTGGACGCCGCCAAGCGGCAGATCGAGACGAAGTATGGCTTAGCTCCGGACCACGTTCTCATCTCGGCCACCCACACCCACACGGCGCCAGCCAGCGCGGCGGTGTTCCAAAGCCAACCGGACGCCCGGTATTTGGACTTCCTGATCGGGCGCATCGCCGATGGCGTGGGCCGCGCGATTCACAACCTGGCGCCCGCAAAGATCGCCTGGGGCGTGGGCCAGGAGCCCAACGAGGTGTTCAACCGCCGCTGGAAGATGAAGCCCGGCACGGTGCCTCCAACCCCCTTCGGCGGCACCAATGACCTTGTCAGAATGAACCCGCCCATCGCCAGCCCCGACCTGGTCGAGCCCGCCGGTCCCACCGACCCCGCGGTGACAGTCGTTTCCCTCCAATCCCCGGACGGCAGGCCCATCGCGCTGCTGGCCAATTACTCCCTGCACTATGTCGGTACGGGCGAGGACCACGAAGTGTCCGCCGACTACTACGGCGCGTTCGCCGACCGCATCGCGCAACTGCTCGGCGCGGACCGGCTGGACCCGCCCTTCGTCGCACTGCTATCCAATGGCACCAGCGGCGACATCAACAACATCAACTTCCGCAAGAAGCGCCCCCCGCAAGCGCCCTACGAACGGATGCGCGCCGTGGCCGACGTTGTGGCCAGCGAGGCGCACCGTATCTGCGGGACGCTGCGGTACCAGGATTGGGTGCCATTGGACGTTCGACAAACGGAGCTGAAGCTCGGCGTCCGGCTCCCGAGCCCTGAGGATGTCGCGCGCGCTCAGGCCATCCTGGCCAAAGTGGAGGGAAAGGAGCTCAAAACCACTGAGCAAGCGTTCGCGCGTGAAACGGTGCTGATGAAGGACTACCCCAAAGAGGTGCCTCTCATTATCCAGGCCTTCCGCGTCGGCGAACTGGGCATCGCGGCGGTCCCCTGCGAGGTATTCGCGGAAACCGGCCTTGCGATCAAGCAGCACAGTCCCTTCAAGACCACGTTCACGATCGAGCTGGCCAACGGCTACGACGGTTACTTGCCCACACCCGAGCAACACAGGCTCGGCGGCTACGAAACCTGGCGCGCGCGCTCAAGCTTCCTCGAGCCTCAAGCCGCGCGGAAGATCTTCGACACCCTGATGGACCTGTTTCGGCAGTTGCAGTAGTGGTCCCACACGTCCGCTCGCGAACGCGAGTGCTTCTTAATACCACCACCGCTCTTAGCCTTCGAGATCCGGCCGGAGCGCGGCTGTCCTCGGCCGCAGCAGCACGGACCGCGCATGCTGGTGCCAAAGGTCTGAGGCCCACTCCCTTACGCACGTGCTGCGGCTGAGGACAGCCGCGCTCCGGTGGTGGTATCAAGAAGCGCCCCGTGAGCGCTTTTTGCGATTTTCGCTGTTGACACCTTGGGCCGGAAACGTAGAGTTATCCCCGATTCGGGTGGCGGATCGTTTACTTCAGCGGGATTCCCCATCCCCACCTCCTTGGCGAGCCGTTGCCCGAATCACCTATCTCCCGCTCCTCTCCCCAGAGGCTTTTCCATTGTAAGCTGCTAGCTTTTGGAACAATGTTACGCACCAATTAGGACCGGAATGCCTTCTGAGCCATCATCCAGTTCGATCTTTCCGCGCACCGACTGGGCGGAATTGGCCCAGGCCACGGAGGGCGACGAGGCGCGGCTGGACCGGCTCATACGCCTGTACTGGGCGCCGCTGCGAATCTTCTTCGTAGCGACCTTCCCCGCCTTGCGGGACCAGGCGGAGACCTTCCTCCAGGACTTCGCCGAGGACAAGATGATCAAGAAGGGCTGGCTGCAGCAGGCGGACAAGAGCCGTGGGCATTTCCGCGACTTTCTCAAGACCAGTCTGCGCAACTTCATGCTCGACCGCCTGAGCCGGGCCGACGTCCGGCATGCGCCCAGCTCGCTCGAAGATCTGGAGCACGACCTGCCCGGTCCCGAAGCCCCGTCCGAGGAGTTCGATCTGACCTGGGCGCAAACCGTCCTGGCCGAGACGCTCAAGCGCATGGAAGCCGACTGCAAGGACCCGGCCGCCGATCAGCCCCGACGTGGCTACATCTGGGAGATGTTCCGCATCCGGCTGCTGGAGCCGCTGTTCAACGACACACCCCAGGTCCCTTACGAGCAATTGATCCAGAAGTTCGAGCTGCGCTCGCCGACGGACGCCTCCAATCTGCTCCTGAGCGGCAAACGCATTTTCAAGGCCCACCTCAGCCGGGTTATCCAGGAATACGCGGAACAGGACGCCGCTACGGCCGTCGAGATCCAGGCGCTGGAGGAATTCCTTGGCCGGCTGGCGAAAAGGGACAAGTAACCCGTGCAAGATCCAGTCCGGCACTCCGTATTGATAGGTAGTTAGTCGAAACTCTATGTCTGATTTTGATCCTGCCGGGTCGGTCTTCAAAAGCCGGCCGAAAGCCCTCATGGCGCTGCTGGCGGCGCGCGAGGAGCGCGGCAGGTTGTGGCGCCCCGATGAGCTGGCAGCGGTCTTCCGGCATCAAATGACCGCCCCGGTGATGGTGGACCTGGGCGGATTCGACGCAGCCACCGCCGTCAAATTGAAGATGCTCAGCGAGGCGCAAGGCCTTTTGCTCAAGAGCTTTGGCGAACTCTTCCATCACCCGTCCCCGCCGGTCGAACTCCTGGAACTGACTAAGGACTTCGCCAAGTTGAACCTGGACCACTCTGATAGCACCTTGCCGACCGAGATCGCTGGGGCGCTTTACTACACCAGCATCGCGGCAGCGCTGGTGCGGCTCGATACACGAATCACCCAGCTCAAGGACGCGGAACTGCGACGCGGCTTGCGCTGGACGAAGGAGCAACCCTGGATAGATCAGCAAACGCAGCAACTGATGGCTAAAGCCCTTGAAAAGCTGGGCCCAGAACCGTCCCCGGAGGTCCCGGTGCTATGAGCGAAGACGCTTCCAGGCAGCCGGGCGGGGGCTTCATGCCGCCGGTTTCAACCTTCGCCGGACCGATTGCCGAGCTGGTCGGGCACGGGCTGCTTTCGCCGCCTTCGCGTCCGGGATTGCTTGCCACCCTTGATGGATATGAGGTCCTGCGCATTCTAGGCGCGGGCGGTATGGGCGTGGTGCTGCTGGCGCGGCACGCGCAAACCGGCAACCAGGTCGCGATCAAGATGGTCCGGCCGGAACTGCTCGCCGACCGGCAGGTCGTCCATCGCTTCCTGAAAGAGGTGGGGCATCTCCAACGGCTGAAGCACGCCAATGTCGTTGAGGTCCTGGAACTCAGCGACCGGGAGCAAGGCCCCTACTTTGTCATGCCGTATTTCCAGGAGGGCAGTTTGGCGCGGCGCATCCGTCCCGGCCAAGCTCTCCAGACTGAAGTAATCCTGCAAATCGCCACGCAGATTTGCGAGGCGCTGCAGTTCGCCCACCGGCGCGGCATCATCCATCGCGACCTCAAGCCCGCCAACATTCTGCTGGCTTCCGATCGCAAGGCGTGCCTGGCGGACTTTGGCCTGGCGCGCACCGTCTTCAACGACACGATCATCGAGGCGGACAAACAGGAGTGCGAGGGGACCGCTCCTTACATGTCTCCCGGCACCGCGGCCGGCAACGCCGAGGATACCCGCTGCGACATCTACGCTTTCGGTGCGCTTCTCTATGAGATGCTGACCGGCGATCCTCCCTACAAAGGCCGCACGACTCGGGAGATTCGGGACCAGATCCTGGCCGGCCCACCGCGCGCGATCCGGGAGATGAATCCGGATGCCGATCCGGGCCTGGTCGCGGTCGCCGAAGGCGCCATGGGGCGTGAACTGCGCGACCGGTATGCCGACATTGCCGACATCCTGGCTGACCTGCACCGCATCCAGGAAGGCAAGCCGCCCGTCGGTCCGCACGGGGTGACCAGGAGCCTGCGCGACAATCTGCAGCGGGCGCGGCGCTTCCCCGCTTTCATCGGAGTGCCGGTTTGCCTCGCCGTGCTCGGGATCGTGGGCTGGTTGCTGTGGCGCGCTGACACCCAAAGGACGACCAAAGCCCCGCCTGCTCCAGCACCCGCGAAGACCCTGCCAACACCCGTGGCGCCGCCCGCGCCAACCGCCAACGCCGACCTGTTTCAAGTTCCCTGGGGCGTCGCAGTTGACAGCGCCGGCAATGTCTATGTTGCGGACTCCGAAGCCGGCACCATCTCCAAGATCAGCCCGGCAGGCCAGGTCACGATACTCGCAGGGCGCGCCGGAGTCCGCGGCCCTGGCAACGGTCTCGGCGCAAATGCCAGGTTCATCATCCCGCGCGGCGTCGCGCTCGATCAGGCAGGCAATCTCTACGTCACCGACGCCTATACCATCCGAAAGGTCACCCCCGCAGGCGAAGTGACCACCCTCGCCGGCAAGCCCGGATACCCGGCCACCACGGATGGCCTGGGCAGCGAAGCGCGGTTCAGTTGGCCCTCGGCTGTCGCCGTGGACGGCGCGGGCAATATTCTTGTCGCTGACCGTTACGCCATTCGCAAGATCACTCCCGCCGGCCAGGTCACCACCCTGGCCGGGTCCGCGAACCATGCCGGAAGCATTGACGGGACCGGACCCAACGCCCGGTTCAGCGACAATGAGAAAGGCATGGCCGTGGACGGCGACGGCAATATCTACGTGGCCGACACCCTGAACCACGTGATTCGCAAGATCACCCCGGCTGGAGCCGTCACCAGGTACGCCGGCTCCATTCGTCCAGGCAGTGCTGATGGCTCGGGGACCAACGCCAGCTTTGCCAGCCCGTGTGGCGTCGCCTTAGACACCCACGGTGTCCTATACGTCACCGACGTTTCCAATCACACTATACGCAAAATCACGCCCGCAGGAGTCGTGAGCACCCTGGCCGGCACGGCGGGCACCGCTGGCACCACCGATGGCCCGTGCAGCCGCGCCCTGTTCAACCAACCGCGCGGAATTGCCGTGGATCGCGATGGGAACATCATCGTCGCTGATGCCGGCAATCGCGCCATCCGCAAGATCACTCCCGCCGGAATAGTCACCACGCTCGTCGGGCGGCCCTCGCCCCTGGCGCTCAACCGATAGAACAGGAGACTCAGGATCTATGAGAACGAGACCGCCGCGTGTCACTGCCAAGCCGGAGCTACTCAGTAGTAAGGGCGCGCGCCCGCCACTGGCGCAGTGGCTGGCGCCTTCGCCCGCCAATCAGGGACTCAGCAGAGACAAGGCCTCTTTTCGTGACTTCGCGCACGCCATAGATTTTGCCATTTGCCATAGGCCATTTGGCATTAGCTATCGGCGTACTCGGTGGCGGCCCTACCGCACTGTGCTTCCCTTCATCGCTCTCGTATTGCTCTCCTGGTCCGCAGCTAGCCTTGCCCTAGCCCAAACAACTGCGACGAACCTGCCTCCCGGCATTCAGGACGTGATCAAGCTGACCCGGTCGGGCATGACCGAGGAGGTCATCCTGGCCGAGCTGAAAACCGCCGGCGTCTCTTACCACCTGACTGCTGACCAACTCATTTTTCTCAGCAACGAGGGTGTATCGCAGAATGTCCTCAACGCATTGATACAACACGAAGAACCGGGCCCTGCCGCCACCCCAAATCGCCCATCCATACCGCCCTCTGGAGCGCCGCCGGCCTGGGCTCGGGCGTTGCTGCCGGGAAGCCTCGATCGCATTCGCGAATTGCTTGCGCCGTACGGGACGTGGGTCGAGGCCCCACCTTACGGCTCGTGCTGGCGGCCCACTGCGGCGACCGCCGACGCCAACTGGCGGCCTTACACCCAGCAGGGGCACTGGCTCTACACCGAAGCTGGCTGGTTCTGGCATTCGGATTACTCCTGGGGACACATTGCCTTCCACTTCGGACGTTGGTTCCGCGACAAAGGGAGCTGGCTCTGGGCTCCAGGCGACGAGTGGGCGCCGGCGTGGGTGTGCTGGCGTGAGGCGGAGGGCTATCTCGGTTGGGGACCGCTCCCTCCGGCCGCAGCTTTCAAGCCCGGTGTCGGCTTGGAGTTCGACGGCGCGCCGGCTGCGGATTCAGCTTTTGGCCTCGGGCCAGAGGCCTTCACCTTCGTGCCCTGCGACCACTTCTGGGACCGTAACCTCGCGGCTGCTGTGTTGACCCCGGACAGGGCGGCTGAGGTTTTCAAAACCAGCGCCGTCAAAAACGGCTATGGGTCGGTAAATGGCATATTCTCGGTGGAGGGGGTAGGACGCGAACGCGTCGCCACTCTGACCCATCGAGAGGTGAAGGTGGAGACTCCCCTCCCGAGCAACCTGAGACCGCTCCCGCATGAGGAGACCGGCCAGGGCGCCCCCAACGGCGCGAAGGGCCAGCCGAGCCGCTGATCCCACTCTGCCAGCACTAGCTTCTTGCCAAGGCGCTTGCGTCGGCGGAGCGCCGGCGTTCGCGCCGGCTTACGTCTTCGGCAGTCTCCCTCGCAAGGCAGGCGTTTAGGGCGTCGTCATGTCGTAAGCCGGCGAGGCCGCCGGCGCTCCGGCCAACCAAAGCCTGCCTGGCTGCAGATCCACTCCGTATCCCTGGCAACCACAGGGGTCTGAAAACGAGCATCCGGTTGCAAGATCATGCCCGGTTCGCCGTATGGGAGAGTGACGTGCAACAACATCAATGAAGTCGAAGAACGACAGCTAAAGCCTTATGACTTTCCCGCTCGAATTCGCCCATTTTGCCGCCCAGCCGGGTATTGGCGCCCTGCGGGTCGGCTTTATCCTCACCATCATCGCCCTCGCCTTTATCATTCGGCAGCCCTCCAAGCCCAGCCGCAAGAAGGGGGACAAATGATCAGCTTCGCCAACGAGCTCAGCGCCGGGCTGTTCGAGCCCGCACCAATGGCCGCTTCTGCCCGGCCTTCCCGCCCAGCCGAAATCAGCGAAGACCCGCTCCCGGCCTCTGATGAGGAACTGGCGGAAGCAGCGCAGCGCGGTGAAATGGCTGCCTTTGAAGAGTTGGTGGCCCGCCATCGGCATCGCGTTTACGCCCGCGCCTTCAGCATGCTTCAGCACCACGAGGACGCCCTGGACCTCGCCCAGGAAGCTTGGGGCATCATTTGGCAGAAGCTCCACCAGTTCCAGAATAAGTCCAGCTTCGCGACCTGGATGACCCGCATTGTGATCAACCTTTGCCTGGACCAGATCCGTTCCCGCCAGCGGCGCCACATCGAGTCCCTCGACCAGCTCAAAGAACAATGGGGCGAATCCAGGTTCCGCATGCCGGGCGCGCATGTGGACCCTGCCGACAGAATCGAGCGCGAAGAGTTCTGGGAGTCCATCGCCACGGCCCTTGGGCGCCTGTCGCCCGCGCACCGCACCGTGCTTGTCCTCCATGAGTTCGAGGAGATGGCCTACAAGGACATCGCGCAGACTTTGGGCTGTTCCATCGGCACCGTGATGTCCCGCCTCTTTTATGCCCGCCGGAAGATGGCCGCTCTCCTGTCCAACCAGGAGTCGGGAGAGTCTGTGACGCCGGACAGCTTCTCCAGCCGGCGGGAAGCTTCGAGCGCCCGGCGCCTGGCCAGGGCCTCGGCCTGCTGCCGGGATTGACGGCACCGACGGGGCTCACCGCAAATGCTCGGCCAAGCCCGCCCGGCGGTGTCCGTTTGACAACCCAGGCAGTCGGGGGAACTTGAAGGAAGTCCATGAGCCCTTTCCTGAGAAGAAGTTCGCCGCGCCCAGCCAGCCCGACCTAGACCTGCTTCATGAAACCTCGCAGCGCAATTGTGTTCCTCGTGGACGTGGACGACACCTTGTTGGAGAACGACCGCCTTCAGGAGGACCTCCGGCGCTATATCGGGCGTGAGTTCGGAGCCCGTTGCCGGGACCGCTTTTGGGCGATCCAGGAGGAGTTGTTCAATACGCTCGGATACCGCGATTACCTGGGCGCCCTCCAGCGATTCCGCCTCGAACATCCCTACGAGCCCCACCTGCTCACCGCGGCCAGCTTTCTCGTGGACTATCCATTTGCCGACCGCCTTTATCCCGGCGCGCTGGACCTGCTCGCCAAGCTCCGGCGATGGGGACGCACAGTGATTCTCACCGACGGTGACGTGGTCTTTCAGCCTCGCAAGGTGGAACGCTCCGGCATTTTTAAAGCCGTGAACGGCCATGTGCTCATCTACGTCCATAAAGAGGAGGCGCTGGCCGATGTCGAGCGACGCTACCCCGCCGACCATTACGTCGTGGTGGATGACAAGCTGCGAATCCTGGCCGCGATCAGGAAGCGCTGGGGGAACCGGGTGACCACGGTGTTCCCGCGCCAGGGTAAGTTTGCCAAGGACCCTAAGATCGTCGCCGCCTACCCGGGCGCAGAGGATGTCACCGTCGAGCGCATCGGCGATCTGCTCTCCTACGAATTGCCCGATCTACTCGGGAATGCCTTTCGGACCAAGACGAAAGGCAAACGCGTGTGAGAACCGCCCGTTTGCCTGGGGCACAGGATCCCTGAAAAGGTGGCGTTGTCACTAAGTGATGTAGATAACAGAGCCGCCAGCCCGCAGCGAGACCGTCACCAACCGCAGCACCTGGGTGACGACTTTCGGAACGCCGGGATGGCCGCGCTCCTCCTCATTCGGTCCGGCAACCGGTGTGCGGTTTCGGCTCGGTCATTTGAATTGCGTGAGCGATAGCGTGTTGCCGTCCGGGTCCTGAAACCAAGCCACGTGCGCGCCGCCGGGCGAGCGCCATACCCCATCGTTGTCTTGAGCCAGGCCGTCGTAGCGCTCAAAGACCACTCCCGCCTGAGACAAAAGGCGCACCGTACTGCGGATGTTGCGCACGGACCACCCAAGCACCGTGTATGGGACTTTCGGGACTCGCTCAACCTTCTGAATGCGCAGCATCGAACGACCGACTCGGAACACCAGGGCATACGGCTCATCCGCGACGAACGCCAGTCCGAGCACGCGCTCATAAAAGGCTCGCGCGCGGTCTGACTTCGCAGTGGCAACGAACAATACAGGATTATCGAGATGCTTCATGCTCCTGCAACGAACGACGAAGCTTACCCACAGCCGCCAGAGAAAGGCCTCCGCAGCGAATCGGACGAGCGAACTTCCGGGGTCAGCGACACCGCAGAGGGTGGGCGGCTGTTGGGTGGGGCATCTTGTTCGGATCCTGGCAACTCGACTCTGTGTGTTGGATCACTCGAATCTGGGATTCGCGTGAAACCGAAGGCGCGGTAGAAGCGATCTCCTGACTCTGTGGTGGTGTGCAGAACGACAGATTGGAAATGTTTGGCTGCATGTCTCAGGATGTGATGAAGCAACCGCCTCCCATATCCTCGACGACGATGCGACGGCAGAATGTAGAACCGACGGAGACGTCCCGTGCAATCATTCTGTCGATTGATGCCGCCCACGCCGACGAGGCAGCCCGAGTCGAACACAACAAAAAGCGCCTCCCCAGGCTTCGAGAACCGATTCGCTCCGCTCATCCACTCATCGCGGAGCCGAACAAGGAATCCGAATCCTTCCCGCTGGCTCTCGGAGACGATTGGCTCAATCTGGGCCATATCCAGTGCTGCAATGCGCCCAATCATAGACTCACTGCCAAATGGCCGGCTTCCGTCCGCTGCACGCTGAGGTCTGGCTTCTTCACAACTATGATCTTGAAGGCGCTGTGGGAGTCGCAAACCACCAGCGATGGCCTTCAGGATCACGCGCCTCATATTCGCGCTGGGCATAGGGCATGTCTTCCGGTTCTCTCTCGATCTGCGCACCGGCCGCGCGGGCGCATTCGCAGTGCGCATCAACGTCAGCGACATGCACGACGAGACCGGCACCGGCCATGTCTGTTGCGCGTGGCGAATTAATGCCGTGCGCGGGCGTGACGCGGTGTAGCCAAATGGTGGAGTCTCCGACGCGGACCTCGCCATGGATCGCTTGACCCTCGGCATCGCGGTGGACGCCTCCCGGCTCGAAACCGAACGCTTTGACGAGGAAGTCATGCGCCGCCGGGATGTCCTCGTAAACCAGAAGTGGGATGACGCGCTTGAATTGGGTCATCGGCTTTTCCTTTCTTTGTCTTCTGCCGAACAAACAATAGGCCTCATATTGGACGTAGTGCCATACGTCATTGGCCCAGAATAAGGCTATCCAAGTAGGTTGTCCAAAAGCATTTATGAACGAAATGGGCTCATATATTCACAGGCCAAAGGCGTCGCGCCTGCGCGCGAGGGTTAATTCCCAATCCAGAGGTCCTCGGCGACGCGCTCCCTCAGCGTCATTGTATGTTCGTCCCGCTCAAAGCCCAGAACACAAATGCCAGGAAAACCAGCGCGTCGCTTATGCCGGTGAGGACCGGTCAGCCCTATCGAGTCGAATCCAACTCGAATGAGCCAATGTCGCTGCCATCGCCGCTGGGCGCATTGGGAACAAGAGGATAATCGTGCGGCCGGTGATGCCCACGTTGGTCAAAGTGAATGCCGAAACAGTCGCCTTGATCAATCGCCGGACTTCCGGGAAGCAAGGCATGCGTCGGGGTTGGCCCGCCATTCATTTGCAGAGGGCCGAGATGTGGATCAATCGGCTCTTCGATGGTGCCAAGCAGATCGTGCCTGACAGCATTCGTCAACCCGGCGCTGCCATCCGCCTGACTGATTAAATTGAAGCCCAACGAGAGAAATGTGCCCGAGAGGTCCGGGCCAGAGCCGGGAGAACCCGCCTCGCCAACGGTGTTCGTCGTATCAAAGCCGTCAGTGTTGGTGTTCCAGGTAGAAATGAAACCGGAGCCGCCAACGCCGCCGCCACCGACATAGTTAAAAGCTATCAAGCTATTGCCCGTCTGCGGCGGCACGTTCGTTGTACTGAACGCGCCACCACCGCTGCCACCGTTTCCACCAGCGCCTCCGGATGCTGAATCCTGAGCGCCAAGACCAACAGCCATAATGAACACGGTTCCTGCCCCACCAGCGCCGCCTGTGCCCGTCGCATTGCTGCAGACGGTGCATGAAATGAAGTTGAGCGCACCAGCAGCGTAGATTCCACCGCCGGAACCGCCCGCCCCCCCTGGAGTTCCACTTGGACTTCCCTGTCCGCCAATGCCCCCTGAAGCGGTCAAGTTGCCGCTAATTGTGCAATTGGTCAGGGCCAAACTGCCAAGGCTGCAAATGCCCCCGCCGCTTCCCCCGTCCCCGCCCGGACCGCCAGTCCAACCCCCTGCTCCGGCACTGCCACCGCTCCCGCATGAGTTGCCATTCATCGTACAGCCCTTGAGCACGAGCGCGCCGGTGCTATAGATAGCGCCGCCGGACCCGCCGGGACCGCCTGCTCCGCCGCTGCCGGGACCATTGCCTCCATCACCGCCATCCCCCGCGCTGTTGTCAGAAACGACACACCAATCCAGCCTAAGCTTTCCGCTGTTGTAAACACCGCCCCCATTACCACCTGCGCCGCCGGGTCCTCCAGGAGTCTCCATGCTGCTCCAGTCGGGCAAACCGCCTCCTGCCCCTCCACCACTGAAGTTACGGCGCACAGTGCAATCATACAGATTCAGTGTGCCGGTGTTGTACAGGCCGCCACCGCTTCCGCCATTACCACCTATCCCTTGTATCGTCTGTGCGCCGGACCCAGCGTTTCCCTCCAGGATGCAGGCCATCAAACTGGCTGTGCCGGAGTTCCAAATGCCACCGCCCAGTCCCTCACCGCCGAAACTAAGACCCCCACAATAATTGGAGCTAAGGAGACAACCAGTCATGAACAACGTGCCGACATTGTAAATGCCGCCGCCGCTTCCTCCCGACGGCTGACCGGCGTTCCCGTCGGAGTAACCCCCCGCACCGCTCGAACAACCGCTGACGGTGCAGTTCCCCATGGTCAACGTGCCCTCGTTATAGATTGCTCCGCCCGGTTCGCCCTCGTAACCCCACTGCTGTCCGGTTGCCGCGTGCGCGCCAATGATGGCGACGTTTTCAAGTATCAGCCCAGCATTCTTATGAACATGAAAGGCGCGATCGCCCAATCCACTCGCGTCTATGGTCACGTTTTTGCCGGCACCGAAAATAATGAGATTGCCGCTCGTAATGTCCAGGTCGCCTGTAAACGCGTTGGCTTCGTCCGGGCCAGGAATGGTCAGGTAGAATGTGGAGCCCCTCGGGGCTCTGCGCGTCAGTTCAGGGCTGCCGAGAAGGATCGCATTGCTCCGCTCTCCCCCGCGAAAATTGGCGGCAATAATCGCCCCGCGCAGGCTCGTAATACGGGTGCTATCGTTCGTATCGGTCACGACGAAGACGCTGCCTCTTGCGCACCATACCGAGAGGAGTGCAGTGACCAGCATCACAGTGGCTGGCGATACTCTGAAGAATCTCATGTGCTCCTTATACCAGTCTGGCCGCTCTTGCGTCAAAGCAAAAACGAACGCGCAAAGCACAAGCACCCGTGCTAGGCTTCCATGCACCTTGCTGAAGACACGCGGCGGCTTGCGCCTCTGAATTGCCTATCCTGTAACTTATGCTATTATCTAAGCCAATGGACCCGCACAACAATGAAAGGAAATAAGCGCTTATGAGACTAAACAAAGCAACCCTGTGGCTTGCGACGATAGCCGCCCTGGCCGCAGTCGCAGTCACAGCCAAGGCTATCGAAACCACCGGCACGCCGGGTGAGCCCGACGCCACCACCACTATCAGCGGCAAGCAATTGCCCACGCCGGACCCGAAGTTCGGCGGCGTCATCAAGGACGGTGCCCTGCAATCCAAATACTGGTGGGCGCCACGCGTTGTGCCGCCCAAGCAGGCGCCCAACATCCTGCTCATCATGACCGATGACTCCGGGTTTGGGGTCCCCAGCACCTACGGCGGCGTCATCCCGACGCCGGCAATGGATCGCATCGCCAGGAACGGCCTGCGCTACACCCAGATTCATTCCACCGCGCTCTGCTCGCCGACGCGCGCCGCGCTGATCACCGGGCGCAACCATCACTCGGTCGGCTTCGGCGTCATCTCCGAGCAGTCCACCGGCTTCCCGGGCTACAACAGCATCATCCCCAAGGACAAGGCCACCATCGGCCGAATTCTCCTGGATAACGGCTACGCCACCTCATGGTTCGGCAAGGACCATAACACCCCGGCCTTCGCGGCCAGCCAGGTCGGCCCGTTCGACCAATGGCCGACCGGTATGGGCTTCGAGTACTTCTACGGGTTTGTGGGCGGCGACGCCAACCAGTGGGCGCCGAACCTGTTCCGCAACACAACCCAGATCTACCCGTTCGAAGGCAAGCCAGGCTGGAACCTCACGACCGGCATGGCCGACGACGCCATTGATTATCTGAACCGGATCAACCAGATTGATCCCAGCAAGCCATTCTTCTGCTACTATGTCCCCGGCGGCACCCACGCGCCGCATCATCCGACCAAGGAATGGGTGGACAAGATCCACAATATGCACCTCTTCGACGAAGGCTGGAACAAGCTCCGCGACACCATCTTCGCCAACGAGAAGCGGCTCGGCGTCATCCCGCAGGACGCTAAAATGACTCCGTGGCCGAAGGAGATCCTGAAAGAATGGGATCAATGCACACCGGATGAGAAGAAGTTGTTCATCCGTCAGGTGGAGGTCTTCGCCGCCTACGCCGCCTACACCGACCACGAGATCGGCCGTGTGATCCAGGCTGTCGAGGACATGGGCAAGCTCGACAACACCCTCATCATCTACATCAACGGCGACAACGGTACCAGCGCCGAGGGCGGGCTCTTCGGCACTCCTAACGAAGTCGCGTTCTTCAACGGCGTCCCCGTCCCGGTCGAGGACCAATTGAAATACTTCTACGATGTCTGGGGCACCGACAAGACCTACAACCACATGTCTGCGCATTGGGCGTGGGCATTCGACACACCCTACAGTTGGTTTAAGCAGATCGCCTCGCACCTCGGCGGTGTCCGCCAAGGCATGTGCGTCTCGTGGCCCGGCCACATCAAGGACGTCGGCGGCATCCGCAACCAGTTCTGCCACGTCATTGACATCGTGCCGACCCTGCTGGAAGTAGCCGGCATTCCCGCGCCCGAGTATGTGGATGGCATCAAACAGGCTCCCATTGAAGGCATTAGCCTTGCCTACACCTTCGATGCCCAGAACGCCAACGAACCTTCCCGGCACAAGACGCAATACTTCGAGATGATGGGCGACCACTCCATCTACCACGAAGGCTGGCTGGCCAGCACCAAAGTCATCCGCCCGCCGTGGGACGCTTTCGGTCCGGCCAACCCGGACCCCCTCAACAACGTCACCTGGGAACTCTACGACTTGAACAAGGACTGGTCCCAGTGTGACGACATCGCGGCCCAGCATCCCGAAAAAGTGAAGGAGATGAAGGAATTGTTCCTCAAGGAAGCGAAGAAGTATGAAGTGCTCCCGCTGGACGCCTCGGTGGCGGCCCGCATCGTGGCCCCGCGCCCGAACATCACCGCCGGCCGCACGGAGTTCGTGTACACGCGCCCAATGACCGGCCTGCCCCAGGGCGATTCTCCGTTCCTGCTCGACGCCTCGTACACCATCACCGCCGACATCGAGGTGCCGGACGGCGGTGCCGAGGGCATGATCGTGACCTCAGGCGGGCGCTTTGCCGGCTACGGCTTCTACCTGCTCAAGGGCAAGCCAGTGTTCCTCTGGAACCTCGTTGACCTGAAACGCGTCAAGTGGGAAGGCCCCGACGCACTCGCGCCCGGACGGCACACCGTCGAGTTCGACTTCAAGTATGAGGGCCTCGGCGCAGGCACGCTCGCCTTCAATAACTTCAGCGGCCTGGGCCGCCCTGGCACTGGCACGCTCAAGGTGGACGGCAAAGAGGTCGCCACCCAGAAGATGGAGAAGACGCTGCCCATGATCCTCCAATGGGACGAGAGCTTCGACATCGGCTCCGATACTCTGACCGGCGTCAACGACGAGGACTACCTGCCGCCGTTCCCGCTGACCGCCAAGCTCAACAAGCTGACGATTAAGGTGGACCGCCCGCAGTTGTCGCCCGAGGACATCAAGAAGCTCGAAGCGGCCACCCGGAACAACAAGGTCAGCGAGTAACAGTTGTTTCCGTCTTAAACCTCGCGGGCCGCCTCGCCAGAAGCGGCCCGCGAATTCCTCAACGAAACAAGCGCGCAGACGCGAGTCTCCAATCCCTGCGCAGTGCCGGCTTCTTGCGCTCCCGACGGGGCCAGGAGCGATGAACAGAGGGCAGCGGGGAACTCTTGGGTGGATTGTCACAAATGCGGTATAGCGCAGCTGCTGACAGGGTAGGCGCTCTGGCATTCTACCGCATCTTATACTCAACCCCGCGCCGCGTAGGAGCAACCACGATGCTTCCTGGCGAGTCGTAAAATTAAAAAGGCGCAGCCAGCGAAGACTACGCCTCGGGAAAACCGGCCATAGTCCCACAACAGCCCGCAACCGCGTCTCCCGTTCCCGACCGGGAACGGTTTTGATTAAGCTCAAGAATCGTGCCTGATAACGACGAGGACGCAGCACGTCAAATCAAGCTGGTCCTGCCTCGGATTTGTCATCCGCATCTTTCAATGGCTCCAGCCGGCCAAAAAGGTACGGCCCCACCAGTCCTATAACACACCCCGCCGTGACACCCACCACTAAGGAGCACGCGGCGCCAACAATGTGATGGGTCAGCACGAGGCTCGCCCACGTCGTAAGCCCGGCGAAGACGCTGGAAAAAGCCCGACTGGGTAGTCGGAACAGCGAGCGCCGCCTGCACCGCCCGCAAATGTGCATGCCGGACAAATGAAGTTGGGGAAGACGGGGTGCCGCTCCACAATGCGGGCAAGTTGTCATAAACCAAGTGGGACAAGGGACTTCATCTTGCATCAGGAATAGCGATGACCCAAGTGTTCACTCGGCGACAGATTAGCCGCGTAAATGGAAAACTGATAGAGGGACACTCCCCGTTTTTGTTGCGAGGGAATCCCTCACAGACATACGTAATGCGCCCGACATCGTCCGGCGGGCGGCAGCCCGGCCATTGGGTAGCCATTGGGTAGCCGTTGGGTAGCCATTGGGTAGCCGTTGGGTAGCCATTGGGTAGCCATTGGGTAGCCGTTGGGTAGCCGTTGGGTAGCCGTTGGGTAGCCAGTGGGTAGCCGTTGGGTAGCCGTTGGGTAGCCGTTGGGTAGCCAGTGGGTAGCCGTTGGGTAGCCGTTGGGTAGCCGTTGGGTAGCCGTTGGGTAGCCGTTGGGTAGCCGTTGGGTAGCCGTTGGGTAGCCGTTGGGTAGCCGTTGGGTAGCCGTTGGGTAGCCAGTGGTAAGCCAGCGGTAGGCTTATTACATTTTCTATTAAGACCAACCGCTGGCTTACCACTCCCAAGTCAACCCGGTGCGCAGGCACCTCCTATGTCCGTTTCTTAGACATGGCTCCCTTCCAGTCCTGTTCGTCAATCAGAAATCGCGTAGCTGAGACTGCCTTGGCCAGGCAACTGCGCGGGCTTCCGCGGCCGGAGGTAAGCCTGCCCGATGGCCGTTGGCAATGCTGGAAAGCCACCAGGGGCGATAGACACAGCGAGGTGATGCCCATAAACTGACGCATGCTTTTTGGCGCGCATTGTTCGACGGCGGGCGGGGTCTGGATGGCTCTCCAACGCGGGCGCAGCGTCGGCTGCGACGTGGTCCAGGTCTTCGTTAAGAATAACATGCAGTGGCTTGGGAAGCCGTATTCCCGGGAGGCCCAGGCGTCGTTTACGAGGGAACTGGCTGCGGACAAGTTTGCGTGTGTGTTCGGCCACACCGGCTACCTCATCAACCTCGGCGCGCCTGCTTCAGAGAACCGAGACCGCTCGATCAGCTCGCTGATTCAGGAGATCCAGCTTGCCACCCCCCTTGGGCTGCCGTTCCTCGTGCTGCATCCCGGGGCTCATCTCGGTGCGGGTGAGACGGCCGGCCTCAAGCAGATTGTCACCGGGCTCAACGAGGTGTTCGCAGCGACAAAGAAGTCCCGCGTGCGCATTGCCCTGGAGAATACGGCTGGGCAGGGAACCTGCCTGGGGAATCGCATTTCGCACCTGGCGGCGGTCTTTGACGGGGTGAAGAAGCCGGAGCGGCTTGGCGTGTGCCTCGATACCGCCCATTTGTTCGCAGCCGGCTACGACATCCGTACGCCCAAGGGCTGGGATGCTGCGATCGGTGAAGTCGGCTCCCTCGTCGGGCTAAAGCAAGTGCTCGCGTTTCACCTAAACGACTCTAAGACCGACTTGGGCTCGCGCGTGGACCGGCATGAGCACATAGGCAAGGGCAAGATCGGGAAGGAAGGCTTCTGTTATATTGTCAACGATGCGCGGTTCAGGCTGCACCCGGGCTGCCTGGAAACGCCCAAGTCGGATGACCTCCACGAAGACGTGCAAAACCTCGCGGTACTCCGCTCGCTGGTGAAGCGGCGCCAGAAACTGTAGCGCACAGCGGCACTCCGCGCTGCCTTCGCGCACCATAACACCAAATAGCCGGCGCATTCCGTGACACTGGGGCGAAACCAGGGCTGGGGTAAACACCCCATTGTCGCGGCCACTTCCCGGGCTAAGGTATATCCGTTCCTTGTATGGTGGTTAGTTAGGTTCAGGCGGCCCTGAGTGGGGCCGCCTCATTTGTTTGAATGCTCGGCGCACGGATCGAGGCAGGATTCCAATGGCGGCGCCCACGGCAGCACCGCTCGGGCCCAGTCAAGGCAGCGTCGCCACCAGGAATTGAGCTGTATTATCCAAGTCCTGGTTAAGCCGCTGCCATTCTTCGATAAGCGGGGCCACGGCGGTTGCGGGCACCGCCCGAGCCATTTCCTCGCTAGTCGCCAACGCCGTGCCGGCGCGTTCAAATGCGCCTCGAGCTGGAGGCGGCTTTGAGGCCAGATGCCAGGCCCACACCGCACAGAAAAGAGCTACGAGCATTGGAGCAGGCAGCCAGCGCCAGCTCGACGGTCTCTGCACCGGAGGTGCTGGCAGGCCACGCGTCCGCACCGCGTGCATGATCGAGGTGTGCAGACCGGGCGGCACTTCCAGCTCCGGCACGGAGTTTCTCAAAGCCTGGTCCACTGGTCTATATTCTTTCATATACTTGGAATGGGGCCGAGTTTGCCGGCTGGGCTGGCGTTCACCGGCTCCGCGGGGAAAGCCCAGAGCCGTTTTGCGCGCGGCGCCTCCCCGCGTCCGGCGGTGTTTGAGGCCGGGAGGGGCCGTGTGCTCCCCTGCTCAGGGGCGAGTGCGTCCATCTGCGATTCTTCCAGCGCGCGGCGGAGGGTGCGGCGCGCTCGAAAAAGCATCACCTTGATGTGAGTGCCGGTCCGGTTGAGGACCAGGGCGATCTCCTTGACCTTCATGTCCGCGGCGTAAGTAAGCCAAAGCGCCTGGAACTGTGCCGGAGGCAAAACCCGGCGGGCGAGCGTCCACAGGCCGTCTCTGTCCTCCCGGGAGGCCAGCGCCTCTGCGGGGTCGTTGCCATCGGCGCAGTCCGGCATAGCCTCCTCCGAGGTGGCGGGCGGCGTGGCGCGATGATGGTCAATACAGTTATGCCGCGCGATGGTGAACAGCCAGCCGGCGAGAGCGTGGCGTCCATCGAAGGAGCCGATGTTACGGAACGCCTTCACGAAGGTCTCCTGGGTTATCTCCGCGGCGTCGGCCCGGTTGGGACAGAATTGCAGGACAAAGCCATAGATGCGGCGCTCGTAGCGAAAGACCAACTCCTCAAAGCCGGCCAGCGAACCGGCTTGGGCTTGCCGGGCCAACTCTTCGTCCGAGTGCTGCTGGAGTTCGGAGTTCACATTTCCCACGGGCAAGGGGCCTGTCGTGGCCGGCCTCGCCCGGTTTCTAACTATATAACCACAAGCCCTGTCAATTGCGAGCTAGTTCGCCGCAGCTTTCTGTGCCTTCTTCTGCGCCTTTCGCACGGCGTCAGCCTTCATTATTTCGACGGCATCATCAACTGGCAAGCTCAGGCTCAGCGTAACGTGCGAGCCGTCCTGCTTGAGCGTAAGGGCCTGGGCCAGTTTAAACGCCTCGGGCTTGTCCTGCTGCATCTTCATCAGGGCGATCAGGCCCTGGGCGATGGAAGCCATATTGCCAGCGACCTCCTTGTCCTTTGCTTCGAGGCTCAGCATGCCGTTGAGCCGGTCTTGCGCAGAGGAAAGCTGGAGCAGACCCTGCTTCGAGAGCCGAAAGAGGGCAGCGTTGGGATTGCCGGAAGGCAGATCAAAACGGCTGGCGGCGGCTTCAAGAAAGCTGCTGTCCCCGGTGGCGCCCAATTCAGCGAACAGGGTGGCGGAAGCCAGATTGGGAGTGGCGCCGTCCAGCACGTCCAGCGCCTGGGCGACCCGCTCCTCGCGCTGGCCGAAGACGACGCGCGCGCCATCAATGGCAGCGTAGATGCGGGGCTTGACGCCGTGCTTGGGCTTCTTCTTATCGTCAATCCAGTTATAGATGGTGTGCTGTTTGTAGGCGTTGTTCTGGGAATCGTTGGCTGCTTTCGCCAGCGTCACGAGGCGATCGGCGTCGAAATCAGCATAGACCAGCAGCACCCCATCCTCCGGGGTGGTGCCGGCGCCGTACACGGTGGCGCCGTGGAGTTGAGTGCGGAGGTCAAGGCTGACAATAGCCTTGAAAGCCGCGAGCTTGGCGTCGGCCTCTGGCTTGTTCATCTCGCTGAGGATGTACTGGCCGATGGGAGTTGGGCGCAGCGCATCGAAGTCCACGTGGGCCAGCCACGCAGGGTTGGCGGCGATATCCGCCCGGTGCAGGGGGGCGGCGCAAATGGTGAATGAAGCCGTAAAGATGGTCCCCGCGATGAGGGTGGCATTCAAGTGATTGATTCTCATAATTCGGTCGGGATGTTATCCGGTTGATGCTCAGTCGTATGTCGTTTCAAGAGTGGATACGGAAGACACGCGCGAGAGGTTACAACCTGGAACAGGCGGGCGGCTGAGAAGGCCACGTTACGGTGCGTCAACCGGGGACCGGAGCGCCGACATGTTGCCAAGTTAAACCATTAGGACCGTCGCAGCCGGCAACATGCCAGCGCTCCAGCCCGGCCACGCCGGCTTTGTCGCCGGCCCTCCCTGGTTCGCCAGCGACGCTTGCATTGCCGCCCCGTTAAGCTACAGACTCCTCAACGTGAAATGGATTCTTTATGGCATGCTCTTGCTAAGTCTGGCAGGTCTGTGCGGCTGCGCGCACGAATATCTCCTGAAGCTCAACAACGGCGACCAGATCATCTCGGTCAGCAAGCCCAAGCTCCAGGGCGCCAGTTACCATTTTACAGACCAGATGGGCGGGCAGCATGTGATCCCTCAAAGCCGCGTAGCCAAGATTCGAGCCGTGTCGGTCGTGCCAGAAGAGGAGAAGCCGGGGACCCCGGAGTCCCCAGCGACGCCTAAGAGGCCGAAGCATTGGTACTTTCTGTGGCTGGCCTGAGTTGTAGGCAGCGTCAGGAGTGATTGCGGGGCCAGTTGGCTAAAACAAAGTTCGTAGTCCCGGCTTTAGCCGACACGCGCAGCCAATTAGGACGTCGCGTATAATTAATGCGCCGGCGTTCGGCAACCGCGCCCATTCCGGAGAACTGACATGGCCTTGCGCGAGCAGGGTTCGAGGATCAGCCTTCGCGGCGCTCAGGCCCGAGGCTGAGGCAAACCTCAATCCGAGTCACGTTGCCCGTCCGCTCAAAAACCTCCCGGCTGACCGCGGCATCCAGGTGCAGCGCTTCGGTACGGCGCACTGTGGCATCAGGTCGCACTACGGTGAGAGAGTCCTTCTGCGCCAGGCGGTAGATCACCGGGGTCTGACAGTAGGTGAAACCCAGTTCGCCGCGCTTCAACGCCAGCCGGCGCCGGGCGCCGGCAACGTCGTAGTAGATGAATTCGGATGGGTTGGCCAGGAACTCCTCACGTCGCAAAAGGCGTGGACGGAAATGGATCCGCCCGGCTTCAACGATCACGCCCAGCTCGCCAAACCGGCAGAGGAAATCCTCTTTTACCTGACCCGTGAGCCCCGGCTGACGGGCGCCGCCCTGCGCGGGCGTATGCGAGTAAGGATCCATCGGGAATGCGCCGTAAACATCCGGCGCCTTGTAATCACCAATGCCGGCGCGGATGTCGTAATAGCAGTCGGATAAGACGTCCAGCACCTGCTTCGGCGCATCGGCGGCCATGGCGCGGAAACAGGCTTCCTGGGCGGCCAGCAAAAGCTTGGAAACCATGTGCCAGTAAATGCTCCCCAGGCCCTCGTAGCCAAAGAACGTGCCGGAGCGACCGGTGAAAGACTCATGGTCAAAGAGCCGCTCGAACAGCTCGAGGACAGCCTGTTCGTCCCTCTTCACCAGCTTGCCATAACCGGAGGCGGGGAGTTGATCGAGAATGCGGCGGACGTCGCGCGCGTTCGTCACGGTAGGATTGAAGTGAACCCGCCCGGCAACATCCCGCTCAATGAGCTGCCGGTTGCCGTCGCGCAAGAGCTTCCGGAGCAGGGCGAGGCCTTGCAGCGCCGCAGCCGGAATGTTGTTCTTCTCCACAAAGCGCGGGAGCGAGCGATTGGGATAAAGCAAATAGCTGTGTTGATCGGCGCGATACATCGCGCTGCGCCTCAGGGCGGTCAGGACGTTCAGTGATTCCGCGGCAGTGAGATGGCCGGAGCTGAGCACGGCAACCTGACCTTCCAGCATTTCGTAAAGCCGGCGGATGCGGACCTGCGTCTTGCCCTCGAACCGAACAAGGTTGTATGCGTGATAAAGGCCATCGGGCCGGCGGTTCGCAGCGATAGAATGGTGTGCCCATTCCAGTGCTGAGCCCAGGAACTTGATTAGCTGTCCTCCCGCGATTCGGGCTTTCCGGCCGGAGAAGCCACGCTTGTAAATGAGCTGGCGATAATCGCTCCCGGCGCGGCCCAGATCGTCCACCACCTTTCGGCACTGCCGGTCCGTTATCGTGCCGGCAAGCAAGGGGCTATGCTGCTCAAGGGTTCGTTCCACCTCACCGAAAAAGCCGGCGACCTCGGCAGAGACGCTGAATGTGGCGCTCGCCTGGGCCCGGAACAAGTCCTGGCAGAACTTCAGGTGGCGGCACAGGAAATACAGCGTGACCATGGAGGCGCCGTTCCCAACGAGAGCGTTGTTGGCGTCGTTCCATTCAGGCCGCTGCGTGTTCAGCCAGATCCCAGCTTCCGGGATGAAATTGGAAAGCTTGACCAGCAGCGGGACGAGGAGCTTCTCGGCCAGGTTCACCAGCCGCACGACGTCCTGCTTGTCCCAAAGGAGTTTGCCATCCGCGCCGATGGATCGGACGCGTTGCCGGATGAGTTCATCGAGCTGCCCGTCGAAGGCGACAGTATCCTTTGGGTTCGCGAGCAGGGCCTCATAGGGCTTGATACGGTAGGGAACGTTGGCGTAAGTGAAGATCTCGCGCGTGAGCAGGCCTCGCAACGCCGCTGGATCATGGCGGTCCAGAATCTCCAGCAGCTTCAGAAGGTAAATAATCTGGTGATCACCCCAGTACCCGATGTAAGACCAGGGATCATGCGGGTCCACGACCTCCCAATCTATGCCATCGCGCGTGATGCGGTATGGGTTGTAACCGTCCGCGGTCGAGGCGTTCAGAAAACGGCAGATCATGCCAGGGACGTAGCCCGGGAATGACACTGACAGGGCCTCCCAATTCTGGAAGATGTCGCGCCAGTTCCCTTCGTAATGGAGGATGCGGGCGCCGTCGGCCTTCCTGGCTGGAATTGAAAACCGATTCCAGGGCCGGCTCGGATCGCCGTGGCGGCGGCTGAAAGTGAGCGGCAGATACTCGCGGCAAAGGCGTTCAAGGTGCGGGTCTCCGGTTTCGGCGGCGGTGGCCACCACGCCGCCATAAAGAGCCGGTTTAGGCAGGCTGCGAAAGAACGAAGCGTGCCGGGCTGCAACCTGCTTGTTCGCATGAGCGACCGAGGCCAGCAAGTCGCCCGGGTCCAACTTGTAACCGTCGTTGAAGATGCCCCCGCGCATTACGTTGAAGAGGGTATTACTGTAATGACGGGCATCAGTTAGCGGGCGCGCGCTTTTCTGCAAGCCATCCGCCGCGCCCACGATGCGCTCCAGTTCTCGGGTGCCGTGCTCGATGTCTGCCAGAACCTGCCTTCGCAGCCGCGCCGGAGTGCGCAGCAACCGTGTGAGACCAGCGACCTCCGAGGGCCCTTGGTTAACGTCAGCAACAATGAGCCACTCCAGACTGTGGCCCGGCCGCAGGTTGAGCTCAGCCTGCACCAGATATGCCCCGCGTTCCCCGCGCACGTCTGTCTCCTCGCGAAGCCGCAGGCCCTGTCGAAAACGGTCGAGCTGGACCGAGGAGAGCAGCGTGGAGCGGCGTTTGAGTCTGAGCGACCATACGGTAGTGGTGCGGAGTGCCTCGGCCGGCTCAGGACGATCCACCGGGATCGCGCTTAGGCGGAACAAGCCAAGGCCGGTCTCAGGCATGAGTTCGCTCCGTTTGTAGGCGTCAAGCAGCGTGCTGTATTCGAGATTGAACTGGCTGCCGGTCCCGCAGGGCATCAGGTTTTGCTGGCCGTCCAGCAGGTTGATCCGCACGCTGGCCCGCCCGGCGTTCGCCAGCCAGGCCCGGCGAACAAAGCCAAAGCGGTTGCTGTTAAACCAGCCGTAACGAAACGTCAGGGACAGGTCATCATTAACCTCCTCGAACACCAGCTTGTTGCCGTAAAAGCTCTTGTACAGCGTCCTGCTTGTGCGGTAAATGCCCTGGCCGCGCTCAGAAAAAGGCTCCCACAAATAGCTCCGGCCTTGCTTCTGGACGAGCAATATAGTCTTGCTCCCCGTGACTTCCACCATGTCGCGGATCTTGTCGTCCGTGTAGTACGGAAACAGCGCCAGGTCCGCGTTGCGCCGGCCCGCGGATAGCGCTCCGTTGCTGGAAATGAACATCCAATGATCGGCATCGCTGACCACGGTCATGAAGAAGGGCCGCATCCGGTCGTGATTGGCGATCTGGTAAAAGCCCTCTCCCCACAGCGTGACGACTTGTCCGTGGATCGGGTTGGAATTGGACCGAAGCGAACCCTTGCCCGGCTGTAATTCTGATTTCATTCCAGTTGGGAGCACCGCCTCAACCTGCTAGACAGGTCGGAGTGCTTGCCTGCGCGCATCGAGATCCCGTTTCATTAAGTCGGTGGTCCGCGAATCAATATTATAGAAGGCCATGAACACAGCGCAGGACATGTAGAGGATTCCCGGAATCACGGAGACCAGCAGCTTGATGCCTGTCAGCGCGGTATCCGTTTGCCTGGCGTCGGGGATGTAATTGAACACCGTCAGCAACCAGCCGGCGATGGCGGCGCCGATCCCCCATCCCGCCTTCTGCGCAAAAACCGCGGCAGAAAAGCACAGCCCGGTCGCCCGCCGTCCGCTCTTCCATTCGGAATAATCCGCTGAATCGGCAATCATTGTCCACAGCAGTGGCACTGCGGGAGCATAGGCCATCTTGGCCAGGATGTTGAAGGCATAAACGGTAACCAGGTCCTTTGCTCCGGGTAAGTAAAGGGCGATGAAGAAGGCGCCGGACAGCAGGGAACTCGCGATGAACACCGTACGGTTGCCGAACCTCTTGGCCAATGGCTTGGAAAGAGGCAAGGCCACGATCAGCGCGACCGTGCCGATCACGTTAAACAACTGCACGTTCTCCTCCTTGCCGATGTAATACTTGAAGTAGTAGGCAATCGCGGCGTTCTGCATGGCGAACATGACAAAGGAGACGATTCCCACAATGGCCAGAATGATCCACGGCCGGTTCTGAAACAGGTTCTTCAGGTCTTCCTTGAGCGAACTGGGCAACGACGTAGAGGGCTGCACCCGTTCTTTGCAGGTCTTAAAGGTGATGAAGAAGAACACTAAACTCAGGCATCCAAACAGGATGAGGGTGTATTGAAAACCGAGAGCCTTGTCGCCCCGGCCAAAAAACTGCGCCAGGGTGAGCGCCAAGCCGGTAACGAGGAACTGCCCGCCAAAAGCGCAGATGAAGCGGTAGGTGTTGAGGCCGGCTCGTTCGTAGGTGTCGGGGGTCATGACCGCAGCCAGCGAAGAGTAGGGCAAATTGATGGCGGCATAGGCCGTCATCAGCAGGACATAAGTTGCCCCGGCGTAGATGATCTTGCCAGTGGCGCCCAGCGGCGGCGTCGTAAACGTCAGGATCGCCAGCACCGCGTACGGGACGGCGCCGAACAATATGTATGGGCGGAACTTCCCCCAGCGTGTTTGCGTCCGGTCTGAGATGATGCCAACGATAGGGTCAATCCCCATGTCCCAGAACCGCGCGACGAGCATGATCATGCCGGCAGCGGAGGCGGGAATCCGGTAAACATCGGTGTAGAAGAACAGCAGCCAGAAACCAACCATGTCCCAGACAAAATGAGATGCGGTGTCGCCCAGCCCGTATCCCAACTTCTCTGTGAAGCTTAAACCATGATGAATGGGACTTTTGGACGGCGCGCTATGCGCGGCGGGACGCGTTTCGACTGCGGAATCAAAGGAGTTCATTGCTGGCGATGGAGTGAGGATTGGATGGCTGCCTGGGCTGCGGCTGGCTGCCCAAGTACAGCGGGCTGGTCCACATAAAATGGAATATTCGCATGGGCCCCGTGGCCCTTCCCATCAAAAACGTAGGCGAACAGCCGATAGGCGCCGGCCGTACCCGGGGCTTTCAGAGTGATGTTGCTGGCTTCAGAATTGGCGATCAGGCCAGGCAGCTTGCGAGGTGTGGATTCCACATCGCCGCCGACCTTGCGTTCCTTGCTCTCCTCCATGACCTCCCAATGATACGTGAGCGGGTCCTGGTCGGGATCACTGGCCTGGACCTTCGCCATGTAGGTCTGACCAGGCTTCAACCGAACGTTCTGGACCGCTGTCTTTCCGTCCAGCCAGACTCCCTCTAGCCGAGGGCTGCGATTCGTGGGCCAGGCCCCCTTCCAAATATGGTGCATCACATCAACCGCGGCGGTCTCCTCTCCGGACTTAAGGAACATCCCATACCAGGTGGGTGTCCGCTCCTGCTTCTGCCCCCAAAAGAAGACAAACGAGCCCAGGCATAGCTTGTGGTCAGGTTGCACTACCTTTTCATATCGCATCTGGTAAAGGTCAGCCTTCGTGGTGCTGTCGTTCTCGATCGGTGCGCCCCAGGCCGTCTTGCCGCACTCCCAATGCCCGGTCGCGCCCCATTCCGTGATGATATACGGCTTGTCCCAAGCCGTTTCCGCCAGATACCGCGGCAGGTTGATGATGTCGCAATACATTTGGAAGCAGACAAAGTCCAGGTCCGGCGCCCGGGCTTTGACCAGCGCCACCGTTTCCTTGTTGAAGCCCGCCAGTGTCGTGGTGGTCGGATGATTGGGGTCAATCTTGTGGATGCTTCGCGAGAGGTCGTTCACGGCATCCCAAACCTTCGGGTTCTTCTCCATGTTAAGCTCGTTGCCGATAACCCACAGGATCAAGGCGGGATGGTCCTTGTGTTCCCGCACCTGGGCGGTCAACACTTCAAACTGCCGGGCCACGGCGTTGGTGTTGTCGTAATTGAAGCCGCGCCGCTCGTGGTCCACGTCCAGGCCCATAGCGACATACAGCCCGTTGGTCAACGCCCGATCCAAAACCTGTTTTCCGGTGTCACGGCCGTTGTCGGTGCTCCAGGTGCGAAGGCAATTGGCGCCGTGCTCTTTCAGTTTCTCGACCGAGCCAAACTCGACACCGGCGCCCTTGATGTAGAAGGGTTGTCCACCCACGAAGAGTTGAAAGCGGTCGGCGCTTTTGCGCACCTCCACTTTAACAGGGCCGCGGCTCGTCTCCGGTTCCGCTGCGCGGCCTGGACCAACCGCGCTGGCTGACAAAGCAAACAAGATCGTCAGTGCCAAAACCCGCCAGCTTGCAATTACTGATTGTCTATTCATTGTCATGGGTAAGCTGAAGCTCGTGTTTGCGGGCATCACCGCTGTGACTTTCCTTGCGCATCAGGATGCCTTCCAACTCCTCCAACGTCTTGCCCTTGGTTTCGGGGATGAAGAGGAGAACGAAAACCAGCGCAGCGGCGGCGAGCAGGCCATAGACCAGAAACGTGCCGGCACTGCCTAAATGCGAAAGCTCCCAGGGAAAGATAAACGTGACGCTCGCGCTCACGGCCGAATTCCAGAATCCGGCGACGGACATTGCGATACCCCTGTATTGGTTTGGAAATATCTCCGAGAGCAGCACCCACATCACCGGCCCCAGGGAGATAGCGAACGAAGCCACGAAGCCAATAATCGCGAATAACACCAGCGACGCCCGGATATTTAGACCCGCACTGATCAGGGCATCGCGCCAAGGCTTGAGCCGTTCGGGGCCTACCCGCTTTTCAAGGTCGGCCAGGAACTCTTTACCCGTGCCAAACGCGCGGCCTTCCGCACCCTTCAAGTCGCTGATCACGTCGGCCGGCACCTTGCTCTCCTGCAGCACGACAAAGGACTTTTCGGTAAGCTGATAACTGGAGTCGTGGAACGCCCAACTGCACGTCAGCAGCGACACCGCCATCCCCGCGGCGCCGATGGCCAGCAAAGGCTTGCGCCCCAGGCGATCAACGAACCGAATGGCGACGAATGTCATGAGGAGATTGACGGCTCCCACCAGCACCGCCTGTTTGAACGCGGCGTTGGTACCCCCGCCGGCGTGAGAGAAAATCGTGGGCAGGTAATAGAAGATGGCGTTGATGCCGGTGATTTGCTGAAAGAACGCGATGACCAGCGCGATGAACATGACAAACCTCATCCTGCGGCTGAATAGCGCGCTCACGCCCACGCGGGGCGATCTTTCAGAGAAGCTCAGCCGGATGTTGCGCAATTCCTGCTCCGCCTCTTCCGCGCCGCATGCCCGGACCAGGATGCCTTTCGCCTGTTCCGCTTGCCCTCTGCCAAAGAGCCACCGCGGACTCTCCGGCACCGCGAAAAGCAGGAAAAAGTAAAGCACCGCTGGGACCGCATCCATTCCCAGCATCCAGCGCCAGTTGTTGTCACCCGCGTTTAAGAGAAAGTAGTTGGAGAAAAAGGAGGCCGAGATGCCCAGCACGATCATGAGCTGGTTGAGCGAAACCATGCTTCCCCGCAACTGCGGTGGGGAAACCTCCGCGATATAGACCGGCGCGATCAGGATGGCGCCGCCCACGGCGATCCCGCCCAGGACCCGGGAGAAGACAAACAGGGCGAAGTTGGTAGTGAGCGCGGAGAGAAGGGCTGAACCCGTGAAAAACACCGCCGTGGTCCTGAGGACTTTCTTGCGCCCAAACCGGTCGCTGAAAAACCCCGCTGCGGCGGTGCCGCCCAGCACTCCCCAGCCCAGGCAGCTCACGGCCAGGCCGAGCAGGAAATCGCCCCGGTCACCGGATAAATCAAAGTACTTCTGAATGAACGGCACCGCGCCGGAGATGACCGTGGCGTCGAAGCCCCACACAAAACCACCCAACGCGACGATCAGCGCTACCACCATGGTGTATTTCTTACTCTGTGTCATATAGCATCCAGGTTTCCAGCCAAACTTATCATCTGCGCCCCTGATCTACCACCATGACTACTGCAACTTGATCCCGAAGAACTGCTGCTGCTGGCCAGGCATATTCGTGCAGGGCGAAAGTAGCGAACATAAGATCGTTCCAGGGACTGGCGATGTTCGTGGCCGACTGGAGCGTACCGTAGATCCAATCCAATACCAAGCCGGACGTTAACGCCTGGACAGCCAGACTGACCGGCGGATTCACCATTATGGCCGTCGTGGCCGACGGGGACACGCAATCGCCGAGCCTGGCAGTCACGGCGTAATCACCCGAAGCGGTTTGCCCGGCATTAGTCATCCCCGGGTTCTGACTCGTGGAGACGCACGCATTCGGCCCTGAGCAACTGTAAGATGGTTTTCGAGAAAACTACTTCATCCTATGGTTAGTGCGGGAGCCTGTCATCCCTCTTTTGGGGGATGCTTGTGTTTGCGCTGGTTTTCCCTTTGTTGAGCCGCTTTGGTCCCGCTAAATTGAGTCACCTGAAGCTGAGAAAACATAGGGGTGGCGGAGATGGTCCGGCCCACCACCAAGCCGGTCTGCCCGACGACGGCCAGCCCGTGACCGTTGTCACACCCGTTTCAAGGCGCCGGGTTTTGCTCTTTCGGTTCTCCGCGATGATACTGGGTCCACTGCTCGTGTTTGGCGGCCTTGAACTGGCGCTGCGCCTCGTGGGCTATGGCTATCCTACCAGCTTCTTCCTTCGGACCCGCATTAAGGGGCACGACTTTTATGTGCCGAATGCCAAGTTCACGTATCGGTTCTTCTCCGCCACACTGGCCCGGCCCCCGTTGCCGATTCGTACGCCCGCGGATAAGTCCACTAACGCATATCGGATCTTTCTGTTCGGCGAATCGGCCGCTGCCGGGGACCCCGACCCGAGTTACGGTGTTGCCAGATACCTGCAAGTGCTGCTGCGCGAGCGATTCCCCAATACCGACTTCCAAGTGTTGTGCGTGGCCGTCACGGGGATCAGCTCGCACACGGTCCAGCCCATTGCGCGTGAGTGCGCGCGGCACCAGGGTGATCTGTGGCTCATCTATATGGGCAACAACGAGATGGTGGGGCCCTATGGCGCCGAGACCGTTTTTGGTGCGAAAGCGCCCAGTCTGAGCCTTGCGCGGGCGTCGCTCGCGGTCAAATCCACCGCGACGGGCCAACTGCTGGATGCTGTCGCCGGGTGTTTGGCCCGCCGCTCGCCTTCGGGAACCTCAGCGAGTGGCACTCAAATTGGCCTGCCGGGGAGAACGCCTTCCGAGCCGCCTCCATTGCGCAAGTCATGGGGGGGCATGCAAATGTTCACCGAAGCCCGTGTCCGACATGATGCCCCCGCCAGGCGGCGGACGTACGCAAATTTCGAGGGCAACCTGGAGGGGATCTGACGCGGGCCTTGGCGGAATCGCACCGCCTCTGCGATCTCGCGCCGTATTTGCCGGCGCCTTATTACGGCACTGGCACCTTGCTCGTCCGCTTGGGAAGAATCAGCGAAGCGGAGCAATGCTTCAAGCGCGCCATAGCCATGCGCGGTGATTTCGCGCAAGCGCACAACGAGCTGGGGTTAATCTTCGCCGGCCAGCAGAGCCTCCTCGAGGCCATGGCCGCATTTACCCGGGCTCGCAAAGCGGACCCGGCCTTTGTCGAGAGCTACCTCAACTTGGGGTTCCTGGAGCAGCGGCAGGGGAAACTTGATCAGGCGATGAGTTATTACGCAGAAGCGGCACGCTTGCAACCCCAGGGCCCGGCGGATTACTTAAATCGCGCGGTTTCGTTGGCGGCATTCCGCCGGTCGGCCGAAGCGATTGAGTGCTTTTGGCCGCTCATCCAGCAGGTGCCCGACTTTTGGCAGGCTCGGTATCTGCTTGGTATGGAGTTGGCGGGGGTGGGCAGAAGCGCCGAGGCACAGGTCCAGTTCACCGAGTTTCTGCGCTATCGTCCCGACTATACGCGAATGGTGCCTGCGTTCGCCGCCCCAAAGGGAGAAGTACGCTTACATAAGGAGTAAATATTGCAGCGACAGATACTTACAGAGATGACTAGAGTTACAAGCCTTCGGCCCGCGTTCTTGAGCCCAGACCCGCCAGGCTCAATCTCGAACCAGTCGCTGCCCTGTAAAGATTCGGCAAACCGGTCTGCGTGTGAGGGCACACGGCCCACAGGTGGGGAATTGGCCGTGTGGTAGGCCGCGTCCCCCCAGAACAATCCGCTCGGCCTTTGCTTGGGCGGACTGCCGGATCTCCTCCCCACTGTGCTGCGGGCCGAAGGAAATCCCAAATCCGAGGTGCGTCGGCCGCCCCGGCCTGCTTTGGACCTCGCCATTGGCCAGCTCCAAGCGTCCGGCTCTGTTTACAGCCCACGGCGCCGAGCCAGGTACGAGACACGCACGAGACAGCACTAGGCTTAATAGAAATTCTATTAAGCCTAGTGCTGTCTCGTACCTGTCTATGCAGTGTCTCCTGCAGAGCTTGGGCTCACGCGGCGGCGGGTTTGCCGAACGTTTGCGCTGCCCTCATGCGACCCGCATCCGGAAGTTCCAAGGCCATAGGTACTTGCGCATGCGCACTCCATCCCACCGGCACCGCACCATAGCCCCTCCGTTGCCCCTCCCTATACACACCGTAGGTTCAATTTCAACCTACGGTGTGTATCGGGAGGGGAGCACCAGAGATATGCAAGAGAGAATTTTGCATTTATGTTACGAGGCAAAAGGAGGCGGTTACCGTTGGGCGACGGTTTTTGCGAATTGAGGAGTGGCGGAGGGTGCGGCTAAACGGCGGGAGAG